>Ga0207702_10000002_pt1 | contig 491507 bp, 423 predicted proteins | sample KBSCornC62_FD_184302 | JGI IMG/M metagenome (GOLD analysis project Ga0207702, IMG submission 184302) | Corn rhizosphere microbial communities from Kellogg Biological Station, Michigan, USA - KBS Corn C6-2 (SPAdes) (version 2) | ecosystem: Host-associated > Plants > Roots > Rhizosphere > Soil ...
CGACATCTTCACATTGGTCAACTCAACCCCGGATCCGTCGCTCTTCACCCGGACCTTCACGTTGTAATCAACCACCCGCTTCACAGGTACCAGAACCTTCATCGATCCTCTTTCTATAAAGAAATCCCGCGGAACCAAACGGAGGATAATTCTCGGGTTTAAACTTATTTTTCCACCGCTAAGTAAGTACCTCGTATGCAGCTGCTTGTCTACAAGGCCACGGCATGTGCCGCGAAGCTTAGGACCATGGGGACCGCAATGGAACGGCGGCTCGGGAATGCCGTTGGCTGCTTAGGCTGGCAACCGGGGTCAATCGGCTATGAAACGCGCAGATCAAGGCATCGTGAGGGACGCGAGGGGGCAGGAGCAACCCGCTGATCGGGAACGGGCGCAAACGGTGCATACGACAAAATCCAGTCCGCCCCCACCAAAGGAGCGAAAGCCTCGTCCCGGTTCAACTGAGGATCCGCTTAAAGCCTCCGGTAAAAACGACCGCAGCTAGGCCCGCGCAATTCGCGCTTTCGGCGCGGAAGCCTTTCGCGTGTGCCGTTCGTTTGCCTTCGCAAATTGAAGCCATGCGTCGGTGCAGGTTGACGCCTCCCTGGCTATTGCCGACAACCCAGCAACGCCGCAAAAGCAAACAAATGTGGGAGCGGAACGGATTTCGATCTAGCGGGTAGGCGGGCCTCGTCACCGGCAAGCACGTCAGGTATCGCCGCCGCCATTGTTCATGTCCGCTACGGCATAACCTCGCGATGAGCGATGATCCTCCCGCGTCCCAATGATTCTCAAAGAGGAAAAGACCCAATGGAATTAACAGGTAAAGTTGCGATCGTTACCGGCGGTGCGCGTGGTTTGGGTCACGCTTACGTCTTGCGTCTGGCAAAGCTCGGCGCCGACGTCGCGGTCGTCGATATCGACCTGAAGGGCGGCGCAAAATTCGGCGAACCAATGTCCGCGGATACGGTGGCCGATGAGGTGCGCGCGCTCGGACGGCGCAGCATCGAGATCGAGGCCGATCTTTCCAAACGGGAAGCCGCAAATGATGTCGTCAAGCAGGTGATGGCCGAATTCGGCCGTATCGACATCCTGGTAAACAACGCGGGTGGGGCAATAACTCCGGCCGAGCGCAGCCTGCCGTCGACGATACCCGACGAGGACATTCATCTGACCCTCGATGCGAATTTCATGAGCGCGGTGTTTTGCTGCCAAGCAGTCATTCCGGTGATGAAGCAACAGAAGTCGGGCATCATCATCAACACATCTTCGGGGGCCGCCCGAAACGTCTCGCGGGGCGGCAGCTACTCGGTGTATGGCGCAGCCAAGGCGGCGGTCACTCAATATACGCGCTCGCTTGCAGCTGAACTTGGCAAGTTCGGGATCCGGGCGAATTGCATCGCGCCGGGGATCATGATGACCGCGCGGATCAAGGCGCAGGCTCAAAGCCGCAACATCGGTGTGGCTTCTGATCTCGAACGTATCCCGCTCGGTCGGCTTGGCGAGCCGGAGGATTGCGCCGGCGTGATCCAGTTCCTGTCCACCGACCTGTCGCGCTTTGTGACTGGGCAGTGCATCTCGGTTTGTGGCGGATCGGCTCTTACGCCAGCCTGAGGTGCATCCCCGTAGGAAAGATGGCGGCGCGTGACAGCCGTTTTGTGATCTCGGCGACAGTTCGCTCGGCAAAGAGCCCAGAGGCTCGTTCGCCACCCATAAGGCTAACCGACCGCTTTTCCTGGGCTGGTGATGTTACCGCTGTTCCGCTTCATTTCTGTGTGGGCGGTTTTCAGGTCATCGATTGCGCGGTTAAGACCCTGATCAAGGGCTCCAATGGACGTATAGAAACGAGCGGTCCATACCGGGTCGAGCTTGACCCGGGTCCGGCCGTCACGGCTTTTGCGTCGATCGAGCAGGCGGTGTTCCACTTTCGACTGGGCTTGCTCTATATCGCAATCCAATAGGGTTGCTATCTCCTGATAGGTCATCCAGATTTGCGGCATCGAGGGCGCTCCTGTTGCGCCGCGACACTAGGCCGAAATTGATGAAGATCGGGTTGCCGAAGAGTGTGAGAATGTTACTGAATTACGTGGACCGAGGCTAACCTTCTCTGCAAGAGCTAACCTTCTCTGCAATTGGATCGCTTGCCCGCTAAGCTCGACAAGGTCTCTTCGCAAGGATTTTTATATGCCTTACAGATCGTCTTGGATGACCGCAGAATTGGACGTATTTCGTGACCAGTTCCGCCGGTTCCTAGAGAAGGATCTTGCTCCCCAGGCGGAAAAATGGCGGAAGCAGAAGGTCATCGATCGGTCGGCCTGGCGCGCGCTTGGAGAAATGGGCGCGCTTCTGCCGAGCATTCCGGAGGCCTATGGCGGTCTCGGCGCTAGCTTTGCCTATGACGCCGCGGTGTTCGAGGACCTGGAAGCGGTCGTCCCGGAATTGAGCAATGGCGTCGGCGTCAGCAGCGGCATCGTGGCCCATTACATCCTGAACTACGGATCGGAAGCGCTTAAGCGTCGCTGGCTGCCCGGAATGGCGAAGGGTGAGATCATCGCGGCGATCGCGATGACGGAACCTGGCACGGGTTCCGACCTGAAGAGCGTGCGAACCACCGCGCGTCGTCACGGCGACCATTATCTCGTCAACGGTCAGAAGACTTTCATCAGCAACGGGCAGACTGCCGATATCGTTGTTGTCGTGGCTCGTACTGGCGGGGAGGGCTCCAAAGGCCTGTCGCTCTTGGTGCTGGAGACCGCCGATAATCCCGGCTTCCGACGCGGCCGCAACCTGGACAAGATCGGCCTTGCCGCCGCCGATACATCTGAATTGTTCTTCGACAACGCCGTGGTTCCCGTCGGCAATCTGATTGGCGGCGAGGAAGGACAGGGCTTTGCGCAATTGATGCAGCAACTGCCCCAGGAACGATTGATCGTGGCGATTACCGCGGTCACCGCTATGGAAAAGGCGGTTCGCCTCACTGCAGATTATACGAAAGAGCGCCAGGCGTTCGGTAAACCACTTGCCGAGTTCCAGAACACTGCGTTTACGCTTGCGGAGCGAAAGACCGAAGCGATGATCGGCCGCGTCTTTGTCGATTGGTGCATCGAGCGGCTGATCGCCGGAGATCTGGATACGGTCACCGCCTCAATGGCGAAATGGTGGTGCTCGGAAAAGCAGATGGAGACAATCGACGAGTGCCTGCAACTGCATGGCGGGTATGGTTATATGCAGGAATACCCCATCGCGCGCATGTTCGTGGACGGCCGTATTCAGAAGATCTATGGCGGCACCAACGAGATCATGAAGGTGCTGATTTCACGATCGCTATAAGGGATAAGCAATCCAGAAGCTGGCTCGATCATGCCTTGGAGTGTGGTCTTGGAGTGTGGTAGGCTAATAGATTGAGGTCCTCCGGGGTCGAGCATTGCCAACGCCGATCCGCGCCGTCGCCAGATAATTGCAGGACAGGTTCAAAGGACCGGAAGCTAAGCACAAAACGAGGGAGCTAGAAAAAAATGATGTTAGGTATCGACGTCGATCCAGACGTCTATAAGGCCCTGAATGACCGGAAAGCCCCTGGCGAAAACACCTTGAACGACGTTTTGCGTTCGCTGCTCAAGCTTGGGGTCAGCACCGCGAACAGCATGGGGGACGCACGTCTGCCGGTTCTCCCGACCAATGCCAAACCGCGCCAGGCGCCGAAGGCGGATGGAGGCATCAAGCGTATAGCTGTTCTCGGCGCGACCGGAAGCATCGCTGGCAAGGTTATCGACGAGGCTCTCCGCCGTGGCATTGCCGTCACGGCCATCGCCCGCGATCCTTCCAAGGTGTCGGCCCGTGACGGGGTCAACGTCAAGGCTGGCGACGCCAACGAGCCGGGCTCACTGGCGGCTGCCTGCTCAGGGGTCGATGCCGTTGTCGTCTCGATCCGGTGGCCAGGGATCGATAACGCCAAGGTCATCGACGGCATTCGTAAAGCCAAGGTGAAGCGCGCGATCTTTGTCCTTGGTCACGGTACCTCCTTGCGCGAAGACGGCCGTCGACAATACGTCCATGCCGCAGAATATCAGGGCATTCCCGTTCCTCCCGGCGTTCCCGCCGTGCGCGCGCTCGATGCCCTTGCCGCGACATCGGATCTGGATTGGACGGCGGTGACCTGTGCGCAGGATATCAAGTCTGGCGAACGTACAGGCACCTTCAGGGTGGACGGCGATGCCAGAATAGTCGTCGATCAGAACGGGAAGAGCCGCATCTCCGAACAGGATTTTGCGATCGCGATCATCGATGAACTCCAGGAGCCGCACAACGTTCGCCGACAAATTTGCATCGGCTACTAGGGCCCTTTCGCAAATGGTTGTTAGCGCGTAGCGCCGAACGCCAAGCTGACAGCCCCGCTCAACCCGGTTGAGCGGGGCTTTCTTTTGCGAGACCCTGGACGACCAGCCTGTTCAGGCGGTTTGCAAATGCTGTGGGATCGTCGGGCAATTCGCCGTCAAGAATCTGGGCCTGTTCGAGCAGCAGCATCGACAAATCCGAGAGGGTAGCCGGCTGGGATTTGGCGTCGGAAATGGCGGTCACCAGCGGGTGACGAAGGTTGATTTCCAGGATCGGTTTGGCCGCCGCTCCTTGCTTGTGTTGGGCCAGCAAACGCTCCAATTCCCGGTCGGGCCCATGCTTGTCGGCAACCAGGCAGGAGGCGCTTGCCGTGAGGCGCTGCGATGCCCGTACGTCCGCGACCCGCTCGCCGAGAACGGACTTGATGGCCGCGATTGTCATGGCCTCGTCAACCGCGGGCTCGGTGGCTTCCTTGCCGTCCTTCTCAATCGGCGGGATCAAGGCGAAATCGATTTCGCCCTTGCTGAGAGATCGCAGCGGCTTGCCGTCGAATTCAAGCGGCACTGACGTCCAGAATGCATCCACCGGATCGGTCAACAGCAATACCTCGATCCCTCGCGCGGCGGCTGCTTCCAGTTTTGGATTCGAACGAAGTCGTTCTGCTGTGTCGCCTGTCAGAAAATAGATTTCGGTCTGATTGGGCTTAAGGTCTGTGATATATTGCTTGAGCGTGCGTTTCTCGCCTTGAGTCGTGTTGAAATGCGCCAAGCCTAGAAGCTTCTCGCGGCGTTCGAAGTCTTCATAGATCCCCTCTTTGATCACCGGGCCGAAAGCATCCCAGATCCGGTTGAAATTATCCGGCTCCTTCTCGCCGAGCGTCTCCAATTCGCCAACGAGGCGGGTGGTGACGGCTTTACGAATTTGCGCAAGTTGGGGATTGTTCTGCAACATCTCCCGCGAAATGTTGAGCGGCAAATCCTCGCTGTCGATCACGCCACGCACAAAACGAAGGTAGGCGGGCAGCAGGTCGGCGTCCGACGTGATGAAGACACGGCGGACGTAAAGTTTGACCTGGCCCTTGCGCGACGGCTCAAACAGGTCGAACGGTTTGGACGAGGGCACGAACAGCAGAACGGCGTAGGAATAACGTCCCTCTGCGCGATAGTGGAGCGTCATCGCGGGTTCGTCGAAGGCGCCCGCAATCGATTGATACGCTCGCTTATAGTCTTCTGGCTGGAGTTCGGATTTTGGCCGCTGCCACAGCGCGCTTGCGGAGTTGATTTGTCGAGGCTCGCCTTGCTCGGGAACCAGTTCGATCGGAAACAGGATGTTGTCGGAATAAGTGCCGACAATGCGCTCGATCTCGTAAGTCTCGAGATATTTTTCAGCGTCCGGTTTCAAATGCAGAACGATTTCAGTGCCGCAGGTCAGGCGCTTTTTGGCGTCTTCCTCGGCGGGCGCGATCTCGAATCCCGAACCGCCTGATGATGACCAGATCCAGACCTCATCGCTGCCCGCCCGGCGGCTGGTCACGACGATCTGCTGGGCAACCATGAAGGCGGAATAGAATCCGACACCGAATTGGCCGATAAGCCCCGCCCCATCCTTGCTCTCATTGAGACGAGCGAGAAATGACTTTGTCCCGGAGCGGGCGATGGTACCCAGGTTATCAATCAGTTCCTGACGATCCATCCCGATCCCGCTATCGGCGATCGTGAGTGTCTTCGTCGCCTTGTTGGGAATGATGCGGATTGTTGGCGGCGTTTCGCCACTGATCAGGCTGGGATTGGAGATTGCCTCATAACGAAGTTTATCGCAGGCATCCGAGGCGTTCGAAATCAGTTCTCGCAGGAAGATGTCGGTTTCGGAGTAGACCGAATGCACCATGAGGTGAAGAAGTTCGGAAACTTCGGCCTGAAACGGCTGCGATTGGGCGGCGATCGTCATCTTGCTGGTATCCGCTGAGAAAATGGAATGGCGTCGATATAGCCAGCCCGATTTCGACGTCAAGCTTGCCAGGGCGGCAAGACCAACACTCCTGCCTGCAAGTTTTATGGCCCGCTGACCCCGGTTCCCACGGTGTCTGCCGACAACTTCTTGCAGCAGCTGTGAAGCCCGCCCAGGAGCTGATGGAATTGCGACCGCCGCGCTATTCGGCGGCCGAGCTGAACTGCTTGCCGAGCGAGGCGCGCAATTCCGCCTTGCGTACCTTGCCGCTTGCCGTCATCGGCAGGGCTTCGGCGAATACTACCTTGTCCGGCATCCACCATTTGGAAATGCGGGACACCAGGTGATCGCGGATCTCCTGGTCGGAAACTTGAGCTCCCGGCTTGGTAACGAGCACCAGAAGCGGCCGCTCCTGCCACTTTGGATGCTCCATGGCGATCACGGCGGCCTGCTGGATCTTGGGATGTTCCAGCGCCGCGGATTCGATCGCCATGCTGCTGATCCATTCGCCGCCGGATTTGATGACGTCCTTGGAGCGGTCGACGATCTCTACCGATCCGTCCTCGTGAACCCTTGCAACGTCGCCGGTGGACAGCCAGCCGTTAGCGGTGGCGGTGGGCTGCCGATAATAGCCGGATGCCACAATCGGGCCGCGGACTTCAAGGTGGCCCATGGCGACGCCATCATGGGGCAGGGACACGCCGTTGTCGTCGATGATACGCAATTGCGTGCCGAATCCCAGGCGTCCCTGACGCAGCTTGAATTCGAAGTGCTGGTCGGCGGGCATTCCCGGCGGCGGCGTTCCGCGAAGGCCGCCGGCAATCTCGGTCATGCCCCATATCTGGCCGACCTGATGCCCCCGGCGCTCAAGATCCTGCACCAGCGCCGGTGGCGCCTTGGTGCCGGCAATCATCGCGGCGCGCAGCGACGGCAACGTCAGTCCGGTCGATGTCAGATGATTGATAATGGCCATCCAGACCGTAGGGACGGCGGCGGACACCGTCACGTTCTCGTTGCGAATGAGTTCGCAGAGTTTCTCCGGCTCGAAATTGCGCCCGGGCAACACCAGCTTCTGTCCGTTCATGGGTGCGGAGAACGGCATCATCCAGCCATTGGCGTGGAACATCGGGGCGATGGGCATGGCCGCTTCAAGCTCGCCCGGCCGGTAGACTCCAATCATGTCGGCCGAACTCATGAAGAGAGAGGCCAGCACGATCGATCGGTGGGTATAGACTATGCCCTTGGGGTCGCCGGTTGTGCCAGATGTATAGCAGATGATGCTGGCGGTTCGTTCGTCAAAGGAGGGCCACTCATGATTGTCGTTTGCCGCCTGGAGCAGGGCCTCGTAAGACAGCACATTCTGTAGCGAGGTCTTCGGCAGCTCCGTGCCGTTATCCATATAGATCCAGCCTTTGACCGTCTTCAGATGCGGCGCGAGGGCTTCGGCTAGGCTGAGGGTAGCGGGATCGATGAACATCCACTGGTCCTCGGCATGGCTGATGATCTTGACCAGTGTCTCCTCAAACAGGCGCGGATTGACGGTATGCAGCACGATCCCCTGTCCGGTCACTCCGTAAAACAGCTCGAAATGGTGATGGGTATTCCAGGCCAGCGAGCCGACGCGGTCGCCAAATTTCACGCCGAGCGGGACAAGGGCGGCGGAGAGCTTCAGACTGCGCTTCTTGGCATCCACATAAGAGTAGCGATGGATGCTGCCATCGACGTTGCGGGAAACGACTTCCGTCTTGCCATGCGCCGTGGTGGCATAGTGTAGAATCTCAGTTACCAGCAAAGGCGTTTCCATCATCAGGCCAAGCATGACCCTCTCCTCCCGGAATTGTGCTGGTTTTTTTCGGCTCTAGGCGCGCCTTTTCAAATGCTAAGCACAATTTGAGTCCGCGGGCAACGATGCTTGCCTGGTCGTAGCCCAAGGGCCGTTTCAGCCCCGATATCCATTCTTCCAAATCGAAAGAACGCTGGAAAAGCCCGCATTCCGGTGTAGCTTGACGCCGAAGGGTTGTCTTGGGACCTTATCCGAGGAAACCTGCAGTCAGCATGGCTTCGCGGCTGATTGCATAAAAAAAGTTGGAGGACGTCGCCTTGAAAATCGAATTCTTTTTTGACTGTTCGAGCCCCTGGACTTATCTCGCATTCGAAAGAATCCAGCCGCTCGCAGCTGAGTTTAATGCGGAGATCATCTGGCGGCCGATTTTGGTGGGCGGCATCTTCAACGCGGTCAATCCGGGGATCGAATTTACCAAGCAAAAGGACCGCATACCGCCCCGCAAGATGGACTACTTCTTCAAGGACATTGCCGACTGGGCGCGGGCGACCGGCATCACGATCAAGTTTCCGCCAAAGGGGCATCCGGTCAACAGTGTGAAGGTGATGCGGGCCTGCCTGGTTGTTGAACCGCAGGGCAAGCTTGTTCCCTGGGCTCGGGCAGCGTTCCAAACCTATTTTGGTGAGGACCGCGACCTTTCGTCGGATGCCGTAATAGTGGATATATGCCGCAAAGTCGGCATCGAACCTGAGCCGCTTATGGCAAAAATTGCTGAGCAGTCGGTAAAGGATGCTTTGCGCGCCAACGGGGACGAGGCGATGGCCCGTGGCGCCTTCGGTTCGCCGACCATGTATCTGGACAAGGACGACATGTATTTTGGTGTGGACCGCTTAGTCCTGCTGCGCGCGGCGATGGAGCGGAAACGCGAAGCGTTGCAGCGGGCCTGATTTTCGGGGTGTGCTGGGGTTCGATAGTCTGTCGCGAGCGCGATGCGCGGTAAGGCGAGTTCTTCGAGCCGCAGCGATTTGAACTGGGCCCGATGCGGTTGCCGCTACTTGGAGTTGATGATGAAGGCAGTGGTGGTTGAAGCTTTTGGTCCAATCGACAGCATGCTGCTGAAGGAGGTGCCCGTTCCGGCCGTGGCAGCGGGTCAGGTCCGCGTCAAGCTGCAGGCGGTCAGCATCGGCTTTGTCGATACGTTGAAGGTGCAGGGTCTTTACCAGACCAAGGACCAGCTCCCGTTTACGCCGGCAATGGAATTTGCCGGCATTATCGATGCGGTTTCCGAAGGTGTGTCCGGTCTTTCGGCCGGGCAATCCGTTCTGGGAATTGCCCGGAACGGCGCGCTCGCCGAATATGTCGTTGCCCAGGCAAGGGACCTGATGGTCGTTCCCGACGGATTGGACGCGGTCACGGCAGCGGCATTTCGCTCCAATTATTTCACCTCGCTCTATGCGCTCGAACGCGGCCAGCTACGACCCGGTGAGCATTTGCTCGTGCTGGGAGCGTCCGGCGGCACGGGTATTTCAGCGGTGCAAATCGGCAAGCTGTTGGGTGCCCGCGTCATTGCGGCGGCTTCGACGGCAGAAAAGCGCCAGTTCGCGGTCCGCCACGGAGCCGATGCGACGGTGGACTATACGCAGCCCAATTGGCGCGACACCTTGAAAGAGCTGACCGGTGGTCGCGGGCCGGACCTGATCTACGATCCCGTCGGCGGCGATGTTGCGATCCAGGCATTTCGTTCAATCGCCTGGAACGGCAGGCATGTGGTGGTGGGATTCGCCTCGGGCAAAATCTCGGCCCTTCCGCTTAATCTGGCGCTGTTGAAGGGCGGTATCCTCCTGGGCGTTGACGTGGTGCAGATCGGCAAGGAACCGGGGGGAGATCAGCTGGAGAAGCGGTTGCTTGCGGGCTTGGTTGGTTGGCTGAAGGACGGCAGGCTCAAGCCTGTCGTCGGACAGGTCTTTGAATTCGAGAATTTCAAGGGTGCTTTCAAGGCTTTGACCTCCCGGACCGCAGTTGGGAAGATGGTGGTAAAGATCGGATCATAAATCCGGTCTTCCGCCGCAACCGTAGAAACGTCGCGTGAGTACAAAGGTCGGGTCGCCGACCTTATTTTATGCATCGAGAGCGGAGCTAAATGTACGGCAAGGGCCGCCCCGGAGGTTTGGCGAAGATTCATTCTCCTGGCGCGGGGCTTTTCAGAAATTTGTTGTACGAACCGACCTAACAAGAGAATTTTCTGAGATTGTCGCTGCAATTTTTTCGTTCATCTTATGCGGAGCGCAGAGTGGAGCATTCTCCCCACGGAATGTGGGATTCGTAGATGCCGGCAAGGATTTCAGATGACGGATGTTGCGGTCAAAGCGGCTGAACCAGTCTCATTGAAAGGTCTGAACGAAGACTGGCTGGCGGTCATCATTGGGCTCCTGGTGTTTGGCCTGACCCTCGTCAGCGTGAGTGGAACCGACGTGCTCGGATGGGCTGTCGTGACGTCGGTCTATACCGATCTTTCCAAGGCCCTGGCTCCGGTCTCCAAGGCGTATGCCGCATTGGGAGGAAGCGGCGCGCTGCTCGCCACCTATCTGGCCCTGCTTGTCGTTCTCAGCGCCGGCGTGGCGGCGCTCGGCGACAACGTCAGGCGATTTGCCGTGGCGTTTACCGTTCTGTTCGCGCTAGCTTACGCCAGCTGGATCGCCGGAAGTTATGCTTTCATCGCAGCAGTCACGCCGGCCGAACAACAGAAATTCGGCATCTCCTGGTCGTTGAAGTTGACCAATGAAGGCGGCTTCATTGTAGCGCTGCTCCTCGGTCTTGTGATCGCGAACTTCTTCCCGCGCCTGGCTGAATGGTTGAAGGCGGCGGTTCGGCCCGAGCTCTACATCAAGGTGGCCATCGTCATCCTGGGGGCGACCGTTGCCGTCACGGCAGCGGGCCGATTGACGCTGGCATCCTCCCTGTTGTTTCGCGGCGCGGCGGCCATCGTTGAGGCCTATCTGATCTACTGGGCGGTTATCTATTACATCTCGCGTAAATGGTTTGGGTTCAGCCGGGAATGGTCAGTGCCCCTGGCGTCGGGCATTTCGATCTGCGGCGTGGCTGCCGCCATTGCGACCGGCGGTGCCATCAGGGCACGTCCTGCGGTGCCGGTCCTCGTATCCTCGTTGGTGGTGGTGTTTGCGGTGGTGGAGGTATTGCTTCTGCCGTTGTTGGCGCAGACCTTCCTGTGGCAGGAACCGCTGGTTGCCGGAGCCTGGATCGGGCTGGCAATCAAGACGGATGGTGCGGCGGTCGCCGGCGGTGGGATCACTGAATCCCTGATCATGGCCAAAGCAGCAGCCGAAGGTATCAATTATCAACCTGGCTGGATTCTGGCGACGACGACCACGGTCAAGATTTTCATCGACGTCTTTATCGGCATCTGGGCATTCATTCTGGGCGACATCTGGACCAATCATATCGACAAGAGGGCCGACAAGGCTCGGCCGGTCGAGATCTGGCAGCGCTTCCCGAAATTCATTCTCGGATTTCTGCTGGTCTTTGCGGTGTCGTTTTGGCTCGCAGCGGGTTCGTCAGGTGACATCGCCAAGGCCATTCCTGCCGCAGCGTCGGAGGCCAACGTATTCAGGGTCATCTTCTTCATCCTGACGTTCTTTTCGATCGGCATACTCTCCGATTTCCGCAAGCTTTGGCAGCAAGGCTTCGGCAAGCTTGCCGCCGTTTATTTCGTAAGCCTGTTCGGATTTGTGATCTGGGTCGGGCTTTTGATCTCGTGGTTGTTCTTCGCCGGCTTCAAGCCGCCCTTGGCTAGCTGATTTCCTGGAGATAAGGCCGTGACGCCACCGGATTTGAAAGACGAAATGTCACAAACGACGGCGGAGCCGCTTCTGCCGATCGAAAAGAAATTGATCGGCTGGAGCCTTGGGATCGGAATTGGGTTGCTGATCGTCCTGATCGCTTTCAACCATTTCGTGCCGATCAAACTGTAATTTTCCTGTCCAAATTGCGCGAACAGGCGAAGTGCCACTGCGGGCCCGCTGCCGCGGTGGCACGGCGGCTGCATGGAAGGTCGTGACCATCTCAACGGATCATGCTGTACTGACTTCGAATGCGGGTCGCTTACACCAGGAACCTTGGTACGAATGTCGCATTCGAGTACTAGGCATGGTCGCGGCCTTCGCCAACGGAGCGCAAGTCGCCAATGGAGCGTAAATAATGGGTGCCGAAGTAAGCCCGCTGGCCGGCAAGCCTGTCGAGTCCTCGATGCTGGTCAACGTGCCGCAACTGGTCTCGTCTTATTATACGGAAAAACCTGATCCCGCCGTCGCCTCGCAGCGGGTATCCTTCGGGACCTCCGGCCATCGCGGTTCGGCACTGAATAATGCCTTCAATGAAAATCATATTCTGGCGATCAGCCAGGCGATCTGTGACTACCGGAAAAACAATGGCATCTCCGGGCCGCTGTTCATCGGCATCGACACCCACGCGCTATCAGAGCCAGCCCTGATCAGCGCGATCGAGGTTCTCGCCGCCAACGGCGTCGATACCATGATCGACGAACATCGCGGCTACACGCCAACTCCTGTCATTTCTCACGCCATCCTCATTTACAACAGAGGCCGCTCAGAGGGACTGGCCGACGGCGTCGTGATTACACCGTCGCACAATCCTCCAGAGGATGGCGGTTTCAAATACAACCCGCCGCATGGGGGACCCGCCGATTCCGATGTCACCAGTTGGATCGAGCGCAAGGCGAATGCCTATCTCGAACACGGACTGGCAGGCGTTCAACGAGTTCCCTATCAACGTGCGCTTCGGGCGGCTTGCGTCCACCGCCATGATTATTTAGGGCCGTACGTGGCGGACCTCGGCCATGTCCTGGACATGGAAGCGATCCGAGCTTCGGGCGTGACGATTGGCATTGATCCGCTGGGGGGAGCTGCGGTGCATTATTGGCAACCGATCGTCGATCGCTATGGCCTCGCCGCGACCATCGTCAGCGACATCGTCGATCCTTCGTTCCGCTTCATGACCGCCGATTGGGATGGAAAAGTTCGCATGGACTGCTCTTCTCCCTATGCGATGTCGCGCCTGATTTGCATGGGCGGCAAATTCGACGTCGCGTTTGCCAATGATACCGATGCCGATCGCCATGGGATCGTCACGCGATCCAAGGGTCTGATGAATCCCAACCATTACCTGGCGGCATCCATCTTCTATCTATTCGGCCATCGGCCTGGCTGGAGGTCTGATAGCGCCATCGGCAAGACCGCCGTCAGCAGCGCAATCATCGATCGCGTCGGGGGTAAACTGTCTCGCAAGGTGGTTGAAACACCCGTTGGATTCAAATGGTTTGTTGAAGGCCTGAGTGATGGCTCGTTTGGCTTTGCCGGAGAAGAGAGTGCCGGAGCCTCTTTTCTGCGTCGCGACGGGTCGACGTGGACCACGGACAAGGATGGCATCATCCTCGGGCTTCTGGCTGCTGAAATGACGGCCCGCAGCGGTCGCGACCCGAGCCAGATATTTGATGGGCTCACCGATGAGCTTGGATTACCGTTCTATGAACGGATCGATGCGCCCGCGACCGGAAAACAGAAAAGCGTGTTGAAAAACCTGTCTCCCGACCAACTCGGCATGAAGCAACTGGCCGGCGAACCGATCCGCGCGACGCTGACGGCCGCACCTGGAAACAATCAATCGATCGGTGGCATCAAGGTGGTGACGGATAATGGTTGGTTCGCCGCTCGTCCCTCCGGGACCGAAGACGTTTACAAGATCTATGCCGAGAGTTTCCGCAGCGAGCAGCACTTGAACCAGATTCAAAAAGAAGCGCAACAAAATTTGAGCGCGCTGTTTGCCAAGGGCGGGTAGGTCAAGGGCGGGTAGGGATCACAGCTAGGGGGAAGCCACGCGCCGATAGAGACTGTTGTAGCAGGCTGCCGAGCCAGCCCAGCTGAACGTCTTGGCCATTGCGCTTCGGCGCATGGAGTTCAGACGCTCCTTCGACGTGAAAGTTGCGAAGGCACGACGCACCCCACCCAAAAAAGATTCGGCGGAAGGCTGGCTGAACAGGAAACCGGTTTCCCCGTCGACGATGGTTTCGGCCAAGCCCCCGGTTTGATGACCGATGGGGAGTGATCCAAACCGTTGTGCATACATCTGGCTGAGACCACAGGGCTCGAAGCGTGACGGCATCAAGGTAAAGTCACTGCCAGCAAAAATGCGCCGTGCCTGACCATCATTGAAGCCGATCGCAACTCCGATCGCGTCGGGCCTGCGGCGGTGGGCTTCAATCAACGCCTGCTCGATCTCGGGTTCGCCGCTGCCGGTGACGACGATCTGGCCGCCGGAACCCACGATTTCATCGGCCGCCGACAACACCAGATCAATTCCCTTTTGATGCACCAGCCTTGCAACAAGCCCGAAGATCGGACCGCGTGACAGAGCGAGGCCGAACTGCTGACGCACATAGTCGGCATTTGCCCGCTTGCCCTCCCAATCGCCAGCGCTGAAGGGCTGAGCGAGCTGCGGACAAAGCTTCGGGTCCCAGCTTTCGTCGATACCGTTCAGTATCCCGGTCAGTTCGGCCGCGTCCGAGCGTCGACGTAGCAGACCTTCAAGTCCGCAGCCCAGCTCATGGGTCGTAATTTCCTGAGCGTAAGTCTCGCTCACCGTCGTTAAGTGCGAGGCATAGACGAGACCCCCCTTCAGGAACGAAAGCTTGTCGTAAAATTCCACACCATCGATGTGAAAGGAATCTTCGGGCGCGCCGATACGTCTTAACGATTCCCTCGGAAACAACCCCTGATAGGCCAAATTGTGAATGGTCAGGATGCTCGGCACGTTGATCTGGTTCCAGGCCAGATAGGCGGGCACCAAAGCAGCTTGCCAATCATTGGCGTGGACGAGGTCGGCGGCCCAGCTCTGGTCGAGCTTGCCGGCGGCCAATTGCGCGGCGGCAGAGGCAAATCGTCCGAAGCGGATATCATTGTCGGGCCAGTCCTGACCCGCTTCATCGCCGTAGGGATTACCGGGGCGATCGTAGAGCTCGGGGCAGATCAGGACATAGACCGGCAGTCCGTCCCTGGTGGCCGCAAGTCCAAGATCGCAGGCCGGCATTTCAGCCATCGCTTCGCAGCGCCCCACGACCTCGACATGCAGGAACTGTTCAAGAATGTCCCGGTATCCGGGTAGCAGGATTCTGACATCAGTCCAGAGCCGGAGCGCCCGGGGTAACGCGGCGGAAACAGCTGCCAGCCCCCCGACGCGCACGAAGTCGTCCATCTCTGTGGTAACGAACAAGACTCTCAAGCGACGCCCTCTGCAGCGCTAACCCGAATAATGCAAGAATAGTTCCAGCCGGGTTAAACAGCGGAGCGTGGCGCGCGTTCCTACGATCAGTTTTGCTCCGCGATCAAGGTACTACCGGCCTGTAAACCGAGGTGGCCGCTTTTCCATGAAAGCCTGACGACCTTCCCTGAAGTCATCACTGTTCATGCAGGCGTCGCCGATGTGCCTGATGGCATTCATGTCACGCTGACCCGGGTCTTTCAGGATTTCGGCGATGGTAATCTTGGCGGCGGTGATCGCAAGCGGCGCATTATGGGCCATGGTGCGGGCCAGTTCGGACGTTGCTTCCCATAATTGGGCGTCGGGAATGACCCGGTCCACGAGGCCAATCCGAAGCGCCTCGCTCGCGTCGATGCGCATGCCAGTATACATCAGCAGGCGCGCCCAGGACGGTCCCACCAGCGAAACCAGATGCCGCAAGCCGTCATACCCGTACGCGATCCCCAACTTGGCGGCGGGAATACCGAACTGACTATTCGCAGCCGCTATCCGAATATCCGTAAGCATCGCGACTTGCATTCCGCCGCCGAGACAAAAGCCCCGGATGCAGGCGATCGTCGGCTTCGGAAAATTCCCCAGCAGGGTACGCTGCGCTGCGCTTCGTTCTGAATAGGCGTCAGACGCCTCGGCGTTGTGTCGGGTTTGCTCGAACTGGCTGATGTCCGCGCCGGAAACGAAGGCCTTGTCCCCCGCGCCAGTCAGGATCACCACCCGAACCTCGGGGTCATCGCGTAGCTCTGTCAACGCGCTGCCAAGCCCGTCCCACATGTCGAGCGACATGGCATTTCGCTTGGACGGATTGTTGAAGGCGATGACCCCGACGCCGCCGGAAACCTGCTTCAGAATCTTGCCCTCGGCGTAGGACCTTTGGGGATCAGAGGTGGTCGTGGGCATGTTTGCACTTTCGGGAAGGGGCTGGGGGCTTTCAGCGGCGAAGCGATGGCGAAGGCCGCTGGCGTTGCAGCTTAATGCATCGTTTCGCGGCTGGGAAACTGCCCACGAGACATGCACCCCTTCACTTTTTCGCGCTTCTTGGCGGAACGGGCCGATGCGTCGATTCGATGGGGCAAAAAAAATGAAGGCGGCCTTCAGCCGCCGCAGAGATATTCAACAGGTTCTTTGTTCGGGATGGTCCGAAAGGCCTCCTGACGTTGGGGCCGGTTCTTTAATCTTCGGCTGCAGCGATGGATTCCATCAAGGTTACGAGCTGCCTCTGAACGCCTTGATCCTTGATCCTGCTATAGGCCCGTAGCAACCGTAGGCTGAATGCGCTGTCCAGAAACAGGAGGCTCTCCACCTCACGGGCCTTGTTGTCGCCGTCATAGAAAAACATGACGGGAACGTCGAGCGCCGTTGCGATCTGCTGCAATCGCGCGGCACCGACTCGGTTTACGCCTTTCTCGTATTTCTGCACCTGTTGGAAACTCACGCCGAGCTGTCCGCCAAGCTCGGCCTGAGAAATTCGCTGCTCAACCCTACGCAGCCGAATCCGCTTTCCCAATTCAATGTCGGATTTTCCAGCACTGCGTTGCTTCATCTTCTTTGCCACCGATTTGTTCATCTTGAACTCGCTACTCCTGTTTCAGAATTCCAAGGGGCGGTTGAGGGATTCTCCTATTATACCCATTTGAATTCCCGTGGATGGATGAATTCGTCATCAAAGCAAGGGAATCTTTCTGAATCAAAAGAATCGACAATCCAGTCGATCATCTGCCCCGCCCGAGGGGAGGAGCGAGAGGGCCGATCGCAGGACAGCCAGATGTCCTTCGGCTGTCGCAACTCGATCTCAAGTGGCAGGATTTTGTCATTCCACATTCCCGCACAGGTTGGGAGGATACCAATACCGGCACCTGCAACCACCGCCAGGTAGCTGGCGCTGCCGATATTGGTTTTGATGACCAGCGGATCGGCGGGGGTATGACGAGTAAGCCAGCTTTCGAAATCCGTTGCTTCTCTACCGCTATCGCCAGTCTGGAGGACGATGCGGTGATCGGATAATTCCCTCAACTGGGTGGGAGCGCCGAAGGCTGCGACGTAGGCTTCACTCGCATAGAACATCGAGTGCAGCCGCCCGAGCCGCACCGGCTGAGTTCGGTCGTCGGGCTGCGACAAGTGAACGGCGATGTCCGCCTTTCGGCTCGCCGCGCGGCCAAGCGAGGCATACTGAAGGTCAACCTGAATATTCGGAAACAATCGCTGAAACTCAATCAGCCGCGGCGCCAGCCAGAAGGTGCCGAGTATTTCATCCACGGCCACTCTGATGGTGCCGGACATTTCGCTGGCGAGCGAACGTCCGACCCGCAGCATCTCCGCGGCCGCTGTCTCCATTCGTTCGGCAGCTAAGACAACAGCGCGCGCATTTTCGTCGATCAGGCGGGTTCCGTGGGCATCCCTGGTGAGCAGTTGGGTGCCGACCTGCCGTTCAAATTCCTCGATCCTTCGACGGATCGAGTTGATGGACATGCCCTGTCGATTAGCCGCCGAACGGAAACTTCCGCACCGCACGACTTCCAGAAGTATCCGCGCCGAGTTCCAGTCTTCGAGGCCATTGGATCTGGGCAGGGGGTGTTCATCTGGAGGAACGCCCCTTTCCGGTGGAGAGCGCATACACGACCCCTTTGATTTCTTAATCTTGGCAGGATTCTACGGAAATAACAACCTTCGCGAGCTTTGTGGTTATTTTCACACCTTTCGGTAGTTTTTCCTGGTTTGGGCGTGGCTGACCGCGCGCCGACGTTAAGGAGATTGGCATGAAATTGCGGACTAAGGGGCGTTCGAAGCCCTTTTTGGCCTCATCGGTGACCGAGGCAGCGCTGGCGGCCCGATCCGAGAAGCAGCTGGGAACTGTTCTCGTGAGGCTTCAGGAATGTCGAAAGGCGCTTCTCGATGCCAACAGCCCGGAAACTGCGGAATTGGTTTCACTGGCCGTCCTGCAACTTCAGATGAAGCTGAACCGGGTATCGGACCGGGAATTGATGGCGCTCTGCGATGAGGTCATCCGGGTTGTGGGCGCGCCTCCCAAGGATCAGGTCCGTCAAAAGCTGCGCCGCCGTCATTCGCCGGCCTTGCAGCTGGTAAGATAGTCTTCTCAGCAGATTATCCGCAGCAGCCAACGATGGTTTCCGCGCCGACCGGCGAGGCCGCCTTGGCGCGGACGGCCCGGTGACGTTGAATCGCGAAGTGCTGCAATCACCGCCCTAACAGAAGACTGTGAATTGGCATCGGGGACCGGGGGCTCTATGACTACGCCCCGTCGATTTCCGATGAAGGTCCATAGATCCGGCATCGGAGTTCCATTTGGACTGCGATGTACTCATGACTCACGATGTTTCCTTTCCGGCTGCATTGATCGCCGGATTGATCAGCTTTCTGTCTCCCTGCGTGCTGCCACTGGTGCCGCCCTATCTGGTCTATCTGACCGGCGCCACCATTGAGCACGTGGCGCAAGGTGAAACGGTATCCGCCTCCAAGCGGGCCATCCTTTTATCGGCGCTCGTGTTCGTGCTCGGCTTTGCCACTGTTTTTATCTTGCTGGGTGCCAGCGCTTCGCTTGCAGGTTCGCTGGTTCGCGCCTGGTCTGCCCAATTGTCGGTTGCCGCTGGTGTCGTCATCGTCGTGATGGGGCTGCATTTTCTCGGCCTCACCCGGATCGGCCTGTTGATGCGGGAGGGCCGGCTACCCATCCCTCGGCCAATCGGGCTGTGGGGCGCCTATCTCATGGGTCTGGCGTTTGCCTTCGGTTGGACACCCTGTATCGGCCCGATCCTCGCAGCGATCCTGTCGATCGCCGCTGCTGAAGCGACGGTGGCGAAGGGGGCGGCGCTGCTCGGCGCGTATTCGGCCGGTCTTGGGGTCCCGTTTCTGCTGGCGGCTCTTATGATCGAGCAATTTTCGTCACTATTTGCCCGAATGAAGCGCCATCTTGCGGTCGTCGAGCAGGTCATGGGCGTTTTGATGGTCGCCACTGGAGTAGGCTTTCTCACCGGAGCGGTTTCCTCGGCGAGCTCTTGGCTACTTGAAACGTTTCCAGCGCTACAGAGCCTTGGCTAGCGTCTGCCGTTGACCGTGTTGCTGTCGGTGATAGCGGCATAGACCATGGACCGCAGTTCGCGCCGGATCGGATAAGCGCTGGACGGCAGCAGCTGGGTCATGAAGATGGTGATCAGTTCTTCGGCGGGATCGATCCAGAACGCGGTTGATGCCGCGCCGCCCCAGGCATATTCGCCGGCGCTGCCGGCAATCAGCGTTTGCGCCGGGTCCATCGTAACGGAGACACCCAGGCCGAAGCCGACCCCATTGTAAGCCGCTTCGCTGAACAGGGAGCGTGAGAGTGCCGGCAGGTCCCGTCCGCCGGGTAGATGGTTTGAAGTCATCAACGCCAGCGTTTTCCGCCCGATCAATCTGACGCCATTGATCTCGCCGCCGTTGAGGAGGGCCCGGCAGAAGGTCAGGTAGTCGGAGGTCGTCGAGCACAGTCCGCCTCCACCCGAAAGGAAGGAGGGTGCTTTCAAATAAGCGCTCTTCGCGGGATCATCCTGCAGCGTCAGGCCGACAGGGCGGACACCCACGAAGGTCGTGGCACCCTGCGGATTGGCCGCATAACAGGCCGCGAGCCTGCCTGCCTTCTCCGCCGGTACAAAGAATCCGGTATCGGTCATGCCGAGCGGCCGGAAGATGCGCTCCTCCAGGAATTGATCCAGCGGGCGATCGCTGATTTTTTCGATGAGATAACCAATGACGTCGGTCGAGATCGAGTAGTTCCAGGCTTCGCCCGGCGAAAACTCCAGCGGAATAGGGGCCAGCTCCTCGATCATGGATCGAAGCGTGCCGCTAAGCTCGACTCCGCCAATGTTCTTCTCGCGATAGGCGGCATCGACATTGGTGCGCAGCTGAAACCCGTATGTCAGGCCCGAGGTATGCCGCAGCAGGTCGACGATCAGCATTGGCCGGGCCGGTGGCTTAGTCAGAAACGCTGGCGCCGTGCCGGCCAAATAGACGCCGAGGTTCTTCCATTCTGGAATGTATTTGTGCACCGGCTCTTCGAGCGCGACGCGTCCCTCCTCGACCAGCATCATGAAGGCCACCGATGTGATCGGTTTGGTCATGGAGTAGATACGAAAGATCGTATTCTCCTTTATCGGCGCCTGCCGCTCGAGATCGGCAAGACCCTGTACCGCGCGATGTACGATTTCGCCTCGCCGATAGACCAGGAAGTCGGTGCCCGCATAGCGCCCCGCTTCAATGTAGTTACGCCTGATATGATCATCGACGCGCTTTAGGGCGGCCTTCGACATGCCGGCGCTGTCGGACGAAAGGGCAACTGACATAAGCGGCTCCGTGCTGCCGAAACTTCATAGCCGAAAAGCCGGACAGCTTCCACGCGCAGGCCACGCCACAGCCGTCAAAATGAAATGACGGTACGTGGCCGCCTGCTTTTCTGACCCCATGCAGGCTGGTCTCCCACGCCATGATCGGCCTGGAAAAGCGCCGCTCTTGCCGGTGTCCTTTCATCGCCCAATCTTTTGGCAGCGCACAATAAATAAGCGAAACGCAAATCTTCCAAGCGTAGCTGAGCAAGCAGCTTCATCTAGGCCCCGGTGTAACCGGCTGCAGCATCTGGGCTTTCCCGGTCGGACTGGATTGGCACGCGGCTTGAATAGCAATTGGTGACGCCACAGTCGCCGTCCGTCGAAACAATCATCCGCTTTTCGAATTCGCCAAACCGGGTCTGCCCGGTGCGCGCCGCTGTGGAATCGTCTCATCCGTTTGCACACGCGGTCGTCGTTGAAGTCACTTACAGGGGACGCACGCTTCCATGACCAAATCGACTGCAAGACACTCCACGCGCGGTTTCAGCCGCCGTCAAATCCTCAAGGCCAGCGCAGGCACCGCGGCGCTGCTCGCCGCTGCCAAGATGAATTTTCCGGCAGGAGCTTTCGCCGAAGGGACGGGGCCCGAGGTGACGGGGGCAAAGCTGGGGTTCATTGCCCTGACCGACGCTTCCCCCCTGTTTGTTGCGAAGGAGAAAGGAATCTTCGCCAAATACGGCATGCCCGACGTGGAAGTGCAGAAGCAAGCTTCCTGGGGCACGACCCGCGACAATCTGGTGCTCGGCTCCGAAGGCAATGGCATCGATGGCGCTCACATCCTGACGCCGATGCCGTATCTCATCTCATCCGGTAAGGTGACCCAGAACAACCAGCCGACGCCGATGTATATCCTGGCGCGGCTCAACCTGAATGGTCAGTGCATTTCGGTCGCCAAGGAATATGCCGACCTGAAGATCGGCGTTGACACGACGCCGTTCAAGCCGGCGTTGGAGAAGAAGAAGGCGGGCGGAGCCGCGGTGAAGGCGGCGATGACCTTCCCGGGTGGCACCCACGATTTGTGGATTCGCTACTGGCTCGCTGCCGGCGGAATCGATCCGGACAAGGACATCGAAACCATCGTCGTTCCGCCAGCACAGATGGTCGCCAATATGAAGGTGGGAACGATGGACGCCTTCTGCGTCTGCGAGCCCTGGAACCTCCAGTTGATTCATCAGCAGATCGGCTACACGGCGGTCACGACCGGCGAAATCTGGGACAAGCATCCGGAAAAATCTTTCGGCCTGCGTGCAGCCTGGGTCGACAAAAATCCGAAAGCCGCCAAGGCCCTCCTCATGGCGGTCATGGAAGCGCAGCAATGGTGCGAAAAAGCCGAAAACCGCGAAGAAGTAGCGGCCATCTGCGCCAAGCGACAGTGGATCAACGTGCCGGTCGAGGACGTGACCGATCGCATGAAAGGAAAGTTCGATTACGGCACCGGCCGGGTGGTTGAAAACAGCCCGCAGCAGATGCGCTTCTGGAAGGATCACGCCTCATATCCCTTCCAAAGCCACGACCTCTGGTTCATGACCGAGGACATTCGCTGGGGCAAATACGAAGCCGCCTATGACGCCAAAACCCTGATCGGCAAGGTCAACCGCGAAGATCTCTGGCGGGAGGCGGCCAAGGAATTGGGCATCGCTGCCGCTGATATCCCAACCTCGAAGTCGCGCGGCAAGGAGACCTTCTTCGACGGCAAGGTCTTCGATCCTGAAAATCCGGCGGCCTATCTCAAGTCGCTGGCCATCAAGCGCGTTGAGGTCTGATCGGCAGGCGCGACGTGCCGGATACGGAGAGAGATTCGATGAATATGCCGCTCATGAAAACAGAGACCATCGCTGCGCGGCCAACCGCAGCGGTGGTCACACTTGCGCCGCCGCAGAGGCCGCGTGCCGAAGATCTGATGAAGATGGCGAGGGCGGCGGCGGTTCGAATTGTGCCGCCGCTCGTGGTGCTCGTCCTCTTAGGGGTCATATGGGAGTTGTTGTGCCGGCGAGCGGGCTCTGCGCTGCCGCCGCCGTCCAAGGTTTTCAAGGATACGAAGGAGCTGATCTTCGACCCCTTCTTTGATCGCGGCGGCATCGACAAAGGGCTGTTCTGGCATCTTTCCGCGAGCCTTAAGCGCGTGGCGTTCGGCTTTTCGCTGGCGGCTGTCGGCGGGGTGGCGCTCGGCACATTGGTCGGACAGTCGGTGTGGGCCATGCGTGGTCTCGATCCGATCTTCCAGGTACTGCGGACCATTCCGCCGCTCGCCTGGTTGCCTCTGTCGCTCGCCGCATTCCGCGATGGCCAGCCTTCGGCGATCTTCGTGATCTTCATCACGTCGATCTGGCCGATCATCATCAATACCGCCGTCGGCATTCGGAACATTCCGCAGGATTATCGCAATGTTGCGGCGGTGCTCCAACTCAACCCCTTGGAGTTTTTCTGGAAGGTCATGATCCCGGCGGCAGCGCCTTATATTTTCACCGGCTTGCGTATTGGCATCGGGCTCTCATGGCTCGCGATCATCGCCGCGGAAATGCTGATCGGTGGCGTAGGCATCGGCTTCTTTATTTGGGATGCCTGGAATTCCTCGCACATCAGCGAAATCATTCTGGCCCTGTTCTATGTCGGCATCGTCGGATTTGTGCTTGATCGGCTGATTGCGGGCGTCGCGATGATCGTTACCCGGGGCACGGCCCAGAGCTAAGGACAATGCCATGATCTACCTGAAACTCGATCACATCGATAAATCGTTCACCCGCGGCAATGCCACCACCGAGGTCTTGAAAGACATTAATCTTTCGATCGGCGAAGGAGAATATGTTTCCATCATTGGGCATTCGGGGTGCGGGAAGTCGACGCTACTCAATATCGTTGCCGGACTGACGAGGGCGACTGTAGGGGGCGTGCTGCTGGAAAACCGGGAAGTCAATTCGCCCGGGCCGGACCGCGCGGTGGTCTTTCAGAACCACAGCCTGCTGCCCTGGCTCACCGTGTATGAGAACGTTCGGCTTGGAGTCGACAAGGTATTTCGCTCCAGCAAGACCAGCATCGAGCGCGACCAGTGGGTCATGCACAATCTCAACCTGGTGCAAATGGCCCATGCCAGGGACAAGCGTCCGGCGGAAATTTCCGGTGGCATGAAGCAGCGCGTCGGCATCGCCAGGGCGCTGGCGATGGAGCCGAAAGTCCTGCTGCTTGATGAGCCGTTCGGCGCGCTCGATGCGTTGACGCGGGCCCATCTGCAGGATTCGGTGATGGCGCTTCATCAAAAGCTTGGCAACACCATATTGATGATCACCCATGACGTGGACGAAGCCGTGCTGCTGTCCGATCGCATCGTCATGATGACCAATGGCCCAAGCGCAACCATTGGAGAGGTGCTTGAGGTGCCGCTGGCGCGTCCACGCAATCGACTCGAGCTTGCGACCAATGCCAATTATCTGAAATGCCGCCAGCGGGTGCTCGAATTCCTTTACGAACGACATCGCTTCGTCGAGGCGGCATAACGGAAGGCGAGTGCGCACATGACACCCGAGCAAGTCAGATTGGTTCAGGGGAGCTTTGCCAAGGTTGCCCCGATCTCGGAGCACGCCGCGACGTTGTTTTATGACCGGCTGTTCGAGATTGCGCCGGCGGTGAGGGCGATGTTTCCCGGCGATCTCACGGAACAGCGCAAGAAACTGATGGCGACCATTGCCTTCGTTGTAAACGGTTTGGGCCGGCTTGAGGAAGTACTGCCTGCGGCCAGCGAGCTCGCCAAGCGCCATGTCGCGTATGGCGCCAAGGCTGAACACTATCCGGTGGTCGGCGCAGCATTGTTGTGGACCCTTGAAAGGGGACTTGGCGAGGGATGGACCCCGCCGGTCGCTGATGCCTGGCGCGCTGCCTACGGCACGTTGTCCGGTTATATGATCGCCGAGGCCTACACGGCCGATTAGCACGCTCGCAAGCCGCTAGGCGTCGACAAACGAAATCCGGCAGGATGTTCGCCGGAGCTTGTCCCTAGAGGAACAGCTTCTGCAGTGATCCCTTGCGGACGGGAGCGTTGCTCCTCCCTCACAACTTAGATATCGGTAGCTGGTCGCCAGAAGGTTCCAGCTTGACAGCATGGCTGCGACCACGCGTCCGCTTTCAAGCGAAGTCGTTTTAACCCACTGCTGATGGCCGCCGAACTCGGCTCTGCGCGAGACCCTCTCGCGGAGCCGGCGCGATTTTGAACTTTTGAGCTGATGTCGGACAATAAAAAACAAAATAATATCGTCCACCCTGACCATCCGGTGCGGGGTATCTTGCTGATCCTGTCCTCGACGATCTTCCTGTCAGTACAGGACGCGTTTTCCAAATATCTGTCGAAGTCCCTGCCAGGGTTGGAAATCACCTGGTTGCGATTCATGACGTTCGCGCTTCTGCTGTCGCCGGTCGCGCTGACGTCGCCCAGTGTATTTCGGTCCAGTCGGCCCCTGATGCAGGTCGCCCGCGGGGCGGGGGTGACAGTCTCGGCGGTGTTCTTCATTTCCTCTCTGCGTTTCCTGAGGATTGCCGAGGCAACGGCGACCGCCTTCGTTGCGCCGATTTTTGTCACCGCTCTCTCAATTCTGTTTTTGAGGGAGAGAATAGGCTTGCGCCGCTGGTTTGCCACGATCATAGGGCTGGCAGGCGTCTTGATCATCATCCGGCCCGGCTCCGGTGTATTTCAATTGGCGGCGTTATTGCCTGTAATCTCGGCGATGGGTTGGGCTAACGCACTGGTCATTACCCGCCTGATCGGGGGCAAGGATGGCGTCGCCACCACCATGGTCTATACCTCCCTGGTCGGCTCGCTGGCGCTGATGCCGCTGATACCATTTGTGTGGGTTCGGCCGGACGGGTGGCAGCTCTTGATCGCGGCCGGAGTCGGGATCTTCGGCATGGCGGGGCAAACCATCGTGGTGTTCGCGTTACGCTACGCGAGGGCATCCGTGCTGGCCCCCTTCACCTACACGCAGCTCGTTTGGGCAGCGATTCTTGGCTTCCTTGTATTCGGAGAGATACCAGACGGGTGGACGTTCGTGGGCGCCGCGATCATCATATTCGGCGGGCTCTATACTGCCCATCGGGAAAGGTTGATGCGCGGCCGGTAAGCGTTGATCGCCCCGCGCCACCTTGTCCGTTGGTTTTTCTCAGTCAGCGCCGTTTCGGGGGTTTCCGTTGACCTCCATTCGTGCCATGTGGTGCCGAGATCTTCCCGGCGGCTTGCCTGGGACGCGATCATGCAGGGCAGCAGATATCCCAAGGGCGGGGCAGGCACATTCCCAGCCGCAAACGATGAGTTGGCTATGACACAGGAAACCGTAGTAATCGTCGGCGCGGGACACGCCGGCTTCCAACTGGCGGCGTTTCTGCGACAGGCGGGATTTTCCAGACCGATTACATTGGTCAATGACGAGGAGCACCTTCCTTATCAGCGCCCGCCGCTCTCCAAGGAATATCTACAGGGTTCGGTAAGCTCGGACGGTCTGACGTTCCGCCCCGATAAGTTTTTTCGCGAGCAGACGATTGACCTGATTTCCGATCGCGCGATCTCGATCGATCGGCAGAACAGCACGCTCAAGCTCGGATCTGGCGCGGAGATTGGCTACGGCCATTTGGTCCTGGCGACCGGCGCGCGCAATCGGCCATTGGATATTCCGAACGCCCAGCTGCCGGATGTCCGCTACTTGCGCACTCAGGCCGAGGCCGAAGCGCTCCGCCAGCGATTGCCGACCTGCAAGCGGGTGGTGGTCGTCGGTGCTGGATTTATCGGTCTCGAATTCGCGGCGACTGCGCGCGAGAAGGGCATTGAGGTCGACGTGCTTGAACTCGCACCACGGGTCATGGCGCGCGCTGTCACCGCCGAGGTCTCCAACTACTTCCAGGATCGGCATCGTGCGGCCGGGATTCGGATTCATCTTGGCGTACAGGCGACCGGCATTGAAGCTGATGGTACGCAGGTGACCGGCGTTAGCCTGAGCGACGGTCGGCATCTGCCGGCAGACCTTGTCGTTGTCGGCGTCGGTGTTCTGCCCAACGTCGAACTCGCGGCGGAGGCAGGGCTGCAAGTCGCGGCAGGCATCATTGTCGACGAGAATTTGCTGACCGCCGATCCGAATATCTCGGCGATCGGGGACTGCGCGCTGTTTGCCAGCCGTCGCTTCGGAGCTGAGCTGCGGCTGGAGTCGGTGCAGAACGCCACCGATCAAGCGCGTACCGTTGCCTCGAGACTCAATGGCACGGCGAAGTTCTACGATGCGCTGCCTTGGTTCTGGAGCGACCAGGGCAAGGAAAAATTACAGATCGCGGGATTGACCAACGGGTATGACCAGGTCGTGGTGCGCGGGGATATTGCTCAGGGGTCGTTCTCGGCGTTCTGCTACAAAGAAGGCAGGCTGATCGGCATCGAATCGGTCAATCGCGCTTCCGACCATGCGTTCGGCCGCCGCGCGTTGGGCATGAACAAGCTGGTCGATCCGGCCCAGGCAGCCGATCTGTCCTTCGATCTGAAGGCTGCATTGAAATAGCCGAATGCGGGAGCGCGGCGAGATTCGGGCCGCGCCCGGATCTCAGCGTGCGTCAGGCCATGACTTTGAATTCCTGCCTGACGGAGTCGATGTCCGCCACGGTCGGTAATCCCGCTTCATTGCCGAGACGCTGAATTTTGAAGGTCGAGGCGGCTCGGGCGAAGTCGAAATGCTCGTGCCAGCCTTTGGCGGGATGGCTGAGATAGGAATAGATGTAGGCGCCGTGGAATACGTCGCCGGCGCCGTTGGTGTCGATCACCCGTTCACGGGGGATCGGCAGCGCGGGAAGCTCGTGCGTAGCGCCCGTTTCATCGTACCACAGCAGCCCGCGTTCACCCAGGGTTACGCCACCAACGCGGCAGCCGCGTCCCTTCAGATAATCCAGCATCGCTTCCGGTGTCTTGTCCATCTGCTCGCAGAGCCGTTCGGCAACGATGGCGACATCGATATATTGAAGGAGTTCATGGGTATTACTCCGCAGTCCTCCGCCATCCAGCGAGGTGAGAATGCCGGCCTCCCGGCACAACTTCGCATAATGGATCGCGGCGTCCGGTTGATGGCCATCGACATGCAGCACCCGGCAACCACCGAGATTGAGCAGCGGAAAGGGGTGGATATGTTCGTCGTCGCGGCAGCGTACAATCGCACGCTTCCCATCCTTTGGCATGATGAATGAGAGCGAAGACGAATTAACTTTGCGCGGGTGGACCGAAATTCCGTATTTGGCGCTCATGTCCTGGAACATTCGGCCCAGCCAGTCATTGGCGACCGTGGCGATCAAGTCGGGAACGATCCCGAGTTTGGCGCAGCAAAATGCGGCGGTGACCGCATTGCCACCGAATGAGACCGCGTAGGCGGATGCAACATGTTTCTCGTCGCCGGTAGGCATGTGATCGGTAATGAACGTCACATCGATATAGGTCTGTCCAATGAAGAGGGCCTGCATACGTTAATCCGTCATGCGCTGAGGTGGTCCCGGCAGAGACACTAACCTAACATCGGTTGGCGGCGGATCATTGGCAAAAATTGTGCCGCCTTCCCCCTCGGCGGCCGGTCTCCGGTGGCGGGGGAGGGTGTTGAAGTTGAATGGTAAGCCGAAAAGCCACGGCTCGGATGTCCACCAAACCCCTCATTGTTGCCGTCGCAACCGCTGGCTAAGTCGATCGAGTGGTGGAAAATCGTGAGGCATTGAGGGTACGAGAGAGATGCGGCCTCAGTCGGTCAAGGTGCTCCACGGCAGGGTGGTCAGATTGCCGCGGTCCTGACGCTGAGCAGCCAGCTCCAGGATCGGAACTTTGTGTGCGATGCACCAAATTTCTTGACTCAGGTTAGGTGAGTGGTTACTCACACGGCATGAGCAGATTGCGAATGACTAGCGACTTGCGCCGCCAGCTGATCCTGAGCGCGGCCAAGCGCTGTTTTGCCCGACACGGCTTTGCCGGTACCACGACGAGGAGCGTGGCTGCTGCCGCATCCATCTCGGAAGGGTTGCTGTTCAAACACTTCCCCACCAAGTCGGCGCTTTATGCGGAGATCCTGACAGAGGAGTGCCAGGCCGATCCGGAACTGCACGAATTGCTGGATCACTCGCCATCGACGGAAACTCTTGTCGAACTGGTCGAAAGCATGGTCAGGAATTTCCTGCAGGTTTCGGACTGCCCCGATCAGGAAGATGCCCAGCGGCTTCGTCTAGCCATAAGCAGTCATCTGGACGACGGGGAGTTTGCGCGGGTGCTTTATGAAAAGGTCGCCGAGCTGATCGGGCCTTTATTCACGGCTTCGTTACAGCAGGCGATCGAAACCGGCGACGCGTCAACGAGCCGGGGCAATCCGATGGATCTGTTCTGGTTTGCGCACCACACGCTGTTGACCACGGCACTGACCCGTCTGCCAAGCGTCCCCTGCCTTGTCTATGGCGAACATATTCAACGGCAGCTTTGTGAGTTCATTCTGCGCGGTATCGGTCTCAATGAGACCGCGATCGCCTACCATCTGGACCGCGCGTCACGCCCGAATTCGGGGCGTCCGGTCGTCACAGAAAGAGCTTGAGCGATGAACATCGTCAACGAGTCCCACATTTCGGGAAGGCCCCTTCAGGAAAAGCCCCCAAAGCGTCCGGTGAGGCCGCTGCTCTGGTTCATCATCGTCGGCTCGCTGCTTGCGGCGCTGGTCGGCGGCCTGGTCTGGTTCAACTATTTCCGCGGCCAGATGATCAAGCAGTTCTTCGCCAACAACAGACCGCCGCCTTCCAGCGTAAGCGTGGCCGAAGCCAAATCGGAGATTGTCCCGAATCTGCTGACGGCCGTGGGCGAGCTATTGGCCGTGCATCAGGTCAACGTCACCGCCGACGTCAATGGACGGGTGACCGAAATCAAATTCCAGCCCGGCACGCATGTCACGGCGGGCACGCCCCTGGTGCAGTTGTTCGATGCGCCGGACCAGGGAGACCTCGCCAATTTCAAGGCGCAGGCGACGGTGGCCCAACTTTCGCTCGATCGCGCCAAGCAATTGGCGGCGCGTCAGTTCGGCCCGCAGGCAACCGTGGATCAGGCACAGGCGGCGTTTGACCAGGCGCAGGCCGGCATCGCCAAGACCGAGGCGCTGATCTCCCAGAAACTGGTGCGTGCGCCGTTTGATGGCGAACTCGGCGTACGCAAGATCGAGGTCGGACAATATTTGACGGCGGGCACGGCTATCGTGTCGCTGACCGATCTTTCAGAATTATGGGCCAATTTCACCGTCACCGAAAAGGATTCCGGTCAGCTCAAGGTCGGACAAACGGTACGGCTCAAGGTTGACGCGTATCCGGAGCGAAAGTTCGAAGGCAAGATCACGACGATCGAGCCCCAGATTGCAACGGATACGCGGAACATCCGCGTGCAGGCAACGATCGCCAATCCCGAGAAAATTTTGAAGCCGGGTATGTTCGTGACCACCACAGTGGTGTTGCCGGACAAGCCGCCGGTCGTCACCGTTCCCGAGACCGCCGTCGATTATACCCTCTACGGCGACTCGGTGTTCCTGATCACCGAGAAGAAGGAAGAGGACGACAAGACCAGCCTGATCGCGGTACGGACCTTCGTGCAGACCGGAAACCGGATCGACGGACGCGTCGAAATCCTGCGAGGCCTCAATCCGGGCGACCGGGTCGTGGCTGTGGGACAGCTCAAGCTGCAGTCGGGCGCCGCCGTTTCCATCTCGCCCGATCCCGCGCCGCCCATTCCCGCGCAGCCGCCGCGCTACTGATGACCTTGGATGCATGATCCGGTGGTGCCGGATCATGCCCATCTGCAATTTAGATCGAGATCGCCGAGATGGCCTTTACCGATATTTTCATCAAACGTCCGGTGCTGTCGGTCGTTATCAGCTTGCTCATTCTGCTGATCGGCTTCAAAGCCGCGACCAGCCTGCCGATCCGGCAATATCCGAATCTGTCGAATACCGTGGTGACGATCACCACGGTGTATCCTGGCGCATCGGCTGACCTGATCCAGGGCTTTATCACCACGCCGCTGGAACAGGCGGTGGCATCTGCCGAAGGTGTCGATTACATCACCTCCTCGTCGGTCCAGGGGACGAGCACCATCCAGGTGTTCGTCAAACTGAATTTCGAGCCCAACCAGGCGATGACCGAAGTTCTCGCCAAGGTGAACTCGGTAAAATATCTGATCCCGAAGGAGTCAAATGACCCCGTGGTCGTGAAGACTACCGGCGACACGATTGCGGTGATGTATCTCGGCTTCTCGAGTGAGGAGCTCAGCGGATCGGCGATTTCCGACTATTTGACCCGCGTGATTCAGCCGGTGCTGTCGACCGTAGACGGCGTGGCCTCGGCCGATATTCTGGGTGGCCAGACATTCGCGATGCGGCTTTGGCTCGATCCGGTGAAAATGGCGGGCCGCAATGTCTCGCCGACTGATATCGCCGCGGCGATCGCGTCCAACAATTTCCAGGCTGCCGCGGGCCAGACCAAGGGATATTTCATCGTCTCCAACGTCTCGGTCAACACCGATCTGCAGACCATCGATCAGTTCAAGCGGATGATCGTGAAGTCAAAGGATGGCGGGCTGGTGCGCATCGAGGATGTCGCAACCGTCGAACTGGCTGCACAGAGTACGGATGCCAGCGTCGCCTTCAACGGCGAACACGCCATCTTCATCGGCATCAAGGCAACGCCGCAGGGTAACCCGCTTACGTTGGTCAAGGGAGTTCGCGCCCTGTTTCCGGAGCTGGAGCGCAATCTGCCGCCATCCATGAAGATGAAGGTGGCCTACGATTCCACCAAGTTCATCCAATCGTCGATCGACGAAGTCGAGAAGACCCTGGGCGAAGCAGTGTTGATCGTGGTCGTCGTGATCTTCCTGTTCCTGGCGTCCTTCCGTTCGGTGTTCATCCCTGTAGTGACTATTCCCTTGTCGCTGGTCGGTGTCTGCATCCTGATGGTCGCGGCGGGTTTCAGCTTCAACCTATTGACCTTGCTTGCGATGGTCCTGGCAATCGGGCTGGTCGTCGACGACGCCATCGTGGTGGTGGAGAATATTCACCGCCATCTCGAGGAGGGCATGCCACCTGTGCAGGCGTCTCTCAAGGGAGCGCGCGAAATCGTCGGGCCGGTTATTTCGATGACGATTACCCTGGCTGCCGTCTATGCGCCGATCGGATTTCTTGGCGGGGTCACCGGCGCCCTGTTTCGCGAGTTTGCCTTTACCCTGGCAGGCTCGGTGATCGTCTCGGGCGTGATTGCGCTGACGCTGTCACCGATGCTGTGTTCGGTGCTTCTCAAGAGTGCGGATGAGGGACGCTTTGCCCGGCTGGTCAACCGCGTTTTCGGTGCGGTGACCCGCTGGTACGGGCGCAAACTCGACCGATCGCTCGATTACCGGCCGATTACGGCGCTGTTTGCCGTCACAATCCTGGGGCTGGTCGGATTTCTTTACATGCATACGTCTCAAGAGCTGGCGCCGCAGGAGGATCAGGGCATCGTATTCGCGATTACCAAGGCTCCGAAATACGCCAATATCGACTACATCGATTTCTACGGCGACAAGCTCGACAAGGCCTATCAGAAATTCCCCGAAACGGACCTTCGCTTTATCCTGAACGGTATTACCGGCCCACAGGGCGGCTTTGCCGGCATGTTGTTGAAGCCGTGGAATGAGCGCAAGCGGAGTGCGCAGCAGCTTCAACCGCTGGTGCAGGCCGAGCTCAGCAAGATCGAGGGCGTCAACGCGTTTGCTTTCAGCCTGCCGCCGCTGCCCGGCGGCCCCGGCGGTTTGCCGGTTCAGATGGTGATCAATTCCACCAGCGGCTTTCAGTCGGTCTACGAGCAGATGGAGAAACTGAAAGACGCTGCGCGCAAGAGCGGTCTTTTCATCGTCTCCGACAGCGATCTCAGCTTCAACCAGCCGGTGGTGCGGGTAAAGGTCGATCGCGCCAAGGCCGCCGATCTTGGCATCAACATGCAGCAGGTCGGCAATACGCTCGCCACCCTGCTCGGGGGCAATTACGTCAACCGGTTCAACCTGGAGGGTCGTTCCTATCAGGTGATTCCGCAGGTGCCGCGCGCGATCCGGCTTTCTCCGGAATCGCTCGGAGGCTATTACGTGCCGACCAACACGGGGCAGCTCGTGCCGCTCTCGACCATTGTATCGGTCACGACAGGCACCGATCCGAATGCCCTGACCCATTACAACCAGCTTAACTCGGCGACCTTCTCGGCCGTGCCGATGCCGGGCGTTTCGATGAGCCAGGCGGTTGATTTCCTGGAAGGGGAGGCCAAGAAGCTGCCATCCGGCTTCAGCCACGATTACCTCGCCGACTCCCGGCAATATGTGAAGGAGGGTAACCAGCTTCTGGTCACCTTTGCTTTCGCGATCATCATCATCTTCCTGGTGCTCGCGGCACAATTCGAGAGCTTACGGGACCCATTGGTCATCATGATCAGCGTCCCCATGGCGGTGGTCGGCGCGCTCATTCCGTTGTTCTTTGGCGTGTCCACGATGAACATCTACACGCAGGTCGGTTTGCTGACGCTGGTGGGGTTGATCAGCAAGCACGGTATTCTGATGGTCGAGTTCGCCAATGAGCTGCAGTTGAAGGAAGGCCTGGATAAGCGCTCAGCCATTGAAATGGCCGCACGCGTCCGGCTCCGTCCGATCTTGATGACGACGGCGGCCATGGTGACCGGGCTGCTGCCGCTGTTGACGGCTTCGGGCGCAGGTGCGGCGAGTCGATTTTCGATCGGGCTCGTGGTCGTGGCCGGCATGTCGATCGGCACCCTGTTCACGCTGTTCGTGCTCCCCGCCGTCTATGTCGCGATCGCGACCGACCACTTGAAAGCCGCGGGATCCGAGCGGAAAAGGCAGATCGCCGATCTGGATGTCGGTCCGGGAGCCCTGAAACCGACCTGAGGCGCGCACCACAGCTTTAGCCGTTCCAACGACGCTTTCGTGCGAGGTGGATTTGCGCCCCGGCGCCGCCGCCCTTACGTTGAAGGTTCGGTATTCCCGAATTTCGGAGTGCCCGATGGCGGAAGTGAAGGCCGACATCATTGTGCTTGGTGCTGGCATGGTCGGGGTCGGTGCTGCACTTCACCTGCAGCAACGCGGCCGCAATGTGGTTCTGGTCGATCGGCACGGCCAGGCCGGCCAGGAAACGAGCTTCGGCAACGCCGGATTGATTGAATGCGCTTCGGTATTTCCGCAGATGTTCCCGCGGGATTTCGGCGATCTCGTTCGCTACGCGCTCAATCGCACGCCTCAGGCTCGCTATCACGTCGCCGACCTGCCAACCGTTCTGCCCTGGCTGGTACGTTACTTCCTCGCCTCGTCGCCGCAGCGAGCCTTGCAAAGCGCCATGGCTGAACTACCCCTGATCCGCCGAAGCCTCATCGAGCACGAAGCACTGATTGCGGAAGCCGGCGTGCCGGAGCTGTTACGGCACACCGGCTGGACCAAATTATTTCGCAGCGACGCTACGCTGGCCGCGGGTCTCCGGGAATACGAGCGGGCGAGAGAATATGGTGTTGAAGGCTTCGCGCTGGATGGCGACGCCATCGCCCATCATGAGCCAGCCTTGATCGGTCGTTTCGCCGGCGCCGTTCATCTTGCCGGTCCCGGCTTCGTGCCGGATCCAGGGGGATTGGCCAAGGCTTATGCGCGTCTGTTCGAGCGCAAGGGTGGACGGTTCCTGGTCGGTGACGCGCGAACCCTGCACCAGGATGACAGCCGATGGCGGCTCGCCAGCCGCGATGGCCCGCTCACGGCCCGCGAGGTGGTGGTCGCCTTGGGACCCTGGTCCGATGAGGTCTTTCGCCCGCTTGGTTATCGCATTCCGCTCGCGGTAAAGCGCGGCTACCATCTGCACCTTGCGCCCGCGGTCGGAGCAGAGCTTCGGCACCCGGTTCTGGATTCGGATAATGGTTACGTGTTGGCGCCGATGAACAGGGGCATTCGACTAACCACCGGCGTCGAATTTGCCCGCCGCGATGCGCCGCCCACGCCCGATCAGATCAGCCAGGTCCTGCCGAAAGCGCGGCAAACCTTCCCGCTTGGGCAAGTGCTGGATGAAAAGCCGTGGATGGGCGCGCGACCCTGCCTGCCGGACATGCTGCCGGTCATTGGCAGGGCACCCCGTCATCAGGGGCTTTGGTTCGATTTTGGTCACCAACATCACGGCCTGACGCTCGGGCCCGCCTCCGGGCGCCTGCTGGCGGAAATGATGACCGATGAGACGCCTTTCGCCGATCCCACGCCCTTTGCCGTCGAGCGATTTGATTGACGCAACAAGCCGGGAGCGGGTTTTTGCGCGAGCTCCGCTTGCATCGTGGTGGCTTCCACGGTGATACTGGTTTCGTAGGCAGCTAACTGGCTTTCGGGCTTCGGAGAGCGGATATGAAGATCAACGTGGAAATCGATTGTACGCCACTCGAGGCTCGCCAGTTCTTCGGTTTTCCTGACGTGCAGCCGATGCAAGCGGCGGTGATGGACAAGCTTCAGCAGCAAATGATGAGCAACATCGACAAGGTATCGCCGGAGGCCTTGATGCAAAGCTGGATGACCTTTGATCCGAAACTGGCCGAACGCCTTCAGGACATGTTCGTAACCATGGCCGGTCTCGGAAGCACACGAAACGGCTCCAAAAAATAAAGCCGCGTGATCGAGCGCGGTTGATCAGGCGGCTGCGAAGGAGCGGCGACCTTACCTTGCCCTGCCTTTCGCCATGCCGCCGTTGACTTGATCTGGTACGATTAAAGCTCCGCAGACAAGGGCTCGCGAGAGGAATGTCTCAAGAGCAGCCCTTCAGTTGCAGGCCTTCGATATCAGGCGTCAGAACAGCCGTTAGGAACAATCATGGCAGACAATAGCAATGACCCGATCGCGATGTGGCAAAACGTGATCAGCGAAATGGGCAAAGGCTTCAGCTCTTTCGCCAGCCAGGCGATGGCCGCTTCATCGCAATCGCGGCCTACGGCAACGAGCCAAGCGGGCGACGCATCGAAGCAGACTGGTGACTACCTCGAGCAGTATTTGTCGAGCATGAACCTGCCGAGCCGCGTCCAAATGGAGAGCCTTTCGGAACGGCTGTCCTCCATGGAAAGCCAATTAAGAGAGATCAAGAGTTTGCTGATCGAGCTGCGTACGCGCGGTCCCGCCCCACAAGCCGACACCAAGCGGGGGAGCCCTTCAGCCAAAAAGCAGTCAGAACCAAGGCAATAGGTCTTATAATACCTCTTACGCGAGTGCGCTGCAACATTTATATTGCGATGCACAATGGGCTCTGATAATCTCCATTCTGCCCTGGGCCAGTACGGACGGGGCGGACCATAGCTCAACCGAGAGGATGGAGAACATCATGACTACGGAAACGAACATCAATCTGGAATCGACCACCGCGGCGCTTGCTGAGGCTTTCAAGAGCCTACAGAAGCTGGAAGTTCTTCCCGCCGCTCGAGATTTCGTCAAACACACGGTCAGTGCCGCGCGGGAACGCGCGAGCGAATTCAAGGCTGGCTCTGAGAACACGACAGCCACGCTGGAAACGGCGGCAGCCGACGGCATCCGCAAGGTGGTGAAGGTCGGCCGTGACATTCAACAGGCCATCTTCGACGATACGCTCGCCCTGCTGAATGGCATCGATCAATTGGCGTCCGCCCAGACGTTCAGCGAAGCGGTGGAGATCAATACGGGCTTGCTTCGCAGTCAGGCCGAGCTGATGCTATCCCGCACGAAATCAACGACCGAATATCTTGGTCGACTGGTCTCGGATGGCGCCAAGACTGCACAGGATCAGTTTTCCAAGATCGTGCCCGCCGGCAAGGCGGCCTGATCCAGAACTGGCAAGGAAGAAAAGGCCCGTGCAGACGGGCCTTTTTTGTTTGGGCTACCTTGTTTGGCCGCAGCTAGCCCCAGCCTGCCGAGATACCGCCATCAACGGTGAAGATGACACCCGATGTGAAGCCCGACCGCTCGGAGGCCAGGAAGGCCATGAGATCGGCGATCTCCCTCGGTTTGGCAGGCCGACCGAGCGGCAAACCCTTTTGAAACTCGGCGTAGCGGCTTTCGTCGTTGAAGCTGCTCTTGGCGCGCGTCTTCATCAAACTAACAAAGCGATCGGTTCCGACGGGGCCAGGGTTGATCCCGACCACGCGAATGTTGTCAGCAAGGCTCTTGCTGCCGAGCGCGCGGGTGAATGCCATCAGCGCCGCATTACCGGCCGAGCCGCAGATGTAATTAAAATCCACCTTTTCGCCGCCAGCGCCAATATCGTTGATGATAACGCCGTGGCCGCGCGCCTTCATCTGCGCATAGACCAAGCGGCCAAGGTTGATGAAGCCGAATACTTTCAGCTCCCATGCATGTCGCCAGGTTTGTTCGTCGATCTTGTCGATGGAGCCGCCGGGAATGTCGCCGGCGTTGTTGACCAGGATGTCGATGTCCTGGCTATCCCTGGCGAGCCTCGCAAGATCGGCCTGGTTGCGCAGATCGGTGACATGAACGCTGGCATCGATCTGATAGGACGACCGCAACCGGTCAGCCAACGCCTTTAATTGCTCACCGTTCCGCGCCGCCAGGCGGAGATGGCAACCTTCTTCGGCGAAGGCTTCGGCCGCCGCCGCGCCGATTCCTTTTGAGGCGCCTGTAATCAGAACTCGCTTGCCGCTCAGTTTCAAATCCATGGGATTGCTCGCTTGCTAGGAACGGGAATTCATCGATCCCTGTTTGGCTCGGCCGTCGGCCGGCCAGCCAGTTAAGACGGTAGGCCACTTTCAGTCGCGATGCCAGCCAGCGCCAGCACCGCGTGCATCAGGGTATTGGCACCGGCTGCGCAATCCGCCTCGCTGGCGTCTTCCAGCTCATTGTGGCTGATGCCATCCTTGCAGGGAACGAAGATCATCGCTGACGGCACCACGCCGGCGAGATTGCAAGCGTCGTGGCCGGCGCCGGAAGTGATGCGGCGATAGCCGTAGCCGAGTTCTTTTGCCGCCTCTTCGACCGCTGCCACGATTCCCGGATCGAACGTAGTCGGTTCCTTCCGCCAGATGGGGCCGAAATCGATTTCGACCCGGCGCCTGGCGGCGACCGCAGCGATGGCCGATTTCATCTCCGCGTCCATTGCCTCGAGCGTCTCCGGTCTGGGACTGCGGGTATCGACAGTAAAGCGGACAGACCCGGGAATGACATTCCGAGACGGCGCCGCGATGGCGGCCTCGCCGACAGTCGCGACTGCATGGGGGCCGTGACTGGAAGCGATGCTCTCGATCGCCAGCACGATTTCGGCCAAGGCGGTCAGTGCATCGCGCCGCAGCGGCATCGGCGTCGTGCCGGCGTGGCTCTCAAAGCCGGTGATCGTTCCATCGTACCAGACGATGCCTTGGCCGCTGTCGACGACGCCGATGGTTTTGTTTTCCGCCTCAAGCAGGGGGCCCTGCTCGATGTGCAATTCGACGAAGGCGGCTAGTTTTTGCGCTCCCACCAGCTCGCTGCCGCGATAGCCGATGGTCTGAAGCGCCTCGGCGACGCTGATGCCCGCGCTATCCTTTCGCGCCAGAATGTAATCCGTCACATACTGTCCGGCATAGGCTGCAGAAGCCATGGTAGCCGGTGCGAAGCGCGAGCCTTCTTCATTGGTCCAGTTGATGATGCAGAGCGGCGCTTCAGTTTTGATGCCGGCATCGTTCAGCGTGCGCACCACTTCCAAAGCCGCGAGGACGCCCAGCACCCCGTCGAATTTGCCGCCGGTAGGTTGGGTGTCTAGATGGGAGCCAAGACCGATCGGCAGTTTTGTCGCATCGCGGCCCGGCCTGACGGCAAACATCGAGCCGAGCGCGTCGACGCGTACTTCAAGTCCGGCCCTCTCGCATGCTTGGCGAAACCAGTCGCGCACCTGCTTGTCCTCCGGACCGAGCGTCAAGCGGCGAACGCCGCCCTTGGCGGTCTTCCCGAACTCCGCTGTTTCATGGATCGTGCGCCAGAGCCGGCTTGAGTCGATCCGCAGGTTTGGTGTCTTCGCTGTCATCGGATCATGCTTTCATCGACGAACGCGCCATTCCAAAAGCCCATCCCCCGCCGTCGTGACGGTACCGCGCGAGCCCACAGGGGAATGGTCAAGGTCCAGAAGATGCGCCAATGTAGCCCGGTCGTCAGCCGGAGTGCGGGCGAGGGCGCGGGCGCCTTCCGTTGTTTGCAGCATTACAACGCCATGCTCGATCTCGCCGTTGCGGTCGTAAAGCACGGTAAAACTTTCGATGCGTGCTTCGCCGCTTGTTTGGGTCACAAAGCGGGGTATCGGGCCGCGTCGGCGATTCACCTCGTCCTGAACATTAGTGTCCTGAGAAAGTATTTTCTCAGGCGCGTCCGATGACAGAACCAGCGCGTGATGCTTAGTGACGAACCCTCCCTGACCATAAAGCAGCCCAAGCCGGTCGCCCGCGCGAAGCGTGCGCACCATCGCACAGGCGGCATGGGTCATGTAGGTGTTGAGCGGCGCCCCGAAAAAGGTCAGTCCACCGGTGACCGTAGGTTGCACGTCGGCACCGAGCCCGAGAGTTCGCCGCGCCATCTTCGGAACACAGGGAAAACAACTGTAGAGTTCGATGGCATCGAACTTCCGTCCCCCGACCAAAGACATGGCCGTCTGGAGCACGGCGCTCTGCGGATGACTTTCATGAAACTGGTCCCGTTCAAGATAGTCCCAGGGATCTTCCGCCGAGGCACCACCCCAGACATGAATCAGCCGCTCGTCGGGCAGGCCGACAGCCCGCGCTTTCGCCAAACTCGTAAGCAGCACCGCTGCGCCCATATTGACGCTGGGATTGGCGACCATCAGTTTGGTGTAGGGCCAGGCGATCAGCCGGTTGTCGGGCGTGGGCGTGGTGATTTCGTCTGGCGTAAAGCGTCGCTTCAACCATGCATGGGGGTTTCGCGACGCTACTTCCGAATAGGCCGACCAAAGCGCTGCGGATTCCGCTTGAGCCTGTCTCGGCGATTGTCCCCAACGGGCCGCCGAGGCGGCTTCATAGAATGGATAAACGCTGACCGGGCGAGAGACGCCAAGCCTGATCGCTTCGGACTTTTGATGGGCTATACCGCGCAACGGTTCGGGAGCATCCTTGGCGAACGGCGTCCAGGGCAGGGCCACGCCCGCCCGCTCTGCTTTGGTGGCGCTGGACTGGGCTTCGGCGCCGCAGACGGCAGCGACCTCGCATTCGCCGCGGGCGATCCGTTTGGCGGCTTCGTGCAGATAGCGGACCGGGCTTTCGCCGCCGACCGGCCCGTAACAGGCATGGGCCGGCCGCATGCCGAGACGCTCCGAGAGTTGCCGTGCTGGATCTTGGTAGCGCCAGCTCAGAAAGTTGACGATGTCGAGCGATTGAATTTCATCAAGCCGGATCGTTCCGCTGTCTTGCGCGGAACGCTTTAAGGCTTCGGCCAGCAAGGCCAGCGGCTCCAGGCCCTCGGTAATTTCTTTTGGCCGGTCGACGATTTCGCCTATGCCGACAATGACCGGAAGTCGCGCCTCGCTCGAGGAGCTATTGTTCATTGAATTTATCCTGCGTGTTGCGCGCAGCACGACATTCCTAGAATGCAGAATAGCCGCCGTCTATCACTAGACAATCGGCGGTGTGATAGGACGAAGCCTTGCTCATCAGATAGACCGCAATGCCGCCGAAATCTTCGGGTTCGCCGAAACGCCGGACAGGAATCCGCGGCATGACGTTGCTGACGAATTTGTCATTGGCCATTAGACCGGCCGTCATCTCACTTTTGATCCAGCCCGGCAAAATAGCATTGGCCGTTATCCCATGACGGGCAAGTTCGACGGCCAGCGCGCGAACCAGCGCGTTGATGGCGGCTTTGGTCGCCGCATAATGCTCGTTGCGAGCCGTGCCAAAAAGCGAGGCGAGGCTGGAGGTGGCAACGAGACGCCCAAAAGCATCGCCGGCTTCTGCGCGCTCGGTCATATGTCTGGCGGCGGCCTGGAATACGTGGAACACGCCGTCCAGGTTGGTGGAGAACATCGTTCGCCATTGTTCCTCGGTGCGGTCTACAAAGGCAGTCCATCCGCCATCGCCGATACCGGCGTTAGCGAAGCAACCGTCCACCCGGCCAAATCGGGCAAGCGTGGCAGCCATGGCGGTTCGAACCGCGCTGGGGTTGCTGACGTCGCAGATACGCGCATCAACCTCGCCGGGAAGACCATTTAAAGCTGCGGCGGCGGCTTTATTCTTCTGCGCATTCCGGCCCCAGATCGAAACGTTGCAACCTTCTGCGGCCAGGGCGCGGGCCATCCCAAGACCAATGCCGCTATTTCCGCCTGTAATGATCGCGGTGCGACCGCTCAGATCAAAAATCCCCATCTGGATTCCTCGATTTAAGGGCTTGTATCCGTCCTCAAGGTCCTACAATCACTCATCGGCAAGCATGGACAAGCCGGCCGGGAAAATCAAATATGAGCTTCATGGCTCCCGGCGGCAACGCGAGTTTAACCCAAGAGGAAACAATGCAATTCAAGCACGTCACATTGGATTTCGATGGCGGAGTCGCCATTCTGAAGCTCGATCATCAGGAAGTGATGAACGCGCTGTCATTCGATATGTTCGAGGGCATCAATGCAGCCCTTGATCACATTGGGACGAACAAGTCGGAGGTGCGTTGCGTGGTGTTGACCGGTGCGGGTCGGGCCTTCTCCGCGGGAGCGAACTTGCAGGGCCGCGTTGGTGAAGGGGGCATAACACAGAAGCCGGGCGCTTCCCTGGAGTCAGGCTTTCATCCTTTGCTCAGGCGATTTCGTAACCTGCATTGCCCGCTCCTGACGGTGGTCAATGGTGCCGCCGCCGGTGCGGGCATGAGCTTTGCCCTGATGGGCGACCTCATTCTCTGCGCGCGCTCCTCCTACTTCCTACAGGCGTTCCGCCGCATCGGCCTGGTACCGGATTGCGGCTCGACCTGGCTTCTGCCGCGTTTGATCGGCAAGGCACGTGCCGTCGAATTGTCGCTTCTGGGCGAGAGGCTTCCCGCGGAAACCGCGCTGCAATGGGGGCTCGTCAATCGGGTCTATGATGATGCCGCGCTGATGGACGAGGCCATGAAGCTTGCCCGCGAACTCGCAAACGGGCCGACGATGGCCATGTCGTTAACGCGCAAGCTCTATTGGGAGAGCCTGGAAAATTCTTTCGAAGACCAGCTCAATCAGGAATGCCAATACCAGCAAGCGGTCGGATCGACGGACGACTTCAAGGAGGGCGTTACGGCCTTCCTTGAAAAGCGGCCGGCGGTATTCAAGGGCAAATAATCCTGGTGACGCCCGCAATATCATCATGGCCGCTCGATCGAGCGGCCATGATCCGTTGCAGGCCTGCTATTTACCGCTCCACTTGGGTTTCCGTTTCTCGGAGAAGGCCTTGGGTCCCTCGATCCAGTCCTGAGACTTCATCATGGTGACGATCCCCGGATAGCTGAACTGCCCTGCGGTGGCTTGCTCAACTGTTGTCGAAAGTCCCTTGTAAACCGCTTCCTTCGAGGCACGGACGGCCAATGGACCGTTCTGACAAATCTCCTCGGCCCACCGCTCGGCGCTGGCGAGAGCCTGGCCGCTTGGCACGACCTCATTGACGAAGCCGAGTTCGAAGCCTTCGCGCGCGGTCACGTGTCGGCCGGTCAGGATCATTCCCAACGCGCGTTTCAAGCCGATTTCGTGCGGCAGCCGTTGCAGCCCTCCTGTCAATGCCGCCAGGCCGACACGTGGTTCGGGGAGGCCGAAGGTGGCATTTTCCGAGGCGATGATCAGGTCGCAGGCGAGGGCGATCTCAAAGCCGCCGCCCATGGCAACTCCGTTAACCGCGGCGATGATCGGCTTGTTGCAGTCGTAGCGGCTGGTCAACCCGGCAAAGCCGCTTGGAGGAGCACCCATTTTACCACCTTCGGCCTGCCATTTCAGGTCATTGCCGGCGCAGAAGGCTTTGTCGCCGGCACCAGTGACAATGGCTAACCATTGCGCAGGGTCCGCGGCAAAATCGTCGAACACCTTCGCAAGTTCGGCATGTGAGTGGATGTGCAGCGCGTTGTAGCGTTCGGGCCGCGACAGCGTCACGATCGTGATCGGCCCCTTTCGCGTCACCTTGGAAAATTCCAGATTCATGTTTCCTCCATTTTTTCTCTGAGTTGGCGGCGCAGGATAGCGAATGTGGTGAGGTCAGTCATGAGAATTAGGCGGATGGCAGCCTTTCGAAGATGGTGGACCCAAGCTTCATCGGTTCACAAGCGCTTTCAAACGATCCTGACGTTGATAGGTGGTTTACCTAATGATGGCGCGCTAATGGATGAGGCCAACTGAGCCTCTTTTTATCGAAGCAAATTGAGAAAGCGCCGGAAAAATTTACAAGGATCAGCTGAAATCGTGAACGCCGGTCCCGCGTGTCAAAATCGGCGAAACGCTTCAAGGAAGGCCGAGCGGCCTTCCTTGAAAAACATTGTCATGGTCGCTCGATTGAGCGGCGAAGACACCGCTCTGGAGGTCTATCGACCACTCCACTTGGGCTGCCGTTTCTCGGCGAACGCCTTCGGCCCCTCGATCCGGTCCTGCGACTTCATCAGCGCGTCGACCGCCGGATAACTGTACTGTTCCGCAATGGCCTGCTCCAGAGGGACCGAAAGTCCCTTGTACACAGTCTCCTTGGAAGCGCGAACCGACATCGGGCTGTTTTTGCAGATCGTCTCGGCCCAACGTTCGGCGCCAGCCAACGCCTGACCTGCGGGTACGACTTCGTTGACAAAGCCGAGTTCAAAACCTTCGCGCGCACTCACATGGCGGCCGGTCAGAATCATTCCCATCGCGTGCTTCAAGCCGATCTGGCGCGGCAGCCGGTGTAGCCCGCCCGCCAATGCAGCGAGACCGACGCGCGGCTCGGAAAGGGCGAAGGTGGCATTTTCCGAGGCGATGATCAGGTCGCAAGCCAGGGCAATTTCAAATCCGCCGCCGATGGCAAAGCCATTGACAGCAGCGATAATCGGCTTGTTGCAGTCGTAGCGGCTGGTCAGTCCGCCGAATCCGGTGGACGGTCGCTCAACCTTGCCTCCCTCCGCCTGCCACTTCAGGTCATTGCCAGTGCAGAACGACTTGTCGCCGGCGCCGGTGACGATCGCCACCCACTGATCCGGATCAGTGGCGAAATCGTTGAATACCCTGTTCACCTCGTCATGCGAATGGATGTGCAGCGCGTTGTAGCGCTCGGGCCGCGACAGCGTCACGATGGTGATCGGTCCCTTCCGCGTGACCTTGCAATATTCGAGATCCATGTGTCCTCCCATTCAGTTTGTGCTCATGGCGTAGAATAGCGAAACCTTGTGCCAACAGTCATGCGAATAGCGATTGGAATCCGCAAGCCTTTGCATGCGTCGCGCTGTTCTTGAAGCAGTGGATAGGGGCCGCTCACTGGCGATTGGCGCGGTCCTTATCATTTTGCGCCCGAATGGCCTCGCGCGCCTGAATCCAGTCGGCATCCGACCATTGGCGTAAATTGTAGAAGTTGCCGCCCATGGCAAGCGCCTGCGCTCCGTCCATGGCGATCGTCTCGCCATTGATCCAGTCGCACCCGCCGGAGATCAGGAATACTGCGAGGTTTTGCAACTCTTCGATCTTGCCGATGCGCCCCATCGGATTCATGGCAATGGTATGGACCCCGGCCTCGTCACCGGGCTTGATACGCTTGCTCATGCCTTCAGTGGGGATTTCGCCGGGAGCGATGGTGTTGAGGCGTATACCGTGGCGGCCCCATTCCATCGCCAGCGACATGGTCATGGCATGAATGGCCGATTTGCTCATCGCCGACGGCACAACATAAGGGCTGCCATTGCGCACCCAGGTCACCGTGATCGAAACCACGTTGCCGGGAAGCTTGCGCGCAATCCAGCGGCGCCCGACCGCGTGGGTGACGTAGAACGTCCCATGCATCACGATGTTGGCGACAGCATCGAAACCTTTCGGCGTCAGATCCTCCGTCCGGGAGATGAAGTTGCCGGCGGCATTGTTGATGAGATCGGTCAGGGGGCCTTCGGAAAAAATCTGTTCGATCATGTTGTCGACCGCCTGGGCGTCGCGGATGTCGACGCCATGGCTGACTACGCGCCCGCCATACTGGTCCATCAATTCGGTGGCTGTCTCGTCGCAAACGCTTTTACGGCGACCACAGATATGGACCTCGGCGCCGAGGCTGAGAAAGCGCTCGGCCATTCCCTTGCCCAAACCGGTGCCGCCACCCGTCACCAAAATTCGCCTGCCGGAGAGAAGCTTGTCGCTGAACATGGTTGTTTCCGTTTCTGAACGATCTCTGCTAGTTGATCGCTTAATTAGGCCGGACGCAATCCGCCTTTCTTTAAAGTGTGCTTGGCGAACCGTTGGAGGCTTCCTTGGAAAACCGCGTATCCATCACGGTTACGGCCGGCGTGGCGGAGGTTCGCCTCACCCGGGCTGACAAGATGAACGCTCTCGATCCCGCGATGTTTGCCGCGCTGGTGGATGCGAGCGAGCGCCTGTCGCGCGAGAAGGGCATTCGAGCCGTCGTGTTGTCAGGCGAGGGGCGGGCATTCTGTGCCGGCCTCGACATGCTGCAGTTTTCGGCGATGAGCGAAACGGGCGCCATCACGTCGGCCACTGGCAAAAAACATGATCTTGTTCCTCGCACCCACGGGCCGGCCAATTTGCCTCAACAGGTAGTATGGGGCTGGCGTCAATTGCCCGTTCCGGTGATTGCCGCCATCCATGGAGTGGCCTTCGGCGGGGGCTTCCAACTCGCGCTCGGCGCCGACCTGCGCTTTGTCAGCCCCGATACCCGGATGTCGATCATGGAGATCAAATGGGGGTTGGTGCCGGACATGGCGGGAACGCTCATTCTGGCGCGCCTCGTTCGGGACGATATCTTGCGCGACTTGACCTTCACGGGCCGAGTTTTTTCGGCTCAGGAAGCGCTCCATTATGGGCTTGCCACCCGCATCTGCGACGACCCCAGGGCTGCGGCGCTTGAAGCCGCGCGCGAGATCGCCGACAAGAGTCCAGATGCGATCCGCGCCGCGAAGCGGTTGCTCAACAACCTCGCTGTCGACCCAGTCCCGGCGCTGCTCGCCGAATCCATCGAGCAGGCCAAGCTGATGGGACAGGCCAACCAGATTGAAGCCGTGCGCGCCAATATCGAAAAGCGCGCGCCACGGTTCGTGGACAAGTGACAAGGTGGAATCGATGCCAACATCAGCTTCCGATCCGTTTCTCGGCATAATCAGCGGCAAGCAGCGGCGTGACCACGCCGAGATTGCGGACCGCATTGCGCGCATCACCAGCGGGCTAAGCAAGATCGGATTGAAGCGGGGAGACAGCGTCTGCATCCTGATGCGTAACGACATCGCCTTTATCGAGGTATCCCATGCCATCATGCGACTTGGAGCCTATGCCGTCCCCGTCAATTGGCACCTCAAGCCGGACGAGATCGCCTACATCCTGCAGGATTCCTCGGCTCGAGCCTTGGTCGGCCATACCGACTTGTTGCATCCCCTCCGCGATGTGATCCCCGCTGGCGTAGTCGTTCTGAGTGTGCCGACCCCACCAGAAGCGGTTGCAAGCTACAAGCTCGATCGGGCGCATCTTGCTCGACCGGATTTCGCAGAAGACTTGGATGCGTGGTTGCAGCAGCAACTGCCCTATGATGGGCCGACGGTGCCGGGGCCACAGGGCATGATCTATACGTCCGGTACGACCGGTTTTCCGAAAGGCGTCCGACGCAACGCGCCAACCCCGGAGCAGGTCGCCACCACGATTGAAATGCGCGCGACCATGTATGGCCTCAAGCCGGGCTTTCGCGGGCTATTACCCGGTCCGCTCTACCATTCGGCGCCGAATTCGTTTTCGGTTGGCTCCCTGCGACTGGGCGGACTTTTGGTAATGATGCCGCGCTTCGAGGCGGAGGAGTTTCTGCGGCTGATTCAGGAACATGACATCAACACTATCGTGATGGTGCCAACGATGTTCATGCGGCTGCTCAAATTGCCTGAAGAGGTGCGCAGGAAATACGATCTTTCCTCGCTAACGCACGTGGTCCATGGCGCCGCCCCCTGTCCATCCGACGTCAAGCGAGCCATGATTGATTGGTTCGGCCCGGTAATCTACGAGTATTATGGAAGTACCGAAGCCAGCGCGCTGACCCTTGCGACCTCCGAAGATGCGTTGAAACGCCCCGGCACCGTCGGTCGGATCATGAAGGGGGTAGAATTGCGTTTCCTGGATGAAAACGACCGAGACGTTCCTAAAGGGGAAGTCGGCGAGATCTATTCGCGATATCTCGGCAATCCCGATTTCACCTATCAGAACAAGCCGGAGAAGCGCGCGGAAATCGACCGCGATGGTTTCATCACCTCTGGCGACGTCGGCTATGTCGATGAGGATGGCTATGTCTTCCTGTGCGATCGCAAGCGCGACATGGTGATTTCGGGCGGGGTGAACATTTATCCAGCCGAGATCGAGGGTGTCCTGCACGCGCTTCCCGGCGTTCACGATTGCGCGGTATTCGGCGTTCCCGATGAGGAATTTGGCGAAAGCCTGATGGCCGTGGTGGAGCCGCAGGCCGGCGCCGTTCTGGATCCCGCAACTATCCGTACCCAACTGAAGGCCTCGCTGGCGGATTTTAAGGTGCCGAAGCGGATCGAAATCCAGCATGACCTGCCGCGGGAGGATTCCGGCAAGATCTTCAAGCGCCGGCTTCGCGATCCCTTCTGGGAGCGTGCCGGGCGCCAGATCTGAACAATACGGGCGAGAGAAAAGGGCGGACCCCCGCCGCCTTTTTCTTGATCTTGCGTCGCTGACGAAAACTTGCGACTGGAAGCTGCAGGGCCATTTCTGGAAGCTTCGCCATGTCCTCGCAGACTTTGTCTTCCCAGACGTCACTTTTAAACCGCGCTGACGAGACGCTTGCGCTCGACGAAGATGCTCAGCTGCGGACGGACATCAGGCTGTTGGGGCGCATTCTCGGCGACACCGTCCGCGATCAGGAAGGCGCCGACATCTTCGATCTGGTCGAACGCATCCGTCAGACATCGATTCGTTTCCATCGTGACGAGGACAAACTCGCGCGGGGGGAACTGGAACAAATCCTCGACAGCATGTCGATTGCCGACACGGTCCGGATCGTGCGGGCCTTCAGTTATTTTTCGCATCTGGCCAATATCGCCGAGGACCAGAACAATATTCGCCGGATGCGGGCCCAGGGTGCGGGGACCGACGGAACACTGGCGCAGACCTTGTCCCACGCGCGGGCGGCGGGTTTTAAGGCCGCCGACCTTCGCCGGTTCTTTGCCGAAGCTCTGGTCAGTCCGGTATTGACGGCCCATCCGACGGAAGTTCGCCGCAAGAGCACCATCGATCGAGAAATGGAGATTGCGGCATTGCTGGACCGTCGCGAGCGGGTGCAACTGACCGCAGACGAAACGGCCGCCAGCGATGAGCAGCTGCGCCGCGCCGTGCTGACGCTTTGGCAGACCAATCTGCTGCGCCGAACCAAACTGACGGTGCTGGACGAGGTCGCCAATGGTTTGTCGTTCTATGAATACACCTTGCTGCACGAGGTCCCCCGGCTGCATTCTGCGCTGGAGGATCGGCTAGGCGAGGACGACGAAAGCGGCGAGGAGATCGCATCGTTCCTCCGCATGGGAAGCTGGATCGGGGGCGATCGCGACGGCAACCCGTTCGTGACGGCCGACGTGTTGCGCGGCACGCTGCGCATGCAGTCCAGCGGTGCGATCCGTTTCTATCTGAACGAATTGCACGCGCTGGGCGCCGAGCTCTCCATTGCGGCCCATCTGGCGGACGTCTCCGAAGAGCTTAGGACCCTGGCGCAACGGTCGCCCGATACTTCGCCTCACCGCAGCGGTGAACCCTATCGGCTTGCGGTGTCCGGAATCTATGCGCGCTTGACCGCGACTGCTGCAAGGCTTGAGGTCGAGACCACCCGCGCTGCGGTCGGCGAGGCCGAGCCATACGCCAGCGCGGGGGAATTCCATGCCGATTTGGATGTGCTCAACCGCTCGCTGATTGCCAACAATTCCGGGGTAATCGCCCGCGGGCGGCTTCGCCTGCTGCGAAGGGCGGTCGATTGTTTCGGTTTCTATCTGGCGCGGCTCGATATCCGGCAAAATTCGGCTGTGCACGAGCGAACGGTGGCGGAGTTGATCGACGCTGCCATGCCGGGCATGTCCTATCTGGCCTTAAGCGAGGAAGCGCGGATCCAATTGCTTTCCGTGGAATTGCGCAGTTCGCGTCCGCTGGTTTCCCCCTTCGTCAAATACAGCGAGGAGACCATCGGCGAGCTCGAGGTGTTCCGTGCGGCCGCCGAAGCCCATGCCCGGTTTGGATCGGACGTCATTTCCCAATGCATCATCTCGATGTGCAAGGGGATTTCGGACATGCTGGAAGCCGCCATCCTGCTGAAGGAGGTAGGCCTGGTCGATCCTTCCGGGCGAAGTGCGCTCAATATCGTGCCGCTGTTCGAGACGATCGAGGATCTGCAGGCTTCCTCGGCCATTATGGATCGCCTCCTATCGCTCCATGAATACCGCAAGCTGGTCGACAGCCGCGGCGCCGTGCAGGAGGTCATGCTCGGCTATTCGGACAGCAACAAGGACGGCGGCTTCGTCACGTCGGGATGGGAGCTCTACAAGGCGGAAATCGGCCTGGTCGACGTGTTCCAGCGCCATCACGTGCGGCTTCGGCTGTTCCACGGCCGTGGCGGATCGGTCGGTCGCGGCGGCGGCCCAAGCTATGACGCGATCCTCGCACAACCCGGCGGAGCCGTAGATGGACAGATCCGCATCACCGAGCAGGGCGAAATCATCTCCAGCAAATATTCCAACGCCGAAGTGGGCCGCAACAATCTGGAAGTGCTGGCTGCGGCGACCCTGGAAGCGAGCCTGCTGCAGCCCAGGCAAAGTGCGCCTTCCGCCGACTATCTAAAGGCGATGGAGGGGATTTCGGCGCTGGCCTTCAAGGCCTACCGTGGGCTGGTCTTTGAGACCGAGGGGTTTGCGGATTATTTCTGGGGTTCCACCGTCATCAATGAGATCGCCACGCTGAACATCGGCAGTCGCCCGGCTTCGCGCAAGAAGACTCGGGAGATCGAGGATTTGCGGGCGATACCCTGGGTGTTCAGCTGGGCGCAATGCCGCCTGATGCTGCCGGGCTGGTATGGTTTCGGCAGCGCGGTGGAGAGCTGGGTCGCCGAAAACCCGGACAAGGGCATGGCTTTCCTCAAAGAACTCTACCGTGAATGGCCGTTCTTCCGGACGCTGCTCTCCAACATGGACATGGTGCTGGCCAAGAGTTCGATTGCGATTGCCTCGCGCTATGCCGAACTGGTGCCGGACGTTGCTTTGCGCGAAAGCATTTTCGGCCGAATTCGTCGCGAGTGGCACCTCTCGATCGAAAGCTTGCTCGATATCACAGGCCAGGATCGGCTGCTTCAGGGCAATCCGCTGCTGGAGCGTTCGATACGCAACCGCTTTCCTTATCTCGATCCGCTAAATCATGTGCAGGTCGAACTCTTGAAGGAACACCGCGCGCAGAACCCCGATGAGCAGGTGCTGCGCGGTATTCAGATCACGATCAACGGCATTTCCGCCGGACTTCGAAACAGCGGCTGACTAGATCGGGTCCCAGCTGAAAATGTCCGCCGAGCGATCGAGCTTGTAGAACGACGGCTTGAGCGCCGGCAGGCCCTATTCGGAGATACCTTGCGGCGTCCATCCTTCCGGGCGGTGAACGGAACGTAATGGGCGCGATTGTCCGATCAGAGGTGCAGCCCAGTTTCGGACATGACCTAGAATTCACGGCAAACAGCCGCCTCGTGAAACGGGAAGCAACCATGTCGAATGGACCGACCCTGGAGCAATTGGCCGCCGATCTGGCATCGGGCCGGACCACGGCCCGCCAGCTCACCGAAGATTGCCTGGCAAAAATCGCCGATCCGGCCGGAGAGGGCGCGCGGGTTTTCATCCGGGTCGAGCGGGAGGCGGCCATCGAGGCGGCCAGCGCCATGGACGGTCTGCGCAAAGCAGGGGCCGCGCCCTCGCGCTTTGCCGGCATTCCGATCTCGATCAAGGATCTGTTCGATATCAAGGGCCAGGTGACGCGGGCCGGCTCCCGCGCGCTGGAAGACTCGCCGCCGGCGGAGGCCGACGCGGTGGCGGTGGCGCGGTTGCGGCGAGCCGGGTTTGTCGTCATTGGCCGCAGCAACATGACCGAGTTCGCCTATTCCGGAATCGGAATCAATCCACACTTCGGAACCCCGAAGAACATCTGGCGGCGTGACATCGGCTATGTGCCGGGCGGCTCCTCGTCCGGCGCTGCGGTTTCGGTAATCGATGGAATGGCCCATGTGGGGCTTGGCACCGATACCGGCGGCTCCTGCCGGATACCGGCCGCCTATAACGGCCTGGTCGGCTTCAAGCCGACCCAGCGCCGGGTGTCGCTCGCCGGTACCGTGCCGCTTTCCCCGACGCTCGACAGTATTGGGCCGCTCGCCCGTTCCGTTCAGTGTTGTGCGATTGTTGATTCAGTGCTGGCGGGTGAGCCGATTGTTCCGCTGCTGCCCCGTCCGGCGAGCAGGATGCGGCTTGCGCTGCCGACCACCGTGGTGCTGGACGATCTCGATTCCGCCGTGGCTGCGACGTTTGAGCGCGCCGTTGCGGCGCTGGTGCGAGAGGGGGCTTCGGTTGAGCGGATATCCGTGCCGGAATTTCTCGATATCGGCGTAATCAATGCCAAGGGCGGATTTGCGGCAGCCGAAAGTTATGGCTGGCATCGCTTTCTGCTCACCAGCAAGGGCGATGTTTATGACCCCCGCGTCGCCGCGCGGATTCTGCTCGGCGAAAGTCAGAGCGCGGCCGACTATATTGATCTGATCGCTGCCCGCCGATCACTGATCATGCGGATGGCCGAGCGGCTCGCTCCGTTTGATGCGATGGTGTTGCCAACGACCGCCAATGCGCCGCCACGGATTCAGGATCTCGCGGATGACCGGGCGTTCAACCATGCCAATCTGTTGTCCCTACGCAATTGCTCTTTGATCAACATGATTGACGGCTGCGCTATTTCGCTACCGGCGCATCGAGAGGGCGAGATTCCCGTGGGATTGATGCTAGCGGCCGTTGGGGGATCGGACCGCACCCTATTTGCACTTGCCGCCGGCATCGAAAATGTCCTTCGGCGTTGAGGGGATCGGAAATCGGGTGTCCCTCAGCAAGCCAAGTGAGCTAGATGGGAACCATGGTTCGGGAAAAAACCGAAAGCGCGACCTCCGATATTGCCAATCGGCTTGAAGCTATTGATTGGGAGGCGGCCAATCACGAGCTTGATCGCAACGGCTGCGCCGTCTTGCAGCGGCTGTTGTCCGCCAGGCAATGCCAGGCGATGGCGGGGCTTTATCCGCAAGAGGCGCTTTTTCGCAGCCGGGTCGTGATGGGCCGCCACGGATTTGGGCGCGGCGAATACAAATATTTCGCCTATCCGCTGCCGCCATTGATCTCGGCGTTGCGTCCGGCGCTCTATGCCCGAATCCAGGGCCTCGCCAATCGCTGGAACGAGGCGATGGGACTTGATCTTTGGTACCCGCCGGATCATGCAGCCTTTCTCGCGAGATGCCATGCTTCCGGTCAATTGCGACCGACGCCGTTGCTGCTGCAATACGGGAGCGGCGACTATAATTGTCTCCACCAGGACCTCTATGGCGAGCACGTGTTTCCGATCCAGGTGGCAATCCTGCTCTCGCAGCCCGGCGTGGATTTTACCGGCGGCGAATTCGTACTTACCGAGCAGCGGCCCCGCATGCAGTCGCGCGCCGAGGTGGTCCCGCTTCAACAGGGAGATGGAGTGGCCTTTGCGGTGCATCAGCGCCCGGTACGGGGGACCCGCGGTTTTTACCGGGTGACTATGCGCCACGGTGTCAGTCGGATCCGAAGCGGCCACCGCCATACCCTCGGCCTGATCTTTCATGACGCGAAGTGAGCCGATCGTTTGACCGCAGATCTGTTCGATGACACCGCCGACCAGCCCTCATCAGTTGAGCCGATTACGGAGGGGGCTGTGTTGTTACGCCGTATGGCCCGGCCGTTCGAGAGTGAATTGATCGAAGCATTGGACGAGATCGTGGCTGCGGCACCTTTCCGTCATATGGTGACACCGGGCGGACATACGATGTCGGCGGCAATGACCAATTGCGGTCCGCTTGGCTGGGTGACCGATCGGCGCGGGTATCGCTACGATCCGCTCGATCCTCAGTCCGGCCAGCCTTGGCCGGCGATGCCCGAAGCCTTTCGCGAACTCGCCGGCCGGGCGGCAGAGATGGCGGGCTTTTCGCGCTTTTCGCCCGATGCCTGCCTGGTCAACCAATATCTGCCGGGTGCACGGATGTCGCTGCACCAGGATAAAGACGAACTCGATCTCGCGGCACCGATCGTCTCGGTATCGCTTGGGTTGCCGGCGGTTTTCCTGTTTGGTGGCTTGCGGCGCAGCGACCGGCCGCGCCGGTTCCGGCTGGCGCATGGCGATGTCGCAGTCTGGGGCGGACCAGCCCGGCTTTACTTTCACGGCATAGCCCCGCTCGCCGCCGAGGGCGAGCATCCCCAGATCGGCCGGCAACGCATCAATCTCACATTTCGAAAGGTGCGCTAGTGCCAACTTTCCGAAGTTCGTGAACCATCGCTGAGGCTTCTCACACGAACATCGGAAAGTCATCCGCGTTAGCAACTTTATGAATCCAGTACCGCTCGCATTTGACGCGCATGAAAGAAATCGCGGCAGCTGGTGCAGGCTCGTCAAATAGGCGGTACCAGGCCCCTGCTGCGAGCTCCTTTCTCTGCTAAGGTCGGAGAAATCAAAACCGCACCGGGAGCGAGACGGCCGTGAAGAATCACATCAAGACAATCTGGGCCTCCGGCAAGGCGGTCGTGAACGGCTGGCTTACGATTCCCTCGGGCTTTTCCGCCGAGGTCATGGCGCAATGCGGGTTCGACAGCATCACCGTTGATATGCAGCATGGCGTCCAGGACTATCAGTCGATGGTCCATTGCTTCCAGGCGATGCAGGCCCATCCGGTGACGCCGATGGTACGGATTCCCTGGAACGAGCCGGGCATCATTGGCAAGGTGCTCGACGCGGGCGCCTATGGCGTGATCTGCCCGATGATCAATACCGCAGAGGAAGCGAAAAGTTTTGTCGCCGCCTGCAAATATCCGCCCCGCGGCAACCGCAGCAATGGCCCGATACGCGTCGGCTTGTATGGCGAATCCGGCAGCTATCAGAAGACCGCCAACGACGATACGCTATGCCTTCCGATGCTCGAAACCCGTGCGGCGATCGAGAACATGGAATCAATTCTGGATGTCGAGGGCATCGCCGGCGTCTATGTCGGCCCATCGGACCTCGGCTTTTCCTACGGCTATGTCCCGAAATTGGATCGTGACGAGCCGGAGATTTTGCGCATCTATGAAAAGCTGGTTCGCGAATGTGGCCGGCGTGGGCTCCATGCCGGAATTCACTGCAGCGGAGCGGCACGCGCCGCCAAGGCGATCGAAATAGGCTTCCGGCTGGTGACGCTCGCAACCGACAGCAGCCTCCTGGCGACTTATGCACGAATGCAGGTGACCCAGGCCCGTGCCGAGGCCGGCGGCCTTGCCTAGCGGGTTGCTGGAACAGCCACGCTGGTCATGCCGGGCACCGCGCAGCGGTGGTCACACCGCCGTTCGTGTGGGCAGCCGTTGCCCTTTGTTAATGCTTGATCCACACAGGAACCGGTGTTCTGCTCAAAAAAGCTGCTGGAGTTGAACATCCGTGTCGGTCTTTGTCGCGCTGCATCACGTTACGCATTACCGATATGATCGGCCGATTGACCTTGGCCCGCAAACCATCCGATTGCGGCCGGCACCGCATACCAGAACGCCGGTCTTAAGCTACTCGCTTAAGGTCACGCCATCGAACCATTTTGTGAACTGGCAGCAGGACCCGCAAGGCAACTGGCTCGCGCGTTTTGTCTTCCCTGAAAAAAGCACGGAATTAAAGATCGAGGTGGATTTCACGGCACAGATGACCGTGATCAATCCGTTTGATTTCTTCGTTGAACCCTATGCCGAGACTTTTCCATTCGTCTATACCGCAGACCTCAAAGTCGAGCTGGCGCCTTATCTGGCAACGACCGAGCCGGGACCCTTGTTCGCAAAATATCTCGCCGAAATACCGCGCGAGGAGAGCGGCACGGTCAATTTCCTGGTCGATCTCAACGCCAGATTGCGCGACAGGATCCGCTACATCATCCGCATGGAACCGGGCGTGCAGACGCCCGAGGAAACGCTGGCGTCAAGCGCGGGATCGTGCCGCGATTCAGCCTGGCTTTTGATCCAGACCTTGCGGCATCTGGGACTCGCGGCGCGCTTTGTCTCCGGTTACCTCATCCAGCTTCGTCCCGATATCGACCCGATCGAGGGGCCGCCCGAGGTCGAGAACGATTTCACGGATCTGCATGCCTGGGCCGAAGTCTATCTGCCCGGTGCGGGATGGATCGGGCTTGACGTGACCTCGGGCATGTTGACGGGCGAGGGACACATTCCGGTGGCGGCGACGCCGCATTACCGGTCAGCCGCGCCGATCAGCGGCGCCGTCGGGTTCGCTGAAGTCACGTTCGAATTCGACATGAGTGTCCGGCGCATTCGCGAGGCGCCGCGCATCACCAAGCCGTTCTCCGATGAATCCTGGGCGCGCCTCGACCAGTTGGGCGAGCAGGTCGATGCCGATTTGCAGGCCGATGATGTCAGGTTGACGATGGGGGGTGAGCCCACCTTTGTGTCGGTGGACGATCTGGAAGCGCCGGAGTGGAATACGGCCGCGGTCGGCCCGACCAAGCGGGCATTGGCCGATGATCTCATTCGTAAACTGCGGACACGGTTCGCGCCCGGGGGACTACTGCACTACGGGCAAGGCAAATGGTACCCCGGTGAAACCCTGCCACGTTGGGCCTTTGGGCTCTACTGGCGTAAGGACGGTATCCCAATTTGGAAGAATCCCGACCTAATCGCCACGGTGGAGAGATCGCCGAAGATCGATATCGCCACCGCCGAACGCTTCGCGGAAGGTACTGCCAACAAGCTTGGCATCGACACCGATTTCATCCTTCCTGCGTTTGAAGACCCGGTTTACTGGAAGGAGCGCGAGGCAAGCCTTCCGGTCAATGTCGTTCCCGCCCATTCGCGGTTGCCCGATGCGGAGGCGCGCGCGCGAATCGCGCGGGTTTTCGAACACGGATTTGATACGCCTTGGGGGTTCGTGCTGCCGATCCAACGCTGGAATGCCGACGCAGGCCGCTGGCGCAGCGAACGGTGGAAGCTACGGCGAGGCAATTTGTTTCTCAGTCCAGGCGATTCCCCCCTTGGTCTTCGTTTGCCGATCGCTTCGCTGCCGCACATTCCGGAGCGGGATTATCCCTATGTCGTCGAGCAGGATCCGATGGAGCCGCGCGGCGCCATGCCGGTATTCGATCGTTCGCCCTCGGCGGAAATGCCTGCTCAGAATTGGCAGGAGCAGAAATTGCAGACGGGCGGCGTGCGCACCGCGATCTCGGTCGAGATTCGCGATGGCGTGCTCTGCGCTTTCATGCCGCCTGTTGAGCGATTCGAAGATTATCTTGAGCTGATCACCGCCGTTGAGGCCACTGCCGAGGAATTGCAGGTTCCGGTTCACGTTGAAGGCTATCCACCTCCGTTCGACCCGCGCGTGGAAGTGATTAAGGTGACCCCGGACCCCGGCGTGATCGAGGTCAACATCCAGCCGGCAAAGAGCTGGAAGGAAGCGGTCGATATCACGACGGGATTATACGAAGACGCCGCGCGGGTGCGGCTTGGCGCCAACCGCTTTCTGGTCGACGGCCGCCATACCGGAACCGGCGGGGGCAATCACGTCGTGGTGGGGGGCAGTTCGCCCGCCGATTCACCGTTCCTGCGGCGCCCTGATTTGCTCAAGAGCCTGGTGCTCTATTGGCAGCGGCACCCGTCGCTGTCTTATCTGTTCTCCGGGATGTTTATCGGCCCGACCAGTCAGGCGCCGCGGATCGACGAAGCCCGGCACGACAGCCTCTATGAACTGGAAATCGCGCTCGCCCATGTTCCGTCACCCGGCGCTCAAGGCCCGCTCTGGCTGGTCGACCGCCTCTTCCGCAATATCCTGGTCGATATCACCGGTAACACGCATCGCGCGGAAATCTGCATCGATAAACTCTATTCGCCGGATGGGCCGACCGGTCGTCTCGGGCTTGTTGAGTTTCGCGCGCTGGAAATGCCGCCGGATCCGCGCATGAGCCTTGCCCAGCAATTACTGATCCGCGCGCTGATCGCCAAGTTCTGGCGCGAACCCCAGCAGGGCCAGTTTGTCCGCTGGGGGACCACCTTGCAGGATCGATTCATGCTGCCGCACTTTCTCTGGGAAGATTTCCTTGGGGTGCTCGCTGATCTCAGGCAGTCCGGCTACGATTTCTCGCCGGAGTGGTATGAGGCGCAGCTTGAATTTCGTTTTCCCGCCTTCGGGCGGGTCCATCATGGCGGCGTCGCGCTCGAGCTGCGCCAGGCGCTTGAGCCTTGGCACGTGCTTGGCGAGGAGAGCTCGGCCGGCGGCACGGTGCGCTATGTGGATTCCTCGGTCGAACGTCTCCAGGTTAAAACAGAAGGGTTCGTGGAAGGCCGCCATCTTGTGACCTGCAACGGGCGGCGCCTGCCCATGACCTCAACCGGCCGATCCGGTGAAGCGGTCGCCGCCGTCCGCTTCAAGGCCTGGCAACCGCCCTCCGGATTGCACCCGACCATACCGGTGCACGCGCCGTTGACCTTCGATCTGATCGACACCTGGAACATGCGATCTCTGGGAGGTTGCGTCTATCATGTCGCGCATCCCGGCGGGCGCAATTACGAGACCAAACCGGTCAATACCTATGAGGCGGAAGCTCGTCGGCTGGCCCGCTTTCAGGATCACGGCCACACGCCGGGGCGGATCGAGGTGCCGCGCGAGGAGCGCACAATTGAATTTCCATTGACTCTCGACTTGAGGACGCTGCTCCTGCATTGAAGACGGGGGCAGGAGAGTCTGACATGGCGCAGCAGGCTGGCCAGAACGATGGCCAGGGCACCGGGCAAGGCAACGGGCAGGGTAGAGTTCGTCAGAGCAATCGTCGCGTCGAGCGGTGGATGCAGGGTTATACGCGCCTGCAAGGCATCCCGGACGAATTTATCGGGCAGGACGGCCGTCCGCGCGCGGTCTGGACGCGCTTTTTCGAAGCGTTCGGGGCGCTGCCCGCAGATGAGATCGAGCGACGCTTCGGGTCTGCCGACCGCCATCTTCGTGAAGCCGGCGTCACCTATCGGGCACCCGGGGAAGTGGCCGAGCGGCCCTGGCCCCTCAGTCATCTGCCGCTTCTGATCGACGAGGCGGAATGGCAGCAGCTGACGAGCGGAATCATCCAGCGCGCGCAGCTGCTCGAACAGGTGCTCCGTGACATTTATGGCGAGGGCAGGTTGGTGGCTGAGGGGGCCATTCCGGCGGCCGCGATCGCCGGAAGCGCCGAATTCCTGAGACCTATCTACGGCGTCAAACCACCCGGCGGGCGTTATCTCAGCCTTTATGCGGCCGATGTCGGCCGCGGTCCGGATGGCCGGTGGTGGGTATTAAGTGATCGAACCCAGGCGCCCTCAGGGGCGGGCTATGCGCTGGAAAATCGTCTTGTCCTGTCGCGCGCCTTCAGCTCGCTCTACAAGTCGATGAGAGTCGAGCGTGTGGCGCCGTTTTTCGAAGCATTTCGCGATAGTCTGCGCGCGAGTGCCGACCGCGACGAGCCGAGAATCGGCCTGCTGACACCCGGGGCGTTCAGCGAGACCTATTTCGAGCACGCCACACTTGCCCGCTATCTCGGGTTTTTGCTGGTCGAGGGCGAGGATCTGGCGGTCAGTGGGGACCGCATCCACATCCGCACCGTTGCCGGGCTCAAGCGCCTTGATGTGCTTTTGCGGCGAGTCGATTCCAATTCGCTCGATCCGCTTGAACTCGACGCCTCGTCTCAGCTCGGCGTTCCCGGACTGATTGATGTGCTGCGCAAGAACGGCGTGGTGGTCGCCAACATGCCGGGCTCCGGCGTGCTGGAAGCAAGGGCGTTGCTCGGCTTTTTACCAAGCCTCAGCCGGCGGCTGCTCGGCGAAGAGCTGAAAATGCCCCACATCGCGACCTGGTGGTGCGGCCAGAGCGCCGCTCGCGAGGAGGTGTTGTCGCGGCTCGACAGTATGGCGATCGAGGGCGCCTATGGTGTAGGCGTGCCCGGCTTTGCCAACGCCGGGTCGGTGCTCGCCAGCGAATTGACTTCGAGCGAACGCGAACGGCTGAAAAGCGCCATCGTAAATCGTGGAATCGATTACGTCGGTCAGGAGATGGTTCGGCTTTCCACCACGCCGGCGTGGGACAATGGGCAGATCGTCCCCCGTCCGTTCGTGCTTCGGGTGTTTGCCGCAGCGACACCTGACGGCTGGACCATCATGCCCGGAGGATTTTGCCGGATCGCCGAACAGCCGGACGCACGCGCGATCTCGATGGACGGCGGAGCGCGCGCGGCCGACGTCTGGGTTGTATCGGAGAAGGCGGTCTCTCCTGCGACCTTGCTGCCGACGAATGATACCGTGCGCATCCGCCGCATTGCCGGCTGGGTGCCGAGCCGGGCTGCCGACAATCTCTTCTGGCTCGGTCGCTATCTCGAACGCGCCGAAGCCACGCTGCGGCTGGTGCGGGCCCTCGGCGCGGCGCTGCGTGATCCCGGCAAGGGATCGCAGACATTTCAGCAATCGATCGAACGGATCCAACGGCTCTTGGTGACGTGGGGCGCGGTTTCGCAGGTCGCGCGTACTCAGCCGGCCCGGATTCTCGGCGAGGCCCTGCAGGATGAAACGCGCTTCGGTTCGGCGCTGTCGCTATTACGATCGGCGCAGCGGACGGCCACCTCGCTGCGGGAGCGGCTATCACCCGATGCCTGGCAGGTAATCACGGAGATGACGGAGCGCCTTGCCTACGAGGTGGACGATGACGATGGCGTCGTCAGCGCGGCCGAACTGACGTTGCAGGAATTGGCGAGTTTTGCCGGCCTCGCCCAGGAAAACATGAACCGGGCCGCGGGCTGGCGTTTCCTTGACATGGGCCGTCGCGCCGAGCGGGCCATCAACACCATGCGGTTTGCCCGGCAATTCGCCTATGACGAGGCGACCGGAGAAGATCTCGATATTCTTCTGACGCTGGTGGATTGTCAGATCACTTACCGGTCGCGCTATCTGGTCGGCCCGCTATTGGCGCCGGTTCGGGATCTCGTGGTGCTCGATCCCTATAATCCGAGGTCAGCGGCCTTTCAGATCGCCGCGCTGAATGAGCATATCGCGGGCCTTCCGGCGTTAAAGGAAAACGGTTTGATTGAACGACCGCAGCGGCTGGCGGTTGCCCTTCAGGCCACGCTGACCACCTCGGAAGCCGACGCGCTCGATGCCAAGTCGCTGTTTGCCCTGGAGCAGGATCTGCTGATGCTGGCCGATGCCATCGGATTGCATTACTTCCCTCATGGCCCTAACGCGAGCCGGCCGGAAAAGCTGACGGGGCTTGCGTGATCTACGATATCCGTCATGTCACGACTTACAGCTATGAAAGTCCGGTGGGGTTTGCACGCTGCATGTTGCGTCTGGAGCCGAGCACCCTTGCAGGGCAGCAGCTTGTCTCGCACACGGTCGACATCCGACCGCGGCCGGCATCGCGGGCGCTGCGGCGGGATTTTTTTGGCATCAAGACCGAAAGTATCGTGATCGAACAACCGCACCGCCATCTCCGGATCGACTCGCGATCCAGGGTGTCAATCGCCCGCATCGCTCCAACACGCGACAGCCTCAGCCCGGCTTGGGAAGAAGTTCGCGACGGGATCTTCCAATCGAGGGGCCTCAGCGCGATGTCACCTGTCCACTATGTCTATGAAAGTCCACTCGTGCCGATACTGCCAGAGGTGACCGAATTTGCCCGGCAAAGCTTTGGCTTTGGCCAGGGCGTCTTCGCCGGCGCGCTCGACCTAACGCGACGCATCTGGACGGACTTCAAATACGATCCCAAGGCGACCGACATCACGACGCCGCTTCTCGAGGTGTTCGAACGCCGCCACGGCGTTTGCCAGGATTTTGCCCATATCATGATCGCTGGCCTGCGCGGGCTCGGGCTGGCATCGGCCTATGTCAGTGGTTATTTGCGCACGATCCCTCCCAAGGGCCAGCCACGCCTGCAGGGCGCCGATGCTTCCCACGCCTGGGTCTCCGTTTGGTGTGGCGCAGAGCTCGGTTGGGTCGATTTCGATCCCACCAACAATCTTCTTGTTGCCCAGGATCACATCGCGCTCGCCATGGGCCGCGACTTTTCGGACGTGTCGCCGGTCGATGGCATCATTATCGGAGCGCGACGTCAGAAGGTCGCCGTTGCCGTTGACGTGGTAGTGGTTGAGTGAAGGCCTGAACGTGGTCAGAGATTTCTGGGCAACGATGCTGGCTGCACAAATGCCTGGGAGCTGCTAGGTTTGGCCACGGTTTTCCTGCTGAGACGTCGGCTGGAGTCCTTATGGTCTATCGTCACGCGGTCGGCGCGACCCGCTATATCTTCGATGATTTGCGCGATCTTCTTGCGAAGGCCACGCCGACACGGGCCGGCGACCGCCTGGCGGGGATCGCCGCCGAAAGCGCCGAGCAGATGATTGCCGCCCGCATGGCGCTCGCCGACGTTCCCCTGCGGCAATTCCTCCATGAAATGGTAATTCCCTATGAGCAGGACGAGGTCACCCGGCTGATTGTCGACCAGCACGACCCCGGGGCTTTCGCGGAGCTTTCCACTCTGACGGTCGGCGGCTTTCGCGACTGGCTGTTGTCCGATCGCGCTAATGGCGAGAGCCTTGCCAGGGTCGCCTCCGGCATCACGCCGGAAATGGCCGCAGCCGTCTCGAAGCTGATGCGGAATCAGGATCTCATACGAATTGCCCAGAAGTGCCGGGTGACGTCCCGGTTCCGCAATACGATCGGTCTTCCGGGTCGGATGAGCGTTCGATTGCAGCCTAATCATCCCCTCGACGATCCCCGCGGCATCGCTGCCTCGATTTTGGACGGCCTGATTCTCGGAGCAGGGGACGCCTGCATTGGCGTCAATCCGGCGGGCGATGATCCCGATCTGATCGCTCGCTTGCTACGTCTACTGGATGACCTGATCGCGACGCTGCGGATTCCGACGCAAGCTTGCGTGCTGACGCATGTGACGACCACGATCAGGCTGATCGAAGCGGGAGTTCCAGTCGACCTGGTTTTCCAATCCATTGCTGGGACGGAGGCCGCCAACCGAAGTTTCGGCGTCGATTTGTCAATCCTCGGTGAGGCCCATCAGGCTGGACTGTCACTCCAGCGCGGCACGATGGGGCAGAATGTGATGTATTTCGAAACTGGCCAAGGCTCGGCGCTCTCTGCGGGCGCCGATCACGGGGTTGACCAACAAACCTGTGAAGCCCGCGCCTACGGGCTGGCCCGGGCATTCAATCCGCTCCTCGTCAACAGCGTGGTGGGGTTTATCGGTCCCGAATATCTCTATGATGGCAAGGAAATCATCCGCGCCGGCCTGGAGGATCATTTTTGTGGCAAGCTGCTTGGGCTGCCGCTCGGCGTCGATATTTGTTACACCAATCATGCCGAAGCCGACCAGGATGACATGGATAATCTTCTGACCCTGCTCGCCGCCGCAGGTGTGTCGTTTATCATGGGGGTACCCGGGGCGGACGATGTGATGTTGAATTATCAGTCCACCTCCTATCATGATGCCCTTTATGTCCGTGATCTCTTGGGGCTCAAGCGCGCGCCTGAATTTGACGACTGGCTACATCGCATGGGGCTTGTCGATGCCGCGTTTCGCCCCCTCGAGGGCGCAAGGGTGCTTTCCGACCTGACCTCCCACTTGGCTTCCCATTTGGCTTCCTAACTGATCAGTTGAGAGGCAGGACGGCCTTTGAGACAAATTCGTTTCTGGATCTTGCAACCTTGCTGGTCGCCCGGGGTTGCCCCTCTGCCACAATCTTGAGGAATTTCTGTCCCAGCGTCACCCTCCGTGATTAAATGATATGATTGAAGCTTGCGGCCGAGAAGAGGATTGAATGAGAGCTGAGAGGGTTGAGACGGCGCGGCGCATCCTGTGCATTTTTCCGCGTTACACGTCGTCTTTCGGCACTTTCGAATATGCCTATCCGCTGACCGACGGCGTGAAGGCTTTCATGCCGCCGCAGGGGCTGTTGCTGATTGCGGCCTACCTGCCGGAGAACTGGTCGGTTCGCTTCATCGACGAGAATATCCGCGCGGCCGCGGCGGAGGATTTCGAATGGGCCGAGGCGGTATTTGTCAGCGGAATGCACATCCAGCGCCAGCAGATGAATGACATCTGCCGCCGCGCGCATTCTTTCGATCTCGCGGTCGCCATCGGCGGTCCTTCGGTGAGCGCCTGTCCGGAATATTATCCGTCGTTTGACTACCTCCATATCGGGGAATTGGGCGACGCCACCAATCAGCTGATATCCCTTCTGGCGCGCGATCCCTCGCGGCCCGAACGACAGGTCGTCCTGAGGACCGCGGACCGGCTCGACATGACCGAGTTTCCAATTCCGGCCTATGAACTTGCCGATGTCCGACGCTATTTTCTCGGCAGCATCCAGTATTCCAGCGGCTGTCCGTACCAATGCGAATTCTGCGACATTCCCGGGCTGTATGGACGCAATCCCCGTTTGAAGACGCCACAGCAGATCATTGCCGAATTGGACCGGCTGCTGGAATGCGGCGTGACGGGCTCGGTGTATTTCGTCGATGATAATTTCATCGGTAACCGCAAGGCTGCGCTCGATCTCCTCCCGCACCTGATCGAATGGCAGAAGAAGACGGGCTACGTGATGCGGCTCGCCTGTGAAGCGACCCTCAACATCGCCAAGCGCCCTGAAATTTTGGAAAAGATGCGCGAAGCGTTCTTTGTTACCATTTTCTGTGGCATCGAAACGCCTGATCCCGAGGCCCTGAAGGCGATGCACAAGGATCACAATATGATGGTGCCGATCCTCGAGGGAATTCGGACCATCAATGAATACGGGATGGAGGTCGTCTCCGGCATCATCATGGGGCTGGACACCGACAAGCCGGAAACCGGCGAGGCGCTGCTGGCATTTGTGGAGGAGTCGCGCATTCCGCTCCTCACCATCAACCTGCTGCAGGCGCTTCCCATGACACCCTTATGGGATCGACTTGAGCGAGAAAATCGCCTGATCGAAGACGATAGCCGCGACTCCAACGTCGATTTCCTGCTGCCCTATGATCATGTCGTCAGTTCCTGGCGCAAATGCATGGAGGAGGCCTATATGCCGGAGAAGCTCTATGCGCGTTATCAGCATCAGGTCGATTTCACCTATGCCCGTCGCATCAAGGTGCCGGTATCGCCGCAGCAAAAGAGCTGGCCCAACGTCAAGCGCGGCCTGATCATGCTCCGGAACATCTTCTGGAAGGTCGGCGTGCTCGGCAACTACCGCAAGGTATTCTGGAAGTTCGCGCTGTCGCGGCTGCGCAAGGGCGACTTCGAAGGACTGATTGCCTCGACCATGATCGCTCATCACCTGATCATGTTCGCCCGGGCGGCTTCCGGCGGCGAGCAGAATGCGTCGAACTACTCGATAAAGCTGCGTGAAGCGCAGGTGGCGGCCGAGTAAAGCCATGAAACCTCCCACGAACGGGAGCGAGATATCTAACCATCTTCGTAGCTTGACGCCAGCGCGCATCCTGCTCGGCAGGGCTGGATCCGGGCTGCCCACGACTCCTATGCTTGAATTTGCGATGGATCATGCGCGTGCGCGCGATGCCGTGCATGCAGCATTGGATGTCGATCACATCCGGACCGGCCTGGCGGCGATCGGCTTGCAGTCAACAGTGGTATCAAGTCTGGCAGTCGACCGGAAAACCTATCTCGCTCGACCTGATCTTGGTCGCCGCCTAGATCCGGCATCACACGATCAGATGCTGGGCCAGGATGCAGGAGGCCGGCTTGCGGTCGTACTTGCCGACGGATTGTCGCCGGTAGCCGTCAACACTCATGGTGTCGAACTGGTCAGCCGATTGATGCGCCAACTCGCAGCCGAGGGGACGTCGCTCGATCGCGTGCTGATTGCGCAGGGTGCACGCGTTGCGCTTGGCGACGAGATCGGCGAGCTCATCGGAGCAAGAATGCTCGTGATGCTGATCGGAGAGCGGCCGGGCCTGTCGGCGCCGCACAGTCTCGGCGCGTATCTGACCTTCGCGCCAAAGCCCGGCCGTACCGATGCGGAACGGAATTGCGTCTCCAATATCCATCATCGTGGCATGGACTATGACGAAGCGGCATTCAGGGTCGCATGGCTGATCCGGGAAGGACTGCAGCGGCAGGTCACCGGGGTGATGTTGAAGGATGACAGCCGCGCCCAAATGCCGCCGTCTCGCGACATTCTGGCTCCTTGACCCGATCGCAATCTGCACCTGCGTCGTTCTGCAGCCGGCCTGCGCTTGCGAGGGGCAGGGGAGACCTGCTAAACCAGCGGCGCAATTTGACGCATGATTTCAACGGTTAGTGCCGATTCCACGACAGTATTCGAATCCGCCGCCCTCATGTGAGAACTGGACCAGGCATGCTCGACAAGAACGACGACCGCGAAGTGCATGTCGAGAAGATCGAGCAGCATCCGATGGGCAGTATCGCCTTTGGGTTGGAGCGGATCGGCCTGTTGGCGGTAAAGGTGCCAATCCTTTCCTGCCTCGTTCTCGCGGCGCTGATCGTCGGCGCCATTTTCGGCATTCAGCGGATCAAGATCGACGATTCGCTTAGCCAGCTGTTTCGTTCCGATTCCAAGGAATACCGGCAGTACGAAGCCGAAACCAAGCGTTTCCCCGCGACCGAGTTCGACGTTCTGGTGGTCGTCGAAGGCAAGACCCTGCTGGCACGGGAAAACCTGGAAAAGCTTCGGGACCTGGTGACCGACCTGCAACTCGTCGATGGCACCCGCGGCCTGATCTCGCTGTTTTCGGCGCGCCAGGCGCCAGCGCCGGGTCGATTACCGGCGGCGTTGTTTCCCTCCGAGCTTCCCGAGGGCGCCGCTTATGACCAGTTCGTCGAGACGGTGAAAAACAACGAGATCATTCGTGGCAAGCTATTGTCCGAGGACGGCACGCTGGCCCTGATCGTGCTGTCGCTTGAGCCTGACGTGGTTGCCAGCAGCAAACTTAGCACGACCGTGGGTGACATCCGTAAATTGATGGCCCAGGATTTGAGTGGCAGCGGGTTGAACGCCGAACTGTCCGGCGTGCCGGTAATGCAGCTTGAAATCCGCAACGCGGTTGAGCGCGACGGGCTCACCTATAACATCCTGGGCATCCTCGCCGGATGTGTGATCGCGATTATTTTTTTCCGCAAGATTTCCTTCATGGTGATTGCGGCATTCCCGCCGATGATCGCGATCCTGCTGGCCCTTGGCGCGCTCGGCTGGGCTAATTTCAACTTGAACATGTTTCTGAATGTGATGACCCCTCTGATCATGGTCATCAGCTTTTCCGATTCAATGCAGCTGACGTTTGCCGCCCGCGATCGGCTGATTGCAGGGCAGGACAAATACACCGCCTTCCGCAACGCCGTTCTCGTCGTGGGGCCAGCCTGCGTTCTGACCCATGCCACGGCGGGAATCTCGTTTATCGCCCTGCAGTTCTCGGATTCCGACCTGATCCGGAAATTTGGTGAAGCAGGGCTGGCGGCTACAATCATCGCGCTGATCGCCGTGCTGTCGCTGGTGCCGGTATTCGGCGTGCTGCTGGTTCGCAACGAAAAGATGTTTGCCGTCAAGTTCCGCACCGCCGATGCGGGTGTCCAGACGCTGCGTAATTTCTGCTACTGGATTGCGGTTCGCATGGTGAGCCGGCCGGGATTGTTCAGCCTGATCGCCGTGCTCTTTGTTGGCGGCCTCGCGGTGATCTATGCCAACCTCGAGCCCCGCTACCGGCTGGCCGATCAGGTGCCCGACAAACGGCAGGCGGTGGCGGCCAGTGGCCGGCTCGATGCCAAGCTCACCGGCGCGAATCCGATCGATATTCTGATCGAATTCCCCAAGGGAGCGTCGCTCTACGCGCCCGACACGCTGCAGACTATCGCTGATGTGCACGCGCTGGTCGAAAAGCAGGCCGGCGTTGGCAATGTCTGGTCGCTGGAAACGCTCCGCCGCTGGCTGGCCGAGAAGGCCGGCAGCAGCGATGTGGCGACGTTGAAGGAATATGTCGACGTTATTCCCGAACATCTGGTTCGTCGCTTCATATCCGCAGAGCAGGATGCCGTGGTGGTTTCGGGGCGGGTGCCCGACCTCGATTCGAGCGCCATACTTCCCGTGGTGGAAAAGCTCGATCACTCGCTGGATGCGGTTCGAAAGGCTCATCCCGGCTATGAGATCGCCGTCACCGGGCTTTCGGCGATCGCTGCCCGCAATAGCGCCAGCATGATCGAGAAGCTCAATCGCGGCTTGACGATTGAATTCGCGCTGGTGGCGATTTTCATCGGGCTGGCGTTCCGCTCCGTCGTGGTGATGCTGTCCTGCATCTTGCCCGGAATCTTTCCGGTGGTGCTGTCGGGTACCATTCTCTGGGCGCTCGGCGAGGGTTTGCAATTCGCCAGCGTGGTGGCCTTGACCGTGTCGTTTGGTCTTGGATTGAGCGCCACCATTCATTTCCTCAATCGGCTGCGATTGGAAACAGAACCGGGTGTGAGCGCCGAGACGGCTGTTGAGCGCGCCACGGTTCTGGTCGGCCCAGCACTGATTTTGACGACCGTGGTGCTTGCCTGCGGGTTGGTCGTAACGGTGTTTTCTGATCTGCCGTCGCTGCGGTTGTTTGGCTGGCTCAGCGCCTTTGCCATGGTGGCGGCGTTGATCGCCGATCTCTTTATCCTGCGGCCGACAGCGATGTTTCTGATCCAGTTGGAACGACGCATCCGCCGCGCACTTTCGGGCAACAAGAGCGCGAGTTTGGACGGGGAGCGGGTCTAAAATCCCGCCGGGAATATCTTCGAAAAAAAGCCCCGCTGAAGCGGGGCTTTTTGGATTCCAGTCAAGATCATCTCGGGCTCAGCTTTTCACCAGGGTGATGTTGACGCCGCGGATTTCGCCTTTGGAGCTTATCTGGACCGTCTGACGGCTGCCGTTGGTTCGCAGCGTCAAGCTAGCGGCAAAGCCCGCCGCTTCGACAAACACATCGATCTGACCGCCGCCTGCCGTTCCCTGCAGGCTGCCATTGACGTTGCGGCTCGCTTCGCTCCAGTAGCCCGAAATGCGGTTGCCCTGGCTGGTGACATCGCTACTCAGGTCAAACCTGTAGCTGTCGCTGGCGCAGCGGAGAGTCTGCTTTAGACCAAGGCCGCTGCCGTCGACCTTATAGTCGGCCCTGCAGCGGATGCGCTCCGTCGTGCCGTCGGAAAGCGCCACCGTTCCGTTGCCGGACCAGGCGCCGTTAAACCCGGCGAAGGGACCGGATTGGGCCTGACTGGCGGATGCCGACAATACCCATATCGCGACAAGTGCGGCTGCCTTAATGGAGGGAGAGCGCAAGGCAAATTCAAAAAAGCTCATTGAGTTTTCCTGTCAAAATGACGCTGTCAGCAAGATACGTTCGGTCGGATCAAAGTTTTAGTGCCTCCATGCCCCGGCAGGTTCAACAGGAGTTGCTCTCGGCCACCCCGAAAACTTGTGGCCATTGATAATGAAAGGTTGGAGTAAGCCCGCAGAATACACAAGGGACCAATCTCATCTGCTCGGGACTTGATGAACGGCCGTTTGCAAGAGGGACTGCGGCAGGCCAGCAACAGGCCGCTGCAAAATCGTTGATCCTGGAACTTTTCTTGGAAATATCGATTGAATATCAGGTGGTTACATAAGATATTGGCGCCGCTTCAAAATGCCCTCCTGGCTTAGATACAGCCACTGCAAATTGGCCGTATTTGCCAGCGCCTTTGCTCTTCCGTTGCTGCGGTTCGCGGCGTTCTCCGAAATTCGGCCCCATCACGCCAAGCTTGGTTTGGGACAGGAATTTCTGCCCTTTGAAGGAATAAGATGCACAAGTTTCTCTCAGCCCTGATCCTGTCATCCAGCCTGCTTGCCACCAGCGCCGTTGCCCAGCAGCGAAGCGGCACGCCCGATGAGCAAAAGGCCTGCTCGCGCGATGTTCAGCGTTTTTGCCGGTCTTTGATGGACCAGGGGGACCTGACGATTCTGGCCTGCCTGCAGCAAAATCGGCCAAAATTGACCTCGGCCTGCAATCAGGTTCTGAAAAACCACGGCCAATAATAGAGGGTAAGGGGACGGCAGGTCCGGCCGGCGTCATCTCGCGGTAACGCCCGGTCCCTGTCGGGCTTCCGATAGAATTGGTTTTGGCGGCGTATTCCCCTATATGGGAGCGCGACCCGTCCCGCTTGGCTGGACGAACCCCCAAAACATCGGCAGTTCGTAGATTAAGTTGATGGCCACCGCGAGCACACTGAGATCGGGTAAAACCCACCGCGACGAGAACTTCCCCGTCGCCTCTCGGATCATCCATCCGCGGCACCGCGGGTTGATCCTGGCGTTCTACAATTTCGTCCGGACCGCGGATGACATTGCCGATCACGCCACGTTGAAGCCCCAGGAAAAGCTCGACTATCTGGATCTGCTCGAAACCGAGCTTCTGGGAACTGGCGATAGCCAGCCCGAGGCCGCGCGGTTACGCCAGGCGCTTGCCGAGCGCGGCATGGCTCCGCGCCATGCGCTCGACCTCCTGGTGGCGTTCCGTATGGACGTAACCAAGCTCCGATACGAGAACTGGGACGAGGTCATCCATTATTGCCGATATTCGGCCATGCCAGTCGGTCGCTTCATGCTCGACGTTCACGGCGAGGATGTTTCGACCTGGGCTGCGTCGGACGCGCTTTGTGCCGGCTTGCAGATCAATAATCACCTGCAGGATTGCGGCAAAGATTATCGCAGCCTCAATCGGGTCTATCTTCCCCGCGATGCGTTATCGGCAGCCGGCGCGTCCGTCGAAATGCTGGGAGCGGAACGGTCGCCGGAGCCGCTTCGACGCTGTCTGCAGGCGCTCGCAGCGAAAACGGCGGTTCTCTTGGATCAGGGCCGTTCGCTCTGCGCCAATGTGAGGGATGTCAGGCTTGGACTCGAGGTTTCCGTAATTCAGCGGTTTGCCGACAGGATCGTTCACCTGCTTCAGGTGCATGATCCGCTGAGCGAGAAGGTCCATCTCGGAGGCGCCGAGCTTATGCTCCACAGTCTGGGCGGTGTTGCGAGCGAGTTGACGCGCCGCGCGATCGGCCGACATCCGATGAACTCGGCGGCCGGCGCATGACGCTCGATATGGCCGCATCCAATCCAAGCTACGGAGCGGCTGCCTCAGGCAGTTCGTTCTACGCGGCGATGCGCATCTTGCCGCGCGCGCAACGCGAGGCGATGTTTCAGATCTACAGCTTCTGCCGGCAGGTCGATGACATCGCCGATTCCGATGGCCCACGGCCGGCGCGGCTGGCGGCATTGCAGCAGTGGCGCGATGATATCGACGCGCTCTATGCGGGACAGCCACCGGAACGGTTGCGCGACTACACGGCCTCAATCCGCAAATTCGACCTGCAGCGGGACGATTTCATCGCCATCATCGATGGGATGGAAATGGACGTGCCTCAGGACATCCGCGGGCCAGACCTTGCAACCCTCGATCTCTATTGTGACCGCGTTGCCAGCGCAGTGGGTCGGCTATCGGTCCGGGTTTTCGGGATGCCGCGGGAAGACGGCATTCAGCTTGCCCATCATCTCGGTCGGGCCCTGCAGCTGACCAACATCCTCCGCGATATCGATGAAGATGCGGCGATCGGCCGGCTTTATCTGCCGCTCGAAGGTCTGCTGCACGCCGGCATCACCAATGTTGATCCTGCGAAGGTGGTCGTCGACCCGGCACTAGCACGGGTTTGTCTCCCGTTAGCCGAACGCGCCCGAATGCATTTCCGCCAGGCCGATGAGATCATGGCGCGCAACCCGAGGCGCGCGGTGCGCGCGCCAAAGATCATGTCGAGATATTATCACGCCATCCTCGATCTGCTTCTTGCGCGAGGCTTCGCCCCGCCGCGCCATCCTGTGCGCCTTGGTAAATGGGCTCGCCTCGCTATCGTCCTCCGTTACGCTTTCATTTGATGTCAAAAACAGTTCACATTATCGGCGCTGGAATCTCCGGGCTGTCGGCGGCAGTTCGCCTGGCCAATGCGGGGTTCAAGATTCATCTTCACGAGGCGACGCAGCAGGCCGGCGGCCGTTGTCGCTCGTATTTCGACGGGGCTACCAATCTCACCATCGACAATGGCAACCATCTCTTGCTCTCCGGCAATCGTCACGCCAGAGCCTATGCGAGGTCGATCGGTACAGAAGATGGCCTGGTCGGACCTGCACGCGCGCAATTTCCTTTTGTCGATCTGGCCACCGGTCGCAGATGGCAGCTTGACCTTGGCGACGGCCGTCTGCCGTTGTGGCTGTTTGACGCCACGCGCCGGGTGCCAGATACCGGTTTGCTCGATTATCTCGCGTTGATGCCTCTTGCCTGGGCATCGCCGCAGAAAGCCGTCGGCGCTACCATCCCCTGCCGAGGCATTTTGTATGATCGTCTGGTGCAGCCCCTCTTGCTCGCCGCGCTGAATGTCGATCCGCCCGAGGGCTCAGCCGGGCTCGCCGGCGCCATTGTTCGCGAGACGCTGCTGGCAGGCGGACGGGCGTGCAGGCCACTGATCGCCCGGGACGGCCTGAGTGCCGTGCTGGTCGAACCCGCCATCGAACTGCTGCGTAACAAGGGCGCCGACATTCGCTTCGGCCACGAGTTGCGGGAGTTTGGTGCGGTGGAGGAGCGTGTCAGCGAGCTTCGATTTGGTTCGGATACGATCGCTCTTTCGCCGGCTGACGCTGTGATCCTGGCCGTTCCGCCGCGTGCTGCCGCGGCTCTGTTGCCGGGCCTTAAAACCCCGACGCGATTTCGCGCCATTCTTAACGCGCATTTCCGGTTCGATCCGCCCGCTGGGCAGCCGGCGCTGCTCGGTGTGGTCGGCGGCTTGGTGGAATGGCTGTTTGCGTTTCCGCAGCGGCTTTCGGTCACCATCAGCAACGGCGATCGGCTGGTCGACCGGCCGCGCGAGGAAGTCGCCCGCGAGATATGGGCCGACATCTGCAAGGCGACGAGTATTCAGGCTGATCTGCCGCCCTGGCAGATCGTACGCGAGCGCCGGGCGACGTTTGAGGCCACGCCGGAACAAAATGCGCTGCGGCCGGGACCGGTCACGGCGCGGAAAAACCTGTTTCTTGCCGGCGACTGGACTGATACGGGGTTGCCCGCAACCATCGAGGGATCGGTCCGCTCGGGTGATCGCGCCGCCGATCTCGTGCTGTCGGCGCGGTAACGACAAGCCGGTAGGTGCTCGCCTCGAGGGCATCTTTCGAACGTGGAGAAGGACGACAGGCAAGATGCAGGCTGGCTCTCAAATCGCTGAAAGGGTTCTCCGCCCCGCGCTGGAGAATAGCATTTCGGCGGCCACGGCCGCGATGCTCGATTGCCGCAGGACCGACGGCCATTGGGTGTTTGAGCTTGAAGCCGACTGTACCATTCCGTCCGAATATGTGCTGTTGCGGCATTATCTCGGCGAGCCCGTCGACTCCAAACTCGAAGCCAAGATCGCCAATTACCTGCGCCGCGTTCAAGGCGCGCATGGTGGTTGGCCGTTGGTCCATGACGGCGATTTCGACATGAGCGCCAGCGTGAAGGGATACTTCGCGCTGAAAATGATCGGCGATTCCGTCGATGCGCCGCATATGGTGCGGGCTCGCGAAGCGATCCTGGCGCGCGGCGGCGCCATCAACAGCAACGTGTTCACGCGATTTTTGTTGACAATGTTCGGCGTGTTGACCTGGCGCAGCGTGCCGGTCCTTCCGGTCGAGATCATGCTGCTGCCGATGTGGTCGCCATTTCATCTCAACAAGATCTCGTATTGGGCACGCACCACCATCGTGCCCCTGATGGTGCTTGCTGCGCTCAAGCCGCGCGCCAGAAATCCCAAAGGGATTGGCGTCGATGAATTGTTCCTGCAGGCGCCGCATTTGATTGGCTTGACGGCCAAGGCGCCGCACCAGAGTTGGGGCTGGTTTCTGCTGTTTCGCGGGCTCGACAATTTGTTGCGCCTGGTCGAGCCGCTGTTTCCGACGCGGTGGCGCAAGCGCGCGATCGAGGCTGCCGTCGCCTTCGTGGAGGAACGGCTGAACGGCGAGGACGGTATTGGCGCGATTTTCCCGCCGATGGCCAACACGGTCATGATGTACGAGGCACTCGGCAAGCCGGAGGACTATCCGCCAAGGGCCATCACCCGCCGCGGCGTCGACAAACTCCTCGTGATTAGCGAGGAGGAGGCCTACTGCCAGCCCTGCGTGTCGCCGGTTTGGGACACGGCTTTAGCCTGCCACGCCATGCTTGAATCCGGCGGGGAGGCCGCCGTCAAGGCGGCCCGGCAAGGACTGGACTGGCTACTGCCGCGGCAGGTTCTCGACATCAAGGGCGATTGGGCGGCCAAAGCGCCGGATGTTCGTCCGGGTGGGTGGGCGTTTCAGTACAATAATGCGCACTATCCGGATCTCGACGACACCGCCGTGGTCGTCATGGCGCTCGATCGTGATCGGCGGGACGGACCACGCCCGGCCTATGGGACCGCGATTGCGCGGGGACGGGAATGGATCGAGGGCATGCAGAGCCGGGATGGCGGCTGGGCGGCTTTCGACGTCAACAACCTCGAATATTATCTGAATAACATTCCATTTTCCGACCACGGTGCCTTGCTCGACCCGCCGACGGAGGACGTAACGGCGCGCTGTGTTTCGATGCTGGCCCAGCTTGGACAGAATGTGGAAAACAGCCCGACGATGGCGGCCGGCATCGCCTATCTCCGGCGAACTCAGCTCGCCGAGGGCTCCTGGTATGGGCGCTGGGGCCTAAACTACATCTACGGCACGTGGTCGGTTCTCTGCGCTTTGAATGCCGCAGGCGTTGATCACAAGGACACGGTTTTCCGCAAGGCGGTGAATTGGTTGTTGTCGATCCAGAACCCGGACGGCGGCTGGGGCGAGGACGCGGTCAGCTATCGGTTGGATTATGCCGGCTACCAAAAAGCGCCCAGCACCGCGTCGCAAACGGCATGGGCTTTGCTTGCACTAATGGCTGCGGGCGAGGTCGATCATCCAGCCGTGGCCCGCGGCGTCAGTTACCTGATGACCACGCAAACCCAAAAAGGCCTGTGGGATGAAGAGCGTTACACAGCGACGGGATTTCCCAGGGTGTTTTATCTGCGCTATCATGGGTACCCGAAGTTCTTTCCGCTCTGGGCGTTGGCGCGGTATCGGAATTTGACGAACACCAACAGCAAGGTGGTAGGGGTCGGGATGTGAATTTGGGGTTGGGGGACGAGATTCCCGCGGTCGAGAGGATCGATTCGCGGCCGGTACTTATTGTGACCGGGTTAGTGCAGGAGGCGCGCATCGCGAGCGGGCCTGGAATGACCGTCATCTGTAGCAGTAGCGATCCGCGCCAGCTGCGCGCGCTGCTGGCGACGCTCGATCCGGGTTCGTTTCGGGGGGTGATCAGCTTCGGGGTGGCCGGCGGCCTGGATCCCACGTTGAAATCCGGCGACATCGTTTTGGCAACGGAAGTGCTGGCGGGTGATACGCGGTGGCTGGCCGAACTGCCGCTCAACGAGCAGCAGATTGCGACGCTGACGCTACGGCGCCGGCGTATCGTGCGTGGTGGTCTCGCCGGTGTTGAAGAAGTGGTGGCGGGTCGCTCGACCAAGGCCGCGCTTCACATGGAAACCGGGGCCGCCGCTGTCGACATGGAAAGCCATATCGCAGCCGCCTATGCCGCAGAGGCCGGGCTGCCCTTTGCAGCGCTACGCGTGATCAGCGATCCCGCCTCGCGCGCGCTTCCCGCAATTGCGAGGGCCGCGATCAAGCCGAACGGCGAGATCGACCTCCGCAAGGTGCTGGGTGGAATCGCGCGCAACCCGTTGACCTTGCGCGCGCTGGTCTCGACAGGGCTCGATTTCAACCGGGCCCTGCGCAGCCTACGCGGCTGTCGAGGCTTTCTCCTTGGCGAGGGCCTCGTCGCGGCGGATCTCTGACAAGCGCTTCTGCACTTCGGACGAAAAGACGTACTGGGCAGGCCGCTGGTTGGTCAGATTGATCTCGGGCGCCATCGGTCCCTTGGTGCGAACGCCACGGATCGCAACCCACATTGCCTTCAGTGGATTGCTCAGGGAGGCGTTGGCCGCGGTGGGCTCATAGCCGCAATGCGCCATGCAGTCGGCGCATTTTTCGTACTTGCCGGTGCCGTAGCTATCCCAATCAGTGGTTTCCATCAGTTCCTTGAACGTCTTGGCATAGCCTTCGCCGAGCAGATAGCAGGGCTTTTGCCAGCCGAAGACGTTGCGCGCGGGCATGCCCCACGGCGTGCATTCGAATTCCTGATTCCCGGCCAGGAAGTCGAGGAACAGCCCCGAATGCATGAAATTCCACTTCTTGCCTTTGCCCAACGCAAAGACATCGCGGAATAGCCGCTTGGTCTTGGTCCGGTTGAGGAAGTGTTCCTGATCGGGGGCGCGCTCGTAGGCATAGCCGGGCGACATCGAGACGCCGACGCCAAGCTCGGTGGTGAAGTCGAGGAACTTGGCAATGTCCTCGGCGGCATGACCATCAAAAATGGTAGCGTTCACATTGACGGTGAAGCCCTTGGCTTTCGCCGCCTTGATCGCGGAAACCGCGCGATCAAACACGCCGGTCTGCGACACAGCCTTATCGTGATGCTCCTTCAATCCATCCAGATGGACCGAGAAGAACAGGTAGGGCGACGGCTCAAACAGATGCAGCTTCTTCTCCAGAAGAAGCGCGTTGGTGCAAAGCGAGACAAACTTCTTGCGCGCCACGAGCCCCCGGACGATCTCGCCGATCTCCCTGTGGATCAGCGGTTCACCGCCTGGAATGGCCACCATGGGCGCGCCGCATTCGTCGGCGGCGTCCCAGCATTCCTGGGCCGACATCCGCCGATCGAGAATGGCATCGGGATAATCGATCTTGCCACATCCAACGCAGGCGAGGTTGCAACGGAACAACGGCTCCAGCATCAGCACCAAGGGATAGCGCTTACGGCCCATCAGCTTTTGCTTGAGCAGGTAGCTGCCGATGCGCATTTCCTTGAAGAACGGTATTGCCATTACGGATTCTTTCTCAACGTGATTGCAAATTGGTCAGCCGGCCGCCAATTCGGCCGGTAGCCTGAATTCGATGTTCTCTTCCCGGCCCGGAAGCACGGATACCGACACGGGTCCGATGCGCCGAAGCGCCTCGATAACGTCGTCGACCAGGACCTCCGGAGCCGAAGCGCCAGCGGTGATGCCGACGGCTTTGGCATTCTTCAGCCAATCCGGATTCAACTCGCTGCCATCGGCAATGAGATAGCTCGCAACGCCGACTTCGCTGCCAATTTCGCGGAGCCTGTTGGAGTTGGAACTGTTGGTTGCCCCGACCACCAGGATGACGTCGACAAGCCTACTAAGGTCTCTTACCGCAGATTGCCGATTCTGTGTCGCATAACAGATATCCCTTATGTCGGGTCCCTGAATGTCGGTAAAACGTCGTTGAAGTGCAAGGATGATGTCCTTGGTGTCGTCGACACTGAGGGTGGTCTGGGTGATATAGGCCACCGGGGTATCGGCGGGGAGCGTAAGGGAGGCCACATCGTCTACGTTCTGGACAAGCAGCACCGGACCCGGCACCTGGCCCATGGTTCCTTCCACCTCGGGGTGACCGGCATGGCCGATCAGGATCAACGCCCGACCCTTGGACATGTAGCGTTTGCCTTGGTTATGCACTTTCGTCACCAGCGGACAGGTCGCATTGAGCACAGGCAGATTCCGTGCCGCGGCCTCTTCCTCTACGCTCTTTGCGACGCCATGGGCACTGAAAACGGTCACGGCCCCTGTCGGTACTTCCGATAAGTCCTCGACAAAAATAGCGCCTTTGTTTTCAAGGCTTTCGACGACGTATTTGTTATGAACGATCTCATGCCGCACATAAACCGGAGGGCCGTACTTCTCCAGCGCGCGCTCAACGATCTCGATTGCGCGAACGACCCCGGCGCAAAACCCTCGGGGTTGCGCGAGATAAACTTCCATGGGACGTCCGTTGCGCACTCGGTAATAACCTCATTGACTTGCCCAGCTTGGGGACCGTTGCCGCCGGTGTGGGCCGATTTTAGCAACATCCGCCCCGATTAGCTGAAGGGCCGGGAGGGAAGCCCGGCTTTTTGGCAAAAAATTAGCGGCCGGCAAAGCAGGCCACCCAACAAAAAAAGTATTAAAATACCTTTAGCGCGTTTTTCTCGCCGTCTGAACGCAAATTCGCTGGAATTTGCTGCGCCTATCGGCGCCATCGCGAATTTACCGTATTTGCCGGCTTTGACGCAGGCCACATTGATTGCCTGGGCAGCCATGACTCAATGGCCAGGCGGTGACCCGTCCTGCGGCAAAAACCCATTAGATTAGGGTGGGGAACTCCGATAGATAGCGGGCGTTTCCGGCAGGCCTTAGCCTCCGGCCTGCCCAACGTTCAGAAAGATAAAATGCTCACAAGGATTGTTGTATCGATTGTTAGGGCCTGCACCCGGTTTGCTCTTTTGACAGTTTTGGTTGCTCTCGGCCTTGCGATTGGATCGGGCTATTACGCCGCCCGACATTTCGGCATCAACACCGACATCAATACCCTGATTTCACCCAATCTCGATTGGCGACAGCGGGACAATCAGTTCGGCAAGGCTTTCGACCGGGAGCGGACGATCCTAGCTGTCGTCGATGCCCCGACTCCGGAACTGACTGGTGTGGCCAGCAATGCGCTCGCCGGGCGCCTGAGAGGCGACACGCATTTCGAATCGGTCGAGTCTCTGGGATCCGGCGAGTTCTTCGCTCGCAACGGCCTGCTGTTTCTGCCGACCGCAGAGGTCGCCCGCGTCACCGGCCAGTTTGAGGCTGCGGCGCCCTTGATCGAAATCATGGCGGGTGATCCCAGCATTCGTGGGCTTACCGGGGCGCTGGAAACGGCGCTCTCCGGCGTTCGGCGCGGGCAGATCAAAATCGACAGCGTGGATCGCCCGCTTTCACTCGTTTCTCAGACCGTCGAGACCGTCTTGCGCACGGGCACGGCGACTTTCTCCTGGCGTGAACTGACCAGTGACAAGCCGCTGACCGATGCGGATCGGCGTTCGTTCATCGAGTTCAAGCCGATCCTGGACTTCAACGCTCTGGAGCCCGGTAAGGCCGCAACGGATGCCATCCGGCAGGCGGCTAGTGATCTCAACCTAGCCGGGCTTTATGGCGCAAGGGTCCGCCTGACCGGACCTGTTCCCATCGCCAATGAAGAATTTGCAACTGTGCAGGATGGCGCGGTGGTCAACGGCATCGGGACGGTATTCGTCGTTTTAATTATCCTCTGGCTTGCGCTGCATTCCCCCAAGATCATCACGGCGGTGTTTGTCACCCTGTTCATCGGCCTGTCGATTACGACCGCCGGAGGCCTGTTTTTGGTCGGCTCCCTCAATCTGCTTTCGGTGGCGTTTGCGGTGCTGTTCGTTGGGCTCGGCGTGGACTTCGGGATTCAATTCAGCGTCCGCTACCGATCGGAGCGCTTCAAGAACGACGATTTGCGAACAGCCCTGGAACAGGCAGCCGATTACTGCGCCGTTCCGCTTTCGCTGGCGGCGATGGCGACCGCGGCCGGATTCCTTTGCTTCCTTCCCACGGACTACAAGGGCGTATCCGAGCTTGGCGAAATCGCCGGCATCGGCATGCTCGTGGCTTTCCTCGGCAGCATCACCGTATTGCCGGCCCTGTTGAGCCTGCTCAATCCGCCAGGCGAGAAAGAGCCGGTCGGTTACGCTTTTCTGGCGCCGGTGGATCGGTTTCTCGAAGATCATCGCGTCGCGATTATCGTTGGCACATTGGCCATCGTCATCGCCGGTCTTCCCGCGCTCTTTTATCTGCGGTTCGATTTCAATCCCATCAACCTGCGTAATCCCAATGTTGAATCGATCGCGACCTTCCTGGATCTGCGCAAGGATCCGAACACCGGCGCTAACGCGATCAATGTGATGACCTCCTCGGAGGCCGAGGCGAAGAAAATCGAGGAGCGGCTGTCGAAGGTGCCGGAAGTGCTCCGCGTGATGTCGCTGGATAGCTTCATTCCGTCCGATCAACCGGCCAAGCTGAGATTGATTGCGCAAGGCGCAAAGGTGCTGGAACCAACGCTCAATCCTGATCAGATCGACGCCGCGCCGACGGATGCGGAAAATATCGAGGCGCTGAAAGGATCAGCCGAAAGCCTGCGCAAGCTTGCCGATGATGCCAAGGGCGCCGACGCCAAGGGGCCCGGAGCTACTGCGGCGCGCAGGCTTGCCGAAGCACTCTCGAAACTGGCCAATGCCGATCAGGCGACGCGGGAAAAGACCCAGGAGATTTTCGTCTCCTCGCTGAAGATCGCGCTCGCGCAATTGAAGAGCGCGTTGCAGCCGCAGCTGGTCAACCTGAAGACACTGCCGCCTGAACTCGTGCAATCCTGGAAAACCAAGGATGGCTTGATGCGGGTCGAAGCCTTGCCGCGTGGCGACCCCAATGACAACGAGACCTTGCGCACGTTCGCGTCCGCCGTTCTCGCCGCCGAGCCCAATGCGATCGGTGGGCCCGTGTCCATTCTGAAATCCGGCGACACCGTCGTGAAAGCATTTATTCACGCCGGGCTGTTCGCGCTGGTAGTGATCAGTGTTCTGCTGTGGCTGGCGCTGCGGCGATTAACCGATGTGCTGCTCACGCTGGTGCCGTTGCTGGTGGCAGGTGCCGTGACGCTCGAAATATGCGTGCTGATCGGAATGCCGCTCAACTTCGCCAATATCGTCGCATTGCCTCTGCTGCTGGGCGTTGGTGTCGCGTTCAAGATTTATTACGTCACCGCGTGGCGTGCAGGCCGGACCAACCTTCTGCAGTCGAGCCTCACCCGAGCGATTTTTTTCAGTGCGCTGACCACGGCCACCGCCTTCGGCAGTCTGTGGCTCTCCAGTCATCCTGGCACCGCGAGCATGGGCAAGTTGCTGGCGCTGTCATTGGTGACGACGCTGGCAGCGGTGCTCCTGTTCCAGCCGGCGCTAATGGGCAAGCCGCGCGATGTCGGGGAGTAGGCAGATATCGCCCACCGGATCCGCCGCGGCCTGTTTTTGACCCAAGGTGTTTGGCGCCTGTGAAGGAGCGGCTTTTGGTAGCGGAGCCGCAGCGCCTGACGTTCGAGGACTTAGGGTGCCAGTGGTTTTCGGCGCGGCCTTGCTGGCGCTGTTGGCCGGGCTGCTTGGGATCGGACCGGCTACACGAGTCCAGGTTTCTCCCCCACAAAGGAAGCCCAGAACGCATCCCTGAATTTCGAGCTGGTCGGTCCCGCTCGGTTTGATTGTCGAACTATAGAGCTGGCCGTCCTTGGCGTTATAGACCTGACCCTCCCATTCGTCTGCCCCTGGCTTCTTCTTCATGTCGATCAGGATTGGCATTCCGAGGGTGGGCCTGTTCTGTTTTGAGGCATCGGGATTGTTCTTGTCGCGTCCGCCCGGCGTTTTCTCCCACGCGACAGCGCCCCACATACTTCCGTTGCATTCCGCAACTCGGATATTGGCGACGCCGTCCGCTACCCTCCAGTCGCCGGTCGGATCGGCGGCAATGGCGGGTGCAACGCCGAAGGCGAGCAGAACTCCGGAGATGAATATTTGACGTGTCACATGTCGTGGGTAGTGCAACATCGGTCCAACCTGTGCTTTAAGTTCAAGGGATGAGGGCGCGGGACAAAACGCCATATTGCGAGTTCGTTAAAAGACGAATTCAGTTGACGAGACTCCCTCCAGGCGAAGTATGTAGCGAATGCTATATTCAAATCTAGACGTTTCCGAGATATTCGCGGACAGGCAGGCGCAGCGGAGTTCCTTGCATACGCGCTACCTCAACGAACAACTTGTTCGCGTGCTCAAGACCATTGGCTATGACGTCGGATTTCAGAAGGGACAAGGACAATATCTCTACGACCGTGAGGGTTCCCGTTATCTCGATTTACTGAGCGGTTTTGGCGTTTTTGCGATTGGCCGCAACCATCCCGCTCTTCGTGAGGCGCTCAAAACCGTTCTCGATAGCGATCTGCCCAATCTCGTACAGTTGGATGTTTCCACGCTGGCCGGCGTTCTCGCGGAACGCTTGCTTGATCAGGTTCCCTATCTGGACAAGGTGTTTTTTGCCAATTCCGGCGCGGAGTGCGTCGAAGCAGCGATCAAGTTTGCGCGCGGTGCGACGGGTCGCCCAGGAATCGTTTATTGCGACCATGCGTTTCACGGACTTTCCTACGGCGCCTTGTCGCTGACTGGTGATACCAATTTCCGCGCGGGCTTTGAGCCGCTGCTGCCCGGATGTACGCCGGTTCCGTTCAACGATCTCGCCGCGCTGGAACAGGCGTTATCCTCGCGTGAGGTCGCCGCCTTCATCGTCGAGCCTATCCAGGGCAAAGGCGTCAACATGCCGAATGATGAATTCCTGCCAGGTGCGGCCGCGCTCTGCCGAAAATACGGCACGCTGTTGATCGCCGACGAGATTCAGACCGGCATCGGGCGCACCGGACGGTTTCTCGCGGTCGAGCATTGGAACGTTGAGCCCGACATGGTGCTGCTGGCCAAAGCGCTGTCAGGCGGTCATGTGCCCGTTGGCGCGGTGCTGACGCGCAAGCATGTCTTCGACAAGATCTTCAACCAAATGGATCGCGCAGTCGTTCACGGATCGACTTTCGCCAAAAACGATCTGGCGATGGCGGCTGGAATAGCAACCCTGGAAGTCATCAAGGCCGAACGGCTGGTCGAGGCAGCCGCCAAACGCGGCGCCGAACTGCGTCTCGCGTTGACACGCATGGTGCCGGGCTACGAACTGATGAAGGAAGTCCGTGGCAAGGGGCTGATGATCGGCGTCGAATTCGGTCAGCCGAAATCGCTCGGACTGAAAGCTTCGTGGAACATGCTGGAAGCCGCCAACAAGGGGCTGTTCTGCCAGTTGATCACCGTGCCGCTGTTCAAGGATCACAAGATCCTCACCCAGGTGGCAGGCCACGGCAGTCATACGATTAAGCTTTTGCCGTCACTCACGATCACCGAGGAAGATTGCAACTGGATCGAACGCGCGTTCGACTCGGTCATTGCGGGCAGCCACAAGGTGCCGGGCGCGATCTGGTCGCTGGGCAAAACGCTCGTCGACAACGCCGTCAGGAAATCGGCCTAAGCCGTTCCTCCCTCGGAGGCTGTGCTTAGCTCGCGCCACGCGCCGCCGCCTCGAATTCTCGCGAATACCTTTGTCTAGGGAGCGTCCGCCAGGACGAACGAGGCAGCCTTTTCGGCGATCATTGCGGTCGGCGTGTTGGTATTGCCGGATGTGATGGTCGGCATCACCGAGGCGTCGGCCACACGCAATCCGCTGATGCCGTAGAGCCGCAAGCGATCGTCGACGGCCGCCAGCGGGTCGCTCGCCGTTCCCATTTTCACCGTACCCACAGGATGGAAGATGGTGGTGCCGATATCGCCGGCTGCCTTGGCGAGCGCCGCATCATCGTCGCCGACCGACGGCCCTGGAAAATATTCCTGCGGTTGATAGGCGCTGAGTGCTGGCTGTTTCATCAGGCGTCGGGTGACGCGGATAGCATTGGCGGCGACCTGTCGGTCATCGTCGGTCGACAGATAATTGGGTGCGATGGAGGGCGCTTCGTCGGCGGCCGATGAGCGGATTCGCACCGTGCCGCGCGAGGTGGGCCTGAGATTGCAGGCGCTCACGGTGATCGCAGGAAAGCGATGCAGCGGGTCGCCGAATTTGTCCAGCGAGAGAGGTTGTACGTGAAACTGGATGTTGGCGCGCTCTTGACGGGAATCCGAGCGCGTGAAAATTCCGAGTTGCGATGGCGCCATGGTTAGCGGCCCGCGCCGACGTAAAAGATAGTCGAGACCCATCAGGCCGCGGCGGGGCAGGGAGTAATAGGTTTCGTTGAGCGTGCGGACGCCGGAGACCTTGTAGATCGCGCGCTGCTGCAGATGATCCTGCAAATTGCGCCCCACCCCCGGCCGGTCCAGTACCGGCGCAATTCCAAGCTCGGCCAGCCATTCCGCCGGGCCGATGCCTGAGCGCTGCAGAACCTGAACCGATCCGATTGAACCCGCCGTCAGGATGACTTCACCTTTGGCGCGCGCTTCAACGATTTCGCCGTTCTGGATGAAGCGAACGCCGGCGGCGCGTCCATTTTCGATCACCAGCCGATCCACCAGCACCCGGGTTTCGAGGCGGAGGTTCGGCCGGTTCAGGACCGGCTTGAGAAAGCCTCGCGCCGATGACCACCGGCGGCCGCGCTTCTGGTTGACGTGAAAGTAGCCCACGCCCTCATTGTCGCCGGTGTTGAAGTCAGGCGTTTTTGGAATTCCCATCTGCTCGGCCGCGCGCTCCACGGCGTCGAGCACGGCCCAGGACAGGCGCGGCGCCTCGATCCGCCAGCCGCCTCCCACCCCGTGGTGTTCGCTCTCACCGAGGAAATGGTCCTCCAGTCGCCGGAACGCCGGCAACACGTCGTCCCATCCCCAGCCGGAGAGACCAAGCTGACGCCAATGGTCAAAATCGGCGGCTTGCCCGCGCATCGAGATCATGGCGTTGATGGCCGACGAGCCGCCGATCACCTTGCCGCGCGGATAGGCCAGCACCCGCCCGTTGAGGCCAGGTTCCGGTTCGGTCTTGAACATCCAGTCCGAACGGGGGTTGCCGATCGCAAACAGATAGCCCACCGGAATATGAAACCAGATCCAGTTGTCCATGCCACCGGCTTCCAGAATCAGTACGCGATGGCTGGGTTTGGCAGACAGGCGGTTGGCGAGGATGCAGCCAGCGGTGCCGGCACCGACAATGATGTAATCGAATTCGCCTTCGAGCTTTCTTGGCTCAAGCTTTCCTGTTTCGAGTGTCCCTGTCTCAAGCTTCCCTGGCATTTCCGCTCCGCCCTGGCTGTGACCATCCGGTTCTGTGCCGGTCCTCGCGCGCTCCTGAATCCCATGCGGACCGCCGTCGATCAACCCTCATCGCCTCGGGATGCGGGATTTCAGGTGCGATCCGCAAAATTCCGTCCACCCTCGTTTTCGATCGCGACGCATTGGGCGCGGTCGTCCGACGTGCTAGGATCAATGATTGCTCGCCACTATTTCGGAAATCTGGTCATGCCGATCGTCAATCGTGTCGCTGAGTTGCAGCCCGATATCCAGGCCTGGCGCCAGGATATCCATGCGCATCCCGAGCTGATGTACGATGTCCATCGGACCGCCTCCTTCGTGGCGGACCGCTTGCGCGAATTCGGCTGCGACGAGGTCGTAACGGGGCTCGGCCGCACCGGCGTTGTCGGCGTGATCCGGGGCCGGAAGCCACCGGCCGCCGGCGCGCCGCGCGTGGTCGGCTTGCGCGCTGATATGGACGCCTTGCCGATCAAGGAGCAGACCAATCTCGCCTATGCCTCGAAGACGCCGGGCAAGATGCACGCTTGTGGCCATGACGGGCATACCGCGATGCTGTTGGGCGCCTCCCGCTATCTCGCAGAGACGCGAAATTTCGCGGGCGAGGCCGTGGTGATCTTTCAGCCGGCCGAAGAGGGCGGGGCGGGCGCGGCAGCGATGATCCGTGACGGCCTGATGGAGCGTTTCGGCGTTCAACAGGTCTACGGCATGCATAACCTTCCCGGCACTCCGGTAGGCGCTTTTGCGATCCGCCCGGGTCCGTTGATGGCGGCTACCGATTCCATCGACATCCGGATCGAGGGCTTAGGCGGCCACGCCGCCTGGCCGGACAAATGCATCGATCCGGTCCTGGTTGGCGCGCAGCTGATTTCGGCGCTGCAGTCGATTGTTTCCCGGAATGTCGATCCGCTGCAGGCGGCGGTGATCTCGGTTTGTGAGTTTCATGCCGGCCATGCGCGCAATGTCATTCCACAAACCGCCGAACTCAAGGGAACGGTGCGTTCGCTGACGCCAAAGGTGAGGGAGCAACTGGAAAAGCGCATTCGCGAAGTCGTGGCCGGTATCGCACATATGAGCGGCGCCACGATCGACCTGCGTTACGTGCGGGGTTATCCGGTGGTGGTCAATCATGCCGGGCCCACCGAGACAGCCTCGCGGGTCGCGATGGAAGTGGCCGGAGACGGCAATGTTCAAGAGATCCCGCCAATGATGGGCGCTGAAGATTTCGCGTATATGCTGGAAGCCAGGCCGGGCGCCTTTATCTTTTGCGGCAATGGCGACAGCGCCGGCCTGCATCATCCCGCCTATAATTTCAACGACGAGGCCATCGTCTATGGCACGTCGTACTGGATCAGGCTGGTGGAGAATGTTTTGTCCGCGTGAGGGCTATAGCGTGGCGCATCACGCGGCCGTCGGATGTGCTTTGGCGTTCGTCTTGAGGTAATGCGCCACAAGGCCGAGATCTTCCACAAAGCGTCGATACTCCACGGCCTTCGCATTGGCGTCCGGCACCCTAAGCAAATAAGACGGATGCACCGTTATCAAAATCCTGGGTCCGCCTTCGCGTTCGATCAGATGACCACGGTTCTTGTTGATGGGAGTGATCTTGCCCATCACGCTTTGTGCGGCGGTGGCTCCTAGCGCCACGACGAGTTCGGGCTTGAGCGCGGCCAATTCGCGCTCGTACCATTGTCGGCAGGCCTGAATTTCCGGTGTTGCCGGTTTGTGATGCAGGCGGATTTTGCCGCGCGGAACAAACTTGAAGTGCTTCACCGCATTGGTGACATACACCTTGGAGCGGTCGATGCCCGTTTCCTCTAGTGCTCGATCGAGCATCTGGCCCGCAGGCCCGACAAAGGGGTGACCGGCGAGGTCTTCCTTGTCTCCGGGCTGCTCGCCAACCAGCATGATCCGGGCGTGCGCGGGTCCTTCGCCAAACACCGTTTGGGTCGCGTTTTTCCAGAGATGACAGGCGCGGCAATGCGCGGCTTCCTGGCGCAATCGGGCAATGCTGGTCGACATGATGGAGACTTTTCCTTGGGAGGCGCTGTGGCCACCGGGTCGAAAAGTTTAATCCGAAGGCGTGAGCCAGGTTCCCCGGGTTCGACTCCAAGGAACGGTATGGGCGGCGCAAGACTAAGTGATGGAGACTTCCGAAGCCGTTGATAGAACAGCTCAATTCCAGAGCCGTGGAAGGTGATTGACACTCGAGCCGCTGTTAGCTTTATATTAGAACATATCGTGAACAAATGGCCAGGTTCTGGTTCTCCCAAAAGCCAGAACTCTTTTCGAAGGAGCCGCGCATGCCCCGTGCGCGCAGCAGCACGCTTGCGACCTTGCGCCACCAGATCGCCCGCATGGAAGCGCCGGGCGATGCCTTTTGTCCGGACCGGATTGGCCTCGGCCATGCCGAAGCCGATGCGGTGCTGCAGGGCGGGCTCGCAGCCGGGGTGGTGCATGAGGTATTCGCCGAGGGGCGACAGGGGGCCTCTGCCACAGGCTTTGTCGCGGGGCTGGCCGCTCGTTTGGCCCCACGCCGGCCCTGGCTGTGGGTTCGTCAGGATTTCGCCGAACGGGAAACCGGCGCGCTCGGAATGAGCGGCGTCGCCGAACTCGGTCTTGATCCGCGTCTCCTGGTGACGGTGCGCGCGAAGGATGCGGAAACCGCCCTGCGGACAACGGCAGACGCCCTGGCCTGCGAGGCATTGGGGATCGTGGTGCTGGAGGTCTGGGGCGAGGCCCGGACGTTCGATCTGGTCGCCAGCCGCAAGCTGACCCTGGCAGCCCAGGCTTCCGGCGTCACCGGCTTGTTGCTGCGGGTCGCCGCAAAGCCGGTGCCTTCCACGGCGGAAACCCGCTGGATCATCCGCGCCGCCCATTCGCCGCCCGCCATGACTTCACGGCCGGCAAGAACTCTCGCGATCTGGGGAGCGCCGGTTTTTGACGCGCAACTGGTTCGCAATCGTCATGGCCCTCTTGGGCGCTGGATCATGGAATGGAATTGTGATGAGTGCCTATTCGGTCGACCGGCGTATCCTGAGCCTGTGGTTTCCACGCCTGCCCACGGACCGCATCAAACGCCAACTCGCGCATGGCAACGAACGGCGTGATGGCTTGCCAATAGCAGGCAGCGACGAGAGCCCCATCATCGTCGTCGCCAAAGAGCATAATGCGCTGGTCATTTCGGCTCTGGACGATGCGGCGGCCCGCTTCAATCTGCAACCGGGCCTGCCGCTCGCTAATGCCCGCGCCATCTGTCCTGAGGTCAGGGTATTCGATGCCGATCCGGTGGCCGACACTCGTGCGTTGAATGCCATTGCCGAATGGTGTGACCGATTCACGCCGCTGGTCGCGCTGGATGATCCCCATGGTCTGTTTCTCGACATCACCGGCTGTGCCCATTTGTTCGGTGGCGAGGCCGCGATGATGCGGATGATCTGTGAGGCGCTGACAGGTCAGGGTCTCATCGTCAGCGCGGCGATTGCCGGGACATCGGTCTGTGCGCGAACCCTAAGCCGGCATACCCCTGGGCATACACATGGGCGCATCGTGCGCGCAGGCGAGGAAGCCGAGGCGGTCAGTGCCTTGCCGGTATTTGCGCTGGGGGCGGAGGATGCGATCACCTTCGGCCTGCGTCGGGCCGGCTTGAAGACCATTGGGGAGGTTGCCCTCCGTCCACGTCATGAAATCACCGCGCGATTTGGCGCCGTCTTTACCGCGAGGCTGGAGCAGGCGCTCGGCCATGGTGATGTTCCCATTAATCCTCGCAAGCTGGTGCCGGATTATCTGGTGGAGAAGCGGTTTGCCGATCCGGTCGCCACCGCGGAGGTCATCATGGCGACCCTGTCGGGATTGGCGCAGAAGCTCGTGGTGGCGATGGCCCGGCATGCCAAGGGGGCGCGGCGGCTGGAAGCCGCGTTTTTCCGAACCGATGGCGCCGTGCGCCTGATTGCTGTGGACACCGGCCAGCCGGTTACCCGAAGTGAGATGATCGATCGGCTGTTTCGCGAACGCCTCGATGCCTCCCGCGATCCTCTCGATCCCGGATTTGGATTTGATCTCATCCGGCTCTCTGCCAGCCGCACCGAAATCGTCGTGCAGCAACAGCGCGATCTCGATAGCAGGATCCACGACAATGATGGATTGGCGGAACTGATCGACCGCATTGCCGCGCGCATCGGCGGCCGGCGGGTGATCGTCTACTTGCCACAAAACACGCATCTTCCCGAACGGGCGATGATGGCGCTGCCGGCGCAGCAATATCTTGCCGTAGCCACGGAAGCGGCATGGCCAGTTCGGGTAAGCAAGGAGCCGCCGCTGCGACCCCTGCGGCTGTTTACCCAGCCGGAGGAAATCAAGGTCATCGCCCAGGTGCCGGATGGGCCGCCCGCGCGATTTGTCTGGCGGCGGGCGAGCCATGCCGTCGTCCTGGCCGAAGGGCCGGAGCGGATTGCCATGGAATGGTGGCGTTCCGATCCCAGTGTTCTGACGCGGGATTATTTCCGTGTCGAGGATGAAGAGGGCCTGAGATTCTGGCTTTATCGCGACGGGCTGTACGATCGCGAGATTGCGAAAGATGCGGACAGCGACCTTCAGCCGCGCTGGTTCATGCATGGATTATTCGCATGAACAGGGTGATCCCTATCGATCGGGAAAAGCCCCGGCGTACTCGGCCGCCTCGTACGCCGGCGCCTGACTATGCTGAGATAGGCGTCACGACTAATTTTTCGTTCCTGCGCGGTGCTTCCCATCCGCAGGAATATGTCCACCAGGCCAGCGAATATGGACTCCATGCGATAGGCATTGCCGATCGCAACACGTTGGCCGGCGTGGTGCGCGCCTATGCCGAACTGAAGAATCCGAAACTGGCGCCACGACCCAAATTGCTGGTCGGTGCGCGCCTCGTCTTTATCGATGGCACGCCGGATATTCTCGCCTACCCACGCGACCGCGATGCCTATGGACGGCTCTGCCGGCTTCTGAGCCAGGGGAAATTGCGCGCTGAAAAAGGCGAATGTCACCTGCGCCTTCAAGACTTGAACGAATTTTCCAAGGGGTTGCTACTGACATTGATGCCGCCTTATCGGCTCAAGGCGGATTTCCTGGCGCGGCTTCTGAAGACCCTGCAAGACATGCAAGCTGCTGGCGTGTGGCTGGCGGCCAGTCCTTTTCATCGTGGCGACGATGGACGCCGGCTTGCTGGTTTGCAGGGGATCGCCGCTGCGGCCGGCGTGCCGCTGATTGCCACCAATGACGTGCTCTATCATGTGCATCAGCGCCGAATGCTGCAGGATGTCTTAAGCTGCATCCGCGAGAAGACCACGATCGATGCCGCTGGACGCCTTCTGGAAATCAATGCCGAGCGGCATTTGAAACCGGCCGCCGAGATGGGGCGGCTGTTGCGGGACTATCCGGACGCGATTGTCCAAACGCGGCGCTTTGCCGATCTTATAAATTTCTCACTTGATCAGCTCGGCTATCAATATCCGGATGAACCGGTGCCGCCGGGGAAAACCGCGCAACGCCATCTGGAAGATTTGACCTGGCAGGGGGCGCACAAACGTTTTCCGATCCGCATTTCTCCCGCTGTCAGGAAAGTGCTGCATAAGGAGTTGCGGTTGATCCGCAAGCTCAAATACGCGCATTATTTTCTGACCGTGCACGACATCGTGCAATATGCGCGGGAGCAGAAGATTCTCTGCCAGGGCAGGGGATCGGCGGCCAATTCCGTGGTCTGCTATGTGCTCGGGGTAACGGCGGTCAATCCGACCAAGATCGATCTGCTGTTCGAGCGATTCATCTCCAAGGAGCGCCTGGAGCCTCCGGATATCGATGTCGATTTCGAGCACTCCCGGCGCGAAGAGGTGATGCAATATGTCTATCGCCGGTATGGGCGGCACCGTGCGGCGATCATCGCCACCGTTATTCATTACCGGCCGCGCAGCGCCATCCGCGATGTCGGCAAGGCCCTGGGATTGACCGAGGATGTGACGGCAGCGCTGGCTAATACGGTGTGGGGAAGCTGGGGCAGCCATCTCAGCGAGATGCAGGTCAAGCAGGCGGGATTCAATCCGCAGAATGCCACGGTGAATCTCGCGGTCGACCTGGCCACCGAGTTGATCGAATTTCCGCGACACCTGTCGCAACATGTCGGTGGCTATGTGCTGACGCAGGACCGGCTCGATACTTATGTGCCGATCGGCAATGCGGCGATGGACGATCGCACCTTCATCGAATGGGACAAGGACGATGTCGACGAACTGAATATGATGAAGGTCGATGTGCTGGCGCTGGGAATGTTGACCTGCATCCGCAAATGTTTCGATCTGATCGCCGGGCACAAGGACCGGCGGTATGAGTTGGCGACCATTCCGCAGGATGATCCGGAAGTCTACGACATGCTCTGTCGCGGTGAATCGCTTGGGGTATTCCAGGTCGAAAGCCGGGCGCAGATGAATATGTTACCCCGGCTGAGGCCGCGCACCTTCTACGATCTGGTGATCGAGGTGGCGATTGTCCGGCCAGGCCCGATCCAGGGCAACATGGTTCATCCCTATCTCAAACGGCGCGCCATGAACGCTGCGGATATCCAATATCCCTATCCTAAAGGCGGGGACAAAAACGAATTGCGCAACGTCCTGTATAAAACGCTCGGCGTGCCGCTGTTTCAGGAGCAGGCCATGCGTATTGCCATCGAAGCGGCCAAATTCACGCCAGAGGAAGCTAATGGCCTGCGTCGCGCCATGGCGACATTCCGCAATGTCGGCACCATCGGCAAATTCGAGGACAAGATGATCGGGAATATGGTGGCGCGGGGTTATGACCCGGCATTCGCCAGAAGCTGCTTTGACCAGATCAAGGGGTTCGGCAGCTATGGTTTTCCGGAGAGCCATGCCGCCAGCTTCGCGCAGCTGGTTTATGTCTCATCATGGCTCAAGCATCATCATCCTGATGCATTTTGCTGCGGACTTCTGAACTCGCAGCCGATGGGATTTTATGCCCCGGCGCAGATCGTCAACGATGCCCGGAAGAACGGGGTCGAGGTGCGGGAAATCGACGTATCCTTCAGCTTTGCGCAAAATACGCTGGAAGAACGGTGCGGAGACTGTTGCGCGATGCGGCTCGGTTTCCGCCAGATCGACGGGTTCAAATGGATCGATCCCGATGAAAGGCGGTTGAAGAAAATTCAACGGTCATTCCGCAAGCAAAGCGAAAGCGATGCGCCCTGCGATGATGGTGAGGAGCAAGGCGAAGACTGGGCTGATCGCATTGTTGCTGCGCGTAACCGGCGGCCATTTACCTCGCTGGAGGATTTCGCTCGCGCAACGGGCTTGCCGAAGCGCGCCCTGATCCTGCTGGCGGATGCCGATGCATTTCGTTCCATCGGTCTCGATCGGCGTGAAGCATTATGGGCGGTACGGCGCCTGCCGGACGATGTGGCCTTGCCGTTGTTCGAGGTCTCGGCCGCGCGCGAACTGCCGGAGGAGAGCACCACTCCATTGCCGTTGATGCCAAGATCGGAACAGGTGATCGCCGATTATCAGACCATTCGTCTGTCCTTGAAAGGCCATCCCATGGAATTTCTGCGCCAGACGTTTACGGCGCAGGACGTGATCGCCTGCCAGGCCGTGTCCCACGCGAATGATAAAAAGCATGTCCGTTGCGCCGGCGTGGTGCTGGTCCGGCAGCGGCCGGGCAGCGCCAATGGCGTTGTATTCATGACGCTGGAGGACGAAACCGGGATTGCCAATATCGTGGTGTGGCCGAAGGTGATGGAGAGATTTCGCAAGGAGGTGATGGGTGCGCGCCTTATTCTGGTAGAAGGCTATATCCAGAGCAGCCCTGAACAGGTCACCCATCTGGTGGCCGAACGGTTAGTTGATTGCTCCCATGAACTCCTGGGATTGGCCAATGACGCAATCAGCCGCAAATCCGTTCTACCTGCGCTGATCGATCCGCTCGACGTGGAGCATCGGGGGACTCTCGATGCGCCTGCCGATAAGGCTCGCCATCCCCGGAATGTTCGCGTCCTGCCCCGCTCGCGGGACTTTCATTGAGCGGGAAGGGAGGCCCCTCCGAAAAGCTCGCGGCCGGGCACGGCATTTTTATTTGTTTGAAACATCAAAAGCGCACTATTAGCACCGCGATAGCGCACGATTGCCGGAATCAACCCGATTTTGACCAGGTCCGATGCTGCTCCAATTCTTTGAGCGATTGCAATTGCTTATCCGGAAACAATGGTCGGCTGTCATTGCCCTCACTGCGATTGCGGGGGCAGCCCTGTTTGGTCTCCTGCACAACGGGGCGGCAACGCATGGCCATACCGATGTTTCCAGCCAATCGCGCCGGGCCCTGCAGCAACGCTATATGCCCAGCCCGGCCGAGTGGGCCAGCCTGACCGTAGAGCCCGTCACCGAGCGTCCTTTCCGGGCCGAACACGTGACCGAAGGCAAGATCGCCGTCGATGAGGATCGCTCCACGCCGGTTTTCTCGCCCTATACCGGTCGGGTGACCAAGCTATTGGCGCGGCCCGGCGATCAGGTCACGCAGGGCCAGCCCTTGTTCGTGATCGAAGCGACCGACACCGTGCAGGCGCAGAACGATTTCATCTCGGCGTTTACTGCCCTCAACAAGGCGCAGTCGGCGCTGGATCTGGCACAGCTGCAGGACAAGCGGGCGCGCGATCTCTATGAGGGCAAGGCCATTCCGCTGAAGGATTTTCAGCAGGCCGAAACCACGCTGATCCAGACGGAGAACGACGTCCGCTCATCGCAGACCGCGCTTGAAGCCGTACGCAACCGGCTACACATCCTGGGCCTCTCAGATGAGGCGATCTCGACCTTTCAAGAGAAAGGCCGGATCATCCCGGAAACCACGGTGGTCTCTCCGATCGCGGGTACAGTGGTTCAACGCAAGGTCGGCCCCGGCCAATATATCAGCACCGGCGCGAACGATCCGGTGTTCGTTATCGGAGATCTGTCCACCGTGTGGCTGACCGCGTTTGTTCGCGAGACCGAAGCCGATGCGGTCGCCGCTGGGCAGGAATTGAAATTCAATCTGCTTGCCTTACCCGGACGCACTTTCTCCGGCCGCATCAATTATGTGGCGGCGGCTATCGACCCCGCCACCCGCCGATTGACCGTCCGCGCCACGATCGACAATCCGAACGGCCAGCTAAAGCCGGAGATGTTTGCCACCGTGACCATCTATGCGCCCACCGACCAGCCAAGCATCGGCGTACCAAAGCAGGCCTTGATCTACGAAGGAGATCAGGTGCGAGTGTGGGTTGCGCGTAACGACAAGTCGATCGAGTTGTGCCCGGTGAAAACGGGTCTGACCAACGGCGATCTGGTGGAAGTGCATGGCAACTTAAAACCCGGTGATCTGATCGTCACCAAGGGTAGCCTGTTTATCGATCGCGCCGCCTCCGGCAGCTGATAACACTGAAAGCTCCGAGCTCTGAATGGATCGCCTGGTTGCCCTTGCCGCTCGCCGCCGCATTCTGATGGTGGCTCTTTTCGCCTTGGTCATTGTCGGCGGTGTGATTGCGTTCCGGCAACTCAATATCGAGGCCTATCCGGACCCGACGCCACCGATGGTCGACATCGTGACGCAAAGTCCCGGACTGTCCTCCGAGGAAATCGAGCGTTACATCACGATCCCGATCGAAACGCAGGTCGCGGGCATCAAGAACCTGAACACGATCCGCTCCATCTCGCTATACGGGCTGTCCGATATCAAGCTGCAGTTCTCGTTCGACTACACCTATGACGAGGCGCTGCAGCAGGTCCTGAACCGGCTGGCACAGTTGTCGCCGCTGCCCGGCAATGCGCAGCCGACCATTTCGCCGCTGAGCGCGGTCGGTGAAATCTATCGCTACCGGCTAGTCGGACCGGCAAACTATAGTGTGCTGGACCTCAAGACCCTGCAGGATTGGGTGCTGCAGCGGCGCTTTCGCGCCGTGCCGGGCGTCATCGACGTGACCGGCTGGGGCGGTAAAACCAAGACCTACGAGATTCAAGTCGATTTCAGCAAGCTCGTGGCCTATGGCCTCACGCTGCCGCAACTGCTTCAGGCCGTGGGCAACGCCAACATCAATGTCGGCGGCAACACCGTCAATATCGGTTCGCAGTCGGCGGTGGTTCGCGGCGTCGGATTGATTCGCTCGGTCGATGACCTCGCTAATACCATGGTCTCGCAAAGCGGCGGCAATCCGGTTCTGGTCAAGGACGTTGCCACCGTCAATATCGGGGAGAAGCCCAGGCTTGGGATTGCCGGACTCAATCAGGACAACGATATCGTCGAAGGCATTGTCCTGATGCGTCGCGGCGAACAGAGTTCACCGACGATCGCGCGGGTCGAGGCGTTGGTCAGCGCGATCAACAGTTCGAGCATTCTGCCGCCGGGCGTGCATATCGAACGGATTTACGATCGAAAGGATTTGATCGACCTCACCACATCCACGGTCCTGCACAACATGGGGGTCGGCGTCCTGCTGATCGTGCTGCTGCAGTGGATTTTCCTCGGAGATCTGCGCAGCGCTTTGATCGTCGGAGCCACGATTCCATTCGCGCTGTTTTTCGCGGTCATCATTCTGGTTCTGAGAGGGGAGTCCGCCAACCTGCTGTCGGTCGGCGCCATCGATTTTGGATTGATTGTCGATGCGACCGTCATCATGGTCGAAGCCATTTTCCGCCGCCTGTCCCAGACCATTGCGCTGTCCGAAGCAGAGCAGAGCCACATTTCGCCCGAAACCACCATGGACATGAAGAGCCACGCGATTCTCAGCGCGGCGGCGGACGTGTCGCGCTCGATCTTCTTTGCCGCGGCCATCATTATCGCGGCGTTCCTGCCGCTTTTCACTTTGAGCGGAGTCGAAGGGAATATTTTTGGACCGATGGCGCGGACTTACGCCTATGCGCTGGCTGGGGGTCTGCTGGCAACGTTCACCATCACGCCGGCCTTGAGCGCACTGATCTTGCCCTCGCATATTGATGAGGTGGAGACCCGTCTCGTTCAGTTCCTGCACCGTTTCTATGCTCCGGTGCTTGCCTGGGCGGTCGGCAATCGAGGCCTGGTGATGGCGGGAGCTGCGGGTCTAGTCGTGATGACGTTGATCGGCGCCCGCCTGCTTGGACTGGAATTTCTGCCAAAGCTCGAGGAAGGCAACCTCTGGATCCGCGCTACCCTGCCGGCCACGATCTCCTTGGAAGCCGGCAATCAATACGTGAACGAGATGCGCGATGTCATCCGCAGCCGGCCGGAAGTAGAGGCCGTGGTGTCGCAGCAGGGGCGCCCGGATGACGGAACCGATGCTGCGGGACTCTTCAATGCGGAATTTTTCGCGCCACTGCGGCCCGTCAGCCAATGGCCCGGCACCCACGACAAGGAAACGCTGACCGCTGAATTGCTTTCGCAATTGCAGGCAAGGTTTCCCGGCGTCGAATTCAACTTCTCCCAATATCTGCAGGATAACGTCTCCGAGGCGGTTTCCGGCGTAAAGGGTGAAAACTCGATCAAGCTTTATGGCAACGATCTGCAGACCCTGACCGACACCGCCAACAGGATCAAAGCCGTGCTGGCGACCGTTCCGGGCATCACTGATCTTGCAGTGTTCACCTCGCTCGGCCAGCCGACCATTCGGATCGATATCGATCGCGCGCGGGCGGCGCGCTATGGGCTGTCTCCCGGCGACATCAATGCCACCGTGAAGGTCGCCATTGGCGGCGACAGCGCCGGTGATCTCTATGAGCCGGGCAGCGACCGGCATTTCCCGATCATCGTGCGGCTGGCGCCCGAATATCGCAAAAGCGCCGAGGCCATCCAGAACTTACGGATCGGCGCCGCGGGACCGAATGGCACGGTTACCCAAGTGCCTTTGAGCGAGGTCGCCACCATCAGCCTGGTCTCCGGTGCTGCTTATATCTATCGCGAACAGCAGGAACGATATCTGCCAATCAAGTTCTCGGTGCGCGAGCGGGACTTGGGAAGCGCCATCCGCGAAGCCCAGGACAAGGTTGCCGCCGAGGTGCAGCTTCCGCCGGGATCGCGCCTGGAATGGGTCGGCGAATTCGGCAATCTGCAGGATGCGATCAAACGCCTGTCGATCGTAGTCCCGATCAGCCTGATTCTGATTGCGGTATTGCTATGGTTCAATTTCGGTTCAATGACCGACACGCTGCTCGCGATGAGCGTCATTCCAATGGCCATCTTCGGCGGTGTCGTTGGATTGCTGATAACGGGGATCCCGTTTAGCGTCTCCGCTGCGATCGGCTTTATCGCCCTGTTCGGGATCGCCGTCATGGACGGCATCATCATGCTGACCCAGTATAATCAGCTTGTTGATGAGGGTCTCGACAGGATGCGAGCCGTGATCCGGACCGGCGAACTGCAACTGCGACCGGTTTTGATGACCTGCGTCGTAGCCGGCGTAGGGCTGCTTCCGGCAGCCTTATCCTCAGGCATCGGCTCCCAGGTGCAGAAGCCCCTGGCTGTCGTGGTGGTCACCGGCATGATGCTGGCGCCAATGGTGATCCTGGTCACTCTTCCGGTGCTGATCTCGGCATTTTCGCGGCGAACGCGCTAGCCTCCACACGTGTCGCTGGGCGAGCAAGACGCACGCGATCGAAATCGTGGTGTCGTTATTGTCCCGACGGCGTGCGCAGGCCATGCCAGGCATCGCGGACCTGCTGATAGTGCACCTCCGGAAGATAATCGGGGGTGCTGAGGTTCAGCGTTTTTACATCGAGCCTGCCGACGGCGCTGAGCAGTGTATAGGAGGCAATGACACGGTCGCGCTGGGCGCCGATGAGCCGAGCTTTGGCTGAAATCAAATCCTGCTGCGCGTTGAGCACGTCCACGGTGGCGCGTTGGCCCCCCTGCGCTTCCTTTTGCACCCCTTGAAGCGCGATGGCGGCGGCTCGAACCTCGGACTCCGAAGCGGTAACCGCAATCTTGGCGCCCTCGTTGGCGACCCAAGCCCCCGTCGTGGCGGTGCGGGTCTGATCACGTACCTGATCGAGCACCAGGCGACTTTGCGAAGCGAGTTCTTTGGTCTGCCGAGTCTGGGAGGCGGCTATGCCGCCATCATAGATAGGCGCGATGACCTGGCCGGTAATGGATGCCTGGTCGTTCCGATAGGTGCCGAGAGTGGGATCAGACTGGCTGCTATGACCTGCGCTGCCCTGGAGTGTGACCGATGGCAACAGGCTGCTTTCGGCCACGCGGATCGTGGTGGAAGCAATGTCCACATCGAAGCTCGCTGCCTGAACGGCGGGATTTCCTCTTGTTGCCATGACAATCGCGTCATCGCGAGACCGCGGCAGGTAACGATCCACGGTTTCCGCGGGCCTGAGCTGCGCTGGGGGATTGCCGATCACCTGGGTGTAGATCGCCTGACTGACAGCCAAATTGACTTCCGCGGCGTTGAGATCGGCAAGACCTCGGTTCAGCCTCGCCTCCGCCTGTGCGGTGTCGGTTGGAGTAACATCTCCGGCGTTAAGACGCTTCTGGGCGATGCTCAGCGTTTCCCGTAGAAATGCCACGTTCGAGCGCTGCGCCTCGACCAGCGACTGGTTCGCGAGCACATTGGTATAGGCGGTCACCGCATCCAGCAGCACTCCTTGGCCGACATTTCGCAGGGCTTCTCGGCCTGATTGTACCTGCAGCTCCGCCACGCGCACCGAGTTGGCCGTTTTGAAGCCGTTGAACAAGGTCTGGGTCACGGTGACGCCGATCGTCCAGGGTTTGAGCGTGGCCGACTGAATGGTGTTATCAGGCAGGAGATTGCGTACGGCCTGCAGTCCGGCGCTGAGACCTGCGACAATCTGCGGCCGATAACCCGCAAGCGCCTGTGGGACGTTTTCATCGGTCGCACGTTGCCGCGCCCGTTCTGCGTTCAATTGCGGATTGTTCTGGTAGGCCTTTGCCAGTGCTTCCGGCAGGCTCTCGGCCTGCGCCGCGCCAGGCATGCTCAGAGCACACAGCCCCGCAACGATGCCAAGCCAGGCGCCCGATTGGTGTGCGCGTCGGGTCCAGCGGCCCGTTCTGATGGCATATCTGATCATGTGATTTCGTAGCCCAACCGTCCGGCCCCGCCAACGCCTTCGGTCCATTTATCTGTTTAAACGGAGGGGAGGCCACAAGGCAAACTGTCACGCTTCGTTGCTCCGAATGTGATGGTCTGTTGCGCACTGGTCACAGACCAGTGGGAAATGCGCTATAGCTGAGAGGTTCAAGCGATTCCCTTGCTTGCGGCTGACTTTGCTCAATCAGGCAGCACAATCCGCAACGCCATTTGAGGTCTTGATCCGATGCCGAGACTATTCGCCGATCCAGATGGGATGGTGGAGGATATTGTTCGGGATGTCGGAAAGACTCTGGTGGTGGGCTTGCCACTTGGACTCGGCAAGGCCAACCATCTTGTCAATGCGCTGTACCAGCGCGCGGCCGAAGATCGCACCATCGATCTGACATTCTTCTCGGCGCTGACGTTGGAAAAGCCGCGGCCGAAGAACCTGCTTGAACGGCGTTTCATTTCGCCCGTCATCGAGCGGTTGTTCGGCGGCTATCCTGATCCTGCCTATGCGCAGGCGTTGCGCGCAGGCGAGCTGCCGCCAAACATCAAGGTCATCGAATTCTTTTTCCTCGCAGGCCGGTGGATGTATGTGCCTTTTGCCCAGCAGCATTACATCTCGGCCAATTACACACATGCGTCGTCCTATCTGCTGGAGCGCGGGCTGAATGTCGTGGCGCAACTCGTGGCCAAGCGGGTGATTGACGGGCGGACGCGCTACAGCCTGAGCTGCAATACCGACACCACGCTCGATGTCTTGCGCGCTCGTGCGGAGGGGCGGGCCTCTTTTCGTCTGCTCGGGCAAGTCAATTCGGAATTGCCGTTTATGCCGGGCGAGGGCGATCTTGCCGGCGACGAATTCAGCGCCATTCTGGAAAGCCCCGAAACGGATTTTCCGCTTTTTGCACCCCCTTCGGAACCGATCACGGATGTCAAATACGCCATCGGACTGCGCGCGGCAGGGTTGGTTCGCGACGGTGGCACATTGCAGATCGGCATTGGGCAGGTTGGCGATGCGCTGGCCCAAGGATTGATTCTCCGCCATCGCAATGGCCCAGAGTTTCGGGAGGTGATGGCCGGTCTCGCCGCCGACGGGTCAGAGCTTGCGCGCTACGAATTTTCGCCGTTCCAAAAGGGTCTTTACGGCGTCAGCGAAATGATCTTCGAAGCGTTTCTGGCGCTGATCGACGCCGGCATATTGCGCCGCGAGGTGGATGGCGCGATTCTTCACGGCGCGTTTTTCCTCGGGCCGAAATCATTCTATCGCGCGCTGCGAGAGATGACGTCGGAGCAGATCGACAAAATTCGGATGATGCCGGTTTCGTTCACCAACGAACTCTATGGCGATGAGATGAGCAAGCGCCGCGCCCGGATCGACGCGCGGTTTGTCAATAATGCGATGATGGCGACGTTACTCGGAGCCGCCATCTCCGATGGTCTCGAAAACGGGCAGGTCGTAAGCGGCGTGGGCGGCCAATATAATTTTGTGGCACAAGCTTTTGCGCTGCCGGATGCGCGTTCAATTCTCACGGTCGAATCGACGCGGCCCGCAGGCAGGCGGAGATCTTCGAATATCCGCTGGAGTTACGGCCATCAAACGATTCCCCGACATTTACGCGATGTGATCGTGACCGAATATGGCGTTGCCGATCTGCGGGGTAAGTCCGACGCAGATGTGATCGCGGCCATGCTCCAGGTCGCCGATTCTCAGTTTCAGGACGAGTTGGCGCGACAGGCCAAGGACGCTGGAAAGCTGCCGAAGCACTATGAAATTCCTTCGGCCTATCGCAACAACACGGCGGAGCGCATCGCAGGCGTGCTCAAGCCCGCGCGTGAACAGGGATTGTTGCCCGCCTTTCCTTTTGGCAGTGACTTCACCGAAACCGAGAAGAGACTCATTCCCGCGCTGCAATTGCTGGCGGAAGCGCAGAAATTTCCCGGACAATTGGCGGGCCTGTTGTGGCAGGGATTTTCAGGCCGCCCGGACGCGGCCCAGCAGGAGGGCCTGTCGCGGCTCGGCCTCGACCGGCCTTCGAACTGGACCGAGCGTCTTTATCGCGCGCTGGTGAGTGCGGCCCTGCAACGAACCAAGACGTTGTAGGGTTTAGCGCCGCCCAGGCAGGGCGGCGTCCACATGGTTTTGGGGAACTACCGGTTCTTGTTGACCGGCTTTCGCTTTTCGATGAAGGCGGCCATGCCCTCGGAGCGATCTTCCAGCGCAAAGGTCGAGTGGAACAGGTTGCGCTCGACATTTAGGCCTTCGGAGAGCGGCGTCTCGAATGCGCGATTGACCGCTTCCTTGGCCATCGCGGCCGCCGGGCGGGACATCGAAGCAATTTTCTCGGCCATACCGAGGACTTCTTCCATCAGCTTGTCCGCAGGAACGATGCGGCTGACTAATCCGGATCGTTCGGCTTCGCTGGCGTCCATCATCCGGCCTGTCAGGCAGAGGTCCATCGTTTTTGACTTGCCGATCGCACGCGTCAGCCGCTGCGTGCCGCCGATGCCGGGGATGGTCCCGAGCGTGATTTCCGGCTGTCCGAACTTGGCGGTGTCCGCCGCCACGATGATGTCACACATCATCGCGAGTTCGCAGCCGCCGCCGAGCGCGTAGCCGCTGACCGCTGCAATCGTTGGCTTGCGGCATTGGGCCACCCGGTCCCCGCCAATCCCGGTAAAATCGCTCGAGAACATGTCGATAAACGACTTCGGCTGCATTTCCTTGATGTCGGCACCGGCTGCAAAAGCCTTTTCGCCTCCAGTCAGAACGATACAGCCGATGCTGTCGTCGGCCTCAAGCTTCTCGACGGCGGCAGCAATCTCGCGAAACACGCCAAAGGACAATGCATTCAGCATTTTTGGACGGTTCAAAGTGATGAGACCGACCGCCCCCTTGTTCTCGACCAGTAAGTATTCAAACGCGCTCATGGGTTACCCCGTATTTGATGTTGCGGGGCAATTTGCATGGCGTTGGGCTGCGGTTCAAGCGCTAAGTTCTGCGCAAACTACGTAAATAAGAATGCGCTGTCGGCCTGCGGGCAGCTAATGGTTCAAGCCATAAACATACGGGCCGCGGACGCCATTGTGAGCAGGGCGCCGAAACCGATGAAGATCTTGCCGATCAGGGAGGTCCTGTCCAAGCTCGTGCTGCTGCCATTGCCAAGGAAGGCCGCAATGCTAAATGAAGAGGCGGGAGGCTCGGCAGACACCATGGCGAGGGACAGTGCGGGTTTGCTGTCGGTTGCCGTGGGCGAGCTCTTTTCCACCGCGCGATCGATGTCGTTCAGTTCATCGGATGCGACCACTTGCGCCTGGGGAGCGGTTGGCTGACCGGTGGAATCTTCAGAACTCGCTGAAGATGCGCTCGGCCACGGCGTGGGCGCGGCTGGAGCCTGGCTTTGGGGGGCGTTCTGCGGCACCGGGTTCGCAGCGGAGACTTCGCTGATGCTGTTTTGATCGGCTGCCGTGGGGCTTGTGGAGGTCATTTCCGCTTTGGCGTTTGCAACGGCATCCGGCATGCCCGTTGACTTGCGCTCCTCCGATGCCTGAGGGATGTCCTGTTTGGTGGATCTGGCAGCGGTTTTGCTGGATTTATGACGGCCGTTACGGGTAGCGTGTCGGGCGCCGCCTCTGACGTAGCGATTAAGGGCAATGGGCGCACCGGTGGCGCTCGCCGACGACCCCGTATTGGCGGTATCGCTGGTTGGCGCCGCAAAGCTGGGCACGGCTAACGCTAGCCACAGGCCGATCACGCCGAGCGCCGAACGTATGCATGCTTTGAAAATCATCGGGCAATCTCCCCTTTTTGCCGGTCCCACCAAGGGCTAAAGGAAAGTTCAGGAATGTCGGCAGCGGGGCGAAAAAAGGGAATCTTCGGGCGGGATTGGGCGAAAACGGGGCAAGACGCGGCCCCTTCTGGATCTCGGCTCGAGCCGCATTTTTTTGCAAACCCGCCGAAATCTTCGTGACCGTCATGTAACAAACCGATCCATTGAACGAATGGAATGACAAGGACTTTGCGTGCGAGATCGTGACGACGAATGGACCGGGCTGATGCGGGCGGCCATTTCGGGCGATGACGGGTCGTATCATCGTCTGCTGAAACTGATCACCCCGGCCCTGCGCGCCGCTGCCCGAAAGGGGTTGGCAAGAGCGGGGCAGCCCGGCGATCAATCCGAGGACATCGTGCAGGACATCCTGTTGGCAGTGCATCTGAAACGACATACCTGGAATCCGACGGCGCCGTTTGCGCCGTGGCTGTTTGCCATTGCGCGCAACAAGTTGATCGATACCTTGCGACGGAGAGGCCGACGGATTTTCGTCGACATCGACGATTTTGCTGAAACCATCGCCAGTGAACCGCCTGCGGAAGTTGTTCCGGCTGGCGAGGTGGCGCTTCATCTTGAGACGTTACCGGCCCGCCAGCGCGAGGTGCTGCAATTGATTGCGGTGGATAACACCTCGATCAAGGATACGGCGCAGAAGCTTGCGATGAGCGAGGGCGCCGTGAGGGTGGCGCTGCATCGCGGGCTTTCCAAACTTACCGCCAATCTGCGGGGCTCATGAAGATGGAAACGGAACAACTCATTAGGATTCTGGCCGCTGACAATCCCAGGCGCTCGCTTTCGGTCGGCCAGGTTCTATCGATGGCGTTGGCGGCGGCCCTGCCGATATCGCTGGCTCTATTCCTCTCCACCCTTGGCGTGCGGCCAGACGTGATGCTGGCGATGCATAATCCATTCTTTGATCTCAAATTCGTCGTAACGCTATCCCTGATGATTTCGGCGATTGCGGTCGGCTTGCATCTTTCGCGACCCGATGCTGCGCTCGGAGGCTGGGTCGGGCTTTTGTTTGTCCCGATTGGCATTCTGGCCATCGGCATCGGCTGGGAGATGATGCTGCCGCAACGGCTCCCCATGATAGTGAGGCTGGTCGGCAGCAATTCCAAGACCTGCCTGCTGGCGATCACGCTGCTTTCTTTGCCCTTACTGGCCGCCGCGTTGCTCGCGTTGCGTCATGGGGCGACCGCGCGGCCCGTCGTCTCCGGCGCGTTTGCGGGGCTGCTCTCGGCGGGGCTCGCAGCTACCCTCTATGCTTCGCACTGTCCGGACGATTCCCCGCTGTTTGTAGCGACCTGGTACACCCTGGCTACTCTGCTGGTGACGGCTATCGGTGCGTTAACGGGCGCGAGAGTTCTACGTTTCTGAAATTTCCAGTGAACGCCGATGGGCCTCCGGGGGGAAAAGACTCGGCCTGGAGCGACGGGCCTTGGCGCGACGTTACAGTGCCGGCACAGCGGCCTGCTGCATGCGGTGAAAGCGCAAAACCTGCTGCGCGGTAGCCAAACGAAGCTGTTCATAGGTTCTACGCAACGCATCGAGATCGCTGCGCTCAGTGCCTCCAATCGCCTCTCGCATCTGCAGGATGGCACGGACAGTTGGCCAGGAAAGTCTCGCGACCTTTGCAAGGATCATCACACCTTCCGTGCGGGTCTCGATCATGATGGTTTCCGCCGTCTCGAGGTTGACGTTGGCGAGGGCGGCTATTCCGGCATTCGTCTCGTCGAATTTTCTCTCTTCGGCAAAAGCCAGCATCTGCTTTTCGTCCAGTCTGCCATCCTCGAATAGCGATTTGACCAGCCCATGAGAAATGACGGTCTGCTCGGTCATTGCCCGTCCGGACGAGCGGGCTGCCTTGCGCACGGCCGCGGGAATTTCGTTTGCCAATGGCGGATTGGCGGCTTCAAGTCGGGACCGCACGGCGTCCGAGGCCTTGGCGATAAGTCTGAGATAGAGATGCCGGGGCAGCGTCGGATGCGAACCCACGCAGGTGGCCAGCGTCTCGTTATTTTCGGCGCGCTTCACGAGTTGTGTAAAGCCACCCTCCGAGAATTCAGCGCCGGGATTGTTCATGGCGCTTTGAACAACTTCGTCGCTGCCCCTCAAGACCAGAACGTCGGTCACCGTCCGGCTCAATACCCGCCTTATCGAGATTGCCCGCAGATGCTCCTGGCTTTTGCTGTTGGCCGCCTGAACCAGGGTTTCGTCGTCAAGGCGCTCGCATTTTGAAAGGATGGGAGATGCGACCTCGATGTGATCGTCAAAGGCGAGGGTACGCACCGTCTGCGGCGGGGGAAGCTTGACGGGAGCCAGTCTGTTGGCGAGCGCGACCTTGGCTGAAGCCTCAATATGGCTGATCAGGAGCTGAAATACGTCGTCGAACAACGAGATTTGTTCGTCCGAATAATCAACCTCGGCGTCGACGAAGAGGTCGGTTACGCGGCGCAATGCCTCGACGCGCCGGGCCACGGTGCCCTGCTCAAGCGTTTGTTGCAGCTCATCCAGAAAATTATTTGAAGAAAAAATGGCGCGCAGTGGCATGTTCTATCCCAGCTTATCCCGGCTTGCGGGTGAGCAACCTTCAGCTCTATTGCGAGACATTTGATCAAGCACAAACAATGCGGTTGCGTCCTTGCGCCTTGGCTGAGTAGAGCGCGCTATCGGCGCGTGCCAACACCGCTTCCACGGTTTCGTTCGGCTGGATGGTCGCGACGCCCGCGGAGTTCGTGATCCGCAGTGCCGGTGCGAATGCGCTTAAATCGAGGCTCGAGACGATGGCACGGAGCCGCTCGACCATCTTGGCGCTGCTCGCTACGGACGTTTGAGGAAGAATCAGCAGGAACTCCTCGCCGCCAAACCGCCCGAACCGATCAACGTCGCGGATATTGACCATCATCGTGGTGGCGAAAATCTTGAGCACTTCGTCGCCAATTAAGTGTCCATGGGTGTCGTTGATCTGCTTGAACCAATCGAGATCGAGCAAGGCCACGGCGCACGGATTTTTATCGAAGCGAGACCGGTTTATTTCATGCTGTAGTACCTGCATGATCGAACGGCGGTTGAGGGAGCCGGTCAATTCGTCCAGCTCCGCCAGCTCTTCAATACGTTTGTAGGCCTCTTTCAGCCTTAGTGTGCTGGCATAGAGCGATTGCTGCAGTGAGCTCGAGAATATCCCGAGAAACATCGAGCAGGCTGCGGTGAGCAGAAACACCGCCATCGTGGCGAACCGTTCCAGATAGCCGTCATGCGGTATTGCGATCGGCTTGTCGGTGAAGAGAAAGAGCCAGGCGAGGCCGACGGCCATGGCGGTCCATATCATCGCCGTCTGCCGTGGGTTGGATCGCAGCGAACTGAAGCTGAAGATCGCAAAAAAAGCGCAGAGAAAAAGAACGCCGGCTTCGGGTACGAAGTAGGCGAAGGTCAACTGCAGACCAGAGTGGATGATTGCAAAGGGCGCACTCAAGTAGTGGTCGCTGAACCGGTCGTGAAATCCGAGTTCGGAGAGAAAAATGTAGCCGAAAACCAAAGCCAGGCCGCTGCCAGCAAAGACCGGCGCCACAACGGTCGGAATGGTACCGGCAAAGGCATAGGCGAGCAGCAGATAGGCATCGATGATGTAGGCTAATCCGATCATGCCCAGGATCTGCCGGCGTCGCTTGGCCCGCCGCTGCAGCCGGGCGGGCGTCAAGATCGAACCCGCTTTGTAAGGCGAGACGATCTGGCTGAGGGACGCGAATGCGGGAGTGCCCATGATCTGGCCGCCGTTGATTTCGACCGAAAATCTACGGAGGAAAGCCTTTAGTTTTGGTATCCTTCGGCATCGCCGCCTATAGATGCTGGGTTTACGAGCCCAATTTCAGGGATGGCGCGCGCGGGACGCTGCACGGTGTGGTGGCAATCTCGCCTTTTTGCTGTGGCCGCCTGCAATTCGGACGTGCAATAATGGTACTATGGTGATGATTTTGAATGCCCGGTTTGACACGGATGTGCAGGACGGCGCTGGCCGCTATCTCCTGGGCAGGTTGCCCTCGGGTCACCGCAATTGGAAGAATTTTACCCGATCCATCGAACCCGACGGCCGGGTCGCTCGACCACATAAGCGAGACATGAATTGAGCGTGACGCAGGCGGCCTCGGACGACGTCCTTATCGGCCGGATCGCACAAGGCGATCGCTTGGCGATGCAGGTGCTGTACGGGCGGCACCACGTGAGAGTTTTTCGCTTCGGCCTTCGGCTGGTGCGGGATGAGCAGATCGCGGAGGACCTCATCAGCGAGGTCTTTCTGGATGTATGGCGTCAAGCGGGCAAGTTCGAAGGGCGTTCCGCCGTTTCCACCTGGCTCCTGGCCATCACACGGTTCAAGGCGCTTTCGGTGTTGCGCCGCAGAAGGGATGGCGAACTCGACGATGAGGCCGCCAACGCGATCGAAGACACGTCGGACAATCCCGAGGTCGCGACACAGAAAAAGGACACCAGTGAAACGCTTCGCCGGTGTTTGAGCGGGCTTTCGCCGGAACACCGGGAGATTGTTGATCTGGTCTATTACCACGAGAAGTCGGTTGAAGAGGTCGCTGAAATCGTTGGAATTCCGGAGAATACCGTCAAGACGCGATTGTTCTACGCGCGCAAGAAGCTGGCCGAACTGCTTAAAGCAGCGGGCCTGGAGCGAGGCTGGCCATGATGGCGATGAAAAAGATGCAAGAGCAGGGGCCGAGTGAGATCGAATTGCTCCTGCCGTGGCACGCGGCGGGAACCTTGAACGCCCGCGATGCCGGTCGCGTTGAGGACGCGCTCGCCGGAGATCCTGAACTGGCCAGGCAATTTGCCGTTATCCAGGACGAATACGCCGCGACCATCGGGTTGAATGAGAGCCTCGGCGCGCCATCGTCGCGCGCCATGCAGAAATTATTCGATGCCATTGATCGCGAGCCCAGCCGCGCCGCGCCAGCATCGTTTGGCTTCGGTGCGCGTATCTCAACCCTCCTCGCGAGCCTTTCGCCTCGCACGCTGGCTTGGTCGGCGGGTCTCGGTGCGCTGGCGTTGATGGCCCAGGCCGGCGTGATTGGCGCCGTTCTGATGAGACAGCCTGCTTCGTTTCAAACGGCGTCGTTGAGCATGAATGCACCGTCGTCCTCGGCGCAGGCGGCACCTCGCGCCCTGGTGAGGTTCGCGCCGGAGGCGCGTGTGACGGATATCACCGCGTTGCTCGACACCTATCACGCCTCGATCATTGACGGCGCCAAGGCCGGCCTGTTTCAGCTGCAATTCGGGGACAAGGCGATGACCAAGGACGATGTGACCGCCCTGATCAATCGGCTGCAGCAGGAGAAAATCGTCAGTCTCGCCGTTGTAGCTCCCTGATGCCTAGGGAAACCAGCGGTGGTTTGGAGTAGCGCGATGGTTCGCTTTGTCGGTGAGCGGAAGAAGTGGCTCTTGGCACTGGCGGCGATGGTCTGTTTTGCCAGTGTGCTTGGGTCGCCTGTCCACGCCCAAAACATGATGCGGTCGCCGAACTTCAACATGGGGCCGCGAATTCCAAACTTCAACCCGTCGGTCGGCGTGTCCACGGCGATCGACCGGGCATCGTCTTCGTTTGAGCGGTCGACGTCTCCTTGCGGGAACGCTACCCGCGACATTGACGATGAGTGCCACGAGCGTCTGGTGAAATCCGGCGGTGGCTCCGCTAAAGGCGGCGGCAAAGGCCCGCAGCGACGCGTGCAAGTTGCCCGCGATCTGCAGGTGATTCCCGACCACCTCCTGGCCGAACTCGATGCGGGCCTGACCGATGCGCAGACCGACGCGCTGGCGCGCCGGCATGGTCTGGTGCGAATCCAGTCGCAGAATTTCGCCTTGATCGGAGCCACCATCGGCCTGTTTCGGATCACCGGCGGTCGGCCCCTCGCAAGGGTAAGCCAGGAATTTGCCGCGGAGGCGGGTGTGCGGCGGATACAGCCGGACTTCCGTTATCTGCTGCAGGAGGGAAAGCCTGAGATCAACGAGGGGGATCCCGCACAATATGCCCTGCAGAAACTTCGTCTGCCGGAAGCGCACGGCCTTGCTCACGGCGCGGGCATCAAGATCGCGGTGATCGATTCCGGCATTGATCTGCAGCATCCCGAACTGGCCGGGGCGGTTACCGAGACGTTCGATGCCCTGGGAAGCAAGGAGGGACCGCATCCTCACGGCACGGCGGTTGCCGGTGTGATCGCCGCTCATGGACGCCTGATGGGTAGTGCCCCGGCCGCGCGCATTCTGGCGATCCGAGCCTTTGGGGCCGCCGCAAATGGCGCCGAGGGATCGTCCTTCGCCGTCTTGCGCGGGCTCGATTATGCAGCCGGGCAACGTGCGCAGATCGTGAATATGAGTTTCGCCGGTCCGAAAGATGCCTTGATCGGGCGGGCGATCGCGGCCCTGGCAGCCAAGGGGACCATCCTGGTGGCGGCGGGGGGAAATGCCGGTCCGAAATCGCCGCCACTCTATCCGGCGGCGTATGCTCCGGTCATTGCGGTCAGCGCGACCGATGCTCAGGACAAGCTGTTGGCCGCCTCCAACCGCGGGGACTATATCGCGATTTCAGCGCCCGGCGCGGACATCTTCGCCCCGGCGCCCGGAAATAAATATCAGCTGAGTTCGGGCACTTCGCTGTCGGCGGCCTATATCAGCGGCATCGCCGGCTTGATGCTGGAGCGCAATGCGGCTCTCACGGCGGAAGAGTTGCGTGCCATTCTTCAGCGGACGGCGCGTGATCTCGGCGCGCCCGGACGAGACGCTTTATTCGGGGCGGGCGAGGCCGACGCTTTTTCCGCCGTCTCGGCGGTCACGGCTACGGCCGGACCCGCCGTGGCTGGTTCAGCCGACCGGCCTGATCTCGCCGCCGCCAAGGCCGGCGCAGTCGCCACGCCGGCTTCCGGAATGCCGCAATCCGAAGCCCCGGCCAGGGCTTCCATTCAGTAGCCGACCTTCGCGTCCCCTTCACGTTTGTTAAAAAATTCTTTCGTTCGCTTTGAACGTTAACATCGGCGACCGCGACAGATGGTTATGGGAGTGGTTATCGCTCCCCGAAGCCGTATTTGGCGCAAAACGCCCATCTACCCCAGCGCCATATAGTGTGACCCGTCCGGCTGTCCCCCCGGGCGGGTCAATCGTTTGGCCGCTCATTCGCGGTGCGATTGCCTGGCAGTTGAGAGCGCTGGACAATGTCCGGCTTCACCAACACTATTCTTCCAGCGTTCGGTTGATTCGTTGCGTTGGCGTCCGTTCTTCTCCTGCGGGCTGGCCAGATGGCATTTCAACACGAAGATGTAACGCGCGGCCGCGAGATCATCGCGCGGTGGCACTCGCTGGCCGAGCAACGGCTGGAGCACCTCGCTGAACTCTATGAAAGCGGCCGATGGCGTCGCTATCACAGCGAGCACTCCTTTCTCGAAAACATTCACGAAGCTAGGACGGCCGTCGAAACATGGCGGTCCTTGATGGAGACCGAGGCCAACCCGGACAATTCGCCAGTCGATATATCCTGGCTTGGCCGCTCGCCGTCCAGTCGACAACCATTCAAACAGCCAATGGCTGTTAGCCTGTCACCTCGTCGGATCGATGAAGACCCGCTCACGCGGGCCGAGGGGGAAGTGCCGGGCTTGGCTCAAGGCGATACGGCCCCAGAATCGACCCTTATGCCGGCGCTCGAGAGCGTCGCCGCTAGCGATCGCTATCCCGTATTACAAAACACGCTCTAGCTTCGCGCCGCGTTCTGGCCCAGGACGATCTGCGCAAAGCGCGCGGCACCCTCTACCGACAAATCTGATGTCAGGGGCTTGGCGTGATCAAGACCTACCACCGCGCCGCGCGGTGTGTCAGAGATAACATTGTTGCCGACCAGGGCGCGGCCCGCTCCTTCCGTCACCGAAACGCCGATGCCGACAAAACTCTTCCGGATCACATTGCCGGAGATCGCAACATCGCGCAGGTAATTGCCCCATCCGGCCAGGATGCCAAATGACGGTGCGTTTTCGATCACATTCCCGGTCACGGAAGTATCGGCCTCGACATAGATCCCGATGCCGGCGTCGTCATCGGGTACGGTCCCGATCGGCCGCTTCGGCAGGAGATTGCGAATGATATTGCCCTGAACCACCGCAAGTCGTCCGCCTTCGTTGAAGTTGCACACGGAAATGCCGACCGCAGCGCCCTCGACGGTATTGTTGGCGATCACCGCACCCTCAAAGGAAAACTCCGAATACAGCGCGACCTCACGGACGTCGCTGATGCTGTTGCCGGAGATCTGGATATTGGAAGCTGAATTGCCTCGTACAGCGGAATAATCACAATTGCGGATGCGGTTGCCGCGCACGATCACGTTGCCGGCGCGAAACGCATTGATGGCGTTGCCATATTGCCCCGAGCCGCCGGGACCAGCCTTGATATCTTCAATGCGGTTGTCGATCACCATGGTGCCGTCATCGCCGATCGCGGTGCGGAGAATTTCGATGCCATTGTCGTTGGTGTCGATGATGGTATTGCGCGCAACCATCAAGCCCGCGGCGTCGAAGGAGACAATCGCGGTGCCGGAGATGTGGTTGACACGGCACCCGCTTATCTCGCCATTGACGTTCTCCACCCAGATGCCATTGCCGCCGCTGCTCGCGATGTCGCATCCAATGATTTGCAGGTCGCCGCCAAGGCAATGCAGGAGACCTCGCCGAGGCGGCAACGGAATGCTGCCGCCTTCCAACGAAAGGCCATGGAGCTGAACGTTGTTGGCCCCTTCGCTTTGCATCATCGACGGACCACCGCTGAAGATAAGCCGGGTTGCGCCGCGGACGCCGAAGAGCTGGGCGCCTGTCGGTAGTTGCAGAAGGCCGGTGCGATAGGCGCCGGGCGGCAGCATCAGCGGAGTGCTTGCCTTGGCAGCCTCGTCGATCGCTCGCTGCAGCGCCCGCGTCTGGTCATCAGGGTTGCCGGGCCGCACGCCATACTGGGTTGCGTCCCGCCCAAACGCAAAAGTCGGCGACGCAGCGCGCGTGGTTTCCGGCGCGGCCAGCGCGCCGGCGAGGCCGGCGGCGGAAGCTCCAACAAGACGACGGCGGTTGAGATCCATCCCGCACACTCCTGCGATGGCCAACTTGGTTTTGAAGGCCAAGATGCAGGGCAACCCGTTGAAGGAAAGCTCTGGCCGAAGTGATTATTGGCGGTAGGGTTAATCGACGGTCATCGCCGCTTGGCGTGCGAGTTTCACCGTTGTCAGGAGCAAGGCTTCGCCCACAGTGACCAGCTGTGTCAGGGTCATGGGTGCAGCAGAATACGGCGCGCTGCCCCGTGCAACAGGTGGTACGTGGATGAAGGCAGTGATGCCAGGTCCGTCCCCGGCGTTTGCGGCTTCAATGGCCCGCCAGCTCAGATAGTTGCAGAGGTAGCTCCCGGCATCGCGCGAGAGCCGAACATCAAGGCCGGTTTCGGATGCGGCTCGGAATAGCAGGGCGGTGTGGGGTCCGAAAACTTGCGCCTGGCTTCCGGCCACGATCGATTGCTGGCGAGGGCGATTCTGGCTGGCGTCGGGCCATAGGGCTGTGACGGCGTTGCGGGCGCGCGTTTCTACGCGAATATAACTTGTGCGGCTCGCCAGCCCAAACATCAGCAGGGCGTGCGGCCGATGGCGCGCGAGCAATGCCGGCAGTTGCTGATCGACCGCTTGATAAATTACCGGAAAAATATGGCCGATCCGCTCGACCTCGCTCAAGGCGGGTCGCCGAAGGCGGATCAGTCGATCCACCAGCGGCATGGTGGGATTGAACGGCCCGCCCGGGAACGGCCCGAAGCCTGTGAGGAGGATGCGGAGCGCGCCGCTCATTCCGTGTCCATCAATGGAGCATGGCGGCGATCCGCTCGGCCGCGAGGGTGGGCGTTATTCGGCCGTCCGCCACCTCAGTTTCGATCTTCTTGACCTTGGCGCGAATGACGGGATCGCTGCGCAGCCGCGCCATCATTCGCTGCTCCAGTAAGGTCCACATCCATTTTACCTGCTGCTGGCGCCGCCGTTCAGCGAATTCACCCGACGCACTCATGGCCGTGCGGTGATCGAGCACCTTCTGCCAGAGTTCGGCAATACCCTGGCCGGTCATTGCCGAATAGGTCAGGACCGGCGGATGCCAATGATCGGACCGGGGGCTCAGGATATGCAGCGCGCTGCGATAATCGGCTGCCGCGAAATTGGCGCGCTTGATGTTGTCGCCGTCAGCCTTGTTGATCGCGATCATGTCCGCAAGTTCGACGAGTCCCTTCTTGATACCCTGCAATTCATCGCCGGCGCCCGGCAGCATCAGCGCCAGGAAGAAGTCGGTCATGTCACAGACCGCGGTTTCGGACTGGCCGACGCCGACCGTCTCCACCAGAATGACGTCGAAGCCCGCGGCCTCGCAGAGCAGCATCGACTCGCGGGTCTTGGCCGCGACCCCGCCGAGCGAACCGGAGGACGGAGAGGGTCGGATATAGGCGTTTTCCGAGGCCGACAGCCGCGCCATGCGGGTCTTGTCGCCGAGAATCGAGCCGCCGGTTCGCGCTGAGGAGGGATCAACCGCCAGCACTGCCACCCGTTGGCCGCGTTCGATCAGGAACATGCCGAGCGCATCGATGGTCGTGGATTTGCCGACACCGGGCGAGCCGGTGATGCCGACGCGTACCGCGCGGCCGGTGTCCGGCAGCAGCGCCTGGACCAGATCGCGCGCCGCGGCCTGATGATCCTCACGACGGCTTTCGATCAGCGTGATGGCGCGCGCCAGCGCCGCGCGATGGCCGGCGCGAACCGCTCGGGCGAGCTCGGGGATGTCGATCGGCGCATTCTTCGGCAGGGTGATGCCTTGCTCTGGTATGATTGCACTCAAGATGGCGGTCTGGCGGCGGTCATTTGCAAGCGAGCAATCCGAAGTGCAAGAGGCCCCCGGACTGCCTGGTTGTGCTGCTCCTCGAACGATCCAGGTCTTACGCCGCCGCCTCGCTATGGCCGAGCCGCGCATTCAATTTGTGGATCAGCTCTTCGGCGGCATCGGCGATCACCGTGCCAGGCGGGAAAATCGCCTCGGCACCGGCCTTGTAGAGTTCGTCATAATCCTGCGGCGGCACCACGCCACCGATAATGATCATGATGTCCTCGCGGCCGAGCTTTTTGAGCGCGGCCTTCAGCTCGGGCACGGCGGTGAGGTGGGCGGCGGCCAGCGACGAGACGCCGAGAATATGCACGTCGTTTTCCACCGCCTGCCTTGCGGCTTCATCGGCGGTAGCAAATAGCGGCCCGATATCGACGTCGAATCCGACATCGGCAAAGGCCGAGGCGATGACCTTCTGGCCGCGATCATGACCATCCTGGCCGATCTTGGCGACGAGAATACGGGGGCGGCGTCCCTCCGCCTGCTCAAAGGCATCGATCAACGACTGAACTTTTTCGACCCGGTTGGACATGGCGGAAGCCTCCCGCTTGTAAACGCCGGTGATGGACTTGATCTCGGCGCGATGGCGGCCAAACACTTTTTCAAGAGCGTCCGAAATTTCGCCAACGGTGGCCTTGGCCCGTGCAGCATCGATGGCCAAGGCCAGTAGATTGCCGTTGCCCTCGCCCGCCGAACGCGTGAGTGCGGCAAGTGCGGCTTCCACGTCCTTCTGGTTGCGTTCCTTCCGCAGCCGGCCGAGCTTGTCGATCTGCAACCGGCGCACCGTCGAATTCTCGACCTTGAGCACGTCGATCGGCGGTTCGTCCGTTGGCTTATACTTGTTGACTCCGATCACCGACTGGCGGCCAGCATCGATCCGGGCCTGCGTCTTGGCCGAGGCTTCCTCAATGCGCAATTTCGGAACGCCCGCTTCGATGGCCTTGGCCATACCGCCAAGTGCCTCCACCTCCTGGATGTGAGCCCAGGCTTTGGCGGCGAGGTCGGCGGTGAGCCGTTCGACATAATAGGAGCCGCCCCAGGGATCGATGATGCGGGTGGTGCCGCTTTCCTGCTGCAGGAACAATTGCGTGTTGCGGGCGATCCGCGCCGAAAAGTCGGTCGGCAGCGCCAGCGCCTCGTCGAGCGCATTGGTATGCAGCGACTGGGTATGGCCCTGGGTCGCCGCCATCGCCTCAATCGTGGTGCGCATCACGTTATTGTAGACGTCCTGCGCGGTCAGCGACCAGCCGGAGGTCTGGCTATGGGTGCGGAGTGACAGCGAGCGCGGGTCTTTCGGGTTGAACTGCTTCAACAGTTTCGCCCAGAGCAGCCGCGCGGCGCGCAGCTTGGCGACTTCCATGAAGAAGTTCATGCCAATCGCCCAGAAGAACGATAACCGCGGCGCGAAACGGTCGACATCCATGCCGGCGGCAATGCCGGCGCGCAGATATTCGACGCCATCCGCCAGGGTATAGGCGAGTTCGAGATCCTGCGTCGCGCCGGCCTCCTGCATGTGGTAGCCGGAGATCGAGATCGAATTGAATTTAGGCATCCGCTGTGAAGTGAAGGCAAAGATGTCGGAGATGATCCGCATCGAAGGCGTCGGCGGGTAGATATAGGTGTTGCGCACCATGAACTCTTTCAGAATGTCATTCTGAATGGTGCCGGCGAGTTTCTCCGGCGGCACGCCTTGTTCTTCGGCCGCGACCACGAAGAGCGCAAGGATCGGAAGCACCGCGCCATTCATCGTCATCGACACGCTCATCTGATCGAGCGGAATGCCGGAGAACAAAGTGCGCATGTCGTAGATCGAATCGATCGCCACGCCCGCCATGCCGACGTCGCCGGTGACGCGCGGATGATCGGAATCATAGCCACGGTGGGTGGCGAGGTCGAAGGCGACCGAAAGACCCTTCTGGCCAGCCGCCAGATTGCGGCGATAGAACGCGTTGGAATCCTCAGCCGTTGAGAAGCCGGCATATTGCCTCACCGTCCACGGCTGGTTGACGTACATCGTGGGGTAGGGACCGCGCAGATAAGGCGCGACGCCGGGCCAGGTCTCGAGGAAATCAATGCCTTTGAGATCGGCCTCGCCGTAGCTCGATTTGACCGGAATGCCTTCGGGCGTCAGCCAAGGCTCAGCCTGTCCCGCGGCGGCGCCAAGGACCGGCATTTCAAAGGCGATATTCTTGAAATCAGGTATGTTGCTCATCGTCTCCAACATAGCACAGGCGCCCCTTTCGGGGACGTGATCCTAATCATGGTCCGGAGACTGATGGCTGACGATGCCCGCCATCCTCTCCGGTCCGTAGTTCTCGAGCGTGGTATGGCTCGGCAGATTGGCGATCGCCACCACCCAGCCGAGTCGCGACTCGGTTCCAAATTGCTGAATCGGCACCACGCGGTCTGGCCGATCGAACGCGCCTGTCATGACCTCGATCCGGGGTCCGTCGATGTGATGGAAACTCAGCGGCGTACCGCACTCGCGGCAGTAACCGCGCTCGGCAATGGAGGAAGAGCGAAAAAGCGCCGGTTGACCGCGCGTCCATTCGAAATGCTCAAGGGCGACCTCGGCGAGCGAGGCAAAGGGCGCCCCGGTCGCCTTCTGGCACATCCGGCAGTGACAGATCGAGATCCGAACCGGCGGAGCCGAGAGTGCAAAGCGGATCGCGCCGCACTGGCAACCTCCGGTCAAAACGGCTCGTGCTTTCGATGTCATGCCTTTGCGATCCGCTGATAGGCTTCCGTGAGCGTGTTCAAAGCATCACCGCCGGCAAAGATGAAGTCCTGGACACCGGCTTGGCGGAAGGCGGTTTCCTGATCGCCTGGCCGGCCTGCGAGATAGATATGCCGTGCGCCCGCGTTCTGAAGGGCGTGGGCGGCCGGGCCGGCCTGGATTGGATAGAGCTTGTCGGACGAGCAGAGGCAGACCAGTTGGGCGCCAGAATCCTTGAACGCCTGGGCGAGAGCCGCCGTGTCGGTAAAGCCGGCGCTGTCGATCGCCTCGATGCCGCCGGTTTCGAAAAAGCTTTTCGCAAAGGTGGCGCGCGCGGTGAAATCGGCGGGGGTTCCAAGATTGGCAAGGAAGATCTTCGGCCTTGATCCCGACTGGTTCTGGATTGCGTCGGAGCGATCGCGGAGTGCCTCGAACGGTTGTGCGAACCGCATGGCCGGCAAGGGGTCGAATTTGATTTTCGCTTCCCCGTAGGCAGGCAGCACGATCGGCTTGGTATCGAGCACCGCAACCGGCGCTTCATGAAGATTGGGAAACTCGCTGGCGCCGGTAAGTACGTCGCGGCGCTTGGCGATGTTGGCCTCCCGCTGCGCTCGCGTCGCCAGAACTTCCTTCTGGATCAGCCCCTGTTCGAGGGCGGCGAAAACGCCTCCGCTCTTTTCAATCGCCTGGAACAAAGCCCAGGCTGCTTCGCAGAGCTCGCGGGTGAGGGTTTCGATGCCGCCCGATCCGGCCGCCGGATCGGAAACCCTGGCGAGATTGGATTCTTCCAGCAGGACGAGCTGGGTGTTGCGCGCCACGCGTCGAGCAAAGCTGTCGGGCAGCCCGAGTGCCAAGGTGTGGGGCAATACGCTGACGCTGTCGGCGCCGCCAAGACCTGCAGAGAAAGTCGCAATGGTGGCGCGCAGCATGTTCACATAGGGATCGCGCTGGGTCAGCATCCGCCAGGCGGTATCGGCGTGGATGATAAGGGGCTTCGGTGGCAGGCCGCACGCCTGTTCGACCCGTCCCCACAACAGCCGCAAGGCGCGAAATTTGGCCAGCGACAGGAATTGATCGGCATCCGCGCTTAGACGCGCGTAGATCATGCCTTGCGCGTCAGCAAGCGATACATCCGCGTCGTCGAGTGCCCTGAGATAGGCGACGGCAGAAGCCACCACGAAAGCCAGTTCCTGGACTTCCGAGCCACCGGCATCATGGATCACCCTTCCATCGGCGACCGTAAAGGGACCTTTGAATCCCATGGCCGCCAAACCCTTGACGCCGCTGGTGACCGCACCAGAGATCTCTTGCCAGCGATAAGGGCTAAAGCCCCAGGCCGCGCAGGCTGCAAGCGGGTCGAGTCCGAAACGGATATTGCAGCTCGAAGGAGCAATGCCTTTCTGCTGGACATATTCGGCAAGGTGAATGGCCGCCATCCGCGATTGAGGGCCGACCTGAAGATCGAGGGTGATGCCCGCGTCGATGAAGATTCCATCCAAAACCTTGGCAATGGCTTCGGCGGTCGGCGGCAATCCGAAGCCATAAGCGCCGTTGGCGCCGGCAAACACCAGCGAAAGGCCGGTCGCTCCGTTCTCCAGATCCTGCAGAGCCTGCCGGTTGGCTTCGGCCGCATCGGGATGATCGATCCGCTGCAGGATGTCCCACGGCACGCCACCCGGTCGGCCGGCAATCGGCTTCACGCCGGGAACGCGGGTATAGATCGGCGCTATTTTCAGCCCGTCATAGGTCTTTCCGACCAGCTTCTCGAATGGTGCCCCCTTCAGCACGCCGTCGACCAGCTTGCGCCAGTCCTCGTAGGTGGCGGCCGGGAACTCCGCCGCCAGCCGAAGGTCTTCAGATTGAGACGTCATTACTAAATTCGCTCCGAGGTCCGCAGAGGTTGCGGATACGCAATATCAGCCGCTCCCGGTGTGGTCGGATCGGCTTTTCCCAAGACCTTTCGTCTTGGGAGCGCCAAACCGGCCCGCCAGGGTTGGGCCGCAAAATGCCACGTAGCGCCGGCCAAGCCAAACGGTTGTTTTGGAGGCGAAATAGCCCAGCGCGGGCGGTCAGTCGGGTGGCAAGTGGCGAATGCCGGCAGTCGTCAGGCGGGATAATGCCGCGCTCACGCTTTGTCCCGCGATGAGACGTTCCGGGGCGATTTCGGCAAGCGGCACCAGTACAAAGGCGCGTTCAAACAGGCGAGGGTGCGGAAGGGTCAGCTCGGGCGTATGGATGGCGGCGTCATCGTAGGCGATCAGGTCGAGGTCGAGGGTGCGCGGGCCCCAGCGCCTTTCGTTGGCACGATCACGGCCGAATTTCTTTTCGATCTTGTGCAGCGTGAACAAGAGCGCGTGCGGATCAAGCGCGGTCTCGATTTCGACGCAGGCATTGATGAATTCCGGCTGCGCCTCGTCGCCCCAGGGAGGGGTGGCATAATCCGAGGAGCGCGCAAGCAGCGCGCCTTGGGTCATACCGCAGATATGCGCGATGGCGAGCCTGAAGGTTGTCCGGACATCGCCGACATTGCCGCCAAGCGCAATGAGGGCGCTAGCCATAGGATCAGCCCTGAGGTTGTTGCTGACGGGTAAGCATCACGCCCACATCGTCGAAAATGGCGGCGATTGGAGCGTGGGGCTTATGGACCGTTACCTTGACAGCGCTGACGCGCGGAAAGGCTGCCAGGACCGCATCGGCGACAGCGCCGGCGGCGCGCTCCAGGAGTTTGTAGTTGAGCCCGGCGAAGGCGGCCGTCGCGGTGGACACGACATTGGAATAGGAAACGGTATCGGCGAGCCGGTCGGTTCGCGAAGATTCCGACAGATCGACTGACAGCTCAAGATCGATAACAAAGCGCTGCCCGACTTCCGTCTCGTGTTCCATCACCCCGTGCCGGGCATGGATGACGACACCGGTGATGAAGATCGTATCGCTCATCGCTTGTCCTCGATCGCCGCGGAGACGCGAATGGCTTGCACCGTTTCGTGTACGTCATGGGTCCGGATGATCCGGGCGCCGTTCTGGACGGCAAGCAGATGCGCTGCGATCGAGCCTCCGATCCGCTCGGTGGGCTCGGAAGGGGTCACGGTCGAGATGAAACGCTTGCGCGAGGCACCGACCAGAAGGGGCAGGCCGAACCTTCGAAGTTCCTGCAGACGGGCCAGCGCGGTCATGCTCTGTTCCGCCGTTTTGCCGAAGCCGATGCCGGGATCGAGCACCAGGAGATCGTGTGGGATTCCAGCCTTCGTTGCGATCTCCAGCGATCGCTCAAAGAACTTGCCGATATCCTTCATAATGTCGAGAGCGGGGTCGGCGCTATCGCGGTTATGCATGATGACGAGTGGCGCCCGGCGTTCCGCCACCAGGCCCGCCATATCGGGATCGCGCTGAAGGCCCCAGACGTCATTGGCAATGCGGGCGCCCTGGTCCAGCGCCCAGGCAACCACTTTCGATTTCATGCTGTCGATGGATACAGGCACGCCGAGCGCTACGACGGCAGGAAGAATGGTGGCGAGCCGCCGGAATTCCTCCTCGGCGGTGACCGGTTTTGCACCATAGGGCCGGGTGGACTCCGCGCCGATATCGATGATGTCAGCGCCCTCGGCGATCATCCGCCGGACCTGCGCAAAAGCGCGATCCGGAACGTCGAACTTGCCGCCATCGGAAAACGAATCCGGCGTGACGTTCAATACACCCATGATCGCGACCGGAGGGCGCGCCGCCAGCGCCGGCACCATCGCCTGGAGGGTGCTTTCAGAACGAACCAAACGGGGCGAAGAGGCGATCATCCGGTCGCTTTGCGCGGTCCGGCCATGGGAGTCAAGCTCCCGCGGGAGGGAAGTAAGCTTCCTGATTTCCAGTCGCTAATAGGTAATCTTGGGCGGAAGCTTGCGCGCCTTGGCAATCAGTTGCGCCACCGATTTTTCCGACGGCAGAATACGGACGAGATTCTGCCGGGTGTTGATCTCTTTCATGTTCTGGGCAAGGCGGGCCGGATTACGGTGGGCCAGTTCGCGAACGGTGGTGACGCCAGCGGCGCGCATCAGGCCGACCTTGGCTTTTCCCATCCCGGGAATCCGCATGTAATCGGAGACGTTCGCCCATTCGAGCAATTGCTGTTCGCTGATGCCGGTTTTCGCGGCCAGCGCTTTGCGGCCCTTCACGGTTCGGGCGGCGTCCAGCAGCGCCTCGGTGGTGCGGATACCCAGCGATTTCAGCTTGGAGGCGAAGAAGGCGTTCATGCCTTCAATCTCGGAAATGGGGTATGTCATGTTACTCGATATAAATGTGCTTTGGCGTAATGGATGCGAAAACGACAGCGCCGGATTCGGCCGCGTGTCAGTCTGATCGCCGGATCGTACGCAACGCGACGTTTTGAAGGGAAGTTTCTCGCGGAAAAACATCTGACGGCGACGGAAATTTCGCGCCGGCGGACAACACATTGATCGCTCGCTTATGGCGATCGAGTATCCAGCGTTCGTGATTATGATAATTTTTGAGACGAATACGCCCGTTGCCGACCTCTGCGGTCAGCTGCCCCATCCATCCACTCATGTTGCCCGCCTCAGCCGGTTCAAGCCGGATCCCTGTTTGAATTTATTCTGATCTCTCGCGCGAGCAATTACAAGCGAGGATGGATCGAAGAGGCTTGATCGGGATCAATCGGGTGCGAGGTGTTGCAAGCTTGCAAGAGTAAAGGGCAACGACATCCCGTTCTGTTCTCGCGCAGCGGCGTGCATCCGTAGCGCGGACGACGCCAAGCGGGTTCAACCTGTCTGTAAGATGTTGTATGGTTTGCCCCGCCAAACCCAAAAAGATGATGTGAAGAGGCGAATGATGGCGACCACCGGCGGCAATGCAGGCGACACGGCCGAGCAGATACTGGTCGGCAAAGGCGAACAACCCGCCTGGCTCACGCTGGAGCTCGCCAATCGCCACGGTCTCGTCACCGGCGCAACCGGGACCGGAAAGACGGTCTCCTTGCAGGTCATGGCTGAAGGATTTGCGCGTGCCGGCGTTCCGGTATTCGCCGCCGATATCAAGGGTGATCTTTCCGGCATCTCGGAAGTCGGCGAGCCCAAGGATTTCGTCCTCAAGCGCGCCAGCGATGTCGGCGTGACCTATCAGCCAGACCAGTTCTCGACGGTATTTTGGGACGTTTTTGGCGAACAGGGGCACCCGGTGCGCGCCACGGTTTCCGAAATGGGGCCGCTGTTGCTGTCGCGGATGATGGACCTCAACGATGTCCAGGAAGGCGTTCTGAATATCGCCTTCCGGGTTGCCGACGAGCAGGGCCTGCTGCTGCTCGATATGAAGGACTTGCGCGCCATCCTTAGCTTCGTTGCTGAGCATGCGGCCGAATTGACCACGCAATATGGCAATGTTTCCAAGCAGACAGTTGGAACGATCCAGCGCCAGCTTCTGGTGCTGGAGAACCAGGGCGGCGCCAAGTTTTTCGGCGAACCAGCCCTTGCGCTTAAGGATTTCATGCGCACCGACAGCGACGGCCGTGGCATGATCAACATTCTCGTGGCCGACCGGCTGATGCAATCGCCAAGGCTGTACGCGACGTTCCTTTTGTGGATGCTATCGGAATTATTCGAAGAGCTGCCCGAGATGGGCGATCCGCCGAAGCCCAAATTGGTGTTCTTTTTTGACGAGGCGCATCTTCTGTTTAACGACGCGCCGAAACCGCTGATGGACAAGATCGAGCAGGTCGTAAGACTGATCCGTTCAAAGGGAATTGGGGTCTATTTCGTGACCCAGAATCCGGTCGACGTGCCCGACAAAGTTCTCGGTCAGTTGGGCAATCGGGTGCAGCACGCGCTGAGGGCGTTTACGCCGCGCGACCAGAAGTCGGTGGCCGCCGCCGCCCAGACCTTCAGGCCAAACCCGAAGCTTGATACCGCGAAGGTTATCACCGAGCTCGGCAAGGGAGAGGCGCTGGTCTCTTTCCTGGAAGGTAATGGCACGCCGGCGATGGTGGAGCGCATCCTGGTGCGACCTCCTTCGGCGCGTATCGGGCCGATTACGCCGGAAGAGCGCAAAGCCACCATGGATGCAAGCCCGGTCAAGGGAAAGTATGACACCGCCATCGATTCTGAATCCGCCTATGAAGTCCTGCAGAAACGGGTCGCGGGCAGCGCAGCCGCTCCTGAAGGTTCTGGCGGCGGCATTCTGGGACAGATCGGGTCCATCGTCGGGACCGTGTTCGGGACCAACACGCTGCGAGGCCGACTATCCACCGGGCAGGTCATTGCACGAAGCGTCACACGTTCGGTGACGAACAAGGTGATTGGCGGCGTGGCGGCCGATCTCGGCAAATCGGTCGGAGGATCGCTGGGCGGTTCGGTTGGTCGGGCCCTTGTGCGGGGTGCACTCGGTGGGCTACTGCGGCGATAGCCGTTGGCGGTGACCCGTGAAGGTATCCTGATGACTCCGGAAAGCTGGTTGTGCTGAAACCCCTGTCGGCGCGAACGTCACTCAACATCCTCTTTATCGTCTGCTGCATTGCCTTGACGGCTGACGTTCTCGTTCCGGAGATTTTCGGGCACGGAAAGACCAAGGATTACCCACTCTGGTTCTGGGCCGGCCAGCAGGTTCTTAATGGCGGTGATCTCTATCCCCGCGATGCCGGCGCCAATTTCTCGTTTCTTTATCCGCCGTTGCCGGCGCTGCTGCTGGCGATTCCGAGTTATTTTGGAAAATTGCCGCTTTACATTGTGCTGTCGCTCTTGAACGCGGCGGCATGGTGGCTGACGGCCGAACTCTCGAACGCGATGGCTGGCTCCGGCCGGAGGCCAGGTCCCTGGTTGTTTGCGCTGCCGTCATTTGCAACCGTGACCTTTGTCTTCGACATGTTCGATCTCGGCCAACCCAATCTCGTATTGCTGGCGATCATGCTGCTAGGCTTCTGGATGCTGCAGCACAGCCGGCCCTGGCTGGCGGGGGCCATGTTTGGGTTGGCTACAGCCATCAAGGTATTTCCCGTGGCGGTGCTGCCTTATCTATTGTGGCGTCGGCAATGGGCGGCTTCCGCGATGCTGGTCCTTTCGCTGATTGCCCTGCTGTTCGTCGTTCCCGGACCGATCCGGGGCTACGAGCGCAATGTCGGTGAGTTGAAGACCTGGCTCCGGGGAATGGTTGGTTCGAGTTCCGAAAAGGGTTTCGGCCAAAGGGATGAGCAAAACTGGTCCTGGGTCAATCAGTCCGTCATATCCGTTACCCATCGGCTGACCCGGCCGGTCAACTATAATCAGGACAATCCCGCAAGGCCGCCGGCTTACATGAATGTCGTCAATCTGGATTTCCAAACGGCGAACTGGGTCGTGCTCGGAGTGTCCCTGCTGATCGGTCTTGGATTTCTCACCGTGATGCCGCCGGCTTCAGAAGTAACTCAACGCTCAACGGCGGAGGAGCTGGGCATTCTGTTTTGTCTCATGACCGTGGCATCGCCCTTGGCCCGCCAATATTATTTCATCTGGCTGTTTTTTCCGATCACCGTTCTGATCCATCGTGCGGCCTACGATCCCCGCTCTCGGGTGAGGGCGGGCACCTGGGGCGTTTTGGCTGCTGTGGGGTTGTTGATGCTGCTTTCGCTGCCGATGTTTCCCAACGACATTCAGGCTTATGGAAACAATCTGATAGCAACAGCCATACTCACTCTCGCGCTGGCCTGGTATCTGCGGCATCCGGCGTTAGCGGCGTCCAGCCCGCTTGAAGAGATGCAACCCATTCCCACCCTTGCTCTGAAGGACGTTGCCAATGGCTGAATTGACGAAGATTCAGGCGGTGCTCGATCACGTCGACGCCGATTTCGACAACAGCCTCGCCCGGCTGTTCGAATTATTGCGGATCAAATCGATCTCGGCAGAACCGGCCTTCGCCGCCGATTGCAAGGCAGCGGCAGACCATTTGGCTCGTGATCTCACATCGATCGGGCTCGCCGCCGATGTTCGGCCGACCGGAGGTCACCCCGCGATCGTGGCGAGGAGCAATGGTGTGGCGAGCGGTCGCCCGCATGTGCTGTTTTACGGTCACTACGACGTGCAGCCGGTTGATCCGCTAAACCTGTGGAATCGGCCGCCGTTCGAGCCGGTGGTCGCCGACCATGCCGATGGACGCAAGATCATCGTTGCGCGCGGCGCGGAAGACGACAAGGGGCAGTTGATGACCTTTGTCGAAGCCTGCCGGGCCTGGAAATCGGTGGCCGGCCAATTGCCGATTGGCGTGACATTCGTGATCGAAGGCGAGGAGGAAGTGGGGTCGAAAAACTTCCCGCGTTTCCTCGAACAGCACCAGGCCGACTTGCAGGCCGATTTTGCCTTGGTCTGCGACACCGGCATGTGGGATCCGAATACGCCCGCCATCACGACGTCGCTTCGGGGCCTCTTGTATGAGGAGGTCCGCATCAAGGCGGCCAATCGCGACCTGCACTCTGGATTGTTCGGCGGCGGCGCGCAGAATCCGATCCGGGTGCTGACGCGCATTCTCGGTGGCATCCATGACGAAAACGGCCGCATCACCATTCCCAGCTTTTATGACGGCGTGAAGGATCTGCCGCCGGACATCTTTGCGCAATGGAAAAGCCTGAACCTGTCGGCAGAGTCTTTCCTGAAGCCGATCGGCCTGTCGATCCCGGCGGGCGAGAAAGGCCGATTGTTGATTGAGCAGCTATTCTCGCGGCCAACCTGCGACGTCAATGGGATCATCGGGGGCTATACTGGCGAGGGCTCCAAGACCGTGATCCCGGCTGAGGCTTCCGCCAAGGTCTCGTTCCGCCTGGTCGAAGGTCAACAGCCTGACAAGATCCGAAAGGCGTTTCGTGACTATGTGCACGCGCGACTTCCTGCCGATTGCAAGGTCGAGTTTGAGGATCACTCCAGCGCGCCCGCCGTGGCGCTTGACTGGAATATGAAGCCGCTGGCCGCCACGCGCCGGGCCCTGACCGAGGAATGGAACAAGGAAGCCCTGTTGATTGGCTCCGGAGGGTCCATTCCGATCGTGGCTGACTTCAAGCGGGTACTTGGCCTCGATACCGTGCTTGTCGGTTTCGGACTCGACGACGACAATATCCACTCGCCGAACGAGAAGTACGACCTGAAGAGTTTCCACAAGGGGATCCGCTCCTGGGTGCGGATACTTGGCGCGCTCGCGGAGGCGCCCCGCTGACCTTCGCAGAGGGCGCTTTGTCCAAACGTAAAAACGCCGCCCGGAATTGAGCGGCGTTTGGATTGGAAGTGCAGAGGGTGATGGCGTCAATCTAGCGCAAACGGGCGAAAATTCAATTGCCTCGTTTTGCTCCCGCGCTCAGGGCGCGGGGATGGCGAGCAGGCTCGTGATGCTTCGCCCGCGGATGTCATAGACCCGCGCGAATACCACATCGTCGCGCTTGATCTCGACGATCACCGGCGCGGTCAGGCCCTTGCAATAGAATTCCCCGAGCGTCATAGCGAAATCGGCGGCATGGCTGTCCCAGCCAATGGTGAAATCAGGACCCAGCGCCACCTGGGCCGGACGTTGAGGCCCGCACACCGCCACTTTCCACTTGCGTCCGTGTGGCCGCGTTTCCTGCCTCTCGCTGAGCTCTTCCCGAAGCCCGTCCGAGGCCTGCTTGAGGGCGAGGCCCCAATAATCGAGCATGAAGCGGTCGTCCGCCTCCCGCACCGTGCCAGCGATGTGGTTGAAGTGTGTGTATTCGTACGGATGAAGCCGGATCATTTCTGCCAGCGGCAACAAGAGGCCAAAGCCGAAGACGGCCACCACCACCGGCTGCCAGCTGCGGCGGCTCTCCCCGAACCAGCTCAGGGCCCGCTCAAAGGCGACGCCGGCCAACACAGTCATTGGCGGGATCACGAAAACGAAATGACGAATGCCGTTGTAGAGCGCCGGCCGCTTCACCATGGCGATCAACAGCGGCAAGGTTGCCGCCAGCGTCAGCATGAGCAGAATGCTTTTTCGACGGGCCGGCACGTCGCCTCGGGGCAGCACGGCCAAAGTTCCCACGACGGCGGCAACCGACAGGCCGAGCAACACTTCCGGAAGCTGCAGCGCAAACAGCGTCGGCAGATAAGACCACGGCATGTCGGGCACCGACACCAGTGCGCCGTCGAACATCTCCTTCCATGGCTTCTCGAAGAAATGCGAGAAGTAGGTGAGGGCGCGGAAGGGGTTGGCGGGTTCGATGATCGACCACGGCCAGATCAGACCCATCACCAGATAGCCGAGGATCAGCCCCGGCGTGAGCATATAGAGAACGCGAAGGAGACGATGGCCAGCTTCACGGAGACCATGGCTCCGAAGTTCTTCGATCAGCAGGGGCATGAAGCCGATGGCGGCGTAAAGTACCGCCAGCCCCCCGAGGACGCGGGATCCGAGCGACAGGCCCGCGCCAAGGCCAACGATCAGCACCGTGCGCGGCGAAGGCGAGGGGTACTCTTCGGTCAGCCGTACCAGGCCCAGCATCAGGATCACCATCGCCACGGCGAATGGAGCATCCTTCGGATTCATGAACATGTGGCCGTAGTAGATAGGGCATAGCGAGAGCAGCAGAAGCGCCGCCAGGCCCGCAACCGGCCCGCCAATTCGGCGGGCCAGTCGCCAAGTGGCTATGAGCCCGATTACGCCTACAACAGCGCCAACCAGGCGCCGCGTCTCGAATAGTTCGAGCGGAATGATTTTGTGCAGCAGCGCGGCCAGCATATCGAAGCCGCCGCCGTACATGTAAAGATTGGCAAAGGACAGCGCGCCGGTGTCCCGAAGGCCCGATCCGTACATGCGCAAAAGGAGATCGGCATATTCAGCGTGGGTGTAATCATCCCAGCCCAGCCCATAGTCACGGAACGTCAGGCTCGCGGTCAGCCCAAGGATGACCAGCACCAATATCGCGAGGTCGTCGCAAGTTTGTTCCACGGAACGCCGCACAGGCGTTTCGATATCCGAAGCGGTGATGGAAGACATGGCTAGATGGAAGACATGGCTATTGATAACCCGGTGTCCCTAAGGCCAGCTGGAGCGCCTGTGCCTCATTCCCCGGCATCCATATAGCGCAGTTCCCGATCAAGTAATGATGAATTGTGGCGTAATTTACTAATTGCGATGCAACATAGGAACCAAAGGCAGGTTGGGAGACAGACAGGTAGGGGAGCAAGCAAATTCTCGGCGATCGTTCTGCAAGCCGGGGAAGCCCTGCATTTGCTGGTTGGCGCAGTGCTGAATATGACGGTATCGTGGCGTTGGGTCTGGACGGGGCTCGGGGATTGGATTTTCGATGACGATTGGGTTGTTGGTTGCGGGAATTGGCCTTTTACTGGTCGGACTGTTGGCGATCGGCTTCGGTATTCCCGTTAAGGAGTTCAGCTTCGGCAATACGCTGATTCTTATCGGGACGATTACCGCGTGCACCGGCGTCATCAGCCTCGGCCTATGGGCGGCGGTCCGCGAATTGAATCTCATCGCAGGTCGCCTCGGTCAGGCGCTTCCGTCGGGTCGGGGCATTCCCCCTTGGCCGGCGTCGGCTACGTCGCTGGATGCGGCCCAGCCGGCTGAAGGCGAGGGGCCGGCTGACCTGGCAGGCTTCGGTACCCCAATGCCACGGCCGGATGAACTGACGCGGGATCGCGGCCAGGCGGCTGCACAGCCCGAAGCACCGGCTCCGCCGCCGACCCCCGACGTAACCATAGGCGCCCGGCCGCGACGAAACCTGCTGTTCTCTTCGACCTCCCGAAAAGAACGTGAGCGCGCGGAAGCGAGGGCGGCCGGCGTGGTTGCTCCCACCGTCAGCTCGGAGGAGGTGCGGTCGCCGCCGCCCGCGCCGGAGCCACGGGAAACCCCCGTTTCCTTTGACGAGGCCTGGCCGCAGCCGGAACGCGCCAGATCAACCGAAACTTCACCCGCCTCTCGCCCCACGTCGCCCCCCGTGGCCGCGAGCCCGACGCCGGGGCCCGAGCGTCGGCCGCCCACACGTAGCGAGGAGCAGCCACCGGTGACGGTGCTGAAGTCGGGCGTCGTCGATGGAATGGCCTATTCGCTCTATTCTGACGGCTCGATCGAGGCGCAGATGCCTGAAGGCATGATGCGGTTTGCCTCGATCGATGCCTTAAGGTCCCATCTCGATCAGCGTCCCTGAGCTCGCTCCTTTATGTTTCCAATAGAACGCAGCTGATCTGGACAAGATTTCTGTCGATGCCGTCTATATGCGAGTATTCGGCGCTTCCTCGAAGTATTGGAACAGCGATAAACTGCCCTGATCTGTCTATTTTCGGCGGCACCAGGAAGGGCTGGATATGAACGACACCGTGGGCAAGAGTTTCATCGATCTTACCGCCTCGATTGTGTCGGCCTATGTCGGCAACAATCCCATTCCTGCCGCCGAAATTCCCGCGCTGATCAATGTGGTTCATGGCGCGCTGCTACGGGTATCCGCTGGTCGCGCCGAAGCGCCGCCGGAGCCCGCCAAGCCGGCGGTCTCGGTCAAGAAGTCAATTACGGCCGATTATCTGGTTTGTTTGGAGGACGGCAAGCGGTTCAAGTCCCTCAAGCGCCACCTGCGCACACAATATAACATGACGCCGGAACAATATCGCGACAAATGGGGATTGCCGCCAGACTATCCGATGGTCGCGCCCAATTATGCGGTAGCCCGCTCCCAGCTTGCGAAGAAAATGGGACTTGGCCAGCAGCAGCAACGCCGGCGAAAATAAGACCCGCGCAAAAGCAGCGCGCTGATCTAGGAAACAGCGGTCAACGCCTGACGCGCATCGGAGCGAATCCGCTCCACCATCGCCCGCAATCCATTGGATCGCTGGGGCGTGAGATGCTCGCGGAATCCGAGTTCGTCGAAAACCGCAATCGCATCCGTGGAAAGGATCTCCTGCGGCGGGCGGTCCGAATAAAGCGAAAGCAGGATCGCGATAAGTCCGCGCACGATATGGGCGTCACTGTCGCCGAGGTAGTGCAGCCTGAGCTGACCGCTGCCATCTGTGACCCTGCGTTTTGACAGCCAAACCTGGCTCGCGCAGCCCTGGACCTTGTTGGCTGCGGAATGCTCGGCGTCGGGCATCGGATCGAGCGTGCGGCCGAGCTCGATGACATAGCGGTAACGGTCATCCCAATCTTCAAGCAGCGCGAAATTGTCCTTGATTTCGTCGATGTCTGTCATGTCGAACCCGGTTCCCCAAACGTCTATATAAGGACCCGGATCGATGAAAGCGATACTGCAGATGGCGCGGGATCGATGGATGTGCCACGGCCGCCGGGCTTCGACGTTTTGAATGGTTCAGGTGAAGATCAGGGGATCGACGTCAGGCGCCACTCAGCCTGAAGGTCCTCGGGTGTCAGAGTGTCGCGCGAGGCGGATTCGGCCGCGGAACCGATCACGTCCGTTTGTCCGATCGAGCCGGTCCGGTCGGGCGCTCGCTTGTCGGTGATGACGCGATAAAGCGTGCGGGCGCCTTCCTGGGCGCGCTGACCAATGATGGTTGCAGCTTGGCCGCCGACCTCGCAGGCCGTCGGCTGACGTTTGCAGAACTGGCTCATATCGGACACGGCCGCGGTCGCGGCTGACACCGCCTCCGAGGCGCCGATCTGCGGAAGCTTCTCCGTTTCAGGAGTCTTTTCTCTAGGCAGCAGCACGAGCACCAGCCCAAGCCAGAATGCCATGCGGAGCAGGAAAAACATTAGCGCGACCCCGGTGGTCTTCTCATTGATCGTTGCGTTGATTTCGCAATCGAACCAGAAATTAGCAGGGTCCGATAAATCGCAAGTTTTCGTCTTGATTTGTGTTCGAAGAAAATTCGAGTGATTCGATTCGGTGTAAATTTTTGATTGATGCCGGCCTCCAGCGCGGGCTCATCCACCCTTTTGAAACCATAAGCCAGCGGAGTGGAAACCTGCCGTTCACCATGCGTGCGAATTAGGGACACCGCTGCGGCAAAAAGCCGATGTTCACGGGTCCGCGTCCCCTGGCCCGGTTGGCACCTTAGCGTTCGCTTAAGGTCGCTCTGACACGGTGAGGGCAACGATAAGAGGTGTATTCCGGCAGGTCATTTCGACGACCAACCCGAAGCGAAAGTCGTGTCAGTTTTGAGTATTATCGGCGATTGTCTCGACGCGCTATTGCACCCTTCGGCGCGGTATAACCCGTTGACGCGTGCACGCCACCGCGCATTCATGGCTCCGCGGCTGCTCGGCAGCTTGACCGCTTTTGCCGCTTTCCCGGTCTATCTCGCAACCCTGGGGGCGCCGAGTTTCCTGGAGGTCGCCGGCTTCTCCTGGCTGATCGCGCCGATCATCCTGTCCTGGTATCTGTCGCGCACGGGCCGCTATGAAAGCGCCCATGTGTGGTCATCGCTCGCGTTGGCCGCGCTGGTGATGGCGGTCGCGGTCACCACGGGTGGCATCAACTCCTTTGCCGTGGTCTGGCTCGTCGTGGTGCCCTTCGAGGCGGCGCTCTCAGCCTCTCGCCGCGTTGTGGCGTTTGCCTCCGCCCTTGCCTTGGGCTGCCTCGGCACTCTTGTTCTAGTCACTCACATGGATCTTCTGCCCGCCATCGATGCCAGTGAATCGGGAAGCGGAATTTTCATGGCTTTTGGGCTGGTGTCGGCAACCTTCTATGCAACGGGGCTGGCGCTGGGGGTGGATTCGCTGGCACGTACCAGCGTCTCGCTATTGAATGTCGAGGAGGATCGCTATCGTCTGCTGGCGCGCAATATGAGCGACGTGATCTCGCGCCATCGGGCTAACGGCGAGGTGCAGTTCATATCGCCCGCCGCCGAAACAATGTTGGGAACACCTGTCGCCCGGCTGCTGGGCAACGGAGTTTTTGATCGGGTTCATGTGGCCGACAGGCCGGCCTATCTCACGGCACTTTCGGATGCGGCACGCGGAGGCGAATCGCGAAATGTCGAGTTCCGAGTGCGACGCGACCATTCCCCGACAGCTCACGCAGGAAGCGATGCTGCGGGAAGTGATTTCATATGGATCGAGATGCGATGCCAACCGCTGGATTCTTCGTCCGCGCGTTCGAGCGCAGATGCCGAGGTGGTTGCGGTGATGCGCGATGTGACCGAGCGCAAGGTTCAGCAGGAGGTGTTGGACGCCGCGCTTGCCGCTGCCGAAAGAGCCGACGCCGCCAAGAGCCGCTTCCTCGCCACCATGAGTCACGAACTGCGGACGCCGTTGAACGCCATCATCGGGTTTTCCGAGATGATTGCTCAGGAAGACGTCCTGATGCTCGACGCTGCGCGGCGCAAGGAGTACGCGCAGCTCATCAATGATTCCGGCCAGCATCTGCTATCGGTCGTCAACGGCATCCTGGATATGTCCAAGATGGAATCGGGCAGCTTCGAGATTTCCCCGGAGCCGTTTGAGCCACGGGCGGCGCTATTGAATTGCTGCAATTTGCTGGCCTTGAAGGCCTGCGAACGTGGGGTCGATCTGGTGACGAATGCCCCGGAGAATTTGCCGACCATGACCGGTGATCCCCGGGCGTTCAAGCAGATCGTGATCAATCTTCTGTCGAACGCGATCAAGTTCTCCGAGCGCGGCGGCGTCGTCACCGCCTCGGCGGCGGTCGAGCGGTCGCGGCTGATCGTCCGGATTACCGACACTGGAGTAGGGATCGCGGCCGACGATCTGAAACGCCTCGGCGACCCCTTCTTCCAGGCCGGCAAGACCTATGAACGGCGCCACGAGGGTACTGGTCTTGGTCTGTCGATCGTCAAGAGTCTCGTCAAGCTGCACTCAGGCGATGTCACGGTGCAGAGCCAACCGGGGGAAGGTACGTCGGTGACGGTGGCCTTGCCCTTATCCTTCACTCCCTGCGAGCAGGCGCCGAGCAAGATTGCCATTCTTACTCCAACCAGCCGCACGACATCGAAAGATCCTCTCCATCAGGTGAAGAAGAGTGCCTAGATCGGTCAAAGCAAAAGAGAGCGTCCAAAGGCCCCGAATGGCCAAAGCGCTTGCCATGGAATCCCAGCCGGGGATTGCGATGCGTCTGTTTATGCGCAGCCCGAAGGACCTGGTGGCGAGCGCGTGTGCATTCGCGGCCGTCACCGCCATCGTCGCCAACGCGCTCTGGTTTCAGAAAGGCCCGCACCCGTTCCCGATGTTTGGAAGCGCCCTTGAGCCGATTGCATCGTCGCTGGCATCGAGCCGCTTGAATCCGCTGCCGCGCCCGCGGCCCGCTGAAGCCGTGCTCAAGGCCGACATGTTGTCCCCAGACGGCAGATCAGGCGAGCCCAGAGCCAACGAGGCCAGGTCCACTGATGCGAAAGCGGTTGAAGCGAAGCCGGTGGAAAGCAGGCCGCTCGAAATCAGACCGGCCGACAGCAAGGCGGTGGAATCCCGCCCGGCTGAAATGAAAGCCTCTGATGTCAGGCATTCCGGCCGGTCCGCCGATTCCAAAGCGGCCGATCCGCTGACAAATCTTGTCAAGGCAACCAGCGGCGTTTCACCAAATAACATGGCACGGCCACCGGCGGATATTCCGAACGCGCGGCTTGATGCAGCCTCGCGCCACGTCGCTGCGGTTCAGCGGGCACTGACGCAATATGGCTACGGCCAACTCAAACCCACAGGGACGGTCGGACCGGACACCCAGATGGCGATCCAGAAATTCGAGCGCGAACGTAAGCTGCCGGTGACTGGGCAGGTATCTGACCGCGTCGTCCGTGAACTCGCAGCCGTCATCGGCCACCCGATCGATTAAGCTTTAGTCCAGTCAGCTGACAAAGACCGGATCACTTGTTGGGGTGGCTGCAGCGGGGTCCAAGCCTCGAGCTCTTTCATCTCATTATACCAAGTGAGGCTCGCAGAGGAGTTTCGGTCGGACAATCAACAGGCGGGGAACGCGCCCTAGCGTCCGACGCGCGTCGCATCTATGGTGCTTCGATGCGATTGAAATCCAGCATCTGGGTGGCTGCCTACCTACGTCGTTGCCAGATCGAAGGCGTTTTTGGTGCCGTGCGCCGTCGTGGCTCCGAGGAGGCGGGCGCAGTCATGGTCAAGGTCGCGACGCTTGACGGCAATGCCATGCTTTACGTGCCGGCTCCCCAGACGGCCTATGGACCTCAGGATAATGGGGAAGGGCTCGACCGTATTTTCACGCCGGCCTGGACCGAACCCGTATCTGAGGCGACGGTCGAGGAGCGATTGGCCAAGGAAATCCGGTTCGATCCCGATGCATGGATCGTCGAGACCGAAGATCGGGCCGGACGACATTTCCTCGACATTGCGCGCGGCTGAATCGCTCACGTTCTTGTCAGGTCGCCGCGTATGCCGGCCGCGCTATTGAAGGACCGTCGCCGGACCGGGAACTCAAATGGCCTTTTGTCCATTGATGCAACTGGTACCGCGCGGTTTGGGAATTTAGATGACAAAATCGGGCCTGAAGAAAACTCTTCGGCCGCTGCTTGCGCTAAATTTCTTTATGGCGGACATGCAGGCGGGAAATTGGGCCTTTCCTGGGGCTTTTTCTCCTTGGCCATGGTTGGCAAAGTGGCTTGACCGGCACGGTCATGGTGCGCGGGGTCTTCAAAGAAGATGCTTCAATCCTTCGGCCGTTGCAGACCCGAGCGCAGATTTCCCCCGACCGGCAAGGAGGGAGCTGGCCGTGAATTCGCCGAAGGCGACCGTACGCCGTATCGCTCGTCATCATGGAGGGAGGGACGATATTTGGTGCGGGTGTGAGCGAGCGAGGCTCCGCGCCAGGCCGCAAGCATGACCAGCGACGATCGTTCGCTCAGGCGATCGTACAGGCGTGCTAGACGATAGACCCGCTCGACGGACACGCCGTATTCCGGAATCAGAAACATCAGCACCTTTTGAAAGGCTGCGCTTCGCATACCCAGCGCCTTCGCCGCGCACGCCAGCGGTTCGCCGCCGGGGTCGTTGACAATCTGGGAGGCGAGCCGTGTCGGCAACAGCAACGTCTCGGCAAGTTCAAGGACGAAATTGTCGAGATCCGCAACGAATGCCGCCATCTCCAAAGCCTCGAGCGAGCGAAGTGCCCGGGCGGGATGAACGCGGGCTGCGGCCTTCAACGGCGTATCCTTCAGATTGTGGAGGATTTTCGCACGTTCGCTGGGGCCTGCCTTGAGAAACAACTCATATATCTCGGCCGCTTCCGTCGGGCGCATTGGCAGATTGGACGACATCCGCAATTGCGCCTCGGTGGGAGGCAGGGTGTCTATGGTTGCGCGGGCGGGCTTTTCCGGAGCTTCTTCGGCCAGCGGGATGCGCTTCTCGGAATCGGCGGGCCGCAATCCTAGTTGGCTGCGGATTTCGGCCGGCGTTCCCGGATAAATTCCAAGCCGCGCACGAACCGCAGCGCGGGTGCTGTCGTCCACCTGATCGATCAATCGCGAAGCCAGTTCGGTGAAATGACGCTCTTCTTCGGCGCTGTGGTTATTCGCTTGCACAAACAGATCGGTCAAAACGCGCAGCAGCGTTGGCCGGATATCGACGCCTTCCCGGCGCGATAGCGTCATCAGTCCATCAAAGCCTTGAAACAGCGGGTGTGTTGTCATCGAAAATGCGCGAACGAGAAATCCCGGTTCGACTTTAGGATCGGACCTTTAAAGGTCCATTAAGGAAAACGCTTCGTGAAAAGCGTTCAGCCAATGCCGTCTATTCGAAGAAGGGTTGTGTCGTTTGTTGGGCGAGGTGGTTCAACGATTAAGATGTCGTTAACCATGATTAGTTCTAAATGCCGAGACATTCGATTGATCAATCCGGGCAGCGATCAGAGAGAGTTGGGAATGAGCAGCATCATTCAGTTTCCGAAAGATGCGGCGTCGCGTCGGCCGGCGGTGGACGAGCCCGCGCGCGAAAGGATGGGCACTGTCGTTATTTTGCCGGTCGTCCGGATCGAGCGGGTAACCGACTCGACCCGGGATGGCGGCCCGACCGAGGGCGCTGCGTCAGGACGCCGGCGGCGCCGCAGAAGCTGATCAAGGATGAAAGAGATGCGGTGGAGGTTTTCCCCGATCGGTACCCGAACGGTGGAGACCGCGGCACGCTGCGTCATGCCGGCGCTTGCTTGCGCGATTTTTCTCGGCGGCTGCAGCGGCGGTGATTTCGGTCGTGCCCGCCAGGACGTTCTCAACGACGACATGCACCGCTGGATGGGCACCGAAGTCACCGGCAGCGTCGGGCTTCGTGCCTCGCAATTCCAGCTGACCGACGAGGAGCGGCAGCTCAGGGATCTTGCTTATCCCTTGATCGAGCCGCCGCATTCCCGCCCCGCATGGAAGGCCGTCTTTGGCGACTATGCGCCCATTCCGGCGCCCTGGCGCCAGACCCCGGTGTTTGACCGCACCGCTTATGGCCGCACGCTGATCGATGAGCCGCATCGTTCGCATTCGTCACGTTATGCGCAATTGATGGAAGACGTTCGTGACGACATCACGCGCTTTGAGCCCTTCTTCGCCAGCGCAGTCCGCGTTCTCGATCTCGACCGCAAGCGTCATACCAGTTTGCCGCGCGTATCCGAACTTTCAGCGCGCGAGCGGGCTGACGCGATTGCTCGAATGCAGGAAAACGCCCTGATCGTGCAGTGGGTGCAGCAGTGCCTGGAGCGACGGATTTCTTCGTATCGCTGGGCGCTGGAGCGGCTGGTGATCCAGGCTCCCGACAATATGGCGGCCGATGCGGACCGTCTGATCGGTGAGCTTGCCGCACAGACGGCAAACCCGCCGGTCATCGTGCAGCCGGGTATGGGACACCCCGTCAGCGTGCGCGGCTAAACAGGATTGTCGGTCTATCGGCGCTTGGCCGGGAGTGGATCCGGCTGTTTCGTCGGCTGATCCGCCTGGACCCTGCAACTGGCCGCCGCAAGTGAAGCCTGCGCCTGGGGCATCAAGCCGGGTTCGGGGGCCATCGACTTCAGCAGGATGAGACCAGTCGCGGTCGGCGAATCGATGATCAGCCGGTCGGCGGCCGTAACGTCTTCGTCCTCGGGCAGGGCCGCGTGCTGCGCCTCCGTCATCAGGTCGAGTTCGATGACCCTGCGGCCGGCCGATCGATCGTTGATGGCGTAATAGGCGACATCGTTGCGGGTATAGAACGACACCGACGTGTAGGCCTGGCTCACCGGTACGGCGAGTTTGATCGGCCCGCGCGACAAATCGTACCGACAGGCAGCCATGGCGAAGGCCGGGTCCATCAGGGGCATCGGCTCGGTTGTGGGATCGACCAGGGGAAGCGCCGTGACTTCGTTTAATTTGGTCATTGGCGTCAGGCGCGCATAGGCATCATGGGTCGCGATCTCTGGCAAAGCCAGCACGCTTACGAAATGCACAATGCCGCCGAGCAGTACGCCGGCAATGATGGTCAAAACCAACCTGATCATGGGCAACCCACGGTCGCGATGGTCGGCATGGGGGCGTCGCGCTGAGTTCGCGTCGCCACGCCGACTGGCGTATCGTAAAGTCGCAACATCAGCGCGTAGCGGTCGATGCCCCCGGTCGGCAGCCAGTTTCCGGCACGAGCCCGCGAGGCCACGCGAATTTCAAAGGCGCCGTCGGCACTGCGCACCACTTCCTGGCTGGTAAATCCATAGCGTTGCAGCGCGTTGGCGACGATATGGCCATTCCGATCGTACAAAGTGAGCGTCCAGAACCGCGCCGCCGGCGTCACACCGCTGACAACGACGTCGCATCGGCCATCAAGCGGACGCTTGCGGTCGTCGGTGGTGGCCGAGAAGGTGATGCCGTCTCCGGTACCGACCGGCAGCTCTCCGCTGCGCGCAATCGTAGCGCGCGAATAGGGGTCGACCTCGGAGGTGCCGTTTTTCGGCCGGGCCGTCCAGGCGCCGATCTTCAGTACGCCAAAATTGGTACCGCGCGTCGCCGTCATCCACGTCGAGCCCAGGCCGACAATGGCGGCAATCACGAGCGCCAGCAGGGTAAGGAAAATCAGTCGCACGGGTCAGTTCTTGCGAGGCGTTGAAACGGCCGTGCCATCCGGACTAGCCGCCGCGAAACTGTCAGGAAAGGCGGCCGCATTCGACGAGACAGGCTTGGCTGGAGCGACCGGCTCGCTGGTCGAGGTCTTGCCGACGGTCTTGCCGGCGTCGTCCAGCATTTTTTCAACCTGCACCAGGATGTCCGCGCCGCGGCGAGTCAAAACAGGCGGCGGTCCTGGCTTGATGTCGGGCGGTGCGGTGCCGTTAGCCGTGTTGGCGGCGACCGATGCGGATGGCAATTTCTGACCCGGGCCGATGCCTGCAATCTCCTTGATCTCAACCCCCTGGTGAGCGGCAACCATGATGTCGTGCCAGGTCTGTGCCGGCAACGATCCGCCGGTCATCCGGTTGGTGGGAGAATAATCGTCATTGCCATACCAGACCGCGCAGGTGAAGTTGCCGGTGTAGCCCACAAACCACGCGTCACGATACGCATTGGTGGTGCCGGTCTTGCCGGCGGTGGGTATGCCGTCGAGCGCCGCGCGGCGCGCGGTCCCTTCGCTCACCACGTGACTCATCATTTCCGCCATATCGGCGGCGACCGAGGCAGGGATCGCCTGGGTCGGCTTCTTGCCGTCGCGATCCCATCGCCAGACCGGATCGCCGGCGCCGGTACGGACTTCCAATACCGCGTGCGGCGCCACCGCCTTGCCCTTATTAGGGAAGGTCGCATAGGCGACGGCGTGCTCTACCACGGTGACCTCGTCGGCGCCAATCGGCAGCGAGGGTGTATCGGGCAGGGGAGCCTTGATGCCAAAGCGACGGGCGACCTCCACGATCTTGGCGCGGCCGGCCTTCGGGCCTCCCTTGCCGCCGATCGCAATCGAAAGTTTGACCGGCACGACATTGATCGAGCGCGTGATCGCCTGGGTCAGCGTCACCGCTCCGGAATATGAATGCCCATAGTTCTGGGGACACCAGTTGCCGATGCAGACCGGCCCGTCGACCACGATAGAGGTCGGCTTGAAACCGTTCATCAGCGCCGTCGTGTACACATAGGGCTTGAACGACGAGCCTGGCTGCCGATACGCATCAACCGCACGGTTGAACTGGCTTGCGCCATAATCGCGGCCGCCCACCATCGCGCGGACGCCGCCATCCAGATCGGCGACCACCGTGGCGGCCTGGGTTGCGTGATAGTCGCGGCCAAACTGGCGCAACTGATTTTCGATTGCCTCTTCCGCGGCACGTTGCACATTCATGTCGATTGCGGTGCGCACCACGAACACCCGCTCGGTATAGGACTTCGGAAACGTATCAACCAGGCGGCGCATTTCGTCGAAGGCCCAATCGAGATACCAGTTCGGCGAGTTCTCGTCGCGGCGATCGACCACGGAAGCTGGATTGCGCCGCGCGCCGAACACCTGACCTTCGGTCATGAAGCCGGCATCGACCAGATTGTCCAACACCACATTGGCGCGGGCGCGCGCAGCCGGCAGGTTGATATGGGGCGCGTATTTGGTGGGCGCCTTGAACAATCCGGCCAGCATCGCGGCTTCAGCGAGATTGACGTCGCGAGCCGACTTGTTGAAGTAGAAATGCGCCGCGCCATCAACCCCGAACGTGCCGCCGCCCATATAGGCGCGGTCGAGATAGAGTTTGAGAATTTCGTTCTTGGTCAGCCGGGTCTCGAGCCAGATCGCCAGAAAGGCCTCATTGACCTTGCGTTCGATGGTGCGTTCATTGCTCAGGAAGAGGTTCTTGGCGAGTTGCTGGGTAATTGACGATCCGCCCTGCCTCACGCCGCCGGCCTGCGCGTTGGTCAGTAGCGCGCGGAATGTGCCGGCAACGTCGATGCCGAAATGGTCATAGAAACGACGGTCCTCGGTCGCCAGTGTGGCCTTGATCAGATGATCCGGAAAGTCCTCGAGTGGAATCGAATCATTGTGCTTGATTCCGCGGCTGCCAATCGGATTGCCGTATCGATCAAGGAACGTGACGGCCAGGTCTGATTTTTTGAGCCAGTCGTCATCGGCGGTCTCGCGGAATGCGGGGATCGCCAGCATCAAAAGGAGGATCAAACCGCCGAGCCCAAGGGTGGCCGCTTCCGACAATGGTTCGATGAATACCCAGCGCTTCCAGCGGCCGACATAGAACCGGTCCATGAAAGTGGAGTAGCGCTCGAAGAGTTCGCGAATTCCAACGGCAGACGAGAACAACGTCGAATCGATGCGCGCATCAAAATCCAGCAACAAATGCCGGATCTTCCTTATCCATTCTGGGGACAAAATCTTGCGCACTCGGATCCGCTTTATGGGTTCGGATTTGCCCTCAGCACCCCTGCAGGAGCCGGATCATTCCGAGGGCGCCTGCCTTTATGCCGCTCAGGCATTGTCCAGACGTCATGCAAGAAGGTTGCGGCAAACCTTGGGCGCATCGAACCGCCCAAAATGATTGGCCCATCTTCTAGCTGAGCGGAGGTCATAAACCAATGGTGCTGTTAAGATTTTGAACAGCAGGGCTAACCTCGGGCCAGGCTTTGCGCTACCAGTGGCTTCAGCCGATCCCGGCTGGTTGCCTGCAAGTCCGAACGCTCGATCAAATAAGGGAGCCGAATTCGAGGAGACCATGACCATTCGCTCCCGACCGCCGTCAGACCAGGCTGGATTCTTCTGGAAAACCAAGGCATTGGAGGAGATGTCCAGCGCCGAATGGGAAAGCCTTTGCGATGGCTGCGCGCGTTGCTGCCTGCAAAAGCTGGAGGATGAAGACACCGGCCAGATCTATTTTACCCATGTTTCCTGTCGGCTGCTGGACGCTGGTTTGTGCGCCTGCAAGGACTATCCCAATCGTTCCGAACAGGTTCCGGATTGTGTTCGGCTCACTCCCGAAAATGTGCGTACCCTGAATTGGCTGCCACCAAGCTGCGGCTACAAGCTGGTCGCCGAAGGGCGCGACCTTTATTGGTGGCATCCCCTGATCTCCGGTGACCCGAATACCGTTCATGATGCCGGGGTATCGGTGCGCGGCCGGGTCCGCGGCACGGAAGATGAAATTCCGGACGCCGACCTCGAAGATCACATCGTGCAGTGGCCCGAGCAGTTGCCGAAGCGGGCGCGCCTGAAGAGAAGACCGCCGGGCTGAATCACGTCCTCGATCACGCGATTGCGATCACGTTCGGAAAGGAGGCACCTATGCGCGTGAGGGCCTGCCCGCTCTGCGCCCTTATGTCTAAGTTGCGATTCCTTCCCGACGATTGCTTCCGGTTTCAATCCCGCTCCCATGACCATCCACGCCAGACAGGGCCGAATTTCGGCCGACGCGAAAGCCGCCGTGCAACGCACCGATGATCCAGCGGTGCCCGTCGCTGACGTGAGTAGCCTATCGCCTGGTGCTGCGACCACGCCGCTCTCGCCGGCCGAAATTCGCACCATGATTGTCAGTCTCGCCTTGACCATGTTCCTGGCGGCTCTCGATCAAACCATTGTTGCCACGGCCCTGCCGACGATCGGCCAACAGTTTCACGACGTTGCGAATCTTTCGTGGGTCATTTCCGCCTATCTGCTGGCATCGACCGCGATGGCTCCCGTTTTCGGCACGCTCAGCGACATCTATGGGCGGCGGGCCATGATCATCCTTTCGCTCAGCCTGTTCCTGGCTGGATCCATCCTTTGCGCCGTCGCCCCCAATCTGCCGGTTCTGATTTTCGCCCGGGGCCTGCAGGGCATCGGCGGTGGCGGGATTGTGCCGCTGGTGCAGACCACCGTCTCCGACCTCGTTTCGCCGCGAGAGCGCGGCCGTTATCAGTCGTATTTCAGCGCGGTCTGGGTAACGGCCGCGATAGGTGGACCGGTGCTGGGTGGCGTTTTTGCAGAGCACCTGCATTGGTCGATGATCTTCTGGATTAATTTGCCGCTCGGCCTCGGTGCGCTGGCGATGCTGCTTCCTAAGATGCGTCGGATGCCCACCTATCATCGGCGGAGGAAGGTCGACTGGGTGGGCGGCCTATTGCTGATGGCCTCGGTCGTAGTCGTGATGCTCGTCCTCACCTGGGGCGGAACACGCGTAGCCTGGTTCTCACCCACCATCGCATTGATGGTTGGTGCTGCGGTGCTGCTTGCGGGGGCCTTCGTTTGGCATGCCCAACGGATCGATGAGCCCTTCCTGCCGCTTCCGCTGATGGGCGGCCCCGTGGTGCCCTTTTCGATGCTGACCGTTGGCTGCGGAAGCGGCGCGATGGTCGGGCTAACGGTGCTTCTGCCGCTCTATTACGGACCGGTCTACCATCTTTCGGCCAGCGAGGCCGGGATGGGACTAATTCCACTCGTGGCGGCCTCCGTGCCCGGAGCTTCGCTCGCCGGTTGGTGGATGGCTCACATGAAACGTTACAAAGGGATCGCTATCTTTGGCACCGCGTCTGCGGCTGCAGCCGGCCTTCTCCTCGTGATCATAAGTCCTTTACCGCTGTGGCTCCTGTTGACGATCCTTTCGCTGCTTGGGTTTGGGCTCGGCACCATCTTCCCGGTAAGCGTGGTCTCGGTCCAGAATTCGGTCGCACGCTCGCAGATCGGCACGGCCACCGGCGCACTGAACTTTTCGCGCGCACTTTTCGGTTCGCTTACGGTCGCAGCATTCACCACGATCCTGATGATGGCATTGGGAGTGCAAATGGCCGCCGAAGAGACGCAACGTGGAATGATGACGAGCATCCCCGCGCGCGACATGGCAACCGCGTTCCGCTACGTGTTTGCCGCTGCCACTGCGCTATTGGCGGTGGCGTCGCTCTCGCTGTTTCTGATGGAAGAGCGACCGCTGGCCGGTCCGCCGGCCGCCAAACCGGCGAGTTGAGCCAATAGGCGGTCAACCGCTTTGCCGGCATTCTTGGACGATCGATAAAAGGCGGCTTGGTTTTAACGGGACGTTTAGTCTTTTTCTCAACTTCCCGGCAACCTGTCCCCCCTACGCTCGCCCGTGCTTTTGCGGGGCAACCCGTGGCCTCATGACAGGAGCATTCGAGTGCTGCAGTTGCTCAAACGTTTTTTACAGGATCAAGCCGGCGCGACTGCCATTGAATATTGCCTGATCGCGACAGGCCTGAGTATCGTTATCCTGGCAGCCGTCAACAGCATCGGCGGCACGCTTAATACCCGCTTTGTCAGCATCAACACGTCCCTCAAATAGTCGGACGATTTCAGCTGGCTCTCCTCGTTCGCGCCGTGCTGCGCGCCGGCTTCTGTACCTTCTTAGGCTCCGCCGGTTTTTTCTCGTCCTTCGCCGCTCGTTTGCCGCTGATCGGCAGCAGCATTTCGCGCTGGCCGTCGATCCGCTTGCGGGACTTCTTGCCTTTCGCCTTCGGCGGAGCCGCCGACTGGCCTTCGCCGGCGAGGCTGCGTTTGAGCGCATCCATGAGGTTGATGACGTTTCCGGCCGATTGCGGTGCGGATTTCGCCGCCGGCTTGATCCCGTTTCGTTTTCGGTTGATCAACTCAACCAGCGCGGTCTCGTAGCGGTCCTCAAAGGCGTCGGGGTGGAACGAACCTGATTTCTTCTCCACGATATGCTGGGCCAGATCCAGCATGTCTTTCGTGACTTTTACATCCTGGATGTCGTCGAAATATTCCCGCTCGTTGCGAACCTCATAGGGGTAACGCAGCAGCGTTCCCATCAGCCCCTTGTCGAGGGCTTCCAGCGCGATGATGTGCTCTCGATTGGTGAGGACCACGCGGCCGATCGCAACCTTCTTCATGGTGCGCACGGTCTCGCGGATCACGGCAAAGGCATCGTGCCCAACCTTGCCATCGGGCACCAAATAGTAGGGCCTGATCATGAAGCGGCTATCAATGTCGCTCTTCGGGACAAACTCGTCGATCTCGATGGTGCGCGTGGATTCCAGCGCGACGTCCTCCAGCTCCTCCTTGGAGACCTCGATGTAGGTATCGGAATCGATCTTGTAGCCCTTGGTGATGTCTTCGGCGCTGACCTCTTCGCCGGTTTCCGCATCTACCTTGGCGTATTTGATGCGGTGGCCCGTCTTGCGGTTGATCTGGTTGAAGCTGACCTTCTCGGTGTCTGACGTCGCCGGATAAAGGGCGATCGGGCAGGTCACAAGTGAAAGGCGGAGAAAGCCCTTCCAGTTGGCACGCGGGGCCATAGCACTACTCCAGACGCAACAAGGGACCCCCAACGATATCATTCGGCGGCGCCGTTACAAGGAAAGCCGGCGAAAATCTCCCAACGGCGTTAACCGTGGCCAACGCCTGGCACGATGTCCCGCATACAATCTGGAGTAACGCCTTCCCGGAACCCCGTCCCGAAGCAAGCGTTGCCTCCCATTAAAGGGGTACCGCCCCTTATTCCACGTCTCAGACATAGAGGTTCCAATGGCGACAGAGGAACGCCGCCCCATCGTCGAATCCGCCACCGAAGCGCGTCAGGCAGAACGCGGCCCCTCGGTGTTGGCCCTGCTGACCGTTTCTACCGGGCTGGCGATTCTGATCCTGGGCGTCATATGGTTCGTTTTCTTCCGAACCTGAGGGTACCAACCCCGGACCTGCCGGCAGATTTGGCCCAGAAGGCTCGCCAAGGCTGAGTTAATGGTCTGCGGCTTGGCGGGTCATGTGCTCCCGCCGCGCGCCGCCACCCACCGCCGCGCGTCGCTGTCGGTGCTGGAATGGTCCGGCCGACCGGCGATAACCGGGCTATAACCCATGGACAAAAAATAATATTCATGCAGGTTCCATTCATGGGCGGTTCACTGAGCAGGGCTCATCTGAAAAGCCGATGTTGACTGTTCATTTCAAGGCACCCGCATGCGCCTGCTTGTTGTGGAGGACGATCCCGATCTGAACCGTCAATTGACGACGGCGCTCACCAATGCCGGTTACGTTGTCGATCGCGCGTTCGACGGTGAAGAGGGGCACTTTCTCGGCGAGAGCGAGCCTTATGACGCCGTGGTCCTGGACATCGGGCTGCCTAAGATGGACGGAATATCGGTGCTGGAAGCTTGGCGGCGCAATGGCCGGAGCATGCCGGTGTTAATTCTCACGGCGCGCGATCGCTGGAGCGACAAGGTGCAGGGATTTGACGCGGGCGCCGATGATTATGTCGCCAAGCCTTTTCACCTGGAAGAAGTTCTGGCGCGCATTCGCGCCCTGTTGCGCCGTTCCACCGGCCATGCGCAATCCGAACTGTCGTGCGGTCCAGTGACGCTCGACACGCGGACCGGCAGGGTCAGTGTCTCCGGCAACCCCGTCAAGATGACCTCGCACGAATACCGGCTTCTGGCCTATCTGATGCATCACGCCGGCCGGGTGGTTTCCAGGACCGAACTGGTCGAGCATCTGTATGATCAGGATTTTGATCGCGACTCCAACACGATTGAGGTCTTTGTTGGCCGCATCCGCAAGAAGCTGGATGTTGATATCATCCAGACAGTACGCGGGCTCGGCTATTTGTTGACGCCTCCCCCCGCTGCAGGCTGAAACGGCGCCACTACTGGCCGGCAGGCAAATTTTCTGCGAGCATGCTCTTGTCCGGAAGCCTGTATTTCACCTTTGGGCCGAGCTTTTGATGCGCGGCAGCTCGCTTGCCAATCGGCTATTTCTTTCTGCCACCGCCTGGGTCGTGGTGATCCTGCTCATTACCGGCGTGGTGCTGTCTTCGGTCTATCGCAATGCCACCGAGCGGGCTTTCGATCGCCGCCTCAATCTTTATTTGCGCACCATCGTGGCGGAGGTCGCTACGCCCGACAATACCCCCGATCAGTTCCAGTCGCTCGGCGAGCCGCTGTTCGAATTGCCGCTTTCCGGATGGTACTGGCAGATCACGCGGACCGATTCTGAAAGACCGGAGGTGAGAGCGTCGCGCTCGCTGTGGGACAAGCGGCTGCCAAAACTCGAGGATCAAGCTGCGGACTTAACCGCCGCCGGCGTTCGCCTGGCTTACGTCGGCGGGCCCGAAGGGCAAAGCTTGCGAATGGTTGAGCGGCCGGTGGATCTCGGAGCGGATGGCAAATTCCTGGTCAGCGTGGCCGGGGATGCCACCGAAATTTTCGACGAGACGCGGAGCTTCGACTATTACCTCGGCGGGACCTTCGCGGCGTTATCGATCGTGCTCGTGCTGACAACGATCTTCCAGGTTCGCTTCGGGCTCGCGCCGCTGAAGCGCATCTCCGAATCGATTGCCGATATTCGTTCGGGAAGGGCGGAACGCCTGCAGGGTGACTTCCCTGTCGAGATCGCGCCTCTGGCGCGCGAGACCAATGCGCTGATCGATGCCAACCGCGAGATCGTCGAGCGCGCCCGCACCCATGTCGGCAATCTCGCTCATGCGGTCAAGACGCCGCTGTCGGTCATCGTGAACGAGGCCGCCGCCCATGCCGGCGATCCTTTCGCGAGCAAGGTGCTGGAGCAGGCCGAACTGATGCGCAACCAGGTGACGCATCACCTGGAACGCGCGCGCATTGCAGCCCGGCCGACGATCATCGGCACGGTTACGGAGGTCGCCGGGGTCGTCGAGGCACTCCGCCGGACCATGGAAAAGATCTATCGCGACCGCAACCTCGTCATTGAGTTGGTGGCGGATAGCGAGGCGAAGTTTCGCGGCGAACGCCAGGACCTCGAAGAGATGATCGGCAACCTGGTCGACAATGCCTGTAAATGGGCGATCTCGCGTGTGTTCATCGAGGTGATGGTCGAGCGGTCGAGCCAATCGGGTTTGGGCCCGACGCTGCGGATTAATGTTGATGACGACGGTCGAGGCCTGTCGGAGGCCGAACGCGCGCAGGTATCCCGCCGCGGGCAGCGGCTGGACGAGTCCAAGCCAGGATCCGGGCTTGGCCTTTCGATCGTGATCGATCTCGCCGCGCTTTATGGCGGTACCCTGGTGCTGGGTGGCGCACCGATCGGGGGACTGCGGGCCGAACTGGTCCTGCCGGCAGTCTAGCCATCATCTTCGCTATGCGGCCGACCGGTGCTGGCGCCAGGGCCGAACTCGCCTATTACTAAACGCCTTCTTAACGCCGTCCGTCTAATGCTTCTGGAAGGGGTTTGGGACCGCGATCTGTTTCTGTGACATGAATTTGCCGGGCGAATGAGCCAGACACCGAACCAGCGGCTGGAAGCCTATCTCGGACAATTGTCGCCGCAGTCGTTGGCGCTGTTGATCCGGGAGTTCGAACGAGCCGTTGAGCGCGGCGATGATCCTGCGTTCGCCGGTCGGGTGCTTGAACAGCTCCGCAAGGTGGTGAGGGGAGCCGACCAGCCGACAACGGCGCGCGTCCACGATCCAGCGAGGGTCTTGTTCCGTCCGCTTGAGCCGTTCCTGATCGAAAGCAAGTTTCCAGCCCGCCCGGGCCAGGTTAACCGGGCCTCGCTGTTGCCGGTGTGGCAATGGCTGAGCAGGGAGGGCGCTTCCGAGAAAGCGCGCGAGTTCGCGGAAGCCGTTTCTCAGGATGCGGCTGACGAGGCGACGGTGCACAAATTTCAGCTCGCTGCTGGCGAGGCCATTCTCGGGGCGCTCCACTCGGCATCCGGCTCCGACAGGCAGCGCGTGCTGGCGCGGGTGGGGCCTCCTGAAGTGGTCGAAGACCTGCCCTCGATCGGATCCGTTCTTCAGTCGCACGAAGCGCTGCATGTCCTGGACAACCGGCTCCCGAGCTATTTACGTGCATTTGCCGACGCGCAAATCCAGTCGGTCCGCGTATCGCTCAACGTTCCCCCGCTGCAATCTCCCTTGCTTCTGCCGTTTGCCTTGTCGCTCGTCATGCAACGGCTGCAGTCGCCATGGCAGATCATTCGCCTGGCCGTAAAGATGGCCGGCTCCGACGATGAGATCCGTGTGGCTGGAACGCCCTACGGCATCGCCGTCTCCCTTGCTTTGCATGACCTGTGTGTTCTTGCGGCCGGCCTGCATTCCGATATCCGGCGCGGCCATTTCGAAGACATCGCCGAGCACCTCAAGATACTCCACGACGGCGTGCGTGGGTTGAGGACGGAGCTCGACCTGCGCAGTGACTCTGCCTGGGGCAGGCAATTGACATCGCTTCGGGCCGACATTTCCAACGCCCTCCAGGCGGAAATTGAGAGCGTGCCTGGACGGGTTCGGCGTCTGCTGCGTCAGCGCGGGGATAAGGACGTCGCAACCGCCAGCATTGATCCCGGCGAAGTCGAAGAGGTGGCCGCGCTGATCGATTTTGTCGCCGTGTGCCGTACCTATGCAAGCGAACTCGCCATCAATGAGGTGACCTTGCGTACCTACTCTGACCTCCAGAATTACGTTGAACATTCAACCCAGGCACTGATCCAGGCGTTGCGCGGCGGCGACGCCAAGATCCGGTCGTATCGGCAAAAGCAGGTTCAGGCCGCTATTCGGTTCTGCGATATATTGTTTGGCAAGGACTATGCCTCGCTCATGGCTCGCGCTGCTGAGAACGCAGCGCCGGACGAGGGTAAGGCTCTGAGGTCGGGTTAAGGTTGTAGTTATATAAAAATTCGACTGGTAGTTGATCTTCGGGTTCCTTGGCCCTACAAGGCGCCGCATGAAGCCAACGCTGCAGTTTATCGAGCTCGAAAATCGGGTCATTTCAGTGAAATACCGCTGCCTCATGATCGGGGCACGGGTGATGCTGGTTGAGAAGACCTCCGGCAAGTTGTTGCCGCACCCCGCCGCGGCGGTGGCTTCGCCGGTTCCCGTCGGGTCTCTCCGGATTGCGATCCCGAAATCGTGCCCGCCGGGATATTACTTCCTTCGGGCCTTGGATCGGCACGGCAACACCGCCGCCCAAACGACTGAATTCTATATCGATTAGTCCTCGGGTTCGAGAGGCGGCAGCGGGGTTGACGATTGTCAATTGCCCGGCAGCTTGGCCGTGGTGTAAAGCGGCGTCGGCGCAGGATTGCGCGATTTCACCGGAATTTTTGATGACACCCTGGTTTGTGTTCGCGCTGATGACGGCAGCGGCGATTTTCGCCGTGCTCTGGCCGCTGGGTCATCGCGCCCGATCGGGCGAGCGAAGGGCGGATGGCGATGCAGAGGTTGCCGTCTACAAGCATCAGCTGACCGAAATCGACGGCGATCTGGGGGCGGGTCGGATTGGAGCCGATGAGGCCAAGGCCGCCCGGGTCGAGATCAGTCGGCGCTTGTTGGCGGCGGCAGACCGTCAGGGTGTGGCGGTGAACTCCAACCTCCGGGCGAGGCGATGGACTGCGATAACGGCGCTGGTCGGCTTGCCTGCGCTCGCGCTGGCCGTCTACCTGCCGCTGGGTTCACCCGGACTTCGCGATTTTCCGGTCGCAGAACGCCGGCCGGATACGAGCGCGCCGTTGGATGATCTGGTGGCGCGCGTACAGCGGCACCTTGTGGAGGTGCCGACCGACGGGCGGGGATGGACCCTGTTGGCGCCGGTGCTGGAGAGGCTTGGACGCTATGATGAAGCCGTCCAGGCCTATCGCAACGTCATTACCTATGTCGGGGAGAGCGCCGCGCGCCGCGCCGATCTGGGCGAGGCCCTGGTGATGGCCGCAAATGGCGTCGTGACTGCCGAGGCGCGGGCGGAATTTCAGCGCGCGGTGACGCTGGATGGTGATGATGCCAAGGCTAACTACTTTCTCGGCGTTTCGGCGGAACAGGATGGGCGCAGCGCGGATGCCCTGACAATCTGGCGGGATATGTTGGCAAAAGCACCTGCCGATGCTCCATGGCGGCCCGTCGTCGAAGCTGCGCTCGCCAAGGCTGGAGCGCGGGCTGCCCCCGCCCTCCCGGACGGCACCGTCGCCGCCGCCCAAGATCTGAGCGAGTCGGATCGCAGTCTGATGATCCGAGGCATGGTGGATCGCCTGTCGGCCCGCCTGCAGCAGGATGGTGGCGATGTGGACGGGTGGCTGCGGCTGATGCGCGCCTATATCGTCATGGGAGAGCGCGACAAGGCCAAAAACGCACGGGATGATGCTCGCAAGGCCGTCGCCAATGATGCGACCCGCCTGCAACGGCTAAATGAAGGACTGAAAGATCTTGGCCTTGATGGATGACAGGTGGATAGCGCGTCCGCTTGAGGATGGAAGCAGGTGATGACACGCAAGCAGCGACGGCTGGTGATGATCGGAGGTTCGCTCACGGTGCTTGCGCTGGCGGCAGCCCTGGTGCTCAACGCCCTGCGCGATTCAATCGTGTTTTTTTCAACACCAAGCATGGTGGCGGAAAAGCACGTTCCGGCCGGCCGACGTTTCCGATTGGGTGGCCTGGTGCAGCCCGGTTCGCTCGCGCGTGGTGAGAATCTGCAGGTTACGTTCAAGGTTAGCGACGGCGATGCCACCTTGCCGGTGTCTTTCAAAGGCATTCTGCCCGACCTGTTTCGGGAGGGGCAGGGCGTGGTAGCGGAAGGCGCGCTCGATTCGGCTGGCATATTCAAAGCCGATACCGTACTCGCCAAGCACGACGAGACCTACATGCCGAAGGAGGTCGCGGACGCACTGAAGAAGCAGGGGCATTGGAAGGACGATTACGGTGCCGGCGCAGGTATCAGCGTAAATCCCGCTGGCGGAAAAGCTGCCGAAGCGAGCCGGGGGACAACCCGGTGATTGCGGAGTGTGGACATTACGCACTGGTGCTGGCGCTTGCTCTGTCACTGATCCAGTCCATCGTGCCGCTCTTTGGCGCACATTGGCGGGACGTGGCGCTGATGAACGTCGCCCGCTCCACCGCGCTCGCGCAGTTCTTGTTTGTGGCGCTGTCGTTTGGCGCGCTCGTGATACTGCACGTTACGTCCGATTTTTCCGTCGAGAACGTGTTTGAAAACTCTCATTCGCTGAAACCCATGATCTACAAGATCACCGGCGTTTGGGGTAACCACGAAGGATCGATGCTGCTCTGGGTTTCGATCCTCGCGTTATTCGGCAGTCTGGTCGCCGCATTCGGCAATAACCTGCCGCTTACCCTTCGCGCGCGCGTGCTTTCGGTGCAGGCCTGGATCGCCAGTGCGTTCTATCTGTTCATCCTGCTGACCTCCAATCCATTTCTGCGCATCGGCACTCCGCCGATGGAGGGAAAGGATCTCAATCCTGTGCTTCAGGATATAGGCCTCGCCGTGCATCCGCCGATGCTCTATCTCGGCTATGTCGGGTTTTCGATCGCATTCTCCTTTGCCATCGCGGCACTGATCGAAGGCCGCATTGATGCGGCGTGGGCCCGTTGGGTCCGGCCATGGACGCTGGTCGCCTGGATCTTTCTGACGCTCGGCATCGCGATGGGGTCTTACTGGGCTTACTACGAGCTCGGATGGGGCGGCTGGTGGTTCTGGGATCCGGTCGAGAACGCCTCGCTGATGCCTTGGCTTGCTGGGACAGCCTTGTTGCATTCGGCGATTGTGATGGAAAAGCGCAATGCGCTGAAGGTCTGGACCGTTTTGTTGGCGATCCTCACCTTTTCCCTGTCATTGCTCGGCACCTTCCTTGTCCGCTCGAATGTGCTGACATCCGTACATGCCTTTGCGCTCTCGCCGGCGCGTGGCGTGTTCATCTTGATGATCTTGTGTTTGTTCATCGGCGGTGGCCTCTCGCTTTACGCCTGGCGGGCCTCCGAGCTCAAACAGGGCGGGCTGTTTGCGCCGATCTCGCGCGAGGGCGCCCTGGTCCTTAACAACCTGTTTCTCACTTGCGCCTGTGCAACCGTTTTTGTCGGTACGCTTTATCCATTGGCGCTGGAGGTTTTGACCGGCGAGAAGATTTCGGTGGGCGCACCGTTTTTCAATCTTACCTTCGCGCCGCTCTGCCTGTTGCTGTTGATGGCGCTTCCGTTCGGACCGTTGCTTGCATGGAAGCGCGGCGATCTCCTGGGCGCAGCCCAACGTTTGCTGGCGGCTGGCATCGTGGCGCTGGTGGTCACGGCGGTGATCTGGGCCTGGACTCGAGGGGGTGCGAGTTTGGCGCCACTCGCCATCGGGCTTGCAATCTTCGTCATTGGCGGGGCGGTGAGCGATCTGGTCGATCGCGCCGGCCTGTTTCGCCTGCCGCTTGGCACGGTGTGGCGGCGGGCATGGGGAATGCCGCGCTCCAATTGGGGGACCGCCTTTGCGCATGCCGGCGTCGGAATTGCCCTGATCGGCATCGTCTGCGAAAGCACGTGGAACAGCGAATATATCGCCACCATGAAACCGGGCGATGTGGCCGAGATAACAGGCTATCAGCTCAAGCTGGAGGGGCTAGACGAACGGCCAGGGCCCAATTACCGGGAGATCGCCGCGCGATTCCAGGTCAGCCTCGACGGACGGACGCTCGGAACGTTGGCGCCGTCCAAGCGCAATTTTACCACGCGCGGATCTTCGACGACGGAAACGGCGCTGATGAGCAGGGGCCTCAGTCAGCTCTATGTCTCGCTTGGTGATCTTTCTGGCCAGGCGATGGCGGTGCGCATTTATTATAAACCAATGGTCCTCTTGATCTGGTTCGGCCCGATCCTCATGGCGATCGGAGGCCTGTTGTCGTTGTCGGACCGGCGGCTGCGGATCGGAGCGCCACGACCGGCGCTCGGTTCACGCCGGCTGCAGGCGGCGGAGTAATTCGATGAGCTGCCGGGCAGTGTTCACGATTGCGGTGGTCTTGATCCTCGGCATTGGCGGGTTTTCGCCTGCCCACGCGGTTCGCCCCGACGAAATCATGTCGGACCCGGTCAAGGAGGCGCGGGCCAGAGACCTGTCGCGCGAACTGCGCTGCATGGTGTGCCAGAACCAATCGATCGACGATTCGGATGCCCCCCTGGCAAGGGACTTGCGGCTTTTGGTACGTGAGCGGATCGCTGCCGGCGATAGCGATACGCAGGTCCTGGATTTCCTGGTGGCACGTTTCGGAGAATTTGTGCTGCTCAAGCCGCGCCTGAATTCCCATACTTACCTGCTGTGGCTGCTGCCACCGCTTGGACTGGTCGTGGGAGGGGCGGTGCTCTGGCTTTACCACCGGCGGCGGACGCAAGCAGCGAGGGGCGAGCAGGAAGCGCTGGCCCTGACTCCGGATGAGGAAGCGCGGCTGGAACGACTGTTGGCTACCGAGTTCCCGAGCCGAGAAGCGAACTAGGCCGCACGCGGCGTATGTACCGCCTGCGCCGAACTGCCGCAGTCCCTCGGTCCGGATCCCCTCACTTCACTGCGCGAGCAGCGCGCATTCCTGCGCGAGGCCGCTTTTTCATTACAAAAGTTTAACTCCGCCGCCAGCGCGCGGTAAGGCGCTCATCCCCATCTTCGTTTCATCAAGTGCCAGCCGGGCACTTTCTGGTTTTCAGGCTCTGGAGAATCCTTAAATGACCGAACGTCCGACAAATCCCTCTCTTCCGCATCATCGCACCCGTTCACTATTCTCCGCGCGTAAATTCGCGCTGATGGCCTCGGTTGTGGCCGGGCTGGGCATCGCCACTTACGGGTTGAATCCATCGTCCGCTCCGCTCGATGTTTTCACGACCTCCGCCCATGCCCAGGTGAACAATGAGGTTCGCAAGGTTGCGCAGCCCGTTGGTTTTGCCGACATCGTTGAGCGCGTCAAACCTTCCGTCATTTCGGTGAAGGTCAACATCAATGAAAAGGTGGCCCGGGATGACAGCTCCAATGACGACTCGCCCTTCCAGCCGGGGTCTCCGATGGAGCGGTTCTTCCGCCGCTTTGGCGGACCGGACGGTTTACCTCCGGGTATGCGCGGCGGTCCGCGCGGTGGGCGCGGGGTTGTCACCGGCCAGGGATCGGGCTTCTTCATTTCCGCTGACGGCTTTGCGGTGACCAACAACCACGTGGTTGATGGCGCTGACAAGGTTGAGGTCACAACCGACAACGGCAAGACATTCAGCGCGAAGGTGATTGGTACCGACGCCCGGACCGATCTGGCCTTGATCAAGATCGAGGGCGGTTCGAACTTTCCGTTTGCCAAGCTCTCCGACGGAAAGCCCAGAATTGGCGACTGGGTGCTGGCCGTTGGAAATCCCTTCGGTCTCGGCGGCACTGTTACCGCGGGAATTGTGTCGGCCAACGGCCGCGATATCGGCAATGGCCCCTATGATGATTTCATCCAGATCGATGCGCCCGTGAATAAGGGAAATTCCGGCGGCCCGGCCTTCAACACCGAAGGTGAAGTGATGGGTGTCAATACCGCGATCTATTCGCCTTCGGGTGGCAGCGTCGGCATTGCGTTCTCCATACCGGCCTCGACCGTAAAAAGCGTGGTCGCCCAATTGAAGGACAAGGGCAGCGTGAGCCGCGGCTGGATCGGCGTGCAAATCCAACCCGTCACCTCCGATATCGCTGACAGTCTTGGCCTGAAGAAGGCGGAAGGCGCCCTTGTTGCTGAGCCCCAGGCCAATGGTCCCGCCGCCAAGGCCGGTATCGAGTCGGGCGACGTGATTACTGCGGTGAATGACGAAACCGTCAAGGACGCGCGGGAACTGGCGCGTACCATTGGCAGCCTGGCGCCCGGCGTGTCGGTGAAGCTGAACGTCCTGCATAAGGGCCAGGACAAAGTCGTCAGCCTCACCCTCGGGCAGTTGCCGAATGCGCAGGAAGCCAAGGCCGATAATGGCGACAATGGTGATCGTGGCAGCGCCAATCGCGGCACCGACGTTCCGAAGCTCGGCTTGACGGTGGCGCCCGCCAATAGCGTGGCCGGTGCGGGCAAGGACGGCGTGGTGGTGACGGAAGTCGATCCGAAAAGCGCGGCCGCCGAGCGCGGCTTCAAGGAGGGCGACGTGATCCTGGAGGTCGCGGGCAAGAGCGTGGCCAACGCCACCGACGTCCGCGATGCGATCACTGCAGCGCGCGCCGACAGCAAGAACAGCGTGCTGATGCGAGTGAAGAGCGGTGGCCAGTCGCGCTTTGTGGCGGTGCCGCTCGCCAAGGGCTGAGGTTTTGCTGTGGAGGCGACGGAGTTTTCCGCCGCCTTCGCTGACTACCTTCCGGTGGAATAATGCCCCCCTTCGTCGGAAGGCAACGGGCGGTGAAGTCCCCCCGCTTCACCGCCCACCTTTTTTGGCCTCCATGAGGTGCACAGTCGTCTTGCATGATGACGCGCCCCGCGCCATGGTGAACAGAAAGCTGGCTCGTTTTGACCGCATCCGAACGCAGAATGCGAATTTTGATCATTGAAGACGATCGCGAATCCGCCGATTACCTGGTGAAGGCGTTTCGCGAGGTAGGGTACGTTGCTGATCTCGCCGGCGACGGCGAAGAGGGATTGGCTCTGGCCGAATCCGGGGATTACGACGTGCTGGTGGTCGACCGGATGTTGCCCAAGCGAGATGGCCTTTCGGTCATTGGAGCGCTACGGGAAAAGGGCAACCGGACGCCGGTTTTGATCCTGTCTGCGCTCGGCCAAGTTGACGACCGCATCAAGGGTCTGCGCGCTGGCGGCGATGACTATCTGCCGAAACCTTATTCGTTCGCCGAGCTATTGGCCCGCGTCGAAGTACTCTCGCGGCGACATGGTGGCCCTGCCGAGGAGACCGTCTACCGTGTCGGCGACCTTGAACTTGATCGGCTTTCGCATCGCGTGACGCGCGGCAAGGACGAGCTCACCCTGCAGCCGCGGGAATTCCGGCTGCTGGAATATCTGATGAAACATTCAGGGCAGGTGGTCACGCGCACGATGCTTCTGGAAAATGTCTGGGACTACCATTTCGATCCTCAGACCAATGTGATTGACGTGCATATCTCGCGGCTGCGCTCCAAGATCGACAAGGGCTTCGACCGGCCGCTGCTGCATACGATCCGGGGCGCGGGATACATGATCCGTGACGGCCTTCGGTAAGTTAATCCGAACCACGGCGTTTCGGCTGACGCTGGTATATCTATTTCTGTTTGCGCTATTCGCCGCCTCGCTGCTCGGCTATTTTGCCTGGAATACGCGGCGGCTGATCACTGAGCAGATCACGGCTAACGTAAACGCCGAAAGCGACGAGATCAGTGATGTCTTCTCACGTCGTGGCCTGCGAGGAATTGTCTTCACTATTGAAAATCGTGCCCTGCGTCCGGGCGCTAATCTGTACCTGGTGACCGCTCCCAACGGGCAGGCGCTTGCCGGTAACGTCGGCTCGCTGGCGCCCGGCGTAATGGCGTCGACCGGCTGGGTCGAGACCGCCTATCGCAGGTTGGATGAACAGGATTCCGCCAATCATCTGGCGCTGGTGCGTGTTACCGAACTGAGCGGTGGCTTTCGCCTATTGATCGGCCGCGATCTTGATGAGCGCAAACGGCTGTTTGGCATCGTTGCCAAGGCCGCCCAGTGGTCGCTGCTTGTCGTGGTCGTGCTTGGGCTGGGAGGCGGCGTTTTCGTGGCGCGACGCGTGTTGCGACGGATCGATGCTATGACCGGAACGACGCAACGAATCATGGCTGGCGATCTCAGCGGGCGGCTGCCGGTCGGCCGTAGTGGCGACGAGCTAGATCGCCTTGCGGAAAACCTCAATGCGATGCTTGAGCGGATCGAGGCGTTGATGACGGGCCTCAAGGAGGTTTCCGACAATATCGCCCACGACCTGAAGACGCCTTTGACGCGGCTGCGTAACCGCGCCGAGGAGGCATTGGCGCTTTCCGGCAATGAGGCCGAATACCGTAATGCGCTGGAGCGAACGATTGAAGAATCCGATGCGCTGATCAGCACCTTCAATGCGCTGTTGATGATCGCGCGCGCCGAATCCGGGCAGGCGCGGGGCGATATGGATGAATTCGACGCCGCAGACGTTGCGCGTGGCATCCATGAGCTTTATGAGCCACTCGCCGAAGACAACGGCCTGAACCTGCAAGTCAGCACCGAACCGACACCGATCCGCGGCAATCGCGAGTTGATCAGCCAGGCTTTGGCCAATCTCGTGGAAAACGCGATCAAATATGGCAAGCCCTTGCCGTCGCAGGGCGCGGAAGTACCGCTCAACGGTGAAATCCGGATCGAAGCGCGCCGAGAAGGTGGACTGGTTCACCTTCAAGTGACCGATCACGGGCCGGGCATTCCCGCGACGGATCGGAAGCACGCGATGGAACGCTTTGTTCGCCTTGACGCAAGCCGCACGCAGCCGGGTTCCGGTCTCGGATTGAGCCTTGCTGCGGCGGTGGCGACCTTGCACGGCGGCGAACTCAGGCTTGGCGATGCCGCGCCAAATGGGCTCACGGCGACGCTGGCTTTTCCCGCGTCCGCCGGACATCGCGATGGGGTTGCGAGCCAAACATCGAACGTGCCACAGAAGGTGGCATGAAGGTACCCGCAGGGGATCGAGAGGCTGCCGCTCTCGCTGAGCGATGCGTCGAAGGACCTCGCCTTGTCGATCCGGATTTTGCCGAGCAACGTTTTGGCGACTGGTTGACTTCGCTGGTTCCCTCCGTTGCGGAGGAGATCGATAAACTCCTCCGGCAATCACCCTGGACCAGAGCTATCCTTCTCGGCATTGCCGAAGCGGCTCCCTATTTGTTCGATCTAATAAAAGCCGATAGCGCACGTACGCTGCGCCTTCTTCATTCCGTTCCAGAAACCTGCCTCGATGACCTGATCGAGCGTGTGGATGAACTGGCGGAATTGGACAGCGAAGCCGAACTGATGTCGGGCTTACGCAAAGCCAAAGCGGAAGCCGCCTTGCTGGTCGCGCTTTGCGATATCGGCGGCGTGTGGACGGTTCCGCAAGTAACGACAGCTCTCAGCGATTTTGCCGTGGCCGCCGTTCGATCCGCGACAAAATTTCTGCTTCGACAGGAGATGGGCCGCGGGAGAATCAAGCCCAATGATGCTGCAAAGCCGGAGGATGGTAGCGGACTGATTGTGCTGGCAATGGGAAAAATGGGCGCCGGCGAATTGAACTATTCCAGCGACATCGACCTCATCGTGTTTTTCGATCCCACAGCGCCAGTGCTGTCGCCCAACGTCGAGCCGCATCCCTTTTTTGTTCGGTTGGCGCAAGGGATGGCTCGCTTGCTGCAGCAGCGCACATCCGACGGCTACGTCTTTCGCGTTGATCTGCGGCTGCGCCCGGACCCGGCTTCGACGGCGGTGGCGATCTCGATCGAAGCCGCACTCTCCTATTACGAGCGCGAAGGTCGAACCTGGGAGCGCGCGGCCATGATCAAGGCCAAGCCCTGTGCGGGTGACCCGAAGGCCGGCGACAAACTGCTGGCCGAAATCGCGCCCTTCGTCTGGCGCCGGCACCTGGATTTCTCCGCCCTGGCTGACGTTCATGAAATGAAGCGGCAGATGCAGGTGTTCCGCGGCCAGAACGAAATTATGGTCGAAGGGCATAACGTCAAGGTTGGCCGCGGCGGTATTCGGGAGATCGAATTTTTCGCGCAGACCCAGCAGCTCATCGTGGGCGGTCGGCACAAGGAGCTGCGGCTTCGTCCGACGCTGGCGGTTTTGGATGCGCTAGCGGCCGGAAACTGGATTGCCGGTGAAACGAGGGACGAACTGGCGGCGGCCTACCACTTCCTGCGCCGGGTCGAACACCGCCTGCAAATGATCAATGACGAACAAACCCACGCGCTGCCGGATGATACCGGTGAACTCGAGCGCTTCGCCCGCTTTTTCGGCTATGGGAGCAGGGATGTCTTCGCCGAAATCCTGATCAGCCACCTTCGCGTCGTGCAAGGCCATTATGCCGGGTTGTTCGAAGGTGCAATGGACCAGGCGGCGAAGACCCCACCGGTGGATTTCGGCATCGGTCCGGATGATGCGCGCCTCATCGAATATTTTTCCGGCCTCGGATTTAAGAAGCCGATCATGATAGCCGCCACCGTCCAGTCCTGGCTGAAGGGCGAGTACCGGGTGTTTCGGAGGGAAGTCACCCGACGTTCGTTTGCTGTCATCCTTCCCGCGCTGATTTCCGGCCTTGCACGCGCGGAAGATCCCGATGCTGCGGTGACCGCGTTTGACCGGCTGTTGCAGGCCCTGCAGCGCGGCGGCCGGCTGATTTCATTGCTAGGACAGAACAGCGAGCTGGTGGCGCTGGTTGCTTTGATTGTCGGCGTTGCGCCGCGACTGGGCGACATGCTGGCGCGGCAGCCGCAATTGATGGATGGCCTGGTCGATCCGCGATTCTTTGGTGCGATGCCCGATCGGCGGGAGTTATCCAGCCGGCTCGCCGCTACCGTCAGCGACGCCAATTCCTATGAGGAATTTCTCGATCGGCTGCGGCTGTTTGGTCAGGAAAGCCTGCTGCTGATCGGCACCCGGATCCTTTCCGGCACGGTTACGGCCCAACAAGCCGGCGTCGCCTTCGCTGATGTCGCCGAGGGCATCGTGGATACGGTGCATAGGCTGGTGAGCGATCAGTTCATCGCACAACACGGTCGAGTGAAAGGGCAGGAGACTGCCATTCTGGCGATGGGTCGGCTTGGAAGCCGCGAAATGACAGCGGCTTCGGACCTCGATCTTATTCTGCTGTACGATTTCGATAGCGAGCATCCGGATTCGGATGGTCCACGATCGCTACACGGCGCACAGTATTTTGCGCGGTTGACCCAGCGGCTGATCAGTGCATTCACCACGCGTACCAATTATGGCGTGCTCTATGACATCGATATGCGGCTGCGCCCGTCCGGTCGGGCGGGCCCAGTCGCTTCGCGCATCGATGCTTTTTCCGAATATCAGGAGCGCGATGCGTGGAGCTGGGAGCACATGGCGCTGACACGCGCGCGCGTTATCTCCGCTTCGCCTGCGTTTCGTGACCGGATCGAGGCGATCATCCGCAATGTGTTGACACGCCATCGCTCGGATATGGCGGTCGCGCACGACGTGGTGACCATGCGGCAGGCCATCGCCCAGGAGAAAGGCGAGAGCGAGCTATGGGACCTGAAGCACGCGGCGGGTGGCATAACGGACATCGACTTTATCGCTCAATATCTCCAGCTGGTATATGCGGAAACCCACCCTGAGATACTGAATCCCAACACCTTGCAGGTTTTACACACTGCGACCCGGCTTGACATTCTTTCGAGCCCGCTGTCGCAAACCCTGCGTGCCGCTGGCCGGCTTTATCACGACCTGACGCAAATTTTGCGACTCTGCGTGTCCGACAAATTCGTCCCGGAAACGGCGGGGGAAGGATTGCTCCGCGCGCTCGCGCGGGCGGGGGATGCGCCTGATTTCTCAACCCTGGAGGCGAGAGTGCGGGAAACCCAGAGCGAGGTCAGACGAATTTTTCGCGAGCTCCTGGAAGCATAGCTGTCGCTCAGCTCAGGCGGCTGCGCGGACCTGCATCGCTTTCGCATCCCGGGGCAATATGACGCTAACCACGGTGCCGGCGCCGAGCCTCGAGCGCAGGCGCATCGAACCTCCATGCAAGGTTGCCAGCGACCTGGCAATGGCCAGTCCGAGGCCCGAGCCGTGATAGGTCTTGGTAAGCTGACTTTCGACCTGTTCGAAGGGACGACCGAGACGTACCAGCGAATGCGGTGCGATCCCGATCCCGGTGTCGGCGATCACCAGCATGATGGAATCGCCATGCACCCGGCTGCGGACCGTGACTTTGCCGCCTTCGGGCGTAAACTTCACCGCGTTCGACAGCAGGTTGACCACGATCTGCTTCACCGCCCGCCGGTCGGCGACCAGCATTGCGGCTTCGTCAATCTCCGCAGTCACCGTCAGGTTCTTGTTCTCGGCCCGGCCGGATACGACCTTGATCGATTCACTCAGCACCATTGAAAGATCGAGCGGCTCCATGTCGAGCTTCATACGGCCGGCTTCAATCTTTGACATGTCCAGAATGTCGTTTATCACCTCGAGCAGATAGTGGCCGCTGGTGAGGATATCATGACAATATTCCTGGTATTTTTCCGATCCCAGTGAGCCGAACATGCCGCTGCCCATAACCTCGGAAAACCCGATGATGGCGTTAAGCGGGGTTCGCAATTCGTGGCTCATGTTAGCGAGGAACTTCGATTTCGTCTGGTTAGCCTCCTCGGCCCGGGTTTTCTCCTCGGCATATTTCTGGGCGAGGTCGACTAGCTCGACCGTCTGACGCTCGAGCGCAGCCTGCGACCGTTTCAAGTCGATGACGGTGGCGCGCAGCCGAAGATCATTGTCTATGAGTTTCTGCTCGTGCTTCTTAATCTGGGTGATGTTGGTGCCGACCGAAACGTAACCGCCATCCTTGGTGCGCCGTTCGCTGATATGCAGCCAGCTGCCGTCCTCAAGCTGGGCCTCGAAGGTTCGCGCGCCGGGCTCCTGCGATCCGTTGTCCATGAGGCGGGAGCGCACTTCCGGCATGCTGCCGACTTCCAGTACCGTCTCATAGGAGGTTCCCGGAATGACGGCCGAATCCGGCAGCTTGTGCAGGCGCTGAAAGTGGGAGTTGCAAAGCACCAGCCGGTCATTGGCGTCCCACAGCACAAAGGCCTCGGGGATCGTTTCGATGGCGTCGCGCAGCCGTGCATCCGCCTCGATGGACCTTTCGGCAAGGCTCTTCTGCTCGGTGACGTCGACCGCGATACCAATGAGATGCAAACCGGCGTCATTGACGTCGCGGCTGAGTTCGCAGCGGACGCGCAGCCAGATCCAATGTCCATCGGCATGGCGCATTCGGAAGCTCTGGTCGATGTGGGTGATTTTGGATGATATCAGCTGGTCGGCGATATAGAACAGGTCGATATCGTCAGGTTGTATGAGCGCGTTGACCTCGCCAAAGGTCAGCAAGTCGCTCCGACTATCCAAGCCCAACATCGTGAACATCGACTGCGACCAGAAGATCCTGCCGCGCGACAGGTCCCAATCCCATAGGCCGCAGCGTCCGCGGTTGAGCGCTGTATCGATACGACCGCGCACCGCATCATTGATGAGATCACCTTCGCGCGCACGCGTCGATTGCCAATGGAAGGCAAAGCCCAGGATCAGCACGACAAAGCCGGTGGTGGCAGAAAGAGTGATCGAAAGGGTTGCATCGGATTGCCACAGCGACCCGACATTCTCCTGAATAACGAGGACCTGGCCGGGCAAGGCTTTCACGAGATGCCTGGTGACCAGGGCTGTCTCGCCATTCGGAAGCACGATCTCGGCGGCGCCGGCCTGCTGAGCGGATGCCGAAGCGGGCAGGGCCGCACCGATGATATCCAGGATCCGGCTGTTGCTGAGCAGGCTCTCGCCAGGAACTTGCGCCAGCACGCGCTGCTCGGCACTGATGACGATCACGTGTCTTCCGGTAGCGATCCCCCAGGGCGGAATGAAGCTGGGCAACAAGCTCTGAACGCGCTCGATGGCGGCAAGACGATCGGGGCGGGCGGAGGCTAGCCGATCGAGGCGCTCGGCGAGAATATCGGCCAGCGCTGCGAGGTCTCGACGGACAGCACTCTGCTTCTGTCTGGTCTGGTCGATGACCTGAACGAATCCGCCGAGGAAAATGGTGACGAGGAATGCAATGATCAGCGTCGGAACGGCTTTGCGAAGCACGGGCTCCGCGATCAACAGCCTGTGGTAGGCTGGCTTTGCGATTGACTGGGCCAATCCTTTGATCGAATCGGATTGGACGCCAGCGCTCGCCACCGCTGCGCGCGCCATGCTTTTGCCCCCTCGGAATTTTCGTATCGACTCGTTTCGACCAACCCCCCGGCCGCGCCCGAATCACAGCGATTTGAATCCAGTTTCGTCGCTCTGTCGAGAGTCAACGATTCGTTAAATCAAATAAATTTTGTCCCATGCAAAATTCGCCGCCGCCCGCGATCAGAAACTGAGTCCGAAACAAGAACGTGGAGTTCTCAGGTGCCGGATATCGGCTTGGGTGGTTCGGCGTGGCTGATCACCCGCTTTACCGTCGGGTGCGCCCGACGCAGCGCACGCTCAATTTCGTCGACATTCTCGTGAACCTTGGTCACGCTCATGCTCGAGGCGGCGCGGCAATGAAAGTTGACGATTTCACCCGCTGCCGTCTCGCGCACCCGCACATTGTGAATGTCGCTGATGTCGCTGCCGGCGGCGAAATTCGACAGTGCCGTTCTGATCGTCTCGATCCGGTCTGGGTCGGCGTCAACGCCGAACGGTAATTCGGGCTCAAGCGGTTCGATATGCGTGTCGACTTCCACGTCCTCGCCGAAATCGTCTCGTATGCTGCGTTCCAGATCGTGGGCGATCTCGTGTGCTGCGGTCAGGGTCATGTCGCCATCGACCTCCAGGTCGATGCTGACGGTCAGCCGGCCGCCGAGATCGTGTACCGTGACGTGGTGAATGGCGAGCCCGGAATTGCGGGCGATCACCATTACCCGCTCGCGAACGCTTTCATTGTTGCGTGCGACGGGGACAGCAGTAATGGTCACGTCCGCATCGTGCAGCAGGATGGTGACGGCTTGTGTGGCGCGCCGCTTGACTTCTTCGACGCGGTCTATGGGATAGGTGCGGGGTACCTGTACGATGGCGTCGATGAAATAGGTCGCTCCAACCATCCTCACGCGCAGCCGCTCGACATCGACGACGCCCTGGACCGCCCGGATCGCGGATGCGGCTGTTTCGGAGATACCCTCCGGCGCCCGGTCGAGCAGGGTCTCGACCGTGGAGCGCGCCAGCCGAAGGCCCAATAACGTGATCATAATCGCGACCGCGATCGCGGCGACACCGTCCCCCCAGTTAAAGCCGAGCCCAGACAGGATCAATCCGACGATGACGGCAATGGAGCCCAAGACATCGGAGGCGAAATGTAACGCGTCGGCAGCGAGCGCTTGGCTCTTGGTCTGTTGCGCCGCCTGATGCAAGGCTCGCGCGCGCCAGAAATTGACGGCGATGTCGACAACCAACACCACAAAGGGGACGGCCGATAACACCGGTGGCTCCACGTTCTCTCGGAGCCGGGCATAAGCCTCGACCAGAATGCCACCGGCCAGCACATAGAGCAGAGCAATAATCCCCAGCGCCGAAATGCTTTCCAGCTTGCCGTGGCCATAGTGATGTTCGTTGTCAGCGGGTCGGTCCGAGACGCGTACCACTAGCCAGGTGACGATCGTAGCGAGGACGTCGACAGAGCTGTGTAAGGCCTCGGAAATCAGGGCTAGGCTGCCGATGGCTATGCCGACGACAAATTTCGCGATCGCCATGGCCGCGCTGGCGACAATCGATATGGCGGCGACGCGGGATTTGACCTGAGGGCCGGGCGGGTTCATGCGCGCGGTTTAGCAGTCCATTTTCCAATATTAAAGACCGCCAAAGGAAAGTCCGCACCTCTTTATTGAGCGCCTCCCTCAAAACAGGCAGGGCCTCCAGGCGAGAGGGTAGAGGGGCGCGAGTGCAATTCAGTGCATCAGGATTATTCCGCGCTGCTCACGAGCTTGATCCGCGGTTCGGCTCGCTCCATCAGCTGACGGTAGGCCGCGAGATAATCCAGCGCCATCCGCCGGGCGGTAAAACGGGCCTCGAACTGCTTGCGGACCTTTCCCCGGTCTAGTCGCGGAAGTTCCCGCACCGCGGCGACGGCGCTCGATTCGTCTTCCACGACCATTCCGGTCACGCCTTCGTCGATGATCTCCGAAACCGAGCCTCGGTTATAGGCGATGACGGGTGTGCCGCATGCCATGGCTTCGATCATGACGAGCCCGAACGGCTCGGGCCAGTCGATTGGAAGCAGCAGTCCAAGGGCGCCGCTAAGAAAATCGGGTTTCTCTTGGTCGCCGATTTCGCCGATGTAGTCGACGAGCGGGTGCTCGGTCATCGGTCGGATGACCGCATCATAATATTCCTGATCGGCGCGATCGACCTTGGCGGCGATTTTCAGCGGGATTCCGCAACGGATAGCAATCCGGATGGCGCGATCCACGCCCTTTTCCGGGGCGATCCGTCCGAGAACCGCAAGATATTGCGGTGTGACTGCCCGCGGTGTCAGCAGATTCTCCGGCAGCCCGTGGTGGATCGTCGCCAGCCAGTTTGCCTGGGGTACCGGCCGGCGCTGGGTCGATGAAATCGAAACGACCGGCGCGGAGGCAAACGTAGTGAATACCGGCTGATGTTCCGGAAGATCGAGCCGCCCGTGAAGCGTGGTCAGGAAGGGGGTCGGCTGGCGCGAGAACAGAGAGAACGGGTAATAGTCGAGGTGGAAGTGAATAAAGTCGAACTCTTCGTTGTCACATTTTTGTCGGACGTGTTCGAGCATCACCATGTGCAGCGCATTCGGATCCCGGACCGAGCCGTCCAGGCGCAATGCGCGGGGCCACATCGGGTCGAGCTTTGCCGAAGTCCGGGAGTCACCGCTGGCAAACAGCGTGACATCGTTGCCGAGAGCGACCAGTTCCTCCGTGAGCCAGTGCACCACCCGCTCGGTGCCGCCGTAGAATTTAGGTGGGACCGCCTCCGTCAACGGAGCAACCTGCGCGATGCGCATCTGACTCTCCTCGATTCTTGTATCTACACGACTGCGTGCATAGGGGGACAACGAGACCGCCAAGAGACGAGAAGGGGACGACATTGTGCTCCGTCCGAGTTCGCCGATTCGGGAACGTTTTTGCATCTGCGAGGTTCCTGCCGTGTGCGTACTTTCTCCACACTGACGTCTTGCTGGTGCCATGCGAGGTGGGCAGCGTCCGCCCCGGGTGATGGACGCAAGAATGTCACGCAGTCACCCGCGTGAAGGCCCGTACCGCTGTCGCAACCTCAAGCCTCATGGCTTTAGTGGCGAGGTTGGTGGCTCAACGAGGGGCTATCCAAAGGTTTTCTCATTCTGCCGGGGATTTTGTGGACGCCATGGACCAGCTTTCCGAATACGCCCATCGCCCATTCCCGTTTGTGTTGCGCTATATCCGCGAGCGATCCGGATCCCACGCCATCATTTTCATCAGCGTCGTGGCGGCTGTGCTTTGCTCAGTTGGTACGCAATATGGCGTCAAATACATCGTCGACGGTCTTTCAATGGGACCAAGGCGATCCAGTGAGGTATGGCAGGCATTCGTTTTTCTGACGTCACTGATCGCGGCGGATAATTTCCTCTGGCGTCTCGCCAGTTGGGTAGCGAGTTTCACCTTCGTCGGGGTAACCGGCGACTTGCGCCGCGACATGTTTCGCCATCTGACGGGTCATGCGCCGAGTTATTTTTCCAATCGGCTCCCCGGCATGCTGACCAGCCGCATTACCGCGACTTCAAACGCAGTATTTACGGTGGAGAACATGTTCATCTGGAATGTGCTGCCACCGTGCATCGCGACCTTGGCAGCCATTGTCCTGATCGGAACCGTAAGTATCCCGATGGCCGCGGTCTTGACCGTACTCGCCGGGGCGATGGTGGTCGCGATGTTTCGATTGGCCGCTGCCGGCCGGCCATTACATGATGATTTTGCCGACAAGGCCGCCGCGGTCGACGGCGAGATGGTGGACGTCATCAGCAACATGCCGCTGGTGCGGGCATTTTGTGGGCTCAGCCTCGAACATGACCGGTTCGACGCGACCATCGGCCGGGAAATGTCGGCGCGTGTCCGAAGCTTGCGCTATCTGGAGCAGTTGCGCCTCACCCATGCCGCGGTCAGCGTGCTTTTGACGATCGCGCTGCTGGCTTGGGCACTCGTGCTCTGGCAGCGGGGAAAGGTGACCACCGGGGATGTGGTCCTGATTTGCACGTTGGGGCTCTCGATCCTGCATGCGACCCGTGATCTGGCGGTGGCATTGGTCGATGTCACCCAGCATGTCGCCCGCCTGACGGAAGCGACAGCCACGCTCCTGCAGCCGCACGAATTGCGGGATCATCCCCGGGCCGAAACCTTGGTGCGCAGGGGCGCCGCGATTGCGCTGGATCGGGTTTCCTTCCGCTATCCAGGTGGTCCTCAGGTATTCCAGCATTTCGACCTGCACCTGCGGCCAGGTCAGCGCGTGGGGCTGGTGGGCCAGTCCGGTGGCGGCAAATCGAGCTTGTTCGTGCTGCTGCAGCGCTTTTATGACGTGCAGGAGGGCCGTATCACCATCGACGGGCAAGATATCACGCTGGTTACCCAGCAAAGCCTTCATGAGGCCATTGCGGTGGTTCCGCAGGATATTTCATTATTTCATCGCTCGATCATGGAGAACATCCGCTACGGTCGCCCGAGCGCCAGCGATGATGAGGTGTTGCGGGCGGCGATCGCGGCTCGCTGCGACTTTGTCGAGGATCTGCCGGATGGGCTGGCGACGCTGGTTGGCGATCGCGGCGTACGATTGTCGGGCGGCCAGCGTCAGCGCATCGCGATTGCTCGTGCCTTCTTGAAAGACGCCCCGATCTTGCTGCTGGACGAAGCAACGGCCGCACTCGATGGGGATTCGGAGGAAGCCGTCCGGGAAGCGCTCGGTCGCCTGATGCGCGGCCGCACTGTAATCGCTATTGCACATCGGCTGGCTACGTTGCGAAGCTTTGATCGCATTGTCGTGTTGCAGGCCGGGAAGATCGTCGAAGACGGCCCGCCCGACCTGCTGATGCAGCGCCGCGGTCCTTATCAGGAGTTGGTCACGAGGGAGCTGGGCCGGCTGGCGATCCACGCTGCCTGAGCGCGCGGGATGGTTCTCAGGCTCGGAGCTTTGTTGAGATTTGTGCTCAATCGTTTTCAGGATCAAACAAGGGGCATCGCATGCCTGTTAAAGCGGTCATCATTACCTCCTCTGAAATCACCGAACCCGTCTCGGAGGCGCCTTTCTATATTCCGATGACCGGGCCGGCCGCTCGGCCAAGGCGCGTGCTCAAGCACGATGATACATTCATGGTGCTTGATAGCCACGGCGACATCGGTGCATCCGCCGGCGGCCCGGATGGATTGTTCGATCACGACACCCGCTATCTTGCCCGACTCGAACTGGTTCTTGATTCCGTGCAGCCGCTCCTGCTCGGGTCCAATCTGCGAGATGACAACTCGGCTCTCACAGTGGATCTCACCAATCCCGACATCTATCGGGATGACCGACTCGTTCTCCCAAAAGACATGCTGCATATTGTGCGCACAGTGTTCCTTTGGCGAGGCACTGCGTTCCAGCGGATTGGCCTGCGCAACCACGGCGCCAGTAAGGCCAGCTTCGATCTGACGTTATTGTTCGACAGCGATTTCGCCGATCTGTTCGAGGTGCGGGGCGAGAAACGTCCGCGCCGGGGCCTGGTCTCAAGCCGATTGGGAAGCCCTGCGGACGTGCAGATTGAGTATAACGGCCTGGATGAACATCTGCGCGCCATCGCGTTGCACTTTGACCCGCGCCCCACTCGGCTCGCCGTCAACGCCGCCAACTATCATCTCGAGCTTGCACCGGGCGAGGGGAAATCGCTTTTTGTCGCCGCCTCCTGCGGGCCCCCGTCGCCGGTCAAGCCCCGGTTCTTTCAGGCGCTACTGACACATCGCCGGGAAATGCGGCGAGCCGGTGCGGGAGCGACCTCTGTTGAGACATCCAATAATATTTTCAACGAGGTTTTGTGCCAGTCGATGGCTGACCTCAATATGCTGATGACGGAAACGCCGCAAGGTAAATACCCCTATGCCGGCATCCCCTGGTATTCCACCACATTCGGCCGCGATGGGATTATCACGGCACTCCAGATGCTCTGGGTCGACCCGCGTGTTGCGCGCGGGGTACTGCGGCGGCTCGCTCACTACCAGGCGAGGGCGGTCGACGCGCTGGCCGACGCTGCCCCGGGCAAGATCTTGCATGAGATGCGCGGTGGAGAAATGGCGGCGCTGCGCGAGGTGCCCTTTGCCTGCTACTACGGCAGCGTCGATGCCACGCCGTTATTCGTGGTGCTTGCCGGACTATATCTGCAGCGCACTGGCGACGAGGCTACGCTCGCCGAGCTATGGCCCGCCATCGAAGCGGCGCTGGGTTGGATTGATGGACCGGGCGATCCTGATCGCGATGGCTTCGTTGAATATAAGCGTGCATCCGAGCTTGGGCTCGCCAACCAGGGATGGAAGGATTCGTATGACGCCATCTTCCACGCCGATGGGCGGCTCGCCGAAGGACATATCGCGCTTGCAGAGGTGCAGGGCTATGTGTTTATGGCCAAGCAGATGGCCGCGATCTGCGCTATCCGGCTCGGAAAGCCTGACGTCGCCCGCCGCCTGACGAAAGAAGCGCAGGAACTTGCCCTGCGTTTCGAGAGCGCATTCTGGTCGGATGAATTGGGTACCTATGCGCTGGCGCTCGACGGCGCCAAGCAACCTTGCATGGTTCGCACGTCGAATGCCGGTCAGTTGCTGTTCAGCGGCATGATCGGCGAACAGCGCGCTTACCGCGTTGCGGCCGGGCTGATGCAGCCGGAATTTTTCTCTGGTTGGGGCATTCGCACGGTCGCGCGGGGTGAAGCCCGCTATAACCCGATGTCCTATCACAACGGATCGATCTGGCCGCATGATAACGCGCTGATTGCCTTGGGGCTGGCCCGATACGGGCTGAAGCACGCCGTCGAACATCTTTTCAAGGGCATGTTCGAGGCGGCGAGCTATATGGATCTGCGGCGATTGCCGGAACTGTTCTGCGGATTCCGCAGGGAGCGTCAGCGTGGTCCGACACTTTATCCAGTAGCCTGTGCTCCGCAGGCCTGGGCGAGCGCAACGCCATTCACCCTGCTTGAGGCAGCGCTAGGTCTCGAATTCGATATCGAACGCAGTGAGATCCGGCTACGTAATCCGCGGCTGCCGGCGTTCCTTGGACACGTCGTTTTGCGCGATCTGGAACTTGGTTCATCCAGCGTCGACCTCAAGATCAATCGCCATGGTGACGGCGTGTCGCTCGAGGTGTTGCGCAAACGCGGCGATGTCCAGGTTTCTATTGTTCTGGCGAGGTGAACGTTGATTTCACCGGGACGGCATCGCCTGTCTCGCGCAGAGAAGGAGCGCATCATGCAGCGAGGGCGTCTGCTTGCGATTCTGTTGACAGGCGCAGTAATGAGCGCGGCCGGCGTTCGGGCCGATGACGGCTCCGGCCATCCGTCCCCTGCCGCAGAGACGGCCCCGCCGACGAATGCGCCGGCCGCACCTGACAAAAGTCCAGCCGCGGCGGTGGCGGTGATCAATTCGTCCGAAGCCGACGGCATCCTCGGCCGGGAGGTGCGCAGTCCCACCAATGAGGATATGGGCCATATCGTGGACGTGATTGTCGACCGCGGCGGCGTGACGCGCGGCGCAGTCATCGATTTCGGCGGCTTTCTCGGCGTCGGCAGCCGCAAGATCGTCGTTGACTGGAATGCGCTTCATTTCGATCGGGGCGCTACAAAGACCGATAGCATTACGCTCGCCTTGACCAAGGAGCAGGTAACGGCAGCGCCGGAATACAGGGCCGACGCCCCGATTGTCGTATTGGGCCTGGCGGGAAGCCTTAAGCCTCTCCAGTTCAATCCGTGACACCTTTCGAAGCTCACGGCAGACCAACAAGGGATTTGATCAGGTCTGATGCGGCCGGGTCAGATTGGATGAGATCGCCATGGGACGCATCCGTCATTTTTCCCACCCATTGGATCGAAGCGGCGCCGGAGATCATTCGTCTCCGGCGGATTTGGATACAACCCGATCTCGATCCGATGAGCGCCCCGTGGACACGCCAAGCCGGCCCTCGCATCAGAGCCTGCGAGGTCTCGACTGGTTCATCTTCTTCCTGGCTGACGTGCAAACCGGCTTTGGGCCGTTCATCGCGGTTTATCTGACGACGCAGAAATGGACCCAGACGGAAATCGGACTGGTGCTGTCGATTGGCGGCATGGTCGGGCTGATCGGGCAGATGCCTGGCGGTGCCATTGTCGATGCGGCGCGCTCATTGCGATTGGTCGGGAGCCTTTCCGTGGCGACTATTGGAGTGAGCGCGCTCGGTTATGCCATCTGGCCGATTTTTCCGGTCGTAGCCGTCGCGGCCACGCTTCATGCCGCCGCAAGCTGCGTGCTGGGTCCTGCGATTGCCGCGATCAGCGTTGGGCTGGTGGGGCCGAGGAGAATCGGCGAAAGGCTCGGTCGCAATGCGCGCTTTGCCTCACTTGGCAATGGAACCGCAGCGGCGCTGATGGGAACGGCCGGCTATCTGCTTTCGAGCCGATCCGTATTCGTGGTGACATTCGTTCTGGCATTTCCGACGCTCTGGGCGCTAATGCAGATTAAGTCGGCCGAGATCGACATCGCTGAAGCCGATCAGACGGTACATCGTGATGTGCCGGGTCTCGAACGGCTGACTATTTTCCGCCTCATGCGGCAGCGACCTCTGCTTGTATTTGCCGGCGGCATTTTCCTGCTGCAATTAGCCAATGCGGCGATGTTGCCGCTGATGGCGGGCGTGGTAACGATGCGATCCAGTCAATGGGCGACCGTGTTGATCGCGGCCTGTATCGTCGTGCCGCAGGGCATCGTCGCCCTGGCGTCGCCATCGATCGGCCGGTGGGCCGAGGCATGGGGACGGCGGCCGGTACTGCTGCTTGGATTTTCCGCGCTCATACTTCGCGGCGTTTTATTCGCCCTAATCCATGATCCCTATTGGTTGGTCGTGGCTCAAATTTGCGATGGGATCACGGCGGCCGTGTTCAGCGTATTGATACCGCTTACGGTGACAGACCTCGCCTTTGGCAGTGGTCATTTCAACCTCGCGCAAGGCGTCATCGGCACCGCGACCGGGCTCGGCGCTTCGCTCAGCACGGTAGTGGCGGGTTATGCGGCGGATCGTTTCGGCAGCGCCGTTGCCTTCATGTGTCTTGCACTGGTCGCAGCGGTCGGGCTCGCGGTCATCGGAATAGCCATGCCGGAAACCCGTCGCCGGCGGACGGCCGGCTAGCCGAGGCGGGCCTTACAGCTTCAACACGATCTTGCCGAAATCCTTGTTGGCTTCCATGCGCGCGAAGGCTGCCTTGAGATCGTTGACTGCGAAAACGCTGTCGCTCGGCAGTTTCAATGCGCCAGCCGCCACGGCCGGCATTTCAGGCTGCCGCAGTCCGCCGATTTCCACTGAGCATCCCTGAAAGCCGGTTCTCGATCATGCTTTCTGCCTCCCGCACGATCCGGGAGACCAGTTCGGCGCAGCTCGGGATGTCGTGGATCAATCCCTGCACCTGACCGGCGGACCAGATGCCCTCGTTGGGATCGCCGGTCACAAAGACCTGCTTGCCGCGGGAGCCTGCGACGAGATGCCGGATCTGATCGAATTTGGCTCCTTCCTTTTCCATCGCGACGACCTGCTGGCTGACGGTGTTGCGCGCGACCCGCGACGTGTTGCGCATGGTGCGGAAAATAAGTTCGGTCTGGCGTTCGTCATTGGCGACGATCTGTTCCTTGATCGACTGGTGGATCGGGCTTTCCTTGGTGCACATGAAGCGGGTCCCCATGTTGATGCCCTCGGCACCGAGCGCAAGCGCCGCGACAAGCCCTCGCGCATCGGCGAATCCGCCAGAGGCGATCATGGGGATCCTCACCTTGTCGGCGGCGGCCGGGATGAGGATCAGTCCCGGCGTGTCGTCTTCGCCGGGGTGACCGGCGCATTCGAACCCGTCAATGGAAATCGCATCCACCCCCATGCGCTCGGCAGACAAGGCATGCCGGACGCTGGTGCATTTATGAAGCACCACTACATTGTGCTTTTTGAATTCATCAACGTGTTCCTGCGGCTTGTTGCCGGCGGTTTCCACGATCTTGATGCCACTTTCGATAATCGCCTGGCGGTATTCGGCGTAAGGCGGTGGGGTGATGGCCGGCAGAATGGTCAGGTTGACGCCAAACGGCTTGTCGGTCAGATCGCGGCAGCGGGCGATTTCACGAACCAGGTCTTCAGGCGTCGGTTGCGTCAGCGCCGTGATCAGGCCGAGTGCGCCGGCGTTGGCAACCGCGGCCGCCAGTTCAGCGCGCCCCACCCATTGCATGCCGCCCTGCACAATCGGATGTTCCACACCGACCAGTTCGGTAAATCGCGTTCTCATACTTCCTCCCGTTGCTGCCGAGCAGATTGACGACGCTACTTTGAAGGCGGAGGATGCCGGTTCTCATCAGCGCTGTCCACCAAACCCCATTCAGGGGACGTTCGCAGGCCCATCTCAGGCAATCGCACGTCGTACCGTTTTTGATGCCTATCAAGTCCGTGACGTCGCTTATCCCTTATGGAAGGGACCCACCCAGCGCGCAGGAGAACGTCATGTCACATTTTGTTGTCCGGTTCCTGAAAGATGTGCTCGGCGAAAACGGATGTGAGGCCGAGGTTTGTCAAAGCAGCCTTGAGATCGATGCAGCCGACAAGCTGCAAGCCGCCGAGATCGCCAAGGCGCGATTTTGCCGGTTGCAGTCGCTGGCGGATTGGTCATTGCATGCCGACCGCATCGAGATCGCGGAAGCTGATTTTCCTTCCTGATCAAGATCGGCGTTATTTGGCGTGTGGTCCCCGGAACAGCGCCTTGTGCTTCTGCGTGGTCAGATAGATGTATTCGGCCACGGCTCGGATGCGGGCGAGGTCCTTGCTGTCAGCGTGCATCAGAAGCCAGAAAGTCCGCGAGATGATCACTTCGAGGGGTAACACCGGCACGAGGCGGGGGTCGCTGGAGGCAATGAAGTGCGGCAGCACCGCAATGCCGAAGCCGGCAAGGGTGGCATTAAGCTGCGCGATCAGATTGGCACTGCTGAACTTGGCGGAGATGCGCGGTGAGACCAGCGGCAGATAGTCCAGCTCCGGCGCGAACAGCAGCTCATCAATGTAGCCGACAAAGCGGTGGCGTTCCAAATCGCTGTGCTTGCCGATCTTCGGATGCTGATCGAGATAGGCCGACGCAGCATAGAGGCCGAGCCCATAATCAATGAGCTTGCGGCCAACGATGCGGCCCTCCTTGGGCATCGACAGGCTGATGGCGATATCGGCCTCACGCTTGGAAAGACTGAACAGGCGGGCGGTGGCGATCAGCTGGATGTCGAGTTCGGGGTGCTGATCGACAATGCCGGCAATGCGGCTGGCCAGGAAGTGGCTGCCAAACCCGTCCGGAGCGCCGATGCGCACCATTCCCCGCAACAGCGAGCGGGAGCCGCCGATGGCTCCTTGATCATTGACGATCATGGATTCCATGGCTTCAGCACTGGTGGCGATATGCTGGCCGGCCGCCGTCAACAAATAGCCGCTCTTGCGCCGTTCGAAGAATTTGGCCGAGAAACCCTTCTCCAGCCGGTCGATCCGGCGAATGACGGTGGCATGGTCGACGCCCAGGGATTTGGCCGCGGCCGAAACCGTGCCCTGGCGGGCAACGGCCAGAACGTAACGAAAATCATCCCATTCCGGGCCGGTGTCAGGTTTCCGCATTTACGCACATGTAATCCGCAAAATTTGCTATTGATCCTATTTCCGCGCACAGGCAAGTAAAGGCCCAGCAAATGAAATCCAGCGGAGGAGCGCACATGCGTACGATCGGACATTTTATCGGCGGCCGCGAGGTGGCGGGCACGTCAGGACGATTTGGGGACGTTTTCGAGCCCATGACCGGTGAAATTCAGGCCAAGGTCGCTCTGGCAACCCGAGCCGAGCTCCGCGCGGCCGTCGAGAACGCCAAGGCCGCCCAGCGGGAATGGGGCTCCACGAACCCGCAGCGCCGGGCGCGGGTCTTGATGAAATTTCTCGAACTCGCCCAGCGCGATTATGACAAGCTTGCCGACATTCTTGCACGTGAGCACGGCAAGACGATCCCCGACGCCAAGGGCGACATCCAGCGCGGCCTCGAAGTGGTGGAATTCGCTTGCGGCATTCCACATCTGATGAAGGGTGAGTACACCGAAGGCGCCGGCCCCGGCATCGACATCTATTCCATGCGCCAGCCGCTCGGCGTCGTGGCGGGCATCACGCCCTTCAACTTCCCGGCCATGATCCCGATGTGGAAATTTGCGCCCGCCCTGGCCTGCGGCAATGCTTTCATCCTCAAGCCGTCGGAGCGGGATCCCGGCGTTCCCATGGCATTGGCGGCACTGCTGATCGAAGCCGGTCTGCCTGCGGGTGTGCTCAATGTCGTCAATGGCGACAAGGAAGCCGTCGATGCTATTTTGGAAGATCCGGACATTCGCGCCGTCGGCTTTGTCGGCTCGACCCCGATTGCACAATATATCTATGAGCGTGCGGCGGCGACCGGCAAGCGCGCGCAGTGTTTTGGCGGCGCGAAGAACCACGCCATCATCATGCCTGACGCGGACATGGACCAGACCGTCGACGCCCTGATCGGCGCCGGCTACGGTTCGGCCGGTGAGCGCTGCATGGCCATCTCGGTTGCAGTTCCCGTCGGTAAGGGCACCGCCGACCGGCTGATGGAGAAGCTGATCCCGCGAGTCGAGAGCCTTAAAATCGGCACCTCAGTTGATCCCTCGGCCGACTATGGTCCGTTGGTGACGCGGGCGGCGGTCGACAAGGTAAAGGATTATATCGACATCGGCATCAAGGAGGGAGCCAAGCTCGTGGTCGACGGTCGCGGCTTCAAGATGCAGGGATATGAGAACGGCTTTTATCTCGGTGGCAGCCTGTTCGACAACGTCACCAAGGACATGAAGATTTACAAGGAAGAAATCTTCGGCCCCGTGCTCTCGGTGGTGCGTGCCAAGGATTATGACGAGGCTTTGGCGCTGCCTTCCGAGCATGATTACGGCAACGGCGTTGCAATCTTCACCCGTGACGGCGATGCCGCGCGTGACTTTGCCGCCCGCGTCAATGTGGGCATGGTCGGTATCAACGTGCCGATCCCGGTGCCGATCGCCTACTACACGTTTGGCGGCTGGAAGCGGTCCGGTTTCGGTGATCTCAACCAGCACGGCCCGGATTCCGTCCGCTTCTACACCAAGACCAAGACGGTGACCTCGCGCTGGCCATCGGGCGTCAAGGAAGGGGCAGAGTTCTCCATTCCTGTCATGAAGTAACCTGCTCCGTATGCTCCAGAACCAAAGAGCGGTTTTTCGGGGCAACGGAATGGTTTAAGACGGCGCTCCGGAAGTGCATGACTTCCGGAGACCAGGCGAATGGACGGTAGCCCATGCAGTTTGCCCTGAACGAGGACCAGGTTGCGGTTCGCGACATGGCGCGGGATTTTGCGCAGGAGAAGATCGCTCCGCACGCGCTGCGATGGGATGAAGAGAAATATTTTCCCGTAGAGGTTATGCGAGAGGCCGCGACCCTTGGCGTGGGCGGCATCTACATACGCGACGATGTCGGCGGATCGGCGATGACTCGTTTTGACGCCGCGCTGATCTTCGAAGCGCTGGCTCAAGGCTGTCCGACGGTGTCGTCGTTCATCTCGATCCACAACATGGCATCATGGATGATCGACGCCTATGGCACCGAGGCGCAGCGTCGCAAATGGCTGCCGCAGCTTTGCACCATGGACCTCCTGGCGAGCTATTGCCTTACCGAACCCAATGCGGGCTCGGATGCCGCCGCGCTGCGGACCAAGGCCGTGCGTGACGGCGATCACTACGTTCTCAACGGCCAGAAGCAATTTATTTCGGGTGCCGGCCGCAGTGACCTCTACGTCGTCATGGTGCGTACCGGAGGGGAAGGGGCGGGTGGCATTTCGACCCTTGTGATCGAGGGTGACACGCCAGGGGTCAGTTTCGGCGCCAACGAACGCAAGATGGGCTGGAATGCCCAGCCGACGCGCGCGGTCATTTTCGAGAATGCGCGCGTGCCGATTGCCAATCGCCTTGGCGAGGAAGGTATCGGCTTCAGGATCGCGATGGCGGGCCTCGATGGCGGGCGCCTCAACATTGCCGCCTGTTCGCTCGGCGGCGCTCAAAGCGCGCTCGACAAAACCCTGGCCTATACCCGGGAGCGCAAGGCTTTCGGCAAACGGCTTGACGAATTTCAGGCGCTGCAGTTCCGCCTCGCCGATATGGCGACCGAGTTGGAAGCAGCCCGCACCTTTCTCTGGCGCGCGGCAGCCGCGCTCGATCGAAAGGATCCCAATGCCACCATGCTATGTGCCATGGCCAAGCGCTTCGGCACCGATGTCGGTTTCGAGGTCGCCAATCAGGCGCTGCAGCTTCATGGCGGGTACGGATATCTCAGCGAATATGGCTTGGAAAAAATCGTACGGGATCTGCGTGTCCATCAGATTCTCGAAGGCACCAACGAGATCATGCGGCTCATCGTGTCGCGCAAATTGATCGAGGATGCGCGATGACGACGGAGGCGTTGCCTAAAGCCGAACCCGAATTGATCGCGTGTCGCGAAGGCGGTGCCGGCGTGATCCGGCTCAATCGTCCAAAGGCAATCAATGCGCTCAATCTCGACATGGTGCGCGCCATCATGACGGCGCTGGACCAGTTTGAGAGTGATCCGGCGGTCGGGCTGATCCTGCTGGAAGGGGCCGGCGAGCGGGGCCTCTGTGCCGGCGGCGATATCCGTTCGCTCTATGAAAGCTCCAAGGTCGGCGGCGATCTCGGCAAGGTGTTCTGGCGCGAGGAATATATCCTCAACGCCCGCATTGCCGCTTTCCCCAAGCCTTACGTGGCGTTCATGGACGGCATCGTCATGGGCGGGGGCGTGGGCCTTGCCGGCCACGGCAGCCATCGCGTCGTCACGGACAAGACGAAGATCGCGATGCCTGAAGTCGGGCTCGGTTTCTTTCCGGATGTCGGCGGCACCTGGCTGTTGTCGCACTCGCCGGGCGAAATCGGTACCTATTTCGGATTGACCGGCCAGACCATGAACGGCCCCGACGCGGTGTATGCGCGCTTTGCCGATAGCGTGGTGCCCTCGGCGCAACTGCCGGCCTTGCGCCAGGCCCTGATCCGGCTCGATAGCACAGCCGGCGCGGCGGGCGTAAAGGCGGCGATTACCGGCTTCGAAACTGGCGAGAAGGCGGGCCCCGTGGCGTCACTGCGGCCGCAGATCGATAAATGGTTCGCCCATGACCGTCTGGAAGACATCGTGATGGCCTTGAGTCAGGATCCTTCGGAACTTGCGCGGGCGACCTTGAAGACGCTGGGCGAGAAATCGCCGCGCGGCATGGCGGTCACGCTCAAACTGCTGCGGCTGGCGCGGGGTTCTGCTTCGCTCCAGGACTGCCTGGTCCGTGAATACCGCGCCGCCCTTGAAGTATTCGCCAGCGATGATTTCCGCGAAGGCGTGCGCGCCACGGTGGTCGACAAGGATCGCAATCCGCACTGGTCGCCGGCGCGGATCGAAGATGTCACGCCGCAAATCTTGGCGCCTTATTTTGCCGAGATCGGCGCGGATGAACTGACGTTCGGCAAAACCAAATAGCAAGCGACACACTGCGACGCGGGGAAACAAACATGAGCAATATCGCATTCATTGGTCTCGGAAACATGGGCGGCCCGATGGCGGCCAATCTGGTCAAGGCCGGCCACAAGGTGACCGGGTTCGATCTCTCCGAGGCATCTCGCAACCAGACCAAAGCCGACGGCGCCGCGATTGCCGGCTCGGCGGCGGAGGCCACGAAGGGCGCGGAAGTCGTCATCACCATGCTGCCGGCTGGCAAGCACGTGCTGGCGGTCTGGACCGAAATCCTCGGCGCCATGGCCAAGGGCGCATTGATCATCGACTGCTCGACGATCGATGTTGAAAGCGCCAAGCAGGCTCATGCTCTGGCAGCCAAGCACGGCATGGCATCGGTGGATGCGCCGGTGTCGGGTGGTACCGGCGGCGCCAAGGGCGCTACGTTGACTTTCATGTGCGGTGGCGAGCCGCAAGCCTTCGCCTCCGCAAAGCCGGTGCTGGAAGCGATGGGCAAGAAGATCGTTCATTGCGGCGGCGGCGGCGCCGGGCAGGCGGCCAAGATCTGTAACAACATGATCCTCGGCATTTCCATGATCGCGGTCAGTGAAGCGTTTGCGCTGGGTGAAAAGCTCGGCCTGTCGCATCAGGCGCTGTTTGACGTCGCCTCGACTTCCTCGGGCCAATGCTGGTCGCTCACGACCTATTGCCCGGTGCCGGGGCCGGTGCCGACATCACCAGCAAATAATGACTACAAGCCGGGATTTGCCACTGCGCTGATGCTGAAGGATCTGCGCCTGTCGCAGGAGGCCTCAAGCGCGGCAGGCGCGGCGACCCCGCTCGGAAAACATGCCGAGCAGATTTATGAAGCCTTTGAGAAGGCCGGCCATGGCGGGGTGGACTTCTCGGGGATTGTGGAACACATCCGTAAGCTCAGCGGTAAGTAGGGCACGCGCCGGTCGGCAGCCTTTCTCGAAACCAACTGAAAAGGGACCGCGTGGCTCTCACGCGGTCCCTTTCATGTTTAGGCGTCGGTATCGCTACTTGTAATTATAAAAGCCGCTGCCGCTTTTGCGGCCGAGACGGCCCGCCGCGACCATTTCCTTCAGAAGGGTAGGGACGCGATATTTCGGATCGTTGAAGCCCTCATAGAACACGTTCATCACGGACAAGAGGGTATCCAACCCGATGAGATCGGCGAGCGCCAGCGGCCCGATCGGATGGTTGCAGCCGAGTTTCATGCCGATGTCGATGTCCTCGGCCGTCGCGATGCCTTCCTGCAGCGTGAAGATCGCCTCATTGATCATCGGGCACAGAATGCGGTTGACGGCAAAGCCGGGGCGGTTCTGCGCGGTGATCGGTGTTTTACCGATCGCCTTGGCAAAGGCGAGTGCGTTGGCGTGAACCTGATCCGAGGTCTGCAGGCCCCGGATCAGTTCGACCAGCGCCATCACCGGAACCGGGTTGAAGAAATGCATGCCGATGAAACGCGAAGGGTTCGACACCATCGCCGCAAGCTGCGTGATGGAAATCGATGAGGTGTTGCTGGCGATGATGGTCTCCGGACCCACCAGTTCATCGATCTGCTTCATGATACGCAGCTTGAGATCGAGATTCTCGGTCGCGGCCTCGATCACGATATCGGCGCCCTTGAGCGCATCATAGCTTGTGGTCGTGCTGATCCGCTTTAGCGTCGCGTCGCGATCAGCCTCCGAGATTTTGCCCTTGCTGGCCGCACGGTCGAGATTACCCCTGATGGTGTCGAGGCCGCGCTTGAGCGCAGCCTCCGCCACATCCACCATTATCACCGATAGTCCGGCGGCGGCGCACACTTGAGCGATGCCGTTACCCATCAGCCCGGCGCCGATGACGCCGATCTTACCAAAGCCCATCGTCTCAAACCCTCTCTAGAATGGCGGCGATCCCCTGGCCGCCGCCGATGCACATCGTCACCAAAGCGCGACGTCCTCCGGTCCGCTGCAGTTCGTAGATCGCCTTGGTGGTGATGATGGCGCCAGTTGCGCCCACGGGGTGACCGAGCGAAATGCCGGAGCCGTTCGGATTGACCTTGGCAGGATCAAATTCAAGCTCGCGACTCACGGCGCAGGCCTGGGCCGCAAAGGCCTCGTTGGCCTCGATCACGTCGATGTCACCGATCGTCAATCCTGCCTTGCCGAGAACCATCCGAGTGGCTGGCACCGGCCCAATTCCCATCAGCGAAGGCTCGACGCCAGCATGGGCGTACGCAACCAGCCGCACCAGAGGCTTCAGATTGTGGGCCTTGACTGCCTCAGCGCCCGCAACCACCACGGCCGCGGCGCCGTCATTGATGCCTGAAGCGTTGCCGGCGGTCACGGCGCCATCCTTGATAAAGGCGGGTTTCATCGCGGCGAGCGCCTCAAGCGAACTATCAGCCTTGACGTGCTCGTCCTGTTCGAAGGTCACCGTCTTCTTGCCAGCGCGAACCTCGATCGGCACGATCTGGTTCTTGAAACGACCTTCGGCGGTCGCCTTCGCGGCGCGCCGGTGGCTCTCGACCGCCAGTTCATCCATTGCCTGCCGGCTAATGCCATATTTGCGGCCGACGTTCTCGGCGGTAACGCCCATATGAATCCGCTCGAACGGATCATGCAGGATGCCGACCATATAGTCGGTGATCTGGCTGTCGCCCATTCGCGCGCCCCATCGCGCGCCGTTCGCAAGATAAGGGCCGCGTGACATGGATTCGGCGCCGCCCCCGATTGCGATCTGGCAATCGCCGAGCATGATGGACTGGGCGGCGGAAATGATAGCCTGGAGGCCCGATCCGCAGAGGCGGTTGACGTTGAAGGCCGGAGTTTCCTTCGGAATGCCCGCCTGAATGGCGGCCACTCGGCTCAGATAGGCGTCGCGCGGCTCGGTGGGGATAACGTTACCCATGGCAACATGGCCAATCTGATCCGCCGCGAGGCCGCTTCGGGCGATCGCGGCCTTGACCACGTGGGTGGCAAGGTCGGCCAACGGCACGTCCTTCAGGCTGCCTCCAAAACCGCCGATCGCCAATCGCGCGGCCGAGACGATGTAAACCTCTCGATGATCCTTCATGGGTCCTTCCAGTGCTGGTGTGAAAAGGAGGCCTCGCAAGCCTCCATCATGATCTCACCCTATCGCGGGCTTCGCAGGCGCACAATTAAAATGCGAGCTACGCCTTGGGCAGCAGCGAGTTCGGGCCGCGTTGGCCGGCCCGGCGGCAACAAGGCAGGTTTTGGGACTTAACAGATCTCGGACTTAGCCCGCGATTGTCACGCCGCCGTCAACCACGATCGTCTGGCCGGTAATGAAGGTGGCAGCGGCAGAGGCTAGAAACACGGCGGCACCGGCGATCTCGTCTGCTTCGCCGATGCGACCCAGCGGGGCAGCGCCGTTGATCTGCTTCAGATTGTCTGGATCATCCCAGAGTGCCCGCGCGAAATCCGTCCGGATCAGGCCAGGCGCGATGCAATTCACCCGGACGTTGTCCGGGCCATATTCCACGGCCAGATTGCGCGCCATCTGCAGGTCTGCGGCCTTGGAGATGTGGTAGGCGCCAATCACGGCCGATCCACGGATGCCGCCGATCGATGAGACAATGATGATCGAGCCATCTTTTCGGGCGCGCATCTGCGGCGCCACCATGTTGATCAGCCAATGGTTCGAAAGGATGTTGTTGTCGAGAACCTTGCGGAACACATCGTCCGAGATGCCGGAGGCGGGGCCATAGTAGGGATTGGACGCGGCGTTACACACAACGGTATCGATGCGGCCCCAGGTCGACATCGTCACGTTGACCAGATTTTGCAACTCCTCCTTGGATGAAATACTGGCCGGCACAACAATCGCGCGCTTCTCGCCGATCTTGTCGTTGATCATCCGGGCTACCTCTTCGCACGCTTGCTGCTTGCGGGAGGAAATCACGACCTTGGCGCCCTGCACCGCCATCTGATAGGCGATGGCCCGGCCGATGCCGCGTGAGGAGCCGGTGATGACAGCGACTTTTCCAGTGAGATCAAACAGGGACACGAAAGCCTCCAGAAAACGGAAAACAGGCAGGCAGGGGGAACAAGAATGGGCCCGCCGACCTGCAAGGGTTCAGCGGACCCACGCTAATCGGACAACCAGTGTCTGTCACAAACGTTGGGTGCCAGGAAACTGAACCGTGGACCACGCGTAGTGCTCCGCGTCTCAATTGTTTTCGATCAGTTCTTGCTCATCACGGCGCCGAGCGGCTGCCACCGCTTGCCGTCGAACTTCACGATCTGCAGATTCTTCCAGGCGCTTCGATCTTCCGGTGAGATATCAATGGTGATGCCGGAAAGGAACATCGAGAGCTGCAAACCACGGACATTGGTCGCCTGCTTGATGAGGTTTTCGCGACTGAGATCATCGCCGCACTGCTGCAGAATACGAACCAGCGTTTCGCCTTCCGAATATCCCATCGCCAGATTGGGATCGCTCGGCGAGGAGTCGGGCATATATTCCTTGGCAAATGCGCGGAAATCCTGGACCGGCTTTTCATTATCCCAGGTCGGTTCACCGATATCCTTCAGGAACAATCCCGACACGATGCCGGCGGCATTTTCCTTGCCAATCCCGTCCATGCGAACAAGGGTGGGGGCAGCCGCGCCTACAATGAGGTGGAGCGGCTTCCAGCCGAGGTCGTTAGCCTTGGTGAAAGCCTGAGCAGCAAACTTGGGAAAGGATGCGGAAAACAGAACGTTGGCACCGGATGCCTGCAATTGCAGAACCTGGGAATCGAGTGTGGGGGAGGAGAGATCGTAAGGAACCTCTTTCACGATCATCGTTGCGGCCTTGTCGCCCAGCCCGCGCTTCAGACCATCAACATAGCCCTTCCCGAAATCGTCGTTCTGATAAAGAATTCCAATCTTGGCGTCTGGCACGTTCTTCAACAGCCACTTTGCGTAGACGCTGGCCTCGCTGTCGGAGGGCATGTAAAAAGCCGTGGTGTAAGGATAGGTTTCCGGATCGTTCATCTTGGGAGATGCGGTCGAGACCAGGATTTGAGGTACTTTCGCCGTATTCAGATATTTGGCGATCGCCATGTTGGTGGCGGTGCCGATCGTTCCCCAAATCGCCAGCACGTTGTCGTTTTCAACTAGCTTGCGGGTTTGTTCGATCGCTTTGGGAGGACTGAAGGCATCGTCGTAGGCGATCAAATTGATCTTGCGCCCGTTTACGCCGCCCTTTGAGTTGATCATCTTGACATAGGCGGCCATCGTCCTGCCGATTGCACCGAAGGTCGACGCGGGGCCGCTGAACGGTATGGTCTGACCGATCGTGATTTCAGTATCGGTTACGCCGGGACCGTATTTCTTCTCGGCCGCGGCCGGACCGATGGCGACCGCCATCGCAAGGCCGATGACTCCCAATTTCACGCAAGAGCGCATCCCTTTTCCTCCCTTTTGATTTTTATGATTCAGGCTGGCTTCAAGACCAACACCTTTTGGACCTACCAAAAAAGGCAGCCCGCGGCAAGATGCGGCCAGAGGCACAATGTCACGCGCGCAATTTGGATCGGGAAGCCGGTCGTTTTTAATTGATCCCAGATCAGGAAGGCTTTCCGGCAAATTGGATTGCTTCGCTGTATCAGTAGCAAGTCAGGTTGTGTTACGTTGGAACTGGCCGTTCGTGCACGCGTTAAGGCGTGCCGATCAGATCGGGGCATCCGCCGCGCATGAATATCCTTCACCCCCAAGGACCGATCGGCGCTGCGGAACGGACCATCTTGATCGATTCCGTCGCCATTATGCTCGCGATCGTGGTGCCGACGATCCTTGCCATTCTATGGTTCGCGTTCTGGTATCGCTCCTCCAATCGCCGTGCGCGATACGCACCAGAATGGGCCTATTCCGGACGGGTCGAACTCGTGGTGTGGGCGATCCCGGCGCTTACCATCATTTTGCTGGGCGGGGTTGCTTGGATCGGATCCCACCAATTGGATCCGGCGCGGCCGATCGACGGCACCGGGCCGCCATTAAAAATTCAGGTGATATCGCTCGATTGGAAATGGCTGTTCATCTATCCCGATCAGCGGGTCGCCAGCGTCAACACCCTGACGGTGCCCGTCGGCAGACCGCTACAGTTCGAACTGACATCGGCCAGCGTCATGAATGCGTTCTTCATCCCTCAGCTTGGCAGCATGATCTACACGATGAATGGTATGGTGACGCGGCTGCAGCTTCGCGCCGACAACGAAGGGCGGTATCAAGGTCTGTCCGCTCACTTCAGCGGCGACGGCTTCCCGGACATGATGTTCGACGTGAGGTCGGTCTCGGGCACGGCCTTTCAGGATTGGGCAGTCGCAGCCGGCCGAACGAACGATGTGCTGGACGCCGAGACCTACGCCGACCTGGCCCGCCAATCCACGGCGCGACCGGGCAAAATCTATCGCCTGGATGATCCCGGGCTGTTCGAGGCTGTCGCCACGCAGCGCATTCCGCCGGGACCAGGACCTTCGCTGCTCGCGAAGGGAGACGCCGAAGTTTCTCCGCGGAGTCGCTGATGTTGGGCAAGCTCAGCCTGGCGGCGATCCCCATCGACCAGCCTATTCCCTTGATAGCCTCGGGCTTGGTCGGCGTTGTCATCCTCGGCGTGTTGGCACGGCTCATTATCGCCGGCCACCTGCCGTATCTGTGGCGGGAGTGGATCACCAGCGTCGATCATAAAAGAATCGGCGTGATGTATGTTCTGCTAGCGGCAGTGATGCTGCTTCGCGGTTTCGTCGACGCCCTGATGATGCGCGCGCAGCAGGCGATGGCGTTGCACTCCCAGGGCTATCTGCCGCCTGAGCACTTTAACCAGATCTTCTCGGCACATGGCACGATCATGATCTTCTTCGTCGCGATGCCCTTCATGATCGGGTTGATGAACTTCGTCGTGCCGCTGCAACTTGGCGTCCGCGATGTTGCTTTCCCGACTCTCAACTCGGTGGGCTTCTGGTTGACGGCGACCGGTGCGCTGCTCGTCAACATCTCTCTTGTGATCGGAGAATTCGCCCGCACCGGTTGGCTACCCTTTCCACCCTTGTCGGAAATGACGTATTCGCCGGGTGTGGGCGTCGATTACTACCTTTGGTCACTTGAGATTTCAGGCGTGGGTACCCTGGTCGCGGGCATCAATCTCGTGACGACCGTGCTCAAGTTGCGCACCAAGGGCATGACCTATCTGCGCATGCCGATGTTCTGCTGGACGACGCTGGCGTCAAATCTGTTGATTGTTGCCGCCTTTCCAATCCTCACCGCCACGCTGACGATGCTGATCCTCGATCGCTATCTCGGCTTTCATTTCTTCACCAATGAAGCCGGCGGCAACGTCATGATGTTCATGAACCTGATATGGGCGTGGGGACATCCTGAGGTCTACATCCTGATATTGCCGGCCTTTGGTGTTTTTTCGGAGGTGGTCTCGACATTCTCCGGCAAACCCCTGTTTGGCTATCGCTCGATGGTTTTGGCGACCATGGCGATATGCCTCATCTCGTTCATGGTGTGGCTGCATCATTTTTTCACGATGGGCGCCGGCCCCGACGTCAACGCGATCTTCGGCATCGCCAGCATGGTCATCGCGGTTCCGACCGGCGTCAAAGTATACAATTGGCTGTTCACGATGTATCGCGGCCGCATTCGCTTTTCGACGCCGATGCTGTGGGCGATCGGATTCATGGTCACGTTCCTGATCGGAGGGCTGACCGGCGTTCTGGTCGCGGTCCCCCCTGCCGATTTCCTGCTCCACAACAGTCTTTTCCTGGTGGCGCATTTCCACAACGTCATTATCGGAGGCGTGCTGTTTGGCGCTTTCGCCGGATACACCTACTGGTTTCCGAAGGCCTTTGGATTCCGGTTGCACGAGGGGCTCGGCAAGGCGGCATTCTGGTGCTGGCTGATCGGTTTTTACGTGGCCTTCATGCCGTTATATGTTTTGGGCCTGCTCGGCATGACGCGGCGGATGCAGCATTACGACGTTCCGGAATGGCATCCGTGGCTGGTGACCGCTGCGGTAGGAGCCCTGATCATTCTGGCCGGAATTATTTTCCAGGTGTTGCAGCTTTTCGTCAGCATACGGGCGCGTGCTTCGTTGCGCGACGTGACAGGAGATCCCTGGGACGGCCGATCACTTGAATGGGCGACGAGCTCGCCGCCGCCGGTATTCAATTTCGCGGTTCCTCCCGATGTGAACGGCGAGGATGCCTATTGGGCGATCAAGCAACAGGCGCGGGAGCAGGAGACGGCCAAAGGCGAATGGCGATACGAAGACGTCGAGATGCCGCGTAACTCGCCCACCGGGTTTATTTGCGCTTTTTTCGCGACCCTCATGGGCTTTGCGCTGATCTGGCACATCTGGTGGATGGTCGGCGCTGGTGCACTCGGGGCATTCGCGACCTTTGTGGTGTTTGCCTGGCGCGACCATGACGAATACGTCATTCCGGCTACTGAAGTAGAACGGATCGATCGCGCTCATCTCGAGCAGCAACGGCCTGTGTTGAGCGAGGGCGGCTGATGGCACATTCGGCGATGGCGGTCGATCCTCACAATCTCCGCACGTTCGACATGGAGCAGAACGGGCATGTTGGGCCTCCTCCCAAGCGCATCGTCACCGGCTATGGGTTCTGGATATTCCTGCTTAGCGACATGGTGATGTTCGCCTGCTTCTTTGCTGCCTATGCCGTCCTGGTCGGGCAGACTGCGGGCGGGCCTGCGGGAGCAGAGCTGTTCGACCTGCAAAATGTCGCGATCGAGACCGGATGCCTGCTGCTGTCGAGCTTTACATGCGGGCTTGCCAGTATCGCGGCGAGCGCGCGTGCGAAGCTGCCATTTCAATTGGCCATGGCCATCACATGCCTGTTGGGACTGGTGTTTCTTGCCTTGGAACTGAAGGAATTCTCAGGCCTTGTTGCGCGAGGGGCGGGGCCAAGCCGAAGCGCGTTTCTATCGGCCTTCTTCACGCTTGTCGGCTGTCACGGGTTGCATGTCGGAGCCGGCATTCTGTGGCTGCTTACCATGATGGCGCAGGTGATCGCGAAGGGGTTCCGCGCCGATATTCAGCGCCGCATCATGTGCTTTGCGTTGTTCTGGCACGCGCTCGACATCATCTGGGTTGCGGTTTTCTCGGTCGTCTATCTCCTGGGAGCGGGCGCATGAGCGATGGGTTGAACGAACGGATTGCACCCGATATTGCGCCGGGAGATGAAGGCGAAGGAAACGTTGGTCGCCGCGTGCTTGGCTACGTCGCTGGTCTCGGCCTGGCCATTCTGCTCACGGCGACCTCTTTTTTCATAGCCGGCACGAATTTGGTGTGGCAACCCAGCATTCCCGTGGCCATTATCGTGCTCGCCATTGCCCAGATGGGCGTACATCTGGTGTTCTTCCTTCACATCACGACCGGACCCGACAATACGAATAACGTCATGGCGCTCGCCTTCGGCGTCTTGATCGTCATTCTCGTCATCGGTGGTTCGTTGTGGATCATGTCCCATCTGAACCAGAACATGATGCCGATGGGAGAGATCATGCAGATGCAGCGCTGAGTAAGAAGGCGGACGATAGGCTAAGGGCGATCCTGACGGCTTATCGTCTGACCGTTCGCTTCGTCGCTCGCTTGTTGGTCGGCGGCTTCGCGGCGGCGGGCGCGGCTTTCGCCTTCGGCTGGGTTCGCAGGCCGTCGATGAACACATCGAGCAGCCGCAGAGCCGTCGCCTGCCAGCCCGGCTGATCGTGCACGTAGCACATACCGATCAACGCCCGCAGCAGGTCTTCCGGGGTAATATCGGCGCGCATCTCGCCGGTGGCGACCGCGCGGCGGAGCAACAGGCCAACGGCCTTGGTCAGGCGATCGAGAGAAAACGCGTGCAGCTCGGACTGGTTCTGCACGGCCAGTGCGAGCGCCGCTAACATACCCTTTTTGGTGGCGACGAATTCGACATTGGAATGGAGCCAGCGGCGCAACGCCTCGACAGGATGCTTTGCGCTCTTGAGTTGCTCGGCAAGCTCGCCGAGTTGTTCGACCTCTCGCCGGTAGACAGCTTCGAACAGGGCCTCACGTGTGGGGAAGTGCCGGTAGAGCGTGCCGATACCAACACCGGCGCGTTTGGCCACGGCTTCGAGGCTCGCCTCCGACCCGCCCGCGCTAAATACCGCCTTCGCTGCTTCGAGCACGCGCTCCCGATTGCGCACGGCGTCGGCGCGGGGTTTCCTGACAGTGTCGGCCTGATCGTCCATGCCAGCAAATATAGATCACGATCCGGTTAGATTGAACCGCCGCATGGCTGCATCGCGTTGTCTGTACATGCCTTTTCGACCAATTCTGAAATCTTTCGGGGTCCTCTTGTTAAACGGAGGATGCCTCCGTATATCCGGACATAGCGGCTCAATCGTCGTCGAGTCGCGCGATCGATGGCGGCCACGACGGTGCGCGGCTGGCGATGACCCTGACCATACCTGATCGGAGCTCTGCATGATCCACTCCATCAGCCTCACGGTGAACGGTATGCGGCGCGAGATCGAATTGAACGATCCTCGCGTCACGCTGCTCGATCTCCTGCGTGAGCGCCTCCACCTCACCGGAACCAAGAAAGGATGCGACCGCGGCCAATGCGGTGCCTGCACCATCCTCGTCGACGGCAAGCGCATCAACTCCTGCCTCGCGCTCGCCGTCAGCCATGACGGCGCCGAAATCGTCACCATTGAAGGCATCGCGCGCGGCGAAGAGCTGCATCCCCTGCAGGCCGCCTTCGTCGCCTGTGACGGCTTCCAGTGCGGCTTCTGCACGCCAGGCCAAATCATGAGTGCGATCGGCCTGATGTCCGAAGGCCAAGCCGGTGACGATCCCGAGCGCATCCGCGAGGGCATGAGCGGCAATCTCTGCCGCTGCGGCGCCTATGCCGGCATCGTCGAAGCCGTCCTCGAGGCGCAGGCCAGCCAGACCGAAGTGAAGCAGGGGCGCTCCGCATGAAAATGTTCGATTATGTGAAGCCCGCGACCCTCGCTGAGGCCGTCGCGGCGGCTGCTCAGCCGGGTGCAGCCTATCTCGCCGCCGGCACAAATCTGCTCGACCTGATGAAGGGCGGTATCAGCCGTCCAGACTGCCTGGTCGACGTCTCCCATCTTCCTGGGCTCGATCGCATCGAGCATTTGCCCGACGGCAGCGTCCGCATCGGGGCGCTCGTCAGCAACGCTGGCCTGGCGCACGACACCGAGTTCGCAAATTCCTATCCGGCGGTGGCCGAGGCCTTGTTGTCGGGCGCCTCTGCGCAGCTACGCAATGCCGCGACCGTCGGCGGCAATCTGCTGCAGCGGACCCGTTGCGCCTACTTCTATGATAGCGCCAGCCGCTGCAACAAACGCGACCCGGGCAGCGGCTGCGATGCCCGCCTGGGCGAGAACCGTCTGCACGCGGTGATCGGCTGGAGCGAGAACTGCATCGCGACACATCCCTCGGATTTCTGCGTGCCGCTGGTTGCGCTCGATGCCGTGGTGGAGATCGAAGGCAGGGGCGGCCGGCGCGAGTTGCCGCTTGAGGAGCTGCACCGCCTGCCGGAGGGCACGCCGGAGCGGGACACCGTACTCGAGCCCGGCGATCTCATCGTCGCGGTGCGGCTGCCGCCTGCGGCGCGCGGCTTTGCTGCGCATGCGCGGTATCTCAAGATCCGCGAGCGCACTTCCTATGCCTTTGCCGTGGTGTCGGCCGCTGCAGCGCTGCAGGTTGAGAACGGCAAGATTACGGACGCGCGGCTGGCGCTCGGCGGCGTCGCCGCGAAGCCGTGGCGCGCTCGCGCGGCGGAGCAGGTGCTGAAGGGCGCTGCGCCCGAAGCTGGCCGTTTCCGCGAGGCCGCCGAGGCGGCTGTCGTCGACGCAAAACCATCCGGCGATAATGCCTTCAAAATCGAGCTGGCCCGCCGCGTGATTGCGCGCGCGCTGACCCTCGCCGCAGCCGGGACGCCCGCGCGCATGCCCGCGCTGCCGGCGTCTCCCTTCGCATCCAGTTCCGGAGCATTGCATGCTTGAGATCAAGCCAACCGACACGCCGGCCCATATGCGGCATGGTTCGAGCACCGGCCAGCCGCTGACCCGCCGCGACGGCATTTTGAAGGTCACGGGGCAAGCCGCCTACGCCGCTGATCGTCATCCGCCTGGCATGCTCTATGCCGTGATTGCCGTTGCCAGCATTGCGCGGGGCCGGGTGACATCGCTCGATGTGGCGGCGGCGAAGGCCCATTCGGGCGTCGTCGATGTCATGACCACGGCGCATAAACCGCCGCTTGCGATCGATCCCGACACCAAGACCAATCCATTCGTGTTCCGGGTGGAGGTTCTTCAGAGCGACGAAGTGCGCTATCCCAATCAGCCGATCGCGGTGGTGATTGCGGAGACGCTGGAAGCCGCGACCGAAGCCGCGACCCTGTTGGCGCCGCGTTACGAGGCACTGCCGGCGCGCGTTGGCCTTGATGCCGGTGATGCCTTCGTGCCGCCGGTCGTAGGTGTCGGCAATCCCACTGTGAACGTGCTTGGCGATGTCGAATCGGGTCTTGCCGCCGCACTGAAGACCGTCGAGACGGTCTATGAGACACCGCCACAATATCACAACGCCATGGAGCCGCACGCGATCGTCGCGGCCTGGGACGGCGATCAGCTCTCGATCGATACGCCGAGCCAGGGGATGGTTATGGCGCGTGCGCGGGTGGCCGAATTGTTCGGCATCGCGCCGGGAAATATCCTTATCCGCAGCCCGTTCCTCGGTGGTGGTTTCGGCTCCAAGGGATTTTTGTCCGGCCCGCAGATTCTTGGCGTCATGGCGGCGAAGCTGGTCGGCAAGCCCGTGAAGCTCGTGCTTCGCCGCGAGCAGATGTTTGGACCCGTCGGCCATCGTGCACCGACGCGGCAGCGGCTGCGGATGGGGGCCGACGGTGAAGGACGTCTCACCGCGATTGATCACCATGCCAAAACGGTGTCGAGCAGCTTTGACGATTTCTACGAGCCGGCGGCGGACGCGTCTCACACGCTCTATGCCAGTCCCGCGATCCGCACCTCGCATGAGGCAGTGCGCGTCGATACCGGCACGCCCCTGTTCATGCGTGCGCCGGGCGAGGCGACCGGATCGATCGCGCTGGAGAGCACGATCGACGAGATGGCTTCAGCTTGCGGCATGGATCCGCTCGCGTTCCGCTTGAAGAACTACGCCGAGGTCGAGCCGATCACCGGCAAGCCGTTCTCCTCAAAGGCGCTGCGCGCCTGCTACGAGCAGGGAGCGGCGCGCTTCGGTTGGGCCAAGCGTCCGCTCGCGCCGCGACAGATGCGCGAGGACGGCCTTCTGGTCGGCTGGGGCGTCGGCACCGCGACCTTCCCGGCGCTGATGTTCCAGGCGGAAGCACGCGCGGTAATCCGCCGCGACGGGTCGGGCGTGATAGAGATCGGCGCACACGACATGGGGCAAGGCGCCTGGACCGCGCTGGCCCAGATCGGGGCCGACGGATTAGGTCTCGACCTCAACCGCGTCGAATTCAGGTCAGGTACATCGGATCTTCCCGACGGTGGCATCGCCGGCGGCTCAGCGCATACCGCGACCGCGGGCAACGCGGTCCACAATGCCGGTGCGGCTGTGATCGCTAAGCTCGCCGAACTCGCGATCTCTGATGAGCGCTCGCCACTGTTCGGCGCCGGCAATGCCGGCGTGATTGCGCGCGAGGGAAAATTGTTCCGCCGTGACGACGAGAGCCGAGGCGAGGCCTATCCCGATATCCTCGCTCGCGCGGGCCTTGCCGAGATCGAGGCGCGCGGTGCGGGCGCTGCTGATACGGCGGCACAGGCAGAATATGCGATGCACGCCCATGGCGCGGTGTTTGCCGAAGTTAAGGTCGATCCCGAACTCGGCCAGATCCGGGTAACCCGCATGGTGGGCGCGTTCGCCGCGGGGCGCATCATTAATCCACGCCTGGTGAAGAGCCAGTTGCTCGGCGGCATGATCTGGGGTCTGTCCTTTGCGCTGCATGAGGAGGCCATCACTGATCGCCACAGCGGCCGGATCATGAACGCCAATCTCGCAGAGTATCGTATCCCCGTGAATGCCGACGTGCCCAGTCTCGACGTGCTAACGGTCGAGGAGCATGATCCCCATGTCAACGCGCTCGGCATTAAGGGCGTCGGCGAGATCGGCGTCACTGGTAGTGCCGGTGCGGTGGCGAATGCAGTCTGGCACGCAACCGGTGTGCGGGTCCGCCGCTTTCCGATCCGGATCGACGAGCTGCTCTAGCGCTTCCTCAACGCCAACCATGCCGCGCGAGCATTCGTAGAGATATACGAGTGTAGACGTAGACAAAGCTTTCGCTGGCTGGGCGATGACATTTCTGATGAATGAGATGGAGAGCAACCGAGTCGAATCCCGGCCAGGGCCGTGTGCACTCCCCGGCAATTTCGGCTAGTTTGGGGCCAATGTTCGTATTCAGCCTATCGCAAGAACCAGAGTAAATTATTGAAATCCCAAGACTATATCTTTTCGGTGGCCCCCATGATGGACTGGACCGACCGGCATTGCCGGGTCTTCCATCGCCGGCTGACCCGCCGTGCCCGGCTCTACACCGAAATGGTCACCACGGGAGCGGTGATCCATGGGGATCGCCGTCGCCTGTTGGGGTTTGATGCTTGCGAGCATCCGCTGGCGCTGCAATTGGGCGGCTCCGATCCAACTGAACTCGCCACCGCCGCCGGTATCGGGGAAGATTTCGGCTATGACGAGATCAACCTTAATGTGGGCTGTCCTTCGGATCGGGTGAAGGACGGCCGCTTCGGTGCCTGCCTGATGGCCGAGCCAGCGCTGGTGGCCGAAGGCGTGGTTGCGATGAAGCAGAAGGTCAGCATCCCCGTGACGGTGAAGTGCCGGATCGGCATCGATGACCAGGATCCTGAAGTGTCGCTCGATTTGCTGGCGGATGCGGTGATCGCCGCCGGCGCCGACGCGCTGATCGTGCACGCGCGCAAGGCCTGGCTGAACGGGCTTTCGCCAAAGGAGAACCGGGATATTCCGCCGCTGGATTATGACCGCGTGTATCGGCTGAAGGCGCGCTTTCCAAACGTACCGGTGATCATCAATGGCGGCGTGGGCACGATCGAGGAGGCGCGGGACCATCTGGCATTTGTGGACGGCGTCATGCTTGGCCGCGCGGCCTATCAGGAACCGTGGCGGTTGCTGACGGTGGATCAAGAGCTGTTTGGTGCGGAGGGGTCGCCTGGCACCATGCATGAGGCGATTGAGAATCTTGTGCCCTATATCGAGCGGGAGTTGTCGCAAGGCATCCGCCTGCATGCCATCACGCGCCACCTTGTTGGAGCGTTCCACGGCGTCCGCGGTGCGCGCGCCTTTCGGCGGCACCTTGCCGAGAATGCGACGCGGTCCGGGGCCGGTGTGGCAGTCTTGCGCGAGGCGCTTGCGTTCGTTGAGACCGCTGAAGCGCAGACCATCGCGGCTTGAGAGCTATAGCGTTTTCGAGCGAAAGCCTGCCCCGGACTTGATCCGGGGTGGATGCCGATTTGCGTGAAGAAAACGCGCCCAAAACAAACAACTAGAGCTTCGGTTCTGATTCAATCAGAACCGAAATAGCTCTAGGGGTAGCCGCGCAGCATCAGGTGATCGGCGCGTACTTCCCAGCTTTCCAGCCGATCGAGAAAGCTCATGCCAAGCAGATTGGTTTTCATCTGCCCACGTGGCACCACCAGCGCCGGTACCGAGCGTTCTACCAAATGGCCGATAGCGAGACGATCGAGCGTCAGGCGCGCTGCCTTGGTGCGCCCGCCTACGGTCTCCACATCGACATCGTAATCAAGAAGCTCAAGCGGCAGGCCGGCGCTCTTGGCCGTTTCGTAAGTGAGGACGACCGAACTGGCGCCGGTGTCGATCACCATCGGCGCGCTGAAATTGTTGATCTTGGCTTTCAGCGAGAATTCGCCGCCACGCCCGCGGGCAATGTCTATCACGCGCGGCTTAGACAGTTTTCCCGTATGCAGCAGGTCGGACAGCTTTTCGCTGGTTCGGGCAATCTGTTCCGGATCGGCATAGGCCACGACGGCTCCGCCGGTTGCCGCCAGCACCAGGATCAGAATGATGAGCAAGCGGCTCACGGCGTCACCGCTTCAGGAAATGGAGTTGTGGGCTGCGCCTTGCGGCATCAGGCCTGCCCGCCGCATGCGGCCTCGCAGCTCCGCCATGATAGCGCGGCGCTCGGCTGTACCAAGCGATGACCAGATCGCGATTTCCGCCAGCGTCCGGCCGCAACCCACACAAAGATTGCTGCGGGGCTCGATCGAACAAACGGAGGTGCACGGTGTGTCCTGGCTCATGCGGAACAGTGTTCAGTACTTCGTACGCGGTCGGTCAAAGGCTGGTCCCCGCGTTCATGATGGGTTTGCGGCGGATGCTCTGCTTGTCCCGTCGCCTGCCGGCGTCCGGCTGCAGGGGAGGCGCTTCCTCCACCATGGGGGCCAGGGCCGACATGACGCGCTCCGGCGGCAAGGTCACGATGACCTCCGTGCCGATGCGCAGTTTGGATTTCAGGGTGAAGGTTCCGCCGTGCAGATCGATCAGACTCTTGGCAATGGGAAGCCCGAGGCCTGCCCCCTGTTCGGCGGATTTGATCGAATTTGAGCCCTGGCCAAAGGAGGCCAACACGATCGGGATTTCGTCCTCGGCGATGCCGGAGCCGTTGTCCTTGACGCTGAGATATTGACCTCCGGACGCGGTCCACCCCGCCTTCAGCCAAATCTCGCCGCCTTGCGGCGTGAACTTGATGGAATTCGACAGCAGATTGAGAACGACCTGTCGAACGGCCCGCTCGTCTGCCCAGATGCGCGGCATTCCCTGCTCGAACACCTCATGGATGGTGATGCCACGGCTGGAGGCGCGCAATTTCAGGAGATGATGGCAGTCGGCTACGACATGCACCAGCGACACCGCTTCCTCGTTGAGTTCGTACCTACCGGCCTCGATTCGCGAAAGATCGAGGATCTCGTTGATCAGATTCAACAGATGTACGCCGGAATTATGGATGTCGGCCGAATATTCCTTGTAGACCGGCACCGAATGACTGCCGAACATCTCGCTTTTCATGACTTCTGAAAATCCGAGAATGGCGTTCAACGGCGTTCGTAGTTCGTGGCTCATCTGGGCGAGAAAACGGGATTTCGCGACATTGGCCGATTCGGCCCGGTGCCGCGCCTCGTCAGAAATGGCTTTCGCCTGCTCCAGTTCACCGATCAGCGCATCCTTTTCGGCCCGCGCTTCCAGTGTGGCCAGCGTCGTCGAATGAAGCCGATGGGCGAGCAGCGCGAAATAACCTTCCGCCACGATTGCCAGGGCGGCCAGCACGTAATGGTCAAACGATCGGCTGAGCGCGAAATTGAGCGCGATGGCCGACGTCACCGGGGCGGTGGCTGCAATCGCCGCGATCGGCAGGTTTGCGGCGAGCATACTCGACACTGCGATCACCAGCAGCATCAGAAACATCATCACCGTGCTGGACACTACGTCGGCACCGGGCGGGTGGAGGAGGATCACCGTCCAGCACAGTCCATACAGCAGGTCGAGCAGCACAAAACGCACGCGCCAGCGCCGAACGTTGGCCGACGAGGTTTCCTCCTGCAGGAACCTGACGCAGTTGCGAATGATCACCGCATGAATGCAAAGGATGCCACAGGTCCAAATCGCGGCCGCAACCGCATGGAGCCAGAATCCGAACAACAGCCCGGTGGCGGCGACAAGTAACATCACGACGTAGGACGCCGAAATCCGGGTCCGGGCGTGCTGGCGCAGCAATTCGAGATCGAAGGCCGGCCGGGTCCCACTGGTTGACGTTAACCGGTCTCTGGCCTCGCGGACCCGCTGTGCAGCGGCCCGCCGGGTGGCTACCGGCGTTGCGATGACCGGTTCAGCGGGCGGCTGAAAAACCTCAGGTCTATCGGCGAGATTACTCATCAAACAACACAAATCCTGCTCGCGGACGGGCGAGCTCTGGGGACCTCCTATGTCTGGCCCCAAATCATTAAGGCTAGCCTTAAAGACCTAAAGAATTCGATTAACAGCGGGTAAAATTAACCTTTTGGGTTCCGGTGGGGTGAGCGGTCGCAAATGGCGAATGATCCGGCTGCATTACCGCTCAAGCCGCGCCAGCAGGCTCGACGTATCCCATCGCTTGCCGCCGATTTTCTCGACTTCCGAATAGAACGCATCGACCAGCGCCGTCACGGGAAGGCTTGCGCCATTGCGCCGAGCTTCAGCCAGACAGATGGCGAGGTCTTTTCGCATCCACTCAACGGCGAAGCCAAAGTCGAATTTGCCTTCGTTCATGGTCTTGAACCTGTTTTCCATTTGCCAGGATTGTGCGGCTCCCTTGGAGATGGTCTCGATGACCGCCGGAACGTCCAGTCCGGCCTTCTTCGCAAAATGAATGCCTTCGGACAGCGCTTCCACCAGCCCCGCAATGCAGATCTGGTTGACCATCTTGGTGAGCTGGCCCGCGCCGGCCGGACCAAGCCTTCGACACATTCTGGCATAGGCGGCGATCACCGGTTCGGCTCGCGCGAAGGTCGCTTCCTCACCACCGCACATCACCGTCAGTACGCCATTTTCCGCGCCGGCCTGGCCACCCGACACCGGCGCATCCACAAAGCCGAAGCCGCGTTGCGCGGCTTCAGCGGCCAGTTCGCGCGCCACTTCGGCCGAAGCGGTGGTGTGATCGACAAAAATCGCGCCGGGGTGCATGCCGGAGAAAGCGCCGTCCGTCCCGATGGTGACCGCGCGCAGATCGTCGTCATTGCCGACGCAAGCCATCACGAGATCCTGATCCTGGGCGGCAGCCTTGGGCGTCGCCGCCATGCGCCCGCCAAATTGACTGACCCAGCGCTCTGCCTTGACCGCGCTCCGATTGTAAACCGTGACATCGTGCCCCTTGCGGGCAAGATGGCCCGCCATCGGAAAACCCATGACGCCAAGACCGAGAAACGCGACTTTAGCCATTTGAACCTCTCGCGGGACCTATAAGGAGCTGAGATCAGCATAGGCGGTGAAGCGGGAAGGGCAACGCCACTGTTGGCCGGCTCAAGGAATTCCTATACTGAACTTCACATTCACGGCACCAGAGGGAGCTTCCCATGACCGTCGGTGTGCTCGATCATTTCAATATACGGACCCGCAAATTCGCCGAGACCGTGCGTTTCTACGAAGAGGCTTTGGGACTGGAAAATGGCGCCAGGCCGAATTTCGGAGTTCCGGGCGCCTGGATGTACAGCGAAGGGCGACCGGTGGTTCACCTCGTCGACATCTCGCAAACGCACGAGGCGCAGAAACCGAATTCAGGAGTCGTCCATCACGTGGCGTTTGCAAGCCGGGACTTTGCCGGTATGAAGCGCCGCCTCGCCGAACGGGGGATCGCCTTCGACTCGCGACAGGTGCCGGACGTCGGGATCTGGCAGATCTTCGTTGCCGATCCGAATGGCGTGATGATCGAGTTGAACTATGAGGCGGCCAAGGAGCAGGGCTGATTTCCGCGCAGCAAGCGGGCAGCCTTTTGGAGGACGCATGAGCATAACGCCTGACAATGTGATGCAAGCTCTTGCGGGGGTATTGTCGCCCCGCGGCGTCCCCTTGCGCGACGCCGGCGTGTTGTCGCCGATCACCGTTTCCGGCGACAAGGTCTTTTTCTCGATCAATGTCGATGCGGCGGAGGCAAAGGCTTGGGAGAGCGTTCGCGCCAACGCCGAAGCCGCGGTGAAAGCGATGCGTGGTGTCACAACCGCGATGATCGCGCTGACCGCGGAACGCAGGCCAGGTTCGGCGCCGGCCGCGCCTTCGCGCCAAAGCGGGGTTGCGCCCAACGCCTCCCATCGGCCCCCCCACAGCCCGGCCTCGCCAATGTCCAAGCAATCAGAAATCCCCGGGGTTTCCGCCGTCATCGCGGTGGCGTCCGGCAAGGGAGGCGTGGGGAAGTCGACCACCGCGCTCAATCTGGCGCTGGGCCTGCGCGATCTCGGTTTGAAGGTCGGGCTGATGGATGCTGATATTTATGGTCCATCAGTGCCGCGGCTGACCGGCATTCGCGAAAGGCCGGAGCTGAACGACGAACGGAAGATGGTTCCGCTCTCCCGTTTTGGCCTCGCCATCATGTCGATCGGCTTTCTAGTCGAAGAAGACACCGCCATGATCTGGCGGGGGCCCATGGTCATGTCGGCCATCACCCAGCTCCTCCGCGACGTGGCCTGGGGTACGCTTGACGTTCTGGTCGTGGATATGCCGCCGGGCACGGGCGATGCGCAACTGACGCTGGCGCAAAATGTGCCGCTGAAGGGAGCGGTTATCGTTTCCACGCCCCAAGATCTGTCGCTGATTGACGCGCGCCGCGGGCTTGCCATGTTCACCAAGGTCAATGTGCCTGTGCTCGGCATCATCGAGAATATGAGCTATTTCCAGTGCCCGCATTGCGGCACACGGTCCGATATTTTTGGCCATGGCGGCGCTCGTCACGAGGCCGAACGGCTGGGCGTTCCGTTTCTCGGCGAGATACCGCTGGACATGTCGATTCGTAGCACCTCCGACGCCGGCACTCCGATCGTAGAAAGCGAGCCGGACGGGCCCCATACGGCCCTTTATCGTGCCCTTGCGACAAGGGTGCGCGATGCGCTGAAGAGCGCGTCGGCCGCGGCCTGACTTATGCGACTTTCGTTTAGGGTGGCGTCTGATCGACCCCCATCCTGCCTTTGTTGCGTTTTTGCCCACCAGCCATCTGTGTTAAGTCCCATCTGCCAAGAGTGTCGTCGGCCGGGGCAATGATTGATTCGCCGCGGGCTCTTCGTGGGGTTCAATGGACGAAAGAGGGAGATGCCCAAATGAAACGTCGTGATTTTTTGAAGGTGTCGGCGGCAGGTGCGGCGGCAACCGCGGTGGCCGCGCCGGCAATCGCGCAATCCTCGCCGGAAATCAAATGGCGCCTGACGTCGAGCTTTCCGAAGTCGCTCGATACGTTGTTCGGCGCGGCGAATGAATTTTCCAAATACGTCGCCGAAATGACCGACAACAAATTCCAGATCCAGAATTTTGCGGCCGGTGAAATCGTTCCGGGTCTGCAAGCGCTCGATGCCACCTCCAACAACACGGTCGAGATGTGTCAGACCGCGACGTATTATTACGTCGGCAAGGATCCGACATTTGCGATCTTTGCTTCGGTACCGTTCGGGTTGAACAACCGGATGCAAAATTCCTGGTGGTACCAGGGCGGCGGCATGGAGCTTGGCAACGAGTTTCTTAAAAAGTTCGGCGTGATCGGATTGCAGTCCGGCAACACGAATGCGCAGATGGGTGGCTGGTTCCGGAAGGAGATCAAGACGGTCGCGGATCTGTCAGGACTAAAATTCCGGATCGGCGGCATAGCCGGCCAAGTGTTTCAGAAGCTTGGTGTCGTTCCGCAGCAGACCGCGGGGGGCGATATTTACCCCGCGCTTGAAAAAGGCACCATCGATGCCGCCGAATGGGTCGGTCCCTATGACGACGAGAAGCTCGGATTCCAGAAAGTGGCGAAATACTACTACTATCCCGGCTTCTGGGAGGGCGGCACAGCCATCCACACCATGATCAATCTCGAAAAGTGGAATTCGCTGCCCAAGAACTATCAGGCGATCCTGCAGAACGCGGCTTCTGCCGCCAACCTCTGGATGGCGGGGCGTTATGACTTGCAAAACCCTGCGGCCTTGAAGCGCCTGGTGGCCGGCGGCACCCAGCTCCGGCCGTTCTCCAACGATGTGCTCGAGGCTTGCCTCAAGGCGACCAATGAGTTGTGGGGCGAGCTTTCAGCGAAGAATGCCGATTTCAAGAAGGCGATCGATTCCATGCAAGCCTACCGTTCCGATCAATATCTGTGGTGGCAGGTGGCGGAATACACCTTCGACAGTTTCATGATCCGCTCGCGCACCCGCGGCTGATTGAAACGAAGGCTCAAAATGAAAAGCCCGGCCTCCATAAGAGGCCGGGCTTTTTTTATCCGCAGCACCGCTGCTCTTATTTGATCTTTGGTGGCTCGTTAAGGTCGAGAGCTGGCGGCTCGATTTGTGGCACCTGGATCTGGATGTTCTTGAGATCGACCTCGCTTGGTTTGTCCAATAGCGCGGTCACCGTCGCCGGGAAGGCGATTACCAGCGCGACCATAATGGCTTGCAAGCCGACCCAGGGTAACGCGCCCCAATAGATGTCCGAGCTTTTGACTTCCTTTGGTGCGACGCCGCGCAAATAGAACAGCGCGAAGCCGAATGGCGGATGCATGAAGGAGGTCTGCATGTTGACGCACAGCATCACGCCAAACCAGATCAGCGCCGCTTCGGGCCCGACGACAGGCGCCAGAATCTTCTGGGCGATGGGGGCGACCATCGGCAGGATGATGAAGGCGATCTCGAAGAAATCCAGGAAGAATGCCAGGAAGAAGATAAAGAGGTTGATGAAAATCAGAAAACCCCAGACGCCGCCGGGCAGGGACGTCAGCAGATGTTCGAGCCAGACGCCGCCGGATACGCCGAGGAACACCACGGAAAAACAGGTCGATCCGATCAGGATGAACACCACCATGGTCGTGATGCGCATGGTCGTCTCATAGCCTTGCTTGATCAGGTCGCGAAGCTCGGTGATGCGTACCGCTTCCAGGCAGATCCAGACCACCGCGATGTAGGTGATCGCAAAGGCGATCTTGAAGATCGGGCCCTCGGAAACAAAAATGCCGACAAGCGTGCCGATGCCGCAGGCGATCACGCCGATGATCAGGATCTTCCTTCCCGTCGAACTGAAATCCTTGTTATGGATCGCGGCCAGCACGATCGCCCCGACCGCGCCCATCGCGCCGGCCTCGGTCGGCGTCGCGAGACCCAGCATCATCGTTCCCAACACGACGAAGATCAGCACCGCCGAGGGCACAATGCCGAGCAGGCATTTGCGCCAGAGTGGCCAGCCGCTGAGGGTACGCGCTTCCTTTGGCACCGGCGGCACGTGGTTCGGCTTGAAGATGCCGAGGACGAACGTATAGCCGGCGAACAACGCAATCTGGAACAGCGACGGCCCCCACGCGCCGAGATACATGTCGCCGACAGATTTGCCGAGCTGGTCCGCCAGCACGATGAGGACCAGCGACGGCGGCACCAGCTGGGTGATGGTCCCCGATGCGGCCAGAACCCCCGTGATGTAGCGCATGTTGTAGCCGTAGCGCATCATCACCGGCATCGAGATCAGCGCCATGGCTATGACTTGCGCCGCAACTGTTCCGGTAATCGCGCCGAGAATAAATCCGACGATGATGACGGAATAGCCGAGGCCGCCGCGGATCGGGCCGAACAATTGGCCCATCGAATCCAGCATGTCCTCCGCCAATCCGCAGCGTTCGAGAACGGCTCCCATGAACGTGAAGAAGGGAATCGCGAGCAGGAGGTCATTGGCCAGAACGCTGCCGAACACGCGGCCCGGAATCGCCTGCAGGAAGTTGAGGTCGAAGAAGCCGAGATGAATCGCCAGAAAGCCAAAGGAGAGACCAACTGCCGCCAGCGTGAAGGCGACCGGAAATCCGATCAGCATAGCCACGACCAGCCCGGCGAACATTAGGGGAGGCATCATCTCCAATGTGATCATTGGGTCGGCCTCTCATATTTGGCCTCGATCGTCACCTCGCCGCGCAGCGCGGCGGTGCGCTTGATCACCTCGGAGACCCCCTGAAGCGCCAGCAGGACAAAGCCTGCAGGAATGACAAACTTGATCGGCCAACGGATCAGGCCGCCGGCATTGCTCGACATTTCGCCGACATCATAGGCCTGCATGAAAAACGGCCAGGACAGATAGGCCAACAGCAGGCATGAAGGAATGAGGAAGAAAAGCGTGCCGATCAGGTCAAGCCAGAGCTGGCCGCGTTCGGAGAGATAAAGATAGAGGATTTCAACGCGTACATGCTCATTGCGCTTGAATGTATAGGAAGCGCCGAACATCACCAGGAACGCGAACATGTACCACTGCAGTTCGAGCCATCCGTTGGAGCTGTAGCCGAACGCATAGCGGATCATCGCATTGCCGGCACTGACCAGGCAGGCCCCAAGTACAAGCAGATTGCAGATATAACCTATCTTCTCGTTGAGCTGGTCGATCGCGGCGCTGATCGCCAAAAGCGGACGCATCTCAGGACTCCCGACCCGCAATTTCGGCACGTCGTTGCGACGGCTTCGACCGTGCAGTTTCAGCCGGTGAGATAGCCAATCGGCCGAATAGGAATCGCAAGGTCATTTCCCCCACTCGATGTTTGAGCCTCGGAAAAGACGATGTCCTCTTCCGGTCATGCTCCACCCGCGCGCCGTCCGCCTGACGCTGGCGGCTTCTTGGCCGGTTGCGCAGATTGTCGCACAATTTCAGCGGCGGGCTGCAACGTCAATTGGGAATTTGGCAGAGTAGCCCACAACATCAAATAGTTGCAGCGAACAACTAAGTTGCGGTGCAGCGGCTTCTCAGCCGCCGGTCACGCTCATATGACGGCTGACGCTCGGCCCTTGATGCCGGCGATCAATGATGAAGTCGTGGCCTTTCGGCTTGAAGCCGATGGCACGATCGATAGCCGCGCTTAGGAGTTCGTCGCTTTCGGAGGCACGCAGCGGCTTGCGCAAATCGGAAGCATCCTCGTGTCCCAGGCAGGTGTGGAGCGTGCCGGTGCAGGTAATGCGGACGCGGTTACACGACTCGCAAAAATTGTGAGTCATCGGTGTGATGAAGCCGAGTCGTCCGCCGGTTTCGCTCACGCCAACATAGCGAGCCGGACCACCGGTCGTCTCGTCAAGGTCGGTCAGGGTATAATTCTGGGCCAGCCGTGTTCGCATTAGCGACAGCGGCAGATATTGATCAAGGCGTCCAACACCGATGTCGCCCATCGGCATCACCTCGATCAGGGTCAATCCCATTCCCTTGCTGTGGGCCCATTCCATCAGCGCGGGGATTTCATCCTCATTGGTGTTCTTGAGCACCACGGTATTGATCTTGACCGCTAGCCCGGCCGCGCGCGCGGCCTCGATGCCGGAGAGCACCCGTTCAAGATCGCCCCAACGCGTAATGGCGCTGAATTTGACGGGATCGAGGGTGTCCAGAGAGACATTGATCCGCCGCACGCCACAGTCTCGCAGTTCGCCGGCAAACTTGGCGAGTTGGGTGCCATTGCTGGTCAGAGTGAGCTCGCGTAAAGCCCCGCTATCGAGATGGCGGGATAAGGATCGGACCAGCGACATCATGTTGCGTCGGACCAATGGCTCTCCACCGGTGAGCCGCAGTTTTTTCACGCCCTTGGCGATGAACACCGAGCAAAGGCGATCGAGTTCTTCCAGCGTCAGCAGCTCCGCCTTTGGCAGAAAGCTCATATCCTCGGACATGCAGTAGAAGCAGCGCAGATCGCAGCGATCAGTCACCGATACCCGCAGATAGTCGATCGTCCGGCCGAAAGGATCGGTCATCGGTCGAATGTCGGAATCCGCGTGGTGGGTCAATGCGCTGTGCATTCGCTGGCTTTTGGCCTTAATCCGCTGCTCGATCTCAACATCCTGAATGGCTTATCCCGGGAGGCGTCGATCCCACCCCCTGGCCGGTGATGGTCGACAGAAATTCCGGGGCAGACGCTCTTTCTGCAAGCACGCGACGGGCGGATCCCCAGGGAGCATCCTGCCCACCATATCAATCTAGGCGGCGGCACCTGCCTGCACAATCGGCAAAAAGCGCAGGGCTACGCTAAACTATTGCTGGTCCGACCCCGAAGCCGCCGGTGCCGCAGCCTTCGGCTTCGGTTTTCGGGGCTTCTTCCTGGCGGCGCGAGGTGGGGGGCCGGCGGGCTGAAGCTGGGCCACCACCGGATTGGGGTCGAGGGTCGTGGAATCCGGCGTGGTGAAGCTGCCTGACGTGCGAACCACTTGAACCGGGACCGTCGCAGGCTGGAACTTATTCATCGTATAGGTGACGGAAAACCCGGTTTCCGGCGGCGTAACCGTCACTGAACAGGGAGTTTTACACCCGGGCCCGAGGGAGGTTGTGGCATCCGCGCCGGGAGGCGTCGATTCCAGCTGCACCTGCACCGTGGGCGGGGCTGACTTGAAGACATCAAAAGATGAGAACGAAGAACATCCGGCAAGGCTCAGCCCCGCGGCGGCAATTGCGATGAGACGACGCATGATCCATCCGTCAACGATATGCGGCGAACCGCCGCATTCCCCAGAAGGGACCATAAGAGGCCCTCGCTACCGACGCAACCGGCCGAGCACCTCCAGGTTTCAACGCTGAATTCACCGGTCGGGATAAAGTCTTTCGTATTCAACTGGTTAGGAAGAGGTCCGGAACAGGCATGGCCGCTGCCGGCTATCGCATGAGGGCGTCGATTGCGTCGGGAAGCTCGGCCATATGACTGATTAACCGGTCAGGCTCAAGCTCGGCGATCGGTACTTCGGTATAGCCGAAAGACACTCCGACTACCGGAATGCCTGCTCGGCGGGCGACGCCAATATCGGGTCCGGCGTCGCCGACCATGACCGACCTCGACATCTGTCCACCCGCCAGCTGAACGGTCTGACGCAAAAAGGCGGGGTCGGGTTTGGAAATGCCGAAGGTATCGGCGCCACAAATGGCCTGAAAGCGCCGGCTCAAGCCTAGTTCGTCGAGCAGTCGTCTGGATAGCCATTCCAGCTTGTTGGTGCAGACGGCGAAACGAAAACCTCGTTGATCGAGGGTGTCCAGCGCCGTTTCCAATCCCTCGAAAGGGCGCGATTCCACGGCAATGTGGGCCGCATAATAGTCAATAAAATCGGCGGTCAGACGATCGATGTCAGGCACGGTGAGGCTTCGGCCTTCCAGTTCCAGGCCACGTTCGATCAGTCGCCTTGCTCCCGCGCCGATCATGGTCCGCGCGGCGCGCAACGGGACCGGAAGAAGCCCCTCGCGATCGAGGATGTAATTGAGGGCGTGGATCAGGTCGGGTGCTGTATCCACCAGCGTGCCATCGAGGTCGAAAACGACTGTACCCTTTGCATCCATATGAAATTGCTATCCCCGTGGTTTCGCGGTCGTGCGGCCTGCGTCGATACCCTTTCGGGTGACCCTAACCAAATTTATGATTCCTCTGCTGCTTATTAACGTCTGTACTGCCGAAACTCGGCGAGATTGGAAGATTATACGGTGCTTAGCGCTGTTCCTCGCCGCAAAACGACGCTAGATATGCCGCCCGTGAGAGCCCCGGTCCGGTCCGGCGGCGCGGCGGACATTTGACGACCATGGACCAGCTCAAGAGACAGGCGGCCGCCCGCGCGCTCGAATGGGTGCGAGACGGAATGAGGGTTGGCCTCGGTACCGGCTCGACCGCCAAACACTTCGTGGAATTGCTGGGCGAACGCGTGGCGGGTGGCTTGTCGATCGTTGGCGTACCGACATCAGAGGTCACGCGGGCGGATGCCGAGCGTTGCGGCATTCGGTTGACGACCCTGGATGAAGTCGACCGGCTGGATCTGACGGTGGATGGCGCCGATGAAATCGATCCGGCGCTCGACGTGATCAAGGGCGGTGGTGGCGCGCTGTTGCGCGAGAAGATCGTCGCAGCCGCATCCGAGCACATGGTGGTGATCGCTGACGAGACCAAATGGGTTGAAAAACTGGGCCGTTTTCCCCTGCCGATCGAGGTCATTCCCTTTGGCCTGGCCGCCACCCGCCGCGCCCTTGCCGGTGCATTCAGGAAGGCCGATGTCAGCGGTGAAATGGTGTTGCGCACCGACAAAAATGGTCACGTTTTCGTCACCGATGGCGGCCACTGGATTATAGATGCCCATCTGGGATCCATTGCCGATGCACCACGCCTGGCCTCACTCCTCAATCCGATTCCCGGCGTGGTGGAGCATGGGTTGTTCATCGGTCTCGCGCGCACGTCGGTGTTGGCGGGTCCTCAAGGAATTCGCGTGATTGAGCGGCCATGACGGCCCGCGATCAAGGAGAGTTGGAATGAAACGTCTTTCGCATAAGGTTTTGATGGCAGGCTGTGCGCTCGGGATTGCTTTGGCATCGGCGCTGGTCCCTGTCTCAGCGCAGCAGCCGCCACCCGCACCCTCAGCAGCGGCGATCGCCTCCGCCAGGGAAATCCTCAGCCTGAAGAATATTCACGCGATCTATGACAACGCCGTTCCCGGCGTGGTGCAGAAGACAAGGGATACGTTGCTGCAGACCAACATCAACTATCAGAAAGACCTCAACGAGGTTGCCGTGATCGTGGCGAAGAACTTGGCCGGCCGGGAGCAGGATATCGGCGAAGGCATGGCCAGGATCTATGCCAGCGAGTTCACCGAACAGGAGCTGAAGGATCTGGTGACGTTCTACAAGTCGCCACTCGGTCAGAAATTGATTATTAATGAGCCCAAAGCAGTTCAGGCCAGTATGTCTTTCATGAACCAGTGGGCGCAGGCCTTTGGCGAGATCGTCAATGGCCAGTTCAGGGCTGAGATGCGCAAGCGCGGCAAGGATATCTAAGCGGGATGGCCGAATTCGACGTCGACCTGTTTGTAATCGGAGGTGGATCCGGCGGCGTTCGCGCCGCCCGGATCGCCGCCGGCCACGGCGCGACAGTCATGCTCGCCGAAGAGTACCGCATGGGCGGGACCTGCGTGATCCGGGGCTGCGTGCCGAAAAAGCTGTTGGTGATCGGCTCGCACGTCAGCCAGGAGATCGAGGATGCCGCGGGCTTTGGATGGTCCATTCCGGAAGCCCGTTTCGACTGGGCGAAACTGATCGCCAACAAGGACAAGGAGATCGCGCGGCTCGAAGGCATCTACACGAGCAATCTCGAAAGGGCGGGTGTGCGCATCGTCAAGACGCGCGCCGTCTTTGAAGACCCGCATAGCCTGCGCCTCTTGAATGGCGAGCGCGTCACCGCGCGGCACATCCTGATTGCGACCGGCGGCGCTCCGAACCATGGCGAGCCTATTCCGGGCATCGAGCATGTGATTTCGTCCAACGAGGCCTTTCATCTACCGGAGTTGCCGAAGCGCATTGTCATTCAGGGCGGCGGCTATATCGCTCTGGAGTTTGCCGGCATTTTCGCCGGCTTCGGCTCGGACGTCACTGTGATCTATCGTGGTGACAACATCTTGCGCGGGTTTGATGACGACGTCCGCCACCACGCGCGTGCCGAGATGGAGAAGGCAGGAATTACCATCATCACCGGCTGTGTGGTCACCAAGGTCGACCGCCATGGCAAGGAATTCACGACCCATCTATCGAGCGGTTCGAGCATCGCTTCCGATCAGGTGATGTTTGCCATCGGACGGCATCCCAGTGTCGCCAATCTCGGGCTCGAGAAGGCAGGCGTCGCGATCAATCCGAAGAACGGCGGCATCGCCGTTGACGGCTTCTCCCAAACCTCCCAGCCGCATATCTATGCGATCGGCGACGTCACTCATCGAACCAATCTGACACCCGTGGCAATCCGTGAGGGCCATGCCTTCGCCGATTCCGTATTCGGCTCGCGCAAGGTGGAAGTGGATCACGCCAACATCCCGACGGCGGTGTTTTCACAGCCGGAGGTGGGAACGGTGGGTCTGACGGAACAAGAGGCGCGGGCGCAATTTGCGCGCGTCGACATCTACAAGGCTGATTTTCGTCCGATCAAGGCGACGATGTCTGGTCGCGATACCCGCGTGCTGATGAAGCTGGTGGTCGACGGCTCGACCGATCGCGTGCTAGGCTGCCACATCGTGGGCGATGCCGCCGCCGAAATGATTCAGGTGGTGGCGATCGCGGTGCGGATGAAGGCGACCAAGGCCGATTTCGATGCCACCATGGCGCTGCATCCGACTGCCGCCGAAGAACTGGTGACCATGCGCACGCCCAGTGCACGGCATGTGCGGGAAGCCGCCGAATAGGCTGCTTCAGTTCGACGCCTGCAGCCAGTCGGCCGCGCCTCGCCACAACACGTCACGCTGCTCCGGCCGAAAGAACCCGAAATGGCCGATTTTTTCAGCGCCTGCCTCCGTAGGGCGGATCGACAGGATTTCCGGCGAAGTTGCAGTAAATCCCGAGCACAGCAGTTCGACAGCCGACCGGGTTGCCCAGGGATCGTCGGTGAAGCTGAGCGCACGCAGCGCACCCCGGTAATTTTCGAAATTGGATAGGCCCGGCAGGTTGGGGTCGGTGAACAGATAGCGCGGGCTCATCACCCAGCGCACCCACTGCTCAAACACACCCTTGGGCAGGTCCTCGCCCAGTCCCGCCCAGCCGGGCGCGTAGCCGAGTAATCGGGTGAGAGGTAGTCCGACGCCCTTGAGCATCGCCAGCACACGGTAGCGTTCGGGCGAGGCCATCAGTTTCCAGTAACCGGCCTGCGCTGCAATCAGGAGCGCGCGGGAGATTTCCGTATTGTTGGATAGCAGGCCCAATGCTTGGCCCCCAAAGGAATGACCCACATATGTCAGTGGCAGCGGCTTGTAGCGTTCCCGCATCCAATTGACGGCAGCGGTCGCATCAAGTCGCGCCCAATCCGCCATCGAGGCCTGGAAACCTTTGAGGGATTGCGGCTGGTTGAAACCCGTGATTGCCCTGCGGCGGGAATCTCCGGTCCCGCGATAGTCATAGGTCAGCACCGCGCAAGCGCGGCTGGCCAGATAAGCGGCAAAGCCCCGATAGATTCGGCGGGGCACAGCGGTCGCGGAGCTGATCAGGACGGCGTTAAGCTTGGGACCCCTCGGCAAAAACAGTGTCGCGGCAAGCGGATATCCATCCACCGCCGGAAAGGTGATATCATCGGCGAAAACGTCATCCAGCGCTTTTTCCACGCGTTTCCCCATCTCGCGAGGCGCCTCATAAACCAGGCGAGAGCCCGGATACAGGACACTGGCGGTCTGCCACCGGCCTGTGTATAACCCGGCCCTTCGCTACCCCGCTGATTAAGTAGCGGTTTTTTGTCCAGGAGTTAACCCAATGTCCGAGCGGTGGACACCCGATAGTTGGCGCGCCAAGCCAGTGGTGCAGATCCCAGATTATACCGACGCCAAGGCGTTGGCTGAGGTCGAGGCCCAGCTCGCCACGTTTCCGCCGCTGGTTTTTGCAGGAGAGGCGCGCAGTCTGAAAAAGGCTTTGGCGCGCGTCGCCGCAGGCGACGCCTTCCTGCTACAGGGGGGCGATTGCTCCGAGAGCTTTGCCGAGCATGGCGCCAACAACATTCGCGATTTCTTCCGTGTCCTGCTGCAGATGGCGGTGGTGCTGACCTATGCCGGTGCGTTGCCGGTGGTGAAGGTCGGCCGTATCGCCGGCCAGTTCGCCAAGCCGCGCTCCTCGCCGACCGAGAAGCTCAATGGCGTGGAATTGCCGAGCTATCGCGGCGACATCGTCAACGACATCGGCTTCACGGCGGAGGCGCGCACGCCTGACCCGCAGCGTCAGTTAATGGCGTATCGGCAGTCGGCCGCCACGCTCAACCTGCTGCGCGCTTTTGCCACCGGCGGCTTCGCCAATCTCGGCAGTGTGCATCAATGGATGCTGGGCTTCCTGAAGGATTCGCCGCAGTCGCGCCGGTACAAGGAACTGGCTGACCGTATCTCGGATGCGCTCAATTTCATGCGCGCGTGCGGGCTCGATCTCGAAAGCCATCCGGAATTGCGGGCCACCGATTTTTACACCAGCCATGAAGCGTTGCTGCTCGGTTATGAGCAGGCCTTCACCCGGGTCGATTCAACGACCGGCGACTGGTACGCAACGTCGGGCCACATGATCTGGATCGGTGACCGCACCCGGCAGCTCGATCACGGGCATGTCGAGTATTTCCGCGGCATCAAGAATCCGATCGGCCTGAAGTGCGGTCCGTCGCTGAAGCCGGACGAGTTGCTCAAGCTGATCGACATTCTCAACCCGGACAACGAACCGGGGCGGCTGACACTGATCAATCGTTTCGGTTCGGACAAGATCGCCGATCATCTGCCTCAGCTCATTCGCGCCGTGCAGCGCGAGGGCAGGGTCGTCGTTTGGTCCTGCGACCCGATGCACGGCAACACCATCACCTCGACCACCGGCTACAAGACCCGGCCTTTCGATCGTATCTTGTCGGAAGTGAAATCGTTCTTCACGATTCACCATGCTGAAGGCACGCATGCGGGCGGCGTCCATCTGGAGATGACGGGCAAGGACGTTACCGAGTGCATCGGTGGCGCGCGCGCGATCACCGATGAAGATCTCAACGACCGCTATCACACGGTCTGCGACCCGCGGCTCAACGCTGAGCAATCGATCGACATGGCTTTCCTGATCGCCGAATTGCTCAAGCAGGAACGGACTGCGAAGGCAAAGCCGTTGCCGGCAGCGGCCGGACTTTAAAACAACAGGTCAGTCCCGACGGAACTCTGCGGCCGTCGGGACGTTCGCGCCCCACCATTGCAGTTTAGCCGGGTGCGGTGCACCATGACGTCATGACGCAACCTGCGACCCAATTCACCGTCACACTGGCTCAACTCAATCCCACCGTCGGGGATATCGAGGGCAACGCCGCCAAGGCGCGCGCTGCGCGAACGCAAGCGGCGGCGGATGGCGCTGATCTCCTGGTATTTCCGGAACTGTTCATCGCGGGTTATCCGCCCGAGGATTTGATTCTCAAGCCCTCGTTTCAGGCAGCTTGCCGTGGCGCGATCGAGTCCCTGGCGCGCGATACCGCTGACGGCGGGCCGGCGGTGTTGATTGGGACGCCCTGGGTCGACGACGGCAAGCTCTACAATGCCTGCGCGTTATTGGATGGCGGGCGGATCGCAGCACTTCGTTTTAAGGCCAATCTGCCGAACTACGGCGTGTTCGACGAGAAACGCCTGTTTGCCCGGGGCCCTGCTTCGGGCCCCCTGACCATACGTGGTGTTCGTGTTGGCGTGCCGATCTGCGAGGACATCTGGCTGGAAGAATCCGAGGAATACGAAAATATCGTTGAATGCCTCGCCGAAACCGGCGCCGAAATCCTGATCGTGCCGAATGGCTCACCCTATTCGCGCGACAAGAACGATCTTCGGTTGTCGATCGTGGTTGCGCGGGTTCGGGAAAGCGGACTGCCGCTGGTCTATCTCAACCAGATCGGCGGGCAGGATGAGGTGGTCTTTGACGGCGGATCGTTCGCACTGAACGCGGATCTTTCGGTTGCGGCTCAGTTACCGTCCTTTGCCGAGACCGTCACCACGCTACGCTGGACCAAGGGACGAGGGGACTGGCGTTGCGCCGGCCCGGTCGCGTCGCTGATCGACGGCGACAAGGCCGATTACGCGGCCTGTGTTCTCGGTCTTCGCGATTATGTCGAAAAGAACCGCTTCCCCGGAGTGCTGCTCGGCATCTCCGGCGGCATAGACTCTGCGCTCTGCGCGGCAATTGCCGTCGATGCACTGGGCGTCAAGCGGGTTCGGGGCGTCATGCTGCCGTTCCGCTACACCGCCCAGATGTCTCTTGATGAGGCCGCCAAGCTCGCGGCGGCGCTTGGCATCCGCTACGAAGTGTTACCGATCGCGGCGGCGGTGAATGGGTTCGAAGAGATTTTGGCCAAGCCCTTCGAAGGTCTGCAGCGCGACATCACCGAGGAAAACCTGCAGGCCCGCACGCGCGGCACGCTGCTGATGGCGATCTCCAACAAGACCGGCGCGATGGTGGTGACGACCGGCAATAAATCTGAAATGTCGGTCGGCTATGCCACGCTCTACGGCGACATGAACGGTGGCTTCAACCCGATCAAGGACATCTACAAGACCGAGGTGTTTCGGCTGTCCTATCTGCGCAATGGCTGGAAGCCTGAGGGCGCGCTCGGTCCGTCCGGCGAAGTCATCCCGCCAAGCCTGATCACCAGACCACCCACGGCGGAGTTGCGCGAGAACCAGACCGACCAGGATTCGCTGCCGCCCTACGATATTCTGGATGCGATCCTTGAGCGCCTGGTCGAGCGCGAGGAGCCGTTATCCGCCATCATCGCCGCTGGTTTCGATCGGGAGGTTGTGGTGCGGATCGACCGCCTGCTCAACATTGCCGAATACAAGCGTCGACAGGCCGCGCCTGGGGTCAAGGTGACGCGGAAGAATTTCGGCCGCGACAGGCGTTATCCTATCACCAATCGTTTTCGCGACACCGGCCAGGTGCCGGCCGAACCCGACGAGATACTGGTCTCGCGAAGCGGGCGCGGTTCGACTGAGGCGTTTGAGGGGTAGATTCAGCGCGGCGGAATGAAGGTCGGTCCGACGGACCGGATCGTCTTGTTGCCGGGCGCCGCAGTCGTTTCCGCCGGGGTCGGCGTGGCAGCGGCGGAGGCGGCCGGCGCCGGAGCGCCGCCCTTTTTCCCCGGTGCGCTGCGAGGCGGCTGCGCCATCTTCTTGGCGCTCTCCTCGGTGACGATGATATCGCCCTGCTGTTGTGCCGCCGCCTTCTCGTCGATCGATTTCAGCGCATCCGCCCAGTTCTGTCCGGCAGCCTTGCACGAGCAGGAAGGATTGAATTCCTGCCGATAACGGAAAGCGTTCGGGATGGAGGAATAAGACTGCCCGTTGATAGATACCGCTGAGCTGATGTCCTCACCGGGATTGCGATAGCTGAACAGCGTGGCTTCCGCCGCCGGACAGAGGGCCTTGCAGGTCCTTTCGTCATCGGAAAAGCGTGCGGGCACAGTGGCGAACGAAATCGGGAAATAATAGCCGTCGCAAGTTCGGACGCAGACGGTGCGATAGGTGCCCGACTGGCCTCCCATATCGACGCCGGGCGCAGGGGAATTGTTGTTGCCGAACAGATTATCGATAAAGCTGCCGGCGCCGCGGACGGCGTTGGCGTATTGCGGCCCGCAATTGTTTTGCGCGAGCGCGAGCAAAACCGAGCGCCGCTGACTCTCGCGATCACCGGCGGGGCCACCGCGCAATTGATCAAGGCTCGTCGTGATTTGATCCAGATTGGTGCGCATCTGCTGGATCTGGCTGTTGACCGGACCGCACTGCGCAGACTGGCCGCTGAATAGCGAGAAGAAGCCGGAACTATCGCAACCCATCCGCTTGGCCTGGGTGGTCACGCGCTCGAGCTCGGCTTGCTGGCGCGAAGCGGCATCCTGGTAGCGGCGGATCTGCTCGTCGCGCGCCGGATCACCCGTGCTGCCGCGGTCGACGGTCGCGAGCTGGGATTCAAGCCGGGCGCAGATCGGGTTTCCGGCAGGTTGAGCCTGCGGCGCGGGACCGGTTTGCGCGGAGGCCTGACCGCCCGATACCAATGTACCAAGCATAAAGACGGCAGCCGCCATCAGGGGTCGTCGGGTAAAAGAAGACATCAGCGGGTGCGGCATATCCAGCCATTTAAGCGATACCGCGCTCACTAAACGGCGCGGATAGGCGGGCCATCACATAGCCGCTTATCGGGGCAGCGTCACGTCGTTTCCACGGCGCGGGTGTGACTTCAGGGAACCGGGTCCCAGAGCCGGGCTAGTGGGGTTCAGCGTTGGCAGGTGATTGCGACGTAATCCCTGCAGCTGGCTGGGCCGCAGCTGCTGGCGTCCTTGGGCACGGATCCCGTGATTTCGTCGGGATCGACCCGCCGAAACGACAGCGCCTGGCTGAAATCCCGGGATTGGCAATAGGACCGCGCCGCGTGAACGCCGCAGCTTTCGCCTTTGGCGAGGCACTGGTCCACCCCATAATCATCCGCCTGATTGGCGATGATGAAAACGTGATTTTCGGCGGAGGCCGCAACCGGGGCCAGCAGGAGCAGGCAGGCCCAGAACGCTGGAATGAGGCGCATGATACACCGGGAGCGAGGGGGAGGCGCCCCATCCCTAGGCCCGATTGGTTAATAAACATTAACGCCCAAGGCAGGGCGGGAGCCCTGGCGAAGCAGGCCCGCCCTCTTGACGCCGTTCCCCGACCCGGTTCATGGTGGCTCGATGAACGGTCTCCTCGCCATTATCGGCATTTGCCGCGAGATTATGAGCTAGCGATTCGCTGGCTGAGGCCGTCTTTTCTCACACGAGATATCTGGACGCCCGGCCGGCAGTGTTCCCGGCTCTCACATTCGCACGCCCGTGGTCATGTATGCGTTGGCGAATGTGAGGGCCGAAGGAACACCGCCAAGAAATATGATTGCAGTGCCGCTTTCGATTGAAGTTCCTGATCGAATGGACGGCCCCGGACCCAGGAACTTCAAATCGGCGGCACTACTGGATGGGTTGCCCATGGATTTGCGTCTCTACGATACTTTGAGCCGGGAAAAGCGCGTCTTTGCGCCGCTCGATCCGACCAATGTGCGCATGTATGTTTGCGGGCCGACGGTTTACGATTTCGCCCATATCGGCAATGCCCGGCCGGTGATCGTGTTCGACGTGCTGTTCCGGCTGCTGCGGCACCTCTATGGCGCCGGGCACGTCCGATACGTCCGCAACATCACTGACGTCGATGACAAGATCAATGATCGGGCGGCGCGGGATTTCCCGGGCCTTCCGCTGAACGAAGCAATCCGCAAGGTCACTGAGAAGACCGAACGCCAGTTTCACGCGGACGTCGATGCATTGGGCTGCCTTCGTCCGACAGTAGAACCGCGGGCCACCGAGCACATTGGTGAGATGCGCGCCATCATCGAAGAGCTGGTCGCCGGCGGCTTCGCCTATGTCGCGGAAAACCACGTGCTGTTCTCGCCGCAGGCGATGAATGCCGCCAACTCGGTGCTGCCGCGCTACGGTGCGCTGGCCAATCGCTCGCTCGACGAGATGATTGCCGGAGCCAGGGTCGATGTCGCGCCCTACAAGCGCGATGCCACCGATTTCGTATTGTGGAAGCCGTCGAAACCCGGTGAGCCATCCTGGCCGTCGCCGGCCGGCATCCAGGTCAACGGTCGTCCCGGCTGGCATATCGAATGCTCCGCCATGGCCTGGAAGCATCTCGGCGAACAGTTCGACATCCATGGCGGCGGTATCGACCTCGTGTTTCCGCACCACGAAAATGAACTCGCGCAAAGCTGCTGCGCCTTCCACGAAAATCGCATGGCGGCCTTCTGGATGCATAACGGCTTCCTGCAGGTCGAGGGCGAGAAGATGTCGAAATCGACCGGCAACTTCGTCACCATTCGCGAGCTGCTGGCGGATTGGCCCGGCGAAGTGCTGCGGCTCAACATGCTGAAGACGCATTACCGCTCGCCGATCGACTGGACGCTGAGAGGCCTTGAGGAGAGCGCCAATACGCTGGACGACTGGTATGGGCTGGCCGACAGCGCACACGCCGGGCCACCTTCGCCTCACATCATTGACGCGCTGGTGGATGATCTGAATACGCCCCAGATGATTGCCGCGCTTCACGGATTGCGTCAGGCCGCTGCCGGCAGCGAGGCCTCCCGTGCGGAATTTGCGGCCTCCTTGCGGCTCCTCGGTTTCCTTTCGGAAAGCGCGGGCCAATGGCGAGAGCGCAAGCAAAGGGCGAGCGGCGTCGATATCAAGCAGGTCGAACAGCTGATCGCCGAGCGGACCGCTGCGCGGGAGCGGAAAGATTTCAAGGAGTCCGATCGCCTGCGCGATCAGCTGGTGGCGATGGGCGTTGTGCTGAAAGATTCCAAGGCCGGTACCACATGGGAGGTCGCGCGATGAGCCGTCCCGATACGCCGTTTCCTAAACATTGGCGCTATTACATTGCGCTGAAATGGTTGCTGATCGCAGCCGCGGTGGCGCTCGCGCTCAAGCTGATGGGAGCGTGGTGACCCATGTCGAAGTCTCTTGCAGCACCCGCGCTGCGGCCGTTTCTCGCGACGGATACGCCCATGCTGGCGGCCATTTTCGTCGCCGCAATCGAGCAGCTGACGGGTGATGATTACAGCAAAGCCCAGCAAGAGGCCTGGGCCAGCGTTGCGGAGGATGAGGAAAAATTCGGCCAGCGGTTGGCTTCTGAACTGACCTTGATTGCGACCCTTCAAGGCTCGCCGGTCGGATTTGCCGCGCTCAAGGGCGCCGATCTCATCGACATGCTCTACGTTCACCCCGCCGTGGCCGGGCAGGGCGTCGCGACGGTGTTGTGCGACGCGCTGGAGAAGCTCGCGGGCGGCCGAGGCGCCAAGAGCCTGACGGTCGATGCGAGTGACACCGCTCAGGAGTTCTTCGCCCGGCGCGGCTATGTCGGCAAGCAACGCAATACCGTCGCCATCGAGGGCGAGTGGCTGGCCAACACCACCATGCAGAAGACGCTGACCGCTGAGGGCACGGCGCAGGGAGATCAGCGATGAGTCGGGAACGTCTTTATTTGTTCGACACGACGCTGCGCGACGGCGCTCAGACCAACGGCGTCGATTTCACGCTGCAGGACAAGCAGCGGATTGCGTCCATGCTGGATGATCTCGGGGTCGATTACGTTGAGGGAGGCTATCCCGGCGCCAATCCCACCGATACCGAGTTCTTTGCCCGCAAGCCCGATCTTGATCATGCGCGATTTACCGCCTTTGGAATGACGCGCCGGCCGGGACGCTCGGCCTCCAACGATCCCGGACTGGCCGCGTTGATCGAGGCTAGCGCGGACGCGATCTGCTTTGTCGCAAAATCCTCGGCCTATCAGGTGCGGGTGGCGCTCGAGACCACCCGGGAGGAAAATCTGGCTTCGATCCGCGACAGCGTCACGGCTGCGACAAAAGCCGGCCGCGAAGTACTGGTGGACTGCGAGCACTTTTTTGACGGCTATAAGGAAGACGCAGGCTATGCGCTGGCGTGCGCCAAGGCAGCCTATGACTCCGGCGCGCGGTGGGTGGTGCTCTGCGATACCAATGGCGGAACGATGCCACACGAGGTCGAAACCATTGTTGGAGAGGTCGTCAAACAGATCCCCGGCGACCACGTCGGCATCCACGCCCACAATGATACCGAGCAGGCGGTTGCCAACTCGCTGGCGGCGGTGCGCGCCGGCGCTCGCCAGATCCAGGGCACGCTGAATGGCCTTGGCGAGCGCTGTGGCAACGCCAATCTGTGTTCGCTGATCCCGACCTTGCGCTTGAAGAAAGAATTCTCGGACGCCTTTGATATCGGTGTCTCTTCCGACAAGATGGCGACACTGATGACGGTCTCGCGCGCGCTTGACGACATGCTCAATCGCGTGCCGAACCGTCATGCCGCCTATGTCGGCGAAAGCGCGTTTGTGACAAAGACCGGCATTCATGCGTCCGCGGTTTTGAAAGACCCGCAGACCTACGAGCATGTGGCGCCGGAAACGGTCGGCAATCACCGCAAGGTGCTGGTGTCGGATCAGGCCGGCCGCTCCAATGTCATGGCCGAACTCGATCGCGCCGGTATCGCCTACGACAAGAACGATCCCCGACTTGCCCGCCTGCTTGAGGAAACGAAAGAGCGTGAGGCAGCCGGTTATGCTTACGAGTCGGCCGATGCCTCGTTCGATCTTCTGGCCCGCCGCACGCTTGGCCGGGTGCCGGAATATTTCCGAGTGGAGCAGTTCGACGTCAATGTCGAGCAGCGTTACAACGCGGTTGGGCAGCGTGTTACCGTGGCGATGGCGGTGGTGAAGGTGGATGTCGACGGGGAACGCCTGATATCCGCGGCCGAAGGCAACGGGCCGGTGAACGCGCTCGATGTCGCGCTACGCAAGGATCTCGGCAAATATCAGAAATATATCGGGGGGCTGAAGCTCGTCGATTATCGCGTCCGTATCCTCAACGGCGGTACCGAAGCGGTCACCCGCGTTCTGATCGAAAGCGAAGATGAGCGAGGCGAGCGCTGGACCACGGTCGGCGTCTCGCCCAACATCATCGACGCCTCATTCCAGGCGTTGATGGATTCGATCGTTTACAAGCTGGTGAAATCCGGCGCGCCGGCTTAGCGCCCGCAATTAGCTTCGACCGCGCCTCACAGCCGTCGCGCGACTTCCGGAGCCAGTTCCTTCGGCTTCCCGGCGGCGTTGATTGCCGCCGATCGCAAGCGGGGCAGAATATCCTCGACGCGTTCGGCCTTGAGGATATTGACCTCCAGCGTCGGCCGGATGAATTCGGCCGCCTTCATATGGGCCAGCAGCGCAAGCAGTGGTTCCCAAAAGCCATCGATGTTCGCCAGCAGCACCGGCTTGGTATGCCGGCCCAATTGCTGCCAGGTGAGTTGCTCGACCAGTTCCTCCAGGGTCCCGACCCCTCCGGGCAGGGCAACAAAAGCGTCGGCGCGTTCGAACATGAGTCGCTTGCGCTCATGCATGTCGGGGGTAACGATCAGTTCCTGAGCACGTGCCAGCGCGTTCTCGCGCGACGTCAGGAAGTCCGGGATAATTCCCGTCACATTACCGCCATGGTCGAGCACGGAGGTCGCAATCGCGCCCATCAGCCCAACCGAGCCTCCGCCATAAACCAGCCCGATGCCGTTTTCAGCGAAAATCTTTCCAAGCGCCCGGGCAGACTCAACAAAATGGGGATTGGTGCCGGGGCCCGAGCCGCAATAAACACAAACCGTCTTGATATTGTTCATAACAGGCATGTGGCACTGCAGCGTAGGAGCGTCAAGCTCCGGATGAAGCTGAAAAATATGAGAAGAATCACCTGATCATGGGTACACAGTTCCGCTAAAAGGTCTATATGACGGGCACAACACAAATGGTCACAAGAAGCATCCGCGTCAGCAAATCGGCGCGCCGTTTTGCTCCAGATACTTATCGGTCATGAATTTTCATTCCAGCCGTGGCGGCGCGCCCTCGCCATCTGCCCCGCCGACATCATCCTTCGAGCAGGCCACGCTGTTTGGCACTCTTCGGCATCTCTGGCCCTATATCTGGCCGGGCGATCGCGCCGATCTGAGGATGCGCGTCGTATGGTCGATGGTTCTGCTGCTGATTGCCAAGTTCGCGACGCTGGCCGTGCCGTTTACCTTCAAATGGGCAACCGACGCGCTCACCGGTGCAGACAGCGCGCCGGTCCAGTCGTCGAACTGGACGCTCTGGCTGATTGCCTCGCCGCTGATCATGACTTTCAGCTACGGCACCATGCGGGTGCTGATGGCGGTTCTGACCCAGTGGCGCGACGGGGTGTTTGCGCATGTGGCGATGCACGCCGTTCGCAAGCTTGCCTACCGAACCTTTGTGCATATGCACGAACTGTCGTTGCGCTTTCACCTGGAGCGCAAGACTGGCGGCCTGACGCGCGTGCTCGAGCGTGGGCGGCTTGGCATCGAAGTTATCGTACGCATGGTCATCCTGCAGCTCATTCCGACCATCGTCGAAGTGTCGCTGATGGTTGGCGTGCTGCTCTGGCAGTTTGACTGGCGCTATGTGGTTGCAACCATGATCATGGTCGCGGTGTACATGTACTACACCTACATCGCGACTGAATGGCGGATCGAAATCCGTCGCAAGATGAACGATTCCGATACAGAGGCCAACACCAAGGCGATCGATTCACTCCTCAACTACGAGACGGTAAAGTATTTCAGCGCCGAGCAGCGCGAGGCCGAGCGCTATGACCGGTCGATGGCCCGCTACGAACACGCGAGCGTCAAGACCTATACCTCGCTCGCTGTCCTCAACACCGGGCAGGCCGTGATCTTCACCGTCGGGCTGACCGCGACGATGCTGATGTGCGCCATCGGCGTCCGCAAAGGCCAGAACACGGTCGGTGATTTCATCATGGTCAATGCCATGATGATCCAGCTTTATCAGCCCTTGAATTTCATGGGCATGGTCTATCGCGAGATCAAGCAGGCGATCATCGACATCGAGAAGATGTTCGGCGTGTTGTCTCGAGAGGCTGAAGTGGAGGACGCTCCGGGGGCTCTCCCGCTCGTGGTCTCCTCCGGGAATGTTCGTTTCGAGGACGTGCGTTTTTCCTATGAACCCGATCGTCAGATACTGAAGGGCCTCAGCTTCGAGGTGCCCGCCGGCAAGACGGTGGCGATCGTCGGCCCGTCGGGAGCCGGAAAGTCAACGATCTCACGTCTGTTGTTCCGACTCTATGACGTCTCGGGGGGAAGAATTCTGATCGACGGCCAAGACATTCGCCAGGTGACGCAAGCGTCCCTTCGGGCCTCGATCGGCATGGTGCCGCAGGATACCGTGCTGTTCAACGATACCATCCGCTACAACATCCGTTACGGGCGATGGGATGCCTCTGATGCCGAAGTGGAGGAGGCGGCTCGCCTGGCCCAGATCGATGGGTTCATTCGGAAATCGCCAGGTGGCTACGACACCCAGGTGGGCGAGCGGGGTCTCAAGCTTTCCGGAGGCGAGAAGCAGCGGGTGGCGATTGCCCGCACCATTCTGAAGTCTCCTCCGGTGCTTATTCTGGACGAAGCCACCTCGGCGCTCGACAGCCACACCGAGCAGGAGATCCAGGATGCCCTGGAAGGCGTATCGCGCAACCGTACCTCAGTCGTGATCGCGCATCGCCTGTCGACCATCGTTGGCGCTGACGAGATCATCGTGCTGAACGACGGGCGGATCGCCGAACGTGGCACGCACACGCAGCTTTTGGCAAACGGCGGACTGTATGCGAGTATGTGGAACCGGCAGCGTGAAGCCCAAGAGGCGCGCGAGAAGCTGGCGCAGATCGCCGATGACAGCGCGGCTCCGAACCGGGAGCCACCGCCAGTCGAGGATGCGCTGTCTTCTCCGGTGGCGGTCGCGAAATAATAGCCAGCCCCTCTTTCAATGGCGGGAGGGGGCTCAATACAGTGGATTCCATGTCGATCACGAATTCAATTCGCGCGCAGATTCCCCCGATCCATCCCGAAGGCTATCCGTTCATCGGAGGGTTCGCGCTGGCGAGTCTGATCCTGTTCTGGTTGTGGACGCCGCTTGGCTGGATCGGAACGGTGCTCACGATCTGGTGCGCGCTGTTTTTCCGCGACCCGGTGCGGGTGACGCCGGTCCGCGACGGCATCGTGGTGGCTCCCGCTGATGGGCGCGTTTCGCTGGTCAGGCAGGTGCTTCCGCCCGCCGAACTCGGTCTTGGTGATCGGCCGCTGCTGCGGATCTCCATTTTCATGAGCGTGTTCAATTGCCATGTGAACCGCAGCCCGGCAGCGGGGCGCATCGAGCGGATCGTGTATCGCCCGGGTGCCTTCATCAACGCCGAACTCGACAAGGCGAGCGAAGACAATGAGCGTAATTCACTGGTGATCCAAACGACCAGCGGCCGGATCGGCGTGGTTCAGATCGCCGGGCTGGTGGCACGGCGGATCGTCTCCTTTGTGCGGGAGGGGCAATCGATTGGCACGGGTGAGCGGTTCGGTTTGATCCGGTTCGGATCGCGGCTCGACGTTTATCTGCCCGAGGGCGCGCAGGCCCTGGTTTCAGAAGGCCAGACAGCGGTCGCCGGCGAAACCATTTTGGCCGATTTCCGGTTGGGCGACGGCGGCCGCAACTATCGGGCGGATTAGCTACATTTTGCCATCTATCCGCTGATCCTTTCCTGCTGATGGCGGGAAGGGGGGCTGCTTGCTATATTAGGTCCCATGTACCCAGATGATCCCGATGATCCGCTGTCGCGCCGGCCCCGGTTTCGCCCGATCCCGGTACGAATGCTGGCGCCCAATGTCATCACCTTGCTCGCGATCTGCGCAGGGCTGACCTCCATTCGCCTGTCGACCGAGGGCCGGATGGAATTGGCATTGGCGGCGATCGTGTTTGCCGCGGTGCTTGATGGGTTGGACGGCCGCGTGGCCAGGTTGGTCAAGGGCCAGTCAAAATTCGGCGCGGAACTCGATAGCCTGGCGGACTTCGTCAATTTCGGTGTGGCGCCGGGCCTCATTCTTTATTTCTGGCAGCTTCACGAACTCGGCAATGGCGGCTGGATTGCCGCCATGGTGTTTGCCATCAGCGGTGGCCTTCGGCTGGCGCGCTTCAATGCCACCATCGACGATCCGAACAAGCCGGCCTTCGCCGCGAATTTCTTTACCGGCGTGCCTGCGCCGGCCGGCGCCATTACCGTCTTGTTGCCGGTCTATCTTGCGTTTCTCGGGCTGGGGCGACTCCCTGCCACGCTGACCGCAGTCTACACGCTGGTGATTGCGTTCCTGATGGTATCGCGATTGCCGGTGTTTTCCGGCAAGGCTGTCCGTTTGCGGGTTCCGCCGGAGATGGTGCTGCCGGTTTTCGTCTCGGTGGTTTTCTTTGTGGCGCTGTTGATCAGCTATCCCTGGTACATTTTGTCGGCGGGCACCGTGCTCTACCTCATCAGTCTGCCTGCGGGCTGGCTGTCTTACCGGCGGCAGGAAGGCAAAACGGCGGCCCAGTCCGCTGTTGCCTCAGAGGGGCAGGCATCGGCGCCGTTTCCGCCGGCTGTTCCAGATAACACCCAGGACGAGCGGCCAGCTCGGCTGAACTGACGCATCCATCGATCGCAGTCTATCGAAACGAAGAGGCCGCCTGTTGGCGGCCTCTTTTCCATTTCAGTACCGTAAATTTCAGTCTGCTATTCAGCAGGCGTGTCGACGCGGATCACTTCTCCCGTCGGAGCCCAACGTTCACCCTCGAGCTTTGAAATCATGCCCATGTGAAGCGGCGTATGATCGGTCGGCGTCGCGTTGTACTTCACGCCCGGCAGGAGAAGCGGCTGCTGGACTTCTGGGAAGCCGTTCGCGTTTTTCATGACGTTCTCGCGGCTCAGATCGTCGCCGCATTTCCTCAGTACCTGGACCATCATGTTCGCTGTGATGTACCCGGCCATTGATCCCACTTCATAGGCATTTTCGTTGGGCAGATATTTTTTCATGAAGGCGAGATATTCCTTCATGGCCGGAAGTTCCCAATTATTCTTATCTTCCGGAAGCACCATATATTGTACCGAAAGGACGCCCTGGGTGGCGTCGAAGCCGGCTGGCTTGATACCGTTGGGTATCGATGAACTGGCGTTGATCAGCAGCCTCAGCGGATGCCAGTCGAGCTCATGCATCTTGCGAAGCGCCTGGGCGCCGAATTTCGGCGTCGTTGAGAGCACCACGGTATCCACGCCGGCGTTTTTCAGCTGCGCAATCTGCGAGTCGATGGTTGGTGACGTGATGTCATACCCGACTTCCGAGATGACCATGGACGCCGCCTTGTCACCCAATCCCTGCTTGAAGAACCGCTGGTAACCTTTGCCCAGTTCGTCGTTTTGGAAAAGAATTCCAACTTTTGCGTCCGGCTTGTTCTTCAGAAGGTAAGACGCAAGGATAAACGACTCCGTCCGGAACGGGATCGACCACATGGTCGTGTAAGGATATTCCTTCACGTTGGCAGGTATCGAACTTCCTGATGACGAAAAAAGTTGCGGAACGTGCATGTTGTTGAGGTATTTTGCCGTCGCAATAACCCCGGGAGAACCTGTCATCTGGAAGATGGCCAGAACGTTGTCTTCCTCGACCAGTTTGCGGATCTGTTCGACCGTCTTCGGCGGGCTGTAGCCGTCGTCCCGCGAAATCAGCGTGATCTTCCGTCCATTGATACCTCCCTGATCATTGATCATGTTCATGAAGGCGACGTTGACCTTGCCCTGGGTACTGAAGGACGAGGCCGGGCCGCTATAGGGCATTGTCTGGCCGAGTTTGATCTCGGTCGCCGTGACACCCGGCGTGTCAGCCGCGCGAGCAAATTGGCTTGGCAGTAGCAAGACGGCTGCCGAGATCGATACAATGACGCTGGTAAGCCTGTTCACTTGCAGATCCTCCTTATATTCATTTTGAATTTTATCTGGGCCGCTCCGGACCGTCGGTCGGGTGCTGGCGATGCTACTTCATTGTTTGCGCGAAAGGCTATTCCGAAAGTCGGCCGAGCCATGCAGCCGGCATGCGGTGAAGACGTTGTGCTCGCATGGTGTTCCGTTCTGGCGAGGTGCACCAGTCGGTGCTGTTGCTTTCGCGTTGCAAAAAAAGAGAGGCCGCCCTGAGGCGGCCCCTTCGGCTTTTTGGGTAGCGACCGGGTCGTCGGAAATCCACTCCGGCGATCCGGTTTGCTACCTTTTCTATTCGCCCTGAGGCAGGTCCACCCGGATTACCTCACCCGTGTTGGCCCAGCGTTCACCTTCGATCTTCGCAATTACGCCGGTGTGGTGGGGCGTGTGATCGGTCGGCGTCGCGTTGTACGTCACACCCGGCAGCAGAAGCGGATGCGGCACCTCCGGGAAGTCCTGGGCGGCCTTCATCACGTTTTCGCGGCTCAAATCATTGCCGCACTTCTTCAATATTTCCACCATCAGTTGAGACGTGATGTATCCGGAGAGCGGCGCATTGTCATACGGATTCTCACCCGGCACATATTTCTTCATGAACGCGAAATATTCCTTCATTGCCGGAAGCTCCCAGTTGGCCTGGTCATCTGGAAGCACCATGAATTGCACAGACAGGATGCCCTGCGTTGCCTCGCGTCCAGCCGGCTTGATTGCGTTGGGGATCGAGGAACCTGCATTGATCACCATCTTCAATGGATTCCAGTTCAGTTCGTACATTTTACGGAATGCCTGAGCTGAAAATTTGGGTGACGCTGCAAGAACGACGGTGTCTGCGCCGGAACCCTTGAGTTGCGCGACTTGCGAATCGATCGTTGGTGACGTGATGTCATATCCGGCCTCTACTACGACCATGGACGCCGCCTTGTCACCAAGCGCCTGTTTGAAAAACCGCTGGTAGCCTTTGCCGAATTCATCGTTTTGAAAGAGGATTCCGATTTTGGCATCCGGTTTGTTTTTCAGGATGTATTTCGCCAGAATCGTGGACTCTACTCGAAACGGCATGGACCACATCGTGGTGTAGGGGTATTCCTTCACGTTGGCCGGTATTGAACTGCCCGATGACGAAAGCAGTTGCGGTACACCGAGGCCGTTCAAGTATTTTGCCGTCGCTATAACTGATGGCGACCCGGTCATGTAAAACATGGCCAAGACGTTATCCTCTTCGACAAGCCTGCGAACTTGTTCGACCGTCTTTGGCGGGCTGTAACTATCGTCGCGCGAAATCAGGTTGATCTTGCGCCCGTTGATTCCACCTTGCTCGTTGATCATGTTCATGTAGGCGACGTTCACCTTACCAACGACGCTAAACGCCGACGCCGGGCCGCTGTAGGGCATGGTCTGGCCGAGCTTGATTTCGGTCGCGGTGACACCTGGCGTATCGGCTGCCCGAACGACCTGGACCGGCAGCAGCAAGATGGCTGCCGATATCCAAGCAGTGATGCTGGTAAGTCTCTTCATTTCCATTTCCTCCCTGTATGGCCTTTTGCTTTTTTATTCAGGAACGCACGGGATCCGTACGTCAGAAGCAGGCAGTTTCATACTACTTCGGCAGTCCGGTCAGAGCTACCCGAAAATCAACTTTACTCGGCGGGGACGTTCGTGCTCGTGGCGTGTGGGGTGATCCCGGGGCGATGCATCGGACACTTCGCGTTACAAAAAGGAGGCCGCCTTGAGGCGGCCTCCTGATGAGAGCCTCCGGATCGACTGGCCCCGGCCTGGCGATTGGGTCAACAGTTATCCTTATTCGCCCTTCGGTACCTCCACCCGGATGACCTCTCCGGTGTTGGTCCACTGATCGCCGACCACTTTGCGAATCACGCCCATGTGGAAGGGGGTGTGGTCGTCCGTCGTCGCAGTGTACTTCACGCCAGGCAGCAGAAGCGGATGCTGATATTCCGGGAAGTCCTGGGCGTTCTTCATCACGTTCTCACGGCTCAGGTCGTTGCCGCACTTCTTCAGAATGTCGACCATCAATGAACCTGCGATGTAGCCGCCGATAGCGCCGGAGTCTTCGTAGTTTTCATTGGGCAGATATTTTTTCATGAAGGCAAGATAATCCTTCATGGCCGGAAGCTCCCAAGTGCTCCTGTCGTCCGGAAGGATCATATATTGAACCGACAGGGCGCCTTGGGTGGGTTCGACGCCAGCAGGCCTGATTCCGTTTGGCAGCGATGAAGTCGCGTTAATCAACAGCTTCAACGGATGCCAGTCGAGTTCATGCATCTTGCGCATCGCCTGAGCTCCAAACTTCGGCGTCGTGGCGAGAATCACGGTATCCACGCCGGCATTCTTCAGCTGCGCAACCTGCGAGTCGATCGTCGGTGACGTGATGTCATAACCGACCTCCGAAACGATCAGGGACGCGGCCTTGTCGCCCAATCCCTGTCTGAAGAATCTCTGGTAGCCTTTGCCCAGTTCGTCGTTCTGAAAAAGAATTCCAATTTTTGCGCTCGGCTTGTTCTTCAGCACGTAAGAGGCGAGGATAAAGGCCTCCGTCCGGAACGGCATCGTGAATAGGGTCGTCCAGGGATACTCCTTGACGTTGGCCGGGGCCGAGCTTCCGCTGGACGACAACAATTGGGGTACCTTTTGGCTGTTCAGATATTTCGCCGTCGCCATAATGACCGGCGTGCCCAGCGATGAGAACATCACGAGCACGTTATCTTCCTCGATCAGCTTGCGAGTTTGTTCAACCGCTTTTGGCGGGCTGTAGCCGTCGTCGCGTGAGATCAGATTGATCTTCCGTCCGTTAACGCCGCCCTGCTCATTGATCATTTGCATGTAGGCGACGGTGGCTTTGCCGACGATCCCATAGGATGAAGCAGGGCCGCTATAGGCCATTGTCTGGCCGAGCTTGATTTCGGTTGCCGTGACGCCCGGTGGGTCGGCGGCTTGGACGAGCTGGATTGGCAGAAGCAAAAAGGCTGCTGATGCCGATGCAATGATGCTGGTGAGCCTCTTCATTTACATATTCTCCCTGTATCGTCTGGTTGTTTTTTTAAGGAACGTACGGGATCGCGCCTAAGAAGCAGGCAGCTCATGCTACTTCGATAACGGCTCTCGGAGCCACCTGGAGTCAGGGGCAGTCGGTGCGTCAAAACGCCGTGCCTTTCGCTTGGCCTTGAACGAGAGGCTGGCCTTGAACGAGAGGGTGTCTCGAAACGAACAAGGCCGCCCAACTGGGCGGCCTTGTCGGCAAATTTGGAAGGTTCCGGGCCGAAGCCCTTACGAACCAATCATTGACCGGGAGCCAGGTTGTCGCGGACGACCTCGCCCGTATTGGCCCAGCGGTCGCCATCGATTTTCGCAATCACGCCCATGTGGAACGGGGTGTGATCGGTCGGCGTCGCGTTGTACTTCACGCCGGGCAGCAGAAGCGGGTGCTGCACCTCCGGGAAGTCCTGGGCATACTTCATCACATTCTCACGGCTCAAATCGTTGCCGCACTTCTTCAGGATGTCGATCATGAAGGAGCCGGTGATGTAGCCGGCGAGGAAGCCAACGTCGTCAGCGTTCTCGTTCGGCAGGTATTTTTTCATGAAGGCTTGATAGTCCTTCATGGCCGGAAGATCCGCGTTGGCCTTGTCGTCCGGAAGCACCATGTACTGGACCGAGAGGATGCCCTGGGTTGCCTCGCGGCCGGCTGGTCTGATCCCGTTCGGGATCGAGGAGCTCGCGTTGATCAGCAATCTCAGCGGATGCCAGTCGAGCTCATGCATCTTGCGGTGCGCCTGGGCGCCGAACTTGGGCGTGGTGGCAATCACCACCGTATCGGCGCCGGAGCTCTTCAGCTGCGCAATCTGTGAGTCGATGGTTGGCGACGTGATGTCATAACCGACCTCCGAAACGATCATGGACGCCGCCTTGTCGCCAAGACCTTCCTTGAAGAATCTTTGATAGTTTTTGCCGAACTCGTCGTTCTGATAAAGAATTCCGACTTTCGCATTTGGCTTGTTCTTCAAGACATAGTTCGCCAAAATTACCGACTCTGTTCGGAACGGCATCGACCAAACGGTCGTCCAGGGATACTCTTTTAAGTTGGCCGGAATCGAGTTTCCGGTCGACGCCAGGATTTGGGGCACCTTTTGGGTGTTCAGGTATTTTGCCGTCGCCAGGATGACTGGCGTACCCAGCGATTCGAAGATCGCGAGCACGTTATCTTCCTCGACCAGCTTGCGGGTCTGTTCAACAGCTTTAGGCGGGCTGTAGCTGTCGTCCCGGGAGATCAGGTTGATCTTCCGCCCATTGACGCCGCCCTGATCATTGATCATTTGCATGTAGGCGACGTTGGCCTTGCCAACGGCACTGAACGACGAAGCCGGCCCGCTATAGGGCATGGTCTGCCCGAGCTTGATTTCGGTCGCCGTGACGCCCGGCGGGTCGGCTGCGTGTACCAACTGGCCAGCCAAAAGCAAGACAGTTGCCGATACGCCTATACTGGTAAGTCCCCTCATTGACAAATTCCTCCGGTTACTGGTGAAAGCGAGCTATTTTTTTCGTTAACCGGCGCGGAAGTTAGCGGTTATCAGGCGCAAAGTAAATTCCGCTGATATGACCCGCCAAGCGCGACAAAAAGGCTCATTTCAAAGCATCAAGGCACGTACCGGCTCAATATTGCGCGGTGACCGAGACCCCGAATTTCGGGCCAGTATAGCGTGCTTTGGCGGACATCTTGCTGGCAGGCGGGGTTTTCCAGACATACCGCTTGCCATGCGCGGCATCTAGACGTCCGTCCCTCGCGTTTCAAAAACAAAAGAGGCCGCCCAGCGGGCGGCCTCTCGAAGCGACAGGAAAGAGAACCGTCGGGTTTAGAGCGACGATCCGACCGACTTCATTTGCCGGGAGCCACATCGTCGCGGACGATCTCGCCCGTACCGGCCCACCGTTCGCCATCGATTTTCGAAATCTCGCCCATGTGGAACGGGATGTGGTCGGTCGCCGTCGAGTTGTACTTAACGCCCGGCCGCAAAAGCGGATGCTGAACTTCCGGGAAGTCCTGGGCATACTTCATCACGTTCTCACGGCTCAAATCGTTGCCGCACTTCTTCAGGATGTCGATCATGAAGGAGCCGGTGATGTAGCCGGCCATGAAGCCGAAGTCGTCAGGGTTCTCGTTCGGCAGGTATTTTTTCATGAAGGCCTTATAGTCCTTCATGGCCGGCAGATCCGCGTTGGCCTTGTCGTCCGGAGCCATCATGTATTGGACGGAGATGACGCCCTGGCTCGCCTCGAGCCCAGCTGGCTTGATCGCCGCGGGAATCGACGAGCTCGCGCTGATCAGCAGCTTCAGCGGATTCCAACCGAGTTCGTACATCTTGCGGAGCGCCTGGGCGCCGAACTTCGGCGTGGTGGCAATCACCACAGTGTCGGCGCCGGAGCTCTTCAGCTGTGCGATCTGCGAGTCGATGGTCGGCGACGTGATGTCATAACCCACCTCAGCGACGATCAGAGAGGTTTTGTCCCCCAGACCTTCCTTGAAGAATCTTTGATAGTTTTTGCCAAACTCGTCGTTCTGATAAAGAATTCCGATTTTCGCGTCCGGCTTGTTCCTCAAGACATAGTTCGCCAGGATCAACGACTCTGTCCGGAACGGCATCGACCACAGGGTCGTCCAGGGGTACTCTTTTATGTTGGCCGGAATCGAGTTTCCGAGGGACGACAGGATCTGGGGGACGCCGCGGCTGTTAAGATATTTTGCCGTGGCCAGAATGACCGGCGTACCCAGCGACTCGAAGATGGCGAGGACCTCGTCTTCCTCAACCAGCTTGCGGGTCTGTTCAACAGCTTTGGGCGGGCTGTAGCTGTCATCCCGGGAAATCAGGTTGATCTTCCGCCCATTGACGCCGCCCTGATCATTGATCATCTGCATGTAGGCAACGTTGCCCTTGCCAGCTGCACTGAAGGACGAAGCCGGGCCGCTGTAGGGCATGGTCTGCCCGAGCTTGATTTCCGTCGCCGTAACGCCCGGTGTGTCCGCGGCACGCGCGAACTGGCTCGGCAGCAGCAGGACGGCCGCCGATAGGACAACGCTGGTAATCCTGTTCATCAAAAATTCTCCCTGTGACACATGCGTTTCAGCCGCTCTTGCGGGAAAGCGCATGCAGCGTTCGTTTACGGCAAAGTAAGACCCCTTGCAAAAGAATTTGTTTTCTTACCGGCACGTCAAATCGGCCCTGGAGGTCCGCCCCGGATTGCCGCTCAATTCTCGATGGCGACCTTCGACATTGCCGAAACTGGAAGACCGAAATGCCAAGCGCAGCCGCCGAACAGCGCAAGTGCGCTTCTCACTATTCCCGAGGTTAAGGGCGTATATCCCTTAACACATTGGTAATTCTTATTTTTTGGTAACGCGTCTTTAATGGGCGCGCCTTAGGGTTCCCGCACGGCTTTGGATGCGCCCGTCGCTCACCAGACCGCCGCGCATCGAGTGTGTCGTTGGAGTCCCTTATGGATATTATGACGGGCGTCGGGCTGCTGTCGGGCATAGCTGTCGTCGCGACGATGATTTTCATGGGCGGCGACCTGCACATGTTCGTCAGTGAACATGCGATGATCATCATCTTCGGCGGGTCGATCGCGGCGACCATGATCCGCTTTCCGCTCGGTGCGATCCTCCACGGCCTCCCGCTCGGAGCTAAGTTCGCCTTCACCATGAGCCGGCTCTCGGCGCGCGATCTGGTCGATGAGCTCGCGCGAATTGCGGAAATCGCCCGCAAGCAGGGCCCGGTCGGTCTGGAAAAGGTCGACACCGATGAGCCGTTTCTCGCCAAGGGCATCCGCTACGTGGCTGACGGCTACGATCTCGAATTCATCCGCGACAATCTCGAGCGGGATCGCGACAATTTCCTGATGCATCTGGATGAGGGTAGCAAGATTTATCGCGCCATCGGCGACTGCGCGCCCGCCTTCGGGATGATCGGAACGCTGATCGGAATGGTGCAGATGTTCGCCAATATGACCGACCCTTCCAAACTCGGTCCGTTCATGGCAACCGCCTTGCTGGCCACCCTCTATGGCGCGCTGGTCGCCAATCTGTTTTGTCTGCCGATCGCCGACAAGCTGCATGGCAAGTTGCTGGATGAGGAAACCAACAGGACGCTGATTATCGATGGCATTCTGATGATCCGGGATTCCAAGAGCCCAGCGCTGGTTCGCGAAATGCTGTTGGCCTATTTGCCCGAAAAGCACCGCGAGGCCGAGGGCGAGCCGGTCCCGGCATAGGCGATTTCGGTCGGAACGAGGCGATGGCCAAGAAGAAACGCGGCGATGCGCATGGAGGAGGGCACGGCTGGTTCGTGACCTTCGCCGACCTCATGGGCCTGATGATGAGTTTCTTCGTCATGCTCGTCGCCTTTTCCACCATGGACAACAACAAGCTCAAGATTGTCGCGGGCTCGATGCGCGACGCTTTCGGCGTGCAAACCGAGGTTCGCTACTCCGGCATCATGGAGTCCGATGGTTTGCCCACGCGGCCGAAATTGAAGAACGTCGACCATATTCCGCCTGAGGAAGCGTCGAACACGCCTACTCCTGATGAACAGGAGCGGCAGCGGATTGCGGGGGCCAAGCTGAAGATCGATCGTGAATTCGCGCTGGCTTCCGCTTCGCTGCGCCAGGCATTGCAGGACATGCCGGAGCTCACCGAGATCTCCCGGCACATCATGTTCGAGGAAACCAGCCAGGGGCTGAACCTGGAAATCGTCGATCAGGACGGCCGATCGATGTTCGCCGACGGCTCCAAGGAGCCTTATGAGCGCACGCGGCGGCTGGTCGAAAAGCTGGCAGCACCGCTCAAGGCGACGCCGCTGCGAATATCGATTGCAGGTCACACCTCAGCGGGCTTCGTACCCCAGCGCGGCGACTATGATGCGTTCGACCTCTCGGCCGACCGCGCCAACGCGGTGCGTCAGATTCTCGAGCGCCAGGGCTTGCCGCCCTCCCACATCTTCTCTGTGGTCGGGAAGGCCGACGGTCAACCGCTGTTTCCGGATGATCCCTCGCTATCAGCCAATCGCAGGGTGACGATCACCCTGATGCGCGAAGACCCGCCGCTACCCCCAGACCTGAAGCCGTAGGTTTCATAATACCCTTTTGGTGAGCCGCTTTCCCCAGAGGGGAGGGCGCCGGGCCGTTGACAGCTTTTCCGCGAGCGCCGATAGCGGCCGGAGCAAATCAATCGCCGAGGCGTTCTCAAGGACATGGCCATCAGCATTCAGTCATCCGAAGCGTCCACCGCCGATCCGTCCGCCGGTCGGTTTTGGGCGTTGATGTTCGGGAGCATGGGTGTCGTCTTCGGCGACATCGGGACCTCGCCGCTCTATGCGTTTCGCGAGGCGGTTGCCGGCGCGGCGCAGGGCCAGCCGGTAACGCGTATCATCGTGCTAGGCGTGCTCTCGCTCATTCTCTGGGCACTACTGATCGTCGTCACGGCGAAATATGTGCTGCTTCTGCTGCGCGCAGACAACAATGGCGAGGGCGGCACGCTGTCACTGATGGCGCTTGGCCAGCGGGCGCTGGGTCGGCGGAGCGGACCGCTGCTGGCGCTCGGCGTGATCGGGGCATCGATGTTCATCGGAGACTCGATGATCACCCCGGCGATCTCGGTTCTCTCGGCAGTCGAGGGTTTGAAGCTGGCGGCCCCGGCGCTGGAGCACTACGTGGTGCCGCTCACAATCGTCATTCTGGTGGTGCTTTTTGCGGTCCAACGCGGCGGTACGGCCCGCGTCGCATCGGCCTTCGCACCGGTGATGCTTGTCTGGTTCACGGCCCTGGCGGTCCTCGGTCTCATCCATATCAGCGATGAACCGTCGGTGCTGGCTGCGATCAATCCCTGGTACGCGATTCAGTTTCTGACCAGCCACGGCACCATCGGTTTGGTGACATTGGGAGCGGTGTTCCTGGCTGTCACGGGGGGCGAGGCGCTTTACGCCGATCTCGGCCATTTCGGCCGCAAGCCGATTCAGGCGAGCTGGTTGTTTTTCGTCCTGCCGTCGCTCCTGATCAATTATTTCGGTCAGGGTGCGCTGGTTCTTTCTCACCCCGAGGCGATCGAGAACTCGTTCTATCGGATGGTCCCCGAAATGCTGCTGCTGCCGCTGGTCGTGCTGGCGACGGTGGCCACCGTGATTGCGAGCCAGGCCGTCATCACCGGCGCGTATTCACTGACACGGCAAGCTGTTCAGCTTGGTCTGCTGCCGCGGTTCGAGGTTCGCTACACCTCAGAGTCGCATGCTGGTCAAATCTATCTGCCGCGGGTCAATCGATTGCTGCTGATCGGCGTCCTGCTGCTGGTGCTGCTATTCCGTACCTCCAGCGGTCTGGCATCCGCCTATGGCATTGCGGTCTCCACCACCATGGTCGCGGACGGCATCATGGGCTTTGTGGTGATCTGGAAGCTATGGAATTGGCGGGCAGCCACGGCGGCGGCTTTGATCTTCCCGCTGGTTGTCGTGGACATGACTTTCTTCAGTGCCAATCTCTTGAAGCTGTTTGAAGGCGCTTGGGTCCCGCTGCTGTTCGGGCTTTTGATGGCCGTCGTGATCTGGACTTGGCGGCGCGGCTCGGCGATCCTGGTTGCCAAGACCCGGCGCATCGAGGTGCCGCTTAAGGAACTGATCCAAAGCCTCGAAAAGCGCCCCCCGCATATCGTCAAGGGAACGGCGGTATTCCTCACCAGCGATCCAAGCTTCGTTCCGACGGCACTCCTGCATAACCTCAAGCACAACAAGGTACTGCACGAGCACAACGTCATTCTGACCATCGAGACCGCGCAAACACCCCGCGTTGAGGCTTCCGAGCGGGTTCATATGGAAACCATCAGCGACAAGTTTGCCGGGGTTCGGCTTCGCTTCGGTTTTATGGAGTCGCCGAACGTGCCGAAGGCGCTGGCGATCGCCCGCAAGCTCGGGTGGCAATTCGACATCATGGCCACGTCGTTTTTCGTCTCCCGGCGCTCGCTAAAGCCCTCCGCCCAGTCCGGCATGCCGCAATGGCAAGATCAGCTATTCATTGCGCTTAGCCGCTCTGCCAATGACGCCACTGACTATTTCCAAATCCCCACGGGTCGCGTGGTCGAGGTGGGAACCCAAGTGACGATCTAAGCCCGTTCGAACAGGCGGATCGGGACCCATGCATTTTTGCATGGCTTTACTCCATAATCGGGCTACGCTATGCCCCCGGCGCAGAGCTATAAGCCGCGCCGCCTTTGCTATGTTGCAGCGAAGCATTTTTGAGGTCGCTTGTTCCCATGACCAGTGATGTTGTAGCTCCCGCTGCCGAAAACGCAGCGGCCAATAGCCATGGCGACGCGCATTCCACGGCCGGCTTCAAGGCTCTCATGCTCGGCAGTATCGGCGTGGTCTACGGCGATATCGGCACGAGCCCCCTCTATGCCCTTCGCGAAGCTGTCGTTGCGGCTTCCGGAACTTCGGCGGCTGTGCTCCCTGGAGCGGTTCTTGGTGTCTTGTCGTTGATCCTCTGGGCGCTGATCATCGTCGTGACGCTAAAATATGTGGTGATCCTGCTTCGCGCCGATAATCACGGCGAAGGTGGCACCCTGGCCCTCATGGCGCTCGCCCAACGCGCGGTGGTTCGTGGCGCCGCGATCATTGTCCTGCTCGGTATTATCAGCGGAGCATTGTTCTACGGCGATGCAGTGATCACGCCAGCCTTGTCGGTGCTTTCGGCGATTGAAGGACTCAAGCTGGTCACGGCTGCGTTCGATCCCTATGTGGTGCCGCTCACCGTCATCATCCTGGCAATGCTGTTCGCGGTGCAGTCCCGCGGTACGGCGAGAGTGGCGGCATTTTTCGGACCGATCATGTGCGTGTGGTTTGCGGTGATCGCGATCGCGGCGATTCCGCCGATCGTGCAGCATCCGCAGGTCTTCGCCGCCCTGAATCCGTTTTATGCCGTCTCGTTCATGCTGCATCATGGAGTGATCGGCTTCGTTACGCTCGGTGCGGTGTTCCTGGCAGTCACCGGCGCAGAAGCGCTCTATGCCGACCTCGGACATTTCGGCAAACGTCCTATTCAAACGGCGTGGCTGTTTGTGGTGCTGCCTTCGCTGGCGCTCAACTATCTCGGGCAAGGAGCGCTGTTGATCGCCGATCCTAAGGCGCTCGAAAACCCGTTCTTCCTCATGTTTCCGGATTGGGCGGTGTTGCCGATGGTCTGTCTGGCCACGGCCGCGACGGTGATTGCAAGCCAGGCCGTGATCACCGGCGCCTACTCGCTGACCCGCCAGGCTATCCAGCTTGGTCTGTTGCCGCGCTTTGAGATCCGTCACACGTCTGAAGCACATTCGGGGCAGATTTACATTCCCCGCATCAACAAGCTGCTTTTGGTGAGCGTCGTTCTGCTGGTGCTGATGTTCCGTTCATCAAGCGCCTTGGCCTCGGCCTACGGCATCTCCGTGACCGGCACCATGGTGGTGACGGCAATGATGGGTTTTGTTGTCATCTGGAAGGTGTGGAAATGGTCGCCACTGGCAGCCGCCGCGCTGATTGCACCGTTTCTGTTTCTCGATCTCACCTTCCTGGCCGCGAACCTGTTGAAGGTGTTCGAGGGCGGCTGGGTACCGCTGGCGCTCGGCGGCGTCGTCATGCTGCTGATGTACACGTGGAAGCGCGGCAGTCGCCTTTTGTTCGAGAAATCGCGTAAGCTGGAATTTCCGCTCGCCGATCTTGTCGCCATGTTGGAAAAGCGGCCACCTCAGCGGGTGCCGGGAACGGCCGTGTTCCTCACCAGCGATCCCGTCAGCGCGCCGACGGCGTTGATGCACAGCCTCAAACACTACAAGGTGCTGCACGAGAAGAACGTCATCCTCACGATCGAAACCGCGTCAAGCCCGCGGATTGATCCGGCCGAGCGAGTGCGGCTGGAACAGGTCAGTCCGACCTTTTCCAAGGTGACATTGAAATTTGGCTTCATGGAAACGCCGAACGTTCCCAAGGCGCTCGGGATCGCGCGAAAGCTCGGCTGGCAGTTCGACATCATGGCGACGTCGTTTTTTCTGTCTCGCCGTGCACTCAAGCCTGCCGCCCATTCCGGGATGCCTCGCTGGCAGGATCATTTGTTCATTTCGCTCAGCCGCACCGCCAACGATGCCACCGACTATTTCCAGATCCCGAGCGGTCGCGTGGTCGAGGTCGGAACCCAGGTCACGATCTGAGTTACGGTCTGGACCCGAGGCGCCGGCGGCGCCATCTCTCGCGCCCGCCGCGCTTGATTTCCGCCGCGTAAGGGGAGAGGTTGCAGCGGATCTCGGCCGTCAGGTCGTTCGGCCAATCGATCGCAAGGAGAAAATGAGTGGGTCAGCAAGTTCACGATTTGACGCCGCCGGAAGTGTCCAAGGGTATCGCCGAGGGGCGCTATCTGCTTATCGACGTCCGCGAGCCCAACGAGGTCGCCGCCGAAGCCTATCCGGATGCGGTTGTTGCTCCGCTTTCGAGCTTCGATCCGAAGGCATTGCCAGACCCGGCAGGGAAGGAAGTGGTGTTTGCCTGCCGTTCGGGGAAAAGGTCGGTGACGGCTTCGCTCGCGGCGCAGGCGGCGGGGCTTTCCTACAACAAACATCTGGCTGGCGGCATATTGGCCTGGAAGGAAGCCGGATTGCCGATCAAGCGAGGCTAACGCCTTCATGCGCGCCATGAACGACGTTTTCGCGAGATTGCCAGTCACGATCTTCGAGGTCATGTCGCAACTCGCCCGTGACCATGACGCGATCAATCTCGGCCAGGGCTTTCCCGACGACCCCGGTCCCGAGGACATCCGCCAGGCTGCGGCGGATGCCGTGCTCGATGGTTACAATCAATACCCATCCATGATGGGTATTCCGGAGCTGCGCCAGGCGATCGCGATCCATTACCAGACATGGCACCGCCTGGCTCTTGATCCGATGAGCGAAGTCATGGTGACCTCCGGCGGGACCGAGGCATTGACCAGCGCCATTCTGGCGGTGGTTCAGCCGGGCGACGAGGTGATCGTCTTCCAGCCGGTCTACGATTCCTATCTGCCGATCATCCGGCAGGCCGGGGGCATTCCGCGGCTGGTGCGGCTGGAGCCGCCACACTGGCGTTTGAGCGAAGAAGCACTGCGCAACGTATTCAGCTCCAAGACCAAGGCGGTGTTGTTCAACAATCCGCTCAATCCGGCGGCGGTGGTCTATCCGCGAGAGGATCTCGAGCTGCTGGCGCGGTTTTGCAGGGAATACGATGCTGTCGCGATTTGCGATGAGGTCTGGGAGCACGTGGTTTTCGACGACCGTGAGCACATTCCGCTGATCACCCTTCCCGGAATGCGCGAGCGCACCATCAAGGTCGGATCGGCGGGAAAGATTTTTTCGCTTACCGGCTGGAAGGTGGGCTTTGTTTGCGCCCCGCCTGCCTTGCTGCGTGTGGTGGCGAAGGTGCACCAGTTTCTCACCTTCACGACTCCGCCCAATCTGCAGGCGGCGGTAGCTTTTGGCCTCGGCAAGCCCGCCGAGTATTTCATTAATATGCGCCAATCGCTCGCGCGCAGCCGCGATCGACTGACTGACGGATTGCGCCGGATCGGCTTTCCGGTGTTGCCATCCCAGGGCACCTATTTTCTGACCGTCGACCTGTCGCCGCTGGGACTTAATGAAACCGACGAAGCATTCTGTCGTCGGATCGTGACCAGCTATAAGGTGGCCGCCATTCCCGTGTCGGCTTTCTATGAGGAGGAGGCGGTGACGTCGGTGGTGCGTTTTTGTTTTGCGAAGAAGGATGCAACGCTCGACACCGCACTGGAGCGGCTGTCGGATGCCGTGCATCGCCGATAGGGATTTGATAATGGCGTTTGGGCGGATCGGCCTTGGCGCTTCGGTGTTGGCCGCTGTTGCGGCCATTGGGCTGTTCTCGACGCCTGCGAGAACCGAAGAGCGGACCCTCAATTTCTACAACTGGTCGAATTATATCGCGCCCGGCGTGTTGGAGGACTTCACCAAAGAGACTGGAATAAAGGTGATCTACGACACGTTCGATGCCAACGAGACGCTTGAGACGCGGCTATTGGCGGGAAAGTCTGGCTACGATCTCGTCGTTCCCACCGCCTACTTCCTGCAGCGCCAGATCAAGGCGAATGTTTTCCAGAAGCTTGACAAGTCCAAGCTGCCAAATCTTGCCAATGCCTGGTCGGTGGTGACGGCGCGTCTCGCCGCCTACGATCCCGGCAATCTCTATGCCGCCAATTACATGTGGGGCACCACCGGCATCGGCTATAATGCCAAGTCGGTTGAAGCGATCTTGGGGCCGGGCACGCGGATCGACAGCTGGGACATCGTGTTCAAGCCGGAGAACCTCGCCAAATTCGCCGCGTGCGGCGTCCACATGCTGGATTCCGCCGATGACATTTTTCCAGCGGCGTTGGGCTATCTCGGCCTCGATCCCAATTCGACCAAACCGGCCGATCTGGAAAAAGCCGCCGCACTCGTGGCGCAAGTCAGGCCCTACGTTCGGAAATTTCATTCCTCGGAATATCTGAGCGCGCTGGCCACTGGTGAAATCTGTCTCGTTGTCGGCTGGTCCGGAGACATCATGCAGGCACGCAGCCGCGCGGATGAAGCCAAGAACGGCATTCAGATCGGCTACGCCATACCGAAGGAGGGCGCCCAGATGTTCTTCGACAATCTGGCGATACCGGCGGATGCGAAGAATGTTTCGGAGGCCTATGAGCTGATCAATTATCTCTATCGGCCGGAGGTGGCGGCGCGGAATTCCGATTTTCTGTCTTATGCCAACGGAAATCGGGCAAGCCAGAAGCTGATCGATCCGAAGATCTTCAACGACAAGAATATTTATCCGGACGAAGCGACCTTGGAAAAGCTGTTCGTGATCACCGCGCGTGATCCAGCGACGCAGCGCCTCACCAACAGGTTGTGGACGCGCGTCAAGACCGGGCAATAGTGCGGAAACGTGTCACCGCCAGCGGCGGTGCAGCCACAACCATTGCTCCGGGTTTTCGCGGATCCAGCCTTCGACAACCGAGGTGATGGCCTGCGTGGTGCCCTGGATGTCGATCTGGCCGTCACCGCCTCGCACGGGCTTGATCTCTTCGGTCAATTCCGCACGGAAGCGATAGCCGGGAAGCCGGATCATCCGGACGCCGTGGATTGGGCATTCCACCTGCCGGACCAGCCGCGCCAGCATCGGATTGGCCTTGGTCTTGCGGCCAAAAAACGTGACCTCGACGCCGCCGGCCAGATATTGGTCGACCAGCATGGCAACATGCTGTCCCTTCTGGAGCGCTTCGGCCAGCCGCAATGGAGCCTCCCGGCCGGCGGGCACGAGGGTACCCATGTTCACCTGACGCATCTCCTCGATGATGCGATCGGCGGACGCGATATTCGGCCGGCGATAGAGGATTGCGGTATCAAGTCCATGGGCGACCGCAGCGAGCGCCGGCAGTTCCCAATTGGCGAGATGCGAGGCGAAGATCAGCGCCGGCTTGCCGTCATCCCTGATGTGATCGAACAGCTCGATGGTGCGCGGCGGCAGTTCGATGCGGCTGCGTTCCGGATGGGCGCGATCATAGTCCCAGACACTATCGATATGGGCAAATTCCGCACCGACACGGCCGAGATTATCCCAGACGCCCATCAAAATTTTTTCGATCTCGTCCGGTGATTTCTCCGCGAATGCGGCGGTGAGATTGGCCCGGCCGATCCGGTGCTCGCGCAAGCGGGGACCAATCAGGCGCGTCATGCGCGCAAAGGCATTGGACGTCTTCACCGGATCGAAATAGCGGGTGGTGCGCAACAGCGCGATCGTCAGGCCGCCCACGGCCGCGCCGCCGAGCGGCTTCGCCGCCTCCCGGATCAGGGCCCTGATACGCGACCACCAGCGGGGCATCAGCAGGCGGCGTTGCGCAGAGGAGAGGGCGGTCGGCGTGAAGTCACTCGACCGGCTCGCGTGTAAGGATCAGCGAGGCATTCTGGCCACCAAAGCCGAATGAATTCGACATGACCGCTGTGACCCTGGCATCTCGGGCCTGGTTCGGCACCACGTCAAAAGGGATCGCCGGATCAGGAACGTCGTAGTTGATCGTTGGCGGGATACGCTGGTGTTCAAGAGTAAGCAGCGAGAACACGGCTTCAACGGCCCCCGCAGCCGAGAGCGTGTGTCCGACCATCGATTTGTTCGACGAGACCGGAATTTTCTGGGCAAGGTCGCCGAACACACTGGAGATACCGAGATATTCCATCTTGTCGTTCTCGGGCGTGCCGGTGCCGTGCGCATTGATGTAGTCGATCTCTTCGGCTGCCAGGCCCGCATCGGCGAGTGCATTGCGCACGCAACCGATAATCGGTTTACCGTCCGGACTCGAACGGGTGCGGTGAAAGGAATCGGCGAGTTCGCCGCAGCCGGCGAGAACGCCGAGAATCCTGGCGCCACGCGCCTGAGCGGCCTCGTAGCTTTCCAGCACGAGGGCGCCGGCCCCTTCCGCCATCACGAAGCCATCGCGGTTTTTGGAAAACGGCCGAACGGCGGCTTGCGGGGGCTCGTTCTGGGTCGAAAGTGCCGACAGCAGGGAAAACCGGATCAACGCCTCCGGGTTGACCGACCCATCGGTTGCCACGCAGAGCGCGGCATCGGCTTCGCCCCGGCGGATGGCCTCCACGCCAAGCTGAATGGCGCTCGCGCCGGAGGCGCAGGCGGTCGACAGCGAGATCGGCGACCCCTTGGTACCGAAGGTCTCGGCCAGATGGCCGGCTACCGAGCCGAACAGAAAGCGCCGATGGTAAGGATTGAAACGACCGCCGCCAGAAACCCGCAGCAAATCGTCATAGTTGAATTCGGTCGCGCTCGTGGCGTGCCCCAGCTCAAGTCGCTGCGGCCATTCCACTTCGACCGGGGCGACCGCCAGAAACAGCGGGCCCGGAAAATCGCCGCGACCACCGATTCCGGATTGGGCAATGGCTTCCTCTGCGGCCATATCAGCCAGCCGCTCGGAAAGGTCGGTCGAGGAAAACGGCTCGACCTTCACAAAATCGACCGTACCCGCCATCGTCGTTTTCAGACCTTCGGTCGGAAAGCGGGTGATGGTCCGGATACCGGACTCGCCTGCGGTCAGCTTTTTCCAGTTGTCGGCCTTGCCGGCACCGAGCGAGGTGACCACGCCCATGCCGGTAACGACGACGACCGGCCTGCCGAACTTATCGCGTGGTGCTGTCATGTTCTTCCCCCCGCCTCGCAGGTCTAGCTGATGGCTTCGACCAGAGCCATTCCTTCGCCCTGCCAATGGCCGGCTCCAATGACCACAATTTGGGTCGGGGCTGACGTCATTTCAACTTCGAACCCGGTCGGATCGTTTGCCGGAAACAGCGCCCCGCGCGACAGCGTGAGGGCCGCCAGCGCCAGACCGAGAGGAAATTGCGTCTCCATCGTGTGACCGAACATTGTGCCGGTCGCGCGCACCGGAAAATCGCGGTGCTCCGCAAGGAAGGCGCGTTCCTCCGAGGTCACCGGCTCCACCCCGGTGGCGCCGGTGATGATTGCGCCTTGTTGGCCGCGGACGCCGAGCTTGGACCACAGCGACTTCAGGGCCGCCTTGATCTGGCCGGGCTCTTTGCGTCGCGCCAGATCGGCTACCACGTTAGTCAGGCGTGCAAAGGGCTTGGCGCCGCGCGCTTCAGCATGGGCACGGGACTCGATGACCAGAAACGCGCCGGCCGACCCCAGTGCGAAACCACTACGCTTGTCGCGCGCCCAAACCGGCGCATATTCGTTCTTCAGATTGCAATCACCGAACTCGTACAGGACCAGGAGGTCCTTGCGCTCGCCATTTTGCGAACCGCCGACAAGCGCGATGTCGCTCTGTCCGGCCGCGATCCGGGCGAGCGCGATCCGTATGGCGTCCACGCCGGCGGCTTCTTCGCCCATGAAGGTGCGCGAGGAGCCGGTAACGCCGTGGACGATGGCGATATTGCCGGCGAGCAGATTCGAGAGCTGAGCCAGGAACAGCGTCGGGCGGAGCCCGTTCATCAGCCGTTCGTTAAGAAAACCTGGCGCGGAATTGCCCTTGGCTTCGTCATTCAAGATAGCAACGTCGAGAGCGATGTCGCGTTCGCCGCCGCCGGCGGCCACCACCATATCCATCCGGCCAAGGATTTCCTTGTTGCCTTTGACTCCCGCCGAATCCAGCGCCAGACCCGCAGCATAGGTGCCGATGCGCTGCCAGGCTTCCATCTGGCGCTGATCGCCCTTCTTGGGGATTTGCGTATCGAGATTGACCGCCGCCCAGGGGTGAACGATGTAGGGCGCGAAAGTTTTCTCGTCGACATGGACGCGCCGCTCGCCCAGCGCGTCCCAGGTCGCATCCAGCCCTTCACCGAGGGAAGTCGCAAGACCTATCCCGGTAATCCAGACTTCGGCATTTGCGCGCGAGCCGGAATTGGCGGGGGAATTGGTATCAGTCATGGGGCGCCTGTCGCGTGAGGCCGATGCGTTCAGCCACGGCGTCCATATGGCTGCGAAAATCCGGATTGGGGAAGGGGACGTCGCGGAAGGTAAGCGTCGCGTTGCATTTGACGGCACCGGCGACTTTGATCTTGGCCGAAGTCACCATAAAGCCGGACCCTTCGTGCTCGATGCGAGCTTCGATCAGCAATGTCTCGCCCGGCGTCACGAAGCTTCGCATCTTGGCTTCCTTGACCATCGCCAGAAAAGGCATGCGCTCGAATTTCATGAGCGCGATCTGAAGCCAGCCCGAAGCCTGTGCCATTGCCTCGATCAGCAGCACGCCGGGCATCAGCGGGTAACCGGGAAAGTGACCCTCGAAAACGGGGCTCTGGTCTGGAACGGAGGACTCGACCGCAATCGTGCGCGCTTCGATGTCGAGCGCGATGATCCGGTCGACCATCTGGAAGTATTCGAGACGCATTGTGCGCTTACGCGCCCTTGGCCGCGACCAGTTCGTCGATGCGGGCACTCAGATTTTTCAACACAAAGTACTGCTCGGTGCTGGCCTTGCCGTCATTGACTTCCTGGGTCCATTTTTCCAGCGGCAGCTTGATGCCGAACGCCTTGTCGATGGCGAAGGCGATATCGAGAAAATCGAGGCTGTCGATTCCGAGATCATCAATCGCATGGCTGTCCGGCGTGATCGTGTCGCGCGGGATGTCGCAGGTTTCGGCGATGATCGTAGCGACCTGATCGAATGTAGAGGACATCACTAAGCCTTTGATATGTCAGGGGTAAATTCCAAGTGGGCCTACCAGCCCGGCGCGGCGCCCGGAATGTCCATCCGTCGCGCGGGAGTCGAGTGCCCGTATATCGGAGCGCCGCCCGGAGTTCAATGGAGGCGGCTTTGGATGCTGCCTTGGGGATCCTGAGCCGGGACCTGTCCCCGACACTTCCCAAGGTGGTCGCACGAGGTGACTTACGGAGCGGAAATTCGGGCGCAGTCCCGCCGGCCCATCAGCACGCAATCCTGCGTCCGGCGCATGTCAGCGATACTGGCCGCGAGCCAGATCCCGACCGCGATCAGGGCGACGGTGAAAGCAAAGGCGGCGATGTTGGCCAGCATCCGGTGCCTGAAATCGTCGGTATCCCTGGACACCTGATATCGCGAGAGATCATCCGCTGGCGGCGATTCTGTCGGGTGCGGCTGCTTTGGCGGTTGGCCGGAGACGCGGCGCCGAAATTCCAGGACGCGGTGCTCGTCTGGCGGTGGGACAGGCTGCTGATGCGTCACGGGATGCCTGCTGGGGATGAAGAGAAACCGTCTCCAGTGAATGTCGGTGTGCCCGGGCGGTAATGCAAGCGCGGGAAGAGTCTATTCCCGTGTTGTCCGGTGGAACTTGCCGTAGTCTATTCGAACCCGGCCGTCAGGCGAAGTGTCGATGACGCTCGCATAGCGGTGGCCAAACAGAATATCGGGATGATCATAGGTCCTGCGGGCATGAACGGTCTGGGCGGCGACCACGTCATAGCCCGACACCACCACGACAAGGGATGCGTTCATCCGTTCCAGATCGCCGGCATCCAGTCCGTAAAGCGGGCTTTGCTCGTCGATCGTGTGATAGAGCGTCCAGCTCAGCGCCAGAGCCGGACTTTCGTTTCGCGCCAGCGGCAATTCGTAAAAGCGACGAAACTGCTCGCCTTCGAGGCTGACAATGTTCTTGAACAGCCAAAGCCTTGCCGTAGCATTTCCGATCAGGTCGTGACGCTCGTTGGCGAGACGAAGCATCAGGGTCGGCTGCCCGTCATGACTGGCGATTACCGGGTTGTCGGCAAAGAGCAGCCGCGCCTGCGGCCGCGAAAAACGGCTGAAGATCAGGCCCGTCATCAACGACATCGAAAAGATGCCCGTGAACAGCTCCACGGTCGCGATCAGGTGACCGTAATGGGTCTGCGGATGCATGTCGCCATAGCCGGCGGTCGATAGGGTCTCGATGCTGAAATAGAGGTAGTCGATATAGGCGCCGCCTGGCACGTTGGAGATCGGCTGATCGCCGAGCCAGTAAAGCAAGGCGAAGAATGCGTTGAAGATTGCAAATACCGCCGCCGCGCCGCCGATAAAGCCCGGCCACGAGGCGGTCATGCTGCGGTGGCTGATATCGGTCCAGAAATTCAGCCGCGTCCCCTCCGCGATCACCTCACGGCCGGCGAGCCGGATAATGCGGGTTTGCGGGGAGTTTTTCCTGAGCATGTCAGAACCCTGAAAAGCGCAAGCGGCCAGGGCATTGGAGGCCCGTGATCATCATGCCATAATTGATTTGGTTTTTCACAGCCTTGTTGGTCGAGTCGGGGAGCCCGATCCATGTCGAATGTGCGCGAGCCGATCCTGAAGCCCATGGCGATTCTGTCGCTGCATCCCACCCAGATCACGGTCGGCATGCGGGAGGTAAAGGAAAAGCGCAAGCGTTGGCGTGAGCACAACAAGAAAAAACAATCGGAGCTGTTGGGCAAACACATGATCCCGGTCGTGCTTGGGCCGAACGATCGGCATTATGTGATCGACCATCACCATCTGGCGCGCGCGCTGCACGATGAGGGCGTCAAGGACGTTCTGGTGAATGTGATCGCCGATCTCAGCATGGTGAATCGCGACGCGTTCTGGGGCGTGCTGGATAACAAGCGCTGGGTCTATCCCTATGACGCCAAGGGTGAGCGGCGTCACTTCAGCGAAGTGCCGAAGACGGTGGCAGATCTGAGGGACGATCCCTTTCGAAGTCTGGCCGGGGAGCTGAGGCGTCTCGGCGGTTTCGCCAAGGACACCACGCCGTTCAGCGAATTCCTGTGGGCCGATTTTCTCCGCCGCCACATCGCCCGCAAGGACGTCGACGGCAATTTTGATAAGGCCCTGGAAAAGGCGCTTGTGCTCGCCCGAAGCAAGCAGGCCGTTTACTTGCCCGGCTGGTGCGGACCATCGCTCGATTGATATTGGGCCGGCCGGCTATTTCGGCAGGCGTCCCATCAGGTAAAATTCGTCATTGGCGCGCATCGCCGTGCCGTTGGCGAGCCGGTTGGAGAGGGCGAACAGACCGGTGATCGAGATGATGTCCCAGATGTCCTCGTCGCTGAAACCATGGCCGGTGAGGACGTCGAAATCGGCTTCCGAAACACGATGCGCCTCGCGGCAGATCTTCATCGCGAAGTCGAGCATCGCCTTCTGCCGCACGGTGATGTCCGCCTTCAGATAGTTGATGGCGACCTGATCGGCCACCAGCGGGTTCTTGGCACGAATCCTCAGGATGGCGCCATGGGCGATCACGCAATAATGGCACTGGTTGGCGGCGGACGTCGCCACCACAATCATCTCGCGCTCCGCCTTGCTGAGTCCGATCTCCTTTTCCATGAGCGTATCGTGATAGGCGAAGAACGCGCGGAATTCCTCGGGCCGGCGTGCGAGGATCATCATCACGTTCGGAATGAAGCCGGCCTTTTCCTGGGTGGCCAGCAGTCGCTCGCGAATATCTGCCGGCAGCGTATTCAGGGCCGGCGCCGGAAAACGGTCGGCGATCGGTTTGCTCATGAAAGGGCCTCGCGGAAACCGGGAAGGCCAAACCATAATCGAGTGCGACGCGGACGCAAGCTGGCTCGGGGAGTGAACCTCAGGAAATCCGGTGCCGATCAGACGGCGACATCGCCCTAGCGAAGCGGCTTCTTCAAAAGCGAGAAGCGGTCGGGATCAAGTCCCTGCGACGGCTGCAGCATGGGAGCCTCGACCGTCCGCGGGTTGGTGACGAGATCGTTGGGGACGTCGCGGTTCGAAGTGGCGCCTCGCCATCGCTCCAGCACCGCCCCGACGAAATGCAGGTCGTGACCGGCGGCCGCCGACGGCACGGTAGCAATCGTGGCTTCGCTGCGCGGCAATTGGTGCGGCGGCACTTCCTTGAAGCGCAAGCGGGTCGGAAGCGCGACACCTTCGCCGAAGGCCAGCACTTCACGGGTGCCGAGCGAGGGAACGAAGGACAGGAGATTGGCGGCAGCGTCGGAAACCGCGGAACGCAATAGCGCCTGGTCGCGCTCGTTGGCCAGCCGCATTGTGAACAGCGTATTGCATTGGGAGATGATGGTGGCGTCGAGTTCCGCGGGGCGCTGCGTAACGAGACCAAGAAAAACGCCGTATTTGCGGCCTTCCTTGGCGATGCGCGATACCGCCTTTCGCGTCGGACCAAAGCCGATATTACGATCGGCGGCGGCATAACGGTGCGCTTCCTCGCAGACGAAGAGCAGAGGAGAAACGCCATCGCTCCATAGCCCGAAGTCGAAAGCCATGCGGCACAGCACCGATACCACGGAATCGACGACCTCGGTCGGAAATCCGGCGAGTTGCATGATCGTCATCGGCTTGCCGTGCGCCGGCAGGCGGAACAGGTGGCTGATGACCTCCGCCATCGTGTCGCCGCCGACATTGGCGTTGTCGAACATGAAGGCATAACGGGGATCAGTGCGGACCGCTTCGATCCGGGAGATCAGCTTGTGATAGATAATCCGCGAGGAGCGGTTTTCGAGCTTGCCCATCCGCTCGTCGATCAGCGAGATCAGATCCACCAACCGGTAGGGAACGGGAGTGTCGACCGTGAAGCCGGTCATTTTCGCGTCGACCCGCTTCAGGCCGACGCGATCGGAGTTCTGGTACTGGGTATAGATGCTCTTGGCGACCGGGATGACCTCGGCGAGGATGTCCATCTCCTCCGGAACCCCGGGGCGGCCGCCAAACAATACGTCGACGACTTCCTCGAAGTTGAACAGCCAGAACGGCAGCTTCAGATTGCGCGGATTGAGAACCAGTGCGCGTTCGCCGAAGCAGCGTCCGTATTCGTTATGCACGTCGAGCAGGAAGATCCGCAATGTCGGGCGGCTTTTGAGAATCTCATTGAGCAGGAGCGATACGCCGGTCGATTTGCCGACGCCGGTCGACCCCAACACGGCGAAGTGCTTGCTCAGCATTTCGTCGACATCGACATAGGCAATGACGGAGGGGTCCTGCTGCAGCGTGCCGACATTGATCTGATCCGATCCTGTCGGTGCGTAGACGGTCCGCAGGTCCTGGTTGTTGATCAGTTCGACCTGGTCACCGATGGTCGGGTAGTTGGTGACACCACGCTGGAATTTGGGCCGGTCCGCTGCTCCGAGAATTTCGCCGAGCAGATCGACCGAGGCGGTGGCGATGTAATTGTCCGTGGTCGGAAGATTTTCGCAGGAGACCTCGGTAATCATCGCCACGATCGTCGAATTCAGGCAGTGGATGCTGACGAAACGGCCTACAGTGGCGCGGATTTCGGAATAGGCGATGCGGCTGGTCGCAAACAGTCCGACGCGCGCAAGCGAGCCGCGCACCGAGATGACACGTCCGAAGGTGGACTGGTCGGAGGGTTTTGACCTGGCGGGGGATTCTACGGGTTCCATGTCTCCATTAACGCCCCCTTGGCTGCACAAACGGTTAAATTGAACGTGCCAGACCAACTGAAATTGGCGGTATCTTGATAGGGCTGGCGCGCACCTCGGAGATTTCATCCCGAAGACGCCCAAATTTTCGCGCCAACGGCCGCTAAATGCGACGGTTCCGGCTGCCTTTGGAGGTGTTCCGCGTCCCATCCGCCCTGCGATATTTGGTTTACCAAGATCGAACGAGCCGCCTGCGACGAAACGGCGTCACGGCAGGAGAGCTGGTTTCCCTGAATCTTATTTCGGAGGCTGCCTGAGACCCCCGTGGCACTTCGGTAGCGATCTTTGATCGGGGCCAACGGCATCCTGACGGCATCCATGAGGAAAGCTGATCGTCAGCCGCAGCCTTTCGCATTGGACAAGTCACACCGCTCAAACGTAGAAATGCGCGAGCAGCGCGGATGGCGATCCTTATCAAAGCGTCCCCCAAGCCGCCGTCAATCACAGGGAGCACCAGATGTGGGACTTCAGCACCGACCCCGAATTCCAGCGTGAACTCGACTGGATCAGGACCTTCGTCCAGAAGGAGGTCGAGCCGCTCGACCATATTCTTGGCAGCCAGTGGGATATCCACGCACCGAATTTCAAGAAGCTGGTGCGCCCGCTGCAGGCCAGGGTGAAGGAGCGTGGCCTCTGGGCTTGCCATCTTGGTCCAGAACTCGGCGGAAAGGGCTACGGGCAATTGAAACTGGCGTTGATGAACGAACAGTTTGGCCGTTCCCGCTTCGGGCCGATCGTGTTCGGCTCGCAGGCCCCCGATACCGGCAATAGTGAAATCCTGGCGCATTATGGTTCGCCGGCGCAGAAGAAAAAATATCTCGAACCCCTGCTCAACAACGAGATCGTTTCCTGCTTCTCCATGACGGAGCCGCAAGGAGGCGCCGATCCGCTTCTGATGCAGGCCAAAGCGGTAAAAGACGGCAACGACTGGGTCATCAACGGCGAAAAATGGTTCGCCTCGAACGCCCGCTATGCGAGCTTCATCATCGTCATGGTGGTGACCGATCCGGACGCGGAGCCGCACCGCCGCATGTCGATGTTCATCGTGCCCGCCGAGACCAAGGGGCTCGAGATCATCCGGAACTACGGCTTCTATGGCGAGCCCGAGGAGGTCCACGCTCATATGCGTTGGAACAACGTTCGCGTGCCCGCCGAGAACATGCTGGGCGGCCGCGGCGATGGCTTTGTGGTGGCGCAGGTGCGCCTCAGCGGCGGCCGCATGCATCATGCCATGCGCACCTTGGCCGAAGCCACCAAGTGTTTCGAGATGATGTGCGAGCGCGTGGTTTCGCGTTTCACCAAGGGTGAACAACTCGCCAAGAAGCAGATGGTGCAGGAGAAGATCGCCGATAGTTGGGTGCAGCTGCGGCAATTCCGGCTCCTCATCCTGGAAACTGCCTGGCTTGCCGACCAGGGCAAGCACTGGAAGGAGATCCGCAAGAATGTAGCGGCCGTGAAGGCGGTTATGCCGAAGGTACTGCACGATATTTCTGAGCGTGCGCTGCAACTGCACGGATCGCTCGGTATCACGACGCAGATGCCGTTTAGCGATGCGCTGATGAACAGCTATCATGTGGGGCTTGCTGACGGGCCGACTGAAGTTCACAAGGTGACAGTGGCGCGCGAGGTGCTGAAGGAGTTCTCGCCCCGGAATGAGATGTTCCCGAGCTATCTGCGCCGTGTCAGGGAGGAGGAAGCAGAATCCCTTTACGGCGTGCCACCGCGCTCGGCCTGACGCCGGTGCCGGTGTTCAATGAAGTTCGCTGGCTGAGCGTTTGATGCCCGTCCGTTCCGCGCGGAAACGGGAAGATTCTCGAATAAGCAATAAACTTGGAATTTCAGCGGCTATCGGGTGTTAGGCATTGGTCAGCACACGTACGGGAGGATTCAAATATGAAAAAAATCATGCACTCGGCTGCTGCGATCATCTTCGGTGCCTTCCTGGCAGGGCCGGTCGTTGCCCGTGCCGAGGTCATTAAATTGCAGGCAGACCTCAAGGGAAGCAATGAGGTGCCGCCGAACACGAGCCCCGGCTCCGGCAAGGCGGAAGCCAACTTCGATACCGAAACAAAGGTTCTGACTTACACCGTAACCTATACAGGTCTCACGGGACCGGCGATGGGCGCGCATTTTCATGGACCGAGTCAGGCGGGCGCCAACGCCGGGATCGTGCTTCCCTTCAAAACGGTACAGAGTCCGATTCAGGGCAGCTCAACGCTGACTGACGGACAGGCTGCGGATCTGCTGGCCGGCAAGTGGTACGCGAACGTTCATACGGCCGCCAACCCAGGCGGCGAGCTGCGCGGTCAGATGATGAAGTGAATTAGGCGACGAGCGTTGTAGCGGACTGGGGTTTTGCCCGCTGCGCGCTGAGGAGCTCGAGGAACTTCGTCGCGGGCAAGGGCGCGGCGACCAGGTAGCCTTGCCCTTCCTGGACGCCGCAGGCTATCAGAGCGCCAACCTGCTCCGTGGTCTCAATGCCCTCGGCTACCACGCTCATTTGCATGCCCTCGGCGAGCCCTACGAGCATCTTGATGATCACGGTTGTCGAAGTGTCCACCGCGACGGTATCGACAAAGAATTTGTCGATCTTGATGGTATTGGCGCCCAGGCTTTTCAGGCGTGACAGACCGCTGTGTCCGATGCCCATGTCGTCGATGGCAACACGAAATCCGTAGTCGCGCAGCTCGCTGACGACGGTAGCGGCGCGGGCAAGATCGCTGAGCTCCTTACGCTCTGTCACCTCAATGATGATCTGTCGCGGCGACACTTTTGCAGCCGCCACTGTGCGGCGAAGCGTGGCAACAAAATCCGCGCTCAGCAGATGGCTCGGCACAATGTTGACCGACAGCTTGAATTGCCTGTCCTGCCTGAGAAGCGCCTGCAGATCGATTAGGGCGCGCTCCAAGATCTGCCAGGTCATTCCTTCGATGCGGCCGCTGGACTCCGCGAGCGGGATGAAATCCATTGGCGAGATAATGGAGCCATCCTCCCGGTGCCAGCGGGCCAGAATCTCGCACCCCTTGATCGTCCCGGTCGCCAGTTCGAAAATAGGCTGGAAGTACGGCGTGAATTCGCCGCGCACCAGCGCGCGATCGAGATCGGCGAGGGGGCCTTCCACGCGCCTGGCTCTCGCGAGCAGGAATCCGAAGACGGCGCCGATGCCGAGCGCCGCCGCCAATGCAGGCCAATAAACCTCGCTATTCCAGCTCGCCAGTGCCGCGTTTTCAACGCGGATCGTGGCGCGGAGAGGGTAGCTTGCGGAGGACCTTTGAAAGTCAATTGGCTGAATGAGCTGCCTGTTCGCATCAACCTTGAACTCCCCGAGCTGCTCACCATCGTTCAGAGCGAGGATGATCTCGCTATGAGCGCGTAGCTCCGCCGGGAGGATGTCGAACATGCTCGCATTGATACCGAGGATGGCAACCAGCGCTCTCTTGCTATCAACATCCTTGAGCACGCCGAGCGCGTCGCCGCCAAACTGCTCGACACGAAACAGCATGTGCTGGTGATCGCGTGATGGCAGCATGTCGGATCGAGCGACCCAGCCTTTGTCAAATTCCAGCGTTTCGGAATAAGCCGAACAAACGACGGAGCCGTCCTTGTTGACGAGCCGGACGTCCTTGATCGCGTAGCGCTGATAGACATGAAGCCTGATGGCCTGCAGTGAGGCAGGCTGACAATCGACCAGCCCTCGGCTGCCGAGCTCATCGAGGCTTTGGCCTGCGAAGTCGATAGCAGCCTCGGACCGCCGCATCACGACTTCGGTCAATTCATCTATCTGGCGCGACTGTTCTAGATGGATGAAGGCGGCCGCAGCAAAGTGGCCTGCGATTCCAAAGCCAAGCACGCTCGCAAGCGGGAGCGCCCATCGTGAGAGGGTAGGCCGCTTCAATCTCATTGGCGTGCGATCAAGGGTTAACGAACTATTCCCACCGATCTTAGCGGACGGACGCTAAAATTCTCTTTAGGAGACCGTCTTCTGAGGGGCCGCCAAGTCTCGAAGCGCGAGTCGCTGGCGGGGGACGCAGTGACGTTCACACCGGTCTCCATCAAAATTCACTCGGTACAGATAATTATTTGTTTCCCGATGGTGTTCCAAAACCCACGATGAGAGGGCCAGTTCCTGGATAACTCGGCACGATGTAGCATAACTTGTGCCGCAGGGCACACCGAGAAGCACAACACAGCCATCCTCCTCAAAGCCCCCAATTGTTCCCGAAGGCTTCCCAACGCGCATATCTGACCGTCTGGGATTACGAAATGCTGCTGGTGTCGGCGTGTTTCCGAAATCCGAACAGGCGACGAGAGTTCTTCTCGATTGCATCGATGAAGCGTTCTGTTGTCTTAGACAGTGGCCGCCCAGTTGCGGTGATGACACCCCAATAAAAGGGTACCCGGAAGGAGAGAGGGATGACTTCCACACCGACAATCGGCAGGCCTAACAGGGTCACGGATTCCACGATCGCGACACCGAGCCCAGCGCGCGCAAGAGCCAGAGACACGTATGTCGCATTGTTGTCGACTATTCCCGTAGGCTGAACGCCGTGCTCCTTGAGCGCTTCATTGATCCGCCATCGCAGGCGGTACGGGTTTGCCGATGCAATGAGCCTGCGTCCGTTCAAGTCCGTCGCCTTGACCGATTTCTTCCTGGCGAGAGGATCGCCTGACGCAACAACCGCAACGCACGGAGCCTCCCCGATCCAGTGAACATCGATGCCAGGATTGTCGAGGGGAAGGCTTGAAATTCCTACATCCGCCGTTCGCGCCACGACCATCTGCACAACGTTTTCCGGGGCTGCGCTTTGCAGATGTACATGTCGCGGCAGCGCGTCTTTCGGCAGATCGTTCAACGCAAATGGGACGATGCCCGCGGCGATCGACGGAATGGACGCAATCTCGATCGGGCTCGCCTGCGCGCTTTCGATCTGCCTGGCTCGCTCGCTGATCGTGCGCAGACCGTTGAGGAACAGTTCAGCTTGCGCAAAAAAGGACACGCCGTTTTCGGTCAGGGCGATACGCGGGCCATTGCGGTGAAGGACAGCGAACCCGAGTTCTTCCTCGAGGTCCTGAATGAGGCGGGTGACGACGGGCTGAGACTTGCCAAGAACCTTTGCAGCGCCGGTTATGCTGCCGATCGATGTCACCGCCACAAAGGCTTCCAGCTGTCTCGTATCAAGATATTCCGGAATCATGCACCCGCCTTGAATACACCTGTCTCGAGAAACGCTTCCAGCATGTCCTGGTAAGGCTCGATCTCGATCTTATTGTCCTTCAGCCAATCAGGATTGTAGTAAGTCGAGGTATACCGATCGCCACTGTCACAGATCAGGGACACGAGAGAACCTTTCTCGCGGGCCGCGATCATGCAGCTCGCGATCCAGCAAAGGCCGAAAAAATTGGCGCCGGTGGATCCGCCAACGTTACGGAAAAGACGCCCTGACAGGACATGCATCGCAGCGATCGAAGCGGCGTCAGGGATCTTGATCATGTGGTCGATAACGTTCGGGATGAAAGACGGCTCGACCCGCGGCCGGCCAACTCCCTCGATTCGCGACGGACGCTCGCAAGTCGCATTCATGTCTCCGGAGCAATATGCGTCGTAAAATGCCGAATACTCCACATCGACCACGCAAAGTCGGGTGTTGAAGTTGCGGTAGCGAATATAACGGCCGATCGTTGCCGACGTCCCGCCGGTCCCGGCGCTCATCACCACCCATGTCGGCACCGGGTAGCGCTCGGCTTGCATCTGTTCGAAGATCGATTCGGCGATGTTGTTATTACCACGCCAATCTGTCGCGCGTTCCGCATTGGTAAACTGGTCGAGATAATGCCCATCGGTCTCGCGCGCGATTTGCGCCGCGACACCATAGACGTCAGCCGCATTGTCGACAAAATGACAACGCCCGCCAAAGCATTCGATCGCCGCGATCTTCTGACGGCTGGTGGAGCGCGGCATGACGGCAATGAACGGTAATTCAAGAAGGTGTGCGAAATAGGCTTCGCTCACAGCCGTCGAGCCAGAGGATGCCTCGACGAGGGTGGTCCCCTGCTTTATCTTCCCATTGCAGATGCCATACAGAAACAAGGACCGCGCCAAACGATGCTTTAGGCTACCGGTTGGATGAGTGGACTCGTCTTTCAGATAGATCTCGATCCCGTTCAGTCCGTTGAAAACGGGCTTGACGAGATGGGTGTCGGCTGACCGACGGCCGTCGCCCTGTAGAACGCCGATTGCCTGGCGCGCCCAGTTACGATCTTCGTTTTCCGGCAACCTCATGACTGGCGGACAAGTGGGACATGTTGGGGAATTTGCCATTTTCAAGCTTCCGATGGGATAGCTATCACGGCTTCGACCTCGACCTTCGCGCCGCGGGGCAAGGCTGACACTTCAAAGGTCACGCGCGCCGGATAGGGCGCGGAAAAGAAGGCACCATATGCGTCGTTGATCGCCGCAAAGCCAGACATTTCCGTCAACAGAATCGTCGTTTTGATCGTGTGCGAAAGATCGGCACCAGCCGCCTTCGCAATAGCCGCGATATTCTTTAGACATTGCTGCATCTGCTCGACTGGTTCTTCGGAATTGAAGGAGCCCGTGGCCGGATCGATCGGGAGTTGTCCCGACACGAAAAGCAGATTGCCATGACGCATCGCCTGCGAATACGGGCCAACTGCAGCCGGCGCATTGTCGGTCGAAATCGGCTTCATTGTCTTCTCCTCGAATTAGCGCTCATACGATTCATCTATTCGTCATAGCGCTCTACGCAGGCCAACGAGCCGTTCAACTAACGCTACAACCCCGATCGAGATCAGAATTAGGATGACCGAGAGCGCAGCGATTTGTGGATCCGTTGAATGCTCCAGATAGCGATAGATTTCCGTGGGCAGCGTCGACGACCTTACCGAGACAATGAAGAGCGAGATGGTCGCCTCATCAAAGGAAATCAGAAAGGCAATCACCGCGCCTGAGATAAGGCCGGGGCGAACCAAGGGAAGCGTAATACGCCAAAACACCCGCAACGGCGGCGCACCATGAACCAGCGCGGCTTCCTCGACTCTGCGATCCACCGCCATCAGGCTCGCCATGATGGTCCGGACTGTGTACGGGATCGTGATGCCTAGATGAGCGAGGACGATGCCCGCATATGTATCGAGTAGAGCTATCGGCGCGAGAACGAGCATAATGCCGACCGCCAGGACGATATGGGGAACCAGAAATGGCGCGAGGACCAAGAAATTAAGAGCGCCTTTGCCGCGGAATTGATGGCGCGTCAGCGACAGGGACAGCAGCATTCCCGACGCCACCGCGACAATGCCGACGATAATTCCAATTAGCAGGCTGCGCCCGAACGCTGAAATAAATTTCGCGTTCTGAAAAACCTTGACATAAGAACCGAATGAGACGCTTTCGGGAGGAAACGCGAGATATTGTCGCGTATCAAATGAAACGATGAGAACGATGATGATCGGAGCCAGCAGGAAAAGATAAAGCAGCATAATGAGGCCGCGCCAGGCGATCTGTCCGCGTATCACTGACGATTCCATGGCCGCCTCACGTGTCAAGCGCGCGAAGCGCTCGCTGGTAAATGACGATCACGCTGCTGAACAACACCAGAAGAAGCATTGAAAGTGCAGCAGCAAGCGGCCAGTTCAGTGTGACGGTCGCCTCGTTGAATACCTCGGTACCTAGAACGAACACTCGTCCACCGCCGATCAGCCGCGGCGTGACATAGGCCGAGATGGCCAGAACAAAGACCAGCAGTGCTGCCGTAAGGACACCGGGGAGACTAAGAGGAAGAATGATCCGGCTGAACACCCTGAAGCGATTCGCGCCGAGAACCGTTGCAGCCTCTTCCAGCTGCGCATTAAGACGTCCAAACCCGCTTAACATCGCGAGGATCGCATAAGGCATCAGGATTTCGACAAGCGCGACCGTCGCCCCGAAGCTGCTGTTCGCAAGCCTGATAGGACCACTCGTCAAGGACATCGCCTGAAGGGTACTATTAATGACACCGCGGTCGCCCAGCAGCACCATCCAGCCATAGGTTCTGACGACTGACGAAGTCAGCAACGGCGCGACGGCTAGGGCGGTCAAGACGCCCTGCCAGCGGCTCTGGGTTCGTACCAGGAATAACGCGATCGGGAACGACAGAATGACGGCGATCGCCGCAACGCTGACCCCAAGGATGAGCGTGTTCCAGGCCACCTGCCAATAGAAGGTGTCAAGGAGAACTTCGCGATACGCTTCCAGCGACCAGTCGCTCCCGCTCAATGCCTTGACGGCGGAGGTCGCAAAAGATGCCCGGAACAACCAGAGGATCGGCAAAAGAAACGTGACGACGAGCGCGAACAGGCCCGGCACAAGCAATAGCAGGAGCAAGCCGCGCGGCACCTTGTCCACAGGAGGAGCGAAGCCCTCACTCATTGCGAGTCGTCGCCGATGACGGTGACATCTTCAGGCGCAACGGCCAGCGTAACCCTCGATCCTTTTTCCGGAAGTTTTCCGGCGTGCGTCGGCAGGTCCGCTTTCAAAACGGCCGCCCCGCTACGCGCCGTCAGCGTGACAATCTCACCCCGATAGACGATGTGCTCGACAATGCCCGAGAAATGATTGACGCCGTTGCCAGCAACGTTCGTCAGCACAAAGCGATGCGGTCGGACCATCAACCTGATTGGAATACCTGCTCGTCCGCCGCCAACGAATTGCAAGCGCCCAAGCCCCTGAATATCGGCAACGCCTGGTTCGACGACATTGCCGACGACGATATTGCCGGCACCGATGAAAGACGCGACAAAGTCGGTCTGCGGGCGATCGAAAATCTCGCGCGGCGTGCCAATTTGTTCCAGGCGCCCCTGAGATAGCACAGCAAGCCTGTCCGCCATGGACAGCGCCTCATCCTGGTCATGCGTCACGAAAATCGTGGTCACGCCGGTTCGCTCCTGAATGTCGCGAATTTCGTCCCGCATCTCGTCACGCAGTTTTGCGTCGAGGTTCGACAGCGGCTCGTCGAGCAACAGCAATTCGGGCTCGATAACCAACGAACGCGCGATCGCGGCGCGCTGCTGTTGCCCGCCAGAGAGCTGGCCGACCCGCCGCTCTCCAAGGCCAGAGAGCTTGACGAGGTCAAGCGCCCTTCTGACCCTCACCTCCGTTTCCGCCTTGGGGATGCCACGCATCTCGAGACCGAAAGAGATATTTTCTGCGATCGACATATGGGGAAACAACGCATAGGCCTGAAACACCATGCCCATGTTGCGCTTGTAGACAGGAACAGCCGAAATATCCCGGCCGTTGATCAGGATAGCGCCCGAGGTCGGAGCGATCAGCCCTGCGATCATACGCAGGACCGTCGTTTTTCCGCAGCCCGACGGCCCAAGTAGAGCCAGCATCTCGCCGCGAGGCAGCGAGACGCTGATATTGTCGACGGACGGCTTCGACGCGCCGGCATAGGTCTTCACGAGTCGGTCGATTTGAACGTGAGGATCGGTCATGGGCGCTTGCATGATGGTTGATCAGTTGGCTGCAATGACGTCGCGGCTGATGCGCTGGATCCAAGCCGAATACTGACCGGCGACGAAATTCCAGTCGAGCGACATCTGCGCGGCCTGCGCTTCTTTCGATCCGTAGATCCGCGAGGCTACAGCATCGGATAGCTTCACCTTGGTGTTCACGGGTCCGTAGAAGCTCTTCTCGGCAAATGTCGCCTGTGCTTCCGGGCTCAGCGCATAATTGATAAAGAGCTCGGCCGCCTCCTTGTTTTGCGTGCCCTTGACAAGGCCAATGGTGTTGGTCTGTCCGATTGAACCCTCCTTCGGTAGCGCGACGCCGATCTTTCCACCCTGCGAATCATGCAGATATTGGGCGCGTCCGTTCCAGCAGATCGAGAGATCGACTTCTCCGCTCTGGACGACGGCGTAGCAATCCGGCGCCGGCTCCCAGGTCGACACATTGGGTCCGATTGCCTTGAGTGTTGCAATCGCGGGATCAATGGACGACTTGTAGTCGCCGCCTTTCAGCTTAGCGAGAATTGGAATCAGGATGACGCCGCGCGTGTCATTAAGCTTTGCCGCGATCTTTCCCTTGTATTTCGGGTCCGTGAGGTCGTTCCAGCTCGTCGGCGGCGATTTCACCTTGTCGGTGTTGTAGAGAATCGCCAGATTGTCTTGCGAAAAGGCAATCGATTTGTCGTCATCGATGCGCGCCCATGGCGGCTGGTCGGCCAGGTTCGAAATCTTGCCGACATCTAGCTTGTCGAGCAGCCCTTCCTTGTTGGCGCGGATCGCGACCGAGACGTCGAGCAGCGCAACGTCGACCTTTGGATCGGCGCGCTGCAGCGTCAGCAGTGCGAGCGTTTCCGCGGAATTGTTACTCTCGCGGTAACTGACTTTGATAGCGGGATATTTCTTCTGGAATTCGTCGATGATGAATTTCTGATAGTTCTGGGCAAAAACGCCGGAAAATCCGACGACACTCACCTTTCCTTTGGTTGGTGCGTCCTGCGCTAGTGTCGGAACGGACCCCAACGGGATCAGAGTGGAGAACACGGCCAGAGCACCGGCCATAATCCCCCGGCGGGTCATGTCTGCTTTCACGCGGACCGCTAGGGTCATGTTGATAACTCCGTTGATGTTGACGTCATTGCTCCAAAACGATCCTCAAGAACTCACGACTTCTGTGCTCCGGATGCCCCCCAGGCTGCCCCGAGCACGCGAAGCCAATTCTTGCCAAGCAATTTCAGGACTGTTTCCTCGCTCCAACCGCGGGCAAGCATCAAGTTGGTCAGGTTTGGCATTGCGGTCATCCGCTCGATGCCTTTTGGCTTGTTGATCTTCACCGAGCCGAATTCCGTCAGCGTCCGGGCCGTTCCCTTGTCCTTGTTGGCCCACAAGAGCCATGGACCGGGGCGGGGCCGATCAAGCGAGAAGTCCGTGCCAATGCCAACATGATCCTCGCCGACCACACCGATCACATGCTCCATGGCATCGAGATAAGTCTCGATGGTGGCATCGTTTCCCGCTGCTAGACCGGGCGCAAAAAGGCTTATCCCGACAATGCCGCCCTTGGCGGCACATGCAGCGAACAGCTCGTCAGGCTTGTTGCGCTTCACGTCTTTGAGGGCGCGCGGCAAGACGTGGGAAATGCATACGGGAGATTTCGAGTGCGCGATGACGTCAGCCGTTGTCTTGTCGCCCACGTGGCTGAGATCGCAGAGAACGCCCACGCGATTCATCTCGGCCAGAACTTCCTTGCCAAATCCCGTAAGACCGCTATCGACCTCCTCGAGATATCCGGCCCCCGAATAGTTCTGCGTGTTGTAAGTAAGCTGCATGATGCCAACACCGAGATCCTTGAAAACCTCGACATAGTCCAGCTTGTCCTCAAGCGGAGATGTGTTCTGCCAACCGATGATAATGCCGGTCTTGTTTTCGGCTTTCGCTGCGTGGATGTCTGCAACAGTCCGTACCGGCCTGATGAGATCGCTGTTCTCTCGCAGAAAATGCTTCCATTCGGATACGTAAGCTATTCCCTCGCGGAAGTTTTCCCATAAAAGTGAGGATGCGTTGACTGCGGTCAGCCCGCCCGCACGCATCTCCTCAAAAATCGCGCGGCTCCACTGACAGGTTTGGAGCCCATCAACGATGATTGCGCTGTCATGAAGTATTTTTGCGTCAACCATTGTTCAGTTCCTTGGCAGATTTGTCCGCGCGGGCTCGAGCTTTCAGAGTCCGGTCAACAAAATCCAGGCGATCCTGTCCCCAGAACAATTCGCCATCGATGACGTAAGTCGGGGTTCCGAAAATGCCTATCCTCTCGGCTTCCGCGAGGTTTCCGTTCCACTCGGCAACGATCGCAGGGGGTTGCGGATCCACGACGAAGCCTACCGCGCTTTCGCCGATTGTCGCTCGCGCGAGCGTGCGCAGCGTATCCATGTCAGCAATATCGCGATCTTCGGCCCACAGCGCTCGCTGCACCGCAAATGAAAATGCAGGCGCATCGAGACCAGCCTTCTGAAGAGCGATCACCGCTTGCGCGGCCGGCTCAATCGTCCGGCAGGGATAAAATTTCGGACGCAGGTTGAGCGGCATACCGAGAAAGCGACGCCAGCGATCGAGTTCCACTTCGTGATAGCTCTGACGCGCGTCCGGTCTCGAGCGCAGCGGGATACCACCATTGGCTTCAATGATGCGGATCGGCCGCAGGATCGAGGCCGCTCCGTTCTGCTTTGAGATCGCGATCGCCCGGGGGGCACCCAAATACGCCCATGGAGAGGAGATGCCATAGAATATCTGCAGGACTGATGGCTTCTTATGCGCGGACATGATTGGCTCTTTCGAATTGGTCAGCGTCGCTCCACTCGTTTCCAAGAAGTTCCGGCGTGTCGTATGATAAAAACCGATCGAGATGTTCTTGCCCGTCCTCCACGAACATTGAACGGGCAAGGCCCTGCGCAAGGCGCATTGCACCGTCGCTGATGGAAGGGATCCCGCTTGTGATCTTTCCGTGCGAAGGCACCGCCGGATAGGCAAAGCATGAAATATGCGAGACCGCCGTCGCCAGCGCAGGGTCGAGGCCGGGTTTTGGAAGGAACTCGAACGCCTTGCCAAGATAAGGACAGGAGCCGATGCCCTCATGCTCCCAGCCTGCCGGTGGCGTATAGACGTCTCGCCAAAACAGCGCCTTGTCAGCCAGCACCGCAAACTCTGGCCGCTTGTCGAGGTCGACGGAAAATCCCGTTGCAAAAATCACGACGTCAGCCGCGTAGCGTCCTTTTGGGGTCACGACTTCGACCGCGCCACCAGTCTCGACCAAATCCTCGATCGGACTTGCAAGATGAAAGTACGCATTCGGATGGCGCGACACGCGTAGAACGCTGTGACGCGGCGGCGGAATCTGGGCCCGCTCGCCGGCGACCATATAAGTCCACTTGAGCGTGTCGGGCAGCCCCAAATAGCCCTGCGTCATGCCCTGACTTCCGACACCCGTGAACTTGTCGATCCGCGGAATATCGGAGCGCCGTACAAAAATATCGACGCGCGCAGCGCCTGCCTCAAGCGCAGCGGATGCATTGTCCATCGCCGAAGCGCCGGCTCCGACGATCGCAACGCGCTTGCCCTTGAGAGCGGCGAGATCGATGAGATCGGCACCGTGATGGACAAAGCGCGACGAGACGCGATGCGCGACCGATGGAAGGACCGGTGCGCCCAAACCATCCAGCCCGGTCGCAAGAACCACACGGCGCGCGAACACGCACTTGTCTCCTTCACCGTCACGAAGATGAAGCGCGAGAAGACCGTCTTGTCGCAGATCCAGGGCAACAAGTGCGGTTTCATTAACGACATCAAGCCCAAGGATGCGGCGATACCAGAGGAGATAGTCCATCCACATGGTGCGCGGGATCAAGCCCATCGCGACATAGGCCTCAGCGCCAAACTGCGATTCAAACCATGCCCGGAAGGTCAGCGAGGGCACACCAAGCGCCGGGCCCGCCGCTTCCTTGCGGGTTCGCAACGTTTCCATTCGGGCAAACGTAACCCACGGGCCTTCGCGGCCGGCAGTTGCGCGATCATAGGCCCGAATATTGTTGATTCCGACCTTCATCAACGCTGCGAGCGTGACGAGACCGCATAGGCCGCCGCCAATCACTGCGACATCAAGGACGTGCGCGCCCTCAACACTGCGCGGAATCGTCCACGGTTTGGCTGGCTGGTTCAGCCACAGCAGATCAAGCGCGACGCGCTCTTCCAAGGCAGTTAGCGAGCGAGGACGCAGCATGCTTTATCCACTTTTTGCATTATGCGTTTTTAGAATTAAACCTAGGCTATTATGCTTTTTATGGTTGCGCAACGGAAAAGAGTCCGGCGAGCTCAAAAAAAGAAAATGTCCGATTATCCAAACACCGGCCGGTGGCCTGGAATTCTCAACCGCACAATCACATCATGGGAGCGGAATTGGCATAGTGGTGGGTTCGGCAAAGACCCCAAGTCGCGTCGGATGGGCTGCAAAACGCGCCTTCCGGCGAAGGGATCAAGTATGGGGAAACTCGCCTGTTGGAAGACAAGTGGTGTATCCGGCAGCACCGAGAATTCTATTCAGGTTCGCCGGAGACAAAGGGGAGTTTTCGGATTGAAAAATCCGATTTTTTGCATCTGACCGTTTGGGCGTGAAGAAAAACCCGCAATTGGCGGGGGCCGGGTCGGTGCTGATCGGGTGTGGTCAGGGAGTGTGGTTTGCCAAATATCCCGTGTGCAAAAATGACTGAAAACATTGAACTTTTGCATATCGGGTGTGGGTGGCTGGGGAACTAGGATTCGAACCTAGACAAACAGAGTCAGAGTCTGTTGTGCTACCGTTACACCATTCCCCAAGGGTGATCGCCGCGATTGATATAGCGAGATCAATAACTTAGCACCTCGGCTGGGAGCCTTGGAAGGCGCCCGCGCGCCAAATCAGCTCGGTTGCGGCGGTTCTATCTGCTTGCGCCCGTGCTTGGCAAGCGGAAGCCGAGAGCTTTCCTGTTTCGAGACCTGTGGGTAACGGCCGAGGTAGGCTCCAGGCGGACGCGGGCGAATCCTCAAAGCCGAAGCAAGACTCCGCCGGCCGCCGCTTCGAACTATTCCGCGGCCTGCTTGATCGGCCGCTCGCCGGGCGCCTTGGGATCTCCTCGTCGCCCCCAGTTCGAAAACGCGATCGAGAGCTTGTCCAGATAAAGATAGATCACCGGCGTCGTGAACAGGGTGAGCGCCTGGCTGACGATGAGACCGCCGACCATCGCATAGCCGAGCGGCTGGCGGATCTCCGAGCCCGTCCCGGTGCCGAGCATCAGGGGCACACCACCAAGCATCGCTGCCATGGTGGTCATCATGATCGGGCGGAAGCGCAGTATGGCGGCCTGGCGAATGGCTTTCTCAGGCGGGAGATGCTCGTCGCGCTCGGCGGCGATCGCGAAATCCACCATCATGATGCCGTTCTTCTTGACGATGCCGATCAGCAGGATGATGCCGATCAGGGCGATCAGGCTGAAATCGAAGCCGAATGCCATCAGGATCGCGAGCGCGCCGACGCCGGCCGAGGGCAGGGTGGAAAGAATGGTGATCGGGTGGATGTAGCTCTCGTAGAGAATGCCGAGGATCAGGTAAACCACGACCAGCGCCGCCAAGATCAACAGCGGCACGGTGCTTAGCGATTGCTGGAAGGCCTGCGCGGTCCCCTGGAAGCTTGAACTGAGGGTCGCCGGCGCGCCGAGATCGGCCATCGCCTTTTCCACTGCATCGGTCGCCTGGCCGAGCGCCACACCCTGCGCCAGGTTGAAGCTGATGGTGATCGCGGGGAATTGGCCCTGGTGGCTGATCGACAGCGGCCGAACCGGCACGGTGGTCCAGGTCGCAAACGTCGATAGCGGCACCTGGTCGCCGGTGGTCGGCGATTTCAGATAGATCTTGTTCAGCGTGTCGAGATCGCCCTGCTGCTCCGGCAGTACCTCGAGGATGACGCGGTAGGTGTTCAGCTGGGTGAAAAATTGCGCCACCTGCCGCTGTCCGAACGCATCATAAAGTGTGTCGTCGATCAGCTGCGGCTGAATGCCATATCGCGCCGCCGTGTCACGGTTGATCTTCAGCTGAACGGTCGTGCCGTTCGACTGCTGGTCGGTGGCGACGTCGCGCAATTGTGGCAGAGTCTGCATCTTCGCCAGGATCTTGGGCGCCCACTCATTCAGTTCGTCCAGATTGGAATCCTGCAACGTAAACTCGAACTGGGTGCGGGTCGGGCGCCCGCCGAGCCGCACGTCCTGGGCCGCCTGCATGAATAGCCGTGCCCCTTCGACCTTCTCCAGTTTGGGGCGAAGCCGGGCGATGATCTCCTGCGCGGTCGCGTGCCGCTCGTCGCGCGGCTTGAGCGAGATAAACATATTGCCGTTGTTGCCGGCGCGACCGCTGCCGCCAACATTCATCGCCATCGACGCGACGTCAGGATCCGCCAGCACGATCTTGCCAAGCTCTTCCTGATGCCGCGTCATGTCGGCAAAGGAGATGTCCTGCGCGGCCTCCGAGGTCGCACTGATCAGGCCTACGTCCTGCTGAGGGAAAAAGCCCTTTGGAATGATCATGAACAGATAGATCGACAATGCGAGAGTGGCGAAGAAGATCACGAGCATCGTGCGCCGCCAGCTTAGCGCCAGATCAAGGCCTCGCTCGTATCCGGCCAACAATCGGTCAAACGCCCGCTCGCTCCACATGTAGAAGCTGCCGTGCCGCGCCTCCTTGTGCGAGCGCAGGAATCGCGAGGCCATCATCGGCGTCAGCGTCAGCGACACCACCATAGAGACGAAGATCGTCATCGCCAGCGTCACCGCGAATTCGCGGAACAGCCGGCCGATAATGCCGCCCATCAACAACAGCGGGATCAGCACCGCGACCAGCGAGATGCTGATCGAGACGATGGTGAAGCCAATCTCGCCGGCTCCCTTGAAGGCGGCCGCCAGTGGCTTCTCGCCTTCCTCGATATAGCGGGTGATGTTCTCCAGCATCACGATGGCATCATCGACCACAAAACCGACCGCGATCGTCAGCGCCATCAGCGACAGGTTATCGAGCGTGTAGCCGAATACCCACATCAGCGCGCAGGCGCCAAGCAGCGCCAGCGGTACGGTGATGGTTGGAATCACGGTGGCCCAGAAGCTGCGCAGGAAGATGAAGATCACCATCACCACCAGCGCGATGGTGATCAATAGCGTGAATTGCACATCATGGACCGCGGCGCGGATGGTCTGGGTGCGGTCGCTGATAATGTCAATCTTGACCGCCGGCGGAATGCCCGCAATCAATCGCGGCAGCAGCGCCTTGATCCTGTCCACGGTCTCGATGACGTTGGCACCAGGCTGTTTGAAGATGACGAGGAAAACACCTCGCTTGCCATTGGCCCATGCCGCTTGCCTGGTGTCCTCCGGTCCGGTGACGGCCTGTCCGATGTCACGGATGCGCAACGGGCCGCCATTGCGGTAGGCGATGATGACGTCGTTCCAGTCCTTGGCGTTCGACAACTGGTCATTGGCATAGATGGTGTAGGCGCGCGTCGGGCCATCGAAACTGCCTTTGGGGCTGTCCACCGTAGCAATGGTGATCTGACTGCGGACGTCTTCCAGCGACAAGCCCTTGGCTACCAGCTTGGCAGGGTCCACCTGGATACGAATGCCTGGCTTCTGCTGGCCGCCGATAAAGACCTGGGCCACGCCCGAAATCTGGCTGATCTGCTGGGCCAGTTGCGCGTCGACCGCATCGCTCACCTGCGTTAGCGGAAGCGTGTCCGACGTCGCCGACAGCAGCAGGATCGGCGAATCCGCCGGATTGACCTTGCGATAGGTCGGCGGGGAGGGGAGGTTCTTGGGCAGCTGTCCGCTGGCGGCGTTGATCGCCGCCTGCACGTCATTGGCCGCACCATCGATGTTGCGGTTTAGGTCGAACTGGATGGTGACCGCCGCCGTGCCGAGATAGCTGGTGGACGTCATCTGCGCCACGCCCGGAATTTGCGCAAATTGACGTTCCAGTGGCTGGGCGACCGAGGAGGCCATGGTTTCAGGGCTGGCGCCGGGGAGGTTGGCGGTCACCTGAACGGTCGGAAAGTCCACCTGGGGCAGCGGGGCGACCGGCAGCAAAGGATACGCGACGAGCCCGATGAACAATATCCCGGCCATCATCAGCGAGGTGCCAATGGGATAACGAATAAAGGGTGCAGAGATGCCCTGGCTCATTCGGGCCTGACCTTTGCTGGTCCCTGGTCAGTACTGGCGACCGCGGTACTGACCAGGCTTCCCGGCTGCACGCGGTACTGGCCCGCAGTAACCACGCGCTCTCCGGGCGAGAGACCACTTTCGATCACGGTGCGGCCGTCGACCGATTGGGCCACCTTGATGGTTCGCAGCTCGGCCTTGTTGTCCTGGTTCACGGCATACGCATACAGGCCGTTGGGGCCATGCTGAACCGCTTCGTCAGGAACGACCGTTGCGTCCTTCAAGGTTCTGACCAGGAGCCGGGTTGCGATCGACTGTCCCGGCCAAAGCGTGTGCTCCTTGTTGTCGAACACCGCCTTAAGGCGGATGGTTCCACTGGTCGTATCGACCTGATTGTTCACAACGGAAAGCTGGCCATTGGCCAGGGTCTTCCGGCCGTCGGTGGTCAAAGCTAAGACCTTCAGCGGCTCTCGGCCCTGAGCTTCGTTGATATAAGGCAGCTGGCTTTCCGGCGCGGTGAAGATCGCGGCGATCGGCTCGATCTGCGCAATGGTGACGATGCCGGTCTGGGTCGAGGCGTTGACGATGTTGCCGACGTCGACCTGCCGCAACCCCGCGACACCGGTGATCGGTGCCTTGACCGCGGTATAGCCGAGCTGAGTCTGTGCATTGGCGATGGCAGCGTCGTCGGCCGCGATCTGCGCCGTCAGTTGCGCCACCGTGGAACGCTGAGTGTCAGTTTGCTGGCGCGTCGCGAACTCGCCAAGCTTGGTATAACGCTGAAGGTCGAGATTGGCGTTGGCGAGGTTGGCCTCATCCTGCGCCTTCTTGGCCTTCGCCTGATCTAACGTGGCCTGGAAGGGGCGTGGATCAATTTCGGCAAGCAGGTCGCCCTGCTGAACGATCTGCCCTTCCTGGAACGCGATCTTGTCGATTTGGCCGTCCACCCGCGTCCGGACCACGACGGTGTTGAAGCCCTGCACCGTTCCAAGACCTGAGAGATAAACCGGGAAGTCCGATTTGCTGACCTCGGCCACGGTTACCGGCACCGCATTCGCCGGCCTCTTCTGAGCCGTTTCGGCCTGCGTGCTCTTGGCACCGCTCCAGGACTTCCACGCGAAATAGCCGCCTCCCAGCGCCGCCACGACCACGAGAATTGACACTACGCGCGCTGATCGGGATTGAGCCATAGTTGATCCGAAATCTCTCAAAGAAAGACGATGAACCCCAAAGAATCTGGCACCGCATTGGGCAGCCGCGCATCCGTGCAAACAGCGGCGGCAGGTGCGGTTAGGCCTAAGCCGGAAAGGTGTAAACTCAATTGCGCTTGAAACATTGCCTACATTGCCAAAGTTTCATTTTGCAGAGGCAAAAGCCCCGCATTTCTTGTGGCAGTTCTATCGCGCCACCTTATCGCGTGGAGCGGATTTGACGTTTCCCCGAGGCTGGTTATCGCCACTCCGGAAACGAAGGTCAAATCCAAAGCGCTATTAACGGTTAAGGCCGCTCGCCGGGCCAGTCCGAAAAGGGTTAACCCGGCCGGTGGCAGGATGGCGGCAGCTCCCCGTTCGACTAGCGCTATAGATGTGTCAGAAAATCATACACGTATTACGAATGGCGCTTAGAAGCCCTTTAAAGACGGCGCGCGCGGATCGACAGGCGAGGGGCATTGACTAAAGGTGCACATGCGCGCAGGGCGCGAGCGGCATCTCGACTTGGGAATGAAGCGATGGACGAATTGAACGGACGGATGATTGCCTGCCAGTTGCTGATCACGGGGCTGATCGCCCGTGTCGCCAACGAGGCGCAAGACCCGCTGCGGTTCCTGACGGATTTTCGCGATGAGATCAGAGCGGTCGCAAAAGGCATCAATATCGCCGGCACCGAGAACGCCGAACAGGTGCGCCTGATAGCGCAGCGCACGATCGATGAGCTTTTCTCGTTGATGAAGCCACCCTCAGTCGATTGACGGCGAACTTCGGTCAGCGTCGGCGTTGCTACTGATGCTGCGTAACGTCGTTTGGCGGGATCAAGTTTAGAACCGTTTCAGATTGAATTTAGAACGGTTTTGATCTGGACCGATTCAAATAATTCGCGGGTTATTTGCGTTGACCCTCACTATCTCGCTCGATACGAAAATCAAATCGCGCGCTAGCGACGCGAGCGCAGATTTGAAATGGGGCAAGGAAGAAAATGGGGCAGCTAAAAAAGCCGAAATCGTTGCGCACGATGTCGACCGCCTATGCGGTCGACGGGGTTGTTGACGCCTATTCGGGAAAAAAAGTTTCGGCGGTTGCCGGCCTGATCGCGGTGGCCTCGTTTTCTGGCGCCGAGGCACAGCAATCGACGCTCCCACCCGTCACGATCGACGCGCCGGTAGCGCGGCCGCGCCCGGTTGCATCGAAGCCCTCGTCTGACCAGTTGCGGGCGCGCAGCGCGCTTCGTCGCGCAGCTCGTCGCTCGCAACCTGCGCCGGTGGCGGCTGTGCCGTTTCCCAATGTCGGTGGTCTTCGGGCCGACCGGAATCCCTATGCGGATGCTGTAGCTCCCTACAAGGTCGACCACCTGCAGGCATCCGGCAAGTTTCCCGAGCCGCTGCTCAACACGCCGAAGACCGTGACGGTGCTGAGCAAGGAAGTGCTAGAAGACAAGAATGCCACCTCGCTGAAATCGGCGATCCTGAGCACAGCCGGCGTGACGCTCGGCACAGGCGAGGGCGGCAATGCGTTTGGCGACCGGTTCTTCATTCGAGGATTCGATGCCCGCAATGACGTGTTCATTGATGGCGTTCGCGATTCCGGCGTCAGCGTCCGCGAGAACTTCTTCACCGAGCAGGTGGAGATTTTGCGGGGTCCCGGCTCTTCCTTCGCCGGTCGTGGGACCACGGGCGGGGCCATCAATATCGTCACCAAGCAGGCCACCACCGAAAAAAGCTTCTACAACATGGACACGACGATTGGCACGGATGCGACCAAGCGTGTGACGCTCGATGTCAACCAGGTGATCAGTCCGACGCTTGCGCTTCGCGCCGGTGGCCTATTCCAGGACGCCAATGTCGCCGGCCGCGATTATGTGACGGATAAGCGCAACGGCGGGTTCGTGGCCGGGACGTGGCAGCCGGTCGATACAGTCAAGATCACTGGCAATTACATCCATACTGAGTTGTACGGGATTCCGGATTTCGGTGTGCCCTACTATCGGCCATCTACGTCCAGCACAGCGGGCGGACCGTTTCCGGACTTCGGCGCCAACCGCAATAATTTCTACGGCTTCGTCAATCGCGACTTTTTCCGCACCGGCCAGGACATCGGAACGATCAACACGGAAGTGCAGATCACGCCCGATCTCTTGCTCAGCAACAAAACCCGGGCTTCTCGATCGACCCAGAATTACATCGGAACGCTGCCGGAATCACCTGTCATCACCAATCCCAATCCGCAGCTTTGGACGCTCAGCGCCAATCCGCAGAGCCGGTTCCAAATCACCGATGTCTTCGCTAACCAGACCGAAGCCACCTACAAGTTCAACGATGGCGTCGGCTTCAGGCACACCGTGCTTGCGGGCTTCGAATACGATCGCGAGCGCTCATCGATTGATAAGTATACGGGCCTCACATCGGAAGCCGTCGGTGTGCCGTCCAGCGGGTCAGGCTCGATCACTGGCGTGAATATCTTCAATCCGCAGTACACCTATCTCCCGTTCGGCATTCCGTCGCTTGCCGGTCTGCCTACCAAGATCGCAATCGATACCAAGAGCGGCTATCTCGTGGATACCGCCAATTATAATGATCTGGTCATCCTCAATGGCGGGGTTCGTTATGATGACTACTCGATCAGCACGTCCGGATACGGGACGGTCAGCGGGAATACGGTATTCGGACGACAATCGGCTGATTTCGGAATGCCGAATTTCAACCTGGGCCTCACGCTGAAGCCGTTGCCGAACGGCAGCGTCTACGCAGCGTACGCAACGTCATCCAATCCGGTAGGGGCCGAGTTTGATGGCACCAGCACCGCCTATGGCGGCATCAATCCGACGCTGACCGGGGGCAATACCCAGATCTTCGGACCGGAGCAGAACAAGGCGATCGAGGTCGGAACCAAGTGGGAATTGTTCGACCGCCATCTGCTGGTAACCGCAGCCCTGTTCCAGACCGAGAAGGAGAATGCGCGGGAGTCGCGAAATGTCACCAGCAGCACGGCGGCGGGGGCGTTGGGCTGCACTTACAACCCGCCCAGCGGATCGGGAGCGGTTTCCTGTATCACGGCGGGGGCGGCCTATCGTATTCGCGGCATCGATCTTGGGGTCGGTGGAAAGATCACCGACAAATGGAGCGTGTTCGGCGGACTCGTGCTGATGCAGTCGGAAGTGACAAAATCTCTGGCTCCGCCTGCCAATGCCAATCTGTACTCCTCTAATGTCGGCCTGCAACTTGCCAACGTCGCGCATCAATCCTTCAGCCTGCTATCCAAGTACCAGATCGACGACGTCTGGGAGATCGGCGGGCAGGCGGTGTATCGCTCGAAGATCTTTGGTGGCACTTTGCTCGCGGCCAATCAGGGAACGTCGCTGCCGAGTTACTGGCGGTTCGATACGTTTGCTGAAGCCAAAATCAATGAGAACTGGAAGCTGAAGGCGGCTGTCAACAACGTCTTCGACAAACGCTACTACGACGCGCTCTACCAGAGCGCAGCTCCCTTCGTGCTGGAGGCGCCGGGGCGGGCGGCCTACCTGATACTCTCCGCGCGATACTAGGGTCGTCATGTTGGTCTGTATTCCCGAGGTGCTGAGCAAGGCTGAGGTGGCGGATTTCCGCCGCATCATGGATGCCAGCGCCTGGGAAGACGGCCGAGCCACGGCGGGGGCGCAATCGGCGCGGGTCAAGCGCAATGAGCAATTGCCGGTGGACGGCGAAACCTGCCGTCGGCTTGGCGAGCGGGTGATTTCGGCGTTGACGGCAAACCCGAAATTCATCGCCGCGGCCATTCCGCTGAAGATCTTCCCCCCCCTGTTCAATCGCTATTTGGCCACCGACGGCCATCATTTCGGCGTTCATGTCGACAATGCGGTGCGTGGCGATCCGCTGACCGGCCTGCGGATTCGGACCGACCTTTCGGTCACGCTGTTTCTCTCAGAGCCGGAAGATTACGACGGCGGCGAATTGGTCGTCGAGGATCAGTTCGGCTCGCACGAGATCAAGCTTCCGGCGGGTGACCTCGTACTCTATCCGGCCTCCAGCCTGCATATGGTGACCCCGGTGACACGGGGTGCGCGAGTGGCTTCTTTTTTCTGGCTGCAGAGCATGATAAGGGATGCGCAGGCTCGCAGCCTGATTTTTGATCTCGATACGACCATTCAAAATCTCGTAGCGAGAATGGACCGCGATGACCCCGAAATGGTCAAATTGACCGGTATCTATCACAACCTGATCCGCTATTGGGCCGAGCTATGAAGCCATTTGCTTTTCGTTTTTCAACGGGCGTTCTGCTGGTGCTTGCGATGGCGCCGCTGACGCCGTCCATGGCTGAGCAAGGCGCCATCATTCCCGCCATGCGTGAGCTGTCGCCATGGTCGATGTTTCTGTCGGCCGACATCGTCGTCAAGGCGGTGATGGTGGGGCTTGCCTTTGCCTCGCTTGTCACCTGGACGGTTTTCATCGCCAAGATGTTTGAATTGACAGTCGCGCGTCGCCGGCTGGGCATGGCGCTGAAAAGAATTTCGGAGGCGCGCTCGCTCGCGGAAGCCCAACTCGCGCTCGGTTCAAGCGAAACTACCCTGTCCCAATTCCTCTCGGCGGCGATGCGAGAGGCGCGGCTGTCGGCGGGCATCTCCAGCGATGAAGGCGTCAAGGAGCGCGCAGCCTCGAGTTTTGCCGAGATTGTACGGGCCGAGTCGCGTCGGATTCGGCTCGGCATGGGACTACTGGCCACGATTGGTGCCACGGCCCCTTTCGTCGGGCTGTTCGGGACCGTTTGGGGCATCATGAACAGCTTTATCGGGATTTCGAAATCGCAGACCACCAACCTCGCCGTGGTCGCGCCGGGCATTGCCGAAGCGCTGCTGGCAACGGCATTTGGCCTCGTTGCCGCGATTCCCGCCGTCATCATCTACAATCACTTCTCGCGCCTGACCAAGGCCTATCTCGAACTGGTCGGCCGCTCGTCGGGCTCGGTCGCGCGGCTGTTGTCGCGCGACCTCGATCGCACGCATGTGCCGGTTTCGGCGCGTGCGGCGGAGTAGCGGAAAGCCGCAGGGATCGACATGGGCGCCACCATTTCCGACACGGATCTCGATGACGACGAGTTCGGCGAAACGCATGAAATCAACGTCACGCCCTTCATCGACGTCATTCTGGTTCTCCTGATCATCTTCATGGTCGCAGCGCCGCTGTCGACGGTCGATCTGCCCGTCGATCTGCCGTCATCCACGGCAACGCCGCAGAAGAAGCCGGACAAGCCGACCTATGTCAGCATTAAGCCGGACCTCTCGGTGGCCGTAGGGGAGAGCATCGTCAAACGCAGCGATCTCATCAGTTCACTTGATGCTGCGATGGGGAGCGACCCCGAGCGACTGGTCTTCGTGCGCGCCGACAAGCAAGTGCCTTATGGCGACCTGATGGATGTGCTGGAAATCTTGCGCCGAGGAAACTATCGGATGAAGCTGGTGGCGCTGGAGGGCGTGGCGCAGCCAACCGCAAATGAGACCGTCAAGCCGTGAGCGGCCAACCGGCGATGACATCAGCGGAGAACGGCGAGGCGCCTGGCATTTGGCTTGCGCGACCATCCTCGCGGCGCTTGTGGATATTCGCTGCGCTGGCGGCGCTCGCGCTTCATCTTGGTGGTGCGGCGCTCGCAATCGCCCATCTTCAAACCGTTGATCCGGATGATGCGGTCGGTGCGCCTGCCATCGAAATTGGCGTGGAAATCTCCTCGCCTCGTGCAGAGCCAAGCGACCTGCCCGCGGGGCCAGACGTGGAAGCTTCTATGGCCGCTCCGGAACTGCCGGAGCAGAAGGTCGAGAAAAAAGAATCCGAACTGCCGAAGGATATACCGAACGAGACCGATCAGGCAGACCGCGTGGTCACGCAAAACGATAGCCATGAGCCGAAGCAGGATGATCCCAAACTAGCCACCGTTGAAACCCAGGCCACGCCGGCAGCCGTGGCGGTCGAGGCCACGGCTGTTCCCAGTTCTGAAGCCAGCCCTCAAGGAACGCGTTCAATTGCGCCCGTCGATGGAACGGGCGTGGCCGCGCAGCGGTTGCGGGCGGCTTGGCAGAATGAATTGCTCGCTCATCTCAATCGGCACAAGCGTTATCCAGCCGACCGGATTCAAAAGGGCGCGGAGATCATTGTTAGCTTCGCACTCAACCGAACAGGACACGTTCTGTCGGCGTCTATCGTCAAAGGGTCCGGCGATTCCGCCTTTGACGAGGCCGCGCTTGCGATGGTGCGCCGATCCGACCCGGTGCCGCCGCCGCCGGCAGCGATACCTGACGAGGGTTTGACGTTCACTCTTCCAGTTGTCTTCCGTGTGAAGGGACGGGGCTGAGCACGGTCTTTGCCGCCTCCACGGTCATTCCAGGAAATAGCGAACCCCCACATAAACCGCCGCCAGCCCGGCAAAGATAAGCGCCACCGGCAGGCTGGGTTTGCTGCGGCCGCCATCCCTGGGCTTTGGAGGGGGCGGCCTGAAGGCCATGACATTGTCCTTCTTGGCCGTCACGGCGGGCGCGGGAACCGCGGGAGCCGTGCCGACCCCGCCCATCTCCGCATAGTAGCTTTCGTAGACGATCCGGATGAGAGCTTCGGTAGCTTCAGGCTCCCCGGTTTCCTTCACGAGCGCATCGTAGCGGACGAGGAAGCCCCGGGCATGAGGGGGCAGGCCGGAACTGCCATTCAGCTTGGCCATCATCTTCCAGGTCGCGACGTCGGCCCGCGCCCTCGTGTCGGCCCGCCGCGCGATCAGCATATCAGCAGCTTTGACCAAGTGGTTCCCTTGGGTTTTCCCTGACAGTCTTCGAAGTCGACCGGAAGATCAACTTAATGGGCCGCGGATCAATTTTGAATGCCGTCCGCCGGTTTGCTGGTATTCGCTAGGAGTCACCCTGCCGACGTCGCATGGCCAAAGCGTGGCTTGGCGGCCAGTCCTTGCGGAGTAACTGATTGCAGAACCAGACGTGCGGCATTAGCTGATAGTAAAGTACACCGGCCGCTTGCCGGTCTGTCCTATACGGGAGAGCAAGACATGACGGCCAGCATCGTGGGTTGGGCACATACGCCCTTTGGCAAGTTTGACACCGAGACCGTGGAGAGTCTGGTGGTCCGCGTGGCGACGGAAGCGCTAGCCGACGCTGGCATTTCGGCCTCCGATGTCGATGAGATCGTGCTCGGGCATTTCAACGCAGGCTTCTCGCCACAGGATTTCACGGCCTCCCTGGTGTTGCAGGCCGACCCGAATTTGCGTTTCAAGCCGGCAACCCGGGTCGAGAATGCCTGCGCCACGGGGTCGGCCGCCGTCCATCAGGGCCTCAAGACCATTGCCGCCGGGGCAGCCCGGATCGTCCTGGTCGTCGGGGTCGAGCAGATGACGCGAACCCCGGGCCCAGAGATCGGTCGTAACCTGCTCCGCGCCTCCTATCTGCCGGAGGACGGCGATACCCCCGGCGGGTTTGCCGGCGTTTTCGGCAAGATCGCGCAGGCCTATTTCCAGAAGTATGGCGACCAGTCCGATGCACTGGCGATGATCGCCGCCAAGAACCACAAGAACGGCGTCGCCAACCCCTATGCCCAGATGCGTAAAGATTTCGGGTTCGAGTTTTGCCGTTCCGAGAGCGAGAAGAACCCATTTGTGGCGGGTCCGCTCAAACGCACCGATTGTTCCCTGGTTTCCGACGGTGCGGCCGCCCTCGTGCTCGCTGATGACGAAACCGCGCGCGGTATGGGCAAGGCCGTCCGAATTCGGGCGACCGCCCACGCCCAGGATTTCCTGCCGATGTCCAAGCGCGATATTCTGCAGTTCGAGGGCTGCTCAGTAGCGTGGCAGCGGGCGCTGCAATCGGCCGGCCTGCAACTGTCCGACCTTTCTTTCGTCGAGACCCATGACTGCTTCACCATCGCAGAACTGATCGAATATGAAGCCATGGGACTGGTACCGAGGGGGCAGGGCGCCCGAGCCATCAAGGAGGGCTGGACGCAAAAAGGCGGCAAACTCCCGGTCAATCCCTCCGGCGGCCTGAAAGCTAAAGGGCATCCGATTGGCGCCACCGGGGTTTCCATGCACGTCATGACCGCCATGCAGCTCCTCGGGCAGGCCCCTGAAGGGATGCAACTCCCCGATGCCAGATTGGGCGGCATTTTCAACATGGGCGGCGCTGCCGTCGCGAATTATGTCTCGGTCCTTGAACCCGTGAAATAGCGTCTCGCCGGAAATCCTGGGATCGATCGCCCTGTTTGACGAGGAAACCATGGCCCGCATCGACTATGTCAATCCGGAAAAGATCGACCAGCGGACCCGCGAGATTCTGGCGAAGAACCGCAACATCAACATCGTAAGGATGATGGCGCATTCACCTGCCTATGTGGAGCAGTATTGCCGCCTCGGGGCAGCGATAAGGTTCAAGGGTGCGCTCGACCCGGTGCTGCGCGAATTGGCGATCACGCGCACCGGCATCCTCTGCGAAGCGCCCTATGAAGTCTTCGCCCATAAGCATATCGGTAAGGGAGTCGGTGTTACCGACGAGCAGAACGCAGCACTGGAGAACTGGGAGCGCGCCACCTGCTTCGACGAGACCCAGCGGTCGGCGCTGGCTTTCACGGACGAGATCGTCCGGTTACGCCGTCCGACCGACGCGACCTTTAAGGCTATTGCCGCCAGGCTCTCGACGGCCGCGCTGGTCGAGTTGCAGCTATCCGTCGGTTTTTACATCATGACATCGAAATTCCTTGAGACATTCGAGGTCGACATGCAGCCGATATCGGAGATGTTCGAGGCCGTCAGCGGCTGAAGGTCGACCTCGATTTTGGCGGCGAAGTTGCATCTGGAGTGCGTCTAACAGAGGGGATCCCCAGGTGCTGGAAGCCGACAATCTGTTTACCGGATCGATACCGGAAAACTACGACCGCTACATGGTACCGCTGATTTTCGAGCCCTATGCGGCGGACCTGGCGCGGCGTGCCGCCGACCTGTCGCCCGGCGCCATTCTGGAAACAGCGGCCGGCAGCGGCGTGGTCACCCGCGCGCTGGCGCCGCGCCTAGCTTCAGATTCGAGCTATGTCGTCACCGACCTCAACCAGGCGATGATTGACTATGCGTCGTCGCGGCAACCTCCCGGCAATCGCATCACCTGGCGGCAGGCAGATGCGTTGGCGCTGCCCTTCGAGGATTCGAACTTCGATCTCGTTTGTTGTCAATTCGGCGCTATGTTCTTTCCGGATCGGATAGCTGGCTATCGCGAGACAAGGCGTGTCCTAAGGCAAGGGGGACATTTTCTATTCAGCGTATGGGACCGTATTGAAGAGAATGTCTTTGCCGATGATGTGACAAGGGCTCTCGCCGAGCTTTTCCCGAACGATCCTCCGCGTTTTCTTGCCCGCACGCCGCACGGCTACCATGACGCAAGCCTGATCCGCAGCGAGCTGGAGGCTGCCGGCTTTTCGCACGTGAAGATCGAGACCAGGGCCGAACAGAGCCGGGCCCCATCGCCACGTTTGCCGGCTCTCGCCTATTGCCAGGGAACGGTGCTTCGCACCGAAATCGAAACCAGAGAGCCAGGTGGGCTGCAGTCGGCCACCGATCATGTCGCCTCCGCCATTGCACGTAAGCATGGCAATAGCGGGGTAGCCGCTAAAATTCAGGCCCACATAATCCTGGCGGCGGCCTGAATGCCTCGGCTTGTTTAATTGGCAGCGAGCAGGCCGATCCGGTTATTGGCCGCGACCAGCCGCTCGGCGAGGAGCAGCGCCAGGTTGCGCATGATCCGTTCGCTGATCCGCGGGTGCGCGATCCGAAACCGGTTGAAATCCGCAATCGAGATTTCCACGCAAGTCACCGCCGACTCCGCGATCACGTCGGCAGAGCGCGCCAGATCGAGCAGCGCCATTTCGCCCACCACCATGCCGGCGGTGAGGGTTGCGAGCCGCGCGCTGCCGCGCTGCACCTTGACCGTGCCGCGGGTCAGGAACAACAGGGACGAGTCGTGATCGCCGACCGAGATGATCCGCCGGCCGGCCTGGTAGGAGCGATGGATCCCGATCTTGGCGAGGGCTGTGATTTCCTCGCCGGTCAAACCTTGCAGCAATGCCTGGCCGGACAGCTCGGCGGCCTCCGCGGATTCAATGTCGCCGCCATGCCGGTAGATGATCTGGTCTTCGGTCCATTCGATGGCCTCGTCGAGCAGGAAATAGTGCCGCAGATTAGAAATGTCGCCGGCACGTTCCGTCAGCGTCTGCCATGTCGGAGACGAACGCTCGGCGCCCGAAATCACCACGGTCACGTTGAACTTCGCCAGTTCCCGAAAACCCTCGACCAACAGCCGAGCGGCGGCGCGGGTCAGCGCTGCTACCCGCCTCAGGTCGATGATCACAAAAAGCGGGCGAGGGCCCTCCATGATCTGCCGCCAGATGTAATCGACATTGGAAAACGTCAGCGTGCCCATCAATTCCAGGATGCGAACATTCTCATAATTGGCCTCGAGGATATTATGCTCGTCCGGACGGCGGCCTCGCCGGGAGGAGCTCTTGCCGATATTGTAGTCGGCGATGATGCTGTTCCGCGCATCGTCGCTGCGGTTCAACATATGCAGGTCGTAATGGGCCGAAAGCTGCTCGCAGACCTTGATGCCGCGAACACTGTTGCCGTGGCTGTCGAGATTGGGCGAGTAGGTGCCAAGGCCCAGGCGCGCTGGAAGGGCGGCCAGAATGCCGCCGCCAACCCCACTCTTGGCCGGGATGCCGATGCGGTAAATCCATTCGCCGGCATAGTCATACATGCCTGAACTGGTCATGACCGATAGCGTGCGGGAGACCGCGTAGGGCGTAATGACCTGTTTGCCGGTGACCGGGTTCTTGCCCCGGTTGGCGAGTGTCGCCGCCATGATGGCAATGTCGCGAGCAGTGGTCAGAATGGCGCACTGCCGGAAATAAACCTGCAAAACCTTGTCGACGTCGTCGCGTATCACCGACGAATTGCGCAGGAGATAGGCGATGGCACGATTGCGGTCACCGGTTGCGCTTTCAGAGGAAAACACCGCGTCGTCAACGTCGAGGTCTCGTCCGGCGAAAGCACTGAGCGACTCGCGGATAAATTCGAACGCGCCATCGCCCTTGGCCTGGCGGATCAAGCCTGAACAGGCGATCGCGCCGGCATTGACCATCGGGTTGAAGGGGTGATTCTCCGCATTCAAACGGATCGAGTTGAAGGCATCTCCGGATGGCTCGACGCCAATGGCGCCTTCCACCTCCGTAGCGCCGAGCGTATCGAGCGCAAGCGCAAAGACGAACGCCTTGGATATCGACTGGATAGTGAACGGAATGCGGGCGTCCCCGACCTCGTAAACATGTCCGTCGATGGTGGCGAGGCTGATACCAAAATGCGCGGGGTTGGCCTTGGTCAGTTCAGGAATGTAGTCCGCGATGGCGCCGCTGTTCTCTTCGGCAAATTCCTGGTGGCAATCGGCAAGGAATTTCAAGACAGGCGGCTTGATCTCGATCCAGCCCATGGTGTCGGGCATAGAGCGTTTCACTTCAATATTCATTTAAAAATCCAGTCATGCCATTTGACGAACCTCCCGGCGCAAAAAGTCTTGCACGCTCGGATAGGCTTGTCGAGGCGGCGCCTTTTCGCAGGTCCGGATCGCATGCGATATGGCGCAAGCTGGCTTTGCCACGCGTGCGCTAGAAAGATGCCAGAAAAACGGCAGATTTCCCCAAGAACGAACACCGAGGGACCGGCAGCCTCGATCCAACCGACCCCCAACCAGCAGGCGTTATGCCGCCGCAGGGCGGGCGGGGCGGGACATCGAAATGGCCAGCAACGCTGCGGCAATGCAGAGCGCGCCGCTCACGAAAAACGCCGGCAAGTAGGACAACAGCGTCGTTCTCGACAAGCCCGCGCCAAAAGCGGCGAGCGCCGATCCGAGCTGGTGGCCGGCGAAGATCCAGCCAAACACCAGATTGGTCCGTTCTGCCCCAAAGCGCTGCGCCGCCAGGCGGACAGTCGGAGGGACTGTCGCGACCCAGTCGAGGCCGTAAAATACCGCAAACAGTGAGAGCCCATAAAACGAAAAATCTGAAAAAGGGAGGAACAGAAGCGAGATGCCGCGCAGCCCGTAATACCAGAACAACAGCCAGCGGTTGTCGTAGCGATCGGATAGCCAGCCCGAGGTAAGGGTTCCGAGGAAGTCAAAGATGCCCATCGCGGCCAGGAGACCTGCGGCATTGACCTCCGGGATGCCGTAGTCCGCGCACAGTGGAATGAGGTGAACTTGAATCAATCCATTGGTGCTGGCGCCGCAGACGAAAAACGTCAGAAACAAGATCCAGAATACGCGGGTCTGGACGGCATCGCGCAAGGCTCCGAGCGCGGCCCCCAGGATTGGCGCCGTACTCGGCGGTGGCGGCGGAAGCGGGTCCGTTCCTAGATCGCCGTAAGGGCGCAGTCCGACATCGCTAGGCCGGTCCCGCATGACCAGAAGGACCGCTGCGGCCACGATCCCGAGCATGGCGCAGATGGTGCCAAGCGCCATCCGCCATCCCATCCGCTCGGTGAGGCTCGCCAGCAATGGCAGAAACACCAATTGGCCGGTCGCCACGCTGGCCGTCATGATGCCGACGACAAATCCCCGTCTGGCGACAAACCAGCGCGCCGATATGGTGGCCCCGAGTACCAGCGCCATCATGCCGGTTCCTACGCCGACCAGCACGCCCCACAGCAGCACCAATTGCCACAATTGCGTCATCGCCAGCGAGGCCACCAGCGCCGCCGCAACCGTCAGCAATGCCGATAGCGTGACGTTGCGCAAACCATAACGGTTCATCAGCGCGGCGGCGAAGGGCGCCATCAGTCCGAAAAGGACAAAGCGAATCGAGAGCGCGGACGATATCTCCGCGGTGCTCCAGCCAAATTCCTTTTGCAGTGGAACGATGAAGACGCCGGGCGCGCCCACCGCGCCGGCGCTGACGAGCGCGGTAAGAAAGGTGACCCCGACCATCACCCAACCGTAATGAATGTTGCGGCGGGCGAGCGCGGCTGATAGCCAGTTCGAGATCATTGGAGGCTCCGGTCCGGCGGGGTGAAGGAATGATTGTTATCATATAATGCGTTGCGGAATTTGCAATCATATCCGCATACGATTCAAAAACCCGAGCCGACCGGCTTTTTATAGCGACGCGGGCCATTGTATGATAAGAGACATTTCATGAGACTTGTCATAAGTCTCCTTGTGAGATTTCCCTTACTATAAGATTGGCTGAAATGCGCTATTCCAGTGACCACAAGCGCGAGACCCATGCGCGAATCGTGAAGAAGGCATCCGTCCGGCTTCGCGAAAAGGGCGCGCGCGGGATTGGCGTGGCTGACCTCATGAAGGAGGCCGGGCTTACCCATGGAGGCTTTTACGCGCATTTCGATTCACGCGAGGCGCTGGTCATCGAGGCCCTCGGCTATGCGATGGACCATTCAACGGAACACTGGCGACGTCTCGCCGAGGACATTCCGGTGGAAAAGAAGCTCTCCACCATCGTCGCCTCGTATTTGACGCCGATGCACCGTGATGATCCTGGTCGCGGCTGTGCGGTCCCGGCGCTGGGAGCGGAGATTGCGAGGGAAGGCCCCAAAGCGCGGAAGGCATTTGCCACCAAGCTGGAAAAGATGGTGGATGTCCTGGCGGCGCAGATTCCCGGCGTCGCGCCCAAAGTTGCGCGCAGGCAAGCCATGGCTTTGCTGGCAACCATGGCCGGCACGGTGGTATTGGCGCGGATAGCCGGCGAGGGCGATTTTTCTGACGAAATTCTCGCTGCCGGGCGCGAAGCCTCGTTGGGTTCGGGGCAGAAGAAAAAGCCGGCCAATGCCCGCGCGCGACCGACCGAGCCCCGGAAGCCATCCGGCAAGATGGGATCCGCACGGCGCTAGGATAAGCCGCCTTCTCTCAGCCCAAATGCCGGGATTCAGCGAGTGGCGTTCGCTGTTGATCTGTCGCTCTCAGCGGGTCATGCTGTCTTTCAAAACGACGCGGGAGAGAGACGCATGTCCGGTCAGCCAAAGAGCCCGGGGGCAACGGCCCAATTGAGGTATTCGCACGAGTCCACGGACCGAGGGCCATGGTTCACCGCCTCCACGCGCCGTTGTCCGCTGCCGGAATCCGCCAGCCAATCGAAAGGTCGAACATGACCACGTTCCAGGACGCACGCGCGTTTCTGCTTAAGCACCGGACCGACTATGACACGGCGGTGGCGGATTTCAGATGGCCCGATCCGGTCCCGTTCAATTGGGCGCTGGACTGGTTTGACGCCCATCTCGCGAGGGACGTGTCAAGCAAGCATCGTCCCGCGCTCTGGATCGTGGATGCCGCGGCAAAGCGCGAAACCAAATTGTCGTTCGAGGAACTGTCGCGCCGCTCCAATCAGGTCGCCAATTTTCTCAGAAATCTTGGACTTAAACGGGGCGATCATTTGTTGCTGCTGCTCGGCAACGTGGTTCCGCTGTGGGAGACGATGCTGGCGTCGATCAAACTCGGGGTGGTGGTGATTCCCGCCACCACTTTGCTCACCCCGGACGAATTGCAGGACCGGCTGGATCGTGGGCGCGCGAAGATGGTTGTGGCCGGCCAAGATCAGGTCGCTAAATTCGAAGGGCTCGGTGAGAACGCTTTGAAACGCGTCGTGGTCGGTGCATCGTCGCCTCAGCCGGGTTGGCTTGCTTACGAGCAGGCGTTTGATCAGAGCGACGGCTTTACACCGGATGGGCCGACCAAGGCCGATGATCCCATGCTGCTCTATTTCACCTCGGGCACCACGGCCAAGCCAAAGCTCGTGCGCCATAGCCAACGCAGCTATCCCGTCGGCGCGCTGTCGACGATGTATTGGCTCGGATTGCAGCCGGGCGATATCCATCTGAATATCTCCTCACCCGGCTGGGCCAAGCATGCGTGGAGCTGCTTTTTTGCGCCATGGAATGCCGGGGCGACCGTGTTCGTGGTCAACCAGCCGCGCTTCGAGGCCAAGGAGTTGCTTAGCATCGTGGCCCGGAGCGGCGTGACGACGCTGTGCGCGCCGCCGACTGTCTGGCGATTATTCATCCAGGAGGACCTCGCCTCCTTCAAAATGTCATTGCGGGAAGTGTGCGGCGCGGGCGAGCCGCTCAACCCGGAAATCATCGATCAGGTCCGCTCCGCCTGGGGGCTGACCATCCGCGACGGCTATGGCCAAACCGAAACCACCGCGCTCGCCGGGAATTCGCCGGGCCAGAAGATCAAGGTCGGCTCGATGGGCCGTCCGCTTCCGGGCTATCGCGTGCGTATTACGGACAATGACGGGCACGAGACCAGGGAGGGTGAGGTCAGCCTGCTGCTCGGCGCCGACAGGCCGGCCGGGCTGATGCAGGGCTATCAAGGCGACGATGGTAAATTGAGCGGCGCGGACGGTGATATCTATCGCAGCGGCGATGTGGTCTTTGTCGACGAGGACGGCTATTTCACCTTTGTCGGCCGTTCCGATGACGTTTTCAAATCCTCTGACTATCGCATCAGCCCCTTTGAGCTGGAGAGCGTGCTGCTCGAACACGAAGAGGTTGCCGAGGCGGCTGTCGTTCCAAGCCCGGACCCAATCCGGCTTGCCGTGCCGAAGGCCTATGTTCTACTCGTTGCCGACGCCGATCGATCGGCGACGACGGCATTGTCGATCTTCAAACATCTCCATGCGCGTCTCGGACCGTTCAAGCGGATTCGGCGCATCGAATTTGTCACGGAATTGCCGAAGACGATTTCCGGCAAGATTCGCCGGGTTCAATTGCGGCGCCTTGAACATGATAATGACCGTGGCAATGCGCTGCGTGGCCAGGAATTTCTTGAAGAGGATTTTCCCGAACTGGTGCGGTCACGTGGCTAGGCGAAGCGCATAAATCACGCGCGCGCCAAAATTCTGCGGCCTAGAATCAGCATAGACTTGTCGGATGCCGGTTTCGTCGAACATTCAGGCCGCGGTGATCGGTGCTGGTCCCGCCGGGTTGATGGCGGCCGAAGTGCTGCGCAATGGCGGCGCCGAGGTCACCGTGTACGATGCGATGCCGTCTGCGGGACGAAAGTTTCTGATGGCCGGGCGGGGCGGTCTCAATCTCACGCATAGCGAGCCAGTTTCCGATTTCCTGTCCCGCTATGGCGACGCGGCCTCTCATCTTTCAACGCCAATAGCCTCGTTTCCGCCGGAGGCGTTGCGCCGATGGTGTGAGGAATTGGGAGAGCCGACCTTCATCGGCTCCAGCGGCCGAGTGTTTCCGCAATCGTTCAAAGCCTCACCACTGCTTCGTGCCTGGCTGCGGCGTCTCGATCGGTCAGGTGTCCGCCTGGCCCTGCGGCATCGCTGGTGCGGTTGGACCGAGGATGGAGAGCTGGGGTTCGTTTCATCAGAAGGAACTCGCAGCGTTCGGTCGGCGGCCACCGTCTTGGCGCTTGGCGGGGCCAGCTGGCCCCGGCTTGGGTCAGACGGCGCCTGGCAGCAGGTCCTGGCTGATCGCGGTGTTCTACTGTCTCCCTTGCGACCGGCCAATTGCGGTTTCAAGGTCACATGGTCAGATAAATTCCGCGATCGATTTGAGGGCGCGGCGTTGAAAGGCGTTGCCTTGTCCTTTGCCTCGCAGAGCGTTCGTGGGGAAGCGGTGATTACGCGCACCGGCATTGAGGGTGGGGCAATCTATGCGTTGTCAGCCTCCATGCGGGAGGCTTTGCTCCGAACTGGCGGGGCGACCGCGCATCTCGCGCTGCGCCCCGATTTGCCGGAGGAGGAGCTGATTGCCCGATTGTCGGTGTCACGCGGCAAACATTCGCTCGCGAACTGGCTGCGAAAAGTCCTGCGCCTATCGCCCCCGGCGATTGGACTCTTGCAGGAGGCGGCGATCCGCCGTGGGATGTCCCTGTCTTCGCTCTCGCCGGCATCGCTGGCCGAATGGATCAATGCCCTTCCGCTGCAGCTTGAGGGCACGGCACCCATTGAACGTGCGATCTCGACGGCCGGCGGAGTTTCGTTTAGCGAACTTGACGCCGATTTCATGATCCGGCGTTTACCCGGCATCTTTGCTGCCGGCGAAATGCTCGACTGGGAAGCAACGACCGGCGGCTACTTGCTCCAAGCTTGTTTTGCAACCGGCGCGGCTGCGGGAAAGGGAGCGCTGAAACTCCTGGAGTCGACGCCAGAGAGCTAGGCTTGTTCGATTTCCTCGCGCAAGAGCTCAAGTTCCAGCCATTGGTCTTCAGCTTCCTGCAGTTTGGCTTGAGCGCCGGCTAGCGCAGCCGTCGCCGCATCGAATTTGGCGCGATCCGTCTTGTAAAGGTTGGGGTCGTCGAGATGTCGCTGCTGCCTTGCGATCTCCGCATGAAGATTCGCAATGGTTTTCGGCAGGGTTTCCAGCGCGTGCTTTTCCTTGAAATTGAGGCGGCGTTTCGTCGCCGGACTGGCCGAAGGTGCAGCTTTTGCAGCCTTTGCGCCGGCGGCGGCTTTGACGGAATCGCGTTTCAGGTCGGTGCCGCGCTGAGTCAGCATGTCGGTATAGCCACCGGCATATTCGATCCAGCGTCCATCGCCTTCAGGCACGATGACGGAAGTCACCACGCGATCAAGAAAGTCGCGGTCATGACTGATTAGGATCACCGTGCCCTCGTAATCGGCCAGCATCTCCTCGAGCACGTCGAGCGTTTCAAGGTCGAGATCGTTGGTCGGTTCGTCCAGCACCAGAAGGTTGGAGGGTCTGGCAAGGGCACGCGCCAGCATCAGCCGTCCGCGCTCACCGCCGGAAAGCGCCTCCAGCGGGGTGCGCATCTGTTCCCGCCCAAACAGAAAATCCTTCAGATAACTCGCGACATGTTTGGGCTTGCCACCAATCATGACGTAATCGGTTCCCCCGCCCGTCAGCGCGTCGGCGAGGCTCGATTTTGGATCGAGGCTCTCGCGATGCTGATCGAGCGTCGCCATCTCGATATTCGCGCCATAGCGGATGGTGCCGCTATCCGGCTGCTTTGTGCCGGCGAGCATTTCGACCAGCGTGGTTTTGCCGGCGCCATTCGGGCCGACGATACCGATGCGGTCGCCCCGCTGGATGCGGATCGAGAAATCGCTGACGATGGCCCGACCGTCATAGGTGCGGCTGATGCTGCGAGCCTCGATCACCAGCTTGCCGGATTTATCCGCTTCGGCAGCAGCAAGCTGCGCCTTGCCGGCCGCAGCCCGGTAGTCACGGCGCTGTTGCCGCAGCGCGAACAAATTGCCCAGCCGTTTGACATTGCGTTTGCGGCGCCCGGACACGCCATAGCGCAGCCAGTGCTCTTCATTGACGATCTTGCGATCGAGCTTGTGCTGGTCACGCTCTTCCTCGGCCAAAACATCGTCGCGCCAGGACTCGAACGCGGCGAACCCGCGATCGATTTGTCTGATCTGGCCGCGGTCGAGCCAGGCGGTGCTGCGCGAAAGATTCGTCAGGAAGCGGCGATCATGGCTGATGAGCACCAGCGCGCCGCGGCGCGCGGAAAGTTCGCCTTCCAGCCATTCGATGGTGGTGAGATCGAGGTGGTTGGTCGGTTCGTCCAACAGCAGGATGTCGGGCGAGGGCGCCAAGACCCGCGCGAGCGCCGCGCGCCTGGCTTCACCACCGGAAATCTGGGCCGGGTTTTCGGCCCCGGATAGCCCAAGCTGTTCGAGGAGATAGCGTGCCTGATAAGCATCGTCACCCGGCCCTAAGCCGGCTTCTACATAAGAGAGCGTGGTGGCGTGATCGGCAAAATCCGGCTCCTGTGGAAGATAGCGGATGGTGGCGCCCGGTTGGACGAAGCGGCTGCCAGTATCTGGCTCGATCAGCCCGCCGACGATCTTCAGCAGCGTCGATTTTCCCGAACCATTCCGGCCGATCAGGCAGATCCGTTCCTCCGCCGAGACCGACAGCTCGACACCCGACAACAGCGGGGTGCCGCCGAATGTCAGGCGGATATCTTTCAGTTGGATCAGCGGAGGCGCCATCAGTTTTTCGTCCGTTCGCGCAGCAGGCGGCGCAGGGTCTGGTCAAGCATCGACAGGAACGCCGAGCGATCCCGTGCAGTAAAGGATTTCGGGCCGCCGGTCACTTCGCCGCTGGCACGGAGGTCGCTCATCAGGTTGCGGACGGCAAGGGTCATCCCGATGGACTGCTCGGTGAACGGCTTGCCGTTGGGTGCGATCACCTGAGCGCCGGCTTTCACGCACCGCGCCGCCAAGGGAATGTCGGCGGTGACGACGATGTCGGAGCTGCCGGCACGCTCGGCGATCCAGTCGTCCGCAGCGTCGGGACCCGAACCAGCAGCGATCCGTTCAATCAGCGGATCGGCTGGGATCCGAATGAAATTCCCCGCGACCACGCTCACTGGCACGCCATGTCTGGTCGCCACCCGATAGATCTCATCCTTCACCGGACAGGCGTCGGCATCAATATAGATACGGGGACCGCTCACCTTAGCGGATGCAAGTTCAAGCGGCTTTCGCCTTTGCGTCCTGAATTGCGCGCCACACCCGTTCCGGCGTCAGGGGCATGTCCAGATGGGTGACGCCGAGGTCAGATACCGCATTGATGACGGCATTGACCACGGTCGAAAGACTGCCGGCGCAACCGGCCTCACCGCAACCCTTCGTCCCCAGCGGATTCGTCTTCGCCGGCGAGGGATGATCGCCAATCTGCATCGACGGAATATCTTCCGCGCGGGGCAGGGCGTAATCCATGAAAGATCCAGTAATGGGCTGGCCACTTTCATCATAGCGAACCACTTCCATCAGCGCCTGTCCGATGCCCTGCGCCACACCACCATGCAGCTGTCCGGCCACAATCATCGGATTGACGACGGTCCCGAAATCATTCACCGCCGAGTAGCGCACGATATGAATGACGCCGGTTTGGGGATCGACTTCCACTTCGGCGACATGGCAGCCGTTGGGGAAGGTGGCGGGAATATCCTTTGCCACGTGATCGGCATCGAGAGAGGAGGGCACGCCTTCGGGCATTTTGCCTTCTCGCAGCCGGCGGGCCAATTCCATGATGCCGACACTGCGATCGGTGCCCGCAACCGTAAAGCGGCCGCCTTCGAACTCGATGTCGGCTTCCGAAGTTTCGAGCAGGTGGGCTGCTGCGATTTTGCCTTTGGCGATGATCAGCTTCGAAGCCTCGATAATTGCGACGCTCGCAGCGGTGATCGAGCGGGAACCGCCGGTTCCGCCGCCGGTATGAACAATGTCGCTGTCGTTCTGGACCAGTTTGACGTTGTCGAAGGGAACGCCGAGCTGGTCGCACAGAACCTGAGCGAAGGGCGAGGCGTGCCCCTGGCCATAATCCAGCGTTCCCGAAACCAACGTGATTTGGCCATTCGGCTCAAAAACGACCTTGGCAAGCTCTGGCCACGAGGGGGCGGTGACTTCGAGATAGGAGCCGACCGCGATGCCCCGCAACAGGCCTCGCTTCCGGCTCTCCTTCTTGCGCCGGGCGAAACCTGCATAGTCGGCAATCTCGATAGCCTTGCTGAACACGCCTTGAAAGTCGCCGCTGTCATAAGTGACGCCGGAGGCCGCGTCGTAGGGTAGCTGAGACGGCTTGATGAAGTTACGCTTGCGCAGCGTCAGGCGGTCGATTCCCATTTCGTCCGCGGCGCGGTCGATCAGGCGTTCCATGAAGTAATTGGCCTCTGGCCGGCCCGCGCCCCTATAGGCGCCCATCAGAGTGGTGTTCGTCAGCACGGTCTTGATGTCGACCGTCATCAACGGGGTGCGATAGACGCTCGACAGATTCTTGGCCACACCGGCCGAGAGCGGCGCTGGCGCCACGCCCGTGATATAAGCGCCCAGATTGCCATATCCGCTGATCTTGACGGCCAGGAATTTGCCGTCCTTGTCCAAAGCCAATCCTCCCTGAATTTGCTGCGCGCGGCCATGGCTGTCGGAGAGGAAGCTGGTCGAGCGTTCATCGGTCCATTTCACCGGACGCACCAGTTTCTTCGCGGCGTAGAGGATGCACATATATTCGGGGTAATTGACGTTCTTCATGCCGAACGACCCGCCGACATTGTCGGTCAGCAGATGAACCTTTTCATTCGGCATACCCAGGTTTTTTGCCAGATTGGTCCGGTTGCCGGCCACACCTTGCGTCGGAACCTGGATGGTGAAGCGGTCGGTTTTCTTGTCATAGGAAGCCAGCGCGGAACGCGGCTCCATCGCCGCTACCACAACGCGGGTATTCTCCATGTTGAGTTTGGTCACATGCGCAGCGCCTGCGAACGCCGCCTCGACCGCGGCCGTATCGCCATAGTGATAATCCAACGCTACGTTGTTGGGGATGTGATCGTAGAGCTGAGGCGCTCCCGGCTGGGCAGCTTCCTTCGCGCTCGTTACCGCCGGCAGCGGCTCGATATCGAGTTCGACCGCCTCGGCGGCGTCACGGGCCTGGGCGAGGGTTTCGGCGACGACAAAGGCAACGGGGTCGCCGACGAAGCGAACCTTGTCGGTCGCCAGCGCCTGCCGATTGGTCTGCAGCAATGGTGTGCCGTCACGGCTTTTCAATGGGAAGCCGCAAGTGAAAGGGCTGTAGTTTTCCGCAGCCAAATCGGCCCCGGTCCAGACACCTAGCACGCCCGGCTTGGCCTTCGCCGCGGACGTATCAATTCCCTTGATAATGCCGTGGGCGTGACTGCTGCGGACGATCCATGCATAGACCTGCCCGGGAGCGCTGACGTCATCGGTGTAGCGGCCCTTGCCGCGCACCAGGGTGTCATCCTCCTTGCGGCGGACCGGCTGTCCCACGCCGTATTTTTGCAGTGCAATAGCGTTGTCCTGGGAGGAATGAGAGGTGAAATCCTGCATTGCCTGATCCTTGAGAGGGCGATTTAGGCGCATTTCCCGGCGCCGCGCACCAAACCCCGCGTTCGCGTCGAGCGGGATGGAGCGAAATAGCTAAAAACTGCGAAATCATCGCACAAGAGCTAGATATCGCAGCCCATGGGGAACGACAACGCCCGATTAGGCAACCGTTCCATGACGAGGGCTGTTGCGTCGTTCACCCTTGCTGGTAGAGTTTCTTCCGAAAACAGAAATCCGTGGCCTGCGAAAGGTCGCTGAAAGTCCTTGAGATGAACGATGATACGCGCCTGCGCGAGGGGGCTGCGTCGCGCGCAGGTGGAGGCCCGCCCCGAGAGGCGTTTCCGGCGGCCTCTGGCTCTATGAGCGTTGCCCGACCGGCTGGGTCGGGCGCACCGGCCGGTGTTTACGCCGCGCTCGATCTTGGCACCAACAATTGCAGGCTTCTGGTCGCTTATCCGGTCGGGGATAGTTTCCGCGTGATCGATTCGTTTTCGCGGATCATTCGATTGGGGGAAGGCGTATCGACCACGGGCTATATCAGCGAAGCCGCCATCGAGCGCGCAATTGCGGCGCTCAGCATCTGCCGTGACAAGATCAACGCGAGAAATGCACAACGCACGCGCCTGATCGCCACCGAAGCCTGCCGGGCAGCGGTCAATGCCGACCACTTCCAGGAACGTGTCTTGCAGGAAACCGGCATTCGGCTTGAGGTGATCAACCGCGAGACCGAGGCGTCGCTGGCGGTGGTCGGATGTTCGCCCCTGATTGATCCGCATTCCCACGGAGCCATTTTGTTCGATATCGGCGGCGGCTCGACCGAACTGGTCCGGATCGAACGCCGACCGAATGAAAGCACGGCGCCGCAAATCAAGGCTTGGATGTCGATCCCGCTGGGAGTCGTCACCCTTGCCGAGCGTTTCGGTGGGCGCGATGTAACCCCTCAATCCTATGCCCGCATGGTCGAGGAGGTGGCCGTTCACGTCGCTCCCTTTGCAAGCGAGCACGCCGTCGATCTCAGCAATATGCATTTGCTGGGAACCTCCGGCACCGTAACCACCTTGGCCGGCATTCACCTCAATTTGGCGCGGTATGATCGGCGTCGCATCGACGGGATCTGGCTCAACGAGGCCGAATTGACCGCGACCGTCAGGCGCCTGCTTGCCATGAGCTATCAGGAGCGCGCCAACAACCAGTGCATCAGCGCGGAGCGGGCTGATCTGGTGCTGGCCGGATGTGCCATTCTCGACGCTATCCGCGCTGCGTTTCCGTTGCCCCGCCTGCGGGTTGCCGATCGCGGACTTCGGGAGGGCATGTTGGTGGAAATGATGCGTGAAGACGGCGTGCTGAAAGCACCGCTCTAGGACCCGCTCTGATGGCAAAGGATACCACGGGGCGGATGCGCGTGACGGTCAAGAGCGGCGGCCGCCTCAAGCTGTCATCAAAGCTCTGGCTCGAGCGGCAACTGAATGACCCCTATGTCGCGCAGGCCAAACGCGACGGGTTGCGGTCGCGGGCGGCTTACAAGTTGATCGAGATGGACGACAAGCACCATTTCCTCAGGCGCGGCACGACCGTGGTGGATCTGGGCGCCGCTCCCGGCGGTTGGAGCCAGGTCGCCGCCAAGCGGGTTGGCGCCGCCGAAGGCAAGGGAAGGGTAATCGCGATCGATCTGCTAGCGATGCCGGAAGTTCCTGGCGTGACCTTCGCGCAACTCGACTTCCTGGCGATGGACGCCCCCGAGAAACTGTTGGCGATGCTCGGCGGTCGCGCCGATGTGGTGATGTCGGACATGGCGGCAAACACCACCGGCCATCGCAAGACCGACCAGTTGCGAATTCTCGGTCTTGTCGAGGGCGCGGCGGCCTTTGCCACGGAGGTTCTTCAACCCGGCGGAACCTTTGTCGCCAAGGTATTTCAGAGCGGCGCCGACGCCGAACTGATGTCGCAGCTCAAGCGGGATTTCGCTTCCGTCAAGCACGTCAAGCCGGCTTCAAGCCGGAAGGATTCCTCTGAACGTTACGTGCTCGCCATCGGTTTTCGAGGCGCCTCACCCGCGGCGGAGGCGTGAGGCCGGTTCTTGTTCGGCCCTGCGATGGCGCGGCGAAACCCTGGACGACGAAACCCTGGACGGCACGCCGTCGATCCCAAGCTGTTTGCCTCAGCCAAGGCGCTGATCACGGGCGTCTTCGGTAGCTTCGCTGGCCACTTTGGCGGCAGCTTTCTGCGCGCCTTTGCGGCTGGAGATTTCCACAGCGCTACGACCAGAAATCTCGGCGCCCGCGTCGCCAGGCATCTGATAGAAGAAGTACGTCGAGATCAATGAAATCACCGTAATCACCAGAAATGCGGGGCCAAAATCGGATGCGCCGAGCTCACTGGCCTTCCGAATCCACATGGTCGATTCAACGGAAAACGCCCCAATCGCAACGCCGGCCGAAATCGCAAGCTGCTGCGAGACGCTGAAAAGCGTCGTGGCGCGGCTCATCTGTGGAGGTTCGACTTCTGCATAACCCACGGTATTGATTGCGGTGAATTGCAAAGAGCGGAAGAAGCCGCCGACAACGAGAATGATGACGATCAGGAGCAACGGCGTTGAAATCGTAAACAGCGCAGCCGCTGCCAGGAAAACCGAACTGATCAACGCATTGGTGATCATCACCGCGCGAAAACCGAATGTTCGGATGATGCGCGCGGCCAAAGCCTTCATGCCCATGGCGCCGGCGGAAGAGCCAAAGGTCACGAGGCCGGACTGGAACGGCGAAAGTCCAAATCCGATCTGCATCAATAGCGGCAGCAGGAAGGGTAGCGCTCCGACACCGATCCGATACAGAAACCCGCCGTAGAGGCTGGCCCGAAGAGTCGGCAGCCTCAGTAGCGAGAAGTCCAGAACCGGAGCTGCGACGCCTCTGGCATGAATGAAATAAAGGGTCATCGAAACCGAACCGACAGCGACCAGGATGATGACCGTGCTCCACGGCAACAGGTTGAGGCCTGCCACCGAGAGACCAAAAGCAATGCCGGCAACGCCGACGCCGGCCAGCAGCAGACCGATCAAATCGAAAGGCTCTCGGTGCTCGCTTCGGATCGGATCGATGAAGCGCAAAGCCATCACAATTCCGATGACGCCGATCGGGATATTGATCAGGAAAATCCATCTCCAGGTGAAGTAGGTTGAGATGAAGCCGCCAAGCGGCGGGCCGAGGACCGGCCCGATCATGGCTGGCGTCGTCATCCAGGCCATGGCGCTCACAAGCGCGCTCTTGTCGATCGAGCGCAGCAGGACCAGGCGTCCGACCGGCGTCATCATGGCGCCTCCGATGCCTTGCAGAATGCGCGCGATCACAAAATCAGTAATTGTGGAGGAGATCGCGCAACCGATCGAACCGGCCATGAAAAGGGCAATCGCCATGCTGAAGATTGTGCGCGCGCCGAAGCGATCCGCCAGCCAGCCGCTTGCCGGAATGAACACCGCAAGCGACAGCAGGTAGGAAGTGATCGCGAGCTTCAGGGCCAGCGGGTTGCTCCCCACGTCAGCTGCAATCGCCGGCAACGACGTAGCGATCACAGTCGAATCCATGTTCTCCATGAACAGGGCTGCGGCCACAACGAGCGGAATAACGCGTTCTTTGTTCATTGATTTCTGGGAAACGAGCGGCAAGGCGGGGATAGCGGCTTAGCACCCCGATTTCCATGAAGCTATGTGAAACCGGAAAGGCTGAAACCCGTCCAGATCACACGGCCGTTATTTAGGCCGGCAGGCCGCAAAAGCTGAATTTGCGCCGGCTAGCCCTGTGCATAGGTGCCAAACCCTTTGATTCAGGGCCCGGCCATGCTATCGACCACCGCCAACCCCACCGATGGGCGTCGATTCGACGGCGAGGCCAGACCCCGCCGATCTGGCCGCTCATCCTGATGGTCGTGTCGCGGCTTGATGCCGCTGAATGGAGTTGGTGATGGCTCAGCTACAGGGAATAGACCGCATTCGCGAGGCGTTCACGTTTGATGACGTTTTGCTGAAGCCTGGCCTGTCCGATATCCTCCCGTCTGAAGCTGATATCCGATCCCGCCTTACCGCCGCTATCCCCGTCAACATCCCAATCATTGCTTCGGCGATGGACACGGTCACCGAGGCACGGATGGCGATCGCGATGGCGCAAGCCGGTGGCATCGGCGTGATCCACCGCAACTTCGATCCCGAAGGACAGGCGGCGCAGGTTCGGCAGGTCAAGAAGTACGAGTCCGGCATGGTGGTCAATCCGCTCACCATCGGCCCGGATGCAATGCTGTCGGACGCGATGGCGTTAATGCGCGAGCATGGCTTCTCCGGCATTCCCGTGGTGACCGGCGCGGCTCCGGGCGTCCCGGGCAAGCTGGTCGGGATTCTCACCAACCGCGACGTGCGCTTTGCCACCGACCCCCGCCAGAAGGTCTCCGAACTGATGACCCACCAGAACCTGGTGACGGTGCGGCAGGGCGTGAGCGAGGAGGAAGCCAAGCGGATGCTACATCAGCACCGCATCGAGAAGCTGCTCGTGGTGGATGATCAGTATCGGTGCGTCGGGCTGATCACGGTCAAGGACATGGAAAAGGCCGTCGCCCATCCGCTCGCCTGCAAGGATGCACAGGGCCGGCTGCGCGTTGCTGCCGCCACCACGGTGGGCGAGGGCGGCTTCGAGCGTACCGAACGACTGATTGGGGCTGGGGTCGACGTGATTGTGGTGGATACCGCCCACGGCCACTCCTCACGGGTGCTGGAGGCCGTCAACCGGATCAAGCGATTGTCGAATGCCGTCCAGGTCATTGCGGGCAATGTGGCGACCACTGGCGGGACGCAGGCCCTGATCGATGCCGGCGCCGACGCCATCAAGGTCGGTATCGGGCCGGGATCGATCTGCACCACGCGGATCGTCGCCGGTGTGGGCGTGCCGCAACTGACCGCGATCATGGATGCGGTCGAAGCGGCGAAGAAAGCCAATGTCCCCGTGATTGCCGATGGCGGGATCAAGTTTTCGGGCGATCTCGCCAAGGCGCTCGCCGCTGGCGCCGATGTCGCCATGGTGGGCTCACTGCTCGCCGGTACCGACGAAACGCCGGGCGAAGTGTTCCTGTGGCAGGGACGATCCTATAAGGCCTATCGCGGCATGGGCTCGGTGGGCGCGATGGCGCGCGGTTCGGCCGATCGTTACTTCCAGCAAGACATCAAGGATACGCTGAAGCTCGTGCCCGAGGGTATCGAAGGCCAGGTGCCCTACAAGGGGCCGGTCGCCAATGTCATGCATCAGCTTGCCGGCGGCTTGCGGGCCGCGATGGGCTATGTCGGGGCGAAAAACCTTCCTGAGTTCCATGCCAAGGCCGAATTCGTGCGCATCACCGGTGCCGGCCTGCGTGAAAGTCATGTGCATGACGTGACGATCACGCGCGAGGCGCCGAACTATCCGGGTGGGGGCTAGTGTCGTGGTTCAGCAATTCGCTCTATTGCCGCGGCGAGTTCTTTCAGCGATTTCTGAACCAAAACGACACTAGGATCCATAATTGCTAGTGTCCCTTTCGAATCCGAAGTTCGCTTGGGTGGGTGCGGTACGAACTGACGAACTTCGGATTCGGGACACTAGCGCGCATCTTCCGAACTTCGCATGAAGGTCGGTTGATCAGGAAAGGGGGGACGAACGTGTCGGTTCAAATGGTGCTGCTGCCCGTGTTTGTCTTGATCGCGCTGACGTTTGTATTGTTGCTCGGTACCTTCTATTCGCGCCGGAAGACGCTTCTTTCCAGGGAAACCCGGGTCAAGGATATCGTACTCGGGCAGCCAAATTGGCCAGCCCGCGTCACCCAGATCGGCAATTGCTACAACAACCAATTTCAATTGCCGCTGTTGTTTTATGCGCTGATCGCACTGGCCTTGCCCCTTCATCACGCTGATCTCGTGATGGTGCTGCTGTCGTGGGTGTTCGTGGTCACGCGCCTGGCACATGCCGGGGTGTTCGTGACATCAAATAATATCCTGCACCGCTCGATGAACTGGCTTGCCGGAGCGCTGGTCCTGCTTGCGATGTGGATCTATTTCGCGCTTCGGATCCTGCTGGCTTTCTGACCGGCAGGCTGTTTCACTCGATCGGCAGATGAAAGCGCGACATGACACCGGCAGCCCGCCTTTCCGCGGCCATCGAATTGATCGAGGCAATCGACACACAGCGCATTCCCGCCGCCAAGGCGCTGAAGGAATGGGGCACGGCCCATCGCTTCGCGGGCTCGGGGGACCGGGCCGCGATCTCGGGCCTGCTGTGGGACGTGCTGCGCCGGAGGAATTCAAGCGCCTGGCTGATGGAGAGCGATACGCCCCGGGCGCGGTTGCTTGGAATGCTCAGGCTCGAACGAGGGCTTTCGCTCGAGGCCATTGAGGCAATGTGCGATGGCAGCCGCTTTGCGCCAGAGCCGCTGAGCGATCGTGAGCGCCAGGCACTGACCTCGCGCTCGCTCGATGGCGCGCCTGCCCCCATTGCCGGTGATTATCCGGAATGGCTGGATTCTTCGCTGCAGCGGGTCTTTGGCGAAGACCGCGTGGCCGAGGCCACCGCCATGGCAAGCCGCGCGCCGCTCGACCTGCGCGTCAATACGCTGAAAGCCAAGCGGGAAAAGCTGGTTTCGTCGCTGGCCCATCTCGGCGCGCGACCGACGCCATTCTCGCCGGTGGGCTTGCGGATTGATCTTGGCGCCGGTGCCCGCAATCCCGGCATTCATGCCGAGGAGGCCTTTATCAAGGGCGCGATCGAGGTGCAGGATGAAGGCTCGCAGCTCGCCGCGCTGCTTTCGGCCGCCAGGCCTGGCGAGCAGGTCATCGACCTCTGTGCGGGCGCCGGCGGCAAAACGCTGGCGCTGGCGGCGATGATGGCCGGCAAGGGCCGGCTGATCGCGACCGACCACGACAAGCGCCAACTGGCGCCGATATATGAACGGCTGTCGCGCGCCGGCGTCCACAATTGCGAGATTCGCAATCCCCGAGGGACTGAGGACCCGCTCGCCGATCTCCGTGCCTCTGCCGATCTCGTACTGATCGATGCGCCCTGCACCGGAAGCGGAACCTGGCGACGCAATCCCGATGCCAAATGGCGGATGCGGCCGGGTGCGCTCGAAATCCGGTTGCGGGACCAGGTCGAGGTGCTTGATCGGGCGGCCGCGCTGGTGAAGCCAGGTGGACGGATCACTTATGTGACCTGTTCCATTTTGTCCGAGGAAAACAACGAACAGGTACGCTCTTTCCAGCAGCGACACCCAACATTTGCCGCCGTATCTCCAACGGAGACCGTGCAGGCGATCGGCGAGAGCGCCAAGGCGTTCGCGGAAGCCACGCGGCTGTCCACGGAGGGCGTGCTGATGACACCGCGGCGCACTGGAACGGACGGCTTTTTTGTTTCGGTGCTGAGGCGGCAGACCGGCTAAAATTTAGGGCGGAAAGGCCAATTTCCGCATTGCGAGCCCGGTTTCTGTCGCGTAATTCCATGGGATGACCCAAGCCCCATCTGCTTCCAAGGCGTCAATCGCCTCGGCGCATGAGAAGATTCTGATTGTTGATTTCGGCAGTCAGGTGACGCAGCTGATCGCCCGACGGGTTCGGGAGGAGGGCGTCTATTCGGAAATCGTACCGTACCAGAAGGCCGAAGCCGCCTTTGCGGAGATGAAGCCGAAGGCGGTGATCTTGTCGGGTGGGCCGGCCTCCGTACTCGACAAGGACGCGCCGTCTGCCCCGATGTCGATCCTCAACGCCGGCGTGCCAGTGCTCGGGATCTGCTATGGCGAGCAGACCATGGCTCGCCAACTCGGCGGCACCGTTGAAGGCGGCCATCACCGCGAATTCGGCCGGGCTACCATCGAAGTGACCGACGATTGCACGCTGTTCGAAGGCGTGTGGCTGAAAGGCGGCCACTACGATGTTTGGATGAGCCATGGCGACCGGGTGACCGAGTTGCCGCCAGGCTTTCGGGGCGTCGCCAGCGCGCCGGGCTCGCCGATTTCAGTGATCGCCGATGACGCGCGTAAGTTCTACGCCATGCAGTTCCACCCCGAGGTGGTGCATACGCCCGACGGCGCGCGGCTGATCCGCAATTTTGTCCGCAAGGTCGCAGGCCTCACCGGCGACTGGACCATGCGCGCCTTCCGCGAGGAGGCGATCGAGAAGATTCGCGCGCAGGTCGGATCAGCCAGGGTGATCTGCGGCCTTTCGGGCGGTGTGGATTCAGCGGTTGCTGCGGTGCTGATCCATGAGGCGATCGGCGACCAGCTCACCTGCGTGTTTGTCGATCACGGGCTGTTGCGGCTGAACGAAGCCGAGACGGTGGTCGATCTGTTCCGGCACCACTACAACATTCCGCTGGTCCATGTGGACGCTTCAAAACAGTTCCTCGGCGAATTGGCCGGCGTCACCGATCCGGAAGTAAAGCGCAAGACGATCGGCCGATTGTTCATCGACGTGTTCGACGCCGAAGCCAGAAAGATCGGCGGCGCGGATTTTCTCGCGCAGGGCACCCTCTATCCTGACGTGATCGAAAGCGTCTCGTTCACCGGAGGCCCTTCGGTGACGATCAAGTCGCACCATAATGTCGGCGGGCTGCCGGCCCGCATGAACATGAAGCTGGTCGAACCGTTGCGCGAATTATTCAAGGATGAGGTGCGCGCGCTTGGCCGTGAGCTCGGCCTGCCCGAGATTTTCGTCGGCCGGCATCCTTTCCCCGGTCCGGGTCTGGCGATCCGCTGTCCGGGGGAGATCACGCCGGAGAAGCTCGACATCCTGCGCAAGGCCGATGCGGTTTATATCGACCAGATACGGAAAGCGGGACTCTACGATGAAATCTGGCAGGCTTTTGCGGTGCTGCTGCCGGTGAAAACTGTGGGCGTGATGGGCGACGGCCGCACCTATGATTACGTGGTGGGTCTGCGCGCGGTGACCTCGACCGACGGCATGACAGCGGACTTTTATTCGTTCGACATGAAATTCCTCGGCGAGACCGCGACCCGCATCATCAATGAGGTGAAGGGCGTCAACCGCGTGGTCTATGACGTCACCTCCAAGCCCCCCGGCACCATCGAGTGGGAGTGAGAACATAGCGCCGGTTGTGGAGGACTCGTTTTCCGAATGCTAAACTGAGATTTAACCGGTCAGGAGAAACCCATGAACAAGAGCGGCCGCCGCTGGGTGATGGCCGAGCGACCAGGAGCAGTGCTTTCGCTCGAGCAATTCGAGCTTCGCGAGTTCGTACTTCCGGATCTGGGAACGGGTGATGTGCTCGTAAAAGTCCAGGCTCATACGGTTGCGCCGGGTGCTCGTGCAGCGATGATGTACGCAAGCTACGGCAGGCCGATGGTGCCGGGCGACCCCATGCTGGGGACTGCAATCGGGACCGTCGTCGAATCGCGGCATCCTCGCTTTCAGGTCAACGATCTTGTTTTGGGCGATCTGGGTTGGGCGACGCATGGCGTCATGAGGGGGGAAGAGTTGACGGCGCTCGACCCGAAACTTTACGGCGATAATCTGCCGCCAGAGGCGGCGCTTGGCCCGCTCGGCGTAAGCGGTTTGACGGCCTATGTCGGCATATTCGAGGTTGGTCGTATCAAGGCCGGTGAAACCGTGCTGGTGTCGTCGGCGGCGGGGTCAATCGGTTATCTCGCCGGCCAAATGGCCGTCATCGCGGGGTGCGATGTCGTCGGCATCGCAGGCTCCGACGCCAAATGCCAGGAGCTGGTGGACCGCTTCGGTTTCCATGCGGCGATCAACCACCGTTCCGCCAACGACCTGACGCAAGCGATCAAATCGACCCGGCCGGACGGCATTGACGTGTTCTTCGACAATGTCGGCGGACGTACCCTGAACGCTGGCGCCGCCAACATGCGTCCCTTTGGGCGCGTGGTCATGTGCGGACGGCTAGCGAACTATGCCGAGGGAGAAGCCCAGGTCAGCGCAGGTCTGGGCCCTTCAGACCGTGTTACCTTCCAGGGTTTTGTCATGTCCGATTATCCCGCCGTTCTTCCTGCGGCGCGCCGCCGGATGGCCAACTGGATGCGAACCGGTAAATTGATTCAGCAGGCATCTATTGTGCAAGGCATCGAACAGTCTGCGGCTGTGTTCCTTTCTCTTTTTGAATCGGGTGCCAAGCCTCGCGTGATCATTCGTGTGGAATAGGGGGCTTGAGAGGTGCTCGATATCAATCGGCTCTCTCTTTGAAGCCGCGCAGAATGTTTGCTGGCTGCCCACGAACTAAGATTAACCGATAAGGAGAAGCGCATGACCAAGAGCGGCCGCCGTTGGGTGATGGTCGAGCGACCGGGAGCAGTGCTTTCGCTCAACCAATTCGAGCTTCGCGAGTTCGCGCTTCCGGATCTGGGAAACGGTGACGTGTTCGTGAAAGTCCAGGCTCATACGGTTGCGCCGGGTGCTCGTGCAGCGATGATGTATGCAAGCTTGGGAAGGCCGATAGCCCCGGGCGACCCCGTGCTGGGTCTGGCAATGGGGACCGTCGTCGAGTCGCGGCATCCCCGCTTTCAGGTCAACGATATGGTCACAGGCTATCTGGGTTGGGCCACGCATGGCGTCGTGAGGGGCGAAGACTTAACGACGCTCGACCCGAAACTCTACGGCGATGACCTGCCGCCAGAGGCGGCGCTTGGTCCGCTCGGCGTGAGCGGGGTTACGGCCTATGTGGGGTTATTTGAGGTTGGTCGTATCAAGGCCGGTGAAACCGTGCTGGTGTCGTCCGCGGCCGGGTCCGTTGGCTATCTTGCGGGACAAATGGCCGTCATTGCGGGATGCGATGTCGTCGGCATTGCAGGCTCCGACGCCAAATGCCAGGAACTGATGGACCGTTTCGGTTTCCATGCGGCGATCAACCACCGTTCCGCCAACGACCTGGCGCAGGCGATCAAATCGATCCGGCCGGATGGTGTTGACGTGTTCTTCGACAATGTCGGCGGACGTACCCTGAACGCCGGGGCTGCCAACATACGCCCGTTCGGGCGTGTGGTCATGTGCGGGCGGTTAGGGAATTATGCGGAAGGGGAAGCGCAGGTGAGCGCAGGGCTCGGCCCTTCCGACCGTGTTACCTTCCAGGGCTTTGTCGAGTTCGATTATGCGGCCGCTCATCCTACGGCGCGCCGTCGGATCGCCAACTGGCTGCGAACCGGTAAATTGATTCAGCAGGTATCTTTTGTGCAAGGCATCGAGCAGTCGGCGGCGATGTTCCTTTCTCTTTTTGAATCGGGTGCGCAGCCTCGCGTGATCATTCGGGTCGAATAGAGGCTTGGGATTGGCCCTCTCGTTGAGCCGCGCAGACCGCTGGCAGGATTCCTGCTACACTGAGATTTAACCGACCAGGAGAAGCGCATGACCAAGAGCGGCCGACGTTGGGTGATGGCTGAGCGACCAGGAGCTGTGCTTTCGCTCAACCAATTCGAGCTTCGCGAGTTCGCGCTTCCGGATCTTGGAAACGGTGATGTGTTCGTGAAAATCCAGGCTCATACGGTGGAGCCGGGTGCTCGTGCAGCGATGATGTATGCAAGCTTCGGCCGGCCGATGGTGCCGGGTGATCCCATGCTGGGGATGGCTCTCGGGACCGTCGTCGAGTCGCGCCATCCCCGCTTTCAAGTCAACGATATGGTCACGGGCTTTCTGGGTTGGGCCACGCACGCTGTCGTCAGGGGCGAAGAGCTGACCGTGCTCGATCCGAAACTTTACGGCGATGACCTGCCACCAGAGGCGGCGCTTGGCCCGCTCGGCATAAGTGGTCTCACGGCCTATGTCGGCATGTTCGAGGTTGGTCGTATCAAGGCCGGTGAAACCGTGCTGGTGTCGTCCGCGGCTGGCTCCGTTGGCTATCTTGCGGGACAAATGGCCGTCATTGCAGGATGCGATGTCGTCGGCATTGCAGGCTCCGACGCCAAATGCCAGGAGCTGGTTGACCGCTTCGGTTTCCATGCGGCGATCAACCACCGTTCCGCCAACGACCTGGCGCAGGCGATCAAATCGACCCGGCCGGATGGCATTGACGTGTTCTTCGACAATGTCGGCGGACGGACCCTGAACGCCGGTGCCGCCAGCGTGCGTCCCTTCGGGCGTGTGGTCATGTGCGGGCGGTTAGGGAATTATGCGGAAGGGGAAGCGCAGGTGAGCGCGGGTCTCGGCCCTTCCGACCGTGTTACCTTTCAGGGTTTTGTGGTTTCCGATTATGCGGCCGCCCATCCTACGGCGCGTCGCCGGATCGCCAACTGGCTGCGAACCGATAAATTGATTCGACAAGTAGCTGTTGTGCAAGGCATCGAGCAGTCGGCGGCGATGTTTCTTTCTCTTTTTGAATCGGGTGCGCAGCCTCGCGTGACCATTCGTGTTGAATAAGGGCTTGGGAGAAACGCTACGATCTCAATCCAGTATGGCCTCGGTCTGCTGCGGTGAGGATGGCAGGTCGTGATCCCCTGACGCCAGGCCGTTACCGATATGGTCCAGATCACGGGAGTAGGCGAGCGTCACGGCAGCGGGCGTGCGGACCTCGCGCTCGATAGGGCAAAGGAAGGAGTCGCTTTTGCGCCTGCCATGGCCGGTTCTGTTCGCCTATGCCATCGTCACGAACTGGATTGTGACGATACCGCTGGCGCTCGTACTGGCCTGTGCCGCTTGGTCAGCCTCGCCTTGGCTGGGCGAGCTTCGCTGGGGATTGTTTGCCGCTGCCGCCGTTCTGGCACTGCCATTTCCTGCAAACGCCGCGCTCTATCTTTACCAGAGTTATGACGCGACGAAATATTGGCGAACGCTCAAAACCGCTGAGACCATCGCTGGCCTTCCTTTACCCGCGGGCAGCAAAATCCAGTTTGCTGACAAGGCGCTTTCCATCATCGTATTGATTGAGCTGCCGCATGTGACGGAGATCCTCGGCATGCGGTTTGCCGGAACTCTCAATCCCTGGAAGCGACAAGGCAACGACGTCACGCATTGGGGCGGCGATCTCCACGGCTATCAGATCATCGACGGGTTGCCATGCAAGGGTGGACCCTATGCCGACGATCAGTTTTGGTGGTGTTCTGTTCGACAAGGCCGGTACGCTCCATCGGTTGACGCTGGGCGCCCCGTATGAGCTGCTTGGGCTGAAGCTGCCGGCCGACACGACTGTGCGACGCGGCAATGAGCGGGAGCCGTGGAGTTTCCTTCTATCCGAGGCGGGCGCCTACATCCCGGTGCTGGACGCAATCGCTCCCGGCGGCGTCACGCTGCACGTTGGCAATGATGAGCGCTTGGTGCGGATCGGCTCGGGTCACGGCCAAACCATCGCCGTCCAGGGTGTGCCGTTGAACAGCAAGAATTTCGAACTGCGGGACGGCATCGTCATCTCACAGCTCGCTGAACCGTTTGCCATCGGGGGAGAGATGCGGCCGGCGGGAACAGTGGTGCAGATCGGTTTGGATACGAGGCAAACCACGGTCATAAGCGAGTGAGGGAAGGCGACCGGCGTTCGAGCATGCTTCGCGAACGCTTGTCGAAGGCGGGCGACAAGGCTCTCAGCCCGATTTCCCCGTCGGTGCACGGTGTCGGAAATCTTTCCAGCTCTCGCCCCGCAACGTCAGCATTTGTTCTTCGCCGACCAGCGCCGCAGTCACGCTACGACGTGAAAACAGCCATCCCCGCTCTGGTTCGCGGCGAAATTCGGATTCATATTCAATGATAAAGGTCGGCGGCTCCATCGGACCCGGTTCAAAGCCGCGCGCATCTTGCACGTGATAAGAAAATGAATAGCAAAAACCGCGTGCCCGAGTGTCAGACAGGATTTCAGTTTCGATATTTGTCACGAAGTGACGACATATCATTTCTGTTTTTCGCTGCTCCAACCATTGTCGGATGGCGGGAACACCTTTGTGCTCGTGGCCAAGCATGTTCAGAGTGGCGTCTTGCGTCCATAGTTCCAAAAAGTCGTCGTAGCGATACGCATCGATAAGGCGGGCATACGAGACCATGAGTTTCTCGCAGGCACGTTCTGCGATCAACTTCTGCAAATCGTCCATTTTTTGTCTCCGCCTCCGGCAAATTTTTGATTGCCGGTCGATTTTAGCGACGGGTTATGGAGGTGCCGGCGACCCGATCGCCCACGCGGGCAAATGACTTTGCCTCGTCCGGTTGGCTCGGTCGCTGGTTTACTCGGCGTTGACGGGGACGAAGCGCACCGGGACTGCGGACATATGCGGCATCGCATTGATGCTCTCGAAGTGAACCGCCGTGTCGACAATCGCATTGACGCAGGTTCCGTCCGTCAGCACGTCTTCCTGGCCGGGTGTGCCTCCCCAGCCCTGGCTGAGCGAGACGACCCCGCGCCGCATTGTGTCGTCGCGTTCCAGAACGGCTCTGGTACGTCCGTGAGCCGAAACGATGTCGACGAAGGTGCCCGCAGGCATGCCGAGCTCCGCCAGATCGTCGTGATGAAGGAAGGCAGGGTTATACTTCTGACGCTTTCTCACCGACTCGATTTGAGTGCCGAGGCTGTTGTACGTGTCGCGAAGGCGTCGCGTGGAAAGCAGATGCGTGAATTCCCGGTTGCGTCCCGCCCTTTGCTCCGCCGCCGGGCCTTTCGTGTACCGGCGTAGTTCGGCGAGTACGTCGGCCGGCATCACGTCGAATTGCGCGTCCTGGCCGGGCCGCGGAGGGTTCACAACGCCACCATCGATCGGGAACATCCGGCCGCTTGGATAGGTTTTGAGTTCTTCCAGCGAAGTCTGGCTATTTTCCAGCAGGATACCGATCAGTTCTTCTGTCGTCGGCGGTTCGTCGCCCTCCATCTTCCGCTTGCCGGCGTAATTGATGGTGAGGCCCAAACGTTTGGCGAGCGCCCAGAACACGTACCAGTCATCCACGACTTCCGCACCCTTTGGCGGATCGACAATCGCGGGCGTGTAGATACCCCAGGAGCCGGTATAGAACTTCAGGAAGGGAACACTGGGCGGAATGTCCGCCCGCTCGTATTGAAGCTTGGTCGGCAGAATGTAGTCCGCTTCTCGCGTGGTGGCGGTATCCCAGGGGTCCATCACCACCAGCAACTCGAGGGAGCGCATCGCGGAACAGGTTCTGTCCCGATCCGGCAGCGAAGTCATCGGATTGGCTCCGTCGACGATCAGCGCACGGATGCGATCCTGTCCGGGTGTGAGGATTTCATCGCTGAGCGTGGCAGCCGGCTTCTCACCGAAGAAATTGCTGGCGCCCCGGATCCGGCTGTTTGGAAATTTTTCCCAAGGCCTGGCGGCGGGCATCACTTCCGCATAGAGGGTCTTTGGCGGATACATCATGTCCGACGACTTCACCTTATGCCCGGCTTTGGGGAAGCGACCACAGATGACGTTGAGGTTGTGAACCATGTGAACGGCGAGGTTCGAATACTGAGACATGTTGGGGCCGGTGCCTGTAAGAGCAGGGCCGCGGCTCGACTGCCTGGCAAACAAATCGGCGATACGGTAGAGCGAGCCCGGTTCCAGCCCAGCTCGTTGCTCCACCAGTTCGGGCGTGAATGGCTCGACCGCCTCTTTCAGCGCGGCCAGTCTCTCGGCTCCCACGTATCGGGCGCAGAATTCCGCATCGTGCCAGCCTTCGCGGAGAATGAGGCGGATCAGTCCGGCCGCGATGGCTGCATCCTCGCCGGGATAGGGCTGAAAGACCAAATCGGCGTGCGTCGCCGTCTCGTTTTGGCGAGGGTCGACGATGATCAACTTCATGCCGCGGCGACGTGCCCGCTTCAGTCGCTTGATTGGGTCGATACCAAGAACCGAGAGCGTGGAATGTGAGATCAAGGGATTAAGTCCGAAGAACAGCGCCACGTCCATGTCGTCCAGTTCGACGATGCCGCCGGCCCAGCTGCCCATGCGTCCCGCGGCAACCATCTTGCCGGACTGATCGATGGTGATCGTGGTGTAGTACTGGTCTGAACCCAGCGCCTCCAGGAACCCACGGTTCATCCCTACGGACGACTGGTTCATCAGCGAGCCGGTGCCGGCAAACAGTGCAAAGGCCCGCGGGCCGGATTCGGCGACGATGCCGCCAATGCGCTCGGCAATCTCATCAAGCGCCTGCTGGAGCGGAATGCGGGCGTAGCTGCCATCGGGCTGGCGCTTCAGCGGGTGCAGGAGGCGATGCGGATCGCGATGGGCCGGTCCATTCTGGACGCCTTTGAAACAGGCATAACCCGAGGAATGCTCGTTACGGTCGTCGCCGATGATGCGGGTAATTCGGCCCTCCTCGTCGACCGTCAGCCGCGTGCCACAGGTCGCCGTGCAAATTCGGCAAAAGGAGTGGTATTCGCCAGCGGTCCGGGCGAGGGCGGTTTCCTGATTCATCGGTCAACCCTTCTTTTGAGCCCCGGCCGCAGCGTGCCGGGATTGGCGCCCAATCTATTTCCAAACGAGGTCTGAGACAAGTAAACCCCCGTGTCCCTCGCACACGTCCTTCGAGCAACTCACTTCGTAGGGCATGTCGTTATGGTCGCGGCGACCGAACCCCAGTGCTAGCGCCCTTCCTTCCGCCAAAGGGCTGACGATCCCAAGACAAGCGCACAAACTGCGGCATAGGCAACCAGCGATGCGGCCACCATACCCGCCAGACCGGTCATACCAAGGCCGAGTGGGCCGATGGCGAGCCATGCGCCGCCGGCCGCGATCAGGATGCGCACACCCGATGCAACCAGCGGCCACATCGCGCGGCCTGCCCCTTGGGCCGCGAATTGTGCGACGTATCCAAAGCCAAGAGCTCCATAGGCCGGAGCGACGATGTGCAAATAAGTCGCTCCATCATAAACGACGGTCGCATCACCGCTAAAGAAACGAAGCCAGATGGCCGGAAAAACGGAGATGAGAAGTCCGGTCGCACCGGCGAGAAGCAGACCGACGATACCGCTCGTCCACGCAATCCTACGTGCTCGGGTTATTTGGCCAGCACCTACATTGATCCCGACCATGGTCAGAGTCGCCGTACCCACGCCGAACAGGAGCGGACCCATGATGTAATCGAGCCGCGCCGCCAAGCCGTATCCGGCAATAGCGGTCGTACCCAAGGTACCGACGGCCCCGGTGACGAAAATAACCGAGAGATTGGTGACCGCGGCGTTCAACGCCGTTGGCAGACCGACCTTGAGAATATCCGCAAAGAGTCGAGCGCTCAGGGGCAAGACACGAAAGGTCAGACCGCCTCTGCCGGCGCGCATATAATGCAACAGGAAGACCATTGCAGTCGTGTAATACAGGCCGAGCGCGAGGCCAGCGCCGCCTATGCCCAATCCCGGGATCGGCCCGAGCCCGAATATCAACAACGGCGAGAGGGGAATGGTCACGATCGCTCCGATCAACGTCACCATTGCCGGTACACGAACATTCCCGGAGCCACGAAGTGCCGCGGCCTGCAAGTTCACGATCCACACCGGAATGGCGCCCGCGAACAGATAATCTGAGTAATTGACAGCTGCCGTCAAAGCGTCGCCGCGAGCTCCAAGCATTCTGTAGAGGGATGCTCCGCCGGTTATCGATCCGAGAGTGAACAACGCGCCGATCAGTATGGCGAGGACCATCGCATGAAAAAGAACGTCGTCGGCGCTTCGGCCCGCCCCGATGGCCCGCGCAACTGAAGAAGCGACGCCGCTGCCGAATCCGGCATTCGACATCATCACCATCAGCATATAAATCGGAAAGACCAATGCCGCGCCGGCCAGCGCATCGGTGCCGAGAATGCCAACATAATACGCTTCCGCGATATTGACGGCTGTCTGTGCCACCAGCACCAGCAAAGTCGGCACAGCCAGTCGGAGCAAAGTCGGCAATATGGAAGCCGTGAGCAATGCGGAGCGTGTCGCCTCAGCTTTGGTCTTTGCATCCGCAAGGACCGGGGTCTTCGAGATAATGGAGGAGTCTGTTCCGGCGACATCAGTCCGGGTTGACGTAAGCGTTTCCAGTAACACCGTAGTCGAACCCTTTGTGTTAGGACGAAACGATCAGGATAAACCGATACTACCTACAATCGTGAAGCGGCCAAATCTTTGCCTGACAACGATCACCCTCGTCGGCGTCGCACGAACAAATAGGCTGGGATAGGCACAACTCTCACGTCAAGCGATCGCTTCGCCGCCGCCTGCAACGATCTCCCGGAGGACTTCCACGCAGCCGCAATCCCTTGGGTCGTATAAAGTTTTCCTCCACCCCGGGTCAGCCATCGTAGCGAGATGAGCTCCGATCCCCACCGGATTGGAACGTCTGTTGTCAGCCAACGTCGTAGTCGGCAGCGAGCCGCAATTCCCGGAGCGGTCGCACCCGATCGATCGATTCCTGGTAGAGATGGTGTGCCTTATAGGATTTCAGGTCGATTTCGCTGTCGAACTCGCCATAGACCACGATATCGATGTCATTTCCGAGCTGGTCGGTCTTGCGGTTCCTGGCCACTTCGAGCCGCCGGGCGTGCGGGATCTTCGTCAGAACCGACAAGCCCTCGATGATCTGATCGATGTCGGCCTTGTCTTTGGCGGTGAACAAGACGATGTGGCGAATCATGGCAACCGTTTAGCTCGGCTCGAAGCTCGCAGCATGACTATCTTGGCTCAAGGCCAAGCGCAATCCACTGAGTGTGGTTGCCTGTGGGTCGCTCAAAACGTTGCGACCCGACGTGTTCAGGAGAAGGAGATCTCGTTATAGGCGGCCGCCGCAACGGCGTCGCATTGCTCCTTGTATTGCGGGAAGCCGCCGCCGTAACGCATCACCTTCCGCACGCTTTTGCCTTCCACATTCTTGTTGACCCCCGTCATCCAGGAATCGATCTGGTTCGAGAGCAGGGCTTTGCTCATCTCCATGACATGATCGGTCCACCGCATTGTCCCAGTTGGCGTGGCTTCGATCCGGGTCAAGCCGCGCTGCCTGGCGTACGCGATCAAGTCTGCCACCCAATCTGCATTGTATTCGGCAAATCGGGTGAAGTTACCGAGCCCGCCATGCGGGCCCATGACCATCATGAAGTTTGGAAATCCCGTCACGAGGACTCCAAGGAAAGTCTGGGGCCCGTCGCTCCAGACATCCTTGAGGCGCTGACCGCCGATGCCACGGAAATCAATGCGGTCGAACGGGCCCGCGATCGCATCAAAGCCACTTGCATAGACGATGACATCGAAAGGTCGTTCGCCGTCGGCGGATTTGATCCCGTTCGGCGTGATGCACTCGATCGGCGTTTCATTCACGTCGATCAGGGTTACGTTCGGCTGATTGTAGGCCTCATAATAACGAGTTTCGAGGGGCACCCGCCGCGTGCCGAATCCATGGTTTTTCGGGATCAGTTTTTCGGCCGTGACTGGATCCTTCACGCGCTCGCGGATCTTGCGTGCCATGAAATCCGACATAAACGCGTTGGCGTCTTTGTCGGTCAGAACATCCCGGAAGTTGCCATGCCAAATTCCGAAGCCAGGCTCGCTATAGCGCTGCTCAAAAAAGGCTTCGCGCTCTTCAGGAGTGACATCGAATACGGAGCGTGGGTCGGGGCCGTGAATGAAGCAGCCAGGAGTCTCCTGGCATCGTGCCATGATCTCTGGATAGCGCGCGCGAATGGATTCCATCTCGTCGGCGCTGATCTTGGAATTGAGCAGGGGCGCACACCAGTTTGGCGTGCGCTGATAGACGGTGAGTTGAGCAGCGGTCTTGGCCGCCTCCTGGATGATCTGGACACCGGTTGACCCAGTCCCGATCACCGCCACGCGCTTTCCTTCAAACGAAACGGGCCTGTCTGGCCAGCGTGCGGGATGGTGAGCCTCGCCCTCGAATCGCTCAATTCCCTCGATGCGCGGCAATGTAGGCGCAGATAGCACCCCGATGGCTGTCACCAGAAAGCGCGCGGTGAAGCTTTGCCCGTCATCGAGGGTAACACGCCAGCTTCTAGTGTCTTCCTGATAATGGGCAGACTGGACATGGCTATCGAATTGGATGTCGCGTTTGAGGTCGAGTTTGTCAGCGGCGAAATTGAGGTAGCGCTCAATTTCGGGCTGGCCCGCAAAGTTCTCGCTCCAGTCCCAATCCTTCAATATCTCGTCCGAGAAAGAATAGCTGTAAGACCAGCTTTCGGAATCGAAGCGGGCGCCGGGATAACGATTCCAGAACCAGGTCCCGCCCACCCCGGAAGCGTTATCAAACGCGCGGACACGCAGCCCTAGCTGACGCAAGCGATAAAGCTGATATAGGCCGGAAACTCCGGCGCCGATGACAATGGCATCAAAGTCCAGCTTGGTTTCCGGAACATCGTATGAAGCATCTCTGGATGGAAGCGTGGTCAATCTGTCCTCCCGCTACGCTTGGCGCTCTCGCGACTTTTCAGGGCTCTTCGGCCGCTCGCATTGAAGCATATCAAAAAGCCGACGTTGCCGTCTTTCGGGCCTATCAGGTCTGTGAGACTAGACCGATTTACGATACGATGCGTCGATATAATAGCTGATGGCTGGTTGCAAGGGCTCCCGGGCGTTTCGTCGGCTGCGCGCCTCCACCAGAGGACCCTTCCTGTGTTTGATGGCCACCTGCCGACAAACAATACAGTCAAGGGTCATGTTATAGCCGGCCGGCCGGAGTCGCAAAGCGGGTGTCGCCCTCAGCATCCCGACGGCGTCAAATTTCAAATTTAAAGAGCCGACACTTGCACTGGAACTGACGAGCGCGCGGTTCTTGAAATTCCATGTATGGGTTAAAAGGGCGGGGACGTGCGGGGGCGAACAGTCGCAGGCCTGCGCGCGACTGAATATGCTTGTATGAAGAGACAATTTGAGGTTTCAGTGAGAATCTGGGGGTGACCATCTTGAGGATCGGCGCAGCGCGCGGAGACGATACGAGCGCGCCCGGCTTTTTCGGAAGACCTCGGCCTGGAGTGCTTAAATCCAAGGCGTAACAATCAAGGGAAGAGGAAACGCTATTCAAATGGCAGAACCAAGTCAGAGCCTGCCCGGCAGCAACGACATCATTCTGTCCGCCAAGGGGCTTACCAAGGAATTTGCGGGCTTCGTCGCCGTGAACAACGTGGACCTTCAGGTTCGGCGTGGATCGATCCACGCATTGATCGGGCCGAATGGCGCTGGAAAGACGACTTGCTTTAATCTGCTGACCAAGTTTTTGCCGCTGACGAGCGGCTCGATCATCTACAATGGTCGCGACATCACCCGCGAGAGGCCCGCCGATATCGCGACCCTCGGGCTGGTGCGCTCCTTCCAGATCTCGGCCGTGTTCCCGCATCTTTCAGTGCTGACCAATGTGAGAATTGCGCTTCAGCGCAAACATGGCGACTCCTTCGATTTCTGGCGCTCGGAACGGCATCTGAAAACCCTGGACGGCGAGGCGAAGGCGCTCATCGAGGCGGTTGGTTTGGCGCCGTTCCTCAACCTCGCAGCCGGCGAACTCTCCTATGGCCGCAAGCGGGCGCTCGAGATCGCAACGACGCTGGCGCTCGATCCCGAAATGATGTTGCTCGACGAGCCGATGGCCGGCATGGGCCGGGAAGATGTCGAGCGTATCGAAGCGCTGATCCGCAAGGTTGCTGCAAACCGCACGGTCCTGATGGTGGAGCACAACCTTTCGGTCGTGGCGTCGCTGTCGGACCGCATCACCGTTCTGGCGCGCGGGCAGGTGCTTGCCGAAGGCGACTATGCGACCGTTTCGCAGGATCCCCGCGTCATCGAGGTCTATATCGGTTCCGGAGGCGACCATGGCCATCACTGAGGCGTCCAATAGCTCGGCCGCGAAAGTCGGTACGGCGCCGCTGCTCAAGGTTCGGGGTCTGCAAGCCTGGTACGGCGAGAGCCATGTGATCCACGGTATCGACATCGATGTGGCGCCCGGCGAGGTCGTGACCTTGCTGGGGCGCAACGGCGCCGGCAAAACCACGACCCTCAAATCGATCATGGGCGTGATCAACAAGCGCACGGGCTCGGTGGTAATGGAGGGCAAGGAGACGATTTCCCTGCCGTCGCGCGCGATCGCCCGGCTCGGCATTGGGTTCGTTCCGGAAGAGCGTGGCATCTTTGCCTCGCTCTCGGTCCAGGAAAACCTGATGCTGCCGCCAAAGGTGAGTGATGGCGGCATGCCGCTTGACCGTATCTTTCGTCTTTTCCCGAATTTGAAGGAACGCTTGCGCAGTCAAGGGACCAAGCTGTCTGGAGGCGAGCAGCAGATGTTGGCGATCGCCCGCATCCTGCGCACGGGTGCGCACTTGCTTCTGCTGGATGAACCCACCGAGGGGCTGGCTCCGGTCATTATTGAGCAGATCGGTCGCACCATCGCTGAACTGAAGCAGGAGGGATATACCATCATCCTGGTCGAGCAGAATTTTCGCTTCGCGCGGACAGTTGCCGACCGGCACTATGTCGTGGAGCAGGGGAAGGTTGTCGACATGCTCCCAAATGCGGAACTCGACGCCAACATCGACAAGCTGCATCGTTACCTCGGGGTTTAGGAAATGTTCGAGCTATTAGGAATCTCACCCCAGGCGCTTTTCGGCCAGGTTTTGCTCGGGCTGATCAACGGCTCGTTCTATGCGATGCTGAGCCTCGGGCTCGCGGTTATTTTCGGACTCCTTAACATCATCAATTTTACCCATGGCGCCCAGTACATGATGGGTGCGTTCGTGGCCTGGATGGCGCTCAACTATTTCGGGCTGAATTACTGGTGGGCTCTAGCGCTTGCGCCACTGCTCGTCGGCGCTTTTGGCGTCGCGATGGAGCGGCTCTTTCTAAAGCGCGTTGCCCATCTTGATCATCTTTATTTGCTGCTTTTGACCTTCGGTTTGGCGTTAATCATTCAAGGTCTGTTCCGTAACGAATACGGCTCGTCCGGTTTGCCTTACAGCATTCCCCCGCTGCTCGCTGGCGGCCAGAAGCTCAGCTTCATGTTCCTGCCCAACTATCGTGCTTGGGTCATTGTTGCATCGCTTGTCACCTGTCTTGCGACCTGGTTCCTGATCGAGAAGACGAAACTTGGCGCGTATCTGCGGGCGGCAACAGAAAATCCGACGCTAACCCAGGCCTTCGGCATCAACGTGCCCTTACTGGTCACGCTGACCTACGGCTTCGGGGTTGGGCTTGCGGCCCTCGCGGGAGTGCTTGCTGCGCCGATCTATTCGGTAAACCCCAACATGGGAGGCGACATGATCATCGTCGTCTTCGCCGTCGTTGTGATTGGCGGCATGGGTTCGATCATGGGGGCTATTGTCACCGGCTTCGCGCTTGGTTTGATCGAGGGGCTGACCAAGGTGTTCTACCCCGAGGGCGCCGCGACCGTGATCTTTGTCATCATGGTGCTCGTGTTGGTATTGAGGCCTGCGGGCCTGTTTGGCCGCCCGACCCAGACCGAAGCCACGGTCGGCAATCTCACCCTGGCCGAAACGGACGAGGACACGGCACGTCTCCACCGCAATCTCTTCATCGCCATGGCTGTATTGCTCGTCATCGCCCCCTTCACGGTTTACCCGTTGTTCGTGATGAAGGTGTTGTGCTTCGCTCTGTTTGCGCTCGCCTTCAATCTCCTGCTGGGTTACAGCGGCCTTCTCTCCTTCGGCCACGCCGCCTATTTCGGAATGGCGAGCTACGTCAGCGCCTATTCGGCGAGATATTGGGGATTGACGCCCGAGCTCGCCATTCTCCTCGGCACCGCCGTCGCCGCTTTGCTCGGCCTCATCTTTGGCGCAATCGCCATCCGCCGTCAGGGGATCTACTTCGCCATGATTACCCTGGCGCTCGCTCAGATGGTCTACTTCTTCTCGGTGCAGACGCCCCGTTTCACCGGCGGTGAGGATGGGATCCAGGCGGTGCCGCGCGGCAAGCTTTTCGGCCTGATCAGCCTTGCCGACGATCGCGTTCTCTACTGGTTGGTGGCGGCCATTTTTCTCGCCGGGGCGCTGGCTATCTATCGCATCATCCATTCGCCATTTGGCCAGGTCTGCAAAGCGATCCGGGGCAACGAGCCGCGAGCAATTTCTCTCGGTTATCGCGCCAATCGTTACAAGCTCATGGTGTTCGTGCTCTCGGCTGCCTTCGCAGGGCTGGCCGGTGCGACCAAGGCGATCGTCTTCCAGCTTGCGACCCTGACCGACGTCTACTGGTCGGGCTCGGGTGAAGTTGTGTTGATGACACTGGTCGGCGGATTGGGGACTGTGTTTGGTCCAATCGTTGGCGCTGCCGTGATCGTCGGGATGCAGAATTATCTTGCCGGCATCGGATCATGGGTACTCATAGCGCAAGGAATCCTGTTCGTACTTTGTGTGCTTGTCTTTAGAGGCGGGGTCGTCGGCGTCGTGGAGAGCCTGAGCAAGCTGGCGGTTGAAAATTTCCGAATGGGGTCGCGCATGCTTTCGCGCAGGCCACCGGTCGGATAATTGGGACTGCGGACTACGTGCGACGTTGTTTCGCAGCAGTCATCGATCGATCAAAGACAGCTTGCGCGTGGCGAGAGCGTTCCGCGTCGGCATCGCTGTCGCCGTACTGGCCGTTGACCGAAGCAGCCCGTCCATGGCGATGCTGACGATCTGGTCCGCCAGATCGGCAGTCAGCTCGGCACGTTTGGTAAGCAGGCGATAGGCCACCAGCGAATAGATCAGATCAAGCGCAGTGTCCGCGTCGATGTCGTCGCGAAACTCTCCCCTTTTTGCACCGCGATCCCAGATCGCACGCACAGCTGTTCGCCGGTGGGCGAGGAAGCGGTCGCGAAAATCGACCTCAAAATGCTTGTCGTGCTGGGCCGCGGCTACAAACTCGCAGAATACGCGGCCTTCCTTGCCCGTATAGAACTTTATCAATGATCGTATCTGGCGCCTGAAATCTTCCCGGATCGAACCCGTGTCGGGAACGATGACCTTGCCACTCATATTTTCGAGATATGCATCCAGTGCAATCATCGTTTTGCTTGGCCACCAGCGATAGAGCGTGGCTTTGCTGACTCCGCTTTGCCTGGCGATCTCCTCCATACTCATTTGTTGCAAACCGACCTCGTAAAGGAGGCGGCAGGCGGTATCCAGGATGGCCTGACGCCCAGCCTCACTGCGCGGCCGTCCGCGCGGCCTGCTCGGAGTTCTTGCTTGCGTCACCCACCAATCTCCATATTATCAACGCGGCGTACCGTATATCATCGGTCGACGGGGGACGCTCGGACAATTTCGCGCAAGCGGAAGGCGCGCGCCTCGCTTCGGGCGCTTGATGTCCTAATCAATATGGTCAACTGGAGGGAACATGGACTTTACTAGGCGAACGTTGTTGACGACAGGTCTTGCGGGCATGGTGATGATGCCGTCGCGGCTCACTTTTGCTCAAGCCGCAAAGACGATCAGAGTTGGCGTCATTGCGGACATGTCGGGTGTCTACAGCGACATCGCTGGCGCGGGCTCGTTGGCGTGCACGCAGCAGGCGGCTACGGAGTTCATGGCGCAGAACCCGGGGATCAATGTTGAAGTTCTCGTCGCCGATCATCAGAACAAGCCGGATATCGGACTCGCCATCATCCGCAGGTGGTTTGATGAAGGCGGCGTAGACGTCATCGCAGACGTTGGAAACAGTGCGCTTTGCCTCGCCTCGCGTCCGGTGCTCGAGGAAAAGAACAAGGCTTCAATCATCTCCACCGCCGCTTCGTCTTTGCTGACGGGCAAGGAGTGCAGCCCGAACGTCGTGCATTGGACTCACGATTCATGGTCGATACCGCATTCGACCGCAACTTCGCTCGTTCGCAGCGGCGGCGACAAATGGTTCTTCCTGACAGCAGATTATGCCTACGGCCATGCGGCAGAGGCTGACTCGACCAAATTCATCGAAGCCGCCGGTGGCAAGGTGGTGGGCGCGGTCAAATTCCCGTTGGGAACGACGGGGGATTTCTCTTCCTATCTCCTGCGCGCACAGTCGAGCGGCGCGAATGTGCTCGGCCTGATCGCGGGAGGCGCGGACCTCGTGAGCGCGGTCAAGCAGTCTCGCGAATTCGGTATCGATTCCAGCGGAATGCGCACCGCCATCCTCTCCGGCTTTATCACCGACATGATTGCCTTGGGCATCCCTGTCGCTCAGGGTCTCGTTTTGACGGAAACTTTCTATTGGGATCTGAATGATCGTACACGAGCGTTCACTAATCGCGTTCGCCCAAAAATGCCCAAGGGGGCCTTCCCCAACATGAACCATGCCGGCGACTACGGCGGTGTGCTCCATTATCTGAAGGCCGTGAAGGAACTCGGGGTCGAGAAAGCGAAGGCGTCAGGACGTGACACCGTCGACATGATGAAGAAGCTGCCGACGGATGATGACGCCTTCGGCAAGGGCATGATCAGGGTGGATGGGCGAAAGATTCATCCGGCGTACCTCTTCCAGGTGAAACGTCCCGAGGAAGTGAAATACGACGGCGACGTCTTCAAGCTGCTCTCGACCCTGTCCGCCGAGGAGGCCTTCCGGCCTTTGGATCAGGGCGGCTGCCCGCTCGTCAAGACTTGATAAGCAACACGCGCGGTCGCCCGCTGAGGGCGGCCGCGTACCCCGTCATTCTCTTGCCCATGCTTCCCGGAGCATCAAGAAGGCTCGGGCCATCACATTGCGAAGGCGTTCGCACCTTCGGGCCTAAGCAGGACGCGGTTCGAGCCGCGATCGGACTACCCGGTTGAATTCCGCAACGTGGACCAACAAGATGCTGAACGAGACGCTTAATTCCGGCCTTCACATCAAGGAAGAATCCAGCGGTATCGGTTGGATCACGCTGGATAGGCCGAAAGTCTCCAACGCCATCAGCCCCGCGCTAGCGCATGACCTCGTCAAATATATCCCGCTACTCGCGGCGCAACCAAAAGTGCGGGTGATTGTGTTGCAGGGTACCGGCAAGAATTTCTGTGCCGGATTCGACCTCAACCACGTCAACGAGATTTCGTCCACGACGGAGGGCAGCATCCGCCTGCAGCGCCTGATGGCGGACATTGTTGTGTTATTGCGTCGAATTCCTCAGCCGGTGATTGCTGCCGTGCAGGGGGCGGCGAGCGGCGCGGGTTTTGCGATGACCCTGGCGGCCGATGTGCGATACGCAACGCCCGAGGCTCGGATGAATGTGGCCATGGCACGCATTGGCCTTACCGGATGCGATATGGGAATCAGTTATTTCCTTCCCCGTCTCGTCGGCAGTTCATTGGCGGCTGAACTGATGATGACCGGCCGCTTCATCGATGCCGCGCGGGCAGAAAGAACAGGCCTGGTCTCCGAGGTGGTCCCGGCTGCAAATCTTGAGGCCCACACGAGGGCGCTGGCCGAGGAGATGCTCAAGATGTCCCCGAGCGGCTTGCGCTTCACCAAGGAAGGGTTGATTGCTGCGATCGACGCCAACAGCCTGGATCAGGTGATTGCACTGGAGGATCGCGGCCAGATCATCACCATCCACCAGCATATGCAGGAGGGGGTGGCCGCCTTTCGAGAGAAGCGGGCGGCCAACTATAAATCCGAGTAAGGGCAGAATCGGCGTTCTCTGGGTTTAGACGGAATCGTCGAGCGCGAGCGACGCCGTCCTTCAGACCGCCATGGCCCGGCCATGACGGTCTGTTCAACTAAAGACCGTCCGCTCTAAATTAGCGTCCGGTAAAATTCGGAAGCCGTTTCTCCATAAAGGCCGCGACGCCCTCGCGGTGGTCTTCCGACACGAGCGAAAGGGTGGCTTCCTTGTTCGACAGATCGAGCGCTTCCTGCATTGACTGCTCCATCGCCAAATACAGCTGTCGCTTGATTACGCCGAATGACCGCGGAGAGGTTTTCTTGGCGATTTCGCGGGCGAAAGCCACCGCCCGTGGCAATACGGTCTCGGGAGAAACAGCGTTGGCAAAGCCCATCTGGCCTGCTTCGCGACCGGTGACAATGCGTCCGGTCAGCAGGTCCATGGCGTGCATGAGGCCGACCTGACGAGGCAGCATCCAGGCGATACCGAATTCGGCGATCAGGCCGCGATGGCCGAACGCCGTCGTGAATTTCGCTTCTTCATTGATAAAGCGATAGTCCGCGAAGATGGAAATACAGGCGCCGAATCCAGCGGCCGGTCCGTTGATCGCAGCCACGATGGGTTTGGGAACCTTCGTCAGATACATCAAGTTGGCGTGGTCAACGTCGGTTAATTCTCCGCGGCCAGCGGCGTCCTGATTTTCCTTGAAAAATCTGGTGTCCTGACCTGCGCAAAAGCCACGGCCGGCCCCGGTCAGGACAATGGCGCGCACTTTCGGATCGTCAGACGCGGCCGCGAAGCAGGCGCGAATTTCGACATCCATGGGCTTCGACCATGCATTGAGCATCTCAGGATTGTTGAGAGTGATTGTCGCGACGAGATCGTCAACCTCGTATCGCACCAGATTGTATTTCATGCCTGCCTCCCGAAGTCGATGCCGCGATATCGCCAGATCGATGGTTGTTGTTTGTTACACAGCGCGGACGCTCAGTAGAGCTTAGAGGGCAGGCGAGCGTCGGTCAATTCCGCCGGACCTGCAAGTTCGCGTTGAGCCGGGGCCTCTCAAAACGAGAAAATTTTGAAGGGTCGGGTCGGCATTCAAGCCGGCCCTTCGTCCTCTTGCTAGAACTGGAAAACCCGGTTCAATGGAGCGAGGGTGATGTGGCCTGACGGGCCGCGAACCGTCGCTGGATAAGGAGAAGCTTCGATGGGACGGGTACGAGTGGCCGCGTTTAGCGTGTCGTTGGACGGGTTTGGTGCAGGATCCGAGCAGAGTTTGCAGGATCCCTTGGGCAAGCGGGGTAGGGAGTTGCATAACTGGTTTGTCGGCACCAAGACCGTCAGGGCCATGTTTGGTAAGGAGGGTGGCTCCGAAGGCGTTGACGAGAAATACGCCCATCGATCGATGGACGGATTCGGCGCGTTCATTCTGGGCCGGAACATGTTCGGGCCTATACGCGGCGAGTGGCCAGATGGCAGCTGGAAAGGTTGGTGGGGGGACAACCCGCCCTATCATGCGCCGACATTTATTTTGACGCATTACCCCCGCGAGCCCATCGTGATGGAGGGCGGCACCACCTTCCATTTCGTGACCGACGGGATCGAAGCGGCGCTTGAGCGTGCACGCGCTGCTGCCGGCGACCGCGACGTGAAGATTGGCGGCGGCGTCTCCACCGTCCGTCAGTACCTGCGGGCGGGACTGATCGACGAACTGCATTTCGCGCTCTCTCCCGTTGTGCTCGGTCGCGGCGAGGCGATGTTCGAAGGCCTGGATCTTCTCGCGCTTGGATATAGCGTGACTGAGGCGGCGTCGACCGAACTTGCCACGCATGTGGTCCTTGGGCGCGCGTCCTGAGTCTGCTTTCGACATGTCGCCCGGCGTCAAAACCGCAGCGCGGAACGGTCCTGCGCTTGTCTTATTGATTGATCTCCGGCTCGACTAGCTTGGCGAGGTTTCGCAGCGATTCCTGCCAGCCGAGATAGCAGGCTTCCACCGGAATCAGGTCGGGGATGCCCTCCTGAACGATACTCAGCTCGGTGCCGACCAGTACCTTCCTGAGCGTCACTGTCACCTGGATTTCTCCGGGCATGTCCGGGTCGTCAAAACGATCCGTGTAGCGCAAGCGCTCGTTGGGTGTCAGTTCCAGATACTCGCCGCCGAAGCCATGACTTTGGCCTGTCGTGAAGTTGCGGAACGATGCGCGATGCGTACCGCCGACCTTCGGCTCAAGATGGTGCACGGTGCATACAAAGCCATTAGGCGGGAGCCACTTGGCCAATGCATCGGCCTCGAGGAAGGCGCGGTAGAGTTTCTCGGGGGTCGTGGCCAAAACACGATGTAGACGAACGGTGCCGGGCATGATCGTTGCTTTCTCCTGAGTTGCTGTTCCAGAATGTACACACATCACGCCGCAATTGGGACAGGCGACGGTGGGGAGAGCTTTTCGAGTTCGCCAGTTCTCCTTCGCCAGCATTGCTTGGGGCAATTGGGCCGCGAGAAGAGCTTCCCTATTGGGCAGAAATTGACAATAATTTCTTGGTTGTTTGCCAGCACTTTGCGGTAGCCGGTGGCATTAGAGCTTGGAGAACTGGAAAGTGGACAGCGAAAGAACCCTGAGCGACGACACGGACCTCACGACAATTTTCGGGAATTCAATGATGAATTTTGACGAAGTGATTCTCGGCCGACGAAGCATTCGCGGTTACAAGCCGGACCCTGTGCCTCAGGACCTGGTCGAAGAAATAATCGCACTGGCGATGCGCGCGCCATCATCGATGAATACCCAGCCTTATCATTTCTACGTCATCAGCGGCGCGATCCTGGATCGTATTCGACAGGGCAACGTCGAACGCAATCTGGCCGGAATTCCGGATACGCGCGAATTCCGAAAGGGTCAGCCGTTCGACGGCGTGCACCGTGAACGCCAGATCGGCGTGGCCAAGCAGCTGTTCAGCGCCATGGGAATTGCGCGTGACGATAAGGAGCGACGGCAGGATTGGATCTTGCGCGGTTTTCGCCAGTTTGACGCCCCCATTTGCGTGATCATCACCTACGATCGCGCCCTTGCGTCCGCCGACGACACGGTCTTCGACTGTGGAGCGGTCGCCACCCTGCTTGTCAACGCGGCCTGGTCGCGGGGGCTCGGCGCGGTAATCAACAGCCAGGGCATCATGCAATCGCCGGTGGTGCGCGAGCATGCTCGGATACCCGACGATCAGGTGATCATGAAAAGTATTGCCCTGGGTTGGCCGGATTACGATTTTCCGGCCAACGCCGTCGTATCCGAGCGAAGGTCGGTCAAGGAAGCTGCGACCTTCCTGGGCTTTGCGGTATCCCCGGAGGGGAAGCGCGCGTCGGGCTAATAGCCCTCATCGCGCTGGCATAGGCGCGCGTATTTCATGAAAGAATGGATATGAAGGCTATCATCTACGGCATCAAGAATTGCGACACGATGAAGAAGGCGCGCTCATGGCTTGATGACCACCACGTGGACTATGTTTTCCACGATTACAAGACCGAAGGTGTGGATGCCGAAAAGCTCAGGCGCTGGTGTGACAAGGTCGGCTGGGAAACCCTGCTCAATCGGGCCGGCACAACGTTTCGCAAGCTTCCCGAGCGCGACAAAGCGGGGATCGACGAGCGTAAGGCTGTCGGCTTGATGCTTGCTCAGCCCTCGATGATCAAAAGACCCGTACTCGAATTGCGGGGCAAGATACTGGTCGGGTTCAAGCCGGACATCTATTCAAAGGAAGTTGGGTCCGGCGCCTGATGGATCAGCCAAATTCGATGATCTCGCCTGCCGCAATGCGTCCGGGCTTGCGATGGAAGAGTTCCTGATCGATGACGGCCTGGGTATCTATTTCAGGCAGGGCCTCGTGCGCCCGCATCAGATTCTTGATCTCGAACCCGCCGGCGTCGCTGATGGCTTTCACCGACGTTATCAGATGAGAGACCCTGCCACTTTCCGAAAAAGGCAGAACCAGCCGTTCGCAAGCGACCATCCGGCCATAGGCATCCGCCGTATTTAATATGCTGTAGACCGGCAGCGCGCGGCGCACGCATTGCTGATAAATCGGCACAAAGAGAGGGACCAGGCTTGCGCCTACAAACTCCTCCAGGTAGCGGCCTTTGCCGGTCTTGCCATACGCGCTCCGCAAGCGCGGGCCGTCGTCGAGGATCCTGATCCGAATCGAGGGCCCGTCTTGATCCACCGTGAAAAAGGCGAGATCGGGGAGTTCGTCGGCCCACCGCGCCGGCTGATATTCGGCAATAGCGGGCGGCTGCTGCTCACGGACATAGAGCCGGAGCCAGGTGTTTAGCAGATCCCGCTGCTTGATCGATTTGACGATCGATGGGTTGGCGCTGTCGAAAGCCAAGACGTTGTCCAATCTCTCAGCATGTATTCGCCAGGAAATGCCGTGCCTATTCCCCGAGCGTGCTTAGAAGTTAGACACATCCTAAAGTCGTAAGGGCAAATTCTTTGTGAACTGCTTCGATTGCTTCCCAACAACGTTAACGAAAACTTTCCAGAAAATTTGACTTCGCACCATTCACCTTTCGAATGAGGAGGTTAGCCATCATTCCGTCTTGCGCCCCGCGAGAAATTGGCGGCATATTTCGCGGGAGATCTCGGGCTCGGCAAAAGGCTTCGAAGAAGACGCGGCCTCGGGCTCACGGCGAAAAACAATAACAACAGAGCCGCGCGTGTTTGCGAAGATGTTTGAGGGGACGTTCGATTGGCGGATGAGTTTATTCTCGAGACGCGTGGATTAACCAAGGAATTCGCGGGTTTTTTCGCGGTCCGCGGGGTTAATCTGCGGGTCCGCCGCGGAAGCATTCATGCCCTGATCGGGCCGAACGGGGCCGGCAAGACCACCTGTTTCAACCTTCTTACCAAGTTTCTCCGGCCCTCGGCAGGCGAGATCGTCTATAACGGCCGCGACATCACGGCTTTGGCGCCGGCGGGCGTGGCCCGTCTCGGGCTGGTGCGATCGTTTCAGATTTCGGCGGTATTTCCAAACCTTACCGCGCGAGAAAACGTCCGGGTCGCGCTACAGCGGCAGCACGGCCATTCCTTCGATTTTTGGCGCTCGAAGAAGGTACTTGACCGCTTCAACCGGCGGGCGATGGAGCTGCTCGACGATGTCGGCCTGGCCCAGTTTGCGAATGTTCCCGCGGTCGAAATGCCGTACGGCCGCAAACGTGCGCTCGAGATTGCCACCACGCTCGCGCTTGATCCCGAAATGATGCTGCTCGATGAGCCGATGGCTGGCATGGGGCACGAGGACATCGACAAGATCGCCGCGCTGATCAAACGCATCTCCGCGAAATACACCATCCTGATGGTGGAACATAATCTCAGCGTGGTTGCTAACCTGTCTGACATTATCACCGTGCTCACGCGTGGTCAGGTGCTGGCCGAGGGCAACTATGCCGATCTCTCCAGGGATGAACGGGTCAAGGAAGCCTATCTTGGAGCTGGACATGGTTGAGGCACTAGCGCCAGGCGACACCAAGACCACCCCTGAGGCGGCCAACGACGTGGTTCTCTCGGTTCGCGATCTGCAGGCCTGGTACGGCGAGTCCCACGTTCTTCACGGCGTCAATTTCGACGTCAATGCTGGTGAAGTTGTTACCCTGCTCGGCCGTAACGGCGCCGGCAAGACCACGACGCTGAAATCGATAATGGGGATTATCGGCAAGCGCTCCGGTTCGATTCGGTTCGCGGGGCACGAGCTCGTCCGCGCCACATCAGACAAGATCGCGCGCCTTGGGATCGCGCTGTGTCCGGAGGAGCGAGGCATCTTTGCGAGCCTGGATGTCAGGGAGAATCTTCTGCTGCCGCCGATCATCCGCAGCGGCGGATTGTCCCTGGATCAAATCTTTGAGCTGTTTCCAAATATCAAGGAGCGGCTTCACAGCCAGGGCACCAAACTTTCGGGCGGCGAGCAGCAAATGCTGGCCATCGCCCGTATCTTGCGCACCGGGGCTCGTTTCCTGATGCTGGATGAGCCGACCGAAGGGCTTGCGCCGGTGATCATTCAGCAAATCGGGCGGACCATTGCGCAATTGAAATCACAGGGGTTCACTATTCTCCTCGTCGAGCAGAATTTCCGTTTCGCCGCCACGGTGGCGGACCGTTACTACATCGTCGAACACGGCAAGATCATCGACGGTTTCGTCAATGCGGAACTCTCATCCAACATGGATAAACTTCACACCTACCTTGGCGTCTGATTGGAACTGACATTGGAATTAGTGGAGGAGGCAAACATGAAGAACAGAATGATGGTGTCTTTGTTGCTTGGGTCGGCTTTGGCCGTTCTGTCGGCGGGCCTTGCTGCGGCACAGGACAAGGCGGTCAAGATCGGGGTGCTGTCCGATCAGTCGGGATTATATGCCGACCTTGGTGGACCGGGTTCAGTGCTCGCTGCGCAAATGGCGGTGGAAGATTCAGGACTGACGGCCAAGGGCTGGAAGATCGATGTGATTTCCGGCGACCACCAGAATAAACCGGACATCGGCACCAGCATCGCGCGGCAATGGTTCGACGTGGAAAAGGTCGATACCATTGTCGACGTACCGAATTCCGGTGTGGCTCTGGCCGTTAACAACGTCGTCAAGGAGAAGAACGGCGTCTATATCAATTCCGGTGCCGCGACCTCGGACCTGACCAATGCGCAATGCTCGCCGAATACGGTGCACTGGACCTACGATACCTACATGCTGGCGCATACCACCGGCCAGGCGCTGGTGAAGGCCGGAGGCGATACATGGTTCTTCCTCACCGCCGACTACGCGTTTGGCGCGGCGCTGGAGCGAGATACCACGGCAGTCATCACCGCCAATGGCGGTAAGGTGGTTGGCGGCGTGAAACATCCGCTGAATACGCCGGATTTCTCCTCCTTCCTGCTGCAGGCGCAATCCTCCAAAGCCAAGATCATCGGGCTTGCCAACGCGGGGGGCGATACCACCAATGCGATCAAGCAGGCGGCGGAATTCGGCATCGGCAAGGGTGGGCAGAAGCTTGCCGCGCTGCTGCTGTTCCTGACCGACGTCAAGGCGATCGGACTTGAGACGGCCCAGGGCCTGAATTTTACCGAAACCTTCTATTGGGACGCAAACGACGCAACGCGCGCATTCTCGAAGCGGTTTTCGGCGCGGATGAAGAACGGCGCCGCTCCCACCATGGTGCAGGCCGGCGTCTATGCCGGGCTGCTGCATTACTTCAAGGCGCTGGAGGCCTTGGGAGGCAATCCCCATGACGGCGTCAAGATCGTGGACAAGATGAAATCGATTCCCACCGACGATCCGCTGTTCGGAAAGGGAGAGATCTGGCCGAACGGGCGGACAATTCATTCGGCTTATCTTTTCGAGGTGAAGAAGCCGGCGGAATCAAAGGGTCCCTGGGATTTGTACAAGCTTGTCGGCACGGTCCCCGGAGACCAGGCCTTCACGCCATTGGCCCAAAGCACCTGTGCTCTGCTGAAGAAATAATGCAAACGGCCCGTCGATCAGCATCGGCGGGCCGCCTTCTTTTGAAATGAGCGAAGAGAGATTGTTCTGATGCAGGGTCTCTACGCGCAGCTCCTGGTCGGCCTGATCAACGGCTCCTTTTACGCACTGCTGAGTCTCGGCCTGGCGGTGATTTTCGGAATGCTGAACATCATCAATTTCGCCCATGGCGCGCTGTATATGATGGGAGCCTTCTGCGCGTATTTTCTGCTTAACATGCTCGGCCTGAACTACTGGTACGCGCTGATCATCGCGCCGATCGCGGTCGGATTGTTCGGCATCCTACTTGAACGGACCATGCTGCAGTGGCTGACAGGCCTCGACCATCTTTATGGCCTGCTGCTGACCTTCGGCCTTGGGCTCGTCATTCAGGGCATCTTCCAAAATTACTTCGGGTCCTCGGGCCTGCCTTATGCGATTCCGGACCAGTTGAAGGGCGCCTGGAATCTCGGCTTCATGTATTTGCCGGTCTATCGGGCGTGGGTGGTGTTCTTCTCTTTGGCGATTTGCCTTGGCACCTGGTACCTGATCGAGCGGACGCGGCTCGGCGGCTATCTTCGGGCAGCGACGGAAAATCCGGTTTTGGTGCGAGCTTTCGGCATCAACGTTCCCCGGATGATTACGCTGACATACGGGTTGGGCGTTGGCCTTGCGGCGCTGGCCGGCGTGCTTTCCGCGCCGATCAATCAGGTCCGGCCGCTGATGGGCGCCGATCTGATCATCGTGGTATTCGCCGTGGTGGTCATCGGCGGCATGGGCTCTATCATGGGCTCGATCATCACCGGATTTGCGCTCGGCGTGATCGAAGGCCTGACCAAATATTTCTATCCCGAGGCTTCCAACACCGTGGTTTTCGTTTTGATGGTTCTGGTGCTGCTGGCGAAGCCGACGGGGTTGACGGGGCGCGCGACCTGAGATGGCGGCAGCGGCTGACCATACCATTCTTGCGACATCGCACACGATGCGCGATGAGATGGCTGCTTTTGCCGTCATGACAATTCTGCTCGCCATCGTGCCCTGGACGGGCATCTATCCGTTCTTCGTCATGCAGGCATTGTGCTTTGCGCTGGTGGCGTGTGCCTTCAACCTTCTGATCGGGTATGGAGGGCTGTTATCGTTCGGCCATGCCATGTTTTTGGGTACCGCGGGATATGTTTCGGCCCATGCGTTGAAGGTCTTGGGTCTTTCGCCGGAGATCGGCATTCTCTGCGGAGTGGCGAGTGCCGCGGTGCTCGCTCTGGTCACCGGCATTGTCGCGATCCGCCGCCAGGGCATCTATTTCGCGATGATTACACTGGCGCTGTCGCAGTTGCTCTACTTCATCTACCTGCAGGCGCCCTTCACTCATGGCGAAGACGGTATCCAGAGCGTCCCGCCGGGCAAGCTTTTCGGTGTTTTGAGCCTGGCCGATCCGACTATTCTTTATTACTTCGTTCTCGCCGGTTTCCTGCTCGGATTCCTCATCATTTTTCGCGCCATCAATTCGCCGTTTGGCGAGGTGCTGAAGTCGATCCGGGAAAATGAGCCACGCGCGATTTCGCTGGGTTACAAGACCGACCACTACAAGCTGCTCGCCTATATTCTGTCGGGAACCCTGGCCGGCTTCGGAGGATCGCTAAAAGTCTTCGTGGCGCAGAATGCGTCGCTGACCGACGTGCATTGGAGCATGTCCGGCGAAATCGTGCTGATGACCCTGGTAGGCGGGCTTGGCACCATATTTGGTCCGGTGGCGGGCGCCTTTATCATCGTCGCCATGCAGCAATATCTCGCCGGTTTCGGTCAATGGGTGACGGTCATTCAGGGCGCGATCTTCGTGATCTGTGTGCTGAGCTTCCGGCGCGGAGTGGTCGGGGAAATCGCACACTATTTCCGCCGTTCTTTCTAACGGGCGAGCGGCGGGGGTAAGTTCGCCCACCGCGACGCCGGGTTCCAAAGCGCGGTCGGTCGAAAGCAGTCGGGCTGGGTTGAGCCGCGCCATATTCGCACTTCCCTAGCGAATTTTTCCTGGAACTCCTTGATCCCCATCGCTTTCCCTGCCACACGCTTGCGCCATGTCAGAGCTTGCCCTTACCCCCGACTCCTCCGTTTCGCCGCTTGCCGATGAAGTGGCGCGGCGGCGAACGTTTGCGATCATCTCGCACCCCGATGCGGGCAAAACCACGCTGACGGAAAAGCTACTGTTGTTTGGCGGCGCGATTAATCTGGCCGGTCAGGTCAAGGCCAAAGGCGAGCGGCGCAATACCCGCTCTGACTGGATGAAAATCGAGCGCGAGCGCGGCATCTCGGTGGTGACTTCGGTGATGACCTTCGAGTTTGAAGGCATCGTGTTCAACCTGCTTGACACGCCCGGCCACGAAGATTTCTCGGAAGATACCTACCGGACGCTGACGGCAGTCGATTCTGCGGTCATGGTGATCGACGCGGCCAAGGGCATCGAGGCGCGTACCCGCAAGTTATTCGAAGTCTGCCGCTTGCGCGACATTCCGATCATCACCTTCATCAACAAGATGGACCGGGAGAGCCGCGACACGTTTGAACTCCTGGACGAAATCGAAAAGACCCTGGCGCTCGATACGACTCCGATGACCTGGCCCGTCGGGCGTGGTCGGGATTTTCTCGGAACCTATGATATGGCCGGCGGTGGCATACGCCTGCTCGAGGGTGGCGGCGCCAAGACCGGTGCGGCCGAGCAGATCGATGTTGCCGATCTCGCCAAGCGCAGTCCCAATCTCGACGTTGATATGGTGAGGGAAGAACTGGCTCTGGTTTCAGAGGCCTGCAAGCCGTTCGAACTCAACGCCTTTCGCGAAGGGCATTTGACGCCGGTCTATTTTGGTTCGGCGTTGCGGAATTTTGGCGTCGGCGACCTTCTGGAAGGGCTTGGCAAGTTCGCGCCACCGCCGCGAGCGCAGGAGAGCAATCTGCGCAGAGTCGACGCCGCCGAGGCGAAGATGAGCGCCTTCGTATTTAAAATTCAGGCCAATATGGATCCCAATCATCGCGACCGGATCGCCTTTGCCCGGTTGTGTTCGGGCAAACTCATTCGCGGCATGAAAGCCAAGCTGGTGCGGACCGGCAAGAACATGTCGCTGTCCAGCCCGCAGTTCTTCTTTGCCCAGGACCGGGCGCTCGCCGACGAAGCCTTCGCCGGCGACGTCGTCGGCATTCCCAATCACGGCACCTTGCGCATCGGCGACACGTTGACCGAGGGTGAGGATTTGGTCTTTGTCGGCGTGCCAAGCTTTGCGCCGGAAATCATTCGTCGCGTGCGGCTGACCGATGCCATGAAGGCCAAGAAACTCAAGGAAGCCCTGCAGCAGATGTCGGAGGAGGGCGTTGTCCAGGTGTTTCGACCGCGCGACGGTGCTCCGGCGCTGGTCGGGGTGGTCGGCCCGCTGCAGCTGGATGTTCTGAAAGCCCGCCTCGAGGCGGAATACACGCTACCGGTTGAATTCGAAATCAGCGAATTCCAACTGGCACGGTGGATTTCATCGGATGACCGCAAAAAGCTCGATGCCTTCATTGCGGCCAACGGATCGGGCGTTGCGGACGACGTTGACGGCGATCCCGTCTTTCTTGCCAAGAACGAGTTCTATCTCGGCTATACCCGCGAACGCGCCGAAGGCATTGTGTTTTCCAACGTCAAGGACGTGAAGAAAAAGGCCTAATCTCGCGCTCTTGCGATGTCGCAGCGAGCGTCGCATAGGGGACTTCGGGCAGGGGGGAAGGACCGATGGGACTACTCATCCTCATTGTGGGACTGGTGCTGCTGCTCGGTGGACATACGCTGACCACCCGGCGAGCGCTTCGCGACAGGCTCGTGAACAGTCTGGGCGAAAGCGTCTATAAAGTGAGCTATTCGCTAGTTTCACTAGCCGGCCTGGCGCTGATCACCTGGGGCTTTTCGCTATATCGACAAGCTGGAATGATCGATGTGTGGGAGGGCGCGGTATCGCCCCGACTGCTCGCCGGATTGAAACATCTGACCATTGCGCTGATGTTGCCGGCGGTGATCCTGGTCGTGGCGGCCTATGTCCGCGGCAGGATCTATGCCACGCTGAAGCATCCTATGTTGGCCGGCGTGAAGCTGTGGGCCGTTGCGCATCTCCTCGCCAATGGCGACCTCGGATCCATCATCCTGTTCGGTTCTTTCTTGGCTTGGGCCGTTTTCGATCGCATTTCCTTGAAGCGTCGTAGCGACCCCGGCTCGCCTCCCATCCCGGTCGGTGGGGTGGGCAACGATCTCATCGCGGTTTCCGTGGGAATCCTCGCTTATTTGTCGCTCGCTTTTGCGTTTCATCCGGTGGTGATCGGGGTGCCGGTTTTCGGCGGCTGAGCGCCCGGGGAGCGGAGTCTGGCCTTAAGGATGTCCGGTGTAACGCCTTGATCAGGCTAAGTTTGCCTTGCCGACGCCACAACACTAGGGTATCGCCCGCCGCGGGTGCAGGCTCTTCGAAAGCGTCATTTATGGCGACGGCTCGCCGGTCGGGCGAACAAGATGCTGCTATAGGCTTCTAACGCCCCCTTCGGGAAATGGGATTTATTTAAGTGTCTGAATTATTTGACGAAGTCGACGAGGAGGTCCGCCGAGAGCAGCTCAAGAAGCTGTGGGACCAATACTCCATCTATATCGTCGCCGCGGCACTTTTCATCATTGTCGCGGTAGGCGGCTGGCGTGGCTATCAATATCTCGAATCGCAGAAAGCAGCCGAGGCAGGTGCGGCGTTTGATGCCGCAGTGGAATTGGCCGAGCAGAATAAGCACACGGAGGCGGAAGCCGCTTTCGCTAAGCTGGCCGCAACTGCGCCAGCGGGCTACCGGACACTGGCGCGACTGCGGCTCGCGGATGAAGCCGCCAGTCGGGATCCCAAAGCCGCAGCCAAGTTGTTTGATGATATCGCCGCCGATCGCAGCGTCGGTAGCGCCGAACGGGAATTGGCACGGGTGCGAGCGGCTGGCTTGCTGCTCGACAGCGCGAGCTACAATGACCTGCTGCAACGCCTTGAAGACGCGGCGGCGCCGGGCGCGCCGTTTCGCCATACAGCGCGCGAATTACTGGCGCTGTCGGCCTGGCATGCTAACGACGCAAGCCAGACCCGGCGGTGGCTCGAGCTGATTGCTTCCGACGATGAAACTCCGGCCGGCCTTCGTTCGCGCGCCGAGGCGTTGCAGGCGCTTTTGCCACCGGTCGCCAAGAGCTGAACAAGAGTTGAGACACGAGTTGGAACGTGACGCGCAGAATTCCGCCTTCGGGTGTCGACAACGCTAACGACGAGCTGACGAGTTGACTGGAAAATTGAAAATAAGCCGTTCGCAGCGCCTGATCGCAACTGCGGTTCTCGTTGCCCTGTCGAGCGCGCTCGCTGGATGCGGCGGCGGTCTGAACAATTTTGATCCAACCGATATGCTCGATTTTTTGGACACGAAAAAGAAATTGCCGGGCGAACGCAAGCCGGTGTTCCCGGAAGGCGTGCCCGGACTTGAGCAGGGCGTTCCAAAAGAGCTTTATAAAGGCGCGCAACAGCAGCCGGATGAACAGAGTGTCCAGGCTGCTCCAGCGGCCGCTGCGTCACCAGTGGAAGAGCCGAAGACGAAACGCTTAAGCCGATCCAAGGCCAAATCTCCGCCGGTCTCTTCAACGCCGCCTGCCCAGCCCGCCGAGACCGAGGCAGCTCCGGAAGAAGACGGATCCACGACCGCCGCGCCGCCGGCGCCAAAGCCAAAGCCCTCGAAGGTTGCCCACAAGCGAGCGAACTCGCTGTCATCGGACAACAAATCGGCGGCGCCTGCACCCGCTACAGGTCAAGCCCAACCGGCCCAGCAAAACCAGGCCGCACCGGCGTTCCCCGCGCCGTTGCCGAGCGGTTCGTTCTCACGTTAGTTTACCGTTTAATTCGAACTCCACTCCATTCCTGAATGCCTGCGGCGAAGTTCAGGACAAGAATCCGCGAGTGCCTGGACCCTTTCATGTCATTCACCATCGCGGTTATTGGCCGGCCCAATGTGGGCAAATCGACGCTCTTCAACCGGCTGGTTGGGCAAAAGCTCGCGCTGGTGGATGACGAGCCCGGGGTCACCCGTGACCGCCGCGAAGGACAGGCTCGGCTCGGCGATCTCGAGTTTACGATCATTGACACCGCCGGTCTCGATGCGGGTACGAGGGGATCGCTGACCGCGCGCATGCAGGAGCAGACCGAAGCCGCCATCGAACAGGCCGATGCGCTGATGTTTGTGATCGATGCACGCGCCGGCCTTACACCTACCGATCGCACCTTCGCCGACTTCGCGCGACGTGCGGACAAGCCGGTGATCCTGGTGGCCAATAAAAGCGAGGGCAGGCACGGCGATGCCGGCGCGATGGAATCCTACGCGCTCGGCCTCGGTGATCCCGTGCAGGTTTCCGCCGAGCACGGCGAGGGTCTCGGCGAGTTGTATGATTCGCTGCGGGCGATCATGCCGGAGAGACCTGAGGAGGATGAGGAGGCCGATGCGGACAGCGCGATCCTCTCCGATGAAGCGGCGCGCCCCATTCGCGTGGCGATCGTGGGCCGGCCGAATGCCGGCAAGTCAACCCTGATCAATCATCTGCTGGGAGAGGAGCGACTGCTGACTAGTCCCGAAGCCGGAACGACGCGGGATTCCATTGCGGTCGAGATCAACTGGAAGGGGCGGGATCTTCGGATTTTCGATACGGCGGGATTGCGCCGCCGCTCGAGGATCGAGGAAAAGCTGGAAAAGCTGTCGGTCGCCGATGCGCTGCGCGCCGTCCGCTTCGCCGAAGTCGTCGTACTGATGATGGATGCGCAGAACCGTTTCGAGGAGCAGGATCTGCGGATTGCCGATCTCATCGAGCGTGAGGGGCGGGCGCTTGTCATCGCGGTCAACAAATGGGACCTGATGGCCGGAGAGCGCAGCCCGGTCTCCGCCTTGCGTGAACAGGCCGACCATTTGCTGCCTCAGGTCAAGGGCGCACCCGTGGTGGCCGTCTCCGGACTGATGGGCGAGGGGATTGACCGCCTGATGAAGGCGGTCGAAGACGCCTATGCGGTGTGGAACAGACGGGTATCGACGTCGTCGCTCAATCGCTGGTTCGAACAGGCTGTCCAGAACAATCCGCCGCCGGCGGTTTCCGGGCGCCGACTGAAGCTCAATTACATCACCCAGACCAAAGCGCGTCCGCCAAGCTTCGTGCTGTTTTGTTCGCGAGCTGACGCCGTGCCGCAGTCCTATCTGCGCTATCTGATCAACTCCATGCGCGAAGGTTTCGACCTGCCGGGTACGCCGATCCGGATCGTATTGCGCGAGAAGGCCAATCCGTTTGCGCACAAGCGCAAGCGCCCATCCTGAGATGGAAAACCGGCACTAGGCTGAAGGCGGCTGAAAGCTGAGAAGGCTGCGCGAGGGATAGTCGTAGAGTCTCCCTGTCTCCGTCCAGCTCGGCAGGCACATCGGCACGATGAATTCGGCGGCCCGCTCGGGCGTATCGAGGGTCATCGGGTCTTCTCCCGGCATGACGGTGGCCCGCATCCGGGTTCGGATCGGGCCCGGGCTGAACAGGTTGGCACGGATGGGCGTTGTGGCCGTTTCCGCCGCCCACACGCGGACCAGTGTGTCCAACGCCGATTTGGAGGCCGCATAGGGACCAAGATAGGCCTTCGCCTTGTAGCCCACGCCCGAGGTTACAAACACCGCTCGGCCAGCGTCGGATTTCCGCAGCAAAGGCTCCATGCATCGGATGAGCTGGAAATTTGCGGTGAGGTTCAGCGCGATGACCTCATTCCACGGCTTCAACTCGATATGTCCGAGAGGAGAGGAGGGACCAGCCAGGCCGGCATTGCCGACGAGGATATCGAGCTTGCCGTGGCGTTCATGCAGCGCCGCACCAAGACGTGCGATGCCATCGAAATCGGTCAGGCTGAGCGGCACCAGCGTCGTCGTGCCACCTTCTTTCCTGATCTCGTCGTCCAATTCCTCGAGGCCGCCTTGCGTGCGTGCGACTGCCACGACGTGGGCGCCGGCTCGAGCCAAGGCGCGCGCCGTGGCGTAGCCGATGCCGCGCGAAGCGCCAGTGACAAGAGCAATACGGGAAGCGAGAGGCTTAGTCATGAAAAGAGGCTTAGTCATGAAAAGTGTATCGCAGAGCTATGCTGCCGGGACAAGAGTTGCGAGATAACGCTTTCCGAACCTCGGCGATTTGCGTCAGCTTGCCTCCGCGAGCAGTGATAATTGTCGCGGCGTTGGCTCGGTTTGCGTCATGTCCGTCAACGGCGTCGGATAGTCGCCCGTGAAACAATGATCGGTGAACTTGGGATGCGCGGCGTCACGCCCGGGTTCACCCATTGCGCGGTAGATCCCATCGACCGACAGGAAGGCGAGCGTGTCGGCACCGATCAACTGACGCATTTCCTCAAGATTATGCGTCGCCGCCAGGAGACCGGCGCGATCAGGCGTGTCGATGCCATAGTAATCGGGGTGGGTGATGGGCGGCGAGGCGATCCGGAAATGCACTTCACGCGCGCCGGCATCGCGCATCATCTTCACGATCTTTTTGGAAGTCGTGCCGCGCACGAGGGAGTCGTCGATCAGAACAATTCGTTTGCCCGCAATCGCCGCGCGATTGGCGGAATGCTTCATCCGCACGCCGATCTCGCGAATGCTCTGCGTCGGCTGAATGAAGGTGCGGCCGACGTAATGGTTTCGGATAATGCCGAGCTCGAAGGGCACGCCGGATTCCCGGGAATAGCCGATGGCCGCCGGGACGCCTGAATCCGGCACGGGAACGACGACATCCGCTGCGACATGACTTTCGCGGGCAAGCTCGGCGCCCATCGCCTTACGGACATCATAGACCGGCCGGCCGCCGACGATCGAATCCGGCCGCGCGAAATAAATGTATTCAAAAATACAGGGACGCGGCGGCATCGGCGGAAACGGTTTGTGGCTTTGCACGCCATGATTGTCGAACACGATCACTTCGCCTGGATCGATATCGCGGACATATTTCGCGCCGATGATATCGAGCGCGCAGGTTTCTGACGCCAGGATCGGACAGCCGTCGAGTTCACCGAGCACCAGCGGGCGAATGCCGAGGGGATCGCGGGCTCCGATCAGCTTCTTGTTGGTCATCGCCACCAGCGAGTAGGCCCCCTCGATGGCCCGCAGGGATTCAATGAAGCGATCGATGAAGCGGCTCCGCCGGGATTGGGCGACCAGATGCAGGATGACCTCGGTATCGGTGGTCGATTGCATCATGGATCCGTTGCGGACCAGTTCACGCCGCAGCGTCAGCCCATTGGTGAGATTGCCGTTATGGCCGACTGCAAACCCGCCGGTCGAAAGTTCGGCGAACAGCGGCTGTACGTTGCGCAGGATGGTAGCGCCCGTAGTGGAGTAGCGCACATGGCCGACGGCGACATTGCCCGGCAACCGCTCGATTACCTCGCGGTTCGAGAACGTGTCGCCGACGAGGCCGAGCCGCCGTTCGCTATGGAACCGGGTTCCGTCGAAGGAAACGATGCCGGCCGCCTCCTGGCCACGGTGCTGCAAGGCGTGCAGCCCAAGCGCGGTGATCGCTGCGGCATCGGGATGCCCGAAAATGCCGAACACGCCGCACTCCTCGCGCAGCGTGTCCCCTTCCAGGTCCAAATCGGTAAGATGAAGAGGGTCCGGATCCGTGACCGACCCCCTATCGCCAAGATCGAGGTCAAATTGCGCGGGGTCGTCGGAAGGGCTCTGGTCCATCGCGCCTCTCTTTGCCTGACTCTCTAGCGTTGCTCGTTACTGGCCCGCGGGTTTCTCGATCAGCTTTTTCAAGCTGTCGCGCGCAGGCTTAGTGTACCCATCACTCGCCGCGGGCGGCGCCGCATCGGTATCGGTCTGCTCTTCATCCGGCTTATTCTTCTTGAATTTCTTCAAGATGGTGTTTTCGGGGTCATCCGGCAAGAGCGACATCAGCCATTGGCCGCTGGAATCCAACACGGTAAACGATTTGGCCTTGGCTACCCAATCCGGGCGCTGCTTCTCGGGAACCAGCCAGTTGAAGAACAGAAACGCCACCACGACGATCAGAAGTCCGCGCGCCAGCCCGAAAATGAACCCAAGCGTACGGTCCAGCGCCCCGATCCTGGAATCCAGGATCATGTCGGAAATCCGCACCGTGATAATCGAAACCACGATCAGGGTGCCGATAAAGACGCCCGCCACTACCACGACGCTGGCGACCGTATCGTTGTTGAAATACGCCAGTGCGGTAGGTTTCAGCTTGCCAAAAGCATAAACGGTGACCACAGCGGCGGCGCCCCAGGCGGCGATCGAGAGGATCTCCCGCATGAAGCCGCGCACCATCGCAAGCAGACCCGAAATCAGCATGACTCCGAGCAGGACGAGATCGAGGAGCGTTATCGGCATCGGATGGTCAGGTCCGCTAAAGTTAAGGCCACGAATCGGTGATTGGCTTCGTCCTAGGTGAAGGCCAGATGGCCTTACCCGCAAGGCCGGAAAATCGCGCCCTCGGACGCATCGCGGGCTGTATAGCGGCGGCGGAAGGCGCGGTCACCTCTCGCCTAACGCTCCGGGCGCCGGAATCTTGCGGGTGTGGCATTTTTTTCAAGGGATCGGTCAATGGGCGTATCCGGGCGACTTGTCCCCTGGCTTTTTCGCGCCGTCCCGCGGGCGGCGATATCCGCCACTAGGCCGGTCAGATTGCCGACGCTGTTGAGGAGGAGGCCCCCATCTCCGCCCGGCTCACCCCGCGCCGATTCCGGCAATACGGCCTGGCCAAAACCGAGCTTGGCCGCCTCCTTTAGCCGTGCAGAAGTCTGCGCGACCGGGCGAACCGCCCCTGAAAGCGATATTTCGCCGAAATAGACCGCGTCGGTCGGCAGCGGGGCGTTCACCAGCGAAGAGACGAGGGCGGCTGCGGCGGCTAGATCGGCGGCCGGCTCCTGAATGCGCAGTCCGCCCGCCACGTTCAGATACACATCATGGCCCGACAGCTTCACGCCGCAATGGGCTTCCAGCACCGCCAGAACCATGGAGAGCCGGCTAGGGTCCCATCCCACCACCGCGCGGCGAGGCGTGCCAAGCGAGGTCGGCGCCACCAGGGCCTGCAATTCCACCAGGACGGGGCGCGTCCCCTCCATGCCGCCGAAGACGGCCGTTCCCGGGCTGCCGAGATCGCGCTCCGACAGAAACAATTCGGAGGGGTTGGAGACCTCTCGCAAGCCAAGTCCTGTCATCTCGAATACGCCGATTTCATCGGTAGGCCCGAACCGGTTCTTGATCGCGCGCAGGATACGGAATTGCTGCGACCCTTCCCCCTCAAAGGAGAGCACGGCATCCACCATGTGTTCGACGACGCGGGGACCTGCGATCTGGCCATCCTTGGTCACGTGGCCGACCAGGATAATCGCCGCCCCGGATTTTTTGGCAAAACGGATCAGTGCCTGGGCCGAGGCGCGGACCTGGGTGACGGTGCCGGGAGCGGATTCCACCGTGTCGGTCCACATGGTTTGAATCGAATCGATCACAATCAGGCGGGGGACGGCGCCTTCTGAGAGGGTGGAAATGATGTCTTCGACCGAGGTCTCGGAGGCCAATTGAACCGGCGCGTCAGCCAAGCCAAGCCGGGCTGCTCGCAGCCGCACCTGTGCCACCGCTTCCTCGCCGGAGATATACACCGCGCGGTGTCCAGCACGGGCCATCAAGCTGGTGGCCTGGGTCAGCAAAGTGGACTTGCCAATACCGGGATCGCCGCCGACCAGCAGCACCGAGCCACGCACAAATCCGCCGCCGGTGACGCGATCGAGTTCGGTCATGCCTGAGGGCAGGCGTGGGGCATCGTGGCTCTCCCCGGTCAGGCTCTCCAGGGTGAAGGTTCTTCCCTTGCGCTTGGAGCGCACCGATACCGGCACGGCGGTAGCGCCGGTGACGTCCTCCTCCGATAAGGTATTCCATTCGCCGCAGGCGTCGCATTTGCCCTGCCAGCGGTTATAGGCTGCGCCGCAGTTCTGGCAGACAAACGAAAGGGTGTTTTTGGCCATTGGGGAATCGGGGCAGGAGGAGGCGTTGGCTCCCCATAGCACAGAACGCGAACAAAGGTGCGGTTTGCTGCAGGTTAGCGCAAGGTGAGCCAGGCGGGAGCGTGATCGCTGGCTCCCTCTTCACCGCGGATGTCCCGATCGACGCCGGCCTTCACCAGGCGGGATGCCAGCGCGGGGCTGAGCAACAGATGATCGAGGCGGAGCCCCGCATCGCGCGCCCAGCGGTTTCGCTTGTAATCCCAGAACGTGTAGAGACGCTTTTCTGGATGCATTTCGCGCAGCGCATCCGTCCAGCCTTGTTTCAGCAAGGCTTTGAACGCCGCACGGCTTTTGGGCTGGATCAGCGCGTCCTTGTCCCAGGAGCGTGTGGGGTAGATGTCGATCTCTGCCGGCGCCACGTTGTAATCGCCCGCCAGCACCACCGGTAAATCGTCTTTGAGAAATTTTGCCGTATGCGCGCGCAACCTGCGAAGCCAGGCGAGCTTGTAGTCGAATTTGGGACCGGGCTGGGGGTTGCCGTTCGGCAAATAGATGCTGCTGACGACCATGCCTTTGATCGCAGCTTCGATGTAACGCGCTTCGTGGTCCAGTGGATTACCGGGCAACCGGTCGCGGATCAGGATCGGCTCGGTTTTTCGCGCCAGGATGGCGACACCATTCCAGGTTTTCTGCCCTCGCCAGACTGCGCCATACCCCGCCTTCTTGATTGCCGCAGAGGGAAAATTGTCGTCAGTGGTTTTCAATTCCTGGAGACTGACGATGTCCGGTTTGGCTGAAGCAAGCCAACGCAGCAGGTTTGGCAGTCGTCGGTTGATATTGTTGATGTTGAAGCTCGCAATTTTCATCCAAGCCACAACCTACAGCCGGACTCAGGTTGAGGCGGCTGCATCGGGCGCGGCGTCACCCTTGTAGATGCGGGCGTAGCGCGCGCCGATGCTGGTCAGCACCTCATAGCCAATCGTCCCGAAATGCTTCGCTAATTCGTCAACCGTGATGCCGTCTCCAATTAGAGTGGCGAGCTGTCCGCGCCGCGCGGCATTGGGCGGCAAATCGGTAACATCAACCGCCACCAAATCCATTGAAATGCGGCCAGCGACCGGACAACGCTTGCCGGCGATCACGACGTCCGCGCCCCGCGTTCCGTCATTGCTGCCGCCCGCTCGGAAATATCCATCAGCATAGCCGGCCGAGATGATCGCAAGCCGCGTCTCGCGCCGCGCTGACCAGGTCGCGCCATAGCCCACGGTTTCACCGCGGCCGACTTGCCGCACCTGAATGATCCGCGCCTTTACGTCGACGACGGGCTGCATCGGATTATCGGCCTCAGGTGTCGGGTTGACGCCATAAAGGGCCGCGCCCGGCCGCACCATATCGAATTGAAAGCTGGGTCCGAGATAGATGCCGGAAGAGTTCGACAGGGATGCAGGGACGCCGCTGAACAGGCTTGCGATTTCCCGGAAGCTCGAAAGCTGTCTGGCATTCAGCGGATGATTTAGTAATTCCGCGCAGGCGAGGTGACTCATGACGAGGGTCACTCCGTGATCGCCGGCGGCGATCCGCGGGACAATCCCTTGCGCCTCGGCGATCGAAAGGCCGAGCCGATTGATGCCGGTGTCGATATGAATAGCGGCGCCGCCTTTCCACCCGGTGCGCCGGCAGAACACATCCCATTCAGCGAGTTCGTTGAGGTCGCCGATCACCGGGCGGGCATTGATCGCCGCAAACTCATCGCCGCAATTGGGGAAGCAGCCGTCCAAAACGTAGATGGTTGCCTCGGGCGATGTAGTCCGCGTGGTGCGCGCTTCCTGGAGGGTCGCAACAAAAAAGGTCTTGCAGCCCGCTTGCGCCAACGCGCGCGCGACCGGTTCAAGACCGCAGCCATAGGCATCCGCCTTGATGACGGCTGCACATTCGGCTGGCACCGCAGTTTTTTCGAGCTTGCGCCAATTCGCAACGATGGCATCGAGATCGACGGTGACGATGCCTGGGAAGGCAACGAGCTTTGCCAAAAGGTTGGCCTCCGGTGAAAACAGATTTCCGGAATCGACCGATGTCGGCTTGGAGGCGATGTTCATGTCTTAACTGTACGTGTGTGGCTCAAGCCATTCAACCGCGGGCATCGCCGGCTCCAACGATGCGTCCACACGCGGGTCGCTGATAGCGGGAAGCAAATTCCAGACCTACACCCGATCCGGCAAATGGCTGTCCTGGGCAAGATCGCTGAAGCGAGTGAACTGGCCTTCGAATTGGAGGTCTACCGTGCCGGTTGGGCCGTGACGTTGCTTGCCAATGATGACTTCGGCGCGGCCATGGACCAGCGACATATCAAGTTGCCATTTCTCATATTCCGGCGTGCCAATCCTGGGTTCCTTGTTGGCGAGGTAATACTCCTCGCGATACACGAACAGCACCACGTCGGCGTCCTGCTCGATCGAGCCGGATTCACGGAGATCAGCAAGCTGCGGTCGCTTGTCGTCGCGATTTTCCACCTGGCGGGACAATTGCGACAGCGCAATAATCGGAACCGTCAATTCCTTGGCCAGTGCTTTCAGGCTGGTGGTTATTTCCGTGACTTCCTGCACGCGGTTGTCGGAGCGCCGCTGCGAACCCTGAAGAAGCTGGATGTAGTCCACCACAATCAGATCGAGACCCTTTTGCCGCTTGAGCCGTCGGGCGCGCGCGGCCAGCTGGGCGATCGACAGGCCGCCGGTTTCATCGACAAAGAGGGGTAACGTCTGCAGCTCGATCGAGTAGTCGCGGATTTTTTCGAAATCGGCTTCGGTGATGCCGCCGCGCCGGATAAGGCTCGAAGCGATGCTGGTCTGTTCGGCGAGAATACGGGTGGCCAACTGTTCGGCCGACATTTCGCAGGAGAAAAACCCGACAATCCCGCCATTGACGGTTTTCGAATTGCCGTCCGCCTGTATCTCGGAGCGGTGCGCCTTGGCGACGTTGTAGGCGATGTTGGTGGCGAGCGCCGTCTTGCCCATGCCGGGACGGCCGGCGATGATGATCAGGTCGGACGACTGCAGTCCGCCCATTTTGACGTCGAGGTCACGCAGGCCGGTGGCGATGCCGGATAATTTGCCATCCCGCTTGTAAGCGTTAGCGGCCATGTCGACGGCGGTAGTCAGTGCCTGGGAAAAGCGTTGAAATCCACCGTCATAGCGTCCGGTCTCGGCCAGTTCGTAAAGACGGCGCTCGGCGTCTTCGATCTGGGCGCGCGGCGCGAAATCAACCGGAGCGTCGAAGGCGACGTTGACCATGTCTTCGCCAATGCGGATCAGATCGCGCCGCAGCGCAAGATCATAGACCGTGCGTCCGTAATCATGTGCGTTGATGATTGTGGTCGCTTCGGCCGCCAGACGCGCGAGATATTGGCTGACCGTCATGCCGCCGAGATCGATGTCGGACGGCAGGAAGGTTTTCAACGTGACCGGGGTCGCGATCTTTCCCATCCGGATCAGGCTGCCGGCCGTCTCGAAGATGGTCTGATGGATCGGCTCGTAGAGGTGCTTCGGCTCGAGAAAGTCCGAAACGCGATAAAATGCGTCGTTGTTGACGAGAATGGCGCCGAGCAGGCTCTGTTCCGCTTCGATATTGTGAGGCGCGCTCCGATAGTTCGGAGTTCCCGCATCCGAGCTCAATTTGAAAACGTTCGAATCGGTGAGGGCCATGAGGTCGGTAATATTTCTGATCCGGTCTTATTTGATTCAAATCGGGCGGTGATAAAGCGCCAGCGGCACGAAAAGCGGAAGCGGATACTCGACGCTTATGCACCGGTCTTTAAAAGAGTGGATTAATCCTGCCGTCGATCAGCGTGCAGCTTGACGGCGGATCGCAAGAACCACTTACGCGCAGATACCGTAGAAATGATCCCTCCGGAAAGCGTCAGAATCAACTAACTCCTGTTGATGGCGACGATGAGGCCGGCAAGCGCCAGCTCGCGCCCATACGCCTCATTCGCCGGCGATTTGCAGCCGGGGCCGTTGACCCTGCTCAATCCCGCGCAAGCGGGCTTCCTCACGACCGATGTAGTCTCTGGTCATCGGCACCACGCCCTGGCGTCGGGTGAGCTGGATCTGGAAATTCATCAAGTTCTGCTTGCGGAACGACATTTCGGAAGCGGCGAGATAAAACTCCCACATCCGCGCGAATCGCTCGTCATACAGCCGCACCGCTTCCTCGCGCCGCGCCATGAAGCGTTCGCGCCAGGCTTTTAGAGTCTCGGCGTAATGCAGCCTCAGGATTTCGATATCACAGACCAGGAGACCCGCGCGCTCGATGGCGGGCAGGACCTCCGAAAGAGCCGGGATGTAGCCGCCGGGGAAGATATATTTGGAAATCCAGGGATTGGTGACGTCAGGACCTTCCGACCGCCCGATCGAATGCAGCACCATTACGCCATCGTCGGTGAGGAGTTCGGCGCAGCGCCGGAAAAAACGGTCATAGAAGGCGACGCCAACATGTTCGAACATGCCGACCGAAATGATGCGATTGAAGGGTCCCGGAACATCCCGGTAATCCTGCAGGACGAACTTTGCCTTTGCTTCAAGATTCTTTTCGGCGGCACGGGCGTTCGAGACCTGGAGTTGCTCGGTCGATAGCGTCACGCCCGTGACGTTGGCTCCGGTTATTTCGGCCAGATAAAGGCCCAATCCACCCCAGCCGGATCCGATATCGAGGACGCGGTCACTCTGATTGACGAGAAGCTTCGCTGCCAGATGCCGCTTCTTGGCGAGCTGGGCGTCGTCCAGCGTGGTGTCCGGAGATTCGAAATAAGCGCAGCTATATTGCCGGTCGGCGTCCAGGAAGAGCGAATAAAGCCTTCCGTCGAGGTCGTAATGCCGTTCGACATTCTGGCGGGAGCGTCCTCGGGGATTGAACTGTTGGGAGCGCCGCCCGAGAAAACGCATCCGCCAGCGCAATTTGGCCCAGCGGGGCATGGTTTCGGGCTGGTCCATCAGGATCGCCAGCGTATCCGCAAGCGAGCCTTTTTCCACCACGAAGCTGCCGTCCATGAAGACCTCTCCCAATGCCAGTTCCGGATGGAGGAGAATTCTTCGCTGGGCTTCCTTGGTCAGGAAGCGAACGGCCACCGGATCGCCGGTGCCGTCACCGCAGGTAAATTGCATCCCGCTCGCGGTCGTGAAGGTGATCGAGCCGCGGCGAACGAACTTCTCAAGAACAAAACGCAACAATCGGTCCATCGAACTCACCCAATGCGCGAATCCCCGGGCAAGGCTGCTAGTGCCATGGTTATCAATCCATGGTTATTGACCTTCCTGGAAAACGACGGCTCCGGACGGCCAATCAAATCATAGTGGGAGCCTTGGGATCGCGCCAGTGCATTGCTAACAATGCGGATATTCGGGTGGTTCAACACCATGGCGCGACATCTGCGAGCTTCCATTCACCCCACAATCCGCTAAAAGGTCACCCGTCGCCGTCCCCCGAAAGGAGCGGTTTCCGGCGATTTTCCGCATCTGGAGAGGAAGAATGTCGAGCCGAGCGCTCAGTTTAGCGACGGTGATGCTCCTGATCGCCTACTTTTTTGTAGCTGTCCCAGCTGCGGCCCAGAATCTCGAGGCCGGCAAAAGTCCATCGCAGATTTTTGCCGGGACCTGCGCGGCCTGCCACAAGAGCCCACGTGGTCTCCTCAAGACGGTTTCGCCGGGATCCCTGGCGGGTTTCCTGCGCGAGCACTACACGACCAGCTCCGACATGGCCTCGCTCCTCGCCGGCTATCTCGCATCCAACGGCGTAGCCGACACCCGCTCCGGCGGAGGTCAGCCGAGACAGGCAAGAGAGGGCACTGAAAACCGGCCTGAGGCAACTCCGGATCAGCTTGATCGCCGGCGGTCCCGATCGGCCAGACCGGAGAGCGAACCTCAGCAAGCCGCCCGGCCCGACAATGAGACGCCATCCTCACCCGAAACCGGACGTCAAGGGCGGGGCAAGCGTCAGGGCCGTCAGACGCCGGCACCGGACGCCGACGGTCGGACGCCGGTCGCCGGGGAGCGGGGGACGGACGGCGAGCCGCCGGCCCTCAAGCCGCGGCCGGGCAAGCGCGGCAAGCAGGGACCGCAGGAGAACGCCAGAGAAGCTCCGAAGGACGCTCCAAAGGCGGCTGGCAATCCCGAGGCTTCGGGCCCCGCCGATACCACCAAGCCGGCCGCTGCAACCGAGGCCGGTAAATCGGACGCCCCAGCCGCCAGGCTGGAATCAGGCAAGCCCTCCGACCAGAGCAGTTCCAGTCCGGCGAATTCCGCGCCGGCGGGAGCCGAGGCAGCCAAGTCCGATGCCAAACCAGAAGCTTCGAAAGAATCTGAGCAGCCGCCGGCTCCGCCTCCACTGCGGGCCGATCCCGTGCCGGCCGTGACGCCTGCGCCACCGGCTTCCAGCACTACGCCTGCTCCATCCTCGACAGACAAGGCAGACAGCACCGCCGCCCCGGCGCCATCACCTGCGGCTCCCGTGGCGGCATCCGCACCGCCGCCGGTTGCTCCGGCAGGGCCGCCCGCGCCACCGATCTCGCAATAGAAGGCGAGGAGAACAGCCCTCGTCTTCGCATCCTTTGCCAGCACACCCGCAAAACGAACAAGCCCGGCGTGAGCCGGGCCTGGACATCTTGAATGGGACCGCCGCCGAAGTGGCGAGCAACAGCGCCTTAGCTGTTTGCCTCGGCCTGAACGTCGTCGTGCTGCGCTTCCGGATCGAAGAATTCGCCGGCAGCGGCCAGCGCTTCAGCTGCGGCATCCTGGTCTTCCTGCCGCGTGCTGATGTCGTCGCCGCGGTTAATGCGTTCAGCTTCATCGGCACTGCGGGCCACGGTGACGCTAACACCGACTTCGACCTCGGGGTGAACGGCGATCTGGATTTCATGCTTGCCGATGGTTTTGATCGGAGCGTCGAGCAGAACCTGGTTGCGCGCGATGTTAACGCCGTCGGCGACGAAGGACGCAAGGATGTCGCGTACCGTCACCGATCCGAACAGCTGGCCAGTTTCCGAAGCCTGACGCAGAACCACGACGTTGCGGCCGTTGATCTGCTCGGCGACCTTGCTGGCCTCATTCTTGGCCTGCAGATTGCGCGCCTCAAGTTCAGCCTTCATGCCATTGAACTTGGCGCGGTTGTCCGCCGTGGCACGCAGGGCCTTGCCACGCTTCAGCAGAAAATTCCGCGCGAAGCCGTCCTTGACTCGGACGACTTCACCCATCTGCCCAAGCTTGGCAACGCGTTCCAGCAAAATGACTTCCATTTTCGTTCTCCTATTATGTTGTGAGTTGATGTTTCAGGTGAGTGGCAGCCGCTTTCAGGTAGCGGCAAGAGGTGGTGGTTTTCGAACGCGGCGACGGATGCTGAACACGGCGTCGGCGAGACCCAACAAGGCCATCAAGAGCGCTGGCCAGACAAAGATGGCGATCACCGCATAGGCGCAGCCGAGCCAGAGCGCCCGGCCTTTCAGCGCCAGCGTCAGCGTATGCAGAACGGCAAGGCCGGTCAGCGCATAAGAAGTGAGAAGGGCGGCAATCACCATCTTGCCCAGCATCGCGGGCAGGCCGCCGAAAAAGCAGATCAGGATGGCGAGGGCGCCGATCGCAAGAGCGGCGGGCGGCAATTCGGCGGCCTTCAAATCAGGCCAGGGACGTTTCAGCCGGCCGGAGGTCTTGGCAATTTTCGCGGCCAGGTAGAGCGTGAACATGAGGCGGAGGGAGGCGAAGACAATCGCCGCGGCTGGCGCCAGGCTCACCAGTGGGGTGGCCAACGCTTCGACTTCCGCTGTCAATTCAGTCCGGTTGGCGAAAGTCATGAGGGATCGCCGCAGTGCTGCCGAAATGGTTGCGGCGTCGGTGCCGAGCGTCAGCAGCGCGCTTGCAGTGGTGAGCGTGGCCAGCCCGGCCATCCACAGCACGATCCGGCCGACAGGGTACCATTCCAATTCGGGATGTTGCGAAGCTTGCGCGTGCGGGCGTCCAAGCAATGCGAGATAGCTCAGCCACCACGCTGGTAGCGCGACGGTGATTGCGAAGCCCAATCCATAGGAAATATCGAAAAGACTACTCAGTACGGCTGTGGCGGCAATGCCGCCAAGTGCTGCCGCGCGCGGCCCCCATGCCAGTCCGGCGACCATCAGCGGGAGCGGCGCCAGGAAAAAGAGCAGCAACGAGATCAGCGCGCCCGACAGAATCGAGACGAACATCAGGGCCGAAGCCACGCCGGCGGCCAGCGCAATGGGAAGTGCGACTATCATCAGCTGTCCCGCTCCTTTCGAGCGGTTAGAGGTCCTTGAAACCCCAACCATCGACGACCGGACGACCCGGAAGTCTTATGAAGATTAGTTGTCCCGCGGCGCTCGATGCCGCGGGACAAGGAAAACGTCTTACCGGATCACGTAGGGTAGCAGACCAAGGAAACGCGAGCGCTTGATGGCGCGCGCCAGTTCTCGCTGCTTTTTCGCAGAGACCGCCGTGATGCGGCTCGGCACGATCTTGCCGCGCTCGGAGACGTAGCGCATCAAGAGCTTGGAATCCTTGTAGTCGATCTTCGGCGCATTGGGCCCGGAGAACGGGCAGGTCTTGCGACGGCGGAAAAACGGACGGCGTGCACCAGCCTCGGCCATGGTTGTTACTCCTCTACCGCTGCGGTTGCATCGTCGTCACGCGGACGGCGCGGGCCGCGATCGCCCCGGAAGCCGCCGCCATCGCGGTCGCCGCCCCGGAAGCCGCCGCCTTCACGATCGCCGCGGAAACCACCGCCTCGGTCGTCCCGATCGCGGTCGCGGTCGGCCTTGCGCATCATCGCCGAGGGGCCTTCCTCATGCTCATCGACGCGAACGGTCAGATAACGAATGACGTCTTCGCTGATCCGCTCCTGGCGTTCGATCTCGCTGACCGCAGAGGAGGGAGCATCGATGTTCAGCAGGACGAAATGCGCCTTGCGATTCTTATTCATGCGATAGGTCAGCGAGCGAACGCCCCAGTTCTCGGTCTTCACGACCTTGCCGCCGGCCTGCTCGACAATGCCGGTCATCTGGGTGGTGAGTTCTTCAACCTGCTGCGGGCTCGCATCCTGACGTGCGAGAAAAACATGCTCGTAAAGAGGCATGGGTGTCCTTTCCTGGTTATAGCGCGGATTTCGGCGGCAAGCCCTTCGAACCCTTCGGAAAGGACTCGACATGCTCAGAAGGCGGAAGCACGGGACGACGGACCAACTGGCCCTGCCACATCAACATTCGCCTGAAGGCGGATATTGCTGAGACCGTCCGTTCAGCTTCCGGCCGAAACCCACGGATGGGCCGCGTTATACGGATTTTGTCAGGCTTGGCAAGCAAAAGGCCGTGGAACGGCCGGAAACGCCACCCTTTGGGGAGCGATATGGCCGATGGCTTGACATGACCATCGCCTGCGGTGTCTTTCGCCCCAACTTTCAGGTATTTCGGCCGAAAGAGGGGCAAATGACCTTAGCATTCACCTTTCCTGGACAGGGTTCCCAATCGGTTGGTATGGGCAAGGCGCTGGCGGAGGCGTTTCCGGCCGCCAAGGCCGTGTTTGATGAGGTTGATGCGGCGCTCGGCGAAAAACTGACCTCCGTCATCTGGGACGGCCCGGCCGATACCTTGCAACTTACCGAGAACGCCCAGCCGGCGTTGATGGCCATGTCGCTTGCGACCCTGCGCGTTCTGGAGACCGAAGCCGGTTTCGAGGTCGCGCGTGATGCGGCGTTTGTGGCGGGTCATTCGCTGGGTGAATATTCGGCGCTGGCGGCCGCGGACAGTCTCAGCATTATGGATACGGCCCGCTTGCTCCGGGTACGCGGCCGGGCGATGCAAAAGGCGGTTCCGGTGGGAGTAGGCGCCATGGCCGCGCTTCTCGGGCTCGATTATGAGGCCGCGGTTGCGGTGGCCGAGGAGGCGGCGCAGGGACAGGTCTGCCAGGCGGCCAACGACAACGGCGGCGGGCAGGTCGTGGTGTCTGGCGACAAGGCGGCCGTCGAGCGGGCGACCGAAATTGCCAAAAGCCGGGGCGCCAAGCGCGCCATGCTGCTGCCGGTATCGGCTCCCTTCCACTGCCGGTTGATGCAGCCGGCTGCCGACGCCATGGCCGAAGCGCTCGCCGGCGTGGTGATCAAGCCGCCGAAAGCGCCGTTGGTGTCGAACGTGCTGGCTTCGGCGATTTCCGATCCCGACGAGATCCGCCGCCGCCTGGTCGAACAGGTGACCGGAACGGTGCGCTGGCGCGAGTCGGTTGCCTATATGGCGGGCCGGGGTGTCAAAACCTTTGTCGAAATCGGTGCAGGCAAGGTGCTGACGGGTCTTGTCAAGCGTATCGCCGAGGGAGCGACCGGACTTGCCGTGGGTGGCCCCAACGACATTGCTCCGGCAAAAGAAGCCCTGAATGCCGCGCGACCCGCGTGAGCCAAGGAGAAATACCGATGTTCGATCTGACGGGAAAAACGGCGCTGGTCACGGGCGCAAGTGGCGGGATCGGTAGTGCGGTGGCCGAGGCGTTACACGCGCAGGGTGCGACCGTGGCGATTTCCGGTACCCGACGCGAAGCGCTCTCAACGCTGGCGGACAAGCTCGGCGAACGAGTACATATCTTGCCGTGCAACCTTTCCAACGACGCCGAAGTCGAGGCTTTGGTGCCGTCGGCCGAAGCGGCGATGGGGCAGCTCGATATTCTCGTCTCCAATGCCGGGATCACCCGCGACAATCTGTTCGTGCAACTGCGCGATGAAGATTGGGACGACGTGATCAAGGTCAACCTGACGGCGACATTCCGGCTGGCGCGAGCCGCGACGAAATTGATGATGCGCAAACGCTTCGGCCGCATCATTGCCATCACTTCGATTGTCGGCGTGACCGGCAACCCGGGTCAGGGCAACTATACCGCTTCAAAGGCCGGGTTGATTGGCATGATCAAGACTCTTGGCGCCGAATACGCCAAACGCAACGTTACCGCAAATTGCATTGCGCCGGGCTTTATTAAGACGCCTATGACGGACGCTCTCAATGACAAGCAGCGCGAGGCGATTCTCGCCAAGGTGCCGGCGGCGCGGCTCGGAACGCCGGAAGACATCGCGGCGGCCGCCGTCTATCTCAGCTCCAATGAAGCGGGCTACATCACGGGGCAGACGATTCATGTCAATGGTGGAATGGCCATGATTTGAACGTTTTGTCGTTGCGTGCGCTGCGGCGAATGCGAACGGCAAGCGGTTAGGGCGGCGATGGCTGTGACTCCAGGCCTTTACGGTCAGGGCCTGATGGTCAAGGCCTGGGAAGTATGGTAACCGGACCGGCGACGGGATGGGCAAAGAACGCCATTGCAGGTTTTTGAAACCCTGTATATTGGCGGTGAGGAGCCTGCGTGTTCGCCGGCGTCGTCGACTTCGATGGGGCCAATCAAACTATTGCGCGATTGCGAAGGAAGTGTAGCGGCCTCGATGATCACCCTACGTGATCATATCTTCCAGGGGCCGGATCTAATGGAACAAGCACGAGGTTGAACGATGAGCGAGATTGGCGAGCGAGTTAAGAAGATCGTGGTGGAACACCTCGGTGTCGAACCCGAAAAGGTGGTCGACAACGCGAGCTTCATTGACGATCTCGGCGCCGATAGTTTGGATACCGTCGAACTCGTGATGGCCTTCGAGGAAGAGTTTGGCTGCGAGATCCCCGACGATGCCGCCGAAACTATTCTGACGGTTGGCGACGCCACCAAATTTCTCGAAAAAAACGCCAAAAGCTGACGCTCCAGGGCGGGTGCTGACAGAGCCGGGACGGTCCGTTTCAAACGGTCGACCGGCTTCTTGTTGTCAGCCGTTTTCTCGAGTGGGAGAGTAAGGATATGAGGCGGGTTGTCGTCACGGGCCTTGGCATGGTGTCGCCACTTGGCTGTGGCGTTGAGCCGACCTGGCAGCGCATTCTTAAGGGAGAAAGCGGTGCGAGACGGATAGAGACGTTCGACGTCTCCGACCTGAGCAGCCAGATCGCCTGTGTGATCCCGAGAGGCGATGGCAGCAACGGCACCTTCAACCCCGATCAGTGGATGGAGCCCAAGGACCAGCGCAAGGTCGATGACTTCATCATCTTTGCGATGTGCGCGGCGCGCCAGGCATTGGACGATGCCAACTGGCATCCATCGAACGAGGAGGATCGCTGCGCCACTGGCACATTGATTGGCTCCGGCATAGGTGGGCTGTCCGGCATTGCCGATACGGCGCTGTTACTCAAGGAGCGCGGGCCGCGGAAAGTGTCCCCGTTCTTTATTCCAGGCCGCTTGATCAATCTGGCATCGGGCTACGTCTCGATCGAGCATGGCCTGAAAGGGCCCAACCACTCGGTCGTGACCGCATGTTCGACCGGTGCTCACGCGATCGGCGATGCCGGTCGGCTGATTGCGCTCGGCGATGCCGACGTTATGGTTGCCGGCGGCACGGAATCTCCAATCTGTCGACTGGCGATGGCAGGCTTCAGCGCGGCACGGGCTCTTTCCACGGGCTTTAACGAGACGCCTGAGCGGGCCTCGCGGCCTTATGACCGGGATCGTGATGGTTTCGTCATGGGCGAAGGTGCGGGTGTCCTGGTGCTCGAGGAATACGAGCACGCGAAAAAGCGTGGCGCAAAAATCTATGCCGAGGTGACTGGATATGGGCTGTCGGGCGATGCCTATCATATCACCTCGCCCGCACCCGACGGCGATGGTGGTTTCCGCAGTATGACCGCAGCGCTGAAACGGGCCGGCCTTACGCCCTCCGATCTCGACTACATCAATGCGCACGGAACTTCGACTCAGATCGGTGATGAGATCGAATTGGGCGCGGTGGAGCGGCTGCTTGGCAATGCCGCCTCCGAGGTGTCGATGTCTTCCACGAAATCATCGACGGGCCATCTGCTCGGTGCAGCCGGCGCCATTGAGGCGATTTTCTCCATCCTCGCGATCCGGGATAATGTCGCGCCGCCGACGATCAATCTCGAAAATCCATCGGTGGAGACGGCCATCGACCTCGTGCCAAATCGACCCCGCAGCCGCCAGATCGACATTGTGCTCTCCAACTCCTTCGGCTTTGGCGGCACCAATGCTTCCGTGATAATGCAGCGCGTGGTCAATTGACGCGCCTCCTAACGGGCCTCCAACGTTTTGCCGCATTCGGTGATAATTCCTGATGTTGGGCAAGCGTGAATTTGCGATTGAGCCGACGAGATTCAGATTGCATCGATGAGTGAAAGACCGCCCATTTCTCCAAAAAGCCCGCGTGCGGCGCTTGAGCCCGAACAGGTTCCGCCGCCGCCGAAACGATCCGAACGTGCCCGCAATCCGTTCGTGGTGGTGGGCAACGCTATCATTACCATTGTCCTGGTGCTGATGGTCGCCGTCGGCGGCGTCTACATTTATGGCCGGCAGATCCTGGAAGCGAAGGGACCACTGCAGGAGGAAAAGATCGTCAATATTCCGGCTCGCGCCGGAATGAGCGATATCGCCGATGTTCTACAGCGCGAAGGCGTTATCGACAGCAATCGCTGGGCTTTCATCGGCAGCGTGATTGCCCTGAAAGCACGCTCCGATCTCAAGCCAGGAGAGTATGCTTTCCAGAAGAACGCAAGCCTGCGCGACGTCATCGGTACCATGGTCGAGGGCAAGGTCGTACAGCACGCGCTCACCATCCCCGAGGGATTGACCTCCGAGCAGATAGTGGCGCGGCTTGCCGACAACGACATCTTTTCGGGCACTGTTCGCGAGATCCCGCGCGAGGGAACGCTGCTTCCGGAAACCTACAAATTTCCCCGCGGTGCGCCGCGCGACCAGGTGATTCAGCGGATGCAGCAGGCGCAAAAGCGTGTGCTTGCAGAAATCTGGGAGCGTCGTAATCTGGAGCTGCCGATCAAGTCACCCGAACAGCTGGTGACGCTGGCCTCGATCGTCGAGAAGGAGACCGGCAGGGCGGACGAACGCAGCCGTGTTGCCGCCGTGTTCGTCAACCGCCTGCGCCAGAAGATCAAGCTGCAGTCGGACCCGACGATCATCTATGGGCTGGTCGGTGGCAAAGGTACTCTCGGACGCCCGATCAAGCGCAGCGAGATCAACCAGCCATCGCCTTACAACACCTATGTGATCGACGGGTTGCCGCCGGGTCCGATCGCCAATCCCGGCCGGGCTTCGCTTGAGGCGGCCGCCAACCCGGCGCGAACGCGGGACCTGTTCTTTGTCGCTGACGGCACCGGTGGCCACAGCTTCACCGAGACCTACGATCAGCACCAGAAGAACGTCGCCAAGCTTCGCTCGATCGAAAAGCAGATACAGAACGATACGGTCGAGCCAGCTGAAGATCCGGCGCCAGCAGCCGCCGCGGCACCTGCCGATACGGCCCCGACCGCGGCAACGTCCCCGAAGCCGGTTGCGCCAAAGAGGCCTCGGGCCGCCGCACCGGCACGGCAGGGACCGGGGACGGCGTCAACGCAGCCGGCAGCGGCTCCGGCATCAGCGCCCGCCGGTGGTGGCGACGATTAGTCCCGGCCGATGTTGATATTGATGTCGGCCCACGCGCGATGCCCGCAGGTTTGCAAGACGGTCCGGCATGCAGGAAACCGGTTTCCACTTTGCCCGCCCATGCTCTAACATCGAGTATCGTCCGGCGAATCCTGGATGATCCCAACTGTTTCGGAGAACTTGACGCGATGCCGCTTTCGAGCATGACCGGCTTTGCACGAAGCCACGGCGCCAGCGGTCCCTACGTCTTCGAATGGGAGTTGAAGTCCGTCAACGCCAAGGGATTCGATCTGCGCATGCGCCTCCCTCCCGGATGGGACGAAGTGGAGGCCGCGGCCAAGAAGCGGGCTGGCGAGGTACTTTCCCGCGGCACGGTTTACGCCAATCTAAACGTCAAACGTTCAAATACGGCGTCAGTGGTCCGCATCAATGAAGAGGTGCTTTCGTCGATCGTCAAGGTCGCCGGAGCGCTCGCCGGCCGGATCGATGCGGTGGCGCCCAGCATCGATGGTCTTCTGGCGATCAAGGGTGTGATCGAAGTCGCCGAGCCCGAGGGAAGCGAAGAGGAGGACGAGGCGGCTCGAAGCGCCGTAGCTTCGGCTTTTGACGAGGCGCTCGGCCATCTTGTGGTCATGCGCCGTCGTGAGGGTACGGCACTCTGCCAAATTCTCCTTCAGCGTCTTGACGAGATTGAAACGCTCGCCATGCGCGCGGAAACCACGCCCGGGCGGAAGCCCGAAGCGATCAAGGCGCGTTTGGCCGAACAAATCGCGGCGCTATTGGATGCTTCGGACCGGCTTGATCCCGACCGTCTCAGCCAGGAAGCTTTGATGATGGCCACCAAGGCCGACATTCGCGAAGAGCTTGATCGGATCGCTTCGCATATTTCGCAGGCGCGCGAAATGATCGCCAAGGGCGGGCCGGTGGGACGAAGGCTTGATTTCCTGGCTCAGGAATTCAACCGGGAGGTCAATACATGTTGTTCGAAATCCAACGATCTGGAGCTGACCAATATTGGCCTTGAGATGAAGAACGTGGTCGAACAATTCCGCGAGCAGATTCAGAATCTGGAGTGACGGACATGGGTGGCGGCCGTGGTTTCAAGGGGGTTGAACGGCGTGGCCTGATGTTCGTCCTGTCGTCGCCGTCGGGCGCTGGCAAGACCACTCTCTCGCGGCTCTTGATCGATCGAATGTCGGGCCTGATCATGTCGGTCTCGGCAACGACCCGGCCGATGCGGCCCGGTGAACTCGAGGGCCGCGACTATTTTTTCGTCGACAAGGCTCGCTTTGAATCGATGGCGACCAGGAATGAACTGCTGGAATGGGCGACCGTGTTCGATCATCGCTACGGCACGCCCCGGGCGCCGGTCGAGGCGGCGCTTTCAAGCGGGCAAGATGTACTGTTCGATATCGACTGGCAGGGCACCCAGCAATTGCGCGAGAAAGCCCGGGACGATGTCGTCAGCGTGTTTATTTTACCCCCCTCGGCGGCTGACCTCGAAAAGCGCCTGCATTCGCGGGCCCAGGACAGCGACGAGGTGATCCGGGGGCGGATGAGCCGAGCCAGTCACGAAATGAGCCATTGGGCTGAATACGACTACATCGTCATCAATCACGACATCGACCAGGCTTTTGCCGAGGTGAAGTCGATCCTCCAAGCCGAACGGCTACGCCGCGAACGTCAGAGCGGTCTCACCACCTTTGTGCGTCAACTGCAGCGCCAGCTCGAAAAATAGACGATCAACTGATCGCTGCGCTTCGGGAAAGCCGAGCCATCATCTGTGTAATTCGCTGGTCGGCGACGTTTGACGGCGTGCCGGTGACAGCGCCCGCTGGTGGCTGATCCCAGAGGGTACGCCTGGCGCGCCCAAGCCGGTGAATGACTGCGCCGAACAGGCCAGCCGTCCCCATCGCACCTGCGATCGCGGCAAAAAGCAAAGGAATGGAAATCGCGTGGGTGTCTGATCCGGCATCCGCCGCAACCGGCGGAATTGTCCGGGTGTCGCCGGCAATCTTCTTGGTGGCCGAACTGGCCAGGGCGAATTGCAGCGGCATGTTGGGGCTCGTCGCCTCGGGCCATCTGAGGATGACGGGAGAGCCGGTCGCAGGAAGCGCCTCAGGCAAGCCGCTGACGACTTGCTGCGTCTCGGTGGCGGCCGATGAATTGGTGGCAGTCTCAGCGTTGAAGGAAACCAGTTCGGCGCGGGCATCCGCCACGGTCGGCGCGATGCGCAACTGTTCGGTGGGGGCGGACTCCGCTGAGGCGGTATCGGTGGATTTCGGACGCGGTGATTTCAGCCGGGCATCGCCGAGGTACCAACATTGCCGCTTGTTCGCCCGGTCAATCCGATAGTACCAATGGCTACCCGTTGAGGCCGCTCCTTTGGGAGCTGTGAGACAATTGTCGGCTTGGCTGGATTCCGCAGCGAACGCGGCCGATGCGAGAAGCATCGGGAAAAGGACAGGCGCGATTTTAGTAGCCCTGGCGGGCATGGATCAACTCCGCTGAATGATGTCTTGAGGGCCATCCTGAGCAAGGAGTTGGGTAGCAATGTGCTGCAATTCCGGAAGGGTGAGGGCGTAATTGAGGCTCGGCGCCGTCTTGCGGATCAAACGCAAGAGGCCACGCCTTAAGCGGGACCGGCGGCCTTACGTGCCGCGGAGAGTTCGCGCGCCATCGCCACAAATCCTGAAACCGGAACGGTCTCGGCGCGCCGCGTCGGATCGATCGCCGCCGCTGCGGCCAGCCGCGCAGGATCGATCGGCAGTGATTTCAAGCTTTGTCGCAGCATCTTCCGGCGCTGCCCAAAGGCCGCGGCGGCAACCTGTTCCAGGGCCCGACGTTCGCAGGGTTCGGGAGCCGCTCGCGGCAACAGCCTCACCACGGAGGATATCACTTTCGGTTGCGGCACGAAGGCAGCGGGCGAGATGTCAAACATGATCTTGGTTTCAGCACGCCAATTGGCAAGGACGGCCAAGCGCCCGTAGGCTTCCTCGCTCTCTCGCGCGACGATGCGTTCGGCCACCTCCCGCTGAAACATCAGGACCATCATGTCGTACCACGGCGGCCACGGTTCGATGGACAGCCAGTTGACCAGAAGCGCGGTCGCAATGTTGTAGGGCAGGTTGGCAATGATCTTCGCTCGCTTGTCGCCGAGCAGGGGGCGCGGATCGAAATGCAGGGCATCGGCGCAGACGATCTCGAGTTGACCGGGATAACGCCGGGAAATCTGCTCCAATGGTCCCATGGCCCGTTCATCGCGTTCTACCGCGATCACCCGCGCCGCGCCTTGCGCGAGCAGTGCTCTCGTCAAGCCACCGGGGCCTGGCCCGACTTCGATGACGGTTGCACCTTCCAGCGGTCCTGCGGCGCGCGCAATGCGGCTCGTCAGGTTGAGATCGAGCAGGAAGTTCTGCCCGAGTGACTTTCGAGCCGATAGCGCGTGTTCACGAATGACTTCGCGTAACGGCGGAAGGTCGTCGATCGCGCTCATGGACCAGAGGTACCGGCCATTCGCGCGGCAAGCTTGAGTGCGGCGATGAGGCTTGAGGGGTTGGCCTTGCCGCTGCCAGCAATGTCGAATGCCGTGCCATGATCGGGAGATGTCCGGATGAAGGGCAGACCGAGCGTGACATTGACGGCGCTGTCAAAGGCCAGGGTCTTGATCGGGATCAGAGCCTGATCATGGTACATGCAGATGGCGCAATCATAGTTCTGGCGCGCCGCGGCATGGAACATCGTATCCGCCGGCAGCGGGCCCCTGACGTCGATCTGTTCGCTGCGAAGCGTCGCCACGGCGGGCGCGATGATCGTCTGATCTTCGGTTCCAAGCGCACCATCTTCGCCGGCGTGCGGATTGAGGCCGGAGATCGCGATGCGGGGGCGGACGATACCGAAGCGGGATGCCAACTCTGCAGCAACGATGCGGCCGGTCTGGACAATCAAATCGCTCGACAACGTCTCGATGGCGGCGCGCAAGGAGAGGTGGATCGTTGCCGGAACAACGGCCAGTTCCGGGGACCACAACATCATTACGGGATGCGGGATCGGGCCGCCGCCCGCCGCGAGCTCAGCAAGATATTCGGTATGGCCGGGATGCTTGAAGCCTGCCCGGTACAGAACGCTCTTAGCGATTGGATTGGTAACGACGGCGCTTGCCTTGCCGGCAGCCACGTCGTTCACGGCCTGACGGATCGAGCTTGTGGCAAGCGGCGCGCTGCTAGCGTCAGGAAAGCCCGGCTCTGCCGTGGCGGCGACACCGCAGCCCACCACCGGCAGCGCCTCGGGAAAAATTCTGTCGGATTTCTCAGGGCTCGCATCGACGATTTCGATGTCGATACCGAGCACCTTGGCGCGCCGCTCAAGCAGATAACGGTCCCCGATCAGGTAAAATGAGGGAACATTCAGTTCCCTGCGCAACAACCACGCTTTGAGGGTGATGTCCGGACCGATGCCGGCGGGCTCACCGGATGTCAGCGCGATAGGTTTTGCCATTCGTCAACAGGATTGCGTCATCGATATTCGATCATCGCGGCGCGCCGGACATCTTGCAGATACGCCTTCGATTTCGCTTCATACTTTTCTTGATACATCTTTTCGCGAACTTCCCGCTTCTTGGGAGTATCGACGGTGGTCGGATTCCGGGCGCAGAGGGCGACCATTTCCACGCCCTGTTTGGTGATCTCGGGCGGGGTCAAATGGCCGATCGGAGTCTTGTCCAAGAGGTCGCGCAAGCTTGGCGGAATATCGGCCGATGTCTTGACGACAAGGTCGCGGATAGCCGCGTTCGGTGTGGATTTGAAAATTCCGTTAGCCTCTTCGCACGTCTGCACGCGGCCGCGCAAGGCTTCCGCCTCCTTGCGTCTGTAATCGACGGTGCTCGAGGGCGAACCGCGGGGAACGATCAGCACAAACGGCTGCATCTTGTATTCGAAGGCCTGCGTATTCTGTGCCTCGTCACCGCTCGCCTGCACCGCAGCCGCGACTTCCTTCTCCCCGACCTGAAGGCTTTCCTTGAACCGACCGCGAACCAGGCTGGTCCAGACCATGTCGGCCTTGATGCGGGCCTTGAACGTTTCGGGCCTGATGCCCTGGGCTTCCAGCGATTTTGCAAGCTGCTCGGGAGTCAGGCGCATGCGGGCGCCCATGGCCGTGAAGGAGGAGTCAACATCCGCCGAGGACGGATCGACGCCCCATCTTTTGCCCTCCTTGAGCTTCACCTTCTCGTCGATCAACAGATTGAGAACTTCCTGGCGCGACGGCTGTTTATGGGTCGTCAACACCTCCAGCTTGGTCCGCTGGTCGATGTCATAGTTGGTGATCGGGTCACCATTGACCATCGCGGCGACAGTCTGCGCACGGGCGGGAACCGCAGCGCATAGCGCCCAGATGATCAAACTTCCGAGAAGGACTGCCAGAGTTCGGTGAGGAAGCGTGGTCATGTTCATGTTGCTAGGTCAATCGAGGGGTCGTGATCCCCGCCTGCCGGCGGTCCGCCGACGGGTGTGGGTTACTGCACACCGCTAGCGGGGCTCGCCGAAGAGGATGAATTGGCGAGCGTTCGCAGACCGATCTGCAGCATGAAAGCGTGGCTTAAAACAGGCGGCGTGGTGCCCGGCGAATAATTGTAGGACGTCACATAATTTGCGGCGAGTACAAAGCAGTCGTCCACGTAGCCCGCGCCGACGATGTACTGGTTGATCTTGTTGGCCTCGAGGTCCCAGCGGGCGGCCCCGGTTACCACCCAGTTGGTCGCAAGCTTGATCGAACCTGAGCCGAGCAATCCTTCACGCCGGGTAAGGTAACCAAGCTCGGGCTGGGGGGCATAATTTCCGTACGTAAGGCTTACCGACCAGCGGTCGAAATTAGCGCGACCTTCCGCCTCGAAGCGGTTGATGTTGAGCGTCGCCTCATCCACCCGCGAGCGAACGCTGAACGTATAGGTGCGATTCGGGGAATAGCTGACACTACCGACATAGTCGGAGCGCGCGCGCTGAAGCCCGGAATCGACACCGGTGTTTGTCGCGTCGGCCACCGCATAGGAGTTCAGACCAAACAGCTGGTAGGACTGTCCAAACAGCACGTTGATCGAGCCGCCTCGGTCGAATTGGGTGGTGGACTGCACGCCGACATTGGCCCGGCCGCCGCCTTCAACGCGGTCATATCCAGAGAATTTATCGACGCTGAACAGGTTGCTGGCGTCGAACACCATGCTCTGCGCGTCCTCGTTGGGAAGCTTGCCGGCATAAGATTCATTCGGACGAATGATGACCTGCGCAATCGGTTCGATTGTCGTGCTGCCCCAGGGCTGCACATTGATGAAGGGGTAGCGATACTCGAGGCCCACTGTCGGCATCAGGCGCATGGCCTCGGTGTCGCCGACCGGGAGGAAGTTCGAAACGCCTGGCTGGTTTGAAATCGAGGCGTTGATTGCATCCGCCCGGAGAATGGCAAACGGCGTCCAGATCTGGCCAAGCGGGTCCGTGTAGGAACGGCGCCATCGTGCCTCGGCGGTCAGACGCGTGTAAGTTCCGGGAATGCCTCGCAAGAGGCACTGCGAAGGCATCCGGGCCAGCGGATCGGCTGACGCCACGGTGCAAAGACCGGATGTGTTCGCCAGCGTTGTCACGGGGTCGAAGGCGGCGGTATCTCGCGTCAAATTGGTGAAGTTGGTCTTGTAGCTGAACTCGCCACCAAAGATCGGGCTGTTGATGACGTTGGAATAATCGATCACCGGCAGGACCACCGGCACCACGCTCTGGTTGCCCGAGAAGCTGAGGTAATAGATCGTGCGGGCGTCAAAGAAGCTGCGGCTGCCGACACCAGTCAGATACAGCTGCGAAATCGCCTCGGTGGGCAGGCTCAAAAACGAACCCAGCGGATCCTTGTACTGCGAGAGCTTGTAGTCCGAGAAGAAGTAATAGTCGGTCAGCAGAACGCCGTCCCAACCCCAGGTCCATTTATCGTTGAGCGCGAACTGGCCTTTGGTGTCGATGCCGCCGCGGAAGGCGCGGTCGCCCGGTTGACCGGCGAAAGCGCCGGGATCAAGCTGGTCGATGCCGTAGGCGCGAATTTGATAGGAGCCGTCGATCAGCCTCTGCCGAAACTCGCCCTGCAGCAGCACACCCTGCTTGGTGGTGAAGCGCGGACTGAAGGTTGCGTCATAGTCGGGAGCGATCGCCCAGTAATAGGGCGTTTCGATGCCGATGCCATAAGCCGATGCCGAAGTTATGCTCGGCATCAAAAAGCCGGTCTTGCGCTTAACCGTCGGATCCGGCGTTGAGAAGAAGGGCAGGTAGGCCATCGGTACGCCGAAGAATTCGAGGCGCGCGTCCTCGAAATAAAGCATTTTTTCGGTCTGGTTGTGGATGATGCGGGCCGCCTTCACCTGCCAGAGCGGCGGCTTCTTCGGATCATCCTTACAGGGTGCGCAGGCCGTATAGACGCCGTTCTCGAATACCGTGTAGTTGCCGCTGGAACGGTCGGCCCGGGTCGCTGCCATCCGCGTCTGGTCGGCGGTATCGACGCGCAGGGAATCGACAAAGCCGTCTCGATAATCGTCACTGAGATCGATGATATTGGCGTAGGTGATCTTGCCGTCCGCATCGGTCATGCGGATGTTGCCCTCGGCGTGCAGGCGTTTGGTCTTCTGGTCGTAGATCACCCTGTCGGCTTCGACGCCGGTGCCGTTATAGAACAGCTGCACATTGCCGACCGCCGATACCCGGGAATTGTTGTAGTCGTAGTCCACCTCGGTCGCCTGGACGAGCATTTGCCCGGTGTTGGCGGTGGTGCGGGTCGGCGGGCGGGGCGGCCGCGGATTGTAGGTAAAGGTTTGGGCCTCAGCCGGGGCGGGCCAGGCAAGGCCGGCGAGGCTAGCGGTCAACACTCCCCAGGCGAGCGCGAAGGTCGCCCCAACAACTGCCATGGCAGCGCGGCGACGGCGCATCAGCATGCGTCGTCCGCGGCAAAGCGAACCTATCTGGCGGGCGGCGACAACGGCCACTACCCGTCCTCCTGATACAGCAAGGCCAAAAAGCCGGTGAGGCCACCCACACACACGGGCAGCCACGCCGCAGCGATCGGATGCATCAATTCAGCCTTGCTCAAATCTTCCGTTACTTTCGACAAGACGTAGAGCAGAAAGCCTGCTCCCACGCCACTCAAAACCATCTTTTGCACGCCCCCGAAACGGAAGAATCGTAAGCTCACGGAGGCCGCCAGCATTACCATCGCCGCCAGCAAAAATGGCTGCGCGATGAGCTTGTGGTATTGCAGCCGATAGCCTGCCGTTGCGAAGCCCGAGCTCTCCGAGGACCGGATGTAGCCTGGTAGTTGCCAAAATGACACAGTTTCCGGAGTGGAGAAGCTATTCCGCACCTGCGCCGGGGTCAGCGAGGTGGTCAGCTCCAGGGTGTCCTGGTCTATTGGTGGCGCATTCATCGAGAAGCGCCGCACCGACCTGAACAGCCAGTGCCCCTCTTCCAAAGTGGCCTCGCGCGCCTCGATCCGCTCCTTGAACTGCAGCGCGGCATCGAAGCGGAACACCGTGAGCCCGGTCAGCCGCTGGCCCTGCTGCTCGCTGCGGAGCGCATTGATGATCGCTTGCCCGTCGCTGTTCGCCTGGTTGATCCAAAACCCCGAGGCATCCTGAATCTCGCCCCCGGGCGCGGAACCGAACAATTCGGCTTCCATGCGCTTGGACATTTCTCTGAGGTTGGCGGACATCGGATTATAGCCCACGGTAGCAAGAACACCGAGCACGATGGCACTGACCAGGGCGGGCGAAATAAATTGCCAGGCTGAGACGCCGGCCGCGCGCGCTACCACCAGCTCCAGTCGGCGGGACAGCGCCAGATAGCAGGTCATGGCGCCAATCAGGATGCAGAAAGGCATCATCTTCTCGAGCAACTGCGGCACCCGAAACAGCGACGTCTCCGCAACCGTCCATGCAGACGCCGATGCAAGACCCGCGGTCCTCCTGACCATCTCGATATAATCGACCATCACCAGCAGCACGAAGATGCTGACAAACACGCCGAGCGCCGCGATCACAAATCGGCCGGCAAAATAACGTCCCAGGGTGTTTGTCATCATGCTCATGCGACGGCCGGCCGTCCGAGCAGCTTGAGGATGCGCGCATTAGAGCGGTTGATGGCCTCCGTCAGCGAGGCGGGCGGCTCTAGAACCACGCTGCGGACAATGACAAAAAGGCTTGCGCCGACCGCAAGGGCCAACAACAGATATTGAATGATGGGCGCGACTGTGGACTTCACGGCCGTCACCGAACAGGCGTAACCGGCCATGCGCAGGGCCAACACGGAAAGAATCGCGCCGGCGATCGAGAAATTGCGGCTCTGGCGCGTCGTGCGGGGAGCTCCGAGGAAGGCGAAGGTCAGAGCCGCGAAAGCGAAGGGATAGAGCGGAGCGATAAAACGGTCGTGCATTTCGGCGCGGAATTGCCCGGCCATCTGCTGGAAAACCGGGTCGGTCGGAGAGGGGGACACCAGTTCCCAGAGATAAAGCTCGTGAATGCCGAGCGTGACGTCGCGGCCCTGGTTGGCGAACTTCGACATGTCGAAGGCGTAGCTCTCGAAGGCCACCAGCGCGGGATCGTGTTTGCCGGCCTCGAATCGTTCGAGATTGCCGTCCTTGAGAACAAGGAACGAGCCGCGCTCGTTGTTCAGAACTGTGCCGTGATCGGCGATGATGGTGATTCTTTCCTTCGGATCGCGGCGGTCATCGACGAAAATGCCGACGAGGCGCCCCCCCGGTTGCCGCTCGCGAATCCGGATCGTCAGATTCTGGTCCAACTGGGCAAAGCGGCCGGGCTGCAGAACGTTGGTCAGCACATCCGCGGTAATCTCCGCGTCCCATCGCTTCAGTCGCCGCATGCCATCCGGCGCCAGATAGGCCGCGATGAAGGCGACCATCACGGCGACGATGAGGGTCGCGTAGAAGAACGGGCGCAACATTTGCAGAGGCGCGAAGCCGGCCGCGTTCATCACGATTATTTCAGAATCGGTCGCCAGCTTGTTCAGCGTGTGGGACATCGCAATCATTAGCGCGATCGGCGCGATGATTAGCGCGAGCGCCGGAATGACAAGCCCGGTGAACCCAAGAAAAGTCAGGATGGTTTGGCCCTGGCTGGTCATGAGGTCGATGCCGCGCAACGCCTGCGTGATCCAGATCACCCCGGTCAGGCTGATCAGGACCAGCGCAAACGACATCAACGTCGTGCGCAAGATATACCTGTCGATTGACCCCATGTTACCGCACGAACCCCGACCAGCCGAATGGACTAGCGGGCCAACCAACTCCTGACACCAGGATCCCCTGCTGGCTGTCCCGCGACATTTCCGGACTGCTTCACTTTCTCATTACCATCCCTTTGATCCGTCAACAAAATGGCCTGGGGAAGGCGCGCTTGATATATGGTTAATAAATCAAAGGATGTGGCCACCCGGCCACGGCCAGCGCTTGGCAGCGCCCGGCTCGACAGGCCATAGTGTTTTTCGAATCCGCTGGCCGCGCTTCCGCAGGCTTTCATCCCGCAATTCATCCGGTTTTTTTGGAGGATTTCATGCCCGACACCATCAAGGTCGGATTTGTTCCGTTTTCCGCCGCGCCCAAGGACGTGCTGGTGGTGTTTTGCGATGATGCGCTCAAGCTTGGGGGCGCGACGCGAAAGCTTCTTGGCAATAATGCCGGGCTCATCGCGCGCGCGGCCGCAGCGAATCAATTCAAAGGCAAAAGTGGTGCGCTTCTCGACATTCTGGCGCCGGCGGGTCTGAAGGCCTCGCGCCTGATCGTCGTCGGAACCGGAAAAACCGCCGCTGCCAAGGAAGCCGCCAAGGAAATCGATTACCTGAAGTGGGGCGGCACCATCGCCGGCAAGATCAGCCACGGCAGCAAGGCGGTCACGATCGTCGCGGAACTTGCAGGCGGCGAAATGACGCCCGACCAGGTCGCAGCGCTGGCTTCGGGCTTTCGCCTGCGTGCCTATAAGTTCGATCGCTACAAGACCAAAAAGAAGGATGGCGAAGACAGTGCGGTGAACGTGGATGTTGCCATCGCAGTCGGCGATGTCGCCGCCGCTCGCAAGGCATTTGCCGGGCGCGCACCAGTGGTGGACGGTGTGATCATGGCGCGCGAGCTCGTCAACGAGCCGCCGAACGTGCTGTTTCCGGCTGAATTTGCCCGGCGCGCCAGCCAGCTTCGCAAGCTCGGCGTCGGCGTCGAGGTTCTTGATGTGCCCGCCATGCAGAAGCTCGGAATGGGGGCGCTATTGGGCGTGGCACAGGGCTCGGCTCGCCCGGGTCGCACCGTCATCATGCGCTGGAACGGTGGCAAGCGCGGCGATCCGCCATTGGCCTTCATCGGAAAGGGCGTCTGTTTCGATACCGGGGGCATCTCGATCAAGCCCGCCGGCAGCATGGAGGACATGAAGGGCGATATGGGAGGCGCGGCCTGTGTGGTCGGACTGATGCAGGCGTTGGCGGCGCGCAAGGCCAAGGCCAATGTGATCGGCGCGATCGGGCTGGTCGAGAATATGCCGGATGGCAATGCGCAGCGACCCGGCGATATCGTCACTTCGATGTCGGGCCAGACCATCGAGATCATCAATACCGATGCGGAAGGTCGGCTGGTCCTGGCCGACGTGCTTTGGTACGTGGCCAAGAAGTTCAAGCCAAAATTCATGATCGACCTTGCGACGCTCACAGGTGCCATTCTGGTGGCGCTTGGCACCGACCATGCGGGCCTGTTCTCTAATAACGACGAACTGGCCGATCGGCTCATGAACGTCGGACGGGAAACCGGCGAGCGGCTATGGCGCCTGCCGCTTGGTCCCGAATATGACAAGCAAATCGATTCGCAGTTTGCCGACATGAAAAATACCGGGGGACGTCACGGAGGTTCGATTACCGCGGCGCAGTTCCTGCAGCGGTTTGTCGACGGCACGCCTTGGGCGCATCTTGACATCGCGGGCACCGCGATGGGCGCACCGAAGTCCGACATCAACCAAAGCTGGGGATCGGGTTTTGGCGTGCGGCTGCTGGAGCGGCTGGTCGCGGAATATTACGAAGGCGCAAAATAGCTTCCAAAGGGTGGGTGAGAATGACGGAAGTCCTATTCTATCACCTGCAAAATATGTCACTCGAGAACGTCTTGCCGCCGCTCCTGGAGAAGTCCATCGAGCGGGGCTGGCGAGTGGTGGTCCAGTCGACATCGCAGGAGCGCGCCGAGGCGCTTGATGCGTTGCTGTGGACATACCGCGAGGATTCTTTCCTTCCTCATGGCACTTTGCATGGCCCTGAGCCGGAGGCGCAGCCTGTCCTGATTGCCGCTGCCGACGGTAATCCTAACGGGGCCAAAGTTCGCTTTCTGATCGATAGCGCGCCGCTGCCGACCGATTTCGATAATTACGATCGCATCGTCCTGGTTTTCGATGGCGATGACGATGAAGCGCTCGCTGCGGCGCGGGAGGCCTGGAAAACCTGCAAGGCGCGGGGCCTGGATGCGACCTATTGGCAAACCGACGAGTTCGGCCGCTGGCAGCGGCGCAATTAGCCATCGATGGCTATTAATGATAAAGCGCAGTTTCAGCGGCGGGGCTTGCACTCAGCCACGGTAGTGCCGCAAAGTGATGGTGGGACAAATGCTTACCGGCAAGACGGGTGCCGGGTGGTCGCCGGCTCAGCGTTGGGTCTGGTGCCGGAATTGTCGAAGTTCGTAAGGCATCGCTGCGAATCCTCGCAGGTACTTCGACAAGATCGCTGCGCCAGCCGTTTTGAGATTCTGGTACCCGCGTCTGTTTGACGGCCTGAATGGGTTTGCAACAGAAGCGGGATCTTGTGGGGTGTAGGATCGTGCGAAATTATCAGCGCGTTGAAACTCAGCGCCTTGCGCCGGTATCGATTGCCTTGTTGGTTGCGGGCGGACTTCTGGCAGGCTGCTCAGGCGTCACCGAATTTTCATCCGAGCTGTTATCGAAAGATGCTCAGTGGTTCTCTCGGCCCGCGCGCCTCTTTATCAAGAACGTCTCCATCGAAACCCCGCCGTTGACTCCGGACAAGCCGGTTACGGCCGAAGATCTCGTAAGCGCGGACGGGGCATGCCCCGGGATGGTCGCAGGCCCTGCCGATGCCAATGCTCAATCGGGTGCGCCGGCGCCATCGACGTCAGGCACCGTGGCGCTAGGACACACCGAGTGCGATGTAGTACGCGGGATCGGCGCGCCCGACAGCGTCAACCTGTCGAATGATGCAAGCGGCGACCGTGTTGCCGTCGTCAACTATTCGCGGGGGCAGCGCGCCGGCATTTACACCTTCAAAGCGGGTCGCCTGGCGTCGATCGAGCGGGTGCCTCAGGCTGCCGAGCCGCCGAAATCGTCGAAACCCAAATCTCACAAGAAGCAGGCCTCAGCGCGCCAAAGCGGGTAATTATCCCGCGGCCCGTTCGTAATCCGCGCTTGCGCTGAGCCATTGTTCTTCGGCTCGCTGCAGGGCCTCGGACGCATTGGCTCGTGCCTTGCCCAATTGCGCGGCCTGCTGCGGATCCCGCGTGAACAGGTCTGGCAGCGCCAGCGCCGCATCGATCTTGGAAATGATATCGCTGATCCGGTCGATTTCCGCCTCCGCCGCCGAAATCCTCTGCTTCAACGAAGAGCGTTTGTCGGTTTGGCCGCGCTTGGGCTTCTCACGGCCGTCCTGGGCCGTTTCCCGCGAGGCGGTCCGACTGTCCTCCCCGGAGAGGACGAGGCGACGGTAATCGTCGATATCGCCATCGAAGGTCCGCACCGTACGATCGGCTACCACCCAAAGCTGGTCGGCGCAGGCTTCGATCAAATAGCGGTCGTGGGACACCATGATCACGGCACCAGGAAATTGATTGATCGCCTCCGCCAGCGCCGCCCGGCTATCGATGTCCAGATGGTTGGTCGGCTCGTCGAGGACGATCATGTTGGGACCATGGAAGGTCGCCAGTCCGAGCAACAGCCGCGCCTTTTCACCTCCCGACAGGTTCTTGACGAGGGTGTCGCCGGCCTTGCCGGAAAAGCCGATCCCGCCAACGCGAGCGCGAACCTTGCTCTCAGGCGCATCCGTCATCAGCCTTCGCACATGATCATAGGGCGAGGCATCCGCATCCAGTTCGTCCAACTGGTGTTGGGCGAAGTAGCCGATGCCAAGCTTGTCGGCCCGGGTAATGCGGCCGGAAAACGCCGGCAGCTTGCCCGCCAGCAATTTGATCAAAGTGGACTTGCCGTTGCCGTTTGGACCTAGCAGAGCAATGCGATCATCGTTGTCAATGCGCAACGTCACGCGGTTGAGAACGGGCCGGCTTGCTTCATAGCCGACGGATGCTTCATCCACCGCGATGATCGGAGGGGACAGCATCTTTTCGGGCGCGCGAAACGCGATCTCGCGCACATCCTCGGTTACCAGTGCCGCGACCGGTTTCATCCGTTCCAGCATTTTCATGCGCGATTGCGCTTGGCGCGCTTTGGTGGCTTTGGCTTTGAAGCGGTCGACAAACGCCTGCAGCCGCTTGCGCTCCTCGGTAGCCCGCTTGGCATGACGCGCGTCCAGCATTGCACGGGCCGCACGCTGCTCTTCGAAGGAGGAGTAGGTCCCTTTGTAGAGGGTAAGCCTGCCATGTTCGAGGTGCAGGATCTGATCGACCGATGTCTCCAGGAGGTCTCGATCGTGGCTGATGATAATGACGGTGCGCGGATAATTTGCCAAATGGCTCTCCAGCCACAGCGTACCTTCGAGGTCCAGATAGTTGGTCGGTTCGTCGAGCAGCAACAGGTCGGGCGCCGAGAACAGGGTTGCCGCCAGCGCGACGCGCATTCGCCAGCCACCGGAGAATTCCGAACACGACCGCAATTGATCGCCGGCGGAAAATCCGAGCCCGCTCAGGATCGACGCCGCACGGGCGGGTGCGGAGTGGGCTTCGATATCGACGAGCCGAGTCTGTATCTCCGCGATCCGCTGGGGATCATGTGCCGTTTCCGCCTCCTTCAACAGGGCATCGCGTTCCCGATCGGCGCGGAGCACGACCTCGATCAGGCTCTCCGGGCCGTCAGGCGCTTCCTGCGCCAGACTGCCGATCTGCCAGCGTGGTGGGAGTGAGATCGTCCCTTGCTCGAGCGGCAGATCGCCACGGATGGCCTGGAACAGCGTCGATTTGCCGACCCCGTTTCGGCCGACAAAACCGACGCGAGAGCCCGGCACGATCTGCACTGAGCCGCTGTCAATCAACAGTCGCCCGGCGAGTCGGATGGAAATGTCGGTGATGGAGAGCATGGCGGCTTTTCACCGGAGCCGCGGCAAAACGCAACCTGGAAAACAGCGAGCAGTTCGGCTCTTGGTGAGGGTTGCTGACCGTGTGGTGATCAACGAAGAGGGTGCGCCTGATCCCTCCGGCGCAGCTCCTGCATCAGATATTCAAGATGCCGGGGCAGTTTTCCTGTGTCCGGACGGCAATTCTGCTGGAGGCGTTCGCCGACGGCCTCGCAAATGGAGCGGAGGGTGCGATGATCCATCTCTTCGCTCGCTTTGTTGAATTTGGGCATCGCGTATTCCAGTTTGTTTGATCGGCTGTCGCGGCGCTCAGGGCCCTATTTACCGCTGCGGCAGTTCACCAAGTCGGTTGCCCGAAAGATGGTTCCGGCTCCGCCGGTGTTCCCGCCAACGAGGAAAAAATTCGATTAAAATTCGGCCGTTTTGTCCAAAAAAAAGCCCCGACCGGGGGTCGGGGCTTTGTTTCGGCAGTGCGAGTTCTGCTTAGTAGCAGCGGTTCACCAGCCTCCAGCGAGGACCCCAGGGGGTCGGAACCAGGCGTCGCACATAGCAGCCGCCGTAGGAGCCGTAGGCCATATAGGGGCCTCCAACGACGATTCGAGGGCCGCCCCAACCGCCGTGATGCCAGCCGCCGTGCCAGCCACCACCATGCCAATGGGCGGAAGCGGAGGTGGGTGCCAAGGCAGCCAAGCCCAGTGCTGCCACGGCCACAAGAGATAGTTTGCGTAACATGGTCATCTCCTCAGGTTCGGGTGCCCGAAGGCACATGCAATAAAACGCGGTCTGTAAGTCTTGGTGCCGTTTGAACTGCTTTTGGTTCGACGGCCTTTCGGTTCATTCAAAAACTTAACGCAGCAAAGCTGAACAAAGGGGTGCAGAAGGTTTCAGATAGGGTTCATCTTGGTGAAATTCCTGTAACTTCCGAGGAGGTTGCGACGTATCCGCGAGGCGCTCCGGGCCGGTCGCTTGCCGTTCAGGCATCGCGCCGATATAAGCCCGGCACCTCCTGTTGACCTCGTTTTCCAAGGGAAAAATCATGGCGATTGAACGCACATTCTCGATTATCAAACCCGACGCGACGGCGCGTAATCTCACTGGCGCGATCAACGCGGTGATCGAGAAGGCCGGTCTTCGGATCGTGGCCCAGAAGCGGATCCACATGACCCGCGAGCAAGCCGAGACCTTTTATGCCGTTCACAAAGCCCGGCCGTTCTTCGGCGAACTGGTGGACTTCATGATTTCAGCGCCGGTTGTCGTGCAGGTTCTCGAAGGCGAGAACGCCGTGCTCAAATATCGCGACGTGATGGGCGCCACCGACCCCTCAAAAGCGGCAGACGGTACGATCCGCAAACAATTCGCCAAATCAATCGGCGAGAATTCGGTTCATGGCTCGGATGCGCCGGAGACCGCGACGATTGAAATCGCGCAGTTCTTCGCAGGCAATGAAATCGTCGGCTGACCTCTCGGTTGCAAGCAAAACAGCTCCTGCAGGGCGCCGGGAGCCTCGCGTTGACAGAATTTCGGTCATCATTTGAAGCTCCGTCGCGTTCCAGGTAATCTCGACGGAGCTTCGTTCAGTTTGGCGGCGCCGTGCTTGCCAGCCCGGCGTTCGCTGATTTCGAGGTCATTATGAAGGTCGGCGCAAGATGATCGGATCTCGGAATCGGAGCATCGGGTGGACTGGCTGCGGCCAATGCTCGATCCCCAAATGATCGAAGCGTGGCTAAACCAGTTCAGCTTGGACTTGTCACAGCCGGCTTTCTGGATCGCTGTCGGTAAGATCACCTGGATCAACATTCTTCTCTCCGGCGACAACGCGCTCGTCATTGCATTGGCCTGCCGAGGGTTGCAGCCGCGCCAGCGTCTGTGGGGGATGGTGCTGGGATCGGCCGCGGCTGTGCTGCTGCGTATCATCTTCACAGGGCTCGTCGCAAAGCTGATGGAATTGGCTTACCTGAAGCTTATCGGTGGAGTGGCGCTGCTTGTCATCGCTACCAAGCTCCTGGTTCCGGAAAGAGAAGACGAGGACAGCGTCAAGCAGGCCGCGCATCTGTGGGCGGCCGTGCAGATCGTGGTGGTCGCCGATATCGTGATGAGCCTCGACAACGTGATCGCGGTGGCGGCAGCCGCTAACGGCAGTGTCGTGCTGCTGATCCTGGGGCTTGCCATCAGCGTTCCGTTGATTGTCGGCGGTGCGGCATTGATCATGGTGCTGTTCAACCGCCTCCCGATCCTGATCTGGGCAGGGGCCGCGCTGCTTGGATGGGTAGCCGGAGATGTGATGGTGACGGATCCGGCCCTTGAGCCGGCCGTGCGAGCTTTTTTCCAAGGCCCCCTGGGGCGGTGGGTCGATGCTTGGTTCGGCATGTTTGGCGGCTCGGCAGGCGAGATCATCGGCGGCTGCCTTGGAGCGATCATTGTGCTGTTGGTCGGAGCTGAATGGCGACGGCGGCGACTGCGGAGCATTGCGCACGCATCACGGGAATAGCGTCACCGTCGGAGAATTGCTCCGGAGCGGCCGATCAGGCGGCAGAGTTGTTTGAAGCGCCCGCCGACGCGATCGGCAACGAGATCGCCCATCCGATGTTCGAACACCAGCAGCAGTCTGCGGCCCTTGCTTCTAAAGTGCGTTGCCGGCAGTACGCCGGGCCGCGCGGCCGAGATCAGATGCGCGACACGAAAAGCGGCGCCGAGGATACGCGCGCGCTCGACCATGGCGGGTGCTATCAGATCGTGCACGAAGGAGGGCGGTTCGTTCTGCTCGCTCAGGCCCGCATAGCGGTAGAATACCGATAGCGCAATAAAGGCGCGCCCCTGGTGGCTGACAGAGCCGAAATTTCCATTGGTGACCAGATTGAGGGTCTGCTCCCCGCGATAGTCCGGATGAACGCGCCAGCCAATGTCGGAGAGCAGGCAGGCGGCGTGCCGCAACCGGCGGTCCTCGTCGGTTTCCGAAAGCTTGGCGATTCGGATGAATCGATCGGTCCAGCCAATGAGTTCTTCAGCGTGCTTGGCGGAACGCGACAACAGACCATTCAGGGTCTGCGCCGCGCAGATCAGACCGTCCTTGGCGCGCTCTGCCTGCGGCAGCATTTCGTAGAGCAAGCCCTCGCGGACGCCGAAGGTCGAGAACACGATGGTTTTCGGTCGGGCGACGCGAATGATGTATTCGAGCACCAGCGCGGCATACACCAGTAGCGGACGCCGTGCGTCGGCCACGACTTCGATGTCGGCCAGAATGTTGGCGGCGGCAAGCCGCCTCAGCCGGCGCGCAAAGTCCAGCGCGTCCGCTGCAGGAATGGTATAGCCGTGCATAACGTGCAACGGGTAGCCGCTTTGAACGATGTGGATGCGCGCCAGCGCGCGCCAGGTTCCGCCGACGGCGTAAAAGGTGCGGCCCATGCCCGCCTTAAGCTGGGCGATATCGGCCAGACCGTTCTTGACGATACGCTCGGCGCGCTTCAGTGATTTTTGCGAAGAGTCCTGCAACGCGAGGCTGCCGAGCGGAAGCGTGATACCGCGTCGAACCCGGTTGCCCTGGACGTCGACCAGTTCCAGCGACCCGCCGCCGAGATCACCAACGATGCCGTCCGGCTTGTGGATCCCTGAAATGACGCCCAGCGCCGAAAGCTGCGCCTCGCGCGGCCCAGGCAGGATCTCGATGTGCACGCCGCAGAGTTTTTCAGCCGCGGCGATGAATTCAGGACCATTGCTGGCGTCCCGACAAGCGGCAGTGGCGATGGCGTGAACACGACCAACCTTCATTATCCGGCAAAGCGCCCTGAAGCGGCGGAGCGCCGTCAATGCCTTCGCCACCGCATCGGCGGCGAGCAGGCCGGTGGTCTGAACCTCCCGACCCAGTCCACACAGCGTCTTCTCGTTGAAAATCGTGACCAGGCTTCGCTTCATCGACTCGTAGACGACGAGGCGGACCGAATTCGAGCCAATATCGATGACCGCGACGCTGGGTGGGCGATGCCGGGGCCGCTTCACTGCCGGTGCCCCTTACGATGATGGCTGACGCTCGTTGCGACGAGTAAGCCGGCGTGGCGAAGATTCTTTAAGTGACTTTCCACGGCCTGACAGACTCGGATTCGTCATGAAGTAATTATGGACGTTGAAGGGCTCTTCGCCTTTCGCCGCCTTCATACGCGTTGACGAACCATCGGGCAATAACTGCCAGCTTTGTTCGGTATCCTTTAGGTTGGCGACCATGATCTGTTCGAGAACCTGCTGATGAACGGTCGGATTTTGCATCGGACACAGGATTTCGACCCGCCGATCGAGGTTCCTTGGCATCATGTCGGCGGAGGAGATATACACAGCCGCTTTTGGGCTCGGCAAACCATGGCCCATTCCAAAGCAGTAAATTCGTCCGTGTTCGAGGAAACGCCCGATAATCGACTTGACGCGGATGTTTTCGGAAAGCCCCGGTATGCCCGGACGCAGGCAGCAGATCCCGCGAACGATCAACTCGATAGAGACGCCCGCAGACGATGCCTCGTAGAGGGCATCAATGATGTCGGGATCAACCAGTGAATTCATTTTCATCCAGATCGCGGCGGGTTTGCCGTGCCGGGCATGCTGGCTCTCGGCCTGGATATGCTCGATGATCCGCTTGCGCAGTGTAAGTGGAGACACCGCCATCTTCTCGATGTCGCTGGGTTCGGCATAGCCGGTGATATAGTTGAAGACGCGCGCGGCATCGCGGCCGATGGTCGGATCCGAGGTGAAATAGGAGAGGTCGGTGTAGATGCGCGCCGTTACCGGATGGTAATTGCCGGTGCCGGTGTGGACATAGCTGGTGAGACTGCCGCCCTCGCGACGCACCACCAGCGAGAGCTTGGCATGGGTCTTCAGCTCGATGAATCCATAGACCACCTGCACGCCAGCGCGCTCCAGATCGCGTGCCCAGCGGATATTGGCTTCCTCATCGAACCGCGCCTTGAGCTCGATCAAGGCGGTAACCGACTTGCCGGCTTCCGCCGCCTCGGCGAGGGTCCGCACGATCGGGGAATTGTTCGAAGTGCGGTAGAGCGTCTGCTTGATCGCAACTACATCGGGGTCACGCGCCGCCTGCTGCAGAAATTGCACGACGACGTCGAAGGACTCATAGGGATGATGGACGATCAGGTCCTTTTGCCGGATCGCCGCAAAGATATCACCACCATGATCGCGGACCCGCTCGGGATGACGCGGCACGTAGGGGGTGAATTCAAGATCGGGCCGGTCGACTCGGGTGAGTTGCGACAATTCGTTCATCGCCAGCACACCGTCGACCAGGAACACCTCGTCGTCCGCGGTTGACATCGCACGCTTGACGAAGTCCCGAAGCTCCTCCGGCATGTGCGCCTCGATTTCAAGCCGGATCACCGAGCCGCGCCGCCGTCGTTTCAGCGCGGTTTCGAAAAGTCGCACCAGGTCTTCGGCTTCTTCCTCGATTTCGAGTTCGGAGTCCCGGATCACGCGAAACGCGCCCTGTCCCTTGACCGTGTAGCCAGGGAAAAGCCTGCCAATGAACAGGCTGGTCGCCTGCTCAAGCGTGATCAACCGCACCACGCCCTCCTTGTTGGTGGGTAGACGGATGAAGCGATCGATCTTGCCGGGCATTCGGATCAACGCGTTCATCGTCTTGCCGTCGCCAACCCGGGAGAGGTGCAGCGCCATCGTGAAGCCGAGGCTTGGGATGAACGGGAAGGGATGGGCGGGATCAATTGCCAGCGGGGTCAAGAGCGGGAAAATGTTGTGCAGGAAATGGTCCTCGACCCAGGTCCGTTCCGCCTTGGTCACATCACGGCCGTCCACCAGAACAATGCCGGCATCGGCCAGGGTCAGGCGGAGATCTCGCCAGATCGCCTGCTGGTCGATCGCAAGGCGTGAGACGGTTTCGTTGATGAGCTGCAATTGCTCGGCCGGCGTCCGGCCGTCGGGACTTCGTTCAGCGATGCCGGCACGGACCTGGGCCTTGATGCCCGCGACGCGGACCATGAAGAACTCATCGAGATTGTTGGCCGAGATCGACAAAAACCGCACCCGTTCCAGCACGGGATGCCTGGCATTGACCGATTCCTCGAGGACCCGCCGGTTGAAATGCAGCCAAGACAGCTCACGGTTGATGAAACGCTCCGGCTCAGAAGCAATACCGGCTGCGCGATCCGGAATTTTATCAACACTTACAACGGATTGAGCGGATTCCATGAAGTTATTTCCAAAAACTTGGGCGCTGCCTGCCAGCTATCATGCCATAGGTCTCAGCAGCATGTGAAACTTCGGTGACCGTTAAATGACATCAGGGTTTCCGGTTTTCTTCGCGTTAAGCCCGGACCCGAGGTGGCTCAGCGGTTGCGGAGCAGCTCGGAGGCCAAAGCCCGCGTCACGGGCCGGCCGCGTCGAAGGCCTTCGGTATCGAGTAATTCGACGATCTTTCGAGCCGCCACAAAGGAGCGTTCAATCCGCGCCGACAGAAAGCTGACGACGCTTTCGTCGACGGAAAGCTGGCGATCGGCACAAAATTTTACAATCAATGCCCGTAGCAGGTGATCGTCCGGTGGCAGCAACGCTACGACCGGGACGGCGCGCAAACGCGAACGCAAATCGCTGAGTTCCACCGGATACGTGGTGGGAGGCGTCCGGGCGATCATCAGCACGAATGCCTTTTCTTCCCGGGCCAGGTTTATCAGGTGGAAAAGCGACCGCTCGTCAAATTCCGAATGATTCAGATTCTCGAGCACCACGGCGCCGGTCGCCAAGGCCGCGGGCACGGTTGCGGCGGTCAAGTTGTGCGCGGCAACGGAACGCGCTCCCGTGCGCTCGGCCCAAATCGCCGCCAGATGCGTTTTGCCGGATCCTTCAGGGCCGACCAGCGATACGATCCGGTTCGGCCAATCCGGCCAACTGTCGATCAGCGCAAGCCCAGCCGCGTTCGCCGGACCCTCCATGAAATTATCGCGGGTGAGGCTCTCGCCATGCGGCAAGGCCAGGGCCAGTTGCCGAGGTTGAACGCGATCTGCCACGCGGTCGCTCCGGTACGAATATTAACCTGTTTCGATCGTGCTCATGTGGCGGGTCCACTCCACGAGATAGAGCGACACCGAGGCCAATGTAAAGACGGTGACCAATCCCATCAGGATGAGGTCGTAAGGGGCCGATTTGAAGCCGAAGCCGAGGGCGGCGAGTACCAGCGCGGCGAAGGCGACCTGGCAGACGGTATTCAACTTCGACACCATCAGGGGCTTCATCGGAACCGGCTTATCGAACAGCCAGGACACGATCACGGCGGATACGATCATGATATCGCGGGACACTACGAGGATCACAAGCCAGCGCGGTACCGCCCCCCAGATCCCGAGCGCGACATAAATCGAGACGAGGAGCGCCTTGTCAGCCAGGGGATCGAGCAACGCGCCGAGCTCGCTTGCCATGTTGAAGCGTTTGGCCAGGAAGCCATCGACCGCATCGCTGATGCCCGCGATGAGGAAAATCGCGAAGGCGATCTGCATTTGGCTGGAGGCGATAGCCCAGACGATCAGCGGGACCAGCAGAATGCGGCCGAGGGTAATGATGTTAGGTATGCTCACGCAACAAGTCCCGGCTGCCGGCCCGGCGACAAAGTTCCGAGCTTTGCCGCGCCGGTGAGCACCTTCATAGTACAAGTGAGGGCCGCGAGCGAGCCATTGCGCCCCGGCGAAATCCGACGTAACCACCCGCTATCATCTGGAATCGGGCATGACGGATCGTAAGACTGGCCTTACCTATGCGGATTCCGGCGTCGACATCGATGCCGGCAATCGGCTGGTGGATATGATCAAGCCGATGGTGCGCGCGACCGCCCGGGCGGGGGCGGACGCCGAAATCGGCGGATTCGGTGGGTTGTTCGATCTGAAGGCGGCGGGCTTCAAGGATCCGGTGCTTGTCGCTGCCACCGATGGCGTTGGCACCAAGGTCAAGATCGCGATCGACACCGGCCTTCACGCCGGTATCGGTATCGACCTCGTCGCCATGTCCGTGAACGACCTCGTGGTGCAGGGGGCTGAGCCGCTTTTTTTCCTGGATTACTTTGCCTGTGGCCGGCTGGACCCCGAAGCGACCGCGGCGATTGTGGCGGGCATCGCCGAAGGATGCCGGGAGTCAGGCTGCGCCCTGATCGGTGGCGAAACGGCGGAAATGCCCGGCCTCTACAAGGACGGCGACTACGACCTGGCCGGTTTTGCGGTCGGCGCCGCCGAGCGAGGAACCTTGCTGCCCCGCCCCGACATTCAGGCGGGCGACGCGGTGATCGGGCTTGCCTCGTCCGGCGTGCATTCCAATGGCTTCTCGCTGGTACGGAAAATTGTCGAAATGTCAGGCCTTGGTTTTGACGCCCCGGCGCCGTTCTCGCCGGTGATGACCCTTGGCGGCGCGCTGCTGGCACCGACGCGGCTCTATGTCCGCTCCTGCCTGCGCGCAATCCGCGAGACCGGAGCAGTGAAGGGACTGGCGCACATCACCGGCGGCGGCTTTACCGACAATATTCCGCGCGTGCTGCCCAAACACCTTGGCGTCGGCATCGACCTGGCAAGGTTGCCGGTGCTGCCCGTGTTCAAATGGCTGGCCGAGCAGGGACGCATCGCCGAACTGGAGTTGTTGCGCACCTTCAACTGCGGCATCGGCATGGTGGCGATCGTGCGCGCCGATGCCGTGGAACGGGTGACCGAAGTGTTGGCGGAAAGCGGTGAGAGTGTAGCGTTGCTGGGCGAGGTCATTCCGGCGACCGGCGAGCAGCGCGTGGTTTATAACGGTCATCTCGACCTGACGTGGTAGCGCCCGTGAAACGCCGCGTCGCCATCCTGATTTCCGGACGCGGGTCCAATATGGTCGCCTTGATCGAGGCCGCGGCCGCGCCTGATTTTCCCGCCGAGATTGCTGTTGTGATTTCAAACCGGGCCGATGCTGGCGGGCTTTTGAGGGCGGCCGCGCTCGGGGTGCCCACGGTGACCATCGAAAGCAAACGGTTTGGCAAAGACCGAGCAGCATTCGAGGCGGAATTGCAGTCACTACTCGATCAGCACCAGATCGAGCTGATTTGCCTTGGCGGATTTATGCGGCTTTTCACAGCGCCCTTCGTCAAGCGGTGGCACGGCCGGATGCTGAACATTCATCCGTCGCTTTTGCCCTCCTTCCCGGGCCTCGAGCCGCACGCGCAGGCGCTGAAGGCCGGCGCGAAAATTTCAGGGGCGACCGTGCATTTTGTCATTCCGGAGACGGATGCGGGTCCCATCGTCATGCAGGGCGCGGTCCCGGTCCATGATGACGACACCGCCGATACCTTGGCCGAGCGCATTCTCATGATCGAGCATCGGATCTATCCGGATGCGCTGCGGCTCGTGGCGAGTGGCCAAACCAGCATCGATGGGGACGTGTGCAAAGGTGGTGGCGTGCCGCTCGACGGCGTTCTCATCGCACCATCAGTGCGGTGATAATTAGGTTTCGACCGCTTCGGAACGCAAATAAACAAATCCCCCGGCGAACGGCCGGGGGCGCATCAGACCGCGATAACGGTGAGGCTTTTAGGAAACCTTCAGATTTTCAGCTGAGCTTTTGCCGCGATTTTCCACAAGGTCGTATTCGATCACCTGATTCTCATTGAGGGTCGAGAGTCCTGCGCGCTCGACAGCCGAGATATGGACGAACACGTCCTTATCGCCGACCATTGGCTTGATGAACCCATAACCCTTTGTCGGGTTGAACCACTTGACGGTGCCTTTTTGCATCGCCTGTCTCCTAGTCTGGACGAAAAAAAGACGTGGCCACGTGCAACGTGCCACGCCACAAACGGGCTTCCGGAAGTCTGCTCAATTTCTCAGTCGCGAAACGCACAGTCGAACGGCCTAAATCCGATTGTAGAGATATTGCAACACGATTTTGGCAAGTTAGCAAGCGGGCGGCTCTCGACGCGGTAATCGCCTGCTGCACTGCATCATCAGCGGCTGTGGCCGTGGAACCACAATATCCGCTTTCACGCGCTGGACGAGATCGTGACCGATTGACGCTCCTGCCCAAACAGGGGCAGATCGATCAGACGCATTGCTACGCGAGATTTGGAATTGAATTTGCTGAGCGACCTTTTTGGGGAACGAAGTCAGGTCACCTGGCTTCGGCGGGCTGGCCGCCATCGCCCGGCCGCCTTCCTCGTATGGTTGATGACTGCTGGAGTACCGACGTCGGCTTTGGCCGCTAGCGCGCCGCGTCAACCATTGCCTGCCGACATCAATGCCGACCTCGCTGCGGGCATTGCATCACTCGATCTTACCAGCAATTTCCTTGAACGATGGGGGCAGCAAGTCAGCGGCGGCCCGAACGGCGCGTGGAAAAATAATCCCGAGGGTGGCGGTGCTTCCGAGACCACCGAGGCTCCGCGCTTCCGTAGCTGGGTCGAAGCCTATGGCGTTGCGGCCACCAACGCAGCGCAGGCCAATTTTGCCGGCGACCGGCGGCAGACCTATGGCAGCGTAGCAGGACTTTCCGCGCGCCTGACGGGCGGCATCAGCCTCGGCGTTTCCATTGACCAGAGCTCCACAGCCATCAATGTCCCCATGGCCTTGCAGTCTGCAAAGCTGGACCTCACCCAACTTGGCATTCAAGGTTCGATCGACAAGGGTCCATGGACGTGGGCATTTGCGCTCGTGCATGGGATCGGCCGCATCGGTTCAACTCGCGACACTGGCTTTGGTAGTGCCGAGGCGAACTACCACGGACAGGTCGACGGCGCGCTTACCGAACTTAGTTACTACTGGAGCCTTGATCAGAGCCGTATCGTGCCCAAGGCGGCGCTGGAATATGTGCACGCTTCGACCGATGCGTTTCAGGAGACGGGAGGCTTTGGCGCGGTCGCAGCCTCTGGCATCAGCATGGAGCGGGCTCGGCTGTTGGCCGGCGTCGAGGTCGGCCACTACTGGATTTTTGACCAGAAGGTTTTGGACCTCCTGGCCTACGGCAAGTTCGTCGATAACTTCGTGCAGAATGTGGGATCGGCGACGGTCAGCCTTGGCCCGCAGACGATTACCGTCCAAGGCATCGGCGAAAGCCAATATGGGGCCGATGCCGGAGCATCGGCTTCGCTCAACATCAATCGCAGCGCGCGCGTCTACGTCAATTATGACGGCAAGTTTCGCACCACCATGCAATCGCACCAGGGCACTCTGGGCGTGGAATTGAAGTGGTAGCTGATCAGATCGGCGTTCCCATGGCGTTAGCCGCGGTCCACCCTGACCACGCGACCCTTCTCGATCGCCAGTGCAAGCTGACCGTGTTTCAAGGCGAGCGCTGCTTCCCCGAATAATTCGCGGCGCCAGCCGTGAAGGGCGCTGACGTCAGCGTGATCATCGGCGGCGATCTGTTCGAGATCATCGACCGTGGCAATGACCTTGCTTGCCACCGCGTGGCGCTCCGAGGTCATCCGCAACAGTACTTTCAAAAGCTCGACCGTTGCCGCGCCATTGGAATTATTTCGTGGCTTCTCGATCTTCGGCAGGCTCGATGGGTCACGCGCCAACCCGCGTTGAACGGCGGCGACGATATCGGTGCCCCATTTGGACCGATCAAACCCCTTGGGCAGGGAGCGAAGGTGAGCCAGTTTCTCAGGCGTGGTCGGGGCGTGGGTCGCGATATCGCCGACCGCATCGTCCTTGAGGATGCGGCTGCGTGGAACATCGCGGCCCTGCGCTTCCTGTTCGCGCCAGGCGGCGACTTCCATTAATACCGCCAGCTCGCGCGGTTTGCGGACCCGCGTTCGCAGCCGCTCCCAGGCCCGTTCGGGATGGAAGTCATAGGTCTTCGGTGAGGTGAGAACTTCCATCTCCTCGCTGACCCAGTCGCTGCGGCCGCGCTTCTTCAGATCGGCATCAAGGGCTGCAAATACCTCGCGCAGATGGGTGACGTCGGCCAAGGCATAATGCATCTGCTCCTCCGTCAACGGTCGGCGCGACCAGTCGGTGAAGCGGTGGGTCTTGTCGGGTCGGTGCCCGGTGATGCGCTCGACCAGCTGGTCGTAGGCGATCGACTCGCCATAGCCGAGGACCATCGCGGCGACCTGGGTGTCGAAAATCGGATGCGGAACAATGCCGGCGCGATGCCAGACGATCTCGATGTCCTGACGGGCCGCGTGAAAGACCTTCAGCACATTCTCGTTGGCCATCAGGTCGAAGAAGGGCTTGAGGTCCAGTCCGTCGGCCAGCGCGTCGACGACCACTGCCTCCTCGCTGCTCGCCATCTGGATCACGCAGAGTAGAGGGTAGTAGGTCGTTTCGCGCAGAAACTCGGTGTCGACGGTTATGACAGGGTGGCGGGAGAGCCGGTCGCAGACAGCCGCCAGTTCCGAAGTGGTGGTAATCAGGTGCATGAACAGTCCATAGTGCTTTCGAGAACGGCGTTCGGCCGAAAGCGCTGGTCTGTCAAGGGGGAACGGGCGAATTCGAGCCTTGCGCGCCGCTTATGGATGCCTTTGAGCCCGGTTTTGAGATCAGGACTCGCGGAGGTGGCGGACCGGTCGGCGTCGGGCCGGCGAGGCCAGCACCACCAGGCAAAGCGCCAGGATCGCGAGACCGATGAATTCAAATGCCAGCAGGTACACAGGCCATACTCCTCTACAAGTCGCTCAACTTGTAGGGAAGCCTTTGACCGTTTCTTAACAATGGCCCGACCGTCGGCGCCCGCTGCGGCAATCGATTCCCAGGGTTAACGGTTCACGTCCCGCAGAACGTTTGCAACACCCGCTGATCCGGCGCCGGCGGCAAGCCATATTCGGCAAATTCCGGCTGATCGTCATAGGGTTTCGACAAGACCCGCAGCAATCGCTCGAAGGGCGCATAGTCGTCATTGGTCACCGCCGCGCTGATCACGGCTTCGATGCGGTGGTTGCGCGGTATAAAGGCGGGATTGACCGCGCGCATGGCGTCGCGTCGCTCGTCAGAGGAGCGCGCCTCTTCGCTGATCCGCCGCCGCCAGCGGCGTGCCCATGCATCATAGGCCTCGCCATCGGCAAAGAGCTGCCGCACATCTGCATCGCCTGCTGGATCGGCGGCAGCCTCGCAAAGGCCGCGGAAGGTGAGCGTAAAATCCGCCTGATTGGCGGCCATGGCGTCGAGCAGGTCCTGGACCAGCGCTTCGTCACCGTCGCGCTCTTCCGAAAGTCCGATCTTGGCGCGAAGGCCTGTCTGGTAGGCTCGATTGAAAATGTCGGCGAAGCACTCGAGGATCTCCTGAGCCTCGGCGATCGCCTTCTCCTGGTCGTCCGAGAAAAGCGGCAGCAGGCATTCGGCAAGACGCGTCAGGTTCCACAACGCGATGCGCGGCTGGTTCGCATAGGCATAGCGCCCCATTTCGTCGATAGAGCTGAACACCGCCTTCGGATCGTACTGATCGATGAAGGCGCAGGGACCGTAGTCGATGGTCTCGCCGGCAATCGAGCAATTGTCGGTATTCATGACGCCATGGATAAAGCCGACCAAAAGCCAGCGCGCCACCAATTGGGCCTGGCGCTCCACGATGGCGGACAGCAGCGCGTGATAGCGGCGCTCGGAATGGCCCGTTTCCGGATAATGCCGGGCTATCACATGATCGGCGAGCCGGCGCACCCCGTCGGTCTCGCCGCGCGCGGCAAAATACTGAAAGGTCCCGACCCGAATATGACTGGATGCCACGCGCGTGAGGACCGCACCGGGCAGGGGCGCTTCACGCATCACCTGTTCGCCGGTCAAAACGGCAGCCAATGACCGCGTGGTTGGAATGCCGAGCGCAGCCATCGTCTCGCTCACAATGTATTCGCGCAGAACGGGTCCGAGCGCCGCCCGGCCGTCGCCCCGGCGCGAGAAGGGTGTCGGGCCAGAGCCCTTGAGCTGGATGTCGCGGCGGACACCGCTGGCATCAATCACCTCGCCGAGCAGGATGGCACGGCCATCCCCGAGTTGCGGAACAAAATGCCCGAACTGGTGACCGGCATACGCCATCGCGATCGGCGCGGCGCCTTCCGGAACACGCCGGCCAGCCAGGATTTCGACGCCTTCAGAGGAGGCAAGGCGGTCCGGGTCCAGGCCCAATTGCACGGCCAAGTTCCGGTTCAGCTTGACCAGGCGCGGGGCCACCACCGGGGTCGGTGCGACCCTGGCAAAAAAGCCCTCGGGTAGGGCGGCGTAGGTGTTGTCGAACGGAAAATGCACGGTCATTGCACCAAGATAGATACGATGCTGGATTAGGCAATCCGGGCTACCCGTGAGACTTGCGAACAGGCCCGTGCATCGGGCTTTGCCGCCAAAAAACCCCGCCCGTTCGGTTGCCGGGCCGGTTGGTGTCGGGTAAACCCTCAGCCTCTTTGGGGGGCCGAAAATCCCCCGATTCGATCCTTCGATAGTTGATCCAGGACATCATGCATCGTTACCGGTCCCACACCTGCGGCGCGCTCCGCGAGAGCGATATTGGTCAAAGCGTTCGGCTGTCCGGCTGGTGCCACCGGATTCGCGACCATGGCGGCGTGCTGTTTATCGATCTGCGTGATCATTTCGGACTGACTCAATGCGTGGCCGACCCGGATTCGCCTGCGTTCAAGGACGCCGAGAAACTCCGCTCCGAATGGGTGGTGCGGATCGACGGCAAGGTCCGCCGTCGACCCGAGGGGACCGACAATCCCGATCTGGCGACCGGTACGGTCGAGGTCTATGTCAGCGAGATCGAGGTATTGGGGCCTGCCGGCGAACTTCCATTGCCGGTGTTTGGCGAGCAGGAATATCCGGAAGACATCCGCCTCAAATACCGCTTCCTCGACCTGCGCCGGGAAAAGCTGCATCAGAACATCATGACGCGCGGCGCGATCGTGGATTCGATGCGGCGGCGCATGAAGGAGCAGGGTTTCTTCGAATTCCAGACCCCGATCCTGACCGCGTCCTCCCCCGAAGGCGCGCGAGACTTCCTGGTGCCTTCGCGTATCCATCCGGGAAAATTCTACGCGCTGCCGCAGGCGCCGCAGCAATACAAGCAGCTGTTGATGATGTCGGGGTTCGATCGCTATTTCCAGATCGCGCCCTGTTTCCGTGACGAAGATCCTCGCGCCGACCGGCTGCCCGGCGAGTTCTATCAGCTCGATCTGGAAATGAGCTTTGTCGAACAGGAAGACGTGTTTGCGGCGGTTGAGCCGGTAATCACCGGCATCTTCGAGGAGTTTGCCAACGGCAAGCCGGTGACTAAAAACTGGCCGCGTATCGCCTTCGCAGACGCCTTGCGCAAATACGGCACCGACAAGCCCGATCTGCGCAATCCGATCGTGATGCAGGATGTCTCCGAGCATTTCCGCGGCTCCGGCTTCAAGGTGTTCGCGCGGATGCTCGAAGACCCGAAGAACCAGGTCTGGGCTATTCCGGGAAAGGGCGGCGGCAGCCGCGCTTTCTGCGACCGCATGAATTCCTGGGCGCAAGGTGAAGGTCAGCCGGGACTTGGCTACATCATGTGGCGTGAGGGCGGCGAAGGTGCCGGGCCGCTTGCCAACAATATCGGTCCAGAGCGAACAGAGGCTATTCGCTCCGCCCTTCAATTGAAAGAAGGCGACGCGGCATTCTTTGTGGCCGGCGATCCCGCCAAATTCTGGAAGTTCGCGGGGCTCGCACGCACCAAGCTTGGCGAAGAGCTCAACCTGATCGACAAGGACCGGTTTGAACTGGCCTGGATCGTCGACTTCCCGATGTACGAATATAACGAGGACGACAAGAAGGTCGATTTCTCGCACAACCCGTTCTCGATGCCCCAGGGCGGGCTTGAGGCCCTGCAATCGCAGGATCCGTTGACCATCAAGGCGTTTCAGTACGACATTGCCTGCAACGGCTACGAAATTGCCTCCGGCGGTATTCGCAACCATCGGCCTGAGGCGATGGTCAAGGCGTTCGAGATCGCGGGCTATGGCGAGAAGGACGTCGTCGAGCGGTTTGGTGGCATGTATCGCGCTTTCCAATACGGCGCCCCGCCGCATGGCGGGATGGCGGCGGGCGTGGACCGTGTTGTCATGCTGTTATGCGGTACCAATAACCTTCGCGAGATTTCACTCTTCCCGATGAATCAGCAGGCTGTCGACCTCTTGATGGGAGCGCCGTCGGAGGTTGCGCCGAAGCAGTTGCGCGAGCTTCATATCCGGCTCAATCTGCCGCAGGGCTAACCGTCAAGCCGACGGAGCGGTGACAGCCTGATAAGGGGGGAGTGAATTGCCGTCCTATTCGGAAGACATCCACGCTGCGGCACTTGCCTATCATCGCTTGCCGCGTCCGGGTAAGCTGGAAATTCAGGCGATCAAGCCGCTCGCCAACCAGCGCGACCTGGCGCTGGCCTATTCGCCCGGCGTTGCAGCCGCCTGTCTGGCGATTGCGTCCAATCCGGCTGAAGCCGCCTCACTGACGGTTCGCGCCAATCTGGTCGCGGTGATTTCCAACGGCACGGCCGTGCTGGGGCTCGGCAATATCGGTCCGCTCGCCTCCAAGCCGGTGATGGAAGGCAAGGCTGTCCTGTTCAAGAAATTCGCCGGTATCGACGTGTTCGATATCGAGATCGCCGCCGATACGGTCGAGCGCGTGGTCGAGACGGTGGCGGCGCTGGAGCCGACCTTTGGCGGTATCAATCTCGAAGATATCCGGGGACCGGAGTGTTTCGAGATCGAGGCCCAGCTCAAGGCGCGGATGAAAATTCCGGTCTTCCATGACGACCAGCATGGCACCGCCATCATCGTCGGCGCGGCGGTGACCAATGCGCTGCTGCTGAATGGCAAGAAGCTGTCGGACATCAAGATCGTGGCTTCCGGCGCGGGGGCCGCGGCGATCGCCTGTCTTAATCTGTTGGTCTCGCTGGGTGCCCAGCGCAAGAACATCTGGGTCTGCGATATCGATGGCGTTGTCCATGAGGGGCGCAACACCCAGATGGACCGCTGGAAGGCGGTTTACGCGCAGAAGACCGACAAACGGGTGCTCGCCGAGGTGATCGGCGGCGCCGACATTTTCCTTGGCCTTTCCGCGGGCAACGTCCTGACGCCGGACATGGTCAAGCAGATGGCCGACAAGCCGTTGGTGCTGGCGCTCGCTAACCCGGCGCCGGAGATCATGCCCGACGATGCGCGGAAAGCGCGCCCTGACGCCATGATCTGTACCGGGCGCTCGGACTTCCCGAACCAGGTCAACAACGTCCTGTGCTTTCCCTTCATTTTTCGTGGGGCGCTCGATGTCGGCGCCACGGCGATCAATGAGGAGATGAAGCATGCCGCCGTCGAGGCCATCGCACAATTGGCGCGCGATCCGCCCTCGGACGCCGCTGCCGCCTTCGATACCGGAGAGACGCAAGGGTTTGGCCCGGGCTCTCTGATCCCGAGTCCGTTCGATCCGCGCTTGATCCTGCGCATTGCACCTGCCGTAGCCAAGGCAGCGATGGCCTCTGGTGTGGCGACCCGGCCGATCGCCAATTTCGATGACTATACCGCCCAACTGGAGCGCTTTGCCTACCGCTCGGGCTTTGTCATGAAGCCGATGTTCGCCAAGGCCAAGACCCAGCCGGTTCGCGTGATCTATGCCGAGGGCGAGGACGAACGCGTTCTGCGCGCCGTACAGATGGTGCTGCAGGAGCAGGTGGCGCGGCCGATCCTGGTCGGGCGGCCATCCGTCGTGGAGGCCCGCATCCAGCGTTTTGGCCTGTCGATCCGGCGAGGAGCGGATTTCGACCTGATCAATCCGGAAGACGATCCGCGTTATCGGTCCTATGTTCAGTCCTATATCGACGTCGCCGGCCGGCGAGGGGTGACGCCCGACGCCGCGCGTACGGTGGTCCGCACTAACGCCACCGTGATCGCCGCGCTGGCGGTCATCCGTGGCGAAGCGGACGCCATGATTTGCGGCGTCGAAGGCCGCTACATGAGCCATTTGCGGCACGTTAAAGAGATCGTCGGCTACCGTCCGGGCGCGAGTGACTTCGCGGCGCTGTCGCTGATGATCACCTCCAAGGGAGCCTATTTCATCGCCGACACCCAGGTGAAGCCCAATCCCAGCGCCGAGGAGCTCGCTGAAATGGCGTCGCTTGCGGCCATGCATGTGCAGCGCTTCAATCTCAAGCCGAAGATCGCCTTCGTCTCCCATTCCGACTTCGGCAGTTATGATACGGATTCCTCGCGCAAGATGCGCAGGGCCACTGCGCTTTTGAAGGAAAAACATCCGGAAATCGAGGCGGACGGTGAGATGCAGGGCGACACTGCGCTGTCCGAGGCTGCGCGCAAGCTGATCCTGCCGCATTCGGATCTCGAAGGAGAGGCCAACATCCTGATCATGCCGAATCTGGATACGGCCAACGTCGCCTATCAGATGATCAAGTCGCTGGCCGATGCGTTGCCGGTCGGCCCGATCCTGATCGGCCCGGCGCGTCCGGCCCATATCCTGACGCCATCGGTGACCGCGCGCGGGGTGCTCAATATGACGGCGGTTGCTGCCGTCGAAGCTCAGGAACTGGCTGGCCGCGCGCTGCCGATCATGACCGGCTGAGCCAAAGTTCTGCGAAGAGGCGGCTCACCGTTTGAAAAGCGTTGGGCTTGCGGCCATAATCGGTTGCTGCCAGACGCGTTCGGCGCAGCGGCTTTTCGGTGGGGCGAACCATGTCTGCTTTCATAGCAATCGGGCGCGTATTGTTCGCGATTATTTTTATTGTTTCGGGCGCCCTAAAACTTTTCGACCTCACGGCAACGGCCCAGGACATCGGGGCCAAGATTATTATTCCCGCGCTAGCGGAGCCTTATGTCGAACAGATCAAGGCCCTCACCGGTATGGAAATCAATCAGCTGCTGGCGATCCTTACCGGCGGCCTTGAATTGATTTGCGGCTTGATGATTGCCTTCAATCTGGCCGCGCGGTTCTTCGCACTGGTGCTGGTGTTGTTTGTGGCTGCGGCGACCTATTACTATCATGACTTCTGGAACCAGAGCGGAGTCGAAGCCAGCAACAACATGGTTCACGCCTTGAAGAACCTATCGATCGTCGGCGCATTGCTGATGATCGCGGGACAAGGACGTCGCCAGAAGGCGCCTGACAACGCCTATGGCGGACTTTAACTCTTCCGACGCTCAGAAAATCGCGTTCAAATGTTTCGCCGCCACGGCGTGACCGTGACCGCTTCCGCGGCATCGAGCACCTGAACGGGCCCAGCCTTGAGGCCGTGCGCGGCGAGCACCTGTTGCGGCGTCCGTACCGGGACGTTCGAAAAACACGGCTCGCCGCCGGGCAACCATACGCGTGCAGCCTGGGATAGCCAGAACGTATCGTAACGGTCCATGAACATGTCGAAGACGACGGGACCGCCGATGATCGCCACGGTGCCGGTCTTAACCCCCGCGTGATCGCAGGCACTCTCGAAGGCCGCTCCTTTCGGATTCCAGAGCGTGGCCCTGGGATTTTCAGGGTCCGCTGCCACGCCTTCGATTTTCCCAGTGAGGATGATCCGCCCTCGTCGGGGTGAGTTCGGTTGATCCTCGTAGGAGTTGCGGCCGTGGACGATGAGATCGGAGGCATCAAGCGCGTCGTTGAAGAATTTCTTGTCGCCTTCGAATTTCAATTCATCCGGCATGACATGACGGGCGTCAGCGAGCATACCGTCCGCCGACACGATGACATAACCTTCGATACGCAACACGGACATTTGCAAAGGCTTGTGCTGCGATCCCTATTCCGAAATCGTCTGAACGACGCTGGAAACAGGGCGCGAGCTGACAGTCGGCAATTTTGCTTCTTTTTGAAGCTGCTCGTCATACTGAGGAAGCGACTCCAATCGTCCCTTCGCCTTCATCTGCACGACCTTGTAGCCACCGGCTTTCAGCTTTCGCAGGAGTTCCGGAAGAGCTTCCGCCGTGTGCTTGTGGAAGTCATGCATCAGAATGATGCCTTTACCGAGCTTGTCCAGCTTCTTCATGGTCACGTCGATGACCTCCTGCGCATTACGCGCCTTGAAATCGAAGGAGTCGAGATCGCAGGAGAACATCGCGATGTTCCGAGTACCGAGATAGGTCACCATTTCCGGCGGATGCTGAAGCGCGGGGAAGCGGAAGAAGGGGGCGGGCGCGGTGCCACCGAGCGCCCATTTGACGGCGCTTATTCCCTTCTCGATCTCCTCCTTGCGCTGATCCTCGGTCAGCTTCTTGTTGGTCAGCGTGGCATGCGACCAGGTATGTGTGCCGATGGTATGGCCGGCGGCAGCAACCTGCTTGAGGATCTCTGGATAGTAGGTCGCATGCTTGCCGATGGAGAAGAAGATGCCGGTGGTGCATTCCTCCGCCAGTGCTTTGAGCACGGCGGGCGTATTGCCCGGCCATGGGCCGTCATCGAACGTCAGGACGACTTCCTTCTCTCGCAGGAAATCGAGCTGCTTGAAATGTTCAAATCCGAAACCCGGACCGCCGGTGGTATCGACCTCCACGACGCGGCCGATGCCGAGCGCATTCGGATTGGCGCAGGGTGGTTTGGCGGGGGCTGGAGCGGGTGCCGCGGAAGCCTGCGCCTTGGGTGCTGCGCTATTTGGCGCCGCGTTCTGCGACCATGCGGGTCCCGATGCCAATATGAGAGCGGCGCCTGCGAATAACAGGTTGGTTGCGATACCCATCTTTTTCCCCTCGCACTGATCCCCGGCCCATCAGGCGTGTCGCTTGTGAACGCGCTTTTCGCCTGGCGCTGAGCGTAACCTAGATGGAGCTCTGCCGCCACCGCAACGGCTTTTATCGCGGTTCACAACTTGCTGCAGGCGCGGGTTGTTGCAGGCTAGTCTCACGCCGACGCCTTGCACCAGGGCAGCGCCATCAGCGGCATGTAGTACCGGTTCCACTCGCAGATCGATTCCGGCCCCCGACGCATGAAGGCGTATTTGATCGGTTCGGCTTGTCCAACGGCCAGATGAAGGCCGAAGAGGGCTAAGCCGATCGGGTAGGCCCATTTGTGAAATCGGAGATCGACGAGACGGTCGAGCAGGATGGCGCCGGAAATGATGATCAGCGGATCGGTGAAAATGAAGTATTCCGCCTTGAGTCCGCGCCGAACGCCCAGCGCATCGATACCGATCGCGGCCAGCAGAAGCCCGAGAGATTGCAGAACGGCAAGCCGCTCGCCATGCCGCCATGCCAGCACCAGGCCAGGGACAATCAGCCAGACCAGGAACACGGTCGGCCGCGGTGAGGAGTGCAATACGAAGCTGTAGCGAGCGAGTACCGATGCCAGTCCGCTCACCAGCAACCACAGGGGCTCCAGCACACCCGCACCCTGAGCAGCCGCCGCAGTGCCTGCGTCGGCAAAGGTGAGCATCTTTTCCAGCGGGTTAAAGACAGCGATAACGTTGCTGGAGTTGTATTGCAGGTTAAGCACCAGCAGCGACACGGCTGCGCCGCCCGCTACCGCCACCATGGACGCCAGCGTTTCAAGCGGATGGACGCGCCAGATCGCGGCGAACACCATCATGCATCCGCTGGTCAGCACCAATAGCGCGATTTGATAGATGCCGAACCGGCCCAGCAGCAACGGATGAAACTGCGCGGCATCAAGCAACGCCCGGTCAAACCCTGTGACCATCAGGGGCCATGCTGCGAAGACGGCTGCGATCGCACCGGCAACGAGCACAACGGTGGCCGACCAACGACCCCATCCGCGCCGCCAGAATGGGACACTTCGGCTCAACAGGCTGCCAAACGGCAAGACGAGCAACGGCAGGGTGCCAATCAACAAAATGGCCTGCACCTTGTTCTCGAGACCGAGAATGCAAAGCGCAGCCGCCGCCGAGAGCGCCAGTGGGCGCGCCGCAAAAGCACGCCGACCGATCACGATGAGGATGAGTATCGCCAGGATGACAGGAAAGGCCGCGAGCAGTTCGCTCCGCAAAATCCTCTCATGCACCATGATGCCGCCGGAAAAGGCGAAAGCGAAAGCAGCGATCAGGGCAATGCGCCAGTCACGAACCACATGCCTTAGCATGAGGGCGAAAACGATCACGCAGCCGGTGGCGATCAGCCACGCCAGGATACGGCCCGCGCGGATCACACTCGTCATTGCAGCATCGAACGACGAGGGGTCAGCAGCCGGCGGGACGGTGCTCAGCGAATAAGGCCCGAGCAGACCGAGGTGATGCAAGAGGCTGAACCATGCCTTTACCGAAAGGATGGTCAGATAGGCGGTATGATCAAAGAATTGCTGTGACTTGCCGTCATTCAGGGCAAGGGCGTTGTAGACCACCATGAAATCCATGTCTGCGTTGCGCCAATAGATCAGCGCGTAACCGAACAGGAAAAATGAAAGGGCAAGACCGGCGACGATCGCGGTCAGTCCCCACCGCCAGCCGAGCCAGGTCAGGCGATCGAACGCATCGTCACGTCTGACCGAGGCGTCGGGAATACCAGCCGCGATGTGAGACGGGTCCATGAGAGGTCTTTCGGCGCCTTTGCGATGGCGAATGTGTCGCTATCGCAAGGGAACGAGGAAGTCCGTTCCTTCGCCGGTTTCGCCGGCGCCTATACCGAGATCGGAGACGATGATGGAGCTCCCGTTCGAGAGCAATTCAGCGATCCGCGACATAGTCTCCGCAGGCAAGCTCAGGCGATCGAGCGCCTCGCCCGCGCTGTCCGGCAGCACCGCCGGTCGGGTCTCGGCGGCGCTGGCAATCTTGCGCTTGTGTGCTGCCGTATCCGCCTCGTGCCGGTTGGCAGGAGGAAGCGATATCACTGACCAATGCAGCTGACTGGAATCGGCCTTATCGACCTCGGCGGTAAAAACATGCGTTCCCAGCGGATGTTCGCTGGGAGCGATGGTGACGGGCACGTCAAACAGGGGTTCAAAATTTTGGCGCACGTAAAGCTTGGCATCCTTGCGGCTGACAAATACTGCTATCTGCCCGATGCGCTTCGGCGGAGCCGGATCGGCTTTCGCGGCGGGGACTTCGCCTGAACGCGACGGATCCTTGGGGGCGATTGCCGCTGGCGCACCGCTATCCGTCTTTGGGGTCTCGGTCGGCGGCAAAGTCACGGAGGAGGAGGGACCGGCGTCCGACAGGGTGGCAGGAGGACTGGCCGACGAACTGTCGGCATCGGCGGTGCGGGTCGGATGCGCTCGTTCGGCGCCCGGGGTGGCGACGTCCTCATGGCCTAGCGTGGTGCGGAGCTCGGGAGCCGAAGCCGCCGCTGACGCGACGCTGTCTTGTGGCCCGGCCTGACCGCTCTTTGCCAAGGGTTCAGCGGGCGGTAGCCCGGCTTCGGCAGAGGGCGGGGCCGGTTTCCGACTCGCCAGCAGGGGATGCGAAAACGCCGCGGGGGTGATTTCGCCGGGAGTAATAATCACGCGTGCGCCCATTCGGGTCCAAGCCCACATCTTGATCGCAAAGGCGGTGGGCATCCGAATGCAACCGTGGGAGGCCGGATATCCCGGCAAAACGCCGGCATGCAGCGCCACGCCCGACCAGGTAATCCGCTGCATATAAGGCATCGGCGCGCCGCTATAGATGTTGGAGCGATGCATCTTCTGCTTCTGGATGACGCTGAACACGCCAAGCGGCGTCGGATGACCTCGCATGCCGGTGGAGACCGGGCTTTCGGCGAACAGCCCGTTGGCGTCGTAGAGTTTGAGACTTTGCTTTTCGATCGAAATCGCGATGATTAGCGGCCCCTGCGGCTTGGCCGTTTCCTTTGCCGCCAATTCGATTTTCTTTTCGGCATGGCGGCGAATTTTGGCGCGCCACGGCGGTGGCGGGGGGGCGGGCTGAACATATACGCTGGAATAAGAGGGCCAGTAATAGAGCGCAGCTTCCGCCGGCGAGGTCAGCGCCAGCGCGGCACTGGTGGCCAGAACGGTCCATAGCGCCCGACTTGGTCCGGCCCTCCCTGGACCACGATGGTCCGCCAGGAAAAAAGAAGTTCTGAGCCCGCGCATTGTGTTCGATCCCCTACCATGACCGTTAGTGTCGTAGACCTCGTACGCGTTCACCAGCGACCGCTTCTTTGCGTTCGCCTGCCGGGCAGGGTAACCAAAAAGTCTCACATTCAGTTAAACGCCGGGCTTATCGTGGGACCACTTCACCCGCGGGCCTTTCATCCTACATAGGCCATGATCCCTTGCATGGAGACGATCATGAACTGGAAAGTCCCCGGGCTTCTGACCGGGCGAACAAGTCTAATGGCGGCGCTGGTGCTGGTGGCGGGTTTCCAGCTGATGCCGGCCCGCGCCGCCGATGAGCCGGATCTCATTTTCCGCCGCTCGACGGTATTCAAATGGGTGAGCCCCAACGACAAACTGGCTACCTATGGGATCGACGATCCGGAGGTAGATGGGGTGGCCTGCCATTTCACCGTGCCGGAAAAGGGCGGCTTCAAGGGATGGCTCGGACTGGCGGAGGAGGTCTCCGATATTTCACTGGCTTGCCGGCAAGTCGGTCCGATTCATTTCAAGAATAAGTTCGAGCAGGGCGAAGACATGTTTCGCCAGCGCCGTTCGCTGTTTTTCAAGAAAATGCAGATCGTCCGTGGCTGCGATGCCAAGCGCAATGTGCTGGTCTACATGGTCTATTCGGACAAGCTGATCGAGGGGTCTCCGAAAAATTCGACCTCCTCGGTGCCTATCATGCCTTGGGGGCCCGCTGACACGTCCATCCAAAAATGCGCTGATTACATTCAGTAACGGCTACCGCCTATTTGACGGGCCTACACCACCTGCCGCGATTTCGTTCAGGCCCCTCAACAGAAAAGCGGTACTACCGCGCGATGGTCTGCCGGCATCCAATCAGTCGAACAAGTCCCTGCGGCGTGGACTCGGTCCCGCGATGGTATTGTCCACGCTGTTCGGACATGGCAACGCAAACGGCGGCGCGCTCGGGCTTCGCCACCGGCTGCGCGAAACGAACCGGTTGAGGTTGCAGGGGCGCCTCGTCGTCAAGCTCGATGTTGCCATCCAATGCATTACTCATGACCTTGTTTTCTCCGAAGAGTACGCAAACCACCGGCCCGAGATCATGCGCACGATATCGACAAAGTTTGCCGGCTCGCCGGCGCGGCGCTTCTTGATCAGAGAAAAGTTAAGAAGTCGCGTCACCTGACCCTCGATGACCTCGATGATCATTGGGAGCCTGGGTATTAAGCAGGTGATTACGACCAGGATACGACAGGTATAGAAAAGACCGATGTCGCCCACGCGAGTGGTGGGCGCGTGAATATACAAGGGTCGTAGGTCAGCCACTTCGGCGCGGCGGGAATAGAAGCCACGCTCCTATCGGGAGCGCGGCCCGAGACGCGGGACGCATTTGCGGGCCCAGACCACGCCCGCCGGGGTCATTTGCGCCCCGGAGACTTCCTTGATCTGGCCGGCGGGGCAAGTACCATCATCGACCTGAATTCGTTGACCGAGCCGCAAATTGCTGAGGTCCTGCTCGCGCGCCACCCGTTCAGCCAAAGCAGGACCGGCGAAGCCCGCCAGGATCAGCATGGATAACGAGAGGCGCCAGATGAGGCCGTGCGTCATGTGGCTTACCAAAGCTATTTGTTCTCGATCTTGAGGCCGTTCGGTCCAACATTGATCTGCAACCCTTCAGGCTGCTTCTTGGCCTGGTAGAGATTGTAGGCCAGTACGCCCACCACCACCAGCAACGCGCCAATCATCAGAAACAGAATATTGCGGTTACCGGACATCTCGATCCTTCCATGCCGCGGGAAAGGTCGCAGTGTAGGCAGCGCTCTGCGATTCTGAAAGTGTTCGCTCGTACCGCCTGTTTGACGGGCCTGTACCTCCTGCCGCGATTTCCTTCAGGTCCGTCAAATGGAAAGCGGTTCTGGACTCATAAAGTTCCCTCGTGCCGTAACCTTCCGAAGTTCATGCGGGGAGTCGCAACGAGGGTTCACGAGCTCCGGAAAATCGGCGCTAGTTGGCCCGCGATGGCCAAATGGCTGCGACCAACGCGTCGAGCCCATCCGTTAATGCGGCCGGGCCGGGCTGCAGGATCAGCGGCGACTTTATTTCAACGATGCGATTGTTCTGGACCGCTGGGATCTCGCTCCATCCCGGCCGCTGGCGAATTTTTTCCGGAACGACCTTCTTGCCGCACCAGGAGGCCACGATAACGTCGGGCAGGGCGAGCCGCACTTCATCTGCCGAGATGATCCGATCTTTTGCTGCCGGCCGCAATCGCAGATGGGGCAGGATGTCCGCTCCACCGGCGATGTCGATCAGTTCCGAAACCCAGCCGATGCCGCTGATCAGGGGATCGTCCCACTCCTCAAAATAGACTTTTGGCTTCGGAGAAGGCCGGCGGGTGGCGGCAATATCGGCCAGACGCCGCTGATAGCTACAGGCAAGCGCTTCGGCTTTTGCGGTCGCGCCGACCAAGGCACCCAGCGCGCGGATCATCGCGAGAATGCCGGCAATGTCGCGATGATTGAAAACATGTACCGCGATGCCGGCACGAACGAGATCCGCCACGATATCCGCCTGCAAATCGGAAAACGCCAACACCAGATCAGGCTCGAGCGCCAGGATTTTTGGAATGTCCGCGGAGATGAATGCGGACACGCGAGGCTTCTCCCGACGCACCTGTTTTGGCCTTACGGCATAGCCGGAAACTCCGACGATCCGGTCCTGTTCACCCAACAGGTATAGTGTCTCGACCGTTTCTTCCGTGAGGCATACGATCCGCCGGGGGGGATATTCACGCATGGCTTTTAAGTAGGCTCCACAACCTCAGGCACTTTCGGAAGCCGCTACACTGATCGGCCAACTTGTTCAAACGCACTCTTTTCATTCAAGATTTGCTTGAAAGACACGTTGAGTTCTGGATTCGGAACTCCGGCTTCTCACTTACCTTGAAGGTAATGGATTCACCCTGGCGGTCGAGATCAATTGCATGGGTATTCCAGAGCGAAATTGAAGCCGAAATTGAAAATGGGAGAACGTCATGACTCCGCTAGAAAAAATCAACGCTATCAGGCTTCCCTTTGCGGAGCTCAAGGGAGTCATGTTCATCGAGGCGGCAGAGGATCGCGTGGTGGCCAGGATGCTGGTGCGAGCCGATCTCTGTACGCTCGGTCATACCATCCACGGCGGCGCAATCATGGCTCTTGCGGACACGGTGGGCGCGGCCGCCACTGTGATCAATTTGCCGAAGGGATCGAAGGGCACCACCACGCTGGAGAGCAAGACCAACTTTGTTGGTGGCGCCAAAGAGGGCGAGACAGTGCTAGCTACCGCCACGCCTGTTCACCGCGGCCGACGAACGCAGGTTTGGCAAACCCGCGTCGAAACCGAAGCCGGTAAACCGGTGGCGCTGGTGATCCAGACCCAGATGGTCCTTTAGCAGCCGACGCTGGCTTCGAAGCCTCACAGGCTGAGGTGTTCACAGATCCGCCGCCTTGAAATCCATGCTGCAATGCACAATATCGAGTCCCTAGGGATTCGACGCCTCCTCGAGGGATTCCATGAGGAGTTGCCATGAAATATCAAAACGACCGCCCGCGCATCAAAGGCTACGTGCGGACATTGCGCCAGCGTGAAGAATTACCGCTGTTGCGCGACCATCTGCTGCGTCTGGACCGCGAAAGCCGGTACGATCGCTTTCACGGTGTGATCGACGATAGTTTCGTCGAACGCTATGCTGCCCGATGTGCCGATGACGGCACCGTTATCGTCGCCTATCTCGAAGGCGGCGAGGTCAGAGGGGCGGCCGAATTGCACCCGCCGGAACAAGCCGTCGATCATGTGCCCGAAATCGCCTTCAGCGTGGAGCAAAGCGTTCGGCGGCAGGGGGTCGGCAGCATTCTATTCACGCATCTGATCTCGGAGGCGCGGGTGCGTGGCTATCATCGCCTGCGAATTACCACCGGCGCCCAGAATCAGGCGATGCGCGCTTTGGCCCGCAAGTTCGGCGCCCATCTGGAGTTCCGCTATGGTGAGTCCACGGGAATAATTGATCTGGATCGTCAACCCCGACCGCCACTGACACGGCTTGCCGCAACTGCTGTCATCGATGTGGTTCGCGCCGCCTTGCAGATCCAACGGATGGGCTGGGCCACGGTCTTTAGAATCTATGGCCTCGGCGATAATTACGGCACACGGTAGGTCTCAGCGTGGTGCACGGTCCGTCTGACCTTTCTATCGAGCGCAGCGCTTTCGTCGTGCGTTGCGTTGCTGACGATACAGACGAACGCCCGTTTCCCGGTTGAGCGATGCGTTTGCATTTCGCCTGGTAACGGATGCGAGCCGCTGGCGACAGGAATTTTCGCCGCCCGCCTCTCTTGGAGCAGAGATGCTGCAATTCGGATGAATTCGTTTTTCGTTTGGGGAAGTTCGGATGGAGAGCAAACTTCCTGCAAACTTTCCCGCCGAGGAGTGAGCACTCACGGCGTTCAGGAAAACCCCATTTGACGGGAGAGAGATGCAGGTGACGATCTTGAAAGTCCCAAGATCAAGTCAAAAGCTCAGGTGCCGGTTTTCCGGCTGACACCAAGCCGGCGGCCAACGCGTCGCTCCACCACGACCGACCGTTGCGCACCTTGCTCGCCGGCGATCACCCTTGTGGTCGACGATCGGGCCGAAAGACGCACGGTTTTTTTCACCTCAGCCCGAACGGCCTCAACCGGCAGGCCCATCAGCGACGCCGCGATCTCGGCTTGCTCTTCATGGTCATCGGTGATTCCGACCGCCGCGAAGATGGCTTCTTCGAGCGTTGGAGGCTCACGCCTGACGCGGCGGGTTCCGTATTTCGTATTCCAATCCTGACTCATCGCGGCTTCCTTGTCAGGTTCTACCTAGACCGAGACATGTTGCATTGCAATATGCCTTGAATATGACATCACTGCAACGCGGCGGGCAGACTCTTAATCTGCAGAGGTGAGAGAGGCCCGGGCGGGCGGCGCCAGCGGCTCCATCACCTGGGGCCATCGCATCAAAGCTGCGTGACCTGCCTCAGTGAGGGCGTAAATGCCGCGTTCGGTACGATCGAACCAGCCATATACGTTGTGCTGCAAAATCTTCGGCGCATCGGGAATATCGGACTTGAGGTCGCGGACCCGGCGCGGACCCCGGACCAGGGCCGATGCGCAAGCCAGAGCCTGCTGGCGGTAGGCTGTCATGATTGGAGCGCGTGTACTGCCGCCAAGCGCAGGGTCCCCGCGTCGCCGCTGATGTTCGGTCACCAGGCGCGAGCGCTTTTTCGGATCGCGACGCGGCACCGAACTGGGATTCACCAGTACCTCCACCTGGCCCGCGCAGGTCACGGCAAGCATGCCAAAGCCGAGCCGCCGGCAAAGATTGCGATAGCGGCTGTCGCTCTCGCGTCCCTTGCCGCGAACGGACATCCGTGCGGCAAGCCAAACTTCATCGCAGGCGCCGGCGCGGTCGACCGCTTGCAAGATGAGCTCGAGGTTGAAGCTTTGCTTGAGCTCGCCGATCACAACGACAGGCGATTCATCTCCTTTGAGGCCGACCAGATCGCAGCCGCCGACCTCGCCCTTCACGGCAAAGCCGAGGCCTTCCAGGAAACGCTTGACGGGCAGATAAAGCGCGGTTTCCACCGATGCGACTCCGAAGGCGCGGGACGCGCGACTCAACTCTCGAAGTCTAACGAAATGCTGCTGCGGTTACAGACGTCCCGGGACCGGAATCAGCGCACCGGTGATTCCGCTCGCGGCATCGCTCGCCAAAAACAGGATAACTTCCGCGAGCTCCGTCGGCCTGACCCATTTGCTGAAATCCGCATCCTTCATGCTGGCGCGATTGGCCGCGGTATCGATGGTTGAGGGCAGCACGGCGTTGACGGTTACTTTACCTTTCCATTCGGCTGCAAGCGCCTCGGTCAGGCGGTGCAGTGCCGCTTTCGAGGCCGCATAGGGGCCCATTCCCGCGTTGGCCTGAAGTGCTCCCATGGCGCCCATATTGATAATGCGGCCCGCGCCCGTAGCGGAGAGATGCGGGATCGCCGCACGGGAGGCGTTCAGCGCCGTCAACACATTGAGGGCGTAAAGACGTTGCCAGGTGCCGCCATCGCCGTCTTGCACGGTTTCATATGCGAAACCGCCGGCGATATTGATCAGGGCATCGAGCCGGCCGAAATGGGTGGCGGCCAGATTGATGGCATGGGTCGCTTGCGCAGCGTCCGTCAGATCGACAGAGCCGAGCTCAATCTGTGTGGCGCTCGCGGGCAGCGTTGAAGGTGCATGATCGATGGCAGCAATTTGCGCGCCCCGGGATAGGGCGGTTTCTGCGACAACCTTACCGAGCGCACCAGAGGCGCCGGTGATCGCGATAATCCTGCCGTCCATGTTTGTTTCGCGCATGAGTTTCCCCTGCTAAATCGGCGTTTCCCAAGTATTGACGATATCCGTATTCTACCGGATGTCGATTTGTAAAATTTGCAGTTTTTTCCTAAGCGGAAGGAAGTTGCCCATCTGCTAAGCAGGTGCATCGTGCAATCCAGGAAGTTGCCAAGATGAAGATGAAGTATCTGCCTGATCACGGTTTGCCACTCGTGCAGCTCAAGGAGCAGCGACGGGATCTGGTCGTCGCCCTGCAGAATCGCAATGGCCCCGTCAATGGATGGGAGCTGATGCAGATCGCCGCGGTTCAGCAGGCCATCTCGGCATTCGAGGATGTCATTGCCGATCTCGATGCCGAAATGGAAGCCGCCGCCTGATCGGATCAGCCGGCGAGATAGCGGCTTTCGAGCAATGCTCGCTCGGTCGTACCAACGCCCAATCCACGGCTGAGATAGTCTTCAATGCTACCGAAATCGGCGCGTGCCGCCTCGAAGCCGGCGATGAGAAAAGACTCTTCCACGGTGCCGATCGCCTGGCGGACTTCGATTGGAAGTGTCGAGACCTCCGGATCGTAACGGTAATAGCGATTGGTCAGGAGATAGTCCTCAAGGATCACATCCTCGGCGACGCCCAGGGCATGCAGGATCAGCGCGCAGGCGAACCCGGTGCGATCCTTGCCCGCCGTACAGTGGATGACCAGCGGTGCGCGGTCCTGCAACAGATGGGCGAACAGCGCCTGGAAACTGCCGGTGCTTCGCCGAACAAAGGATCGATAGCAGTCCCGCATGATTTCCAGCGCGGTTTCCGCGGAAGGCGGCGAACCTGATGCGAAGTGCTCGCTCAATGCCGTCACCACCGTGGGTTCGATCGGCAGCGAGTGGACCTCGATGTCGGGGATCGCGCAGCTTGCGAGACTTCTCTCGTCGACTCCCCGAAAATCGAAAGCGCTCCGGACGCCCAGTTCACGTAGCACCGCGGTATCGGAATGGGTGAGGTGGCCGAGATGATTGGAGCGGAATATCTGCCGCCATCGGACCAGCCGGCCGTCCTTGCCGGGATATCCGCCCAGGTCACGAAAATTGCTGGCACCTGAAAGATTGAGGTGACGGACGAAGGAGCTGGACATCAGCTTTTTCCGGAATGGCGTTCGGCGAAGCCGAAATGTATCGGGCGCATTGCCGCTACAATAGCGCCGTAACACTTCACTTGCAGCTCGGGCAGGCGTTTAACATTCGCAAGACTATGGACAACATAGCTGTGCGCAAAATGAAAAAAGGGTCGAAACGCTGGTTTCGACCCTTGGTTACACTTGATGGTTCATCGGGCGTCGGTGGCCGATGGATAGCTGGGGTGCCGGCATCAGTGATCCTGCCTCGATTTGGCTTCCTGAATCGCAGCCTCGTGGTACCAGCCGCTGCCGCTGATCGCTTCCACGGGTCGCTGAGCCAAATTGGTTCGGCCCTCGGTGTCAGTGCGTCGGCCGGATCGGTTTACGGCCAGACCCGACCGGCCCCCGATCGGGAATTGGTAGATCCTTGCGGACCCCTCTCTGCCTAATTGCATCTATGTCTCCCTGGTGCGTCGCTGCACCTGAACTCATGGTGCGCCCGACTTGTTCCGGTTTGGTTACTGAAATCGATATCGGAAATGCCCTCTCAGAATGCAACATGTTCAAAAGAAAATCATAAAATGTATAATTTATAGGCACAGCTGCTTTTGCTTGGGCAATAGGCGGGACGGATGCCGCTGTCAGCCCCGTCGACTTAAAAGTGCAGCAGGCGCGCTGGAAGCGAAAGAAAATTCCACGGCATTGCCTGTTTCTTAAACGAATGCGCGGCGGCCACCGGGAACGCCGCCAGATCAGGCGAAAGTCAGCTTCGACTGCGATGGTGCACGATCCGAAAACAGCGGGCGCTGCGCCGCTTTGCCACAACTGTTCTCGCTCGCAACGCGCGGCACGGGCCCGGAAGATGTGATTTCGCGCTGCGGCAAAGTGGCACGTTAAATGCTTAGTAACGATTGGCCGATGGTGGCCGGGTACGCGGTGAGGGGCCGGACAAAGCACCACTAGGTTCCCGCCTTTTGCATCATCAACTCAAGAGAGAGTTCAATGACTAAGTACAAGCTCGAGTATATTTGGCTCGACGGGTATACGCCGACACCGAACCTGCGCGGCAAAACGCAGATCAAGGAGTTTGCTGCTTTCCCGACACTAGAACAGTTGCCGCTGTGGGGCTTCGACGGCTCTTCAACGCAGCAGGCTGAAGGTCACAGTTCCGATTGCGTGCTGAAGCCGGTCGCGGTGTTCCCCGACGGGGCGCGCACCGACGGTGTGTTGGTGATGTGCGAAGTGATGATGCCGGACGGCAAGACCCCGCATCCCTCCAACAAGCGCGCCACCATCCTTGATGATCCCGGTGCGTGGTTTGGCTTCGAGCAGGAATATTTCTTTTACAAAGACGGTCGTCCGCTCGGCTTCCCGGCCTCCGGTTATCCGGCGCCGCAGGGCCCGTACTACACTGGCGTTGGGTTCTCGAACGTCGGCGACGTCGCCCGCAAGATCGTCGAAGAGCATCTCGACCTCTGCCTGTTCGCTGGCATCAACCATGAAGGCATCAACGCGGAAGTCGCGAAGGGCCAGTGGGAATTCCAGATCTTCGGCAAAGGCTCCAAGAAGGCTGCCGACGAAATGTGGATGGCTCGCTACCTGATGCTGCGTCTGACCGAAAAGTACGGCATCGACATCGAGTTCCACTGCAAGCCGCTCGGCGACACCGACTGGAACGGCTCTGGCATGCACGCCAACTTCTCGACCGATTACATGCGTACGGTCGGCGGCAAGGAGTACTTCGAGGCGCTGATGGCGGCCTTCGACAAGAACCTGATGGACCACATCGCTGTGTACGGTCCGGACAACGACAAGCGTCTGACCGGCAAGCACGAGACCGCGCCGTGGAACAAGTTCAGCTACGGCGTTGCTGATCGTGGCGCGTCGATCCGCGTGCCGCACTCCTTTGTTAACAGCGGCTACAAGGGCTATCTGGAAGACCGGCGTCCGAACTCTCAAGGCGACCCATACCAGATCGCTTCGCAGATCCTGAAGACGATCGCCTCGGTGCCAACGTCCAAATCGGCCGCTGCCTAATTGATACGAAGGATCTCATTTCAGGTCCTCATCTGATTGTCGCAATCCGCCGAAGCCGCAAGCTTCGGCGGATTTTTTCTATTTTTGGGCATCGCTCGCCAAAGTCACCGGTCCGGAGCGCCGCTTGAAATCTGAGCGTGAGCGGGGCTAACTGCGGTTCATCATGTTACGGTCTCCGACATCGCCTTCGTTCGCTGCCTGGCTTGCTTCTGCCGCGATGCTGCTTTCGTCGGTGGCAACGCTGGTTGCGCCAGCCTATGGACAATCGGCCGACCTGGTCCTGTGCGACCGACTGGCCGCCGATCCAACCGATCCCGACAAACCGGCCGACGTCAAAGGTGTGGCCAGTGTCGCGCCATCCGATGTCGCCACCGCGATCAAATTCTGCAGGACCGCCGCCGGTGCTTCGCGGCGAGCAGCGTATCAACTCGGTCGCGCCTATGCCTCAAACGGGCAGGCGTCAGAGGCCATGGCGGCATGGCGCAGGGCGGCTGACAAGGGCAGTACCTCCGCTATGGTCGAACTCGGCGTTCTCTACGGCACCGGGACCGGGGTGACGAAGGATGAAGTCCAGGCGCGCAAGTTGTTCGAGCGCGCGGCCGAGGCGGGCAATCCGCGCGGCGTCAGCAACCTTGCCGCGCTTTCCAGCGCAACCGGTGGATCGACCGATCCCGCGCGCGCGAGGGCGCTGTTGGCCAAGGCCGCCGAAACCAACGCCGAGGCGCAATATCAATTGGGTCTGATGCTCGCAGATGGCGTTGGCGGCGCGAAGGACGATACCGGCGCACGGACCCTGTTTGAGAAGGCCGCGGCGCAAAACCATCCCGGCGCGCTGGAGCGGCTTGGCGCTTTCGCCGAGGAAGGCCGGGGCGGAGCGAAAGATCGCGATGCCGCCAAGGGCTATTATCAGCGGGCGTCTGCGCTCGGCGATGAGGATGCGGCCAAGGCGCTCAAGCGATTGGAGTGCCCCTATGCGATCAAGGACAAGCAGGGAAAGCTTGTAACCAATCTCTGCTTTTGACCCTTCCTCGGAATTTCTTATCGAGCGCTGCGTGAGACGGCGCTGCCTCAGCTTGGGGATAAAGTCATTACACGGCGCTGCATGGCTGCGTCTCGTGGGCAGGAAGAGGATGTGCTTGATCTGATATCCTTACTCAATACCCTGCACCTGCGCGGGGAAACGCGACTTCGCGGTCAAGAAACAAAGCAGGGAGAGGCCCTTTGAAAAAGCTGCAGGGCAAGGTGGCGGCCGTGACAGGAGCCGGTGGCGGCATGGGACGCGCTTATGCGCACAGGCTGGCGAGCCTCGGTGCCGACGTTGCGATTCTCGACATTGATCTGAATGTCTCGAAGCGGTTTGACGAGCAGCTCGGCGGCGAGACCGTGATGGATGAGGTGCGCGCGATGGGCGTGCGCAGCATCGGCGTCGAGGCCGATTTGTCGAACGAGGAAAAGGCCCGCGCAGCGATTGAGAAAGTCGTAAAGGAATTGGGTGGCATCGATATCCTGGTCAACAACGCCGGCGGTGCGGTCACCCCGTATGAGAACAGCACGCCCAGCACGAGCTCGCACGCCGATACACAGCGGCTGCTCGATGCCAATTTCTGGACCACGGTCAATTGCTGCCAGGCGGCTGTGCCGCACCTGCGCCAGCGCAAGGGCGGTGTGATTGTCAACGTCACCACGCTCGGTGTTGACATCGAAGGCAGGCAGGCAAGCTACGCGCTGTATTCCGCGGCTAAGGCCGCGGTGATGCGTTATTCGCGGTCGCTCGCGGTCGAACTCGGGCCGGACGGAATCCGGGTCAACGTCATAGCGCCCGGCGATGTGGAAACTCCCCGCGTCAAGGCCGCAGCGAAGGCTCGCAACTTTGTCGCCTCTGATCGCGCTAAAGACATTCCGCTCCGTCGCGTGGGGCAGGCGGAAGATGTCGCCGGCCCGCTGGAATTCCTGGTGACCGACCTCTCGGCTTATGTCACCGGCGAATGCGTCCGCGTCGGCGGTGGCCGACATCTCGTCGGATAATGAGGCCAAACGCCTGCGGCCGTGAGCGGCCCTGACTTAACCAAGGAGCTTTGGCAGCAGCATGGAATCCAATGTTCCGCTTGATCTCGCGGCCTCGGCCTATATTGTGCGCCGCGACCGGTATTTGACTGATCAGAAACTCTTTTGAAGGGAGGAATGGATGAAGAAGTTGCAGGGTAAGGTTGCGATTGTGACCGGCGCGGGCGGCGGCATGGGACGAGCCTATGCGCATCGGCTGGCAAGCCTAGGCGCCGACGTTGCCATTCTCGATATCGACCTGAATGTCTCCAAAAAATTTGGCGAACAGCTCACGGCGGAAACGGTGATGGACGAGTGCCGCGCCATGGGCGTGCGCAGCATCGGGGTCGAAGCCGATCTGTCAAACGAACAGAAGGCCCACGAAGCGATCGAGAAGGTCGTCAAGGAATTGGGTGGCATCGATATCCTGGTCAACAATGCCGGCGGCGCGATCACCCCGATCGAGCACAGCACCGCAAGCACAAGCCCGCGCGCCGACACCCAGCGGCTGCTCGATGCCAATTTCTGGACCACGGTCAATTGTTGTCAGGCCGCGGTCCCGCATTTGCGGCAGCGCAAGGGCGGCTCGATCGTCAATGTCACGACGATTGGCGTCGATATTGAAGACAAGCAGGCCCGTCTGGCGATGTATGCCTCGGCGAAGGCTGCGGTGCTGCGCTATTCCCGGTCGCTCGCGGTCGAACTGGGGCCGGATGGAATTCGGGTCAACGTGATTGCGCCCGGCGGGATGGAAACGCCCCGCGTGAAGGCGGCTGCGAAGGCCAGAAACCTGGTAACCCCCGAACGTGCGCTTGGCATTCCCCTGCGTCGCCTCGGCCAGGCCGAGGACGTCGCCGGCCCGCTGGAATTTCTGGTCACCGACCTCTCGGCCTATGTCACCGGCGAAGTCGTTCGCGTCGGCGGCGGCATCCACCTCGTCGCCTAGCCTCCTAATCCCCTGCGCAAGCCGGCATCGCTTTTCGGATGCGCTGCTGCAAGGACTGCAGAAACAAGAGGACTGCAGAAACAAAATGCCCGGCGACGAGCCGGGCATTTTTTCGTTGGCGTTCTATTGCAGCGGCATCGGCGGACGAACCACCGGGCCTTCGTCATCGGCCTCGGTGATGGCCGCCGGCGGAGGAGGCGGAGCTGTATAGCGAGTGTTTGCCGGCGGATAAGGCGGAGCCATTCGCGGCGTGGGCGGAGGATAGGCCGAGGCCTGTGCGTTCGCGGGCGGAGCCAGCGGCCGCGAGGAGGCATAGAGCGGCTGGGGCGAGCCCACCGGGCGCGGCGGAATCATCCGCGCTGAAGCGGCCGGCTTTGGCTGCGCCGGCTTCGGGGAGGCGACATGGGCCGCCATGGGGCGCGCGCGAGGCGTCGGCGCGGCGGCCGCATCGCTGGCTTTGGCTTCATTGGCCTTTGCGAGATCACGCGCCATCTGGTCCTGTCCCGCCTTGAGGTCGGCGATCGTTGCCTTCAGCTGTTCGATCGTCTGCCCCATCGCGGCGATCTCACCTTTGAGCGATTGCACGGACAGCGCGCTATCGACTGCTGGCGACGATGAGGGCGCAGGCTCAGCGGAAGCCGTGGCCTGCGATACAGAACTCGGCGGTGCGGCTTGATCGGTCGGCGCCGCCGCGGACGCCGATCCGACCGTTTTGGGCGAAGAGCCCGGCGCGGATGCGACCGCGGCGTTGATCTTGCCGAGGGATGAGATCATCGCTGGAGGCGTCCATTCGGCAAGGCTTTGTTTGATCCTTCCGCCATAGTGCTGCCAGCTTGCCGCTGCCATCGCGCTGACGAGGGCGAACAAAAAGCCCGCCAGCGTCCGACCCATCCATCGGCTTTTCGGCCGCTTCTCGACGATCGGCTCGATGTTGAAATCGCTGGCGCGGCGGGGCGCGATGTCGACCGGCGGCTGCCAGTCAAGGCGCGGCGGCCAATTCTGGCGAGTGTCCGTTACGGGCACCTTAGGCGAGGTCTGCGGCTTGTCAGAGACGAAATCGTCGCGGTGCCAGCCGAAATCCAGCGACGCCAGATCGCGCGCCATCAGTTCGGAGGGTTTGGCATTCAGTGTTGCCGGATCGGGTTCCTCGCCCGCGGATGAATCCGGTGCGAAGGGCACTCGTCCATGCGCCTCGGCGCTCTCTTTCGGCGCCTCGATATCGCGCTTGATATCGGCGAGTACCTTGTCGGCCCAGCTCAGCGCCGCATAGCATGACAGGTTGTCGTGCGGATCGTTATCGGTCGAGATTGGCGGAGCAAGCGAAGTGGACATCGGCCGTCCTCCCATTCCCTGAGAGATTTGCGCCCACAAATCTCTGGGAATACTGGCGTTGATGAGCCTTTCCACGAGTCCAGCCCGGTATGACCAAAGCAAGGCGAGGATATGAAGAGGATAAGGAGAGGTTGCGGCGGTTCCGGGCGGTGCCTCCGGGATCAAAGCGCCATCCGAGCAGGAATCGCGTATGCCTCTCACATAGGGCTTATCGCGCAGGGCTATCGCGCAGGGCTTAAGGCGCCGGGCTGCGGATGGCTTGCTGGCTGAGAATGCGGCGAGGGTAATGGATCGGCGTCAAATCGGAATTGTTGCGGCGCTCGGCACGGCGCAGACGCTCGCCTGGGCGTCGAGCTATTATCTCCCGGCGATCCTCGCTGATACCATCGCGCGCGATCTCGGCATCTCCGTGAACTGGGTCTTCGCCGCGTTCTCGGCTTCGCTCGTGATCTCCGGCTTGCTCGGACCCCGCGTCGGGCGGCAGATCGATCGCGTCGGCGGGCGTCAGGTGCTTTGTGCCTCCAATATCCTGCTGGCGGCGGGACTGGCCCTGCTCGGCGCATCGACTTCGCCCTGGATGATGTCGGCGGCGTGGCTGCTGCTCGGCGCCGGCATGGGGCTTGGTCTTTATGATGCCGCCTTCGGCGCGCTCGGGCGCATCTATGGCAGCGGGGCGCGCGGCTCGATCACCGGCATCACGCTTCTGGGTGGCTTCGCCAGCACGGTCGGATGGCCGCTCAGTTCGCTCGGCCTTGAGACCATCGGCTGGCGGGAAACCTGTTACGCCTGGGCGCTGGCGCACATCCTGATTGGCCTGCCACTCAATCTCCTGCTGCCACGTGCCGCCAAGGCAGTTGCCACGGTTGCGCCCACGACCAAGCCGCGCATCGCCGTGGATCGAACCATGGTGCTGCTGTCCTTTGCGTTCGCGGCCGCCTGGACGGTGACCTCGGCGATGGCGGCGCATCTGCCGCGCATTGTCGAGGCGTTTGGCTCAACGCCCTCGCAGGCCGTGTTCGCCGGCATGATGATCGGCCCGGCGCAGGTCGCCGCGCGCGTGATCGAAGCGAGCCTCTTGAGCCGCTTCCACCCGCTGGTCTCGACGCGCATCGCCTGTCTCACGCATCCCCTGGGCGTGGCGGTCATCGGCATTTTCGGTGGCGGTGCGGCGGCGGCGTTTGCGCTGCTGCATGGCGCGGGCAACGGCATCCTGACAATCGCGCGGGGAACGCTGCCGCTCGCGATCTTCGGACCGGTGAATTACGCCTATCGGCTGGGCGTAATGGGCGCGCCGTCGCGGATTTGTCAGGCGCTCGCGCCGCTTGCCTTTGGACTGCTGATCGAGCCGTTGGGACGCGGGATCCTCGTGGTCTCGGCGGGGCTCACGCTATCGGCGCTGGCCGCGCTGATGCTGTTGCCGAGCAAGGTCTCGTCGGTCGGGGAGAGGGTGTGAGCGGGCCGGTCGGCCGCCCCACGTTGATGAGCGGCCATTTGCTCTGACTTGCGATTTTCTACGCCTTGCGCACGAACTCCGACTTCAGGTTCATCGCACCGACACCGTCGATCTTGCAGGCGATGTTGTGGCCGTCCGTGGCATCCTGCAGGCGAATATTCCGCACCTTGGTGCCGCCCTTGACGACGGAAGACGAGCCCTTGACCTTGAGGTCTTTGATGACGATGACGCTGTCGCCGTCGGTAAGAACGTTGCCGTGGGCATCGCGGACACCGGCCTCCTGCGGCGCTTCCGCCGTAGCCCCTGCCGTCGCGCTCCATTCATGAGCGCATTCCGGGCAGACCCAGAGATCGCGATCCTGATAGGCATGCACGGAATTACACTTTGGGCATTTCACGGAGTCGGTCATTAGGCTCATTTCCTATCCGAGGGCGAGGCGCACCGTAGGGGCGCAAGCGGACAAAGCAAGAGCAAGTTGAGGCGAGAACGTGAACTGACCGTGCGAGTTCGGCTGCGATCATGGAGCTGCCGGCTGATTCACGCGTAAAGCGCGCGGGTAAGGTGTATGTCACTCTCGGACGCTTGAAGTTGCCGACTGAGCATGGGCGGTGTCGTTTCTATGTGCCCAACGGTTTGGCGCGCCTCCTCGCCATGCGTTTGCAAGCTTACCATTACAATTTGATGCAATTCCCTGAGCAGTTGGTAAGACCTCGCGCATAGGGTGCAATCGTCCGAGGATTGCACGTATGTATGCTGTCAATAATTCTGCCCGCGCCTTGTTTCTTGCCATGATTCCCCTTGCGGTTGCGCATGCGGTGCTTGGGGCGTTGGCCTTGCTAGGCGCCAAAGCGACCCAGCCCGGGTTCTTCTTTTCTCCTGATCAGGCGTTGTTGCTTTACGCCGAGCGTACGGCCACCGATGGCGCTCTGCTGTTCGCCGGGCACTATATGCTTCGCCACCGAGCTATCTCGAGCCGACTGGCCTACACGCTGATGGGCGGCTGCGCCGCGGCGCTTGGCTATGCGATTGCGATCCACCACAGCGTGCTCCCATCCGATGGGGGCACCGAACTGACGGTGGGACTGCTGCCGGTCACGGCCGGAATGATTGCGGGATTTCTTTACGGTCAATTCGCAGGACTTGAGTCGGTGAGACATTCTCACCCCCCGTCGGTATCCGACGAAAAGCCGGTTCTGTCGTCAGCTTTCGACGGCCCGACCCGGGTGCGTACGTCGGCTGCGGCTATCCTGATCGCCGCCTTGATGCCAGCTGTATTGACGACAATTCTGGCCATTTCGCTCTCGTCGCTATTGCCAGGTTTCACGACCGCCATGAGTACCGAATCCAACGCCGTGATTGCCGCCGCACTGCCAGCTCAACTCTTTATTACCATCCTGGTTACAAGCGTAGTGCCGTCGGCAATCTTCGTGCTGTGCATGCATCACGTCACGCGGGCTTTGGGCCGTCATCGCGCAAGGACTTACGCGACGGTTGGCGGCGCAATGGCCGGCATTTGCGCTTATCTTCTTTCGCCTATGATACCACTATTATCGGTTTCGATTTTGGTGGTTGTGGCGGTTGCCTACGGCGCAATGATGGGAGCGCTGTACCGTCGCTTTGCCGGGCTGGAGCCGGTCCCATTGCCGGAGGCTGTGATTGCCACTGACCCTAATGCGCTCGTCGGCGCCGATCATCCGGCACGACGACAGCACCGCGTGATCCTCAGCAGTTAAGTCGATTGTCGGGAGTTTTTCATGAGAGGTTTGGCCGGAATCGGCGCTGCCGCCTTCATCGTCATCGCCGGGATATTCTGGTTCATGAGCGGTCCGACATTGGTGGTCGCCAAAAGAGAACCGCTTCAGCCCAGTGCGAATATGGCGGAATTCGAATTCAAACAAGCCCGCTAGGCAAAGCCAGCGGGCTCGTCAAAGGGTTTGCTGCGAGTGTTTAGTTCAAGACAGGCTCACGAACATCCCGTCGTGCTTCCACACGTATCGCACTTCATGCAGGTGCCGTTGCGCACGAGCGTGAAGTTGCCGCATTCGCCGCACATCTCGCCCTCATAGCCCTTGGCCTTGGCCTCCGCGCGGCGTTCGGCCTTTGAGGGCGCGGCCTGCGCCGCGGCTCCCGCCTTGCTCCACTGCATGGCCTCGAGCTTCTCGGTCGGCGACAGGTCGTGCGTTGGCTCCTGCTTCAGCGCCACCGCGCCTTCCACCGCATCGCTGGCCCGCGCCGTGGCGCCGTGCGATGCCATCGCGGTCACGTTGCCGGCGCCGCGCGCGTCCGTGCTATCGCCGCCACGCATCACCACGAGCTTGTCGGTGCGCGAACGGGTCAGGCCCTTGGAGAGATATTTGTTGGCGTGGTGGCTCTCGTTCGGCTCCTTGCCTTCCTCGACACCCTTGCCGAGCGCATCGAAGCCGCTCTCCGTGGGATCGACATGGGCGAGATCGAAGCGGCTCATGTAGCTCACGGCTAGTTCGCGGAACACATAGTCGAGGATCGAGGTGGCGTATTTGATGCTGTCGTTGCCCTGCACGGGCCCCGCCGGCTCGAAGCGGGTGAAGGTGAAGGCGTCGACATATTCCTCCAGCGGCACGCCATATTGCAGGCCGAGCGACACCGCGATGGCGAAATTGTTGATGAAGGAGCGAAGCGCCGCGCCTTCCTTGTGCATGTCGATGAAGATCTCGCCGAGCCTGCCGTCGTCATATTCGCCGGTTCGCAAATAGACCTTGTGGCCGCCGACCACCGCCTTCTGGGTGTAGCCCTTGCGGCGATCCGGCATCTTCTCGCGCTCGCGCATCACGATCACGCGTTCGACCAGGCGCTCCACCACTTTTTCCGAGAGCTGCGCGGCCCGCGCGGCCATCGGCTTGTCGATGAAGCTCTCGATCGCGTCGTCCTCCTCATCCTCGTCGCTGATCAGCTGCGAGTTGAGCGGCTGCGACAGCTTGGAGCCGTCGCGATAGAGCGCGTTGGCCTTCAGCGCCAGCTTCCACGACAGGAGGTAAGCGGATTTGCAATCCTCCACCGTGGCGTCGTTCGGCATGTTGATGGTTTTCGAGATCGCGCCCGAAATGAACGGCTGGGACGCCGCCATCATGCGGATGTGGCTCTCGACGGAGAGATAACGCTGGCCGATCTTGCCGCAGGGGTTGGCGCAATCGAACACGCTGTAATGTTCGGCCTTCAGGTGCGGAGCGCCTTCCACCGTCATCGCGCCGCAGATGTGCACGTTGGCGGCCTCGATCTCGCGCTTGGTGAAGCCGAGCGCGGAGAGCAGGTCGAAGCCGGGGGCGGCAATCTCTTCGGGGGCGATCTTCAGCGTATCGCGCAGGAAATCCTCGCCGAAGGTCCATTTGTTGAAGGCGAACTTGATGTCGAAGGCGGTCGGCAGCGCCGCTTCCACCTTGGCCAGCGCCTCATCGGTGAAGCCCTTGGCCTTCAAGGTCGAGGCATTGATGCCCGGCGCGTTGGAGAGCGAGCCGTGGCCGACCGCATAGGCCTCGATCTCGGCGATCTCGCTCTCGCGATAGCCGAGCGTTCGCAGCGCTTCGGGCACGGCGCGGTTGATGATCTTGAAGTAGCCGCCGCCGGCGAGCTTCTTGAACTTCACCAGCGCGAAATCAGGCTCGATGCCAGTGGTGTCGCAATCCATCACGAGGCCGATGGTGCCGGTCGGCGCCACCACCGTGGTCTGCGCATTGCGATAGCCATGGGCCGCGCCAAGTTCGAGCGCCTGGTCCCAAGCCGCCGTGGCATGCGCGATCAGGTCCTGCTGCTTGCAGGAGGCATGATCGAGCGGCACGGGATTGACCGCGAGGGCCTCATAGCCGCTCGCCTCGCCATGCGCGGCACGGCGATGGTTGCGGATCACCCGCAGCATGTGCGCGGCGTTCTTCTTGTAGCCGGGGAAGGGGCCGAGCTCTTTCGCCATCTCCGCCGAGGTCGCATAGGCGACGCCGGTCATGATCGCGGTCAGCGCGCCGCACAGCGCGCGGCCTTCCTTGGAATCATAGGACAGGCCCATGGTCATCAACAGGCCGCCGATATTGGCGAAGCCGAGGCCGAGCGTGCGGAATTCGTAGGACAATTCCGCAATCGCCTTCGACGGGAATTGCGCCATCATCACCGAGATTTCGAGCACGACCGTCCACAGCCGGCAGAGATGCTCATAACCCTCGACATCGAAGCGCTTGGTCGTGGTGTTGTAGAAGGTGAGCAAATTGGCGGAAGCCAGGTTGCAGGCGGTGTCGTCCAGGAACATGTATTCCGAGCACGGATTGGACGCGCGGATGTCGCCTGAGGCCTTGCAGGTGTGCCAGTCATTCATCGTGGTGTTGAAGTGCAGGCCGGGATCGGCGGATGCCCAGGCGGCATAACCGATCTTTTCCCAGAGCTCCCTGGCCTTCAGCGTCTTGGTGATTTTCTTGTTGGTGCGGCCGATCAGATTCCAGTCGCCATCTGTTTCCACCGCGCGCAGGAAGTCGTCCTTCAACGAAACCGAGTTGTTGGAGTTCTGGCCCGCCACCGTGAGATAGGCCTCCGAATCCCAGTCGGTGTCGTAGATCGGAAAGTCGATCTCCTTGTAGCCTTGGCGGGCGAACTGGATCACCCGCTTGATCATGGCGTCCGTCACCATGGCGCGACGCGCCAGCTTGATCTCACGGCGCAGCGCCGGATTTTTCTCGGGATCGAAGCAATCGTCGCCCGAGCCTTCGCAGTTGACGCAGGCCTTCAGCACCGCCTTGAGGTGCTTCTGGTTGAGCTTGGAGCCGGTCACGAGCGCGGCGACCTTCTGCTCCTCCTTCACCTTCCAGTCGATATAGGCCTCGATATCCGGGTGGTCGGCATCGACCACCACCATCTTGGCGGCGCGGCGGGTGGTGCCGCCGGATTTGATCGCGCCCGCGGCGCGATCGCCGATCTTGAGGAAGCTCATCAGACCCGACGAGCGACCGCCGCCGGAAAGCTTTTCGCCTTCGCCGCGCAGCCGCGAGAAATTCGAGCCGGTGCCCGAGCCGTATTTGAACAAGCGGGCCTCACGCACCCAGAGGTCCATGATGCCGCCTTCGTTGACGAGATCGTCCTCGATGCCCTGGATGAAGCAGGCATGCGGCTGCGGATGCTCATAGGATGATTTGGAGCGGGTCAGCTTGCCGGTCTTCCAGTCCACGTAATAGTGGCCCTGGCCGGGGCCATCGATGCCATAGGCCCAGTGCAGGCCGGTGTTGAACCATTGCGGCGAGTTCGGCGCGACCATCTGGTTGGCCAGCATGAAGCGCAGTTCGTCGCAGAAGGTGAGGGCGTCTTCTTCTGATGAGAAATAGCCACCCTTCCAGCCCCAATAGGTCCAGCAGCCGGCGAGGCGGTCGAACACCTGCTTGGCGGAACGTTCGCTGACGAAGCGCTCTTTTTCCGGCAGGGCCGCCAGCGCCTCGGTGTCGGGCACCGAGCGCCACAGCCACGAGGGGACGGTCTCTTCCTCGACCTTCTTCAGCCGCGCGGCGACGCCCGCTTTGCGGAAATATTTCTGGGCCAGCACGTCGGAGGCGACCTGCGACCAGAATTCGGGCACCTCGACGTTCTCCAGGCGAAACACCACCGAGCCGTCGGGATTGCGGATCTCCGACGTCGTCAATCTGAAATCAATCCCGGTATAGGGTGACTGGCCGGTGGTGGTGTTGCGCCGTTCGATTCGCATGGTCGTGCCCCATTTCTTCGTGACCGAGACCGCGATCTCGCGGCTTCGGATGTTTTTTCCTTGAGCGAACGTTTCCATTCGCCAGTTTTGGCCGGTGGTTCCGGCCTGTTGTTCTCTCGGCACGAAGCCCGAAGCCATCGATCGGCTCTGGTTTTCCCGCCGCCGCGGCCGGTGGATGATTCCGGCCCCGGATTTAACGCCCCAGTTGGTCAGAAAGGACCGTTTTGGGTCCCCGTTTTTTGGTTCGAAACCCTTAGAATTCAGACGCAACCATTCGTTGCCCGTTGCCCCTTCCGGCGCACGAAGCTGTCAGTCTGGAACCCTTGGAGGGAGCGACCGGCGGGACCCAAACACACTCGCGCCGAACAAGATCAAACCTAGGCCGACTCCATTTAACCCGTCAAGGACTAGTACGAGTTCCTGAATCAAATACTAAATATGGTGGAAAGCGGGGGAAAACAGGGGGCAATCCTCGCCCTGTCTGTCTGCAAGTATCAGTGAGTCCTCAGCTATTCCCAAGAGGAAAAATTTGCAGATCGGTCGCGGGTAGGAAGTTCGCCCCGCTGTTCACAGGCGAACTATTTATTCCTCCGTGGGGCTTGCTCTCGGCAGACTCACGGAGTCCTACGGACAAAGCTCGTCCCGGCTGGCTGATATTCCCGTTTGCGCGTGGCGATGACCGCTAAATCAGGGCATGGTGCCGCCGTTTCCTCCCTAATCGGCTCTCCATGCATTCCCACGATTCGAATCGGGCCCGCCCGCAGCTCGCACCGGCTGGCCTCGTTTACCTTGCCATCACCACGCTAGGCGGGGGATTCAGCTGGCCCATCACAAAGTATCTCTTGAGCGTGCTGCCGCCTTTGAGCCTGCGGGGTTGGACCGGTGTGGCCGGCGCTCTCCTGGTTGCGCTGATCGCGGTGCTTAGAGGCGAAAATCTGCGTGTCCCCCGACGGATGTGGCCTCGGGTCATCGCCGGCAGCGTCTTCAATGTGGGTGGATGGATCATGCTGCTCGGCCTGGCGTTGCTTTGGCTCCCGGCCGGCGAAACGGCGCTGATTGCCTATACGATGCCGGCCTGGGCCTCGCTGCTGGCATGGCCGATCCTTGGCGAACGTCCGAGCATTTCGCGGCTTATCGCTTTGGCGATGGCATTCGCCGGTCTCGCGGCCATTTTTGGTGGCAACGGTTTCGACGCCAGCATGGCAAAGCTGCCAGGATTCCTCCTGGCGCTGGCCGGTGCGATCGCATTTGCAGTCGGCACCGTCCTGTTCAAAAAAAATCCGCTTGCCTTACCGCCGTTTTCGGCCGCTGCCTGGCAAATTGGATTGGGTTGTTTGCCAGCCGCTGTGATCGGGTTTTTTGTGGAGACCACCGATATTTCCCGCCTGACGCCCTTCCATTGGGCCTTGATGGGCTATGGCGCGGTGGTGCAATTCGCCATCAGTTATGTCACGTGGTTTGCCGCTTTGGCGCGGTTGCCGGCCTCGGTTGCCGCCATGGGCACGCTGGTCGTTCCGGTGATCGGCGTCATCGTTTCAGCAATCACCTTGCATGAACCGCTGGGATTAGGACAATTGGCGGCGCTCGCCTTCACGTTGGCTGGCGTGGCGCTGGCCACGCGTCCCGAGAAGCGGGCCAAAGAAGTCAAAAGATAAACATAGCCGTCTCAACACGGGAGAAAGCAGCGATGGTTAGCTACAAGACTGGACAAGTTCTCGGCCCGTCTGATTGGGTCGAAGTGACCCAGGCGATGGTCAACGAATATGCCCACGCGGTCCACGATGAATTCTGGATCCATGTCGACGTCAACAAAGCCAAAGAAAAATTCGGCGGTACCATTGTTCATGGTCTTATGGTGCTTTCCATCGCTCAGCCGCTCGTCGGAAGATTGATCAAGCTGCAGGGTGCGGTCGATCTCGTCTACGGTTATGACAAGATCCGCTTCCTTTCGGTTGTTCACGGTGGCGACCGAATTCGCGTCCTCGCCGAAGTTGTGGAAGCGACCCCCCGTGGCGAGGGGCATGTGGTGCGAACCAAAATCACCGTCGAAGTGGAAGGCCGGACTAAACCCGCCATCATCGCTGAATGGTTGATGATTGTGTTCGAAGAATCCGAAGAGTTGGCGCGTCAGGCGAAAGTGGGCGCTAACGCGGCCTGACTCACTCTGTGATCGTCGGCACGTAAAAGAGAAGGGGCGCAGCGCAATGCGCTACGCCCCTTTGGATACCGTCTTCAACCAGCGATTACGGGCAGGGATGACGCAAGCCGTCATAACCGAGATACGTGCCCGACGCGGGGTCGTAGGACCGATAGGTCTGCATGCAGTAGGCGACCGAGTCGTCGCCAACCGGCGCTACGGCGACCGTATCATCGTAGGCGTAGCTGTCGTCATAATAGCCGGGACCATAATAGTAGCCTGGCCCATAGGCTGACGAGGCCAATGCGCCGCCAACAACGGCTCCCGCCACGACACCGGGGAAGAAGCCGCCTCCGCCGCCATGATGGCGCCAATTGCCGCCTCCGCTCCAATGGCGGTTGCCGCTCCAGTTGCCGCCGTTATTGAAGTTGCTCCCCATCCGGACGCCGCCAGAGGGCGCGCCACTGACGCGCGCGCCTGCCGAGAACCCGCTGGTGTGACCGCTCCAATTGCCGCCGCCTCCCATCCGCACAGCACCCCCGGGCGCACCGCCGACGCGAGCACCAGCGGAAAATCCACCGCCACCCCGGACTGCCCCGTCGCCTTTGCCGCCGATATGTTGAGCGAAACTCGCGGTCGGCAAGACCAGAGCCGCCGCTGCCGCAATACTCAAAACCTTCAAATTCATCATTGCCGTAAGCTCCATGTGGGACTCATTCCATCGCCTGAGCGGACAACCGCCTCAACGGAGCGATGTTCCCGACGCCTCGCAGCTTTGTGCTCGGCTTTCAGGAGCTTGGGGCTCGCCCGATGTACGCTGGATGAACGACCTCGATCAAACAGCGCGGCAAATTGCTGCAACCGGTTCAATCGCGGCAAAAACGTGGCAAGCCGGTTTACGAGGCGGATGTCAGCGGGCAGATCTCGATGTCCGTCCCATCAGCTCCTTCGATGTTTTCGCAGGCGCGGCTTGAATCCAGCCGCAGCCGATAATTTTCGAGAAGCTCCTGGCGTAGCGGGCTGCCGCGCAGATGCACCGCCCATACGCCACCCGGCAGCGGGTCAGCCAGTCCTCGCCTGATCCGGCGATCCAGGATGCCACCGGGCACAATCGGCATCACGATGTCGGCGATCTGATAGGCGCGCGAAGCCGGCGATAACATGGGCACCACATAGCCGACCGGCTTTTCGATCAGCATGAAAGTGGCGGGCTCGCGCAGAGCTTGCGGAATCTTGGGATGGTAGGCGGCCGACCATGGTCGCCGCGTCCAGTCAGCGGGCTGCGACCACAGGGCGATCCCGACTGCTGTGATGACCGTCAGTAAATTGACAACGCAATATCGGCGCCGCGGCGGCCCTTCCGCGTGGAATCCGGACCACAGGCGGCAGATCAGCAGCACGATCACCGGCGCGCATAACAGCTCGAGGACGATGGCATAGCGGTGGATGGAGAATTCCAACAGCCAGGCCTCATAGGCCACGAAAAAGAACAGTAGGAATTGTTTGTCGCGTCGCGCCAAGATAGCGGTCCTGCGGATCGCAGCCACGATCAACGCGGCGATCAGCAGCAAGAAGACGAGCGCAAATCGCGGATCGCGAAACGGCCCCTCGGACGAGGGATGTTTACCGACCAGCCAGTCAAAGGGATAGGTGAGGGCATCCCACAGTCCGTCCGGCAGAAAGCGCAGATCGGCATTCGCCAGCGCCGCCGCTTCGGGGGACCGAAAGATGCTGTTGTAGAAAGGGAAGACCGGATTGCCGAATTCGCGCCACAGCGTCCAGCACCATTCGCCGCCAGCGGCAAGGCCCGCGAGCATGGCGCCGAGAGCAAAGAAACCCAGCGCGGATAACGGCTGCGCTGCCAGCAATACGGCCACGAACGCACCGATCAGGAAGGCCATGTTGGTAAGCTTGAGGCCGACCGCCCCGCCGATCAGGAGGCCGGCCACCACATATCGCGCACGCTCGTCGCTTCCGGCCGACAGGATCAAGGCGAGTCCTGCGATCACCGGTAGCGCCGTCAGGATGTCGGCAAAACTGGTGCCGACTTCGGAGAGCGTCATTGGTCCGAAGGCTGCGATCAAGAGGGTCGAGGCGAGCGTAAAGGCGGTGGCCGCACTACCGAGAAGCCGCCGGGACAGGACGTAGATCAAGGCGAGGTTAAGACCGTGGATCGCGCCCAGGATCATGCCCCAGAGCGGGGCCCCAACATGATGGCGCAACAGATAGGCGGGCAGATAGGGCAGCGGATTGAGGAAGGTCTGGATACCCCCGGGCGCTACATCGCGATCCCAAAATCCGTGTATCCAGGCATAGGCGTTATAGTCGTGATAGTTTCGCCAATCCCAATTCGCATCCTCCCCGGCGTACCAGGTGTAGGCGGCGCCCGCTGCGAGCGAGCCCAGGACCACCAGCCACGTCTGATAATTGCGTGTGATCGGGGGAGACGGGGTCATTTGCAGGGGATGCACTCTGAGAAGGGCTCAAAACCCTAGCAATTGGGCGTTAAGAACCTCCTGTCGGTCTCACTTCAAGGCGGGGATAACTGGACAATGAGCCAGCCCGGTGGCATCAACGTTTAGCGGAATCCCAAAGCGAGCCCTGGTCGATGAAACTGTTTTTGCTCAAGATTTTTACCTGGTGGAATGGCCAGACCTTCGGCACGCAGTTGTGGACCTGGCGGTTCGGCGAGCTGGTAGGCGAGGACGAGCAGGGCAACCGCTACTATCGGACACGGGGCGGTAAGATCGATCCTGCGCTCGGGTTCGAACGGCGCTGGGTTGTCTATAACGGTTATGCCGAAGCGAGCCGCGTGCCGCCGGCCTGGCACGGATGGCTGCATCACACCGTCGATGTGGCGCCGACGGAGGAAAGCTACACGCCCCGGGAATGGCAGAAGCCCCACGTGCCGAACTTGACCGGAACGCCGGCGGCGTACCGACCTTCCGGTTCGACGCTGGCAAGCGGCCATCGGCCCAAGGCGACCGGCGATTATCAGGCCTGGACGCCCGGCAGCTGAAAGCCACCTTCTCTGGCGTATCAGTGTGGTGGCGGCGGCAGCCAACCTGTCGCTGCGAGCATCACGAAAAACCCGACCACATAGGCCACGGCAATCAGCCAGCCATCGCGGAGCCAGCGTCCGACCGACTTGGCTTCGGGATACATGCTGGCAAGCGCAACACCCGCTGACGATCCGAACCATACCATGGAGCCACCGAAGCCCACGGTGAAGGCGAGGATTCCCCAATCATAGCCGCCCTGCTTCAGCGCCAATGCCGTGAGCGGGATGTTGTCGAAAACGGCCGAGACAAAGCCGAGGCCGAGCGCCGTCGGCCACGATGCCGGGGGCAGGGTTTCGACCGGCATCAGGGATGCCGCTATCACGAGCGCCAGGAGAAACAACGTACCTTTGATGGTTTCGGGCAATATTCGCCAGTCCGGCTTTCGCCAACCGGCCGTCAGCAGAAGAACGCTCCACAACGCGAGACCAAGTACCGGCAATCGGTCTTGCAGAGCGAGATATTTGAGGTTCACGAGGACATTGGCGCCGACCGTGACGCTCAGGATGGCCAACACGATTAACAGCCGTGCCGAATCGATTTTCGAGGTCCCGCGGACACGTTTGAGCATCGGTGAATGTCGATGTTGCTGAAGCGAGGCCGGCACCGCAAACACCAGCGTCGCTGCGAGCGCGCCCACGAAGGCCTTGATGACCGCAAGCGGGCTGATCCCGTCGATCCACATCATGGTGGTCGTGGTGTCGCCAAGCACGCTTCCCGAACCACCCGCATTCGCTGCTGCGACGATGGCGGCGATGTAGGCGATATGAACCTTGTCGCGAAAGACATGGCGCGCCACCGTTCCCCCGATCAGGGCGGCGGCGATGTTGTCGAGAAAAGCGGAGAGCACGAACACCATTGCCAATAAGGCCGTGCCGCCCCGCCACCCCTCCGGCAGGAAAGCTGGCATCTCTTCGGGGATTTGGCTTTGCTCGAAGTGCCGCGACACCAGTGCAAAGCCGGTCAGCAGCAGGAACAGATTGGCGAGCATCACCCATTCATGGGTGAGGTGAAGCCCCAAGCCCCAAAAGCCCGGTCCCTCCTTGAAGCCAGTCAATGCCAGCTTGTACGCGACAGTGACGGCAAGCCCTGCGAGCGCAATACCAAGCGAGTGACGATGAAAAACGGCGATGCAGAGCAGGGTTAGTGCAAACAGCACGAAGTCGAGGGAGATGCCAGAAAACATAGGCTTAAAGGTCCGGTCCGGGCGAGGTCGGTCGAGTGCATCAGCCGCCCTTTCCCCGCCGCATTCAACATGTTAACGGATAACTCCCGCGAGCGGCGGATCAATATAGGATGTCGTGAGCCCGATTCGCTTGTTGAAGCCGCACAAAATGTTTCGAACCATCGCCCTGACCGTTTGCGCGGCCCTGATCGCGGCCACCGTGATTGCGTTTGCGCCTGCTCGCGCGCAAATCGGGACGATCTTTTCCGATCCGGCGCCGCGCCCTCCAGGTAATATTCCGCGCGGCAACAATCCTCCGCCCGATGATGAGGAGGAAGTGCCTGAATTGCCGCAGGGACGACTATTGCCCACGCCTAACCGATTGCCGCCGGGCCAACCGGTTCCGCCGCCAGGTTCGGTACAGTCCCAGCCGCTGGCGCCGCCGCCCGGCACGACCAACGTGCCGCGCGACACCTCGCCAGCCGCGCCCGGGCAAAATGCGGTGGTGACGCCACCTGGCGCCAATCCGCTCCCGGGATTGCCGCCGGGGCAGCGTCAGCCGAAGGGCGTGCCGCAGGCGCCGGCCACATTGCAGCCCGGCGACGAAGTGGTCACGGAGCCGCCGGCCCAGAAGATCGTCAACAAGAAGGCCAGTTTCTCCGGCCTCGACAAGATCACCGGACGCATCATCAACTTTGATGAGGATATCGGCGAAACCGTTCAGTTCGGTGCGCTGCGGGTCAAGACCGACGCCTGCTACACCCGCCCCGCAACCGAGGCGGCCAACACCGACGCATTTGTCGAGGTCGACGAAATCACGCTCCAGGGCGAAGTAAAACGGATCTTTTCCGGCTGGATGTTTGCGGCGAGCCCCGGCCTGCACGGCGTCGAACATCCGATCTATGATATCTGGCTGGTCGACTGCAAAAATCCGGAAACGACCGTCGTCAGCGCGCAGCCGGATTCACCAAAGCAGAATACGCCCGCGCCGGCTCCTGCCCAGAAGCGTGCGCCGAGACAGCCGCGGACCGCACAACAGCCGCCACCGGTCCAACCGCCGCCTTCTCAGCCGCCGAATTCGTTCCCAACTTTCCGACAATAGCTCTCATCCCTGCCGGCCAGTGATGATCGCAAGCGCCGTAACGCCGTTTACCGCACGATCCAGCGGCAGGGCGTCGAAATTGCCTTCCGCGGCAACCGCCTTTTCCAACAACTGGCCGTAGCGCCGGCGCGAGACTTCCAGCGCTCCAAAGCTGCGCAGATGTTCTGTGACATATTGCGTATCGAGCAGCCGGAAGCCACCCGCAATCAGCCGTGCCACGAGATGCACAAGCGCGACTTTGGAAGCGTCGCGGGCGCGATGAAACATGCTCTCGCCGAAGAAGGCCCCCCCCAAATGGACGCCATAGAGGCCGCCAACGAGATCGCCGTCCTGCCACGCCTCCACGCTGTGGGCGTGTCCGATGTCGTGTAGTCCGACGTACAGATCGCGAATCCGCTGATTGATCCACGTGTCGTTGCGCCCAACTTGAGGCGCTGCGCAGCCGGCGACCACGGCCTTGAAGGCCTTGTCCACCGTGACCGTGAACGCATCCGAGCGCACGGTCCGTGCCAGCCGTGTTGCAACCCGAAAGCCATCCAGCGGAATGATGCCGCGCATTTCCGGCTCGACCCAGAACAAGGTTGGATCGTCGGCGCTTTCGGCCATCGGGAAGATGCCGCAGGCGTAAGCGCGCAATAACACCTGCGGAGTGATTTCAGACGAGGAGGAATCCCGTGAAGTCATATCGCCAGTGTTAGCAGAGCGCCAGCCTCGGCGCGACGGCTGTCTGGCGGTGCCTCGGACGGGAGCTATTTTGACGGCCCCCCCGTCGAGCGTTCACGCAAAAACCGCACGATCATGCGAGTTCCCGAATGAGCGGGGTCTCGCTCCACGCTGGCTTCCAGTTTGGAAGCCATGGCGGCAACGATACGTTGCCCCATGCCTGTGGAACGCGGATCGGCCCGCACGTTGAGCCCGACGCCTTCATCCGTGATCGACAATTCGATCTGGTCATCTTTCGTCGTCAGCTCGACGTGAATGGGGCCGGCTCCGTCAGGATAGGCGTATTTGACAGCATTCATCACGAGCTCGTTGACGATGATGCCGATCGCGACCGCGCGATCCGGGTCGACCTGCACCGGCTCCGACCGGCAAGTGAGGCGCGACATCCGGTTGCCTTCCGCCGAGCGCCTGAGATCTTCCAGCAAGGCTTCGAGGTATTGATTGAGAAGCACGCTTTTCAAATCGTGAGAGGTGTAAAGGCGCCGATGGACCTGGGCCACCGCAGCCACCCGCCCCATCGCATTGGTCAAAGCTGCCTTGACGTCCTCCTGCGTGCTGGAGTTGGCCTGCAGGTGCAGCAGGGAAGCAATGATCTGCAGACTGTTGCCGATGCGATGATTGACCTCGCGGAGCAGAACTTCACGTTCAGCGGCCAAGGCGGCGTACCGGTCGCGCGAGGCGCGAACCTCGGCTTCCGCCTCGTCCCGGGCACGCTGCATTCGCGCCTGTCGCAGCGCCCCGTCAGCGGCTACCTGGAGGAGGGGAATGAAATGTCCCTGGACGTCTTTCACGAGATAGTCGGCGGCGCCGGCCTTCAAAGCCGTGACCGCGACAGCCGAGTCCTGGGAGGCAGTAACGAATACCACTGGCGGTGCGCCGGAAATCGTCAGAATCCGCTCTAGAGTTTCGAGCCCATCCAATCCCGGCATGTGTTGGTCGAGTGCGACGACATCAATGCCTCCGCGCTGCAGGTACTCCATCCCCAGCTCGCCCGTGGTTGCATGAACCACTTCAAAGCCTAGACGATTCAGCCCGCGCTGGACCAAACGGGCTAGCGCCTCGTCGTCATCGATAAACAGAAGGGTCGGTTTTTCGGCGCTCATGCGAAAGCTTGGGGAACCTGGATAACAGAGAAAAACAATCCGAGCTGGCGAATGGCGTGAGCGAAATTCTCGTAATTTACAGGCTTGGTGATGTACACGTTGCAGCCCAGCTCGTAGCAACGTTTGATCTCCTGGGAGTCGTCAGTCGTCGTCAGGACAACGACCGGCGAGCATTTCAGGTGAGGATTCTCCTTGATCCGGCGCAAGATATCGATGCCGCTCGTATCGGGTAAATTGAGATCGAGAAGGATCAGCAACGCCTGTCCCTGATGTTCTATGCCGGTGCCGTCCGGACCAAAGAGATAATTGAGCGCAGCTGTACCGTTGGTGAACGGCCGTATCTCGTTGTTGACTCCCGATCGGCGGATATTTCGCTCGATTAAGCGGGCGTGACCCTCATCGTCCTCGATCATGATGATGCTTACGGGATTATTCATGGGCTTCTCTCTGAACTGGAACCTTCCACCGAATGGGCAGAGTTATTGTAAATGTGCTTCCGTGGCCGAGTTCGGAGGCGACCGACATGGTTCCTCCGAGCCTCCGGACCAACGCCCTGACGTGGGCGAGGCCAATGCCCTGGCCGGGCCGATCCTGCACGCCCGCGCGCCGAAACAGGTCGAAAATCCTCTGATGGTCCTTGGGGTCTATGCCTCTCCCATTATCCGTGACCTCGTAAATCGCGTATCCGAGCTTGGTACGTCCTCGCACGACAATGTGACCGGGCTGGGTCGGCTTCAAATATTTCAGCGCGTTGTCGATCAGGTTGGAAAATATCTGCTCCAGCGCTAGCCGGTCGCTGGTGATGTCGGGAAGGGCTTCGAGGTCGATGGTGGCGTTGGCTTCCGCCGCTTGGTGGGCCAGGGTTGCAACCGTCCCTTCAATCAGCTTGCGCATGTCGAGGTGAACGGGTTCAAAATTTCGGCGCCCCTCCCGGGTCAGATTGAGGATCGCGGCGATGAGGCGATCCATCTTGTCGATCGAGGATTGAATGAAGCCGAGGGCTTCGGTGAAATCCTTCGCAAGCGCGCGGTCTTCGGCTCCGAGCGCCGGCTCGATCTCGTGGGCGCCAGGTGACGCCGCGGCTTCGATCAGCGGGACGCTCTGAAGCGCTGCAATTCGCCGGAAGATATCATGGCGTAACTCCTGCAGCTCGCTGGTAAATCCCATGATGTTGACCAGCGGGGACCTTAGATCATGGCTCACAATATAGGCGAACCGCTGAATCTCGTTGTTGGCTTCGCGAAGATCAAATGTTCGTTCGTTAATCGCATTTTCCAGATTCAGGTTGTTGTCGCGCAATTGGGTTTCCGCAACGTCCCGCGCCTGGGTCGAGCGCCGCAACAAGAATATTGAGATTCCGCCAAGCAAGACGATGAGTGCAGACCCGGCAACTGTGACGGTGGAGGCGAGTTTCTCAGTTTGATCCGCATTGGCGGTGCGCAGCGCTAACAGACGCCGTTCTTCGGAACGCATGGATTTCGTTAGGTCATTGATCCGACGTCCTGCCTCACTCAATTCACCAGGCCGCATCGCAGCAATCCCGCCCGCGATGTCGCCGCGTTTTGCGAAATCCACGATGGTGGCGAATTCAGCGAGCCGGGCGTCGACAGCTGGACGCAATAACTGTCCATTTTCCACTTGGACAGGATTGTCCGGGAAGAGATCGACGAGGTGATCGACGGCAGGCACAACCGCTTTTCTTCCAGATTCATATTCATTCAGCAGCGCGGGGGCAGTCGTCAGAAGATAGCCACGTGCGGCGCTTTCCGTTTGACGGATCTGCAAAAGCAGGGTCGCGATCTGGTTTTCGACCTCGATCGTGTGAAAGACTCGGGCATTGTCGCTGCGTGCGCGATCTACCAGCACCACGGAACTGGCGCTGACGGCGATCAAGACCACAAGCCCCGCAACGAGCAGGACGAGTTGACCCCTGGCGCGACGGCGTTTGGCCTCAGGCGTCACGATAGTCTCGCGTCATATGGATCGGTATGGACAGAGAAGACAGAGGAAAGCGTCTGGCGGGCCATCCGGTTGACGGCTGGCTTAGGCAACGCATCAGTCCCTTGCGGGTTCCATCATCGGGAACAAAAATGTGGCTATCAGGCGGTCTGGCCCGCCAGATATTGCTCAAGCCAGTGGATGTGGTAGTCGCCATCAATGATAGCGGGCTCCCGCACCAGCGCCCGGAACAGGGGCAGCGTGGTCTCAATCCCTTCCACGACCATTTCGTCCAGCGCGCGACGCAGTCGCATCAGGCATTCGGCCCGAGTCTTGCCATGGACGATCAGCTTGCCGACAAGGGAGTCATAGTAGGGGGGAATGACATATCCTTGATACACAGCGGAATCGATGCGTACGCCGAGGCCGCCTGGGGCATGGAATTGCTGGATCTTGCCGGGCGAGGGTCGGAAGCTCACGGGATTTTCGGCGTTGATGCGGCATTCGATCGAATGACCGTTGATGACGATTTCTTCTTGGGTGGCAGGCAGATCGCCACCGGCTGCGATGCGGATCTGCTCAAGCACAAGGTCGATATCCGTGATCATCTCGGTAACCGGATGTTCGACCTGGATGCGGGTGTTCATTTCGATGAAATAAAATTCGCCGTCCTCGTAGAGGAATTCGATCGTGCCGACGCCGAGATATTTCAGTTCCTGCATCGCCTTTGCGACGGTGGTGCCGATTTTCTTGCGCGAAGCCGCATCAAGCGCCGGCGATGGGCCTTCCTCCCACACCTTCTGGTGCCGACGCTGCAGTGAGCAATCGCGCTCGCCGAGATGGATCGCGCCGCCACGACCGTCTCCCAATACCTGGATTTCGATGTGGCGCGGTTTCTGGAGATATTTCTCCAGGTAAACCGACGCGTCGCCGAAGGCGGATTTTGCCTCGTTGGAGGCGGTGGAAAGCGCGAGCGCCAGATCGTCCGGCGTATGAGCGACCTTCATGCCGCGTCCGCCGCCGCCTGCTGCTGCCTTCACCAAGACCGGAAAGCCGATTTCGTTGGCGATGCCCATGGCATCGTCGCCGGGTCCGACACCTCCGTCCGATCCCGGTACGACGGGAATGCCCAGCCGCTTCGCCGTCTTCTTGGCTTCGATCTTGTCCCCCATCAGCCGGATATGCTCGGCCTTTGGCCCGATGAAATGGAGATTGTGATCGGCAAGAATTTCCGCGAAACGGGCATTTTCCGAGAGGAAGCCGTAGCCCGGATGCACCGCGTCAGCTCCAGTGATCTCGCAGGCGGCCAGCAGCGCGGGCACATTGAGGTAACTGTCCTTAGATGCCGGCGGACCGATGCAGACGCTTTCGTCGGCGAGCCGCACATGCATCGCGTCAGCATCGGCGGTGGAATGAACCGCAACGGTTGCAATCCCCAGTTCCTTGCAGGCTCGCAATACCCGCAAGGCGATCTCACCGCGATTGGCTATCAGTATCTTGTCGAACATGGGATCCTGGCGGTGCGTGACAACGGATGAAAGTCCGGAGGGCTCAATCAGAAAACTCTGCCATCGGTCTCCAGCTATTCGACGATGACCAGGGGCTCGCCGTATTCGACGGGTTGGCCGTCCTCGACCAGTATCTGCGTCACGGTGCCGGCGCGTGGTGACGGAATCTGATTCATCGTCTTCATGGCTTCGATAATCAGCAATGTCTGTCCGGCGGTGACCTTGCTTCCGACCTCGATAAAAGGCTTGGCGCCCGGTTCAGGCGCAAGGTACGCAGTGCCGACCATCGGGGAGGGGACGGCGCCCGGGTGTTTGCTTAAATCCGGCGGCGCCACCGCTACAGTTGCCGCCAGCCCGGGAGCCGCGACGGGCGCCATTGCGATGCTCGAAGGCGCTGGCGCGCTTGCGGCAATGCTGATGTTGCGGGCGACCCTGACACGCAGTCCGGCGCGTTCGATCTCGATCTCTGTCAGGCTAGTCTCATCGAGCAGCAACGCGAGCTCGCGAATGAGCGCGCTGTCGGTTTTGCTGCCGTCAGTCTTGGATTCGGACTTGAATTCGGACTTGGATTTTGCGGGATTGTCAGCAGGCTGGCGCGCCATGGTCTTTATCCGAAACTCGCTGGTGAAAATGACGTGAAGCGTCAGGCTTTTGCCTTGGCGCCGATTTTGGCGGCAAGGCCCGTGATCGCGAGTCTGTATCCGTCGATTCCAAAACCGCAGAGCGTCGCAAACGCCGCCTTGGCTGTGAACGAATGGTGACGAAAGCTCTCGCGGGCGTGAATGTTGGAAACGTGCACTTCGACCGCCGGTAACTGGGCTGCCAACAGGGCATCGTGCAGGGCAATGGAGGTGTGTGAGTAGCCGCCCGCATTGATGATAATTCCAGCGGCCTGCTTGCGGTGCGCTTCATGAATGAAGTCGATCAATTCGCCTTCGCGATTGGACTGTCGGCAATCGGCCTTGAGGCCAAAATGTTCGGCAGTCTCACGACAGATTTTCTCGACGTCCGCCAAGGAGGCATGGCCATAGATTTCGGGCTCTCGCGTCCCCAACATGTTAAGGTTGGGGCCGTTCAGCACATAAATCGCTTCGGCAGCAGGTTTGGCCATCCGGAATCCGCTAATCGAGGGCAGGCGGCGGTTATAGGTAACAAAGCGCCAGAGGGGAAGCCCTGCCGGCGGCTTTGCAGTTCGCTCAACTGCTTAGATCTGTTGGTAAATTGGCTGCGATGCCGGAAAAAAGCTTATTAACCAAGCTTACCGGCGAGCCCGATCGATCGAACTGCGCACCGTTCGTGGGCGGGAATGCAAGAACTACAAAAAGGGAGGGGCGGGCGTTCGCCCACCCCTCCCTGGAGCTTGTGGCTCACTCTTAGTCCCGATCAGGCATCGAGAACGGCGACGATCTCAAACGTACGGGGATCGATAACGACGATCTGGTCGTTGACCAGAACAAACTCGTAACCGCGCCATTGCGGATAAATCGTCACAACTTCCTGCGGAAGCGCGTGGAATCGAATGTCCCGCGGAACCCGGGTCCCCACACTGATCTGGAAATTCACGCGATCGAGCGGCTGAACGCGTTCATTGCGGATGACGGTGGTGATGCGGGTTCGTTGCTCGGTCGACAGCTTGGCAGCGGCGCCAGCCTGTCCCACGGTCGTCGTGGAGCGCTCGTTGGTCCGGGTTTCGGCGTTCATGTTGCCGCTGCGGCCTTCGCGGCTTTCAGCGTTCATGTTGGTTCCGTTGCGACCTTCGGCTTTCATATTGCCGTTCTGCCGCTCGGTCTCCGAGCTCAAGCTCTTGGATTTGTCGGAGCGGCTGTTGTCTTGGGCATTCCGTTCGCCCTTGGCGCCGGCCTTCTGATCTTCTGCGCGCTGGCTGGCCGAACCATGCTCTTTGCCACCCTGCGACTGCTTGTCTTCCATCTGCGAGCTCTTGCTCGAAATCGAGCCGCGTTCGCCTGTTGCGCTGCGATTGCTGTCATCGCTGCGGTTCATGGCACCGCCTGAAGGTGCCTGGCGCTCGGTCGCCGATGAGGACGACGAAGACGTCGGACTCTGCGCGGTGGCAAGCCCGGTTCCGGCCAATAGCGCCGCGGCTGCGACCGTGATCATAAATCGATTAGTCATGGAGGATCTCCTCAGGGTTAAATTGCCCGGCGCGACAACGGAAACGGCCGAACGATGTTCCCGGGGATTTCCTGCGGAACCGATTTTGTTTTGTGAACGCGCGATGAACGGCCTGACCTGTCAAACCGCTATGAGAGTCTGATCCGTAGTACGGATATCGCCGGAAGGCTGGCTCAGCAGGTCGCCTTGCCGCAGCGCGCCACCCCAATCTTTTCCTTCAAGCCGTCAAGCCCGATCGCGCCAATGACAACCTGTTTGCCGATGACATAGCTAGGCGTGCCGTTCATGCCCATCGCTTCCGCAAGCTTGAAATTTTCCTCAATCGTTGACCGGACTTCGGGACTGGTGATGTCCTTTTCAATTCGGGCTACATCCAGACCGGCCTCTTTGGCCGCCTGGATGGCGTGAGCTTTGTCAGCGGGGCCTCTGCCGCCGAGAAGCTTCTGGTGGAAGTCGAGATATTTCTTGCCTGTGGGATCCTGCATGCGCACGGCAACCGCAACCTGCGCAGCTTCGACCGATCCAGGGCTCAGCACGGGAAACTCCTTGAGCACGACCTTCAATTTGGAGTCCGCCTTCATCAGATCCAGCATGTCGCTCATCGCGCGCTTGCAGTAGCCGCAATTGTAATCGAAGAACTCGACGAAGGTCACGTCGCCGTTCGGATTGCCGAGGGTCACCCCCCGCGGCGAATTGAAGATCAGGCTGGCATTTTGTGCGACCGAAGCTTCATGTTTGGCGGCTTCATCGGCCTGTTGCCGTTTGGTGAGCTCCGCCATCGCCTCTTCCAGGACTTCAGGATGCGCCAAAAGATAATTTCTGACGATGGACTCGATGTCGCCGCGCTGGCTCTCGGAGAAACCCTCTGCCGAGGCCATTGTCGATGCGCCGATCGCGACACCCAGTGCGGTGAGGAGCGTTGCAGTTACCAGCCGGAACGAGATCATGAACCATTTCCTTTCGCGACCGTTTCTACGGCGCCCAATCTTAACCCGCAATGTATTGCCTATCGTCTAACGTCCCAATCCCGATATCGAGACGGGCGAGGCCGAAACATTGTCGTGCCCGCTCGCCGCTTTATTTTTCCGAACCCGAGGGCTTGGCTGTAACAATATCATCGGCCTTGACCCATCCGGGTGTTCCAACGGCGAACCTTGTTTTGGCGCGCGAGGCGAGTTCACGAGCGGTCTTGTTGTCACCGCGCAGATAGGCTGCCTGAGCCGAGGCGAGATCGGCCTGGGCATAGTCCCCTTTCCGGCCATAAGCCATGGCCAATTGGGTGAAACCAATCGGAGCCTCGGTCTCGCGCGTCACCGCCGCCCGCAAAATCGCAATCGCCTCGCCGGTATAGGCGTTATTGTCGGACGCCACGAGCGCCTGTCCAAGTAACATCTCGATGAGCGGGGCGTTGTTTGAGAGTTGCACCGCCTTGCGCAGCGGCGGAATTGCCTCGGCTGGCCGACCGCCCTCGAGCAAGGCCTGGCCTTTCAGCTCGTAAAAATAGGGATTGGCCGGTTGAACCTGGATCAGGGCGTCGACCTGGGCCAGCGCGGTGCGCAGATCGCCATGAAGATAGGTCGAGATGGCGCGGGCGTAGCGAGCGGGCAGCGTTTCATTCGAAGGCGGGTAGCGCCGGTAGACCGTGTCCTGACGCTCCATAAATGCCGACACCTTGGCCCGCATCATGTCGTGGCGAATCTGCAACGCCGGATCGTCCTTCTTGTCCCAATAAGGGCTCGAGCGCGCCAGCTCTTCCAAAGCCGCGACCCGTTCGGCCGGCATCGGATGTGACTGCACATAGGGATCGCTGCCATAGGCCGCAAACAGGCTTTCGTTGGTAAACCGCTTGAACGTCTCGTACATGCCCTTGGCGGACTGGCCGGTGGCGGTCAGGAACTTGACCCCAGCGCGGTCGGCGTTTTCTTCCTGCTGCCGCTGATAAGAGAGCAGGGAACGTCGAAGCACTTCCTGCGGTGCCGAGACGGCAGCAGCGCCGGCATTCGCCAAACCACTGTTGGAACCACCGCTCCGCGCCCCCATGGCCATGGCGCCCACGCCGAGCAGCATGGCGATGATCATCTGGGTTTGTACTTGTGCCAGTTGTTCGCGCAGCTTGGCGAGGTGTCCGCCTGCCAGATGCCCGGTTTCGTGAGCGAGCACGCCGATGATCTGGTTCGGTGTTTCGGACTGCATCAGCGCGCCGTAATTGACGAAGATACGACGTCCGTCGGCGACGAATGCGTTGAATGCGCTGTCGTTGATGATGACGACCTGAATGTTCTGTTTTTCGAGACCGGCGGCTCGCAGGATCGGCCGGGTGTAATCGCGAAGTAACTGCTCGGTCTCGGTGTCGCGCAGCAGCTTCGGGCCGCGATTTTCCTGGGCCGGCGCCGCAAGCGGCGCAAGCGCCAGGGCTGCGGCGGTGAAGAGCGCGGTCAGTCGGGTACCCTTCCCAGCACGCACGGAGCGGGAGCGGGCAATGCAAACATTCGTCATTGGAAGCGCATCGGATAAGTTATAAAGCCTACCAAGCCGCCGATTGCGGCTAGTCTGGGGCACATACGTAGCAGAAATCGATGTGGGACGCGAAATCGGGAGTGCATTCGGGCCGGCTGCTGAAGGCGTCGACACGAAGTGAAGTTCCACCCTTCATGGTGATGGACGTGATGGCGGCGGCGGATCGGATCGAGGCATCCGGTGGACGTGTCATTCACATGGAAGTCGGTCAGCCGGCCGCGTCGGCACCTCAAGCTTCGATCGCCGCCGCGCGTGCGGCACTGGGCAGCGCGCGGATCGACTACACCTCGGCGCTTGGCATGCCGTCGCTGCGGGCGCGAATCGCGCGACATTATCGTGAGTTTTATCGGTGCGATGTGGATGCCGAGCGGGTGATCATAACGACAGGCTCATCCAGCGCCTTCGTGCTGGCCTTTCTGGCCATGTTCGAGCCGGGCGATCGGGTGGCCGTCACGGTCCCGGGCTACCCGCCTTATCGACATATCCTTACCGCCCTAGGCTGCGAGCCTGTGCTGATCGAAACGGTTGCTGAAACGCGTCATGCCCTGACGGGCGAGGCGCTTTTAGCTACCCACCGAAAGACACCGTTGAAAGGCGTGCTGGTCGGCAGCCCTGCCAATCCGACCGGCACCATGATGTCCCGCCAGGCGCTCAACGACTTGATGGCGGCGGCCGAAGGCGCGGGCATTCGTTTTATTTCCGATGAGATCTACCACGGGCTCGATTATGCTTTCCCTGCCGTTACGGCGGCCGAATTGTCACCGAATTCCGTCATCATCAATTCGTTCTCGAAATATTTCTGCATGACGGGATGGCGGGTCGGCTGGATGGTGGTACCCGATCAACTGGTGCGGCCGATCGAGCGGCTGCAACAGAACATGGCCATTTCGGTGCCAACCCTGTCACAGATCGCGGCCGAGGCAGCTTTCGACGGCGTCGATGAGATGGAAACAATCAAGCACGGCTATCAGGAGAATCGCCAAATCCTGATCGAGGGCCTGCCCAGGGCTGGCCTCACGAAATTCCTTCCGGCGGACGGGGCGTTCTACCTTTACGCCGACGTCTCCGCGTTCACTTCCGACAGCCTGGAATTTGCCAGGAAGATGCTGGAGGAAACGCATGTCGCCGCTACTCCGGGCATCGATTTTGATCCGATCCACGGTCACCAGTTTGTTCGATTTTCCTATGCGCGATCCGCGGAGGAGATGAGGGAGGCCGTGGCGCGTATTGCGCAATGGCTCGGGAGAAAGTAACGAGAGGCCCACTACCTTGTTACCCCTTGTTAATCAGGAGACCTCCTTGCCCCTCGAATCGACCCAAGACGCTCTTATCCAACGGCACGCTCCGCTCGCCGAAAACCTCTGGCGTTCCGGCAAAGGCGGCCTGTCGGCTACCTTGCGGGGAGTGACCCTCGTCATTTTGGGGACGGCGCTCCTGACGCTCTCCGCCAAGATCAACGTGCCGCTGCCCTATGTGCCGATAACCTTGCAAACCCTGGTCGTGCTGGTGATCGGCTCGGTCTATGGCTGGCGCCTCGGTGGCCTGACGCTGATGGCTTACCTTGCAGAAGGCGCCGCCGGCCTGCCGGTGTTTGCCGGAACGATCGGAGGGCTTGCTCCGTTCATGGGACCGACCGCCGGCTATTTGGCGGGCTTTGTGTTTGCCGCGGTGATCACGGGCTGGCTCAGTGAGAGCGGCTGGGATCGCTCCGTCCTGGGGCTGTTCGTCGCCCTCGCCATCGGCCACGCAGTCATCCTGGCAAGCGGCTTTGCCTGGCTCGCCTACGGGCTGCATCTCGGCCCGGAGAAAGCCTGGCTGGTAGGCATCATGCCCTTTATCGCGGGGACCGTGGTGAAGAACGCACTCGCTACCGCACTGGTGATGCTGGCTCGGCAAAAGGTCGAACATCGCGGCTGATCCCGCCGCGCTGCACAGTAACCGCATTGACTCCCTTGGCCTAATTGATTTGGCTGGCACCGGACGGAGGCGCCGCCGCGATCAACCGGTGGCGCCTCTTGAAAGTCAGGGGGAAATCATGGCGGCAACAATTGCAACCACAGCACCATCAACCGTGGCGAAGCCATGGTACCGGGTGCTTTATATCCAGGTCCTCATCGCGATCGTGTTGGGGGCGCTGGTCGGCTGGCTCTGGCCATCGGTCGCGACCAACGACTGGATCAAGGCGCTGGGCGACGGATTCATCAAGCTCATCAAGATGGTGATCGCTCCGATCATCTTCTGCACTGTGGTTTCCGGTATCTCGCATATCCAGGACGCCAAAAAAGTCGGGCGTATCGGCGTCAAGGCGCTGGTCTATTTCGAGATCGTATCGACCTTCGCGCTGATCATCGGCATGGTGATCGGCAATCTAGTGCGGCCGGGGGCCGGTTTTGGGTCCAGTCAGGCCAACGCGCAGGCGGTGTCGAATTTCGCCAAGCAGGCCGAAGGCCAGAAGACCGTCGACTTTATCCTTCACATCATCCCGGACACCGTTGTTGGCGCGTTCGCCACCGGCGAGATCCTCCAGGTTCTGTTTTTTGCGGTCCTGTTCGGTTTCGCGCTCATGGGATTGGGCGAGCGCGGTCATACGCTGCGGTCGTTCATCGATGATGCCGCTCATGCTGTATTCGGCGTGATCGCCATTGTGATGAAAGCGGCACCGATCGGCGCGTTTGGCGCGATGGCCTTCACCATCGGCAGGTTCGGGACCGGTGCGATTTTGAACCTGCTCGGGCTGATCGCGACCTTCTATGCCACGGCGTTTTTGTTCGTCGTGGTGATTCTCGGCATTATCGCGCGGGTTGCCGGTTTCTCGATCTTCAAATTCCTCGCCTACATAAAGGACGAGTTGCTGATCGTGCTCGGAACCTCATCTTCTGAAAGCGCGTTGCCGTCCCTGATGGAGAAACTCGAGCGCCTGGGTTGCTCGAAATCGGTGGTCGGGCTCGTGGTGCCGACCGGATATTCGTTCAACCTCGACGGCACCAACATCTACATGACCTTGGCGACCCTGTTCATCGCCCAGGCGCTCGGCGTGGATCTCACTTTCGGACAGCAGATCACCATCCTGGTGGTCGCTATGCTGACGTCGAAGGGGGCATCTGGGGTTACCGGCGCCGGATTCATCACGCTGGCTGCGACGCTTGCCGTGGTCGATCCTCGCCTTGTCCCGGGTATGGCGATTGTTCTTGGCATCGACAAGTTCATGAGCGAATGCCGCGCTCTGACAAACTTGTGCGGCAACGGCGTGGCTTGCGTCGTGATTTCCTGGTGGGAAGGCGAGTTGGATCACGACAAGCTCCGCGCCCGCCTTGGTCGAACACTCGATCCGTCGGATGTTGAGACCGCGCTGACCACTGGTTAAAGCCGAGGACCGAAAGGTGACCGGGCATTCTGTTCCCCGGTCACCTTAATCTCTGTACTTCATCTCTGTAGCAAAAACTTCTGCGGCTAGCCCGCGCCAAGAGCCAGGGCTACGTGATAGGTGACAAGGCTCGCTGCATAAGCCAGCACCAGCATGTAGGTGAAAGTCACAGCCATCCACCGCCAGCTTCCGGTTTCGCGTCGGATCACGGCCAGCGTCGAAGCACATTGCGGCGCGAAGATATACCAGGCCAACAGCGACAGCGCGGTAGCTAAACTCCACTTCGTCGCCAGCACCTGACCGATCTGTTCGGCCGCTTCCTTGCCGCCTTCGATGGCATAGACGGTGCCGAGCGCAGCCACGGCAACCTCGCGAGCTGCCATCCCCGGGATGAGTGCAACCGCGATCTGCCAGTTGAAACCGAGCGGTGACAGCACCGGCTCGAGCGTTCGGCCAATCATGGCCGCAAGGCTGTAATTGATAGCTGCTCCCTCCGCGCCGGCGGGCGGTGGAGGAAACGATGCCAGGAACCAGATCACGATCATCATCGAGAAAATCGTGGTGCCGGCGCGCTGCAGGAACATCTTCGCTCGGGTGTAGACACCGATGGCGATGCTTCTCACGCGCGGCAACTTGTAATCGGGCAATTCGAGCATGAAGGGCGCGGGCTCATAATCGCGCCACATGAAGAATTTGATCAGGAACGATACGGCGAGCGCGCTGACGATCCCTGCGGCGTACAAGCCGAACATCACCAGGCCGCGAAGATTGACCCAGCCGCCGATCTGCTGATCCGGAATGAATGCCGAGATGATCAGCGTGTAGACGGGAATTCGTGCCGAACAGGTCATCAACGGCGCGATCAGGATCGTGGTCAGCCGATCGCGGCGGTTATCGATCACGCGTGTCGCCATGATGCCGGGAATCGCGCAGGCGAAACTCGACAACAGCGGAATGAAGGCTCGGCCGTGGAGGCCGGCGCCGCCCATGATGCGGTCCATCAGGAAGGCAGCGCGCGCCATGTAGCCGAAATCTTCCAGCAGCAGAATGCAAAGGAAGATGATCATGATCTGCGGGAGAAACACGATGACGCTGCCGACGCCGGAAATCACGCCGTTCTGCAGGAAGCTTTGCAACAGCCCGGGCGGCAGGATGTCATGTACCCATGCGCCGAGCGCGGCAAAGGCCGACGACAAAATTTCCATCAGCGGCTGGGCCCAGGCGAAGACCGCCTGGAACATGACAAAGAGGATGAAGGCCAGGATGAACAGCCCGGCGACCGGATGAAGCACGACGGCATCGATCCGAGCCGTCCAGGTATCGGGCCGGGCTGGCAGGCTGATGGTGGCGGCGATAATGCGATCGGCCTCGCGCTGCGTCGCGCGCAACTCCGCGGCCGTGAGCGGCCGCCAGTGATCGGGTCCCGGTAACATCGGATTCGCGATCAGGTCGTCGGCCAATCGGAGCAACTCGACCGTGCCGTTCTTGCGGACGGCGACGGAGGTGGTCACGGGCAGCCCAAGGGCCTGCGAGAGCTTTTCGATATCGACGCTCACGCCCCGGCGCCTTGCGATGTCGAACATGTTGAGCACGAGCAGCAAGGGCCGGCCGGTGTTCTTCAACTCCAGCAGCAGACGGATAGTCAGGCGGAGATTAGTTGCGTCGGCGACGCACAGAATGAGGTCTGGCGGAGCTTCGCCCGGCGTGCGCCCCAGCACCATGTCGCGGGTAATTTCCTCATCCGGACTGCGGCCGCGCAAGGAATAGGTTCCGGGCAAGTCGACCAGCGACACCTGACGTCCAGAGGGCGTGACGAAGGAGCCTTCCTTGCGTTCGACGGTCACGCCCGGATAGTTCGCCACCTTCTGGCGGCTGCCCGTCAGTGCGTTGAACAGCGCGGTCTTGCCGCTATTCGGGGTTCCGACCAGGGCGAAATGCAGGAGGGGGGCTTCCATCAGGGAATCCGCATTCGTTAGGCGACCATGATTGCCATGGCTTCCCGTCGGCGCACGGCAATCGTGACGTTCTCGACCCGGACGGCGATTGGGTCACGTCCAACGATTCCCTCATGCAGGATTTCCACTCGGGCACCTTCGACAAAGCCTAGTTCGATCAGGCGGCTCTCGAGCTCCGAAGCCGCCAGGGAGGAATGCGCATTCGTGGCATGGATATGCTGAACCGTCCCTGAAAAGCCTCGCCGGGCAAGGCCAAGGGGAATCGGACCGGGGGTATTGGAGGGCGCGAGGGTCATAATGATCTCATGCCGAGGGATAAGCATAAGCGTCAGGTTTGCCCACCCCGGCGTGCAAAGCTTAGAAGTATTTTAACTTGCCAATTAACCTGCCAAGTGCCGGTCGCGTCGTTAGCAGTGTACCGGGTTGGCTTATCCGACAGCCAATTGAAAAAGGGGCCGCCCGTTTGCACGGACGGCCGCGAGGTCGACGGCCTGCCTTATTCGCGGTTGCCAAACCGGCGTGACCACCAGCCCGCGCGCCGGGGAGCCGGTTCAGGGGCCTGGTTTGTCGTCGGATCGGCTGGCGGAGCAGACGGTTCAGGCTCGGTTGCCTGGACAAAATGAGGTGCCGGCGCTGACGGAACATCGCTCCCGAAGCTCACCTTTTCGCGCACCGTTGACCGTCGCTTGCCCGCCTTGTCGGCGTCCAGGCTCGCCTCGGCGGGAGCGGTTGAAATTGGTTCGGGCAGGGCGGATACCGCAGGCTGCTCGGGCTGTGAAGCAATCGAGACACCCTGATCATCAGAGATCGCCGGCTGATAGGAATAGCCGTCGAAGTCCGCCACCGCGGTGGCCGCTTCCGGTGGAGGCGTCGGGCTCAGTTCATCGGCGATTGAACCGGAAAGACCCTCTTCGAGGTTTCGGCGCCGCCGGCCGCCGCGACGACCGCGGCGACGCGGCCGCCGATCGCCCGATTGGGAATTGTCCGGCTGGGTACCGACCGCTTCATCCAACTCCTCGTCGTCGGCTTCGCCGTCCTCGGAAGAAGCTTCTCCTCCTTCAGACGTCTGGAAGGCCGGATGCGCACTCTCTGCATCGTCGCGCGTAGTACCGTCGCGTGGCTCCCCGGAACGACCGCGCCGCCGGCGCCGGCGTCGGCGGCGATGGCCACCCTCGGATTCCGATTCCGTGGCTTCCAGGCCAACTGGCTGCTCGTCCGCCAGCCCTTCCGTCTCGTCGGTCTCGATTTCGGATTCGGTTTCGATGTCGAAGGCCTCATCCTCGTCAGATGTGTCTTCAGCCGGCGGGAAGGCCGCCACCTGCGCCGCAAGCAGCGCCTTGGCGGTCTCCAGCGTGTGCACCTGCTCGCCGCGGTCGATCACATAAGACTGCTGACCGCTCACTGAGGGATCTGCGATCACGGATAGGGTTACCTTGAAACTATTTTCGAGGTCGCGCAGGTGGCCGCGCTTGTGGTTGAGGACATAAAGCGCGACATCGGTTCTGGTGCGGACCACCAGATTGTGGGTCGCTCCCTTCATCAAAACCTCTTCCAGTCCGCGCAGCAACTGAAGGGCGACGGAAGAGACGGAGCGCACATGGCCGGTGCCGCCGCAGTGCGGGCAGGGCTCTGTCGAACTTTCCAGAACGCTGGCGCGGATGCGCTGTCGCGACATCTCAAGCAGTCCGAAATGCGAGATGCGGCCGACTTGAATCCGCGCGCGGTCCTGTCTCAGGCAGTCGCTGAGCTTTCGCTCCACCGCGCGGTTGTTGCGCTTCTCGTCCATGTCGATGAAATCGATGACGATCAGCCCGGCGAGGTCGCGTAGCCGCAATTGCCGCGCGACTTCCTCGGCCGCCTCCAGATTGGTCTTGAGCGCGGTATCCTCGATATGATGCTCGCGGGTAGAGCGGCCGGAATTGACGTCGATCGAAACGAGTGCCTCGGTCTGGTTGATCACGATGTAGCCGCCCGAGCGCAATTGAACGATCGGCGAGAACATCGCATCGAGCTGGCTCTCCACGCCCATTCGCGAAAACAACGGCTGTCCGTCGCGATATTGCTTCACCGCCCGCACATTCGAGGGCATCAGCATCTTCATGAAGTCGCGGGCTTCCTGGTGGCCGGCTTCGCCTGCCACCTGAATCTCGTCGATCTCCTTGTTGTAGAGATCGCGAAGCGATCGCTTGATTAGCGATCCCTCCTCATAGACCAGGGTCGGAGCCTGCGACCTCAACGTCATGTCACGGACGGTTTCCCACATCCGGATCAGGTATTCGAAATCGCGTTTGATTTCCGGCTTGGTCCGCGAAGCGCCCGCCGTGCGCAGAATGATTCCCATGCCCTCGGGCACATCAAGGTCCTGCACCACTTCCTTGAGTCGGGAACGGTCCTGAGCCGACGTGATCTTGCGGCTGATGCCGCCGCCGCGCGCCGTGTTGGGCATCAGCACCGCATAGCGACCGGCCAATGAAAGATAGGTCGTCAGAGCCGCACCCTTGTTGCCGCGCTCTTCCTTGACGACCTGAACCAGCATCACTTGCCGTCGCTTGATGACCTCCTGGATCTTGTATTGCCGACGCGGGCGGAAGGCGCGTTCCGGAACTTCCTCCAGCACGTCATCGCCGCCGACGGACTCCACCTCCTCTTCGGCGTCGTCCTCGCCGTCTTCATCCTCATCCTCATCCTCGTCATCCTCGTCATCGTCTTCATCGTCGTGCTCGGCGTTATCTTCCGGGGTGACGACATGCTCGTCTGCGGGCTCGTGATGCGGAGCGAGCGTCGAGTCTTCCGAAGCGCCATTTTCGATGGCTTCGACGCCTGCGGACGGTTGCGACGTCTCCGCTGTGGCCGGCATGAATTCCGCTGGCGAAAGTGAAGCCGGCTCGAAGCCGCTCGAAACGCTCTGCGCCTCATGATGCGTGGGCGCGTCGGTCGCGGTATCCTGCTCCGTGTCATGATGGTCCGCGTACCCGTGTTCCGCCGCCGAGGTGGCAGACTCTTCGGGCGCAGGTTCGTCGTGAACTCTGAAGTCCGCTCCGGTGCCGCCGCCCCAGCTTTCCAGTTCGACCGGAGCTGTTTCGCGAGTAGCCGTCTCCTCGCCAGAGGTCAGCGCCGTCTCGGTTGCGTTTTCGACGACGTCACTCTGAACCCGCTCGCCATGTCCGCGGCGTCGGGAAGTTCGATGGCGGGATCGCCGGCGATGCTGGTTGGGACGGCTTTCGTTTTCCTCGGCTTCGCGATGGGCGCGCTCGTCGGCCTCAATCAGGGCCTGTCGGTCCGCGACCGGGATTTGATAATAATCGGGATGGATTTCGCTGAAGGCCAGAAAGCCGTGCCGGTTTCCGCCGTATTCGATGAAGGCGGCCTGCAGCGATGGTTCGACGCGGGTGACCTTGGCGAGATAGATATTGCCGCGCAGTTGTTTGCGCTGAGCGGTTTCGAAATCAAATTCTTCGACACGATTGCCGCGGACTACGACCACCCGGGTTTCTTCCGGGTGGGTCGCATCGATCAACATTTTGTTTGGCATTTTGGAACTCTTGAAGGCGGCGGGCGCGGAGTACGGACAGCGCAAAGGGCGCGGCCGGTTGGCGCGACGGTCCACCTGATTCGGGGGTGAGGGGAAGGCCGAACCGCAATTCTCGGCGCCACGCCGAACCGAATTGCCGCGAACTGATGAGTCGTGCGGAAGCATCGCTCCGCCTCGGCGCAATTTTTCGCGGCATCGTCATCGGCAATACAGTCTGGCGCATCAAGCGTCGGCCCGTCTGAACGTGCTGGCGGCGAGATGCCGCCTGTCTGCTGCTGATGGTTCGGCCCAGCGCCGTTTGGCGCTTGCCGGCATCGCGTCATCCAGCCAGTTGGCATTGAAAACCATGGCATTGGATGACCGGTTGCGTCGTGCCGGAATGTCCCTGGAGCAGAAAGGAACCGGGGACGAGACGCTCCCCGTGCCTTACAACCGCCGCTCCTGTTCAGCCGCGCACTGCGCTGGCCATTGAGGGGGCGGAAAAACGCTGAAGTCTCCAGGATTGAAGGCTCCGGCGCTGCACCGGGAAGCTGAGCGTGACACAACCGGGAGTATTAACCGTCAGCCCCCTGTACATACTTTGATTGAGGGGCAGGCGCAAGGGAAGCGTCACAGAGTGGCAACAGTCGGCCTTATTCGGTCCGAGGGCCTTAAGCAGAGGTTAACCCTGTGGTTCTATGCGAGCCGAAGGCATCGCTCGGAGCTACCGATTCGTGCTGAAACCACCCAAAATGCATCGATTCCGCCCGGCAAACTGGAAGCCAGCGCTGCTATGCGCTGTGGCCGTCTGGTTATCGGCGGGAACCGGATGGGCTACGGATGATCCAGCGTCGGCCAGCGCCGGCCCCATTGTAGCAGCGGCCTCCGATATCCGCCTCGCAGGGGACGACAAGCTGACCCGTTTTGTCGTCGATCTCGACAGGTCGATCGCATTTCGAGCCTTTCCGCTAGCCGATCCCTATCGGGTGGTGATCGATGTTCCGCAAGTCGATTTTCAGCTACCGGCGGGCACGGGTGCGACTGGCCGCGGACTGGTCAAGGCCTTCCGCTACGGCCTGGTGATGCCAGGAAGCTCTCGGATCGTTCTTGATCTGGCGGTGCCCGCGCGGATTGCCCAATCCTATCTGGTTGAGGCCGCCAATGACCAACCACCCCGGCTCGTCATTGAACTGGAACAGGTGGATCGCGCCAGCTTCTTGCAGTCACTTGCCGCCGCCGCCAATCCCGAGTTGAAGCCCACGGTGGGCCAGCCCTCAGCCAACGCGGATTCCGCTGGCGCTGCTCCGGCTGCAGGCGATTCGCGGCCCGTCGTGGTGATCGACCCCGGGCACGGCGGCATCGACAACGGGACCCAGGCCAGCGGCGAGAGCGAAAAAAATCTGGTGCTTGAATTTGCCCGCGCCCTGCGGGATCGGCTGGAAAAAGCCGGTAAGTACCGGGTGGTGATGACCCGATCGGACGACACATTCATTCCGCTTGCCGACCGCGTCAAAATTGCGCGCAACCAAAAGGCGGCGCTGTTCATCTCGGTCCATGCCGATGCGCTTCCCCGGCATGAGGGCGACGCGCAGGGGGCGAGTATCTATACTTTGTCAGACCGGGCCTCCGACGCCGAATCGGAGCGGCTGGCCGAGGCGGAGAACCGGGCCGATGTCATTGGCGGCGTCAATCTGACCGAGGAGCCGACCGAGGTCGTCGATATCCTGATTGACCTCGCACAGCGCGAAACACGCACCTTTTCAAACCGGTTTGCCCGGCTATTACTGGGCGAGATGAAGGGGGCGGCCCGGATGCACAAGCACCCGCTGAAATCGGCTGGGTTTAAGGTGCTGAAGGCTCCCGATGTACCTTCGGTGCTGGTCGAGCTTGGCTATGTCTCCAACAAGAATGATCTGGAGCATCTGGTCTCAGATAACTGGCGCGCACGGACCGTTGCGACGATGGCGCAAGCCGTCGATGCGTTTTTCGCCAAGAACGTCGCGGCCGCGGGCGCGGGCAATTAAAATGCCCACGACGAAGTGGCGGAAGCCCTAGTTTGGCCACAGCCCGGTGTTCCGGTCCGCTGGAGCCGCGCCCCGTTTTGCGCCGTGCCGGTGTCGGCCTGATCATCAGATCAGCGCGGCCGCACTGAGAGTTTTCTATGACGAGGCGGTCGCCGAAATGAATAGGAACTTCTAATTGACCGTCCTAGGCATTATAGATGCGCTTCACAACGGTTGCGAAAGCCCGGAAATCAATCCAGCCGGTTGCGGTTGCCGTACTTTTAGGGAAACGGACAGTCGATAATGCGCTTGCTCGTGCGGTTCTTGGGCTTCCTGTTTGCCGCCGGAACGATTGTGTTTTTGGTCGGCGTCGCGGCCGCCGCGGGGCTCATCTGGCACTACTCGCAGGACCTGCCGGACTATTCCCAGCTCAAGAATTACGAGCCACCGGTCATGACGAGGGTTCATGCCTCGGATGGTTCACTGTTGGGTGAATACGCCAAGCAACGCCGGCTCTATCTGCCCATCCAGGCGGTACCGAAGCTCGTGATCAATGCCTTCCTGGCCGCCGAAGACAAGAATTTCTACGAACACGGCGGCATCGACTATTCCGGCATGGCGCGGGCGGCGCTGCTCTATCTTCAGAATTATGGTTCGAACCGCCGGCCACAGGGTGCGTCCACCATTACCCAGCAGGTGGCGAAGAATTTCCTGCTCACCAATGAGGTCTCCTTCACCCGCAAGATCAAGGAAGCCTTGCTGGCGATGCGGATCGAGCGGACTTATTCCAAAGATAAGATCCTCGAGCTTTATCTGAACGAAATTTACCTGGGCCTTGGCGCCTATGGAGTCGCCGCGGCCTCGCTGGTCTACTTCGATAAGTCAGTGAACGAGCTCACGGTCGCCGAAGCCGCCTATTTGGCGTCGCTGCCAAAGGCGCCGGCAACGCTGCATCCGGTCCTGAACCGCGAACGCGCCACTGAGCGTCGCAACTACGTGATCGACCGTCTCCTGGAAAACGGCTGGATCAAGCAGGCCGATGCCGACGCCGCTCGAAAACAACCGCTGGTCGTTACCAGTCGCGGCAACGGCGCGCATACTTTTGCCGGCGAGTATTTCGCCGAGGAAGTCCGCCGTGATGTGTTCGAACATTATGGCGAAAAGACCCTGTACGAAGGCGGGCTGTCGGTACGGACCACGCTCGATCCGAAGCTGCAGGTCATGGCGCGCAAGACGATGGTGGCTGGCCTTGTCAATTATGACGAGCAGCAGGGATGGCGTGGCGCGCTCAGCAAGATCGATGTCTCCGGTGATTGGGGCGTGAAGCTCGCCGACATCAAGTCACTTTCTGACATCTCGCCATGGCGTATGGCCGTGGTGCTGGAGACCAGCGACCAGTCGGCCCGGGTCGGCTTTCAGCCAGGTCGCCAGCTCGGTGGCGCCGTATCGAAAGAGCGCCAAACCGGAATTATCACTCTCGACGGCGTGAAATGGGCAAGGGCAGCGGCCGGGCCTTCGCGTGGAAAGACGCCGACGGCGGTTTCGCAGGTGCTTTCGCCCGGCGACGTCATTTATGCCGACCCGATGATTTCCAAGGATGGTACGCCGGTCGAGGGGCAGTATCGGCTGCGGCAATTGCCGGAAATATCCGGCGCCATGGTGGTGATGGATCCGTGGACCGGGCGCGTTCTGGCCATGGTCGGTGGCTTCTCGTTTGACCAGAGCCAGTTCAATCGCGCCACCCAGGCCTATCGGCAGCCGGGTTCGTCGTTCAAGCCGATCGTCTACTCGTCGGCTTTGGATAATGGCTATACGCCGTCCACCGTCGTCATCGACGCGCCGATCGAAATCGATCAGGGGCAGGGCGCGGGCGTCTGGCGCCCGGAGAACTATGCGTCAGGCAAATATATTGGGCCGACCACGTTGCGCAACGCCTTGCGGCTATCGCTGAACACCGTGACGGTGCGCTTGGCGCAGGATATCGGCATGCCCTTGATCGGCGAATATGCCAAACGGTTTGGCGTCTATGACGAGCTGCCGAACTACCTGTCTTATGCGCTGGGCGCGGGCGAGACCACGGTCATGCGAATGGTGACTGCCTATTCGATGTTTGCGAATGGTGGCCGCCGCGTGAAGGCAGCCCTGATCGACCGCATCCAGGACCGCTATGGCCACACCATCTTCAAGCAGGATGCCCGGGAATGCCGGGGCTGCGATGCGACGGGTGCCTGGAGCAATCAGTCGGAACCGCAACTGGTCGATCGCCGTGAGCAGGTGCTTGATCCGATGACCGCCTATCAGATCACCTCAATGATGGAAGGCGTCGTGCAGGCGGGCACCGCCACCGCCGTCAAGGAAGTAGGTAAGCCGATCGCCGGCAAGACGGGAACGACCAACGATGAGAAGGATGCCTGGTTCATCGGGTTCTCGCCAGACATCGTTGTCGGCATCTATATGGGATACGACAAGCCCCGCCATCTCGGCCGCGGTGCTACGGGTGGTCACCTATCGGCGCCGATTGCGCGCGATTTCCTCAAGCTTGCGTTGGCAGACAAGCCGGCGGTTCCGTTCCGTGTGCCAGCCGGCATCAAGCTGATCAGGGTTGATTCCAAGTCGGGCATGCGCGCGGCACCGGGCCAGAGCTCCGGCACGATCCTGGAAGCCTTCAAGCCGGGTACGGCGCCGCCGGACAATTACGCGGTGATTGGCATAGCGGATCCCGATGGGCGTCCCCTGATGGTGTCACCGGATGCTGATCGTAGCATCATGAGATCTACCCCAAGCGGATTGTATTGACGAACGGCGATCGGCGTGTCCTGCCGTATTGCGTGGAAATATGGCACCGCCGATTGCGCTTTGTGGGAACGGCGGTTACATCCTCGCTCGAAATGTCAGACAGCGGCGGTTAAGGGCCGCAGATCAGAGAAACCATGCGTGCTGAAGTCGAACGCCTCGTCGAAGAGATCAAGCAGTCGGTCGGGCTGCTGAGGAGGCATCTTTGACGTCGAATCCTCCACGGCGCGCCTGGCTGAGCTGAACAAGCTCGCCGAAGATCCCAATCTCTGGAACGATTCCCAGAAGGCCCAGAAGTTGATGCAGGAGCGTACCTCGCTTGAGGATTCGCTTACTGGCATCGGCAAGGTCGAGCGCGAACTCGAAGACAATATCGGCATGATCGAGCTCGGCGAGGCCGAGAACGATGAAGGCGTCGTGCTGGAAGCCGAGAACGCGCTGAAGGCCCTGAAGAAGGAAGTCGCTCGCCGGGAACTGGAAGCGCTGCTTTCCGGGGAGGCAGACCGGTTCGATACTTATCTGGAGGTCCACGCCGGCGCGGGCGGCACCGAGAGCCAGGACTGGGCTTCGATGCTATTGCGCATGTACACGCGCTGGGCGGAGAAGCACGGCCTCAAGGTGGAATATCTGGAGGAAACCCCGGGCGAAGAGGCGGGCCTCAAATCGGCAACCATTCAGATCAGCGGCGACAACGCTTATGGCTGGTTGAAAACCGAAGCTGGTGTGCATCGCCTTGTTCGAATATCGCCATTCGATTCAAACGCACGGCGCCACACCTCGTTTTCAAGCGTGGCGATCTTTCCGGTCGTCGACGAAAGCATCAAGATCGACATCAAGGAATCGGATGTACGCACCGATACCATGCGTTCGGGTGGGGCCGGCGGACAGCACGTTAATAAAACGGAATCGGCCGTCCGCCTCACGCACATTCCGACCGGTGTCGCAGTGGTCTGCCAGGCGGGCCGCTCTCAACACAAGAACCGCGCACAGGCCTGGGATATGCTTCGGGCGCGCCTCTATCAGATCGAGCTGAAAAAGCGCGAGGAGAAGGCCGCCGCAGAGCAGGCGGCCAAGACCGACATCGGCTGGGGACACCAGATCCGCTCCTACGTGCTGCAGCCCTATCAGATGGTGAAGGACCTTCGCACCGGCGTGCAGACATCCGATACGTCGGGTGTGCTGGACGGCGACCTTGATGAGTTCATGGCGGCGACGCTCGCGCAGCGCGCCTTCGGTACGACCACCGGGGCGATCGAGGATGTGGACTGAGGCTTGAGTTAAACGTCCTCTCTGTTTTTTTCATCGCGTGGCGCTCGCGATCGCGGCGCGGTTATTCGCTCTCGGAAGAAATGGATTACGGCCTGCGTGCTGTCTGCCATTCGGCAAGCCAGCTCGGAAACCGGCTGTCGTCAGGGCCGGTCTTGCGGTGCCAGGCTGCGAACACCGCGCCATCCTCCGCTATCATCACCACGACATCGAGCGCTTTGGCGCGGCGCAGTGTCTCGACCGCCTGTTGTGGTGTTTGCGCGATCGGGCCGGCGACATTGAAGGAGGTGTTGACAGAAACCTCGACGCCGATGTGGCGGCCCAGCGCTTTAAGATAAGCGTAAGTCAACGGATCGTCTTGTTGCCGCACGATCTGGATTCGACCGGTGCCGTCGGCATGAATCACCGCCGGAATTTTCTCCAGCGCTTCGGGTTTGGAGCGGGCCGTCAGCACCATGTAGCGATAGGCGTTATACTCATCGTCGGATGCGCCTTCGAGCAAGTTGAAATAAAGCTGAGCGGCCTCAAGCGTCGCCATTGGCGCCAGCGGGCGGATTGCTTCGCGATATTTCACCCGTGCATTGAGATGCTGGCGCGCGTCGGGATCACAGGGGTTCGCCAGGATCGAGCGATGACCGAGGGCGCGTGGACCGGTTTCGGCGGCGCCTTGATACAGCCCCACAATCCCGTTCCGCGCAATGATGAAGGCCATCAAGTCCGCAATTGTCTCGATCCCCTCCGGTGTCGAAGCCTCGCCGAGCCGACAGGACAGGACATCCTCGACCTCCAGCGCATGGACGATATCGTCATGCCGGGGAGGCGCGCCGCAAAAGAAGGCGTGGCTCATCGGGGCGCCGCGTTGGACACCGAGAAGATGCGCGAACTGCCAAGCTGCACCGATAGGCACACCGGGATCTCCTGGGGTTGGAGGCACCCAGAGGTGGAGGCGGGTCTTGCGTCGCTGGTGTCTTGCAAACCAGGCTTCATCGAAATGTTCGAGCAGCCGCATGTTTGCAACCGCATTCAACGCCACGCCGCCCGTCAGGACGAGACGGTTCGCGCCTGTGGTTCGCAACAAATGATCGACCACATGGATCATCGCGTCCTCGAACACCAACTGGGTCGCTGCCGCCCTGTCGAGCCGATCCTGGGTATCGGGCCGGTGCGCGATGTCTTCGACGCGCAGCACGGCATCGGGATTCCAGAGTTGCTCAGGCTTCAAGGGCTCGCCGAGTATCTCGACCAATGACGGCTTATAGGGGCGGTCAAACGGGTCGCAGTACCAATTGGCAAGATCGCGGTTGAGCCGGATTTCGCCGCCGTCGCCGAAATGCAGCACTTCTTTCAATCGGCGATAATAGGGATTGCTCTCCCGGCTCATGTCACCCCAGGCGGCTGCACCCATGTAGCGGCCCTCACAGGATAGCCAGGTCCAACCGCCCTGGGTCGAGGCGACCACGCTGTAGAAAGCGCCAAGGGAATCGAACACGCTGTCATTACTGTAGATCTGCCGGAATTGGCGCCGTTCGGCGGCGTAGAATGAGATCGATCCCCGATCGCCGGTGCCATCGAGCACGGCGACCGCGACCGGTTCGTCGTGATCTGAAAACGGAGAGGCGGCGAAGGAAAACCAGGCGTGATTGTCATGGTGAGGCAAGCAGATCAGCGGCACCCGCTCGCTGAGTCCAAGTTGCCGGGCGAGAATTTTCGGGGTGCGCGTCATCTGATCGAGCCGACGGCCGTCGAAGCCAGCTGCGCTGGTGGTGCGAAGGAGCCGGACGCTTTGAGGCAATTCTTCGAATACGGTACGGAGCATCGTGCCGGCGAGCGCCGGATAATCCCAGGTGGTGAGCCAGGCCGCGACGTTACTGATGTCACATCCCATGCCGCGCAGGGTCGTCATCAACGCCTCGATCGAAGCGCGGGGGTATTCCGTCGTGTGCTTGTTGCCTGAAAACCGTTCTTCCTCATTGTTGACGATGAGGCGTGGTCCACAGGCCTGTGTCACCTCCACTAATGCGACGCCCGAATTGTGTGTGCCTGGAGGTCCGAGTCCAACAAGATAGATAGTCTCGCCGCGCTGCAGTCTCTGACGGATGGAGACGAGGGTTTGCCGGGCGAACTCGCTTTCAAGCGTGTGGAAGCCGCTGGCTCCCAGCAGGCGCGCCGCGAGCCAACGCCCGAGACGGAAGCCAACCCTTCCGAGCCTTGGGTATCGCGGTCCAATTCGCGGTTTTCTGGTCAATCGATAACCCCGTCAAGGCCGTGCTGACGCGGCGCAGATCAATCATAACTGACGGGTTTCAACAATCGGGCAGGCGGATCTAACCCGCGCTCAGCCGCACGCCTGCCCGCAAAAACTTCTGGGGATCGACAGCTTCGCCGTCGATGCGGGTCTCATAATGAAGATGAGGACCTGTCGACCGGCCGGTCGAGCCAACTTCACCAATGACCTGTCCGATCTTGATGGGATCGCCGACCTTGACGCTGATCTCGGAGAGATGGCCATATCGGGTCGATAGTCCGTTCCCATGATCGACTTCGACCATGCGGCCATAGCCGCCTGCCCAGCCGGCCGAAACCACCTTGCCGTTGGCTGTGGCGCGAACCGGATCACCCATTGCCGCCCGGAAATCGAGACCGGTGTGCATCGCGGGCCGACCCAGGAATGGATCGCTCCGCACCCCGAACCCGGAGGTGAACTCCACCTCACCGACCACCGGCTTGCGGTAGGGGACCAATGCGAGCGTACGATTGAGACGATCGACTTGGGCGCGCGTGATGTTGATCCGATAAAGCTGACGCTCGAAATTGCCGGCATCGCTGGGCAGCTTGACCGGCACGAAGGGACCGCCCATGCCGCTCCGGGGAGTCGCACCCTCGAGTTGGGCAAGGTCGAGCCCAAGGTCGCTCAATACGCCGCGCATCCTGCGCACCCGGGATTCCATGCCCTCCTCGATATTGTTCAGGGTCGCGAGCTGGCGGCTCTCAACCTGGTCCAGCGAGCCTTGCAATTTGACGATCACATTGTCCACGCCCTGAATCTTGGCGAATTGATTGGGCGCCGGATTGGCGTTGAGAGGCGTGCGGGATTCCAGTCGTGCTTCACGATCCGGAGGTGCGACGAAGATCACGGTGTCGCTAATGGGAGAGGGCTTGAGAGGGATTGCAGACGTCGCATCACTGGCCGCGCCTCGTTGCGCAGGACGGATCGAACCGGTGACGCTGGTATCGGGAAGCGTACCTAGCGCGGTCGCCCGGGCCTCCAGCGCCGTTTGGCGTCGCATGATCTGTTCGAGCTTCTGGTCGAATTGCTCCTGATCCAGGAGTTGGCGGCTGGTCGTTCGATCGACCTTTGCGCGCAGTTCCGCGATCCGGTCCTCATACGCATATTGCATTTCGGCCTGGCGGGCGAGCAGCCGGGTGAGGACATCGTCGCGAAAGGCGAAATAGGTCGCGGTCGCAGCCGACCATATTCCCAGCAGGGTGACAGTGCCGACCACAATCCAGAATACCACTGGCCCGAACCGGACCTGCTTGCCGGCATGGACCAGCGTGTACCCGTTGGATGCAGGTGGTGAGGGGGCTTGTGCAGTGGGTCGCGGGCGCCGTGCGGCCGGGCGACCATGGTCATGCGGATGGTGCTGGGGGTATTCGGAATATTGACCGGATCGGTAGGACATCAGCACTCCCGCGCCCGTCGGAGCGGAGTTCCGGACGGCTCAGATGAACGGGGCGATTTGACTGCGTCATGGTTAATTTTTAGCGAATGCGAGGGGATCGAAGCCGCCTGCCGAAAGCGGATTCCGGCGAGAGCCAGCGGCCGGTGATGCCAGGCCTAAAGCGCCTGCGCCGCCGAGAGCACGTCCTCGGCGTGGCCATCGACTTTCACATTGCGCCAAATTCGAGCGATCCGGCCCTCAGGGCCGATCAGGAGCGTTGTTCGAATAATTCCCTCGAAGGTCCTGCCATACATGGATTTTTTGCCCCAGACGCCATAGGTCCGCAGCATCTCGCCTTTCTCATCTGATGCGAGAGGAACGGTTAGATTGTGTTTGTTTTTAAAAGACTCTTGGGCATTTACCGGATCGGCCGAGACGCCGATGGTGCTGGTCCCGTGCTTAGCGAAGGCATCGGCAAGCCGGGTGAAACTGATGGCCTCCAGCGTGCAACCCGGCGTATCAGCACGCGGGTAGAAAAACAGCACCAGCTTCTGGCCAGCAAAATCCTTCAGTGAAATCTGCCCGCCGCCGTCCCGCGGCAAGGTGAAAGCGGGTGCCTGCGCCCCCTCGACCAGCCCAACCACCCCCGATCCGGGGCCGGCGGGAGCCTTGGCAGGGGACGTTGTTTTGGCAGGGGTCGTTGTTAGGGGAGGTTTCTTCTTTGGCGCCCTCGCGCTGGCAATGGTGTTTCGAGCGGTCACTTTTTTTGCCGGGGTTTTCCGGGGGCGGGCTTTTTTCGCGCTGGCTTTCTTGCCCGCGGCTTTATTGGTGCTGGTTTTCGCGGCACTTATTTTCTTGGCGGCGACCTTCTTGGCCGCAGATTTCGCTGCTTTCCGGGTGAGGGATTTGGAAGATTTCTTGCGCATTTTCTTGGACATACGCCTTCCTTTCGTCGTTTTCAGCAGATCAACCATAGCCGGGGGAGTTTTATCGGGATAGGCGGAATCAACCCGGGTAGCATCGGCAGGTGGGTGGCTGCTGTTTTGGTGACATTGAACCCGACGTGATATCCATCCGACTGTTTGAACAGGCTTCCGTGGGCTGATTCACGGGAAGTCCAATATCAACGGGGGATTGGTTGATGGGCCAAAGCGGGGCAACCATCATCTGACGACCTGACAAGGCATCGGTCTCGCATTCAGCGCCGACACCGTGAGGCAATGGCAAGAAATACGTCGCCCCGAGAAATCTCGCAGCTGCCGCAAGCTCAACCCCCGTCGTGGGATGAGGAGGGCTGGGAACAGGAGCACGACGAGGCCACTGGCTACCGCGCGCGCAGGCTGTTGTCCCGGTCGAACTCCAGCTTCCATCGACTGGGTGATCGGCTATTCGCTTTGCGGGGTTGGCTCGCGGGCGAACGGTGGGTCAAGCGGCTCGCTATCGTAGTTGTAGCCCTGCTGATCATTTTTGGTGCCTGCTTCGGCGGGTTATGGTGGCGGCTCGGAGCGGGTCCGATCAATCTCGAGATGGCGACGCCTTGGCTTGCTGCCGCGATCGAGGAAAATATCGGCAACGGCAATACGGTCGAAGTCGGTGGTACCCAAATCGAGCGTGCCGGCAAGGTGCGGATAGCCGTACGCATTCGAGACATTGTGGTGAGAGATCGCGACCATGCGATCGTGGCAAGCGCCCCCAAGGCAGAGGTGAGATTGTCGGGCACTGCGCTGCTGCTCGGCCGGCTGCGTGCGGAAAGCCTCAATCTCGTCGACGCCGAATTGTCAGTGCGAATCACGCCGGACGGCTACGTCACGGTATCGGCTGGCGACAACGCGCGGCCGATCGCGACGGGCGTGACGGCCAAACCGCGGGCTGCCGCTCCGGGCGTACCCGCACAGGGCGGCAGCGGACCGGTCTCGACGCCCTCGGCAAACCCTGCTGTCGCCGTCTCTACCGCGGGCAAGGATACGCCAAGCGGGCTGCTGGCGGGCCTGGACTGGCTAGACAGTCTCAGCCTGACCGGATTGGACGGCCAAAATCTCAATGAGATCGGCCTCAAGAACGGCAGGCTGATCATTGATGATCTGCAGCGTGGCAACAAATGGAATTTCCAGAATATCTCGCTCAGCCTGCGACGGCCGAATGGCGGCGGTATTGCCCTCAGTCTCGGCGAAGAGAATAAGAATCCCTGGTCGTTGCAGGTTCAGGTCGGCGCACCCAGCAATGGGGTACGGTCCATCACTCTCCGCGCCGACAAGGTGCCGACCAACAACATTCTCCTGGCGCTGCGGCTCAAGGATCTCACCTACTCCTCTGACCTTCCGCTGACGGGCGAACTCCGCGGAGAATTGGGGCGCGACGGCGTGCCCACCTACTTCCAGGGAAAGCTCACGGCCGGGGCCGGCCGCATTGTTGATACCGACACGCCCGATTATCCGATGGCCATCGATCAGGCGGAATTCAGCGTCGAATGGGATGCCGCAAGGCGGGTGCTGGTGGCGCCTTTCAAGATTATCTCCGGCGGCAATCGTGTCACCTTGCTGGCGCATCTTGAGCCACCCAATGGCAGGACGCCGGACTGGCAGATGGGTCTCAGCGGCGGCACCATTGTGCTCGATGGCGGCCAGGGCGAAGAGCCGCTGGTTTTTAACCGGATCGCTATCGGCTTCCGCTTCGATACCAGCGGACGACGCGTGTTGCTGACCCAGGCCGATATAAGCAACGGCGAGATCAGTGTCGCCGGCAGCGGTAGCGTCGATTATTCCGGTGAACCGCGATTGACGCTCGGTTTCGTCGGAACGCCGATGTCAGCTTCGGCACTCAAACGAATGTGGCCGATCCTGATCGTGCCGGAGGTTCGCGAATGGGTGATTGAAAGGGTCGATCGCGGGTCGCTGCAGCGGATCGAGATCGGCGTGAACTCCCCGGTGCGCAATCTGTCGCGGCGCGGGCCCCCCATTCCGGACGACGGTCTATCGGTCAATATCGTGGCTTCCGGTGTGACACTGCGTCCGGTGGACCAGATGCCATCGGTCCATGACGCCGACCTGAAGGCGCGTGTCACGGGCAGAACGGCGACGGTGACGATTGCACAGGCAGCGGTCGATACGCCCGGAGGACGTAAACTCAACATCGGCGACTTCGTCTTCGAAGTCCCTGACATGGCGCCGAAACCGCCGCCCGCGCGGGTCAGGTTCCGGGTCGATGGTTCGGTGCCCGCGGCCGCCGAGATCCTGGCCTCCGATCGGCTGAGCGATATGTCCGGGCCGCCGATCGACCCGAATTCCAGCAAGGGCAATGTGTCCGCGCAGATCACGCTCGCTCTGCCGGTCAGGGGCGCTTTGAGCAAGGCCGACACCGTCTACACAGTCGCTGCGGATATCACGGCGTTTTCCGCCGACAAACTCGTGATGAACCAGAAGCTTGAAGCCAATGTGCTGAAGGTGGTCGCCAATAACCAGGGCTATCAGGTCAAGGGAGAGATCAAGATCAACGGCCAGGCGGCCTCGCTCGATTACCGCAAGCCCGGCGATGCGGATGCAGATGTCAAGCTACAGACGACCCTCGATGATGCGAGCCGTACCAGGCTTGGGCTCGATCTGGGCCCGGCGATGAGCGGGACGCTTCCGGTCAAGGTCACCGGCAAGATCGGGGTCGATACGCGTCTTGGAATCGATGCCGATCTGACATCCCTGAAACTCGACAACATTCTCCCGGGTTGGACCAAAATTCAGGGCAAGACCGGCCGGGCTGTTTTCAATGTGGTTCAGAAGCCGCAATCGACCCGCCTCGAAGATATCGTGATCGACGGCGGCGGCGTTTCAATCAAGGGATCGCTCGAGATCGACCAGAATGGCGAACTTGTCAGCGCGAATTTTCCAGTCTATTCGCCGTCCGAAGGAGATAAGGCCTCGCTGAAGGCTGATCGGGGACCGGACGGAGTGGTCCGAGTCGTGATGCGGGGCGATGTGTTCGACGGCCGCGGTTTCCTCAAATCCGCGATCTCCGGCAAGGAATCTGATCCCAGGAGCAAGACCAAGAACCTGGATTTCGACGCCGATCTCAAGCTCGGCGCGGTGGCGGGTTTTTTTGGTGAGGCGGTACGAAGCGTCGACGTCAAGATGTCCAGACGCAATGGAGCGATCAAGACCTTCGCGCTCAGCGGCAAGCTTGGCCGGGACACGCCGTTGACAGCCGAAATGCGTCCTCGCGGCGGGCAGGGGCGCGACGTGATCTATCTCGAGACCAATGACGCCGGCGCGTTCTTTCGCTTCACGGATACCTACGGCAAGATGGTGGGTGGCCAACTGCAACTGGCGATGGAGCCGCCAGCGTCCGATTCACGACCCAAGGAAGGCCTGATCAACGTTCGCGACTTTGCCGTGAAGGGTGAGGCTTCGCTCGAGCGGGTGGCGGCAGGCGGACCGGGCGGTGCGCAGGGCGGCATCAGCTTCTCGCGTTTACGAGCGGAATTCACGCGCCAGAACGGTCAGCTCAACATCCGAGACGGCGTGGTCAAGGGACCGGTGATTGGCGCCACGATCGAAGGCAGCATCGACTACGTGGGCAACGATGTTCGGATGAGCGGCACCTTCGTTCCGTTATACGGACTGAACAATGTGTTCGGTCAGATTCCGGTCCTCGGGCTGTTTCTAGGTGGCGGGAGCAACGAAGGATTGATCGGGGTGACCTACGAAGTGGTCGGTACGCCCGATCAGCCGGTTTTGCGCGTCAACCCGATCTCCGCCATGGCGCCTGGAGTGCTCAGGAAAGTTTTCGAATTCGGAACCGGCAAACAGAACAATCAGGTCGAATTCCCGGCCAACAACAATTAAGCGCGACAGGGATCAAGCGGGCTTGAGCAGAACGTGTCGTTTTTTGCCAAGTGAGAGCTTAATCACACCTTGAGGCGTGAGCGCAGCCCGGGATAGCGTCATCTTCTCGTCGCTCACCGCGACATCGTTGACACGCAGGCCGCCGCCCTTGATCTGGCGGCGCGCTTCACCGTTTGAAGCGACCAGCCCGGCTTTGACGAAAGCCGCGAGCACGCCGATACCGGATTCAAGATCGCTTGCGGAAATGTCGACGGTCGGAAGGTTTTCGGCAATGGTCCCTTCCTCGAAGGTCTGACGTGCGGTGTCGGCCGCAAGACGGGCGGCGACCTCGCCATGCAGCAAGGCCGTCGCGGCATCGGCTAGGGCCTTTTTTGCCTCGTTGATTTCAGAGCCTTTCAGAGCGGCAAGTTTGGCGATTTCTTCGAGCGGCAAGGTCGTGAACAGCTTGAGGAAGCGTTCGACGTCGGCATCCCCGGTGTTGCGCCAGAACTGCCAATATTCGTACGGACTCTTCATGTCGCCATTGAGCCAGATCGCACCGCTCGCGGTCTTGCCCATCTTTTCGCCGGAAGAGGTGGTGATCAGGGGCGTGGTCAGCGCATGGAGCTGCGGCGTTCCCATGCGGCGTCCGAGATCGATGCCGTTGACGATGTTGCCCCACTGATCCGAGCCGCCCATCTGCAATCGACAATCGTAGCGCTTGTTGAGCACGACGAAATCGTAGGCCTGCAGGATCATGTAATTGAATTCGATGAAGCTCATCTCCTGGTCGCGTTCCAGGCGCAGCTTGACAGAATCCATCGCCAACATGCGGTTGACGGAGAAATGCCGGCCGATGTCGCGCAGCATTTCGATCCAGTTGAGCTGGGTCAGCCATTCGGCATTGTCGGGCATGATCGCATCATGCCGACCTTCGCCGAAGCGCAGGAAATGGGAGAATACCTGTTTGATGCCTTCCTTGTTGCGGTTGATCTCCTCGATCGAAAGGATTTTCCGGGTCTCGTCCTTGCCTGAGGGATCGCCGACCCGGGTCGTGCCGCCGCCCATCAGCGCGATTGGCTTGTTGCCGGTCTGCTGCAGCCAGTACAGGCACATGATCTGAACCATCGAGCCAACATGCAGCGATGGTGCGGTGCAGTCGAAGCCGATATAGGCGGTCAATTCGCCTCGGGCCGCGAGCGCGTCGAGCGACTCCGGATCGGAAATCTGATGAATAAAGCCCCGGCTATGCAGGACGTTGAGAAAATCAGATTTAAATGCAGTCATCGGTGGACGAGCCCGGTCATTCCTGGTTCACGCTATTTTCACGGAAGGTGCCAGAACCATGATCTCTGGTCTGCCGCTGGCCCGTGCGTTGTGGCATTATAAGATGTGCCAGGGAGACACAAGCGCGGCAGCGGCGGCCGCGTCGCCCTAAATTGAGCCCTGGCGGGATTTCGGTCTTTTTGTTGAAATTCAATGGAATGTCACGAAGGGGCCCGCGTGATGACAATGATGACGGCGGTCGGTTTGATGAGCGGCACCTCGCTCGATGGGGTAGACGTCGCCCTGATCGAAACGGATGGCAAGCGGATCCAGTCAATCGGCCCCTCCGGATACCGGCCCTATTCGGAACCTGAGCGGGCGCTGTTGCGCGAGGCGCTAACCGAGGCGGCACAGCTCTCGGAGCGCGACGCCCGACCCGGTGTGCTGAAAGAGGCTGAGCGCGTGGTCACGATGGCCCATGCGGAAGCCATCGCCGCTTTCACGGCGCAAAACCGGATTTCGCGGGAGGCTATCGATATCGTCGGATTCCATGGCCAGACCGTCTTGCATCGGCCGGCCGATCGGCTGACGGTGCAGATTGGCGACGGCGCCGCGCTAGCCAAGGCCATCCATATTCCGGTGATGCACGATTTTCGCGCTGCCGACGTCGCTGCCGGCGGCCAGGGTGCGCCGTTTGTTCCGGTATATCATCGGGCGCTCGCGCAATCTCTGGAGCGGGAAGGGCCCGTGGTGATCGTCAATATCGGCGGGGTTTCCAACATCACTTATATCGACGGTGCGGACACGCTGATGGCCTGCGACACCGGTCCCGGCAACGCCCTGCTCGACGATCACATGTTTCGAACGACGGGACAGGCCCTCGATTGCGAGGGCCGCACGGCGGCGCAGGGTCGACCCGATCTGGCATGGATTGGCCGTGCCCTGGACCATCCCTTCTTCGCGCGGAAGCCGCCGAAGTCGCTCGACCGCAACGAGTTCAGCGCGATGTCATTGCCGGCGCTGTCTCCGGCTGATGGCGCGGCGACCCTCACCCGGTTCACCATCGAAGCGATCGCGAAGATCGTGCCATTACTGCCCCGCACGCCACGGGCCTGGATCGTCGCCGGTGGGGGTGCCCGCAATTTGACGATGCTGCGCATGCTGCGCGAACGGTTGGCGCCGGCGACGGTCGAAGCCGCCGATGTGCTGGGTTGGGCTGCTGATTCAATCGAGGCGCAGGCGTTCGGATTTCTGGCGGCGCGCGCGCTCAAGGGGCTTCCCTTGAGCTATCCTGACACCACGGGTGTTCCTCTCCCGATGACCGGCGGCATCATGGCAAGGCCGTAGCGGGCGTCGTGTCTGCCGCGACCAGGGCTAGCGAACGTTGGCGAGCCGCATGTCGAGATAACCGGCAACCGTTTCCATCAGCGGCTCGAGCTTGCCATCAAAAAAATGGTTGGCGCCGGGAATGATCTGCTGATCGATCACGATGCCCTTCTGGGTCTTCAGCTTCTCGACAAGGGTGTTGACGTCCTTCGGCGGTACCACGGCATCCTTCTCGCCATGAACGATCAGCCCGGATGAAGGGCAGGGCGCCAGGAACGAGAAGTCGTAGAGGTTGGCGGGCGGCGCGATCGAGATGAAGCCCTCGACCTCCGGCCTGCGCATCAAAAGCTGCATGCCGATCCAGGCCCCAAACGAAAATCCCGCGACCCAGCAGGCGCGCGCTTCGGGATTGATGGTCTGCGCCCAATCCAGCGCGGCCGCGGCATCCGACAGTTCACCAGTGCCGTGATCGAACGATCCCTGGCTACGCCCGACCCCGCGAAAGTTAAAGCGCAGCACCGAAAATCCGCGATGTACGAAAGCGTAATAGCATTGATAAACGATCTGGTGGTTCATCGTGCCGTGGAACTGCGGATGCGGATGCAGGACCATCGCGATCGGAGCGTTCTTCTGCTTGGCCGGATGATAGCGGCCTTCGAGGCGACCGGCCGGGCCGGTGAAAATGACTTCAGGCATTTAGGTTCCGTGGCATGAGCCATGGACCGACGGGGCATCTGCTTTGGATAGGCCCAAACGACGGTCAGGGGTGAATGAACTGCGGCTCTCTCGCCAAGCTACAGCCAAAACTGGAGGCCGCCTTCTAACATAGGGCAAGGGTCAAAAAGCAAGGCTTTTGAGGGTGCGGAGAGTAGCGGAGGTGCTGGGATCGACGTTCCCTCAACGCCTCCGGTGGAAATGACTGTAAGCGGCAGCTAAATGAGAGCAGATCGCAGCCGCAATGACCGCCCTTTTTGAGAGTATTAAAATACCTGTGACTAACCGCGTGTACCTCGATTGGAATGCAACGACGCCGCTGCGGTCCGAGGCGCGAGCAGCTATGGTCGCGGCTTACGAGTTTCCCGGCAATCCGTCCTCGGTCCATGGCGAGGGACGGAGCGCCCGAAGTCTGGTCGAAGCGGCCCGGGCGTCGCTTGCAGGGGCGGTCGGCGCTCAGCCCCCGAACGTAATCTTCACCTCCTCCGGCACCGAGGCCAATGCCCTGGCATTATCACCAGGCTTGCGGTCGGGTTCGCGGGGCCCGGTGGAGCGGCTTGTGGTGTCGGCAATCGAACACGCCTCAGTGCTCGCCGGTGGCCGCTTTGCCCGGGATGCCGTGACCCAAATCTGCTCGACCCCCTCTGGCTTGGTGGATCTCGAGCATCTGCGGACGCTGCTCAGGTCGGGTCCTCCGGCGCTTGTCTCCATTATGGCCGCCAATAACGAGACCGGCGCCTTCCAGCCGGTGGCCGAAGCCGCGCGGATCGTCCATGAAGCAGGCGGACTCCTGCATGTCGATGCGATCCAGGCGTTTGGAAAATTACCTCTTAATTTCAATAGTTTAAAAGCCGACCTCGTCACCTTTTCGGCCCATAAGATCGGCGGCCCCAAAGGGATCGGCGCCCTGGTTTTGACAGAAGGAACCGCTGGGCTGGAACCGCTGCTCCGGGGGGGAGGTCAGGAACTCGGCCGCCGCGCCGGAACGGAGAACGTGGCCGGCATTGCCGGTTTTGGCGCGGCCGTGAAGGTTGCGATGGAGACGCTGCCGGATAGCGCCGCTCGGATGACAAGCCTCAGAAATCTCTTGGAAAACGGGCTTATGAAAGGTATGGAGGCCACCATCTTTTCGGCTGATGTGTGCCGGTTACCTAATACCACTTTGTTCACAGCGCCGGGCCTCAGAGCCGAGACAGCCGTGATCGGTTTTGACCTCGAGGGCATCGCGGTCTCTTCCGGGTCGGCATGTTCATCGGGAAAGGTTCAACCTTCCCACGTGCTGATGGCGATGGGAGTGGGGCCAGAGGCCGCGCAGGGAGCGGTGCGCCTCAGTCTGGGCTGGTCTACGACCGAAGCCGATATCAATCGGTGCCTGGAGGCTTGGCGGAAGCTGTCGGTTACCTTACTTAAGAGGTGACGAAACACTGCTTGAATGGTTCTAAGCCGGTGATTTCCTCCACGAAACATCGTAGTAGACTTACCTGATTGATCCACCGCGGTCCTTGAAACCGTGAGCGGAGGAGTGGAATGGCGGCTGTCCAAGAGACCGTCGATCGCGTCAAGCGGATCGACGTCGACCAATACCGGTATGGGTTTGAGACCCTGATCGAGTCTGACAAAGCCCCAAAGGGCCTGTCGGAAGATACAATCCGGTTCATTTCGGCGAAAAAGAACGAGCCCGGCTGGATGCTGGAGTGGCGGCTGGAGGCCTATCGGCGCTGGCTGACCATGACCGAGCCAACCTGGGCGCGGGTGCACTACCCCAAGATCGATTATCAGGATCTCTATTATTATTCGGCGCCAAAGCCGAAGAAGACTGTGTCTTCCCTCGACGAGATCGACCCTGAAATCCTCAAGACCTATGAGAAACTCGGCATCCCGTTGCGCGAGGTCGAGGCTCTCGAAGGTGTGGTTCGGCCCGAGGGGGAGCGCAAGATTGCGGTCGACGCCGTGTTCGACTCGGTATCGGTGGCCACCACGTTCCAGAAGGAATTGAAACAGGCCGGCGTGATCTTCATGCCGATCTCGGAAGCTATCCGCGAGCACCCGGAACTGGTGCAGAAATATCTTGGCACGGTAGTGCCGACTTCCGACAATTATTTTGCGACCCTGAATTCGGCGGTGTTCTCCGATGGCTCGTTTGTTTACGTGCCACCGGGCGTCCGCTGCCCGATGGAATTGTCGACCTATTTCCGGATCAACGAGCGCAACACCGGCCAGTTCGAGCGCACGCTGATCATCGCCGACAAGGGTGCCTATGTCAGCTATCTCGAAGGCTGCACCGCGCCGCAGCGCGACGAAAACCAGTTACACGCCGCCGTGGTCGAACTCGTCGCACTCGATGATGCCGAAATCAAATATTCGACGGTGCAGAACTGGTACCCTGGAAATTCGGAAGGCAAAGGCGGCATCTACAATTTCGTCACAAAACGCGGCGACTGCCGCGGAGCCAATTCGAAGATTTCCTGGACTCAGGTCGAAACGGGATCCGCCATCACCTGGAAATATCCGAGCTGCATCCTGCGCGGCGACAATTCGCGCGGCGAGTTCTATTCCATTGCGATTTCCAACGGCTACCAGCAGGTAGACTCCGGCACTAAGATGATCCACCTCGGCCGCAACACGACGAGCCGGATCATTTCCAAGGGAATCGCGGCCGGCAAGTCGCAGAACACTTATCGCGGACTTGTGACGGCGCACCGCAAAGCCAAGGGCGCGCGCAATTTCACCGCCTGTGATTCGCTCCTGATTGGTAATCAGTGCGGCGCCCATACCGTGCCCTACATCGAGGCCAAGAATTCTTCGGCTACTTTCGAGCATGAGGCGACCACCTCGAAAATTTCCGAGGACGTGCTGTTCTATTGTGTACAGCGCGGGCTCAGCCAGGAAGAAGCAGTGGGTCTCGTCGTCAACGGCTTCGTCCGCGATGTCCTGCAGCAATTGCCGATGGAGTTTGCGGTCGAGGCCCAGAAGTTGATCTCGATCTCGCTCGAGGGGTCGGTGGGATAGGCGCGCGCAGATAGGTAGCTGCGCCGATTGCCCCTTAGGAAGATCCTTTTCAGGACCAATCCTGCCGATCTGAACCATTAACCGGAAAAACGAAATGCCTTTGCTGGAAATCAAAAACCTTCAAGTTCGCGTCGAAGATCGCGAGATCCTTCACGGCCTGACGCTGACGGTAAACCCCGGCGAAGTACATGCCATCATGGGCCCCAACGGTTCGGGCAAATCGACGCTCTCCCATGTCATTGCCGGCAAGCCGGGCTATGAAGTGACCGGTGGCGAAATTCTCTTCAAGGGCGAAAATCTCCTGGAAATGGAGCCGGACGAGCGGGCCGCCAAAGGCGTGTTTCTGGCCTTCCAATATCCGGTTGAAATCCCTGGCGTGGCCACCATGACCTTTCTGCGCACGGCACTGAATGCCCAGCTGAAGGCGCGCGGTGAAAAGGAATTGTCGACGCCTGATTTTCTGAAGAAAGTGCGGACCATCGCAAGCGCGCTCGGAATCCCGCAGGACATGCTCAAGCGCGGCGTCAATGTCGGTTTCTCCGGCGGCGAGAAGAAACGCAACGAAGTTTTGCAGATGGCGCTGCTTGAGCCGAGTCTGTGCATCCTCGACGAAATGGACTCCGGTCTGGACATCGACGCGCTGCGTGTGGCGGCCGATGGCGTCAACGCGTTGCGCTCGCCCGATCGCGCGATGGTGGTGATCACCCACTATCAGCGCTTGCTGAACTACATCGTGCCCGATTTTGTACACGTGATGACCAGGGGGCGCGTGGTCAAGAGTGGCGGCAAGGAACTCGCGCTTGAACTTGAAGCCCACGGCTATGCGCAGTTCGAAGACGCTGCCTGAGGCCGGAACGGATTAGAGATGAATCTTGTGTTGACCAAGGATGAGGCGGCAGGAGTGCTGGGCGAGGAATTCGCTCAGGCACGGAAGCGGCTTCCGGGCGCGGGTGAGGTTGCGCACTTCCGGCAGCGGGCCTTCGATTCCTTTGCTGCCGCCGGGCTGCCGCATCGTCGTATCGAGGATTGGAAATATACCGACCTGCGTGCCTTGATGCGGAAGGTCTGGCCGCTCGCGCCTGCACCCAGCGAGGAAGCGTTGGCGCGTGCGGCCTCGACGGTGAAGGCTCACGCTGTTTCCGGCGCCCGGCAGCTGGTCCTGGTGGACGGCGTCTTCGTGTCCGCTCTTTCCGATCTCAGCAGGTTTGAAAGCGGTTTACGGATCCGCCCGTTGCGCGAGGCACTTGAAGGCGACAGCGCTTCGCTCGAGCAATTGCTGTTCGTACCGCAAGATCAGGCGGTCGTAGCGCTGAACGGCGCCATGATGACGGACGGGGTGGTCATCGAGCTATCCGAGGGCGCATCGCTGGACCGACCTATTCATCTGTTGCACGTTGCGAGCTCACACCAGCCGGTTTCAATATTTTCGCGCTCGCGGCTTGAGATCGGGCGGAAGTCCCGCGCGATGCTGGTGGAAAGCTATCTGTCCGTCGAGGGCGCCGATAGCTATCAGATTAATGACGCTCTTTTGCTGTCAGTGGCTGATGACGCCCGGCTTGACCATGTTCGCCTCGTTGAGGATGGGATCGATGCGTTGAACATTTCATCCAGCTTCGCGACACTCGGCGCGCGCGCTCACCTTAATGCATTTGCGCTTACCGCGGGCGGTGCCGTCAGTCGCTATCAAACGACGATCACCTTCGCTGGTGAAGGCTCCCGTGTCGAAAGCAGCGGCGTCAATTTGCTAAACGGGAAGCAGCACGCTGACACCACGCTGTTCCTCGATCATGCGGTGCCGCATTGTTCGAGCCGGGAAGTTTTCCGCGCCGTCGTGGATGACCGGGCTCATTCCGTGTTCCAGGGCCGCATCATTGTTCGCGCCAAGGCCCAGAAGACTGACGCGCGGATGATGACAAGGGCGCTGCTGCTCTCGGACGAGGCCGAGGCCGATAACAAGCCGGAGCTGGAGATTTTTGCTGATGACGTGACGTGCGGCCACGGTGCGACCGCGGGCGCGCTCGACGAGCAGCTGCTGTTTTACTTGCGTGCACGCGGCCTTACCGAACGGGAGGCGCAGGCACTTCTGGTTCAGGCGTTTGTCGGAGAGGCCATCGAAGAGATTGCCGATGAGGCGTTGCGGGACATGGCAATGGCAACTGCTGCCCGTTGGCTTTCGAGGCGAGGCTAGCATGACCCATCCGGGTGTTTCGAACGGTTCATATGATGTCGCCCGGATCCGTCAGGATTTTCCGGCGCTTTCGCTTGAGGTTTACGGCAAGCCGCTTGTGTATCTCGATAACGCTGCCTCGGCCCAGAAGCCGCAAGCGGTGCTCGATCGCATGACGGAAGCCTACAAGCGCGAATACGCCAATGTGCATCGCGGGCTGCATTATCTGGCGAACGCGGCCACCGAGGCCTATGAGGGCGGGCGCGCGCGGGTTGCCCAGTTTCTCAATGCTGAGCGGAACGAGGAGATCATTTTCACCCGTAACGCGACCGAGGCCATTAACCTGGTCGCGTCTTCCTGGGGCGAGCCGAACATCAAGGCCGGTGACGAGATCGTGCTTTCCATCATGGAGCATCATTCGAACATTGTGCCCTGGCACTTCCTCAGGGAACGCCATGGCGCCGTCATCAAGTGGGTCGATGTCGATGAAGACGGCAATTTCCTGATCGAGCAGTTTGAGAAGGCGCTGACGCCGCGGACCAAGCTCGTCGCGATCACGCAGATGTCGAATGCGCTCGGGACACTTGTGCCGGTCAAGGACGTGGTGAAACTTGCCCACGATCGCGGCATTCCCGTGCTGGTGGATGGCAGCCAGGCGGCGGTGCATCTGGCGATCGACGTCCGCGACATCGATTGCGATTTCTACGTTTTTACCGGCCACAAGCTGTACGGACCCACCGGGATCGGTGTGCTCTATGCCAAGCACGAGCATCTGGTAGCCATGCGGCCTTACAATGGCGGCGGCGAAATGATCCGCGAAGTGGGGCGGGATTGGGTGACCTATGGCGATCCGCCGCACAAATTCGAAGCAGGAACACCTGCTATCGTCGAAGCGGTTGGGCTGGGTGCGGCGATCGATTACGTTAACTCCATCGGCAAGGAGCGGATCGCTGCCCACGAGCACGATCTTCTGACCTACGCCGAGGGGCGGCTGCGCGAGATCAACTCGCTGCGGTTGATCGGAACGGCGCGGGGAAAGGGGCCGCTGATCTCCTTCGTCATGAAAGGTGCTCACCCCCATGATGTCGCGACCGTCATCGACCGTCAGGGTATTGCCGTGCGTGCTGGAACGCATTGCGTGATGCCGCTTTTAGAAAGGTTCAATGTCACGGCGACGTGCCGCGCCTCGTTTGCGATGTATAATACCCGCGAAGAAGTCGACCAGCTGGCGCAGGCGTTGATCAAGGCAAGGGAATTATTCGCATGACCGAAACCGCTGCGACCAAGAATCCCGAATCCGATGCCGCTGCTTTCGGTATGTCAAGCTCCGGCCTCACGCCTTCCGAAAGCAAGGCTGCTGAAAGCAAGGCTGCCGAAAGCAAGCCTTCTGATCCCAAGAGTTCGGAGGACAAGAGTTCGGAGGGCAAGGGTTCGGAAGGCAAGGTGATGGAAGTGGAAACGGTTTCCGCTCTGTCGCCCGAGGAAACCGAGCGGCTCAGCGGGGATATCGTGGCCGCGCTGAAGACCGTGTTCGACCCGGAGATTCCAGCCGATATTTATGAGCTCGGCTTGATCTACAAGGTGGAAATCAAGGACGACCGCGCGATCGACGTGATGATGACGCTGACCACGCCGAATTGTCCGGCTGCGGGCGAGCTGCCGCAAATGGTGGAGAATGCGGTCGCCAGCGTGCCCGGTGTCGGCGCGGTAAACGTCAACGTGGTCTGGGATCCCGTCTGGTCACCGGACCGCATGAGCGACGAGGCCAGGCTGGTTCTCAATATGTGGTGAGGCGGCTTTGCCACCAGTGTTCTAGTTGGATGATGTATCACCTTGTATAGGCATTGAATTGAGGTTGGGATCGACCATATGAACGACATGAACCCCGTTTCACCCTCGCCAGCTTCGAAGCCCAAGGCCCGGCCGCGTCCCCAGGTCATGAAACTGACCGACGCGGCGGCCCAGCGGGTTATTGAATTGACCAATCGCGCCGACTCCGAGATCGTCGGTTTGCGCGTCGGCTTGAAAAACGGGGGTTGTGCAGGCCAATCCTATACGGTCGAATATGCCCACGAAATCCGTCCGACCGACGAGGTGGTGGAGGACAAGGGTGTCAAGATCCTGGTCGATCCGAAGGCGGTGCTGTTTTTGCTCGGTACCGAGATGGATTACAAGGCCGACACGATGCAGGCGCAGTTCGTCTTCAATAACCCCAATCAGGTCAGCGCCTGCGGATGTGGCGAGTCGGTGCAGTTGAAGCCTGCCCAGATCGATAGTTGATCGACTTTTAAAAATCGGTCTGGCGCGATGGACCGCGATTTTCTGATTGATTTGTTCGCGCCGTTTGGACCGGTGACGATCCGCCGGATGTTTTCCGGTTTTGGGATTTCCGCAGACGGTATCAATTTCGCCATGGCTCTGCGAGGCGGCCTTTATCTCCGCGCGGATGAAGAGAACATTCCGCGCTTTGAGGCGGAGGGGTCAAAGCCTTTTCAGTATCAGACCCGGTTGAAACAGGTCACGGTTCGCTCTTACTGGCAGTTGCCGGAGCGGCTTTTTGATGAGCCTGACGAATTGGCCGGATGGGCGAGGGATGCTTTAGCCGCGGCTAAACGTGCGGCAGAGCGCGGCAAGCGCCGCCCACGCGGAACGCGTAAACCTTCCAAATCCGCGCGCTAGTCGATCCGCTTGTCCGGTCACCACATATGGGCGGGCCGTAAGCGAGCCCGTTAAATACTTCCTGCGCGAAGACTGCTCGCCCTTTCGCGTAGCAGGAATTTCTGGATTTTGCCGCTCGCCGTCATTGGCATCTCCTCGATGATCTCGATGCGCTCCGGCATGAAAGATCTGGAAACGCCCTGTTCTTGAAGGAAAGCCTGGATATCCGGCAGGGTCAGTGATGCGCCGGGCCGTAAGCGGACATAGGCGCAAGGCCGCTCGCCCAGCCTCGGATCTGGCATTGCGACGATTGCTATCTGTGCGACGGCCGGGTGCTTGAAAAGGATCGACTCGATTTCCACGACGGGAAGATTTTCACCACCGCGGATGATGACGTCTTTGGACCTGCCGGTGATCCGGATGTATCCATCCTGATACATGCGCGCAAGGTCGCCGGTTTCGAGCCAGCCGTCCGCGGTGAATGCGTTGAGCTGTGGCCGCTTGAGATATCCGACGAATACGCTGACTCCCTTTGTCTCCAGATGGCCTTCCGTACCATAGGGAAGTTCGAAACCCTTTTCATCGACGACGCGTACCGCCATGTGGGGCAGAGCGATCCCATCGGTCGTATATGCCTTCTCCTCTGGGTCATCGAGGCGGACCGCTGTCACACCGCACACCTCGGTCATGCCCCACACGGATACGACGATGACGCCGAGATTGGCTTTCGCCTGGAGCACCAGCGCGGAGGGGAGGGGGGCGCCGCCGGATATAAAAAGACGAAATGCATCGATCGGCATATCGCTGATCCCGGGAAAATCGACCAGATCGGCAACCAGAGGCGGTGCACCCATGCAGATCGTCGCCTTCTCCTCAGTCAGAAGTTTCACGGCCAGATCAGGCCTCCAGACGTCGAGCAAGACGGTTGTCGCCCCCAGCATCAGCGGCAACAACATGCCCCAGAGGAACCCGAGCTGATGCGCTAGCGGCGATGGACACAGCATCACGTCTTCGCTCGTTGCAGCGAAACGCTCGCGCGTGGCCAGCACGTTGGCCAGCAGTGTATTGGCCGTGTGCATGACGCCCTTGGGCTCTCCAGTCGTCCCGGACGTGTAGAGGAGCTGCATAAGATCGTTCGGATGTGGTCGCAGTGGCACGACGGTTTGCTTGAAATCCTCTGCATCGAACTCGGACGGTGGTCCCGTCAAATCGACGCCATCCGCCCCGTCGAGCACGATGACATGATCAAGCGCGGGCAACTCGGTTTTAAGCTTCTCCGCCAAGGACGCGTGGTCGAACTGTCGAAAGGTTCGCGGCACCACGAAAACCTTTGATTCAGCGAGCCCCAGCATGAAACGCAGTTCACGTTCGCGCAGAACCGGCATAAGCGGGTTTTGCAGCGCGCCAAGCCGAACGCAGGCGAGTGACAATGCGAAGAACTCCCAGCGATTATTGAGCTGGAACGAAACGACATCGCCACTTCGCACCCCGAGCCGAAAGAGGCGCAAGGCGATACGGTCGGCCGCGTCACCCAGCTCCGCAAAGCTGACGCGTTTGGTGATGCCGGCGTCAGCCAGCAAGGACACAACCGCCGTTTTGTTCGGCATGCGCTCACGGTTTTTGTCGAAGTAGTCGAGGATGATCTTGTTCGGCCAACCATTGTTGGTTTCGGAGGCGATCCGTTCCGGCGAAAGCCGGACTGATCGGTTGCGGTAACTTTGCTCGTGCACCTTTTCCTCCTGCCGGCTTCTTGCTTTTGCCTCTGATCATCAAAACGAACCCCGGTCTTGCCCGACCGATTTCCACGATCGGCTGTGCAATATCAGGTCATTCACGGCGAGCGCGACGGAAGACGGTTCGGTCGGGTTGATCGAGGCTCCCTTTGACACTGACTCGGGCGATATCTGGAGGTCAACATGGTTGCTTCACAGACGGGAATGCTGCTTCCGGCTGTTGGCGGCAGTGCGGCCCATCGACCTCGCATGTGAAAGCCAGAAGGCATCAAGCGGGCGAGGCGGCGTTCGTCATCTGGAATTGGCGCGATCACCCGACGCCAGGGGTCAAGCCACGTCGCTACGGACCTCGGCCAGGTACTCAGGGTCGGCTTCACAAATTACCCGGTTTCGACCATTTCGCTTGGCTGCATAGAGGCACGCGTCGGCGCGATCGATCAGCGAATTGGTATCCTCACCCGGCTTCAGCATCGAGACGCCGACTGAAATCGTGACCCGGCCGAGTATCTCCCCGGTCGACTTCTTCTTCAGCTCTTTAGCCATGATGGCCCGGCGGATGTGGTCGGCAACCGTGAGCGCCTGGCGCAACGCGGTGTTTGGCAGCAGCACGGCGAATTCCTCGCCGCCATACCGGGCTGTGATGTCCTGGCCCTTGATGGATTGCCTCAACGCCATGCCGACCAGCCGCAGCACCTGATCACCGGTCAAATGACCGAAACTGTCGTTGAACGATTTGAAGTGGTCGATGTCGAACATCATCAGCGTCAGCGGCTGACCGGATTCGACCGCATTCTGGATCGCAACTTCGATCGACCGGTCGAAGAATTTGCGATTGCCAAGCCCCGTCAATGGATCAGTGAAGCTCTCGACCCGGATGGCTTCCAGGCTTTGCTGGAGATTGGAGATTTCGTTCTTTGATAGCGCCAGGCGACTTTCCAGCGCCTTGTTGGTCTCGCGCATTTCGCGCGTCGACCGCGCCAGCGTCTCAACGACCTTTTGCAATTGGCTTGCCGTCACCGGGCCGGCGAGCTTCTGGGCCGCACCCGAAAGCGTCGCGTCATAGCTCGCCGAGGTCCCCAGCGCTTCATCCAGCAGGGTCATGACGTCATCGATTTCACCGATGACACGCGCGCCCACCTTATCGATTCGATCGGTGGTCTTGAGCTGCGATAGATAAGTTTCGTAGATCTGTTCGAGATCGGATTCGGTGAGCTTGCCGTTTCGGGCCAGCGTCTCGTTGATTACCTTGTTGAGAGACGGATTGAACCCGGTCGCATAGACATACCAAATCTCGTAATTCCGCGGGATGGCGGTCTGACGCAACGACCTGATTTGGCCCAGCGCGATCTCGGCGAAGGCCATCGTGCGTTCATGCTCATCGACCACCTTGATCACAGGTCTCGTTCCCAGTGACGGGCGCCGTTGCCCGCCATTTTTTGCAATTGCTAAAATTAACGTGAGCAAATTAATAAATGGAAGTGAACGGCGCGTAAACAGGGCCGCTCGGCCATCGCGTGCGATGGCTTTGGCTGCAGCTAAAACCAAGAAACCGCAGGGGGAACGCGGCTATTTGGCATAGCGAAGTCGCGCCATCGGTACTCGGATCGGACTGAAGCGCCGATCCTCGAAGCAGCGGTGCGGCGCAACATTTAATGCCGCAGAAACTGCCGGCTGGATCAGACGCGGACGCGGACGGGGCGCAGCAAAAACGCGGGCAGGTGAGAGTGATCTGCAGGTTCGGAGGTCAGATCGCGGCCTGCCCGCGGCGACTCCGGACGGCCGATCGAAGGGGCCAGGTTCGCCACCGGCGCGGACGAATCGCTCCTATCGTGCTCGCCATGATGAGTGGAGTGAGGCTTGGCGGACGGGCGCCTGGCCTCGCGCTCGCGGGGCGGCTTGCGATCCTTGTGACTCCGGCGGGAGGGCCGTTCGCCCGCTTGTTCGGCCACCCGGGATTCGCCTCGCGGTGCCCGGATCTCTGAGGTCTCGGCGGCTTCGGCGCGTGCGCCTGCTTGCGCATGAGGAATCGGCTGGCCGATCAGCTTTTCGATCGCGGCCATCGATTTGGTGTCGAGCGGACTGACGATGGAGATGGCGGTACCAGTTCGGCCCGCCCGGCCGGTGCGGCCAATGCGGTGCACATAGTCGTCGGCATGGTGCGGAACGTCGAAATTGAAAACGTGACTGACGGCCGGAATATCCAGCCCGCGGGCGGCTACGTCGGAGGCGACCAATAGCGGCAACTCGCCCTTGCGGAATTGATCCAGCGCGGCCATGCGCGCAGTCTGGTCCATGTCCCCGTGCAGCGCGCCCACGCTGAAGCCGTGTTTCTGCAGGGATTTGTAGACGATCGCGACTTCCCGTTTTCGGTTGCAGAAAATGATCGCGTTGTTGAGGTCCTTGGCCTCGCGCAGCAGCCGCCGCAGGACTTCGCGTTTTTCGTGCGGCTCGCGACTGGCGCTGATTTGCAACTGGGTAACACCAGCTGCCGTTGTGGCTGGCCGAGAGACCTCAACCTTTTCAGGATTGTGCAGGAAGGTTTCGGTGATGCGGCGGATTTCGGGCGGCATGGTTGCGGTAAAGAACAGCGTCTGCCGGGTGAAGGGGATCATCTTGCAGATTCGTTCGATGTCGGGAATGAATCCCATATCGAGCATCCGGTCTGCTTCGTCGATGACAAGGAGCTCGACGCCGGTGAGCAAGAGACCGCCGCGTTCGGTATGGTCGAGCAGGCGGCCCGGGGTGGCAATCAAAACGTCGACGCCGCGCGTCAGTTTGGTGTCCTGATCACCGAAGGAAACGCCGCCAATCAACAGCGCGACGTTGAGCTTCTGACCGGCGCCATATTTATCGAAATTCTCTTTCACCTGGGCGGCGAGTTCGCGCGTTGGCTCCAGGATGAGGGTGCGTGGCATACGGGCCCGGGCGCGGCCCTTTTCCAGCATGGTGAGCATCGGAAGAACGAAGGCGGCGGTCTTGCCCGTTCCTGTTTGCGCGATGCCTAACACGTCGCGGCGGGCTAGGACGTGGGGGATCGCCTGTTCCTGGATGGGGGTTGGGGTGGTGTAGCCGGTGGCGGCAACGGCGGCGAGAACCTTGTCGGACAGGCCGAGATGGGAAAAGGACATTGAGCTTCCGGAGAGCCTTTGCTCGAAATTCGCCGCCTGGATTTCACGAAAACTGCCGCGATATATCCCGGAACGGCACGCAAATCTGCGACGGGATGCTCGGTGGCGCGGGCAGGCGGCTTACTCTTTCGGGATATCGCAACATCGATATCGGGCCCGTGCTCGCGACGGAACATAGGGCCGAATTGCCAGAAGTCAATGGACAAGGCCCCCGAAGTGCTGAAAAAGCTTAATGTTTCCACGTCAGGAGCAATAAAAAAGCCCCGGCAGCGAGCCGGGGCTTTCTTAATAGTCAGGCAGAGCGTCAATCAGTACTTGGCGACGAACGGGCCACCGAATTTGTAGGAGACGGCGGCCATTGATGCAACGGCCGCCTTGGTGTAGGGGCGAGCGGCCAGTTCAGCGGCGGAGGCGCTTGGAAGCAAAGCGTCTAATTTCTGTTCCCGGTTATAGAGATGATCCGCGCTTGGGTCTCTCTTGCTTTCGGACCCAGTCCATAAAAGCTGCCGAGTGTTGCTGAGTTGCTGCAGGTCGCCGTCTGGCGGCAACGCCGCGCCTTGCTCGCGGCGTTGCGGCCCATGAATAAAAAAAGCCCCCGCCGAAGCGAGGGCTTTTGAAGCTAAGAGGCTAGTCGTCGATCAGTACTTCGCGACGACCGGGCCGCCGAATTTGTAGTTCACGCCGATGCGCGCGGTGTCCAGCTCATGGTGGAACCGATAAGTCGCGCTCTCGGCCGGGAAGTTGACCGGGTCTACGATGGTCGTGTTGGAGCTACCCAGATCGATGTGGAGGTACTCTCCCTTCACAGTCCAGTTCGGCGCAAATCCCCACTCGATGCCAGCACCAGCGGCCCAACCGGTACGAGTATCACTCGAGCTTCCAAAGAAGTTTCCAGACGTAGTCGGATTGTACACATTGCTGACCGAGGTTTGCACACCGCCAAACGCAAAGCCGCCGGTCCCGTAAAGCAGCACATTGTTGACAGCAAAACCAACTCGACCGCGTGCTGTACCAAACCAGTCGATATGATCCCTACCCGTCGAGACACTTGGATTAGTGAGACCACCGCCTGGGAAAATAACGGTAGTGGTACGGCCGATATCAGCTCCCTGGATATCGGCTTCAAGTCCAAATACGAAGTTGGTAGCCTGCCAGTTATAACCGATCTGACCACCGCCGAAATATCCTTCGTGCTTTGCGCCGAGGAGGGCGGGTGTTCCGCCGTCTGCTACGGCCTGGGTAAAACCGGCAGTGAAGGAGTCAAGGGTGCCGCTCGAATTGCCCCAAGCACCGCCACCGTTCACCCCGATGTAGAAGCCGGTCCAGTTATACACGGCAACCATCGGCGCCATCGGCGCCTTGGTGTAGGGGCGGGCGGCGAGGTCAGCGGCTGACGCGGCGCTAACGCCAGCGAGCAGAGCGGTAACAGCCGAGAGGATCAGTTTGGTTTTCATGGTCTCTTCCAATCCAAATAAAGAACGACGTGGGAATCTCATCCGCAGTGAATATACGGCCCGTCACTTTCGGAGTCTCCTACTGCATACGTCCTGAGCATTGAATGTTGCCGAGTGTTGCCAAGTTGCAGCAGTTCGAGCTCTCAATCGCAACCCGAAGCTGCATTCATCGAGATGCAAGTGTTTGGGAAAACAGTATTTTTTTGCGGCCAACGGAACGTGATCACCTCCGTTCCGCATCGCAGGCGAAACGGTAATAGGTTGCCGAAAATCTTACCACTTGCCCTGCCAGATCAGGATCAGCCCGACGGCAGCCACTACAGCGCCATAGCCGGCCCACTGGATTTCGCTGATCATAAAGCTCGAGGCGGGCCATTTGATCGCACCGGTGCCTTGCCCCACCCAGAGCAATCCCAGGGCGAGGGCGAGAAAGCCTGCCAGCAAAAATGCGCGCCGCATGGGTCACCTCGCGGGTGCTCGAACGCGGCGGGTTGCCGCAGCCCGTAGAGTGGCCCGACCGCCTGGACGGCGCAAGTTGCGAAACCAGAAACGGGATCTTGGCCGGAGATACCCACAAAAAAGCCCCGGATAAACCGGGGCTTTTGAGGTGCTGAATTTTAGCAGCGATCAGTACTTCGCGACAGCAGGCCCGGCCCAATTGAAGCGATAGACCAACGAGGTCGTGAAGGTCTGGACGTCCAGCCGGTTGTGCACCACGTTGTTCGTGCCGATGAAGGTGGTGTGAACGTAGTTCTGGTCGTAATTGTCGTAGGTCGAGTAACGATACTCGTTCTTCCAGAACAGGCCGTTGATCGGCAGGAAGTTGAACTTGTATTCCACGCCGCTGCCGAGGAACCAGCCGTTCGCATTCTGCGAGGGAAGGGAAAGGCCACGCGGGGTGCCATCCGGGAAGACGAAGTTGATGGCGTTGATATGCGCTCCCGTCCAGCCGCCGCTGACATAGGTCAGCAGGTCCGGGTTGACCAGCAAGCCCACGCGAGCTCCAACATACCAGGCATCCGAAATCTTCTGAGTGCCATGCAAGTCGCTGTTCAACGGATCTTCGAAGCTGCCCTTGATGTTCGAGAAGCTGTAATCGCCGAGCAAGCCCACGACAACCGGTCCGAATGGCGTGGTGGTGCCGAGCTGATAATCGCAGCCGCCGCCAACCGAACCCAGCCAGCCCTTGCCGGCGGAGGTCGTGGTCGGCATATCGGGGACGCCTAGGAAACTCGTCGAGCGCTCGTCATCCGACATGCCGTAGCCCCAGCCCGCGCCGACATAGCAGCCGGTCCAGCTCGGAGCCACAGCCATCATCGGGGGCGCCTTGGCGTAAGGGCGGGCGGCCAAATCTGCCGCGAGAGCCGAGCCGCTGAAGGCGGCGGTGGCTACGATAGCCAGGATTAATTTCTTCATTTTCATTTCCTCAACCCAAAGAGTTCAAACAGGAGGCTTCAACCCGATCGCAAGGGGTGGAAAACCCCGCCCCACTGACAGGAAGTTATAAGCTCTCCTGCCGGAAAAGCTGTTGCCTCCTGGACACAACGATCGGAAATCAGCCGGGAGTTGTAGGGCGGCCGCAGGCCTGGGCGTCAGCCCGCTAAGGCTCTTTTGTGTTTTGGAATCAACCTTTTAGCGCGGCATCCAAAACCGTATTCAGACATCAAGCAGCTCGTCGCTGGCGAATTCAGCCTTGTCCGAGATGAAGGCAAAACGGGCTTCTGCCTTGGTGCCCATCAGTCGTTCGACCGAATCGGCCGTCCCCTCGCGGTCATCGGCCAGAAGCACCACCCGCAGCAGCGTCCGGCGGGCGGGGTCCATGGTGGTTTCCTTCAGTTGCGCCGGCATCATTTCGCCGAGACCCTTGAAGCGGCCGACCTCCACCTTGGCGTTGGCGTTAAATTCGCTTTTCAGCAGCGCCTCCTTGTGGGCGTCATCTCGCGCATAAACGGTTTTGGAGCCGTGGGTGAGCCGATAAAGCGGAGGCACCGCCAGATAGAGATGGCCTTCATCGATCAGGCGAGGGGTCTGCCGGTAGAAGAATGTGATCAGCAGCGAGGCGATGTGCGCGCCGTCAACATCTGCGTCGGTCATGATGATGATGCGGCTATAGCGCAGGTCCTCCTCGCGGTAATGGGGACCGATGCCGCAGCCGATCGCCTGCATCAGGTCCGCGAGTTGCGCATTGGCCGTCAGCTTGTCCTTTCCTGCGGATGCCACGTTGAGGATCTTGCCGCGCAGCGGAAGGATGGCCTGGGTCTTGCGATCTCGCGCCTGTTTGGCGCTGCCGCCGGCGGAATCGCCCTCAACGATGAAAAGTTCGGAGCCTTCGGCGGCGGTGTTGGTGCAATCGGCAAGCTTGCCGGGCAGGCGAAGCTTTTTCACCGCGGTCTTGCGGGAAATTTCCTTTTCAGCGCGACGGCGCAGCCGTTCCTCGGCACGCTCGACGACGAAATCAAGCAGCCGATTGGCCTGCACCGGATTACCCGACAGCCAATGGTCGAACGGGTCCTTGATGGCCTGCTCGACAATGCGCTGGGCCTCGGCGGTGGCCAGGCGATCCTTGGTCTGGCCCTGAAATTCCGGCTCGCGCACAAAGACAGAGAGCATCACGGCAGCACCGACCATCGCGTCCTCTGACGTGATGGAGGCAGCGCGCTTGCCCTGGCCAACACGCTCGGCGTGATCCTTCAGGCCCCGCAGCAAGGCGCTGCGCAGGCCGGATTCGTGGGTGCCGCCATCAGGCGTTGGAACCGTGTTGCAGTAAGAAGAGAGGAAGCCGTCGGCATCCGCGGTCCAGGCCACGGCCCATTCGCAGGCCCCATGAGCGCCGTTGCGGCCGGATTTGCCGGCAAAGATGTCCGGATGCACCAGCGTGTCAGCATGAACGGCGGCCGAGAGATAATCCTTCAACCCGCCGGCGAAGTGGAAAGTGTCTTCGGCCGGCACATCGTCCAGCCCCTTGAGCAGGGCCGGCGCGCAGCGCCAGCGGATCTCGACGCCGCCGAACAAATAGGCCTTGGAACGGGCCATCTTGAACAGCCGCTGCGGCTTGAAGGTCGCCTTGGCGCCGAAAATGTCGGTATCGGGTTTGAAACGAATGCGCGTGCCACGGCGATTGTTGATCTTGCCGAGTTCCTCGAGCTTGCCCTTCGGGTGGCCGCGCTCGAATGTCATACGGTAGAGCTTCTGTTCGCGCGCTACTTCCACCTCGAGCCGGGAAGACAACGCGTTCACCACGGACACACCCACGCCGTGCAAACCGCCCGATGTTTCGTAAACCTTCGAATCGAACTTGCCGCCGGAATGCAGCGTGCACATGATGACTTCGAGCGCGGATTTCTTGGGAAATTTCGGATGGGGATCGACGGGAATACCGCGCCCGTTATCGGTCACGGTTAGAGAACCCTCCTCATCGAGCTCGACCTCGATGAATGTCGCATGTCCTGCCAGCGCCTCGTCCATGGAGTTGTCGATCACTTCGGCGAACAGGTGATGCAGGGCCTTTTCGTCCGTGCCGCCGATATACATGCCCGGCCGGCGACGCACCGGCTCCAGTCCTTCCAGCACCTCGATGTCGGCGGCGGTGTAGCCGGCCTCGGCTTTGGATCCACGGACTTCGGCCTTCTGCGATGGCCGGCCTTTTGGTTCTGCCGCCCCGAACAGATCGGTGGCTTTGGCTTTGGCGGTTTCTTTCACAGGTCTACGCATGATTTGCTGATTTCGAGCGGTTTCGATTGGGTCAGGGAAAGGACGTCAAATCCGCTCCGTTCGGAGGCGAATCGTTGACAGGGAATATGCCATGGATAGGCGGCCATTGTGACCGGCCCGCGCCGCGGTAGCTGACGGTGGCCGGATTGCCAAGTCCACGCTTCAACGGAGGTCACTCTAACCGGGCGAGAACTTCCGCTTGATTTCGTGCTTAAGTTGCGTGATGGATAGGGCGGGCTTGGGGATATCTGTAATGAAAAGGCTTTTTGCGGCGGCGCTATTGGCGTTGCCCGTTTGTGGCTCTGCGTCCGTAACGCGCGGCACCACGGAAAACATCTCGATATTGTCGACGCCTCCCGGCGCCACCGCCGATGTCGCCGGGCTTGACGTGCCGACCGCCTGCGTGACGCCATGTGTAGTACAGGCCAAACGCAATGCCGATATTACTGTGACCTTCAGCAAAGAAGGCTACCAGACGCAAATCATCCCGCTGACCAAGGACATTCCGGCGACCGGTGCTGCAGGCTTTGCGGGCAACGTTCTTCTCGGGGGTCTGGTCGGCATGGGCGTGGACGCCGCCACCGGCGCGGCCCTGGATCACAAGCCCAATCCGGTGGATGTGACGTTGGAGCCGGTCGCACCGGTGGAAAAGAAACGCGCGCCCAAGCCCCGGTCACCAAAGCGCGAGGTTCCGCAAAGCTAGGCGGCTTCGCTCAACTCCGCGCGGTGCGAAACACCACCACTGCAAAGAGCACCATTGCCACCACGACAATCAACGATCCTGCGATCGGCGCCGCTTCGAATGTCGGGCCCTTCAGCAGGACCACCGCTATGCCCAGCGGAAACAGGATCGCTCCTGCCATGTGCAGCGAACCCTGAATCTTGGCCAGCAGGCTGCGACCCGCGGCCGGGATCAGCCGATAATACAATCCGAACAGGAACAGCAAGACCCCGCCGATCAGGTTGAGATGAGCATGCGCCGGCGCCAGCACGAAGTTTTGCTGCACCCCCATCGCGATGCCTCCCAGCATTCCGACCAGGAGGAGCAATACGCTCAGGCACATCATCAACGGTCCGATCATTCCTGTTTTCCTTCATGATACAAGCTAAAGAGGGCACAACGTCTTCAGGGGAGTTTGAAGACGGAGTTTGCGAACTATGAGTTAGGCTTGCAAGTCCGGTTGAGGTTCAAGACTCTCAAGTGGAAAACAAACGGTGGGGCGGGGACTGCAAGGCATGGAAGAATTCACTCGCTCTCTGGCCGAGTTCGTGCGCGACCACCAGGCTTGGGCCGCGCCGATTGTTCTGTTGCTGGCGTTCGGCGAATCTCTGGCGTTTTTCTCATTGCTGATCCCGGCATGGGGGGCGCTGGTGGCGATTGGCGCCCTGATTGGTGCCAGTGGTATCAGTTTCTGGCCGATCTGGCTTGCGGGCGGGCTAGGCGCTGCGCTTGGTGACTGGGTCTCCTACTGGTTCGGCTTTCGCTATAAGGAAAAGGTTGCGCAGATCTGGCCGCTGTCGCGGTATCCGGAAATTCTGCCTCGCGGGGAAGCTTTCGTGCGCGACTGGGGGGTACCTAGCATCTTCATCGGCCGTTTCTTCGGTCCCTTGAGGGCCTCCGTTCCATTGGCCGCCGGAATCTTCGAGATGCCTTATTGGCGGTTTCAGATCGCCAATATCGTCTCCGCACTGGTGTGGGCGGCGGCGCTTTTACTGTTCGGTGACGTCATCGCCAAAATCCTGGAACTGTTCTGGCGGATGGTGTGAGGCAACACCGTTCTTGACGTCGGGCGGGGCGGGTCTTATAGCCCCCGCGCATGACTGACGCTGTGACCTCGCTCTTTGCTCACCGCCGCCGCATCTCAGCGGTCGGCGCGGTTGTTTATTTCTGAGATCACCGCCTGCACCGCCGGATCGGATCCGCGGTACGTCTTTCCTGTCTCGCGCGATTTCCCGACCGGTGGCCGCCAGCACAGGAGCTTGAAGATGCCGACAACGCATTCATGTTATCAATCGCCCGTGGCGTCTCCAGCCTTTGAAGGGCTGTGCCTCGCATTCGGCTGCCATGAGCCTTATCTTGGCGTTCGAGCCAGCTTGAAAGGAAACGTGCCATGAGCTTTGCCGACGCGCGGGAGAGCCGGAAGCCTGCTGCGACTGTCAAGCCATCGGTGTTCGTCGATGGCGGCTCGGGCACGACCGGGCTTGGCATCAACGAACGCTTGAGGCTCGACGGCAACGTCCTCGTGCGGACCATCGCCGACGATCGGCGAAAGGATGCCGGGGCCAAGCGGGATTTGATGGCGGAGGTTGATCTCGTCATTCTCTGCCTGCCGGACGATGCGGCCAAGGAGACCGTCGCGCTTATCGACGGCATGGGTTCGGCGGCGCCGAAAGTTCTCGACGCCTCGACGGCGTTCCGGGTGGCCAGCGACTGGACCTATGGATTTCCCGAACTGGCACCCGATCAAGCAGACAAGATCAGGGCGGCGCGCAAGGTTTCGAACCCCGGATGCTACCCGACCGGCGCCATCGCGTTGCTGCGGCCGATTGTCGATGCCGGTCTGCTGCCGGCTGACTATCCGGTCACCGTCAACGCGGTCAGCGGCTATTCCGGCGGCGGCAAGACGATGATTGCCAGCTTCGAGGATGGTAGCGCGCCATCGTTCGAACTTTATGGGCTCGGTTTCGCGCACAAGCATGTGCCGGAAATGCAGCTTTATTCCCGGCTGACGAAGCGGCCGATCTTCATTCCCTCGGTCGGCAATTTCCGACAGGGCATGCTGGTCTCGGTGCCGCTGCAACTCGACTCCTTGCCGGGCAAACCAGATGGTGCCGATCTGCACGCGGCTCTCGATAAGCGCTATAGCAACTCCACCTACGTCTCTGTGATGCCGCTCGCCAACGAGGCGGCCAAAACGGGCCGGCTGGAGCCTGAAGCGCTCAACAACACCAACCAGCTGGAATTGTATGTCTTCAGCAGCGACCAGCATCGACAGGCTTTGCTGGTGGCAAGACTGGACAATCTCGGCAAGGGCGCTTCCGGTGCTGCCGTGCAGAACATGCGGCTGATGTTGGGACTGCCGGAATAGCGCGCACGAAGCGCAGTGCCGCACGAAGCGGCGCTTGCTGGCGACGCTTCGCTGATGCGGAATCTTGGTGTGTCTCGGTTCTGGCGGGAAGCCTCTAGTACCGCCCATTTCCGGACCTGCACCAGCTGCCGCGATTTTGCTGGTGCCGATAAGTTTCCGAAGTTCGTGTGAGAGGTCGCATCGATGGCTCACGAACTTCGGAAAGTCGGCACTAGACCAGTTTGAAAATCGCGAGGGCCAACACGACCTGCGCGAAAAATCCGACGGTAAAAGCCAGGGTCCGAAACACCGGCAGGCCGAGCATATAAACCAGCACGTGGGCCAGCCGTGACCAGAAGTAAACCGCGCACGCGGCGGCGGTCCATTTCGTCGAATAATCGATCTGCGCCAGGATCAAGACCAGCGGCGCGAAAATCACGAGATTCTCGACCGCGTTGTCATGCGCGAACATCAGGCGTGTGGCCCATTCGGCATGCGGCTTATCGTTGCGCGACGGATTGGCCATTGCGCCGCTGAGCCCGCGGACCTGGCAGCGATTGAGGACGTAGGGAATCCACAACAGGCCGGTCAGGATCACGGTCAGCGTCAGCCAGAACAATTCACGAGTCATGAAATCTCCCCCTCGAATCTGATTATGTGATCGCCCGCATCGCGTCACATGCTTTCACGCGAACTTACCTGTCGTCCTAGGATTTGACCATCACATAGCTGCCTGGAGCGTCTTCGAGCGGAGGGAAGTCGGCAGTGCCGACCTGTCGCGCCGGAACTTCCTCCGGATCAAGGCTGCCGAGCCATTCGCGCCAATGAGGCCACCATGATCCTGCATGTTCCTGCGCGGTCTCAAGCCATGCCTCAAGGGAATCCGCGGTTGACTTCTCGCTGGTCCAATACTGGTATTTGCCCGCGGCCGGCGGATTGACGACGCCTGCGATATGGCCTGATCCGGCAAGTACATATTTCACCGGCCCGCCAAAGAACTGTGAACCATAAAGAACCGAGCGGGCAGGCGCGATATGGTCTTCGCGGGTGGCGAGGTTGAATATCGGCACCTTTATCTTGGACAAGTCCAGCAGGGTGTTGTCGAACACCAGAGATCCGTTCGAAAGGCGGTTTTCAAGGTAGTAATTTCGCAAATAGAACGAGTGGTTGGCCGCCGTCATGCGCGTGGAGTCGGAATTCCAGTGCAGCAAATCGAACGAAGGCGGCGTTTGCCCCTTGAGGTAATTGCTGACCACATAGGTCCATATCAAGTCGTTGGAACGAAGCATGTTGAAGGCCATGGCCATCTTGCTGCCCTCGAGAACGCCGGCAGCCTGCATGTCCCTTTCCAGTGTGTTGACCTGGCTCTCGTCGATATACACCATGAGGTCGCCGGCCCGGCTGAAATCGATCTGTGCCGCCATCAGCGTTGCAGACGTTATCCGCACGCGCCGCTTTTCCGCGAGCCAGGCGAGCGTCGAAGCAAGCAGGGTGCCGCCGGCGCAATAGCCAACTGTGTGAACCTTCAATTCGCCCGTCAACTGTTCGATGACGTCCATCGCCGCCAGCGGACCTTCCTTCATGTAGTCGACGAGGGTCTTGCCGGCGAGACGTTTGTCCGGATTGACCCACGAAATCATGAAGACGGTGATGCCCTGGTCAACGCACCATTTGACCAATGATTTTTCCGGCCTGAGGTCGAGGATATAATACTTGTTGATCCAGGGCGGCACGATCAGGAGCGGCGTGCGAAGCACTTTTTCGGTCGTCGGCTCATACTGAATAAGCTGAATCAGATCGTTCTGGAAAATCACTTTTCCCGGCGTGAGCGCCAGATCGATACCGACGGTGAGGCTCGACGGGTCGGATTGCCGAACCCGTAGCGTGCCGTGGCCAGCCTGGATGTCCTCTGCCAGCATCTTCATTCCGCGAACGAGATTGTCACCGCTCGAGAGCACGGTGGTACGCAGCACGTCGGGGTTGGTGAGCACGAAGTTCGAAGGCGCCAGCGCGTTGATAATCTGCAGCGCGTAGAACTCCGCCTTTCGGCGCGTTTGCGGATCTAATCCGTCCGCGTCGCGCACCAGTTCCTGCACCCATCGCGTCGTGAGCAGATAAAGCTGAAGGACAAAGTCGAAAAATTGGTTCGATTTCCATTCGGGGTCGCTGAATCGCTTGTCCCTCGGGGAGGGCTCGATCGCCGGTTCCGGCGCCTCGCCACTCATCCGCCGCGCCATCGATCCCAAGAGATCGAGATAGGATTTCGCAAGTCTTGCCTGCAAATCAGCCGTACGAGCGCTGTCACTCAGCCAATATTCCGCCACGGCCGTGAACGTCTTGATCACCTCCGCCATGTCGTCCGGCTTGTCCTGCAGCTCGCCGGTCTGCCGCGGCTTCAAGAAGGCTGCAAGCGCCTGACCGCCCGTTTCCAGCGCCCGAGCGACGTTGATCGCGAAAGCCTCCGGATCAAACTTTTTTGGTGTCTCAGTCTGGGTCAGATCATTCATGGGCGGACAATACCGATTCACTGGCGGCGCGTCACCGCGCAGATTGCAGCAGCGCTTCTCAGGACTGCAATCTGCGTTCCAAAGTAGGCGGTTGCGTTAACGCTTTGACGTTTTTGCAGCGCGGCAACCGCTCGTTCTGCCACATTGAGGCCTCACCTCGGGGCTTCATGGGCGGAAGCGCGCGCGCAACAGGCGGGCGGTTGGCCTGTGCTTGAACTTGGTTTAAGTTTGCTTCCTCAAGTCCGGTGGTTAGGTGCTGGGTGTCGGCTTCGAGAAAAACGGGCTGGAAAGGCGCGCTTGCATTGGCGTCAGCGCTGACCCTGGGCGGGTGTGCGACGTCCATCGCCGACCTGCCGTTGGGACCGGCCGATGCGCCCGCCCGGTCCAAGGACGTCGGAGATTATCTTCCGGTTCACGATTTACCGCCTGATCGCACCCAGGCGGCGATGGATCCGGCGGAGCAGGCCCGGATTGAGGCGGAATTGGAGGCGGCCAGAGACCGCCAGGCTTCTGCCGCGGCCCGAAACTCTACCGCGCGTTGAGAATCCAGGCGAAACGGTCCGCGGACTCTGGCGTGGGCGGATCGTCATGGTAAGAGAGAACCAATCCAACCGAAAAGCTCAGCAGGAAAACTATCGGATTGGTGCCGAAATCGCGGCAAGGCATTGAATGTTGATGGGTTTTTAAGACGCCTTCGTCGCACTATGGGGCAGCCGATTCGTTGCGCTGCCGGAGTTGAAAGATGGAAGAGTTTTACCGCATCCGACGTTTGCCGCCGTATGTCTTCGAGCAGGTCAACCGGGCCAAGGCAGCGGCGCGCAATGCCGGTGCCGATATTATTGACCTCGGGATGGGTAATCCGGATCTGCCGGCGCCGCCTCACGTGCTGGAGAAGCTAAAGGAAACCCTCGGCAAGCCCCGGACCGATCGCTATTCGGCTTCGCGGGGCATCACCGGCTTGCGCAGGGCGCAAGCCGCCTATTATGACCGCCGCTTTGGCGTCAAACTCAATCCGGAAACCCAGATTGTCGCCACGCTCGGATCCAAGGAAGGATTCGCCAACGTCGCCCAGGCAATCACCGCGCCTGGCGATGTGGTGCTGTGCCCGAACCCGAGTTATCCGATTCATGCTTTCGGATTTCTGATGGCCGGCGGCGTAATTCGTTCAGTACCGTCTGAACCGACGCCGCAATTCTTTGAGGCGGTGGAACGCGCCATCATTCATTCCATCCCCAAGCCGATCGCGCTGATCGTTTGTTATCCTTCAAACCCGACCGCTTATGTCGCGAGTCTCGATTTCTATCGCGATCTTGTGGCCTTCGCCAAGAAGCACGAGATATTCATTCTTTCGGACCTGGCCTACGCCGAAGTTTATTTTGACGATGACAATCCGCCGCCATCGGTGCTGCAAATTCCCGGAGCGATCGACGTCACGGTTGAGTTCACCTCCTTGTCGAAAACCTATTCGATGGCCGGCTGGCGCATCGGCTTTGCCGTCGGCAACGAGCGGATCATCGCCGCATTGGCGCGGGTGAAATCCTATCTCGATTATGGCGCCTTCACGCCGGTCCAGGTAGCGGCCACCGCGGCGCTTAACGGTCCTGAGGATTGCATTCGCGAGATGCGCGACATCTATCGCAAGCGAAGGGATGCGCTCGTTGAGTCGTTCGGGCGTGCCGGCTGGCAAATACCGCCGCCGAGCGCCTCGATGTTTGCCTGGGCGCCGTTGCCTGAGGCTTTTCGCGATATCGGCTCCATGCAATTTGCCACGCTGATGGTCGAGAAGTCCGGCGTAGTGGTCTCGCCTGGGGTGGCGTTTGGCGAACATGGCGAGGGCTATGTTCGCATCGCCATGGTGGAAAACGAGCAACGTATCCGTCAGGCAGCCCGGGGGGTTCGCCGCTTCCTTGAAAGCGGCGTGGAAACGTTGCACAACGTGGTTCCTCTCGCCAACCGGCGTTAGGCCCGATCCCAAGAGGATGTTCCGGTGATACGGCGCATCGGCTTTGGAAATGATCAGGCCCCGTCCCAAATTTTCCGGCAGGTTTTTGCGTCATGGTCGCACCCCTGAGAGTGGGTATCGCGGGGCTCGGTACGGTCGGCTCCGAGGTGGTCCGGCTGATCGAGCAGCAGTCGCGCATTTTGTCCGAGCGTTGTGGGCGAGGGGTTCGCCTGATGGCTGTGACCGCGCGCTCGAAAACCCGCAAACGCGGAATAGATCTGAGCGGGGTGAAATGGAGCAAGGACGCACTAGCGCTCGCAAGCGATCCGGAGATTGATTGCTTTGTCGAGCTTATGGGCGGGGCCGGAGAGCCGGCCCTCTCGGCGATCGAAGCCGCCTTGAGCAGCGGCAAATCGGTGGTAACGGCCAACAAGGCCCTTATTGCCAAACATGGTTTGCGATTGGCCGGCCTCGCCGAGCAGCATGGTGGCGCGCTTAATTTCGAAGCGGCCGTTGGTGCGGCCATCCCGATTATCAAGACCCTGCGGGAGGGACTGGCGGGCACCAATGTCGAGCGTGTCTACGGAATCCTCAACGGGACATGTAACTATATCCTGACACGCATGGAGCAGGAAGGCCTGTCCTTTGCCGACTGTTTGAAGGACGCGCAGCGCCTTGGTTATGCAGAGGCAGATCCCTCTTTCGATGTTGACGGTCACGACACCGCGCAGAAGCTCGCCATTCTTGCAAGCCTCGCGTTCGGAACCGAGATTGCGGAAAAGGCCGTCTATGTCGAAGGCATCTCGTCGATCGCTCCGGAAGATCTGCGCGCGGCCGAGGAGCTCGGCTATCGGCTTAAACTGCTCGGTGTGGCGGTCCGAACCGCCAAGGGAATCGAGCAGCGCGTGCATCCGACCATGGTGCCAAAATCTTCCTCAATTGCTCAGGTTATGGGCGTGACCAATGCTGTGACGATTGATGGCAGCGGTCTTCCACCGATCACGCTGGTAGGGCCGGGCGCGGGAGGGGCAGCCACCGCATCGGCGGTGTTGGCCGATATTGCTGACGTGGCTCGCGGCATCCGTGCCAGGCCGTTGGGGCGCCCGGTCAAGCAATTGCATCGGATTCGCAAGGCGCCGATGGAGCGTCATGAAGGCGGTTATTATATTCGCCTGATGGCACGTGATCTGGCAGGCACCGCCGCGACCATCGCCACCCGCCTGGCAGAACAGAAGATTTCGATCGAATCTATCGTGCAGCGGCATCCCGATGGCATTGACGTGGCGGGTGACGTGCGCAAGGCTTCTCCGGTGCCAGTCATCCTGATTACCTATGCGACAAGCGAGGATGCCGTGCATCGCGCGTTAAAGGCGGTTCAGCGCGACAAAGTGATCACCGGGCGACCCCAGGTGATACGGATCGAGAAAAACTGACGCAAAAACGATTGCATGATCGGACGGCCGACATGCGACCATGGTATGTGGGTTGCAGAGCCCGGTGAGAGTTTTGAAGGAGCTTGCTGATGTCGACACATATTTCCGTTCCGCCACAACTGCTCTTGGAGCGTATCCTCACGCTCGAAATCGTGCGGGTCACGGAACGCGCGGCGGTGTCGGCGGCGCGGTTGCGCGGGCACGGACTGGAAAAAGCCGCCGACCAGGCCGCGGTGGACGCCATGCGGCGCGAATTGAACAAGCTGCCGATCGAAGGAACCATCGTCATCGGCGAGGGTGAGCGCGACGAGGCGCCGATGCTCTATATCGGCGAGAAGGTCGGCATCAATGCAGGCCCACAGGTCGACATTGCGGTCGACCCGCTCGAAGGCACGACGCTGTGTGCCAAGAACATGCCGGGTTCGATTGCCACCATGGCGATGGCCGATGGCGGCACGCTCTTGCATGCACCCGACGTGTACATGCAGAAGATCGCTGTGGGTCCGGGCTACGCCAAGGGCGTGGTCGAGCTCGATGCTTCGCCTGCCGACAACGTGCGCCGGCTGGCCAAGGCGAAAGGCGTCGATGCCTCGGCGATTACCGTGCTGGTGCTCGATCGGCCGCGTCACGCCGATATCATTGCGGGCGTGCGCAGCACGGGCGCGGCGGTTCGGTTTATCACCGATGGCGACGTGGCTGGGGTCATTCACTGCGCGGATCCGGATAACACCGGTGTCGACATGTATATCGGCACCGGCGGCGCGCCCGAGGGCGTATTGGCGGCGGCGGCCCTGCGCTGCATCGGCGGTCAGATGCAGTGCCGTCTGATCCTCGACACCGAGGAAAAGCGCGAGCGGGCGCATCGCATGGGCGTCACCGATCCAAAGTTTATCTATGGCATCGAAGACATGGCGAAGGGCGATTGCCTGTTCGCGGCCACCGGCGTGACCGACGGCTCGCTGCTCTCCGGCGTCAAATTCCGCAAGGGCGTAATCGAGACCGAAACGGTCGTGATGCGCTCGGTTACCGGGACGGTTCGCTACATCAAAGCCGAACATCGACAGCTGGAAAAATTCCACCTCGATTGAGAATTAAGCGATGGCCGGTGACATCCAAATCCGGCCGGTGGGACCTGACGAACGTGCTGCCTGGGAGCCGTTGTGGAACGGCTACCTCGCTTTCTACAAGGCGTCGCTCGCGGACGGCGTGAGCGATGTGGCCTGGCAACGATTTCATGAGCCGGCCGAGCCGATGTTTCTGCTCGGCGCGTATGACGACGGGCAACTGGTCGGCATTGTCCATTATCTCTTTCATCGCTCGTCGTGGACACCCGCCGACTATTGCTATCTGCAGGATCTCTTCGTTTCGGAGAAGGTCCGCGGGAAGGGTGTGGGCCGTGCGCTGATCGAAGCGGTCTATGACGCCGCCAAAAAAGCTGGCGCCGGCCGCGTCTATTGGCTGACGCAGACGACCAATCATCAGGCGCGCATTCTCTACGATCAAATGGCCGACAATTCCGATTTCATGCAGTATCGCAAGATCTTCTAGCGACTCGCCTTCAGAACCGGTGCGGCGGTGGCAGCCTGCGGATGGTATGCTGAGGTAACGACTCAACGACCGACCTTCGGGAGGACAGCATGTCCTTGAATTCCACGGTGAAGGCGCTGGTGTTCGATGTATTCGGCACGGTGGTCGACTGGCGCTCGAGCCTGATCGCGGATCTGACGAGATGGGGAACGAGACGGGGAGTGACCGCCGACTGGACGCGGCTCGTCGATGCCTGGCGCGCGGCCTATGTGCCATCGATGAACGAGGTCCGCCGGCACCCAGAGCGTGGATTTGTCGTGCTCGACGCACTGCATCGCCAGGCGCTCGATCGGCTGGTGGTTGAGCAGGGCATTGAAGGCTTGTCCGAGGATGATCTGCGCCAATTGACCCTGGGTTGGCATCGGCTGCATCCGTGGTCCGATAGTGTCGCGGGATTAACTCGGTTGAAGCGCAACTTCGTCATTGCGCCGCTATCCAACGGAAATGTTGCGCTGCTGACCCACATGGCCAAACATGCCGGGCTACCCTGGGATCTCGTTCTCTCGGCCGAATTGTTCGGGCACTACAAGCCAGACCCCGAAACCTATCTTGGTGCTGCGCGTTTGCTGGGCCTTGCGCCCGAGCAAGTGATGATGGTCGCTGCTCACAACGAAGATCTACGCGCAGCCCAAGGCCTTGGTTTGAAAACCGGCTTTGTTGCGCGTCCCACCGAATACGGCCCGCTGCAAAAGAAGGATTTCAAGGCCGAGGGAGACTGGGACATCGTAGCCCGTGACTTCTACGATCTGGCCGATCAACTCGGGTGCCGAGGGGGATAAGCCCGAGCGTGCTCCGCTGCGGTGTTGCGAAATGCGTCTTTTGACCTATTTGTGAAGGCGCCATGATCCTTCCCGTATCTGCTTTGCCCGTCGAAACACCCACCGCTTTTCTTGGCGTGACTCACTCCGCCACCGGCAAGCTGTGGCGCGACCGGTTGGACATGCGCGGCGCCGCTCGGGCGCTCGCGATTGCTCAGCGTTATCAATTACCGGAAATGCTGGCGCGGGTGCTGGCGGGGCGGGGTGTCGAGATCGATGCAGTGGAGGATTTCCTGGATCCGACCATTCGCCGGCTGATGCCAGATCCCAATACGGTGACGCAAATGGAAGCGGCTTCCCGGCGTATCGCCGAGGCCGCCATTCGCGGCGAGAAGGTTGCCATCTTCGGCGACTACGATGTCGATGGCGCCACATCCGCCGCGTTGCTCGCGTGGCATTTGCGTCATTGCGGGCTCGACCCGCTAATCCACATCCCGGACCGTATCTTTGAGGGCTATGGACCGAACGTCGAAGCCATCCGGATGCTGGCCGGCAATGGCGCCAAATTGCTGGTCACCGTGGATTGCGGCACCACCAGCATCGAGCCTCTCGCCGAGGCCAAAAAGCTTGGGATGTCGGTCGTCGTGATCGATCACCATCAATGTGGTGACGTGCTTCCGGAAGTCGATGCTTTGGTCAATCCGAACCGGCCGGACGATCTCTCTGGGTTGGGACATCTTGCCGCCGTCGGCCTCGTGTTGGTGACACTGGTTGCCGTCAATCGCGAACTGCGCGGGCGCGGCTTCTGGCGCGCACAGATGCCGGAGCCGGATCTGCTGGGCATGTTGCATCACGTCGCACTTGGCACCGTCGCCGACGTCGCGCCATTGATCGGGCTGAATAGAGCTTTTGTCGCCAAGGGCTTGATTGCGATGCGTCGGCGGGATCACGTCGGGCACACGGCGTTGATGGATGTGTCGCGGCTCAACGGGCCGCCGGAGGCCTGGCATCTCGGGTTCATGCTGGGGCCGCGTATCAATGCCGGCGGACGCATCGGGCGTGCTGACCTCGGCGTTCGCCTGCTGCTGGAGAGCGATGTCTCGGAGGCGGCGCGGATAGCCGCTGAACTCGATCGCCTGAATGTCGAACGCCGGGTCATCGAACAGGCCGCTGAAGCGCAGGCCGAAGCCGAGGCGCTGGCGTCGCTCGGTCTCGAAGATACCGGCTCGGTGATCGTCACGGCATCTGAAGGCTGGCATCCCGGCGTCGTCGGCCTGGTCGCGTCGCGCTTGAAGGAAAAGTTCTCGCGGCCCGCCTTTGCGGTCGCACTCGAACCCGGTGGGATTGGTACAGGTTCTGGCCGCTCGATCTCCGGCGTCGATCTCGGCAAGGCGGTTCGACTGGCTGTCAATGAGGGGCTATTGATGAAAGGTGGCGGCCACGCCATGGCGGCCGGCGTTACCCTGCGCAGGGAACGCCTGGGAGAGTTTCGCGCCTTCATGGAAAGCGAACTCGCCGATGCCGTGGCGCGATCCCGGCACGTCAACGAACTGTCGATCGATGGCGCGGTGGCGGCGCGGGGCGTCACGCCTGAGTTGGTCGCCACGCTCAATCGTGCAGGTCCGTTCGGCAGCGCCAATCCCGAGCCGGTGCTGGCGCTGCCGTCGCACCAGTTGCAATACGTCGATGAGGTTGGGCAAGCGCATCTGCGCGTGCGCTTCAAATCGGGTGACGGCGCGATTGTGAACGGCATTGCATTCCGTTCGATCGGGCAGAAGCTCGGCAATGCGCTGTTAGCCAACCGGGGGCAGACGCTGCATGTGGCGGGCACGCTCGCGGTCGATCGTTGGCAGGGCGCCGAGCGGGTGCAGCTGCGAGTCATGGATGTGGCGGTGCCGGACCAAGGGCCGGCTGTGATCCGCTGAGGCGCCTAGCCGCCCAGCCGCAAGCGCGCCAGCACCTTCAATCCACCATAGCCGTCGGCCGGTGAAATTCCGGCCTTGTTTTGAAAATCACGGATCGCCCTCATCGAGTCATTGCCGATCCGCCCATCAGTGCCGCCGGTGTCAAACCCCGCCTTGGTGAGGCGCACCTGCATCTCCTGCACTTCGGCAAGCGTCAGCGCGCGCTCCGAACCGGGGAAGGGCTGGATGAACGGCGGTCCACCGAGGATGCGGTCGCCGAGATGGCAAATCGCCAGCGCATAATTCATCGAGGGATTGTAACTGCGCACGGCATAGAAATTCGGTCCGAGCAGGAAGGCGGGACCCCCTTGAACCGGCACCCACAATTGCGCCGTGGCACCTGCTTGCGGAAACGTTTCACCATCGGCGCGGACGACGCCGGCACTCGACCATGCGGCATAAGTTCGGCTGCCGCCGGGAGCGCCTTGCGGGGCGCGCACTTCATAACCCCAATGTTCGCCGCGATGATATTTCCCGCGATTGACGAGGAAGCGCGCGCTGGAGCCGAGCGCATCGTCCGGGCGACCGAAAGGTGAGACGCGCCCGTCACGATCATAGTCGATGCCGACATTGAGCCAGACTTCGGGCATCCATTGGGTATGGCCCATGGCGCCTGCCCAGGAGCCGCGCATCTCCTCAGGGCTGCTCCAGCCGCGATCAACGACCCGCAAGGCATTGATCAATTCGGTCTCCCAATACGCGCGGCGGCGCGGCTCGTTCCACGCCAACGCGGCGAGCGATGGAAATACCGGCCGCATGTGATTTTGCTGCACCAGTGGATCGCCATAGGCCGATTCCACGCCCCACAAGGCGAGCAGTGTACCGCGCTCAACGCCGAAATCCCGTTCGATCCGGCTGAACAACCCCTCGTTCTCCTGCAGCGCCTTTCGTCCTGCGATGATGCGCCAGTCGGAAACCCGCCGGTTGATGTATTGCCAGATCTGCTCGTTGAATTCGGGCTGCTTCTGCATCTGCCGGAATACCGACATGTCCGGCTCGAGGCTGCTCATCACCCGTCTCCAGGTGGCATCCGAAATTCCGCGGGCCAGAGCCTGGGCGCGGAAGCGCTCGCGCCATTGATCGAAACCGGCAGGTACGGCTGCCTCGGCGGAGTGCGCACCGAGTAGCCATCCGGACGCGACGGCGGACATCAGGAAGCCTCGTCGGGTCAGCCTGGGAGAATCAGGGCAGGTCATCGCGCTATTCTAGTAGGTGGAGGGGAGAAAGGTGGCCGGTCTTTTAGGAGAACTCTAAGGCGATTTTAGACACTGAGCGCCCGAACCAGCTTTTCGGAACCGTACGGCTTGAGGCGGTCAGTTACCGATCTCAGGCACGGTCGCAGACCGTCGCAAAACGTCCTCCGGCACGGCATGCGCTACCGCCGCAGAAACAGGCTCAGGACCGATTTCCCGACCGCGACCACCGATCAGGCGTTCATAGGCGGCAATCAGGGTCACGTAAGGGTTGACCCAGACCCAGCCATCCCGCGTGAAGGCCTGCACATCGAAATGCAGATGATGTGAGGTACCGTTCGGGCGATCCATGTAGTTTGACACCATCCCGATCTTCTCGCCTTCATCGACCTGCCGGCCATTGATCAAGCCGTCGGAATCCATCGCCGCAGGATTCATGTGCATGTAGCGGAAGCGCAGATGCTCGTTGGCGGTGTTGACCTGGAGCGTTGCGGCTTGCGCGGTGGGTGTGCGGATGATCGTTCCATCACGCACCGCCACCACCGTGTGTTGCCGCGTGTCGCAGAGGCTGCTGCCATCGTCGCGCTGCTGGCAGGGCGCCGGTCGGACATCCTGACCCTGATGGCCATATCCGGCCGGGCACTGTCCGACATTGAAGCTGCGGGACTCGCAGAAATTGTCCTGCCAGGGATAGCTGGTGTTGCTGCCGATGATCTCGTCCGGCTGATCCTTCGTTTTCTTGCCCTGGTAGGACTGCGAATGGGCAAAGGCCGGCGGCGCCAGAAGCGGGAATCTCATCTGCGCGTAAACGGTGAAATCCGAATGGCCGCCCTGCTCGCCAACACCGCTGCTTGCAATGATGTCGCCGCTCGGGCGATAGCTGAAATCGAGCGAGGAGGCCGGTGGCCGCTCGGCGATTTCCGAGTTGATATCGCGGCGTGAGGGCGCGGGCATTCCTCCCGCCACATGAAGCGCCTGGAGAAACCGCTCGGCGACCGGATAGGCCTCGCGGCAGGCCAGGCGTTGCGCTCTCGGCGTGCTGTCGAGACACTGGATCGAAACCACGTACGGGATGCCGAAGCGCGTGAAGGCGTAACGAACATAGCCCTCGCGGATGAAACGGCGCAGGTCGGGGAATTGCGCCGATAACGTTTTGACCGGCTCGCCCGTACCGCCGCGCGGGTCGGCCAGATCATAGATCAGTAGCGAGCCCGTGATCTGAACCTCGACCGGGCGGGCAAAGATGCGCGACGGCAAGCTATCCATCGCACCTGGCGGAAGTGAGAACACGGCGTCATAGCCGGCCGGCCCGGTATCGAATAAGTCCACGGTCCGGAATCCGGCCTGATAAGTTGATAGCGCGGCTGGCAATTTATCGGCAGCTTGCCGGCTTTCCAGATACGCCGCGGTGTCGAACGGCAGCAACACGGGCACCGGGCTTCGTCGGATGCCGGGAAAAAGCTCGGCGGTGACAGCGTTGAGTTGGACAAGCGCCGGCCGGGTGCGCGGATCGAAACGTGGCAGGCGTCGTCGCTCGACGAAGGTCAGTGCTCCGACGAGGGTCGGACGGGCGTTGACATCGGCCTTGATCTGATCGAGCGCTGCGCGCCAATCGGCGCGGAGCAGAGAGACCGAGGGCGTCCTGAACTCGTCGGCACCGGCGCGGGGAATAACGGCTGGAAGGCTGCCGAAGCACGCCAGAACGCAAGCAACGATCCGGATGCGCCCGCTCTTCAATCAACTGCCCCCCGGCCGTTGCATCGACGGTTTTCCCAGCTTTTGATCCTTGGTCAGTCCTTGGCGCGTTCCACGTAGGAGCCGTCCTCGGTCAGGACCACGATCCGCGTCCCTGCCGCAACGTGCGGTGGAACAGCGGTGCGCACGCCGTTGGACAGGATCGCTGGCTTGTAAGAGGAGGAAGCGGTCTGTCCCTTGGTGACCGGCTCCGTCTCGACGACTTCCAGCGTCGCGCGCTGCGGCAGCTGGATCGCAACCGGCGTCGTGTCGTACATCGACAGCTTCACCGTCATGTTCTCTTGCAGATAGGGAGCGGCCGAACCGATCACGTCCTTCGGCACCTGAACCTGGTCATAGTTATCCGTGTTCATGAAGTGAAACCCGTCGCCATCCTCATAGAGGTAGCTAAAATTGCGGTCCTCGATCGTTACCTTTTCCACCTGATCGGTGGTTTTGTAGCGCTCCGAAATCTTCACGCCGTCGCTGATTCGGCGCATTTCAATCTGACTGACCGGGGTTCCCTTGCCGGGATGGATGTTCTCGGCTGTGAGAACAACGTAAAGCTTACCATCTTGCTCGATGACGTTGCCCTTGCGAATAGAACTGGCGATGACTCTCAAAGCTGTGTTTCCCAGATTTCTGCCCGGCGACTGCGCCGCACATCGGTGTCCCCAAGGCCAAATGGCCCTTTCGGGCAGCAACATACTGATTTGGCCCGCCAATGCCAGCTTTTTGGCGAGGGCGTGATGGCTGGATCAGCCCCGGACTCTTCCTGGTGGTCGGTGACGCGTTATGGCGATATCCGGCCCTTTTTATTGGCCCGCAGCGCCATTGGCCGTGGAATCCGCGCCTGGTTCGAGGGCCGGGGTTTCGTCGAGGTCGAGACCGGCATCTTGCAGGTTTCGCCGGGCAACGAGACTCATCTCCACGCACCGCGCACCGAACTCACTCGGCCCGATGGCACGAGCCAGCGGCCGTACCTGCGCACCTCGCCCGAATTTGCCTGCAAGAAGCTTCTGGCGGCCGGAGAGCAGAAGATCTTCGAGCTCGCCCGGGTCTTTCGCGATCGCGAGCGTGGCGACCTGCATCTGCCCGAATTCACCATGCTGGAGTGGTATCGGGCCGAAGCGCCTTATGAAGCCGTGATGTCCGATTGTGTTGCCATCATCGCCGAGGCAGCGCAAATCACGGGCGCGCGGCAGTTCAGCTTTCGCGGCCGGACCGCCGATCCCTTCGCTCCGCCGGAAATGCTGACGGTTGCAAGCGCTTTCGAGCGCTATGCGGGGATCGATTTGCTGACAACGGTGCATGAGGGGCAGGGCGACCGCAACGCTTTGGCGGAAGCGGCCCGGCAGCGGATCCGGATCGCGCCTGACGATGACTGGTCAGACCTCTTCAGCAAATTGCTCGTCCAGCATGTCGAGCCGCAACTGGGAAACGGGCGGCTCACGATCCTGCATGAATATCCGGCGCCGGAGTCGGCGTTGGCACGAACCAAGGTGTCGGATTTCCGCGTGGCCGAACGTTTCGAGGTTTACGCGTGCGGGGTGGAATTGGCGAACGGGTTTGGTGAATTGACCGATGCTGCCGAGCAGCGCCGGCGGTTCACGAGGGCCATGGACGAAAAGCAGCGCCGCTATGGCCAGCGCTATCCGCTGGACGAGGACTTTCTGGCGGCCTTGTCTGAGATGCCGGAAGCAAGCGGTGTCGCGCTGGGATTTGACCGGCTGGTGATGCTGGCGAGTGGGGCGCTCCGCATTGATCAGGTGGTCTGGACGCCGCCTATGGGTTCGCCATGACGGTGCGCACAATAGCCACTACCTTGCGCCAGCCTCGCGAACTCCTGGCCCACGACCTCGTGCACGCGGACGATCTGGCTGGACTCGAAACCGTCGCTGCACGCTACGCGGTCGCGATCACGCCGCATTTCGCCAAGCTGATCGATCCGGCTGACCCGTCGGATCCGATCCGTCGCCAGTTCATTCCCAGTGTGGATGAATTGACCGCTGGGCCCGGCGAAAACGCAGATCCGATCGGCGATGGCGCGCATTCGCCGATCGAAGGCATCGTGCATCGTTATCCGGATCGCGTGCTGCTAAAGCTCGTGCATGTCTGCGCCGTCTATTGTCGGTTCTGTTTCCGTCGGGAGATGGTCGGACCAGGAAAGCCCGGGACATTGGCTCCGCAGGATTACCGGTCGGCGATTGATTACATCCGGCAGCATCCGGAAATCTGGGAAGTGATCCTGACCGGGGGCGACCCCTTGATGTTGTCGCCGCGACGCCTGTCCGAGGTGATGCATGATCTTGCCGCGATCAATCATGTGAAGATCATCCGTATTCACACCCGTCTTCCGGTGGCCGCGCCCGAGCGCATCGATCAGGACATGGTGGCCGCGCTGCAGGCACCGGGGGCAACGACCTGGGTGGCCCTGCACGCCAATCACGTCAGGGAATTGACGACCAGTGCGCGCGCCGCTTGCGCGGCGCTGATCGATGCCGGCATTCCCATGGTCAGTCAGTCGGTGCTGTTGCGGGGCGTCAACGATAACAGGGCCGCGCTGGAGGCCCTGATGCGCGCTTTTGTCGAAAACAGGATCAAGCCCTATTACCTGCATCACGGCGATCTCGCCCCAGGCACTGCGCATCTGCGCACCACGCTGGCCGAGGGACAGGAATTGATGCGCAGCCTTCGGGGCGCGGTGTCAGGCCTTTGCCAGCCGGACTATGTCCTCGATATTCCCGGAGGCTTTGGCAAGGCCCCCGTCGGGCCCGTTCAACTGCTGCCGGAGAAGTCCATCTCCCGCGAAAGTGAAAAGCCTGTAGAAACGCGCTATCGCGTGATCGATTATTGTGGCGACGTTCATGTCTACCCTCCGGATCGATGAGGGTGCGGAGACTTTTGCCGGATCTCGGCCGGTTATGGGAGGAATGCTATGCGCAGACTGCCGCTGATTGGACTGTTGCTGGTCGCATTCGCTGGACCCGTCGCCTGGGCGCAGGATGGGTCGGCAGTAGGAAAGCCCGGATCAAGTAGCGTGAACACGGATAAAACGCGGCCCGATGCGCCCGTCGGGCATCGGCAGCCGCGTGCCGGCTCCTTGCCTTCCCAAGACAATCTTTCCGATCCGAAGGACGCTATCAGTCGCGAGGACGCCGCGCTCGACCGCAAGATCAAGAGCATCTGTCGGGGCTGTTGAGACAGCGGTTGTGTGAACGCGAGCTCTGGAGGCCGCGGTACGGCGATCCGGAACTTTGAAACTACCGAAGTCTATCTCTCGAAAATCCGGATCCGCGCGAAGCGCGGCCCGGAAATGACAACAAACGTGGTTCGACGTCCGCTACGCGTTGCGTGCCGCGAGCGCCATGCCAATCAGCGAAGCGCCTCCGAACAACAGGTTGATTCCGACAAGCAGCCCGATCGCCCATTCGGCGGAGCCGGGAAGGCCGGTGATGATGATCGCGCTGATCAGGATGTCCATCAGTCCGGCGATAAGCATCCAGCTCCAGCGTTCGGAAAGCTCGCGCCGATGCTGAAGCGCATACATGATCGACGCCACGCCTTCCGCGAGGAAATAGGCGCCGATCACGATCGTCAGCGTCAGGACGCCCTGGGCCGGTCGGGCCAGCAAAATCAACCCGGCCGCAATTCCCAACACCGCCGAGATCAGTGACCACCAAAAGCCCGGCAGTTGCCGTGCCCACAAGGTCAGCCCCAGGCCGACCACGCCGGTGATGAGGAACATCCAGCCTAGAAAGATGGTGAAGGCCAGGCTTGCGATCAGCGGAACGACCATCGCCGCAAGCCCAAGGACCGCAAGCAGGATCCCCTCGATCAGAAAGGTTTTCCAATGCGCTTGCAGCGCCGCACCCATCCGCGATTGCAGCCTGTCGATATCCTGAGGAAGCGTCATTTGCGATCTCCGCCAGCGGCAATGCTGATCCGTATCCTGGGTGATCGCGCCGGCCAGGCCGCCCAACTGCCGGAAGGACCATCCGATTCATCATAAAGCGTTGCGCCGCCCGGCCGAACGTTAATTTTATCGCGATCGCCTGCGTTTTTCGGATCAACCCTCGCCCAGCAGGGACGAGAAGCTGTCCGATATTCTTCGCAGCCGGTGGCGGCCGAGCATATAGATGAGCGTGGTCAACAGCAGAAGTGACCCACCGACGACGATCGACGCCAGCGCAAAGGGGACCAATACGGCGGCGGCATCGTGATTGGAAGCCAGAAACCAGCGGTGTAAAACCGATAACACAAACGCCAGTCCGAGAAATCCCGCGCCACCCCCGACGACCAGAAGCGCCCACATACGGCGGAGCTGGCTGAGCCGCGCCCGCGCCGTGGGCGTATGCGGCACATGGTGGCGGCCTACCCGCCAAACCAAACGGATGGCGAAGCCGATGGAGCTCAGCCCGATCAGGACGCTCGTGGTGCCAAGCAGCAATCCGGTGGCGTTTGAGATGTCGGGATTTCGCTGCAAGGTCAGTAGCGGAAAATCGAACGCCGAATGCAGCGCCAGCGGGCCGAGCAGGATCAGCGCCCGGTTCGACAGGCGAGCCCAGTCGCGGTGCCTATGATGGGCGCCAAGCGCCGTTCCGGCCTTGGCCAGCGCCAGATAGGCG